>Ga0209507_1000095_pt1 | contig 132778 bp, 79 predicted proteins | sample AD_UKC028_MetaG_FD_184414 | JGI IMG/M metagenome (GOLD analysis project Ga0209507, IMG submission 184414) | Active sludge microbial communities of municipal wastewater-treating anaerobic digesters from USA - AD_UKC028_MetaG (SPAdes) (version 2) | ecosystem: Engineered > Bioreactor > Anaerobic >...
GATCCTGTCCGCGGGCGCTGCGGCAACCGGTGAGTAGCTGGCCGCGCCTGCGGAAGAACACCTACCGCCACGGCCCCATCGAATACTCCGTCGGCGAAATCTATGCCTGAATTCCTAAACGGCATTGGGTTTAACCACACTCCGCCAGCGACTTACAAACCATCGGTGGAATCGACGACTGATGGATTGTAAGAGAGATTCCCGATAAAAATGGAGCCGTGGGCGGACGACGCCAGGATACACGCCAGCCCTGCAACCTCAACAACGCGGCAAATTCTTACCATAAATCCTTCCAGAGTTAGCAATCCACCCAGACGAATGCGCAGCTTCTCGCCAGCCGCATCCGATATCATCAGTAATGATTATCTCAATTATCACACCAATGTCAAGGACCTTGCCTGGCCCACGGCGGTTCCCCCCCGCGAAGGCCAATGCGAAGCCGTCCGTGCCGGGCTCGATGGCGCCCCCTGAGATTTGGTTGGCAGGTGCACGATGCGGACGCACTTTGCGGGAAGGCTGCCGCTGGCGCCTCTCTCGAACACGCACGGTTCTGAGCCAACGAGCTGCGAACGAGTCGGCGATGGCGGTTGCCGGGCACGTCTGGAGCGGCCTTGACTGTCAGCGCTTTGGTGCGAGAATTTCCTGCGAAAACAGACCATGCACCGCCCGATCCCAACCCATTTCATGCTGATGCAACTCCTCCTCCGCGCCATCGCGCTTTGCGGCCTCGCGGCTTCTGGGATGGCTGCCGCGCCCATCCCATGGACCGAGCGCGAGCCCAAGCCGAACGAGGTGGGCTATCGTCCCGCCGACGGCGCGACGGCGCGGCTGAACCCGCCTTCTTTCATCTGGCTGCATGAGCCTCGGGCTATTTCCTACACCTTCCAGTGGTCCCGCAGCCCGGATTTCACGGGAGCTGTGACGGTGGAGAGCCTGCCGTTCAACACGTATACGGACCATCGGACATGGGCGCCGGGCCTCTACCACTGGCGATACCGGTTTGCCGACGCACAGAACAGGAGCTCGAACTGGAGCCAGGCGCGCTCGGTCCAGGTCCCGGCCGAGGCAAACGCATTCTCCATGCCCGATCGCGTGCAGCAGCGCGCGCGCGTGCCCGCGGGGCATCCGCGGCTGTTCCTGCGGCCGGAGGATCTGCCGCGTCTGCGCGCAGTCGCGCGGGGGGAGTGCGCCTCGAGCTTCGGCCCCCTGCGGGCGGAGGCCGACCGCCTGCTCCGGCGGGAGCCCACGCCGGAGCCGACGCGCCGGGGATCGGCGCGGGATCCTCTGCTGCGAGCCTACTGGTGGCCCAACCGCGAACAGACCTTGCGGGCATGCCAGGAAGCGGAGGTGCTGGCGTTCGTTTATCTTTTGACGGGCGAGGAGCGCTACGGCGCGGCCGCCCGGCGCTGGATCCTGCACCTGGCGGCTTGGGACCCGGACGGCCCCACCAATTTCCGGCTCAACTGCGAGGCTGCCAAGCCGCTGATCCACCGCCTGCCCCGGGCCTATGACTGGGCTTGGGATGCCTTGTCCGATACCGACCGGCAGACTGTCCAGAAGGCCATGCTCCGGCGCGTCCAGGACGCCTGGGTCAGCGGCGAGGTCCAGCGCGGCGTTGGGCATTTGAACAGCCCGTTCAACAGCCACGGCAACCGGATCTGGCACAAGCTGGGCGAATGCGGCATCGCTTTTCTGGGCGAAATCCCCGAGGCGGAGACATGGCTCGATTACGCCGTGAACAAGTTCCATGCCTGCTATCCGGTCTGGTCCGACGATGACGGCGGATGGCACGAAGGGGTGAGCTACTGGGCGGGCTACATGAGCAAGGCGGTCTGGTGGCTTCAGGTCGCCGATTCCGCCCTCGGGATCGATGGGTTTAAGAAGCCGTTCTTCGCGCAGGTGGGGGATTTTCCGATGTATGTGGCGCCTCCGCACTCGCCCAACATCGGGTTCGGCGATCTATCCTACCGGCCGGCTTCGTCCGGGTGGGGCGGGTTTCTCGAGTACTTCATCCGGGAGGCAAGCCAGCGGCCGGACGGAGGGCACGCCGGCTACTGGCGCTGGTGGGCTCAGCAGTGGGGCATGGGCCAGCAGGATGGGATTGCCGGCTTCCTCTACCAGGCCAATCTGCCCCCGCTGCCGAGCCCAAAGGCGCCCACCGACCTCCCCTTGTCCAAGGTCTTTCACGGGATCGGCATCGCCAGCCTGCACACCACTCTGCTCGACAGCCGCGATGACGTCCATTTTCTGTTCAAGTCCAGCCCCTATGGCACCCAAAGCCACGGGCATAACCCCCACAACAGCTTTCAATTGAACGCCTATGGCGAGGCCCTGCTGACCACCTGCGTCTATCGCGACTGGCACGGCAGCCCGTTCCATTACCGATACGCCCACAGCACCCGGGCCCACAACGCCGTCCTCGTCAATGGCGAGGGACAGATTCAACACACGGCTGCTCCCCATGGCCGGATCGTGGATTTCCGGGCGGCCCCGGGCTGGGATTATGTGGCGGGCGACGCGACGGGGGCTTACAGCAACCGGCTCGAGCGCTACCAGCGCCACGCCGTGCTGGTGCGTCCGGACCTGATCGTGATTTACGACGATCTCGAGGCTCGAGCCCCCGCGACGTTCCAATTCATGCTGCACGCCCTTGGCCCCTTCGATCTCGAGGCCGCCGGCCACCGTTTGCGCGTGGATCAGCCTCAGGCCGGAGTCATTGTCCAATACTGTCCGCCGGCCCCTCTTCGGTTCCGGCAGTCGGATGGGTTCGAGCCGCCGCCGGAACGACCGTTCCCCAACCAATGGCATCTCGAGGCGGCCACCACCGAGCCGCGGATCGCTATAGGGATGATCACCGTTCTGGCCCCTTATCGGGCCGGGAAAGCGCCGGCCTTGAGCGCCGCTCGCCTGGAATCCTCGACCGCCCTGGGCGTTCGCATCGAGCGCGATGGCCAGGCGAGAACCGTCGGATTCCGCAAGCTCGGCGCCGCCGGCCCGGCGCGATTGAGTGATCTCGAGTTTGAAGGCCCGGTCGGCGTCCGGTAGCCGATCCAGGCGGCGTCGGGCGAATCGGCGTGGCCGCGGCCTCCTACATCGCCCCGCGGGCCAGGCTCAGGAGGAAGGCCCGGGTCAGGACATGGCCGATCCCGCTGAGCGCCACGCAGACGAAGACAACCATCAGATAGAGCCCGAATCCCTTGGTGGGCGGGGGGCGGAGCATGTGCCCGGTCCCGCCGTAAAGCATGAGGGCCGATCCGATGGCCCCCGCCCCCCAGCAGAGCCAGGTCGGCAGCGCGGGATGGCAGTCCAGCAACCGGGCGCCGAAGACGGGGCCCAAGCCATACGCGACCAGCACGAAGCTGGCCGTGAAGGGCACCTCATAATGGAATCCGTTGCCCAGCCACCACGTGGCGAGCGTCGCGACAACCACCACGCCCAAACCGATCCCGCATTCGGCCAGCCCAAACCGAATCGCGGCATCGACCGGGTAGCGGACCAGATGCCCGAATTGGCCGACAGGATCGCCCCAACGCACCAAGGCCCAGCTCTCGGCCGCGGCAGTCAGCGCCAGCCACGGGACCAAATACAGGATCAGCACCTGCAGAGGGTGACGTTTGGACTCCCCGATCTTTTCCCACGTGGTGGCCGGCGTGACCGCCAACTTCAACGCCCATAACATGATCGTGCCAGTGTAGTCGGCTTTAGGCGTCTGACAATCAAAATGGCGACAGGTACGGAACCTGCTCCTCGCGGGCAAGAGAACGGTCTTTGAAAAGGGCTGCAGGTGCGAGGCCTCCAAGGGCTGGGCAGGGCGCCCCTCTTCGGCATGGGGCTCGGGCCCCGCCGGCATTTTTGCCGGCTCGTGTTGGCCGGCGCTTCCAATCGCGCCCGGCATGAACTGGAGCATTGCACGGGGCGAGGCAGGTCCATCATAGTGGCACGGTGTTTCCGGGGTGCCGGCCGGCCCGGCGCGGGCGCCCCGGAGGGCTCAATCATGTCACCTGCCAACTCCCAGATGGCTGCCCTGCCGGCTGCGCGATCCGGATGGATCCGCTGGCTGCCGGCCATCGTCTGGATGGCCCTGATTTTTTGGGGATCGACCGACGCATTGTCCGCGCGCCACACCTCGCGTTTTCTGGCGCCGCTGCTGCGGTGGCTGGCGCCGGGCATCGAGGAGAGCACGATCGCCCAGGTCCAATGGGTGATTCGCAAGGGCGGCCACGCGTTCGAGTATGCGGTGCTGGCGGGTCTGTACCTTCGGGCTTTGAGGAGGCCTGCGGGCAGCGGCGCAGGCCGGGGGCGGGCCGGGCGAATGGCGGCCGCCGCCTGGCTGCTGGCGGTCGCCTACGCCTTGTCCGATGAGTGGCATCAGTCATGGGTGGCCAGCCGATACGGATCGGCGCTGGATGTGGGCGTGGATGCCCTGGGGGCACTCGCGGGCGTCTGGATCGTCTCGATATGGAGCGCCCGCCGGGAGCGGCGGTGACGGGTCATGAAACGGCCGCTGCTGATTGCGGCGGCCGGGTATGCCGCGGGGGTGCTGGCCGCGGCGGCCGCGACGCATCCGTGGGCGTGGCAATGTCTGGCGGGGGCGGTCCTGGCGGCGGGGGTTGGCTTTCTGCAGCCGGGGGGCTCGGCGCGCTGGATCGTGCCGCTGGCGCTCTGCGGCGCGCTCCATTTCTGGCTGCGAACCGAACCGATCTCGCCCCATGACCTGCGGCGATGGGCGGGCGACCCGCCCCGGATCGCATCGGTCCGCGGCCGGATGCTGCACACGCCGGTCGAAACCGCCGGCCGGATCGGGAACCGGGATTATCGGCAGTCGCGGGTGGCGATCGAAGCGGATGAGGTCCGGGGAACCGGCGGCTGGCAGCCGGCCCGAGGACGCGTGCTGGCCACGGTCCGCGACACGCTGGGGCCCGAGTATCACGGCGGGTGCCCCGTCGAGGTGACCGGCGTTTTGGAGCGTCCGCCCGGAGCCGCTGCCCGCGGCCTGTTCGATTACCGCCGGCATCTCGAGTGGCAGGGGATCCATTACCTCTTGCGAACCGATGGGCCCGGCGACTGGAGCCTGCAGGCCGGCGGCCAACCGCCGCAGCCGTGGCCGGACCGATGGCGCGCATGGGCCCAGGCCGCCCTGACCCGCGGCCTGCCGGACGAAGATGAACCGGTCCGCCTGATGTGGGCCATGGTGCTGGGCTGGAAGCCGGCCCTGACCGATGAGGTCAGCGAGCCGTTCATGCGGACCGGCACCATGCACATCTTCGCCATCAGCGGCCTGCACATCGTGCTGATCGCTGAGATCCTGGTGGCGGCCCTCCTGGTGGCGCGCTGTCCCCGGCGATGGTGCGGGCTGGCGGTGGTGCCGGCCATCTGGGCTTACACGGCGGCCACCGGCTGGCAGCCCTCGGCCGTGCGCGCCACGCTGATGATGAGCCTGGTGATCGGAGGCTGGAGTCTCCAGCGGCCGGGCGATCCGATCAATTCGCTGGCGGGCGCGGCGTTCATCCTGATGGCATGGGATCCGCGCCAGTTGTTCCAGGTGGGATTCCAGCTGTCATTTGCGGTGGTGCTGGCCCTGGCGGTGGGGCTGCCCGCCTTGCGGGAAGGATGGTGGGGATCGGCCCCGCCCTCGGCCTGGGTGCCGCCTTCGGCGCCGTCCCGCCTCCAAAGCGCCATCGCCAGGACGATCCGATGGATCCGATCGAGCTCCGCAGTCTCGCTGGCGGCCTGGATGGGATCCCTGCCTCTCATCGCTCATTATTTCCATCTGGTGACGCCGATCTGCATGGCGGCCAATCTGATCGTGGTGCCGCTCAGCGCGCTGGCGCTGATCTCCGCCCTGGGCAGCCTGGCCTGCAGCGCCGTGTGCCCCGTCCTGGGCGAGCTGTTCAATCATAGCGGCTGGCTCTGGATGAAGCTCATGGCCGACATCTGCGACAGGCTCTCGGCTGTCCCGGGCGCGTTTTTCTATTTCCGATCCCCCGGGCCGATCGGCATCCTGGCCGCCTACGCCGCGATGGGATCCTGGATCCTCCTGGCCCGGACCCCGACCGTTGGATGGCGGTGGGCGGCCGGTTCGGCCACCGCCGCCGCCCTGGCTGTCTGGCTGCTGCCCGGGCGCGCGGGCAGCGCGGTCGAGATCGTCGTGCCGGCCTTGCGAAGCGGCGGGGCGATATGGATCGATCGCGCCGGGTGGCGCCGCGATCTTCTGGTGGATGCCGCCGACGCCAGCGGCGCGCAGGCCGTGCTGGCTCCGTTGCTGCAATCCAGGGGTGTGAACCGGATCGGGCCCATGGCCTTGACGCACGGGGATGCCCGCCACGCGGGCGGGGCCATCGCCGTTTGGGAAACCTGGCGTCCCGAGGTGGTGTGGCGAAGCGAGATCCGATTCCGATCCCCGGTCTATCGCGAGGCAATCGCATGGCTCGAGCGGGAGAAGATCCCGACCTGCCACGAGATTGTTCCCGGGCGCGGGGTCGATTGGCAGCGGTGGCATCCCCGGTCGGGCGACGCCTTCTCGAGAGCGGACGACGGGGTGTTGGTGCTGGTCGGTATCCTGCACGGAACTCGAGTGGCCTTGCTGTCGGATCTGGGCCCCAAGGGCCAGCAGGCCCTGCTCGAGCGGCCCGGGCTCGGGCCTGTGGACATCGTGATCGCCGGCATCCCATCGCCTGGCGAGCCCCTCACCGACGACCTGCTGGCGGCGCTCGATCCGCAACTGATCATCGTGCAGTCCGGGGATTACCCGGCCAGCGAGCGGCTCGGGCCGGCCATACGCAACCGGTTGGCCGCCCTCGGCCGGCCCGTGGTCTGCACGGAGGAAATGGGCGCCACAACCGTCCGAATCCGCTCCGGCGGACGATGGGAAATCGAAACGATGGTCGGCAAGCGATGGAGCGGCCGGGGCCGGGCAGACGATGGGGTCGGGGCAAAATAAAACCAGCGCGATTCAAAGTGCCGCCCGTCGGCGAGCCGGCAGGCGCGCCCTCGCCCGCAGCAGCTTCCATCCAGTGAGCTTGCAGCGCTGCGGGCGAGGAGGGCCGCGCTCGAAATGAAACCGCCGGCGGTTGAACGCCGGCGGTTCGCCCGACAATAGGAGCCGAACTGGCTGCGAACCCCCTCGGCAGGCCGGAGGTCGCGCGCCCGGTTTCCTAGGCCGCGGTCCCCTCGGGGATGCGCATGCCGTAGAAAGACCGATAGACGAACACCAGGGCGACCAGGAGGAAGAACAGGCCGATGCCGGTCTTCCATCCCCGGCTGGTCATGGTGACGGCGATTTCCGTGGCGAGCAGGCCGAACAAGGTGGTGAACTTGATGACGGGGTTCAGGGCCACGGAGGAGGTGTCCTTGAACGGATCGCCCACCGTGTCGCCCACGACCGTGGCCGCGTGCAGGTCCGTGCCTTTCTGGCGGAGATCGACCTCGACGATCTTCTTGGCATTGTCCCATGCGCCGCCGGCGTTGGCCATGAAGATCGCCTGGAACAGGCCGAAGAACGCGATGGCGATCAGGTACCCGATGAAGAAGTAGGGGTTGAAGAACGCCAGCGCCAGCGCCATGCAGAAGATCACGATGAAGATGTTCCACATGCCTTTCTGGGCGTAGACAGTGCAGATCCGCACCACTTCCTTGCTGTCGTGCTCCGAAGCCGTGGCGGCATCGAGCTTCATGTGCTCCTTGATGTAAACGACCGCCCGGTAGGCCCCGGTCACCACCGCCTGCGTCGATGCTCCCGTGAACCAGTAGATCACCGCGCCCCCGAACAGCAGGCCGAGGATGATCTCGGGCTGCACAAGGCTCAGCTTGCCAATGACCCCCCCGAACATGTTCTCGAGGAGGATGATGATGCCGAAGACCATCGTGGTCGCGCCGACGACCGCCGTGCCGATCAAGACCGGCTTGGCAGTGGCTTTGAACGTGTTTCCAGCGCCGTCGCCCTTCTCGAGCTGGTACTTGGCATTCTCGAAGTCAGGCTCGAATCCGAACGTCTTGCGGATTTCCTCCTTGATGCCCTTGCACCCCTCGATCTGGCTCAGCTCATAGACCGATTGGGCATTGTCGGTGACCGGCCCGTAGCTGTCCACGGCGATGGTGACGGGGCCCATGCCCAGGAACCCGAAGGCCACCAGCCCGAACGCGAAGATCGGGGCGGCGAACAGGTACTTTTCGGGCATGATCGACAGCAGGGCTGGATACTGCGAGAAGTGGTAGGAAACGAACATGAGGAGGATGATCACCAAGCCCATCCAAAAGGCCGACATGTTGCCGGCGACGAATCCCGAGAGGATGTTCAGGGACGCGCCGCCGTGTTTGGAGCAGTTGGTGACCTCCTTGACATGGCGCGAATGGGTGCTGGTGAAAATCTTGGTGAACTCGGGGATGAGGGCGCCGGCGATGGTGCCGCAACTGATGATGACGGACAGGATCCACCAGAGTGAAGGATCGAGCCCGGCCTGCTTGCCGAGCAGGAAATAGCTCGCCCCGAACGTGACGAGAATCGACACCGCCGAGGTGATCCAGACCAGATGCGTCAGCGGCGCCTCGAAATCGAAATCCTTCAGCCCGCCGAACTTCGCGCGGCTGATCGTCTCGTTCAGGAAATAGGAGGCGAGCGAGGTGACGATCATCAGGGCGCGCATCGCGAAGATCCAGATGATGAGGGTCGCGCAGACCATCGGGCTGGCGGCCAGCGCCAGGGCCAGGAACGCCACCAGCGCGACGCCGGTCACCCCATAGGTCTCGAACCCGTCGGCCGTCGGCCCCACGGAGTCGCCCGCATTGTCCCCCGTGCAGTCCGCGATCACCCCCGGATTCTTCGGGTCGTCCTCCGGCAGCTTGAACACGATCTTCATCAGGTCGGATCCGATGTCGGCGATCTTGGTGAAGATGCCGCCGCAGATGCGGAGCACCGATGCGCCCAGGGACTCCCCGATGGCGAAGCCGATGAAGCAGGGGCCCACCAGGTCCATCGGCAGGAACACCAGGATGCTGATCATGAAGAACAGCTCGACGCACACCAGCAGCAGGCCCACGCTCATCCCCGAGCGCAGCGGGATCCCCAGCGTGGCGAGCGGATCGCCTCGCAGCGCCGAAAAGGACGTGCGCGAGTTGGACACCGTGTTGATCCGGATCCCGAACCACGCCACGCCGTAGGACCCCAGAATGCCCAGGATCGAGGCGCACAGGATGACGATCACGTGCCCGGCCGTCATGTGCGATAGCGCCCCGAAGTAATAGACCATGCACGCCGCGATCAGGGCCCAGAGAATGGCCAGAAACTTGCCTTGCTGGAACAGGTAGGTCTTGCAGGTCTCCCAGATCATGTGGGACACCCGCCCCATGGTCTCGTGCACCGGCAGCGACTTGGTCTGCTTATACTGCACCAAGCCAAACAATGCCCCGATGAAGCAGATCACGATCCCCAGATACATCAGGGTCAATCCGCTCACCCCGTTCAACCCGTCAAACTTCACCTGGGTCAGATCCGGAATCTTGATATCCGCTTCGCTGCCCATGGCGATGAGGCCGCTCGCTGCCAGGAGCGCCAGCATCAGCCATGCCCATGAACTCGACTTGCCACGTAACATAATTTTTTTTGGTGTCATCAATTGCTGCCCGACGGCGCCTTTCCCCGGTCTCGCCGGGAAAAAACGAGCCTTTGGCCTATTGAAAGTCGCGAAAGCTGTCAAGAGCATTAGCGGCTGCTGCCAGCCTCTCCGCTTGCAGCCGATGGCCGAATAGAATGGATCCAACCGACGTATCCAACTCCATCGCAATCGGTTATCAGCCGGATCGCCCCTCGAAACAGGCCCGAGCCCGCCAAATCACCGAGAAGGGATTTCGCGGATCCGGATGTTGCGGAACCACACTTCGCCTCCATGGTCTTGGAGGAGGATGGGGCCCTTGACCTTGTCGCCAAAGCCGGCAACATCCTTGAACTTGCTTTGGGCGATCGCCTGCTTGAGCTGCGGGCTGGCGAGCGTGTAGGAGACAACCTTCTCTCCGTTGAGCCAATGCTCGACCTCCAGGCCGCGCACGACGATGCGGGACTGGTTGAACTGACCGGCCGGCCGCAGGGGCGGGCGCGTCGGCGGGATCAAATCGTAAAGCGAAGCTGTGCTGCCTTTGCCGGGCGGACGCTTCGCCAGGGCGGCAGCGTCGTCCAGCATCTGATACTCGTGGCCGATAGCCCTTCCGCGCTTCTCGCTGATCATGTACTTGACGCCGCCATTGGCTCCAGGCCCCAGCCGCCACTCCCATTCGAACTCGAAGTCGGTGAATTGGGCCGTGGTGACGATATCGCCGCCGCCGCCGCTCCGGAGGTGCTTGAGGCAGCCGTCTTCGACGGTCCAGCCCTTCTGCGGAAAATCGGTCCGGTTGAACCCGCGCCATCCCTGGGTCGTGCGGCCATCGAAGAGAGGGATCCAGCCCTCCGCATCCGGATCGGGTTGCCCCGCCCAAACCCACGGCGCCACCCAGACCATCGCACACCCTGCCAAGACGGCCTGACCTGCCAACATCGATAGCTTCCTCGAGATCCGATTCATCATGGTTGTCCTTCGATGGATCCCTGGTACCTTGTTTGTCCGAAGAGGGTCAAGCCAATTGCAGCAGGGCTGCGGCCGGCATCGGCTCCGGCCAAAGAGGGACCATCACGAAGTCACTCGTCATCAGCACGATGCACGCTAATATCCATCGAGGTTTCACGGGGCTGCCTGGCGAGGGGATTGGCATCCGCCACCGGACGGGATTGTTCAGGGGTGGCCAAGAATCATAATACATTCATTCAAAGCGACTTATGCTGCTTTGTTGATTATTTGTATCCGCCGTTTCCCCGAAAAGACCGGATCGAAAAAAAGTGTTTTATCCTCTTGACTTGGAATTGGAGAGGCCTTAAATGTTTCCCCAGAAATCTGATATTGGCTTTTTGGATTGCAGAGAGGACTGAGAGGCGTGCGAATTTGAAAGTTGATAATATGAAGAAATTAGCCTTTTTCTCGGCCCGGGGGTTGGCTCTGTGCCTTATGGCGTTGGCCGTGAATATCCCCGCCCAAGTAACGGTTTACGACAACCTGGCCCCGACCAGTTACACGGGCCAGTATCTGTACCGGACGGGCGAGTTCGGCGATGAGGTGAACCTCGAGACGAACGCGTTGCAGCTGACCCAGATCAAGGTCCGCGATTTCACGTTCCAGTATTTCCTGGAACTGGGGACCGGAGGCAGTGCGGGCAACGAGCAGATCACGGTCCGGTTGTATGCCAACGATGGCCCGTTGTTTCCAGGCGCGCCAGTCGGAGCCCAGATCTTCACGCCCGGCACGCTCCTGAAGTCCTCCTCGTTCTTCCCGGGCAGCGACTCGGGGATCTGGCAGGTCGAGGTCCTGGATTTCCGCAATTTGATCGTGCCGGATTCGTTCACGTGGACCGTGGAATTCGCGGGAATCGATTTCGAGGAGCAGGCTGGGTTGCTGTTCTACGATCCTCCTGTTGTGGGATCGAGCTATCAGGATTTCTGGGTCAAGGTGGGCCAGAACTGGGAGCTCCAGAACTACACGGGCGGCAAGAACAACTTTGGCGCCTTGATCACCGCGGTGCCTGAACCGGCCACCATCCAACTGGCTCTCCTGGGTGGCATGGCGTGGTTGGGGCTTGCGTATTCTCGGCGCAACCGCGGCATTCGTGGTTGAAAAACACCGCTTCTCAAAATTTTAAGAGTGCGACATTCGAGTCGCACTCTTTTTTTTTGAACTGAACTCCATCGGGCTCCAGTAACAACGCGTGAAACCATTTCCCTCATCTTTTCGTCGCAGCGCGGCTCCATCCGTGCGAGTCAACGGCCGCATTCGCGCCCGCGAGGTGCGCGTGATCGGGCCCGAGGGCAACCAGATGGGAGTGATGCCCATACAGGAGGCGATGACCCTGGCTCGCAACCACGGTGTGGACCTGGTCGAGGTTGCATCCAGTGCCACCCCGCCGGTATGCCGGCTGGTGGACTTCGGCAAGTACCGATACGAGCAGTCCAAGAAGACCAAGGAATCCAACAAGCACCATCATGCCAACAAGGTCAAGGAGGTCCAGCTCAGCCCCCGGATCGATGCGCATGATTTCGGAGTCAAGCTCAGCCATGCGATCGATTTCCTTTGCGACGAGATGAAGGTCAAGATCACGCTCAAATTCCGCGGGCGTGAGATGGCGCACCAGGAGTTCGGCTTTAAGACGGTCCAGAGGTTCCTCACCGAGCTCACCCCTTATGGGCATCCGGACTTCGCGCCGAAGCTGATCGGGCGCGGGCTCAACGTGATGGTCAGCCCGCTGCCGCGCGCCAAGCGCGCGAAGAATCCGCGCCAGGTCGAGGAAAGCGGCTCCGGACCGGTGCCGGCTCCGGATCTCGCCTCCTCCTCGCCACAGCCATCCCGCGACTCATCGAGCACCCCCGCCGCGGCTGCAACGCCTTCATCGGGTGAGGACGCCAGCGGCGAGTTCAGCCACACACCGTTCGCCAACCTGGATCTCGCATCCGGGGGATAGGATTGAGGCCGCCGCCGCGGTCGGGTCATCGGCCCGCGCCAAGCATCCGGGCGATCTCCTGGATGTCGGGGCGTTCGGGGCTGATCTCCAAGGCCCGCAAGGCGGCGGATCGGGCTTCGGCCACACGGCCGATCCGGGCCAGGATCGTCGCGCGGGCATAGGGATAATCGGCCTGTCGAGGATCGATCGATTCGGCTCGAGCGATGGCGTCTAGCGCCGCCTGAGGCTCTCCAGCCTGCGATCGGGCCAGGCCCAGATTGTAGTGGGCTCGAGCCAGATTCGGATCCGATTCGATGCTTTTCTCGAATGCCGCGATGGCGCGGGAGATCTGGGCCGTTTCCGCCAGCGCCAGACCAAGGCTGAACTGCAGATACGCGTTCCGAGGCTCCAGCTGGCACGCGGTTTCGAGCTCCTGGACCGCATCCGCATGGCGTCCCATCTCGCTGAGCACGACCGCCAGAGAATGCCGGACGGCGGCCGAAGTGGCATCCCAGGCCGCAGCCCGCCGAAATCGCTCCAGCGCCGGTTCCGATTGCCCGCGCGCGGCCAGGAACGCGCCGTATTGCATCTGGCCATTGGGCTGGTCGGCATTGCTCTCGAGATGCTCGACCAGATCGCGCGCCGCGGCAGACTGGGGATCGAGTGTGGCTCGCAGGGCCCATGCGGCCTCCACTCGAACCATGCGGGTTGCGTCACGGAGCAATCGCTGAAGCGTCGAGGCGATCCGCGAATCTCCCAGGCCCAGCGCCGGCTCGAGGGCGCGCGCCGCGTTTCCCCGGACCAGGGGGGCGGGATCCCGCGCCGCCTCGAGCAGGACGGGATAGACATCGGTTTCGGCCGCCCAGAGGCGCAGCAGGGCGAGGGCGATGGCCCGCCACATCGGGATCCGCTCCTCGCGGGCCATCCGGAGCAGATCGCCTTTGACGTTCGGATCGCTCTGGCGCGCCCGCGCGATCCATCGGGCTCGAGCCTGCGTGTGCCGGTCCATTCGCTGGCCGTACCACAGGTCCACATTTTCGATCGACCAGGCGACGGTCTTGTCCGTATGGCAGCGGTTGCACGCGTTCGGGACGGCGAAATCGCGGGTGAGCATCGGATCGGGGATTGTGAATCCGTGGTCATGGCGGGGGTGGCGGGCCATGTAGACGGTGATGGGCATATGGCAGTCCTGGCAGGTGCTGCCGCTCTTGTCGAGGTGGTGATGCCCGTGGGCCCACGGATCGATGGTGGCCTGATGGCAGCGGAGGCAGAGGTCGTTGCCTTGCGCCACCGTCTTCCCGCGATGGACATCGTGGCAATCCTGACAGCGCACCCCCAGCGAATACATCCGGCTCCCCAGGAACGACACATACTCGAAATCCTCATCCCGCACCTGGCCGTCCGGATAGTAGGTGTCGGTCTCGGACGGGATCACTGGGAAGTAATGGTCGTAGTAGTTGTCCCCGGGAGCGAAATTCCATGTGAAATCGGTCCGGCGCGAATGGCAGGCCCCGCAGACCGAAAGCACCTGTTCCTTGCTGAAGCGCAGGGGCTGGCTCTCGGCCCGCTTTTCGGCGGGGGTGGCGTTGGTGTGCGCCTGCTGCCACTCGGTGTGCGCCCGGCCAGGACCGTGGCAGGCCTCGCATCCCACACCCATCTCCGCCCGCGCGGTCAGGTAGCTGTCCGTCGCGGGCTCGTAATTCTTCCGCAGCCGCGTGTTGTGGCAGATGGCGCACATGTTGTTCCAGTTCATGCCCCGGCCGGTCCAGTGCCCCCATTCCCCGGGCTGGCGGTCCTCCTCGGCGTAGACGTTGAACCAGTCCTTCCGGTTGGGATCGAAGGCGATCTCGGTCATCTGGAACCGCCCGCCAGGGGCCTCGACCAGGAACTGGCGCAGCGGATCCACCCCCAGCACCCGCCGCGCCGGATAAGGCCCTGTCTGCCCTCCCCAGCCGGGTGTGAGCAGCTCATACCGTTCTCCCCGAGCCCGGACGGTCGAGGTCTGACTCCCGTGAGTGAATGTGCGAGGCGGATCGAATGCCGCTCGATCCAAGGCGGCATCCAGATCCCTTTCGGCCAGGGCATGATGAGAACCTCGCCACGCCTCGTATGCCTCGAGATGGCATTCCCTGCAGCTGGCCGATCCCGAGTAATTGGTGAACACCGCCGCGTCGCGGGCGTGATACGCCTTAACCGCTTCGGCCGAAGGCGCCGGGTGGCTGCCCGCCGGCTGCCGGCCAGCGTCCTTTTTCCATAGAATCCCGATCCCCACCAGCAGCAGCACCGCCAGGCCGACGGCAACCGCGGGTGCCGCCCGGCGGCGTCCTCCCTTCGAAGGCGCCCGGGACCGAGGATGAGGTGAAGCCCGGCTCATAGGGACCGGCGGCATCGGCTAAGTGGTCATGACAACTTAGGGAGCGGCTCCTGTGGGAAGACCCGCGCGATGGGGCGCCGAAGGTGTCCATTGGTGGCCCAGATCCGGTAGCTGCTGGCCGCGTCCAACGGGTGGCAGAGAAACTCGCCCCCGGCGCACTCGAGGATCAGGCCGCCCGCCGCAATATCCCAGAGCCGCAGCCCCGTCTCGAGGTAGGCGTCGAGCCGGCCCGCCGCCACATAGACCAGATCCAGCGCAGCCGAACCCATGATCCGAATCTTGCGCACGCGGGGGGATAGCAGCCGGAGCCGCTCGATCATGGCCTCGAGGCTGGCTTGGTCCCGGGCCGATCCCAGGGCGACGATCGCCTGGCGGAGCTGCGCACGGTCGCTCACGCGGATGGGGCGGCCGTTGAGGCGGGCAGCCTGGCCGCGCACGGCGGTCCACAGCTCGTTCCGAAACGGATCGTGCACCACGCCAACCCTGGTCGACCATGGATCGCCGGGGCAAAAGGCTGGCTCGCCCCGTTCCTGCAGGGCAATCGAGACGCAGGCATGTGGCAGGCCATGCGCGTAATTCACCGTCCCATCGATCGGGTCCACCACCCAGCGGAAGCGATCCGGTTCGGGATCGCCCGAGACATCTTCCTCGCCGAGCAGGCTGGCGCCAGGCAGCGCGGGCCCAAGGATCCGCTCGATCCGCCGCTGGCATCGGACGTCGAGCTCGAGCTTGATGTCGTGCGCAGCGGTGGCATGAACCTTTTTCGGCGAAAGGAGATTCCGGCGCATCAGATCCCCCGCCTGGCGGGCGGCTTCCATCGCCGCCTCCAGGCACCGTGAATACCTGGTGGACTTCATCGTGGGTTTTACCGCACCATAACCGGCGACCGGGAAGCAAGCAGAATTGGGCATGACAGGCATCGTTCACGCAGCGGTCACGCTGGGGGGGGCCCTGGCGGCATGGGTGTTTGGACGCCGTCTCGGAAGCCGATCGGGCTGCGCGTGGTTATGGGTGTATGCCGCCGGGCTTCTCCTGGCGCTGTCCATCGGGTTGGGACGGCGTTTTCCGTGGCTCGAGTTCCACCCGCCTGTGTCCTGGATGATGGCGGGGCGGACCGAGTATGCTCTGATCGGACCGATCACGGCTTTGCTTCTGGGGGTTACCGTGCCGCGATTGCCGCGCGTGCGGGATCGACGAGCGGTGACGGGGCTCGCGATCGCGGTGATTCTGGCCGAATCAGCGCTGCCATTCGCATTGCCGGCCATCGCCGCCCCGCGGCTGGCCCGATTGACCACCACGCGCGACAGCCACGGGACCTGCCGGCAAAGCACCGATTACACGTGCGGTCCGGCTGCGGCCGTGACCGCATTGACCAAGCTGGGTTTCCATGCCGAGGAGGGCGAGTTGGCGCGCGCGGCAGGGACGGACCCGTTGACGGGCACCCAGCCGGATCTCATGGCCCGGGCATTGCGGGAGAAATTTGGCCCCATGGGACTCCAGGTCGATTATCGAGCCTTTGTCTCTCTGGAGGAAATCCCCCGAAACAACCCCGCGATTCTATTGATCAAGCTGAGCTGGTGGATCGACCACTATGTCACTGTCCTCGAAGCCGGGAATGGAGAATTCCTGGTCGCCGATCCTCTCGAAGGATTGAGCCTCTGGACGCGCGCGGACCTCGAGCGCCGGTGGCGAGCCGTTGGCATTGCCCTGGCCCGCTCGCCGCTTCCGCCCCGGGCGCATGAATCGAATCCCCTCCCGTGAAAGCAGCTCTCTCCGAGCTGGCTTTTCCGGCTTGCATGCGGCCGCGGGCTATCGGAGGCAACCTCTGCTGGTGCGCGCGCCCCGAATCCTCTCGATGCAAACGCCGGCTATGCGGAGGCAGGCTCGGGATGGATCCAGGGGGCGCGGTAGGGCCGGCGCAGGCGCCGGTTGGCTTCTTCATCCCCCGCCACGCGTCCCGCCTGAGCGTCCCACACAAGCGTGCGCCCCAAGTCCATCGACAGGTTGGCCAGGATGCAGCTCGCGGTCGAGATATGGCCCTGCTCGATGTCGGCAACGGGCCGGCTGCGCCGCTCCATGGCTTGTAGCAGATCGAGCATGTGCCGCCGGATGGCGGGGGCGACGTGCCGCTCGAGGTCTCTCTCCGTCTTGTCCACGGGATATTCCTCGAGCTCGTAGGTGACATCCTTGTGGATCGCCTCACCCTGCCCCTGGGGGATGAAATCGTAGCTCATGACGCTGGTTTTCAGGGTTCCTTTGTCGCCGTAGAACGTCATGCCCCACGGGTATTTGGGATCCGGCGAGCTGCCCCACGTCCGATGCTGCCAGACCACGGTCAGATCCCCGAAATCGAAGGTTGCGGTCTGGGTGTCCGAGATGTTCGACTTGCTCGATTTGTCCATCAAAATGCCGCCGGAAGAGGACACGCTCCGCGGCCAGCCCAGGTCCATCATCCAGCGCACCGCATCGAGCATGTGGATGCACATGTCCCCGATAATCCCGTTGCCGTACTCCATGAACGCCCGCCATCGGCGCGGGTGGGTCAGCGGATTGTACGGGCGCATCGGCGCCGGGCCGGTCCACATCTCCCAGTCCAGGTTTTCCGGAGGAGCCGTGTCCGGCGGGTTCTCGCGGGCGCGCATGTGATAGTAGCAGTAGATCTCGACCAGGCCAATCTTGCCGAGCTTGCCGTCGCGGATGAAGCGGTCGCGGGCCTCGATGAAATGCGGGGTGCTGCGGCGCTGGGTGCCGACCTGGACGACCCGGCGGTGCTGGCGCGCGGCGGCGAGGATGGCCTGGCCCTCGACCACGTCCACGCTGATCGGCTTTTGAAGATACAGGTCCGCCCCCGATTCCATGGCGGCGATGGCCGGCAACGCATGCCAGTGATCCGGCGTCGCGATCAGGACCAGGTCCAGGTCTCGCTCCGCGAGCATCTTGCGGTAATCGGTGTAGGTGCGGGGTCTCTTGCCCGATTTCTGGCGTTGGGCGGCGATGTCGGCGGCCTCGGCCAGCAGCTTCTTGTCGACATCGCAGAGCGAGACGATCTCAACCGGCGCCACCTGCACCAGGCGCCACAAGTCGCACTTGCCGTACCAGCCGGTGCCGATGAGGCCCACCCGCTTGGGCTGGGGATGCCAGAGATCGGCGGCCCGAGCGCCCACGGCCGACCATGCAAGGCCGGCGGCGCCCAACTGGAGAAAACTGCGTCGGTTGATGGTTGTGCTCATGGGCGACAGTTCTACCGGAACAGCCCCGGCCGGGCAAGGAGAAGCCTCGCGCCGCAGCCGTTTATGTTTTGACGCCCCGGCGCGATTCCCTTAGCGTTTCCTGACCGTTATTCGGTTGATCATGCTTGACTTCATCATTAAGAAAGTAATTGGCACTAAGAACGACCGGGAAGTCCGCCGGCTGCGTCCCATCGTCGGGCGCATCAACGAGATCGAGCAGTCGCTGCAATCGTTGTCCGAGGAGGATCTTCGCCAAAAGACCGCCCAGTACAAGGCTCGGCTGTCGGAGATCACCGACCTGGCCGAGGTGGCCCGGACGCTCAGCGAGATCATGCCCGAGGCATTCGCGCTGGTGAAGACCGCCTGCCGCCGTCTCGTCGGCCGGGAGATCACTGTTCGCGGGCTTCCCGTGGTCTGGGACATGGTGCCTTTCGATGTGCAGCTCATCGGCGGCTATGCCCTCCACACAGGCCGGATCGCCGAAATGGCCACCGGCGAGGGCAAAACGCTGGTCGCCACGCTCCCTGTCTATCTCAACGCCCTCACCGGCCGCGGCGTCCACGTCGTGACGGTGAACGATTATCTCGCCGCGCGCGACAGCGAATGGATGGGCGCGGTCTACCGCCTCCTGGGCCTGACCGTCGGCTGCATCATCCACGACCAGCCCCCGCATGTCCGCCGCGCCCAATATGCCTGCGACATCACCTACGGCACCAATGCCGAGTTCGGATTCGACTACCTCCGGGACAACGGCATGGCGATCCGCGCCGAGGACCAGGTCCAGCGCGGACATTACTACGCCATCGTCGACGAGGTGGACTCGATCCTGATCGACGAGGCCCGAACCCCCCTCATCATCAGCGGCCCCGCGGTCGTCAACGTCGATAACACCTACTACGAGCAGTTCAAGCCGCTCATCGATTCGCTGGTTGCCGCCCAGCAGAGGCTCTGCGGCCGGTTTCTCGACGAGGCCCGGCGCCTGCTCGATCAGATCCAATCCGCCAAGGGCAAGAACGATGCTTCGCTGGCCGATCTCCAGCGCGAAGCCGGCCTGCTCCTGTACCGGGTGAAGCTAGGCCAGCCCAAGTCCACCGCGCTGCTAAAGCTCCTCGAGGATCCGGACCATGTCCGGCTGATGAACTCGGCCGAGCTCGAGCTCCACGCCGACCAGAGCAAGAAGACGCTCTATGCCGAGAAAGAGGAGCTGCTGTTCGCGATCGAGGAGAAGTCCCACGACGCCGACCTGACCGAGAAAGGCCGCAACTTCCTCAGCCCGAAGGATCCCGAGGCGTTTGTCCTGCCCGATCTCACCACCATCTTTCACGAGATCGACACCGGCGCGGAAGCCGATCCGCGCAAGCGCATCGAGGCCAAGGCGAAAATCCAGGCCGATTACGAGACGCGCGCGCAGAAGATCCATGTCATCTCGCAGCTTCTCAAGGCCTACTGCCTATACGAGAAGGACGTCGAGTACGTCATCCAGAACAACAAGGTCATCATCGTCGACGAGCACACCGGCCGCCTCATGACCGGCCGGCGCTGGAGCGACGGCCTCCACCAGGCCGTCGAAGCCAAGGAAGGCGTCGAGATCGAACGCGAGACGCAGACCCTGGCCACCATCACGATCCAGAATTATTTCCGGCTGTATCACAAGCTGGCCGGCATGACCGGCACGGCTGAGACCGAGGCATCCGAGTTTTTTGACATTTACAAGCTCGGCGTCCTGGTCATCCCGACGAACAAGCCTGTTCGCCGCCAGGACCAAAACGACTCGGTCTACAAGACCCGCCGCGAGAAGTTCGACGCCGTGGTCAACGAGATCGTCCAGCTCCATCAGCAGGGCCGCCCCCTCCTGGTCGGCACGATCTCCGTCGAGGCCAGTGAGCACCTCTCCCGGCTGCTCCAGCGCACCGGCATCATCCACAATGTCCTCAACGCCAAATACCATCAGAAAGAGGCCGAGATCGTCGCCCGGGCGGGCCAGCGGGGCAGCGTCACCATCGCCACCAACATGGCCGGGCGCGGCACCGACATTAAGCTCGGCTCCGGCGTCGCCGATGTGGGCGGTCTCCATGTGATCGGCACCGAGCGCCACGAAGCCCGGCGCATCGACCGCCAGCTCCGGGGCCGCTGCGCCCGCCAGGGCGATCCCGGCTCCTCCCACTTCTTCATCTCGCTCGAAGACGATCTCATGCGGCTGTTCGGCTCGGATCGCATCGTGAAAGTCATGGAGCGAGTCGGCCTCGAAGAAGGCCAGGAGCTGACCCACCCGCTCCTGAACCGGTCCATCCAGACCGCCCAGAAACGGGTCGAGCAGCACAACTTCCAGATCCGGAAGCGGACGCTCGAATACGACGACGTCATGAACAAGCAGCGCGAGGTCGTCTACGGCTTCCGCAACGAGATCATCCACTCCCAGGATGTCCGCGATCGGCTCATGGATATCATGGAGGAGGCTGTGGTCCAGAAGATGGATGCCTACACCTCCTCGACTGCCGATCCCACCGCCTGGAATTTCCGCGGGCTGGCGGACTGGGTGAATCTGAATTTCCCTTTGGGCGTGCGGGATCGCGATCTGCTCCGCATTGCCCAGACCTCGAGCGAGGCGCCCGTGCCCGGCTCCCTCTTCGAGAATTTCAGCCCCTCCCAGCTCGGCGTGGCCCAGCACATCATCCAGCAGGTCCGCGACGCTTACGAGCTCAAGGCCAGCTTCGAGGATCCCCAGGCCATCCAAGCCATCGAGCGATACACCATCCTCACCGCCATCGACCGGCTCTGGCAGGAGCACCTCTATTTCATGGACAGCCTCCGCAACTCCATCGGCCTTCGCGCCTATGGCCAGCGGGACCCTCTCATCGAATACAAGGCCGAGGCATACAAGACGTTCGAGATCCTCATGGTCAATATCAAGACCGAGATCTGCCACAACATCTTCCGCAGCGCTTCGAGCATGATGGCCTTCGAGCAGTTCCTCCATAATTTGCCCCAAAGCACTGTCCACCAGGAAACCAGCGCCTTCGGCCAGAAAGCCCCTCCCGCCGATCCCAAGGCGGCCGCAATGGTCAGCGAAGCCGCCGATGCCGTCGGCCGCGCCCGCCCCACCCGATCCGGGCCCAAGGTCGGCCGCAACGATCCTTGCCCCTGCGGCAGCGGCAAGAAATACAAGCAATGCTGCGGCCGATAGATTGGATCCGCTTCCGGGCTGCCGGCCGGCGCCGCCGGGCTCCGAACGGCTCGGGCGGAGCCGGCAGCCTGATGGGGTCGGATAGCCGAAACGCAATCGATTCCCATTGAAGGCGCGATGGCTCTACCTGGCGTTGTTTCTGCTGCTGCTGCTCGACGCCGCCCTCATCCGGTGGTGGTACGGCGGATGGCGCGAGCGCCGCGTTGACCCCGCCATCGAAGCCGCCGCCAGGCGCTACGGCATGGATCCTGCCCTGATCAAAGCCGTGGTCTGGAAGGAGAGCCGGTTCGATCCCCGCGCCCGAGGCCAGGCCGGCGAGATCGGCCTCATGCAGATCCGCGAGCCCGCCGCCCGCGAATGGGCTCAGGCCGAAAACATCCGCGGCTTCCACATGAACCTCCTGGTCGATCCCATGATCAATACGCGGGCGGGAACGTGGTACTTGCGCAAGCTGATGCGCCGCTACACCGCCACCGACAACCCCATCGCGTACGCCCTGGCCGATTACAATGCCGGCCGCACCCATGTCCTCCGCTGGAATGGCGGCGCTGCCCTCACCAATAGCGCGCGGTTCCTCGAGCAAATGGATTTCCCCGGCACCCGCCAATACGTGCTCGATGTCCAGGCGCGGCTCGAACACTACCGCGCTCTCCAGCCGCCCTCGATCCGATCCGCGCCATGAATCCCGCAATCCGTCCGATCCCTCTGGCAGCGACCGCCATGCCCTTGCTCCTCACCCAAGGATGGATGAACCAATGGGGTCGCATCTAAATAATTGACATTCGTGCCCACATCTCAGTCCTGAACCCCCGCCGCTAACCGCGCTGTTCCATGGCCGGCCCCGGCCGTTTCATCCCTGTCGCCGCCGCGCCATTCGATTGGCCGGATCCGCTCGACGCAGGCGCGCGCGTCCGTTTCTACCGGGTGCGCATGGGGCCCTGAACCGGGAGTCGAGCCTGTGAGAATGGCGGGCGAGGCCAGCTTTGCCGGCATGCCGGCAGCCAGGCAGCGATGCTCGCCGCCTTCCTTCCTGCGCTGGCAGACATGGGCTACGGCAGCGTCACGGTCACCTCGGCGCTGAATGCCAGGTTCGTATCACCCCGCGCGGCCAAGGTCCGCTCCAGCGTGGCCACGGTGCGCGCCGCGCGGCCATGGAACAGCGTCCGGCCGCCCGCCCGAATCGTGACCGGCTGATCGAGATCGAGCATGAGATCGTTCAGCAGGACCGTGACCTTCCGGGCGTTCGGTCCCTCAAGCTGCACCGTTTGGCCACTGCGGTGGGCCACGATTTCCTCTCCCGCCTTCGCATCCTCGATCGGGACTTCGAGCCAGTAAAGCTGCGGGTGGGTCACGTCATCCTGGAGCCACACGATCTTGTCCGGAAGCGGCGTTCGGGTGTATCCGTCCATCCACGGAATCGCCTTGCGGTCCTGGAGATCCATCCAGTGGCCCTTGCCCGCGTGGAGCTCCACCCAGTGGATATACCCCTGGGGATCCTGGCGCCGAAGCTCGTCCAGCCGCCTCCCCCAATCGGCTGCGGCCTGATTGCGCTTGTACCCGCCATCGTCGGCGCCAACATGAATGGCGAACGGCACATTACGCAGGCCCCGCGGCGAGGCCTCGTTCGGATGCCCCGCCATCATCGCCGCGGCCGCCCAGCGGTCCGCCGTTCGAGGTGCGATCTGATACACGCCGTCCCCGCCTGCCGAGTAGCCGAACACATACACCCTGTTCGGATTCACATTCGAAAGCACGACGAGGCTCTCGATGAGCCGGGCGAACAGGGCGTCGATGTGCGCCTGGTGCCAGAGGTTCCACGTGTCGGTCGGCGCGCGCGGAGCGAGGTAAATCCCTTCGGGGGGGCGATAGCCTCGAGCCAGGCGGATCTGGTTCTGCCACTGGCTGTCGTTCACCGCGGGGGGCGCGCCGCCGCCCCCGTGGAGGGCCAGAAACAGGCTGCGCCCCTCCGGCGCCGGCCGGTTGGTGAAAGAGAGCATCTCGAACCTCATCCGCCAGCCATCCGCTTCGACGACTCTCGCCGCCATCTCCGCACAGCGTGTCTGCCGGATGTGCTCGACGCGCTCGCTCCACAGGGCCGCCATCGCGGCCGCGGCCTCCGCGCGGGTCAGCGCCGCCGAGCCCCATCCGGTCTTGGCCATGGCGGGCCGCTCGTCTCGAGGCGCGGCCAGCATCTCGAATCGCTGCGCGGGATGGCCCGCGAACTGCTCGCCGAAGATGGCGAGCCGATTGGCGCTCTCCGCCTTTGCGCCAGCAACGATGGCGGTCATCCACGCCACCAGGAATATAATGGGACGTCCTGCGATCATAGAGCCTGTCTTGAAGGCGGAAAGGTCCCACATTGTTCAGCAAGACACAAGATGTTGCGGCGCCAGAACGAGCCATTCTGGGCGAATCGAGTCAAATCGTGCTCCTATGATGGTCGGGGCGATCTATTTGCGGCCCGTGGATTGAGTCGGGGTAGGCGTCGGATGCTAAGTGGTCTGTTTCACAATTGCGGCCACGTATGTCACGAGCGCCGGGGTCGGCCGGCGAGGCGCGCCGAGGGAGCATAGCTGCCCGAGCTCTGTGACCGAGGCGCAACAACGCCAGCCGACCCCGCCGCCGTGACCCGGAGGGCTGGGGCGCGTTACCCGGCGGGCGTCGTTGCTCGCTCCTTACAGACCGCTGCGGGTATGCTCGTCGCTCGCGCCTCGCCCGCCGGGCAAATCGCCTCCAGCATACGTTGCCGCAATTGTGAAACAGACCACTAAGGGTTTGTGCAAAAATTACTTCCGATTTTGGCGGGAGCGCCGCCGGGCTGGATGCTCAAGCGCAAGTAGGGATGCGCATAGTCGTACGGGAACGCCATCGCCGGCAGTCGGCCGCCGCCGAAATCCGCGCTCGAATGGGTCGCGCCCACGGCGGACAGTCCGCCATAGGCGATATTGCCTCGATCGAGCCGCCGGGCATCGTACGCGCTGAAATACCAGGGCCCCGATTTCCGATCCAGCGCCGGCATGCCGACCGCAGCCGGTGCAAACCAAAAACCCGGCGAATGCGCACCCGTAGCGGGGTCGATGGAATAGGCGGACGTGGTGATAGCTGCCGCTCCCTGCGTAGAACACGTCGAAACCGATCCATTCGACTTCATCCGTGAAAGCAATGCTGTCCATATCGTTGTTGACGGTGCAGACCACAGCTGCCAGCCGCGTTGGTAATGGGGCCAATGATCGCAGCGACGCGCGTGGCCAGGTCGATCTTGGCTCGTCTGTTTCATAGCCTTGGCAGCAGCGAGTCAAGGGACTTCACGAGCGGGTATTCCGGCCCAAGAACAGCCGTCCAATCGTCGCGACACCGAGCCCACAGCTCCTTGGCCTCCGCTGGGTTGCCTTGCTTGAAGAAGTTCTTGCCCAAGTTGAAGCGCGTGAGCGTCGTGTGCGGGTGAGTGGGGCCAAGAACCGCTTCATGAATCGCCAGCGCCCGGGCCCAGAGCTTGCGGGCCTCTTTCCAGTGGCCGCTGGATTCAAGAATCGAAGCACGGTTGGCAAACGAATTGGCCGAATCATGATGGCTCTCGCCTCGGACCCTCACGAAGAGCGAGGAAGCCTCCTCCATTTTGGCCAGCGCATCGTCGGTTCTCCCGTTGCGGAGCAACGCCTTCGCCTCCTCGTTGAGTCGTGAGGCACGCTGCAAGGTATCACGGTCCGCGTCGGGCACTTCGCGAAGCGGCTCGCCCTGCAGGGTCATTTGCCGGCATAGCACGGTGCCTCCTTTTTGAATCCATGAAACCCCCGCAACGGGGACGCCCAGGAGTTCGAGGTCGGCGTTGCCCAGCAGATTGGTGCCCTGAATCAGCGTGAGCAGGCCGTGCCGATAGCGCAGCAGCCACGAACCGTCAGGAGGCGCGCCAGGCATCCGGATCTCTCTCAGCACCTTGGGCTGCGCCGGGCCGGGCTTTTCGTGGATGAACCGCAGGATGGTCGGCGCGTCCTTGTTGGTGGAGCGCTGCAGTTGAACGCCGGCCATCGTGCGGTCAAACAGCACCAGCATCAAGTCGGTCTCCAAGCGCGGCGGCGTGTCCCGTCCCGGCGGCTCAAAACGCAACGTCAGACTCAGCTCGACATGCGCCCCCGCCCGAACCGGCCGCACGAGTGACAGGTGGCCGCCCAGCGAATAGGCCCGCAGCTTCTCGTCGTACCGCCCCGAGCCTTCCGAATGCGTGGTTCCGGGCTCAGGCGCGGGCAGCATCTTGAATCGCTGCGCGGGATGGTCCGCGAACTGTTCGTCGAAGATGGTGAGCCAATTTGCGCTCTCCGCCTTTGCGCCAGCAACGATGGCAGTCATCCACGCCACCAGGAACACCATGGGACGTCCTGCTATCATACTCATCGGGCGCCGCCGGCGCTGGTCGAGATAAGCCGCCATAATGGCACCCAGCGGAAAGCCCATCAATACAACCGCGGACGCGATCATAAACACCATGGCAGTTTCGATTTCTACGTAATCGCCGCCCAGGGTCCGGCGGAACACCAGGAATACTGTCCCGGCAGCCAGCGCCAGATTCAATGCCAAGCACTCCAGGTACGGGTGTCGCAGGCGGGTTCCCTTGGCCACCCGTCGGTGTAAGTGGAGTAATAGCGTCGCTGGCAGGATCGAGACCGCCGCGATGGCCAGGACAGCTCCCAGCAAGCCAGCCGCGGTGAGCGCCATGTTCCTTGCCACTCCCCATCGGTGCTCGGCTATTTTGGCCGGTTCGCCGCCTCCGCCCAGTCGCACTGGACTCGCGGGATCACTGACATCCACCACATCCAATCCGGCACTATTCGCTTCCCGGTCCACCCAAGACACATACACGCGGTGATCAAGCACTTGCACTCCCGAAGCTCCAGGGATAGCGAGATGGCCTTGGACGCTGGGGCGGTGAGGTTGGCTGACATCCACAACCAGCAGCCCTTGCTGAGCACCGACCAAGTAGGCGTGCGTGCCTGCGACATCCAGACGTTGGCCGGCCGGCATCGCGTCGGCGCTTAAGTTACCCATGCGCCGTGGCTGCGCGGGATTACTCACATCGACGATGAGGAAACTCGAGATCTCACCCGCCTCCGGGCGGGGCAGAATACCGGTCAGATAGGCGCACCCATTTACCACTAGCATGTCATCGACCATCCCGTTCAGCTCGAGCTCGCCTATCGTCCGAGGCGCCGCCGGATTGGCCATATCCAGGATGCTCAGCTTCTCTTCGCCCGCGACGTATAGCATTGAACCGGCCCGCTGGCACCATCGAGCGGCCGCAACCTCGATCCGCTGGATTTCCCGGGGCTGGAGCGGGTCGCGCACGTCGAACAACACTACATGGCCGGAAGATTCATCCGCCACATACGCGCAATCCTGCATTACATGCAATCCCCGGGTGCCGAAGAATCCTCCGTCAGTCGGTCGGGCGGCAACTGGGCGAAGTCGATCCGGTTGGCTGATGTCATAGACCGCCAAACCCTGCTGTGATGCGCTCACGTACGCGTATGCACCGCTCACCTGGACAGCCCATGGATGAAGCCCGCCCACATCGATAGCGACCAACCTCGGCTTCGCCGAGCTGCTGATGTCGAATACCTTCAGCCCCGCCGGGCCGGCAGCAAGATACGCGCGCTCGCCGACAACCTCCACCGCACCACCTCGCGGGCTGGTTTCCTCCGCGCACAGTACGGCCGCCCCAATAATGAACCCAACACAGACACGAAACCAGAACAGGCCGGCGCTTTCGAACCTCAGGCCCGAAATGCGACTCGTTTTCCGCTCTCGACGGTCCATGGGCTGATTCGATTTGGATACCTGGCCTTCTGCCAGGTCAAGCCCGGGATGAGGCCCAAATGAGTCGAGCGTGCTGGTTGCGGAAGAAAAGGAAAGGATCGGTCCCAGTACGGTGTTCGATGACTTCAGACTCTGCGTCTCATCCTCGCTGCGGCCCACACCCCGGCGGCTGCGCCACATAGGTGCCCCTCCCATGAAATCGGGCCGGCCCGAGGAAGGACGCCGTAGAAGATTCCGCCGAACACCACCGCCACGAAAACCGCCGTAGCTGCCGACCGCCAACTCTTCATCACGAGCCCGGCCACGATGAGAAAGGCCGCCAATCCAAACACAATGCAGCTGGCGCCAATGTGAACCGAATGTCCCCTGCCCACCAGCCAGGTGCCGAGACCGCTGGCTGTCCAAATCAATGCCAGTGTCCGATATGGATGATAGCGAGGATTCATCAGAAGGATGGTCAGGAGGACGAATAACGGCACGGCATTGGCCATCACATGCTTGAGACTGGCATGCAGCAGCGGGCTGAAGATGATGCCGAGCAATCCGGAACCGGTCCGCGGCACGATGCCAAAACGAGGCAGCGAGAGGTGGAACAGTCCTCCCACGACGACCACCGCAAACAGGCCGGCAATGACCATGCCGCTGGTTGCTGCCGCATCGGCAAAACCAGGCTGGCGTTCAGATGGCATCCGGTCAGGAATCTGCGCTTCCATTTTGTTCATAAAACCAATTGTCGAGTTCGGCCACTCGCCTTGAAAAGCCAAATTTTTGAGGTGCACGTCTACCGATTTGACAATCCGAAGGCTTAGGATTATGGCCTTGTTCAAAATCACCACTCAATCATGAAAGCTCCGCTGTTCGGCCACGGATTCGCGCTGGTTGTCGGCTGCTTGTGCTGCGCCTCAAGCCTGGCTCAAGAGGCATCTCCGAAGCCAACTGTCGCCGCCGCGGAGCCCACCCTGTTTCAGGAGGTCACGCGCAAGCTCGATCCGGGCGGCTGTTTGTATGCCTACCTGTCCACCGGCCAGTGGCTCGCCGGATTGTCGGCCAAGGTCGCCGGCATCCGCGAGCTTGTGCTCGCGCTGCCGAACCTGAAAGGCGAGGAGCGCGCCAACGTTCAGGCCGGACTGAAATTGGCGGAAAACCTGATCGCGCACAGCGGAATCGAGTCCGTCGCCGGCGCCGGCTTGAGCGGCATCGCCGTCGAGAAGGGATTGTATCGGACTCGATTCGTCCTGCAGCGGACAGCGGGCGCGCCCGCGGGCTATTGGGGGCAGTGGTTTGGGACGAAGCCCCATGTCTTCGAGGGTTTGGATTGGCTGCCTGCGAACACCGTCTGGGCGATGTTCGGTGATTTGGATCTGGGGGCCATCTGGGCCGCGGTCGAAATCGAGGCGCGCGCCGCCGGATTCGAGGCGCTGATGACAGGCATGGCACAAGTCTCCACTGTCGTCGAGCAGGCTACGGGCCGGTCGCTCGCCAGCCAGCTGGGCTCCATGGGAGGAGAGGTCGGCCTCGCGCTCATCCTGGATCCGAACGCGAAGTTCAAGCTGCCGATACCGGGGAACGAACAGGAGTTCCCTGAGCCAGCGTTGTTGATCGGGTTCAAGGTGAAGGACGATCAGCTCTTCGATTGGATCGACAAGAGCCTGGCGGAGAATTCCCAATCCACGCGCGGGGAAGCGCAGGGGGCGCGATGGCAAACCCTCACGGTGCCCGTTCCCCTGCCATTCCCTGTGCGGCCGACCATCGGGCGATCTGGCAACTATCTCTGGCTTGCCTCCAGCGACAGGTTGTTCGAACAAATCCGCAGGACCAGGGCTGGTGACGAGCCAAGCCTCAGATCCACGCCGGAATTCCAGCGGCTCTCGAGGGGCCTGCCGACCGAAGGCAACAGCTTCGCCTTCATGAGCCAGCAGCTCACGGATACTCTGGTGGAAATCCAGAAGACGGCGATCAGCCAGGCCGCCCAGGGAAATCCCGGCGCGGAGATCCCGTTCCAGACATTCCAATGCCTCATGGGTTCCGCGAAGGAATCCGCCGCCTTCGCGGTGGGCTGGGCCGAGGCTCAAGGGATGCAAACGGTGAGCCAAGGCACGCAGGAACCAAGCGTTGCGCTTGTCTCCTCGGCGGTGGTCGCTCCCACCGCAGCGATTGCCGGGATGCTATTGCCCGCACTGACCCAGGCGAAATCCAAGGCGGCTGAAAACAGCTGCATGAGCAACCTCCGGCAGGTCGCGTTAGGTCTGCTGATGTTTTCGGACGACAACAACGACGTGTTGCCGAAGGACCTCCTGGCCATCAAAGATTACATCGGCACCCCCCGAGTCCTGTATTGTCCGAAAGACCCCCGGCAGCCGGACTTGACCACGTTGACCTGGGAGGGGTTCGATCTGTCCCAGTGCAGCTATGAGTACCTGACGCCGGGGAAGAAGCGGCGCGATATCTCATCCGAAACGGTCACCGTTCGCTGCAAGTTCCACGGGATCGAGGCGCGCGCCGACGGCAGCGTGCGGCGCGGATCCTTTCAGCGCGTACCCATCGACTGACGGCGCAAACCGTCCGGCTATCGTCCGGAGACAACGGAAAAACGGGCCCTGGCAACCGGCGGCGGCGGATTGCGCCAAGCCATGGGTTGCAGAGACTGGATTTCATGCTGAATCCACGGTGCCAGTTTCAAATAATTCCTGTTCCTGGACATGACCGGCATCATTTGGCCCAATCGGAGAAAAGGTGAAAGAAAAGTGCGGCGATATTCGATTTAATTCCATCCGCTGATAAGGAATATAAGTGATTCATATTGACTTTGGGACTGCGGCGGCATCAGATTGATGCGCCTCCGAAGAGACGTATTGGCGTTTTTCCAAACAACAACAACATCATGATTGAAGGAGAATCCAATGAATAAGCATCTGTTCGTATTGGCTTCCTGCCTCGTGCTTGCTGGGACAAGCGCCCTAGGCCAGGGAGGCATTGTGGTCAGCACGGTCGAACCAGGCGGGTACTCGGATGTGGACTATTTGATATATTCACCGTGCGGGATGGCGAGAGAAGACGGGACTTTCATCAGCTGGGATGACCCCAGTGTTTTTGGCCAACCCGTGCATGCCGAGGCCGATTTCTTGTGGTTCGGCTCGGGATACCTCACATGGCAACATCCAGCTCCGATGCCTAGCGATGCTCAGATTGACTCGCTGAGCTACATCGCAGAAGTGAGTTCTGAAATCGGCGGGGCAAACTTCATTTGGCCATCCGATCTCACCGTCAGTGTGAACGGTGTTCCGATTGGCACATGGACCATTCCTGGCGATCCCAACGCATGGTACGGATCGGCTAAACAGATCAACAAGCTCGAGCCCTGGAACAGCCAGTATGGTTGGCTGACCCAATGGACAGTGGACTCGACCGGCACGTATTTCGAAGCGGATTTCCGCCACATCCCAGAGTTAGGGCTTGGCCCGGTTGCGCGTTTCCAGATCTCGAATGTCAACATAGAAGATTTGAGCCTTGTTCCTGGCCAGCCGGTCTCGATCACCCTGTCGGTGCCAGGGATCATGGGCATGAACCTGTATGGGGACACGTGGGGAGATTATCCGGTCGATCCGACATTGACCGTTCAGTTTCATCGAGTTGCGGTAATCGACATCAAGCCGGGAAGTGATCCGAACTCGGTCAACTTGGGTTCCGGCGGCACAGTCCCGGTGGCGATCCTGTCGAGCGCCGAGTTCGATGCGACAACCGTCGATCCGCAGACGGTGACACTGGCAGGCGCCGGGGTGGCCGCGCGGGGTAAAGGCAGCAGACCCATGGCGGCCGTTGAAGACGTTAACGGCGATGGCCTGGCCGATCTGGTCGTGCACATTCTCACCGAGAACATCGATCCCGAATTGTTCGATAACGGTTATGCCGTGCTGGCGGCAACCACATTCGACGGAACGTCGATCGAAGGCCGGGACGAGATCCGACTTGTGCCGCGCAAATAGCGGCCACGACTGAATGCATTCCGGCGAGCGCCTTCACGGGCACCTGGCACAGCCCCAGCGCCAGCACGTTGCCGATGCTGGTCCAATATCCTTGGGTGGGACCGCGCCGGCCGCCGGGATCGCTCAAGGCGCTGAACTCCGAGCCGAGGCGAACGTTCAATCAACGGCGCGGAACAACCGCCCGTCGCCCGGCCCAAGCCGGATCTTCACCGCCCGGCCTGTGCCCGGCGTTTCAATTCCGGACCACCCGCCACTATTCCGATCCAGCTCCTGGAGCCGGCTGCCGGGCAGCGCAACGTCGACGATTGCCTCCGCCTCGCGATGGTAGTCGCGGTTGACGATCATAAACGCCGTTGTCCGTCCGCTTTGGCCGAACAGGCCCAGCACGAACTCGCCCGGGCTGGCGATCTGCACCGGCGCCCGGCCCGGGATCGCCTCTGCGCCATAGGGAAGCGGAGCGGTGTGATAAACAGCGACGGAGTCCATTTGCATCAGCGCCGGACCGAATCCGCGGATTTCCTTGTTCAGGGCGGCCACGGTTTCGAGCAGAGGCGCGGGTTGGCCGTCCTGATAAAGCCCGTTGTACGCCAGCGGTCCCCAGTAGGTGAAGTAGCTGATCCCGCGACCCCCATAGGCCATGGTGGTGAAGACGAGAAAACGCAATTCCTGCGGATTGGGCAGACGCCAGCTCTTTTCGATCGTGTTTGCCTGAATAATGTTCAGGAAAGGCTTGTTGGCCTCGAGCGCCGCCAAACGGATCAGCGCGAGGTTGAGGAAGTACTCTTTTCCATCCACGGCCTTGCCGTTCGCGTCCGGCTTGAAGAAGTGATAATGGTCGTAGCTGATCAAGTCGGGCTGGATGGTCTCGATGAACCGTTTCAGGTGCTCGCGATATCGGAGGACGGTTGGATCGCCCGCACCGACGCCGGCGAGGTTCTGCGGATGATCCGCGCGGGCTCGTGCCGCCGCATCGGCGCTCACGCCAAGCTGCTGCTCGTTCGCATACGTTGGAAACAAGTTGATGTAAGCGAAATGCGCCGGATCGCGCTCGCGCAGGTAGGCAACGAGTTTGCCCAGGCCAGGAAACGCGCCGGCTCCCGGCTCGTCGGTGATGTAGTAGGCTTCCAGCGCGGGATGGTCTTTCACCCGGACGACGAGGGCGTCGAGTTCGGCGCGTTTCGCCGGATCATCGAGCGCCTCCGGCCGGAGCAGGTTGCTGGTGAGCATTGCCCGCAGACGATGCCGTGCGGCCGCATCCAGCCCTTCGGCCGGTGTCCAGGTCAGGTTGAATCCTTCCGCTGCCACACGCGCCAGCGCTTCGTCCGATGCGGGCGGCGGGCACCAGAACGTGATGAGGAATTGTTTCTGCGTCCAGCATCCGGCGCTGGCCGACTGCGCGCCATGACTGGACCCGCAAAAACCCGCCAGCAGGAGAGATACAATGATCCAGGGTCGGTTCATAATGGGATCTTCTTCTCAGGGTTCGAGTTGAATTCGATAGTACCGTTCGGGCGCATTCGAGCTCTGGGGATCGATGAACAGGAACGGCAGGCTGGCGGGATTGGTGCTCGCGATCCAAGACCACGCTGGCTCAAACAAGTTGGTGCAGGCATAGATGGCGTAATCAGGGCCGGCGCTGCCCGACACGCGCATTTCGAACTGGCCGTCCCTCCACAGCGCATCGCTGGCCACAGGCGCCGCCGGGCGCAGGACGGCTACATCGAAAGCCTGCGTCGCACTCAGGGAAGGTCTCCCGTTGTCTGTTACCACCCATTGGATCGGATACGTCGCGGGAGACTGCGCGATGGTTGGACGCCACGTGAACACGCCGGTGTTCGGGTCGATGGCGGCGCCGGAGGGCGGATGGACCAGGCTGAAACTCAAAGTCTGCGAAGGCACGTCGGCATCCGTGGCTGTGTTGGTCACTGCGAGGGTCTGCCCGGCCAGGATGGCGCGGTCGCCCGCCGCAGAAGGCGCCGGGGCGGTGTTCGGGAAGAGGACGCCCGAAGGCACAATCTCGCGCAGCTGGCTGGCGCTGGTCCATTCCAGCTTTGCCGAGGCGGCATCCAGGCGGTCGTAATACTCGATTTGAAGGTCATAGCGGCGTCCGCCCGTGAGCAGAATGCTGCCGGCCTTGCCGGCGCCAGCGTCATCGAACCACTTATCGATCAGGAGCTGGCCGCCGAGCCAAAGGCGGCAGCCGTCGTTTGCGGTGAGATGGAACGTATACACCTCGCTGTAGCGCGGCTGAATTCGGGCGCTCCAGCGGACCGAAAAATGGTCGCTGGGAAGCCCGCCGCCCGCCGCCCCCCCGCCCCAATCGAAGTCCACGTTGGGATCCATCCGGTGGAAGACCCGGTTCGATAGGCTCGCATCCGCATAATACTCGCCCACCAAGCCCGTGCCGTTCTCAGGCCAATCGGGGGCCGGAAGGGCCGGCGGTGCGACCAGGACAGTGCGCAAGTCGATGCCGACGTCGATGTATTGTCCGCCGGCGGTCTGATGGCAATGAACGGCCAGCACGTTGTTCGGGCCGGCCCGAATGGCTGGCTGAGCCTCGGCGCGGATCGGCACCTGGATGTAGCGGGTCGTGTAGCCCGTGGCCGACGCCGCCAGCACGCCGTTGATGTAGATCTCAACACCTTCGTCATGGTGCAGGTTGAAAACCAGATGGGCCAGATCCTGCCCGGTCCAGCCGGTTCCATCGAAGGTGCGCCGCAGCCAGATGTTCGCCGTGTTCCATGTCGTGCCGATCGCGGCGCCCGGAGTGCCGGCCGTGCCGAAGCCTCCAATGCCGCTCATCCAGGCGGAATCGTCGAAGTCCGTTGCGGCCCACTCGGCGGCGGGAGATTCGAAGGTGAACCTCCAGGTTTGGGGGACTCGCTGTGAGGAAGGGACCACCGCGCGGTTCGAGTAGGTGCCCATCGTCGAAACGACCGCACTCTGGATGCGGCGCAGGTCGGGTTTCAGCACTTTCCGGTCGTAGGTGTACAGCCCGTTGAGCTCCGTCTCGACATCGGTGATTTGAGTGTAAACGGCGGCGCTCAGGCCCCGGTTCTGTACATAGTCCGAGAGCTGGAAACAGAAGCCTTCGAACTGGGCGGTCAGGTCTGCGCCATCCGCGGCGCCTGCATAGCCCCAGCCGGCGGCCCAGGTGTGGTTCGTGATGCCCAGGCCAATCCCGCCGAACTCGCCGTTGGCAACGGCCCGGGTATCGTTCTGCGGGCAGCTTGGATCCGGATAGGAGTGGACGTCCTCGATGTGGCCGACCTCCTCAAACGTCCAACCGCTGGCGCAATTCACCAGCCGGGTGGGATCCAGGACCATGAGATTCGAGGAGATCCGGACGGTATCGAACTGGCCCCAGCCTTCGTTAAACGGAGTCCATACGACAATCGAAGGGTGGTTCCAGCGAGTCTGAACCATGCGAGCCAGCTCGGCTTCGAATTGGATCTTGCTGGCATCGTTCAGCGCCGCCCCGGCGGCCATGGCGGGCATGTCCTGCCAGACCAGCAGACCAAGCTTGTCGGCATAATAGTACCAACGGGGCGATTCCACCTTCATATGCTTCCGGATCAGGTTGAACCCCAACGCGCGCGTCTGCTCGATGTCCTCCCGCATCGCGAGATCGGTCGGCGGCGTGTAAATGCCATCGGGCCAATAGCCTTGATCCAACGGGCCGAACTCGAACATGAACTGGTTGTTCAACATCATTTTGGCAAAACCGTTGTGCGTGCCGAGGCTGATTTTTCGCATGCCGAAATAGCTGGCAACGGCATCCAGGGTGTTCGAGGACGTCCTCAGCGACAAGCGGAGATCGTAGAGGAATGGATTGGCGGGCGACCATAGCTTGGGCGCCGGGATGTCCAGGCTGAAGTCCGTCCCCGGAACACCGGTGGCCGATGCGACCCGGTTCGTGCCGTCGAAGGCATCCGCGGCAACCGTCACGCCGCCAGCGGGCCCGGCAACCGTGACGCTCAGCTCGAGCGATTGCGCGTCAATATCCGGCGCCATGCGGATATTGGAAATGCTCGTGGCCGGTACCGGCTCGAGCCAAACGGTTTGCCAGATGCCCGAGCAGGCAGTGTACCAGATCCCGCCGGGATCCAGCCGCTGCTTGCCCAGCGGCACGACGATCGGGCTGCCGCCGGCATCCGTCGGATCATAGACGCGGACGGCGAGGATTTGCGGCCCCAAGCCGGCCAGATAAGGCGTGATGTCGAATGTAAACGGATCATACCCGCCGCGGTGAATCCCGAGGCTGACGCCATTGAGGAACGGCTCGCACTCCCAGTCCACGGCATCGAAGTGCAGGAGCACGCGCTGGCCGGCCCAGGCGGAGGGAACCGTGAAGGCGCGCTGGTACCACGCGCGATCGTGCCGTTCCATGACGCCCGAGATCGCCGACTCCATGCAGAACGGGACCAGGATGCTTCCCGAAAGGACATGAGTCGGGACCGGATCTCCAGCCGAGCCGGGCTGCCATTGCCAGACGCCGTTGAGGTTGAGCCAGCTCGCGCGCTGCATCTGCGGACGCGGGTATTCCGGCCAAGGATGCTCCGGGTCCACCTGCTGCGCCCAATCGGTCATGATCGGAGCTTGTTGGAGCTGCCAGGGAAGAGCGGATGGGGCGACAGTCACCAGCAAGTCAACGGACTTGTTGCCTGCATTCTCGATCAGGCGAGCCTCCATGCCGCGGGGCAGCGATCCCAGCCGGAAATCGCCCACACCCGCGCGCGCGCCCCACTCGAGCAGCCGGACCTGTCCGGCCGGGAAGTTCGCCCCGGCAATGTCAATGACAACGGGGCCGTGTATGTTCAGCGCGGCAACCGAGAGCGGAGCGCCCCTCTGACTGCCGAACCCCCCGAAATCCAAGCGCAGCGAGGACCCGCCCGCGGGGAAGGTGAGGCTCGGGATCCCAAGCTGCGAATCAGCCGCGGTGATCCGCACTCCCAAAGCCGCTCCCGCTGCGACGACGCAGCCGGAACTGGCAAAGGAGGCCGGCGCCGTCACAATCAGCGCGCCCTGGCTGACAGCGGTCGGGCCCGTGTAATCGAGGTCGCCCGCCAAAATCAGCGAGCCGGAGCCGAGTTTTTGCAGGCCCCCACCGCCCCCGCCATCGAGCAGGTCCTGGTCAATTGTGATGACGTTCGTGCCGCTGTCGATGATGCACCCGCCGCTCTGGACCACCGCGGCGGAGAGCCCGCCCAGGAAAGGGCCGGCCGCTCCGGCCGCTGCCTTCAATGTCCCGCCGTTGAAATGGAATGTGCTCGATGCGGCCGAGTTCGGGCTCGCGACCCGTTTGGCTAAAAGAGTTCCCCCATTCAAGTTCACGGTCCCCGAAGCCCCGGGCTCCTGCCCGATGCGCAAGACATTGGCGACATCGACAACCCCCTTGCCGCTGACGGTCAGCGTGCCCGTCCCAGCCTCTCCCACGATGAGGGCGTTGGCGGCGCCGCTGGCATGGAACGTGCCGCCCGAAACATTCAGATGGCCTACCCCCCCCGCAAAACGGCCAATCGACGGCCACGCACTTACGGCAGCCGTCCCGCCGCTCTGGTTGAAATATCCCGTGCCATACGCGCCCACCTGGAGATTGGCCCCGGACGTGTTGAAAACGCCGTTGGAGAGATCATAGATTCCGACTTGATTCGCCCCGCCGCGCGCGTTGCCGCCGATCCGCCAGTCGCCCCCGGCATTGCGCAGGACGGTGCCGCCCGACTGGAAGACGGTTCCGGTCGAGTGAGGGGCTTTGCCCACATACAGCGTATCGATATGGAGAAAGGCTGAGTCCAGGATCTCGAGTGTGCCCTGGCTCCCCTCGGTATCCGCCACATTGAAGTCCCCGAGCGACTGCCAAACGGCGCTATCCTTGAGCGTGGCATGCCCTACACCAGCCGCGCCAACCGACGCGTAGCCGCCGTTGGTCATCGCGCCCGAGCCGGCGATGACCAGCGCCCCAGTCGCGCCCGGTTGCATGCCCAGCAAAACGCGGCTGGCCGAGTAGATCCAGGAGGCATCGCGAATCGCAACCGTCGAAGAGGAGCCGCTGCTTTCACTCAAGTTGAAGCCGATGCCGCCGGTGTTGACCAGCCTCGAAGCGCCCTCCAGCGTCAGGGTGGGGCTCTGTAAATTGCCGGCGATGTTCGCCCAGTATCCCAAGGCGGCGTTGTTGCAGAGCAGTGTCGAATCGTGGAGCGCGGCCCGAGACGCATGGCCCGCTGTTCCGTTCCCGCGCCCCACCGCCACCCAGGAGGATACGCGCACGATTGCGTTGGTCAGGATCAGAGCCGCAGGGCTCTCGGGCCTGTGCCCTATCCATAGCTCGCCCCCAACAAAATTCGTTCGGAGGAGGCTGCCCTCGATGATGGTCAGGCCCCCTCCGAGGCCGAAGTTGCTGCTCGTCGCGAACATTGTTCCCGGCGCCACTGCCAGATGGCCCGGCCCCAGCTTGGTCCACGTCGCGCTGCCGCGGACATACCCCGGGCCGTCCAAACGGTAGGCCTTCACCCGGTTGCTCACAGTCACGGACGCCGGCTCGAGCGCGTCGGCCAGCCGGATCGATCCGGATCCTGCCGCACCGTCGCTGAAAAGGACGGACGCGCCGTTCGTAAAGGCGGCAGGCACGGTTCCCGCCCGCCAGTTCAGCGAGCCCCCCAGATCCCAGCTGCTGCTGGCATTGCCGGTCCACTCGAGAATCGCCTCGGCATGAATGCCTCCCGCGCCGCACAGGGCCAACATGGCAAGCCCAATGCCCGGCCTCCAACCCGGCCAGGCCCGCATCACACCCCTTGCATCCCACATCTTCATCAACAACTCCCATCGCATTCTGTCGTGCCGCCACCTCCATCCAATCCCTGAAAAGCCCCGCGACCACGCAGCCAATCATGGCCAGAATTGGATCGGACGACAACACCTTTGGCTCTTCCAGCATTCCAGCAATGTTGGCGTGTCGTGCGGCGCATCTCCCTCATCCCCTGCCTCAATTGTCAAATATTTAGATGCGACCCCATTGTAATCCGATAGGTATTCCAGTTGACTTTCCCGAACCGATTCTTCATGTCATGATCTTGTCGGCAACAATTCATATCATGAAAATTCGTTGTATCATCTTTGGGCTCGTGATGGTGCTGGATGCGGGGGCGGCTCAAGCCGCCAATCGCGGCGCCCTGAGCAATGTCGCCGAGGCGGCCAGCTACTCGTTGGTCTATTCGCTCGATATCCCCAACACGCCCAGCTACCCCTCGGCTGTCCTGTACGACATCGACCTGCACGCGTACTACCCGAATTTCACGCGCGTCGCGTATTACCTTGAGCTCCAATCCCCGGGCAGCCCCCTGAGCTATATCTGGGTTTCGTTCGACGCGCCCACGGCTGACCTGAACCGGATTGGCGTGCCCACGGCCTTCAGCGGCGCCGTCTTTCAGCAGCCGGTCGCCAACATGAATGTGTTCTCGAGCGTGGACAGCATCGTCGAAGGCGTCCAGCTGCAGGGAGGCAATATCGAGTTCTGGCCGAACAATTACTCCGCGCCCAACGCGGTGAGCGTGCCCAATGCCAGCGACGCCAACAATGACTGGGGCGACACGCGGTCGACCAGCGGGACGTACGGCAGCATGCAGATCCACAACAGCGAGGCGAGCCAGGTGCTGCTGGCCTTCAACCGCTGGGGCGGCACCGGCGGCACGGCGGACGTCGGCATTGGCAATCGCCCCGGCAGTCCGAATGCAGATTGGACCTCCGCCCAGAATGCCGCCGGCTACACCGTCAAGACCCTCCAGGTCTTCGTCCTGTCGACGGACAACAATCCCCCGGCCCTGGCCGGCGCCGCCCATGCGGATGGCTGGACCAACATCATCCTCACCTTCAGCAAGGCCCTGGACGACAGCGCGGCCGACGCGGCCCATTACTCTCTGGATGGGGGCGTCGATGTCCTGAGCGCGACGCTGGATCCCGTTTCCAAGCTCGTGGTCACATTGACGACCTCGCCCCAACAACCCTCGACGGCGTATACCGTGACCGTTAACGACCTGCGCGACCGGACGCCCGCCCATCTGCCGCTCCCGGCCAACTCGACTGCGACTTTCATCTCCACGCCCGCCGGGCGCGGCACGTTCGCCAACGTGCCGGAGGCAAGCGACTACGCGCTGGTATACTCTCTGGACATCCCTGATTCGGCGAATTACGCGGCGGGCGTCAGCTACGGTCTGGACCTGCGGGCCTACCACCCGAGTTTCAGCCGGGTGGGCTATTACCTCGAGCTTCAGAAACCGGGCGGGCCGTTGAGCTTCATCTGGGTTTCGATGGATCCAGTCACCAGCGATGTCAACCAGATCGGCGTGCCCACCGTCTCCAGCGGCGCCGTGTTCCAGCAGCCAGTCGCCAACATGAACGTCCTGTCGAGCGTCGCCGGCATCGTCCAAGGCACGAATCTGCAAGGGGGCAACATCGAGTTCTGGCCTTACAACTACAGCGCGCCCAATGCTCTCGGCGTGCCCAATGCCAGCGCCTCGCTCTTGGACTGGGGCGATACCATGTCCACCTCGGGCAACCACGGCTCCATGCAGCTTCACAATGCGGAGGCCGGCCAGGTGCTGTTCGCCTTCAGCCGCTGGGGCGGCTCGAGCGGCGTTGTGGGCCTGGGGATCGGCAGCCAGCCCGCCGGCCACCCGGACTGGACCTTCGCGGCCAATGCCGCCAGCTACGCGGTCAAGACGCTCCAGGTATTCGCGCTGCCGGCCGGCCCCGCCCAGCCGCCCGAACTGGCCAGCGCGGTCGGCCAGGGCGGCTGGACCAATGTGGTCCTGACCTTCAGCAAAGCCTTGGAAGACGATGCCACCAATACCGTCCATTATGAATTGGGCGGGGGCCTGAGCGTGCTCGGGGCCGCCCTGGATCCTGTGACCAAACTCGTGGTGACCCTGACCACGACGCCCCAGCAGCCCGGCGCCACCTATGCAGTGACCGTGAACGGCCTGCGCGACCGCACCAGCGCCCACACCCCCATCGCGCCCAACACCACGGCGACGTTCCAATCCTCGCCGGGGCCGGGCGCGCTCAACAATGTGGCGGAAGCGAACAATTACGCCCTGGTGTATTCGCTCACGATTCCGAACAATCCGAACTACTCCTCGAGCATCACCTATGACCTGGACCGGCGCGGCGACTTCCCGGCTTTCTCCCGGGTGGCGTATTACATGGAGCTGCAGAAACCGGGCGGGCCGCTGCAGTACGTCTGGGTCTCGATGGATCCGTTCGTGTACGACGTCAACCTGATTGGCGTGCCGACGGCGCCCAGCGGCGCCATCTTTCAGCAGCCGGTGGCCAACATGAATGTGTTCTCGAGCGTGCCCGGCATCGTCCAGGGGACCAACCTGCAAGGGGGGAACATGGAGTTCTGGGGGAGCAATTACAGCGCCCCGAACGCTGCCGGCGTGCCCAATGCCAGCGATTCCCTGTACGACTGGGGCGACAGCATCACGTCCTCGGGCAACTACGGCTCGATGCAGATCCACAACGCCGAGGCACGCCAGGTCGTGTTCGCCTTCAACCGGTGGGGCGGCAATGGCAGCCCCGTGGATGTCGGCATCGGCAACCAGCCCTCCGGCAATCCCGACTGGACCTTCTCCTACAACGCGGCGAACTACACCGTGAAAAACCTCCAGGTCTGGGTCATGCCCGATGGCGATCCGCCCCCGGTGCTGACGGACGTGGCCAGCCAGGCCGGATGGACCAACGTGGTCCTGACGTTCAACCAGCCCGTCGACGACAGCGCCACCAACGTCGACTTCTACTCGTTCTCCGGCGGCCTCACGGTCCTCAGCGCCGCGCCCGATCCCGTCACCAAGCTCAGCGTCACCCTCACCACCGCCCCGCAGCAGCCCGCCACGCTCTACACCCTGACGATCAACGGCGTGCGCAACCGCACAGCCCGTCATACGCCCTTGGCCGCGACCACAATCACGTTCATGTCCGCCGTGGCGGAGCGAGGCGCATACCACAATGTGCCGGAAGCCGCCGACTACGCCCTGGTGTACGCCCTCGACATTCCCGCCGCGGCCAACTATGCCGCCGGCGTCGGCTACGGGGTCGATCTGCGGGCGCACTACCCGAACTTCAGCCGCGTGGCCTATTACCTCGAGCTGCGGAAGCCGGGCGGGCCGCTGCACTTCATGTGGGTCTCGATGGATCCGCTGACGGCGGATGTGAACCAGATCGGCGTGCCGACGCTTCCCAGCGGCGCCGTTTTCCAGCAGCCGGTCGCCAACATGAACGTGCTCTCCAGCGCGTCCGGCATCGTCAATGGCGCCCATCTGCAGGGGGGCAACATCGAGTTCTGGCCTTACGACTACAGCGCCCCCAACACGCTCGCTGTGCCCGGCGCCAGTGATTCTCTGTACGACTGGGGCGACACGATGTCGGGCACGGGCACCCATGGCTCGATGCAGATCCACAACGCCGAGGCGGGCCAGGTGCTGTTCGCCTTCAACAACTGGGGCGGCTCCGGCGGCACGGTGGCGTTGGGCATCGGCAACCAGCCCGCAGGCAATCCCGACTGGACCTTCGCCGCCAATGCCGGCAGCTACGACGTGAGGGCCCTGGAGGTTTATGTGCTGCCTGCAGGCGGCGCCAACAATCCGCCGGTCCTGGCCGGTGCGACAGGCGTCATCGGCGGCACGAACCTGGTTCTTACGTTCAGCAAAGCGCTGGACGATAGCGCCGCCGACCCGGCTCACTTCGCCCTCAGCGGGGGCGTGAGCGTGCTCGACGCGGTGCTGGATCCCATCAACAAGCTGGCAGTCACGCTGACGACTTCCCCGCAGCAGCCCGCCACGAGCTATACCGTGACGGTGAACGATGTGCGCGACCGCACCGCCAGTCACCTGCCGATCGCCCCCAATTCCAGCATCGAGTTTGTTTCCGCGCGCGGCCGCGGCGCGATCCTCAACGTGGCCGAAGCGTCGGACTATGCGCTGGTGTACTCGATCGAGATTCCGACGGCGGCGAACTACGCGGCCGGCATCGCGTACGGCGTGGATCTGCGGAGCTACTTCACCAACTTCAACCGGATCGCCTACTACATCGAGCTCGCGACGGCGGGCGGGCCCTTGGAGTACCTCTGGGCTTCGCTCGATCCGTTCACCAGCAACATCAACCAGATCGGCGTGCCGACGCTGGGCAGCTACGCCTTCTTCCAGCAGCCGGTCGCCAACCTGAATGTGTTCTCGAGTGCGGCCAGCGTCACCCCGGGCACCAGCCTGCAGGGCGGCAACATCGAGTTCTGGCCCGGCAATTACAGCGCCCCCAACGCGGTGAGCGTTCCCAATGCCAGCGAAACGCTCTACGACTGGGGCGACACGGCCACCACGGGCTATCACGGTTCGATGCAGCTCCATAATGCCGAGGCCAGCCAGGTGCTGTTTGCCTTCAACAACTGGGGCGGCGCCGGCGGCACGGTGGCGCTGGGCATCGGCAATCAGCCCTCCGGCAATCCCGACTGGACCTTCGCGGCCAATGCCGCGAGTTACACCATCAAGACCCTCCAGGTCTATGTGCGGCCCGTGGAAACCACTCAGCTGCCCTTCCATATCGTCCCAGGCAGGTATGCCGGCGCCGGCCCGTTCTCGTTCAGTTGGGACGCCAAGCCCGGATTCACTTATCTCGTGCTCCGGAAAGAGAGCCTGGATGCCTCGCCGTGGATCCAGGTGGGCCAGGTGACCGCCACCGGCCTCACGGCCACGTTCACCGACACACAGGCCTTGAGCGGAACCGGTTTCTACTGCGTCCGCCTGCCCTAATCTGGATGAGCAGATCACCACGGGACTTTCGAGGCGGCTCGAGGGGATTCTTCGGGCTTCTCTTGTGGGCGGCCGGCTGGATGCTCGCCAGCGTCCAGCCGGCAATGGCCGCCCCGCCCATCCGCATCCTGCCGCTGGGCGATTCCATCACATACGGCAGTTCGTCGCCGGGCGGCTACCGTCTGCCGCTCTACTATTTGCTCACCCGCGCCGGCTTTCATGTCGATTTCGTAGGCACCATGAAAGACAACAGCGCTCCCACCCTGCTGGATCCGGATCATGAGGGCCACTCGGGCTGGCGCATTGACCAGATCGACGCGGTCATCGAGAGCGTATTTGCCCAGATCGCGGATCCGGATGTCATTCTGCTGCTGATCGGCACCAACGATTACGGCCAGAACAACGATACCGCCCACGCCACGAACCGCCTGGACGCCCTGGTGACCCGCATGGCCACCCACCGTCCCTACGCCAAAATCATCGTCGCCAACCTGCTCGAGCGCGGCGAGCCCCACAACACTCGGATTCAAACCACGTTTAATCCCTTCCTGCCCGGCCTGGTGGATCGTCAGCGGGCGCTCGGACGCGAGGTGTATTTCGATGATCTGCGAAGCGCGGTGCCCCTGGCGGACATGCCGGACCAGCTGCATCCGAACCAGCTCGGCTACCAGAAGATGGCGACGAACTGGTTCCAGATGATTACCCGGCACTTCACCCCCGAGGGCAGCACCAACCCGCCGGCCATCGCGCGCATCCATCCCTCCGCCAGCCTGACGAACGTCGCGGTGGTATTCAGCAAACCGGTGGCCGATGACGCGGCTGCTGCTGACCATTTCACGCTCGACGGCGGAGTGGCGGTCCTGGGCGCTTCCCTCGATGCGGCCACCCAGCGCATCGTGACGCTTCACACCACCCCCCAGCAACCGTTCACCCTTCATACCCTGACGGTCAACGGCGTGTGCGATCGCACGGCCAATCGGCTGGCGATCGCTCCCGACTCGAGAGCCACGTTTCAATCCATGGCCGGACGGGGCGCTCCCAACAATGTGCCCGAGGCGGTCGATTACGCGCTGCTGTATTCGCTCGATATTCCCACTCAACCCAGCTACGCCACCAACGTCGCCTATGACGCCGACCGGCGCGCCGACATCGCCGGCTTTTCCCGGGTGGCCTACTACCTCGAACTCCAGAAGCCAGGAGCGCCGATGCATTTCATCTGGATATCCTGCGATCCCTTCACGACCAACGTGGACTGGCTGGGCGTGCCCACCGCCTCCAGCGGCGCGTTCTTCCAGATGCCCATCACCAACATGAACGTCCTTTCCAGCCTCCCGAGCATCGTGGGCGGCACCAACCTGACGGGCGGCAACCTCGAGTTCTGGCCCGGCAACTCGAGCCCGGCCAACCTCGCCGCGGTGCCCAACGCCAGCAGCACCGCGTATGATTGGGGGGATGGCGCCATCTCGGGCAATTATGGCTGCATGCAGGTCCACAACCATGACGCTCGGCAAGTCCTGTTTGCCTTCAATGGCTGGGGCGGCGCGGGCGGGCCGGCCGACCTCGGGATCGGGAACAACGCGGGAGCCTATGCGGATTGGACCACCTCGCGCAATGCCGCCAGCTTTGTCATCAAAACCCTCCAGGTCTATGTGCTGCCCTCCTCGCCGCCAGCGCTGCCGCCGCAATTGACCGTCAACCCCGTCGTTGCCAATGGCCTGTTGACCATCCGCTGGGAGACGCAATCCGAGACCACCTACTCCGTCCTGGCCAAATCGGCCCTGGATGACACGCCCTGGACCAAACTGTTCGGGGTAACCGTTCCGACGAATACCGCCGTCTCGATCGATCTCCCCGCCACCCATCCCGCCGGGTTCTATCGTATCAGCACTCCGTAGATCCTGCCCATCTCCTCCGGTGTCCAACCGGGCCCGGCCTATTTCGCTCGCGCTCCGGAGCGGGTCGTGATACAAAGCCCCTCATTCGCCATCCGGGATCCGGGCGGGAGCCGGGCTTTTTCCTGGAACGGCGGTTGCGATGAATGCCGCGGAACTGCGGGGAGTGACGAAGGCGTTTGGCGCCCAGGTGGCGGTCGACGATCTGACCCTGGACGTGCCCCGCGGGTCGATCTACGGGTTTATCGGGCCCAACGGCTCGGGCAAAACCACCACGCTGCGGATGATCATGAACATCCTCCTGCCCGATGCCGGTTCGATCCGCCTGCTGGACGGCTCCGCTCCCGGGGGTTGCACGGAGCGGATGGGGTATCTGCCGGAGGAGCGAGGGCTGTATCGGCGAATGAAAGTCCGCGATCAGCTCCAGTTCATTGCGCAATTGAAACGCGGGCGGCGAATGGCGCGGGAGATTGACGCCTGGCTGGATCGGTTGGGTCTGGCCGCCTGGGCGGACCGCAAAATCGAGGCGCTCAGCAAGGGCATGAGCCAGAAAGTCCAGTTTATCGCGGCGGTCGCCTCCGAACCGGAGCTGCTCATCCTCGACGAACCGTTCAGCGGGCTGGATCCGGTCAATGTCGATCTGCTGCGGGCGGCCGTGATCGACTTGCGCCGGGCGGGGGTGACAGTCATCTTCAGCACCCACGACATGAGCGTCGCCGAAACCCTGTGCGATTTCATCTTGATGATTTTTCGAGGGCGCAAGGTTCTGGACGGGACGCTGCATGCGATCCAGGACCGATACGGCGCCGACGTCCTCAAGGTCCAGATCGAGGGCGACGGATCCCTGCTGGCCGATTTGCCGGGCGTCGAGCGCGTGGTGGATCGCGGGCAGTGTCAGGAGCTGCGATTGGCGCCGTCGGCGGACTCCCAGGCGGTGCTGGCCGCCCTGGCCGGTCGAGGGCGCGTCCGGCATTTCGAGGTGACCCGGCCGTCGCTGCATGACATTTTCGTGCGGATCGCTGGACCGGAGGCGGCCTCCAAGCCGCCGCGGGACGAGCCCGTGCCGGGCCTGGCTCCTCCAGCGGCGCCCGGTCCGGAAAACCGCTCTTCGCTTTCATGAACCGGATTCTTTGCATCGCGCGCCGCGAGTACCTGGCCACGGTCCGGACCAAGGGATTCGTGATTGGGCTCCTGATCATGCCGCTGCTGATGTTCGGGACGGTGCTGGTGATCCACCTGTTCAAAGGCCACCGGGATGTGCGGGACCGTCGGATTGCCGTGGTCGATCGCACGGGCAGACTGGCGCCGGCGCTGGCGGAAGCGGCGGCCCGGCGCAACGCCGAGGAGATTTTCGACCGGCGGACCGGGCGAAAATTGGCGCCCGCCTATTGGATCGAGGTGGCGGCGCCGGCCGGGACGAACCTGGCGGCTCAACGGCTGGCCCTGTCCGACCGGGTGCGACGCAAGGAGCTCCATGCCTACCTCGAGATCGGCTCGCAGGTTGTGCATCCGCGGCCCGGCAATCCGGAGTCTCGGATCAGCTACCATTCTCCGGGCGCCGCGTTGGATGAGGCTCGAGGGTGGCTGAGCGGGCCGATCAACCAGGAACTCCGCCGCGCGCGCTTGACGGAAGCCGGGATCACCGAGGCCCAGGTGCCCCACCTCTTCAGCCGGCTGGAAATCGAGCTGATGAGCCTGGTGTCCGCCGACGCCCGCACCGGCGAGATCAAGGAGGCCGAACGGCGGGACGAACGGCACGCGGTGATCGCGCCCATGGTGCTGGCCATGCTGGTGTACGTGATGGTCCTGATGGCCGCCCTGCCGATGCTCCATGCGGTGATGGAAGAAAAGACGCAACGCATTGCCGAGATCCTGCTGGGCGCCGCCCGGCCGTTTGAGCTGATGTTCGGCAAAATGCTCAGCGCGCTCGCGGTGGCTCTGACCGGTTCCGCGGTGTATCTAACGCTTGGCATCCTGCTGGGATATCGGCTGGACTTCTTCCGGTGGATCCCGTGGTCGGTCCTGCCCTGGCTGCTGCTGTTCCTCCCGCCTGCCATTCTGATGTATGCCGCCTTGAGCGCGGCCATGGGCAGCGCCTGCAACGATCCCAAGGACGCCCAGAACCTCACGTTCCCGGTGATCATCCCGGCCGTTCTGCCCCTGATGTTCTTGATGCCCGTCATTCAGGAACCTCAAAGCATGCTGTCCGTGACGTTGTCCCTGATCCCGCCATTCACGCCGATCCTGATGATGGTGCGTCTGGGATTGCCCAACGGCGCCCCATGGTGGCAAGGGGTTGTGGGGTGGGTCGGCTTGGTGCTTTTCGCGCTGCTGATGATCTGGATGGCGGGGCGGATCTTCCGCGCCGCGCTGTTGATCCAGGGCAACTCGCCCCGGGGGCGCGACCTGGCCCGCTGGCTGCTTGGCAGCGCCCGGTAACCAAGCCCTCGAACAATGGGGTCTACTACGGCTGCCGCACGGAGCGCTCGGCCTCCGCAATCCGCCGCAGGCTCTGGTAGACCTGGCGCGCCAGGGCGACGCGCTGGAGGAGCAGATCGCCTTGGAGCGCCAGTTGCTGGCGATAGCGGTCGTTTGCGAGCTTGCCTTCGGCGTTGTCGCGGCGCGCATCGGCCACCATCCGTTCGACTTCGGCGAGGCTCGATTCCCGCGCCTGGAACAGCGCCTCGAGGCCGTCGTATTTCCAGAATCGCAATCCTTCGCGCACGATGTAGACGGGCGTGGTGTGGGCGCTGGTGCCATCGCCGGCGTGCGCGCGCGCGGCGATCCAGCAGCCGTCGCCTGCATCCACGGCAAAGTCGACCTCGGCTTCGGCGCTGCGCGGACTGGCGGACTCCGCGGACCGGATGACTTCGCCATGCCGGACGATTTCGAGACGCATCGGCGCCATGCGCGCCGGGTCGCCCCAGGCGCGCGCCCGGACGCGCAGCGTGCGGCTGGACGCGAGGCGGATTTCATCGCCGGGCAGGGCGTTCTCGACGCGGAGGTCGATCATCGGCCCGCTGGTGGTGAAGGTGCGCCCCTTGCGGAAGGCCTCGAACCAGGCATCGGCCGAGAACGCTTCGTCCCCCAGGAACGCGTAAGCGCGGACTTCGCCCACGGTGCCGCCCCAAGGCACGTCCGAGCCAGCGGACGCAGTCAGCTTGCAGCCGATATTGAGGAACTCATAGTAGAGGCCGGTGCCGAGGCTGTTGAACTGGAGGATCTCGACGAAGTCCGCCTTCTGTCGCGGCACATTGATGCTCATGTCGCGATGGACGTGGAAGAGGCCCGAATTCACGTGCGCATAGCCCGCCAGACCGCCCTGCGCATGGACAGCATCGAACACCTCGTCGTAGAGAAAGTAACGATCCGTGTTGCGAATCATGCTGGCGATGTTCATGGCCAGCGTGTGGCCGATCTGGTCGTGGGTGCGCGGGCACTCCTGGCCGGGGGCCAGAACGAACTCGCCGTCCACAACGCGGTAGGCCGGGCCAAACCCGCGCTGCTCGAAGTAGGTCCGGTAGATGTCGCCCATCTTGACGATGTTGGCCAGATGGACATCCTCGGCCTGGATCCAAGCCATCAAGCGGCGCGCATCCTCGTCCGAGCGAATTCGGCAGTGGACATGATCGTCGCCGGACCACCACCCTCGCTTGCGCATGTCGACCCAGCGGCTCGGGCGGAGCGTCTGTCCGACCGTCTGGCCCGACTGGACCGTCACGTCGCGAAAGACAACCTCGTGCTCGACGCCGCGGCGCACGCCGATCTGCCACGTTCCCGGCGCCACCGCCATGTCGAACGGACCCGGCACGCACCAGAATGTCCCGCGCTGCGCCCCGGGCAGGTTCGCGTTGCGGGCGCCGCTGGCCCTGCCCTGCTTGTCGAACTGCGGCGCAAACTCGATTCCATTCGCGGGCTGCCGCACCTGACCGTCCGTGCGCCACATCAATTGCACCATGGCAGGGGCGGGCTTGCCGGTATCGTCCGAAAGCACGGTGAGTTTCAACCGCCCCGGGCTGGGCGTGGCCACTTCCGCCGGCAGTCGCACGCCGGGCTGCCCGGATCGTCGCAGGTTGAGGCAGAGCATCGTGCGGCCGAAGGGAAGGCATTCGAGCCCCACCACGGCGTAGGTCGTGCCTTGGGAGCCGACATCCAGGTTGACCTGGCTCGATTCGCCGGCTGGCTGCGACAGGTCGGCAACGGTCGTGCCATAGCTCAATCCTTCAGCGCCCGCCTCGATCTCCAAAAGCAACGCCCCCGTGTCGCCGGCCAGCTCGAAAGGCCCCGCCGGCCTGAGCTGCGGATCCGCCAAAGTCAGGTCCACGCGGATGCGATGCGGGCATTTCTTCACGATCTCGAGAAGCTGGCCGGCAGCGGCGGCGCCCCGGTTCGCCGCCGCCCGGAGGGCATCGCCGCTTCGGGTTCTCTCCATCTGCTGCTGGATCTGGCGCAGCTCGCGATTGATTGCCTCCAGCTCGGCGTGCTTCTCGGGCTCGAACAGATCCAGATGGCTCCGGGCAATCCGGCCCGCAAAATCGACAATGCCGGGCGGCAAGACCGCTGCAGGATCGCCGGCCTGTGGCGATGGCATCCAGTGGAACACCGCCAAGGCCGCGGTGAGCAGGCGCAGGAGCGAGAGAGGATTCGTGCCAGTATTCATGGACGAGAGGGTGGATGCATTTCAGCGGCGGATGCCATCGGACGGGTCGGATGAGCGGACGATGCCTCGGGTGCGGGCGGCTGCAGACATCGGACCTTGAACAGCCGCGCCTCGCCGGCGCGCAGCGGAGCGAATCCAGGATCGTCTCGCTTCTCCGCCTCGAGGGCGCAGCCATCGCGGCCGTCGGCTTGCAGGAACCCGAGTGCTTTCGCCGCCGGCCAGAGTCGATCTTCGATCAGGATCTCGTCGCCTGCGCGCAGCGGCGCCGGATCGGCGGCGAAGAAGAAAAGCCGGAGCCGGTGATGGGCCGGGCCAGCCTGCCGGCTGCCGAGCAGATCGACTTCCGGCGCATAGAGGGGCGCCAGCGCCAGCTCGCGGCTGCCGACGCACAGCCGGATCTGCCGAGCCAGATCGGGCGCGAGCTTTTTCACATACAACTCGACCTCGGGACGCGTGATCGTTCCATCAGCGTCCGAATCCATGGCGGCGCGCTCGCGGCCGGACCATTCTTCGAAGAAGGTCAGATCCACCTCGATGTCGAAGTGCCGAGCGCCGACGGTGACCAGAATGCCATGGCGGATGTAGGCGGTGAACAGGGCGTGCGCCTCCGCCCGGCACGGCAGGCCGATCGCGATGCATGCGCTTAGCAGCCAGAACCGCCGCGCCCGCAGCCGCCTGGTGCATACGCCAAGGAGCGCGCTCGGAATGAGAGCGGCGAAGGCAGCCCAGCATCTCAGCAGACCGCTCCAGGCGCTTCCGATGCCGCTGGGTTGCATAGGGCGCATTATTCTCACTATGCCCGTTCCCTGTCCATCTTTCGTTCTTTTTCACGGATCGAGGTCCGCGGCGCAGCGGAAGCCGACCGTTGCGCAGCGGTCCAGCCCGGGCCAGGCCAGGAGGCACTTGCAGCCGAACGAGACTTCCTGCGGGCCGCCGTCCATGTACCAGGACCCGTTTCCTTTCCTGGCCTGGTAGAATGAGCCGCCCCGCAGGATGGCAAAACGGGTCACGCCGTCGGCCCGCTCGCTTTCGGTCCATTCCCAGGTGTTGCCGCAGAGATCGTAGATGCCGAAGGGGGATCGTCCGGCGGGGAATCGGGCGACCGGCGTGGTGGTGGCGCCTAAGCCGTTGCATCGGTCATCATTGGGTTGCGGCTCCGAGCCGCCGGCGAAACTCGGGCCAGAGCGCAGGATCGCCCGGAGCCCGAATGATGTCCGCGGACGGATCGAACCAGCCGTCGACCGAATCCGCCGCATCGCGGCCCGCTCGGATCGCCGCCGACGAAGCCGCAGCAAGGCTCGCAGCGAGAAATCTGCGGCGGTTCATGCGCGTTGGTTTCGGGCGCTCGGGGCCCTGATCGAGATGAGGCATGACGCGGATTCTACACAAGGCGCCATCGGCCCACAACTCAATGCCGGGGGGCGCGCCGCCCATCCAGCCGATTTCCCGCGCATTTGAGTGCCGGGGCGGCTGGAACGGGATCTGCTATTGGCAAAAGTGCGAAGCGGCTGAGGACGATCGGGTTTGCTCCTCGATGCTCTCTGGCCCCTCGGCGGTCGAGGGACCGGTGCGTGTCGGCACTGTGGAAGACAAGGGTGGGCTTAAGGGTCTGTGCAAAAATTACTTCCGATTTTGGCGGGAGCGCCGCCGGGCCAGATGCGAGGCGCGAGTGGAGGGAGTGTATCCCCTGCGATACTCGACCGACCGAGCCACGAAGCAGATGGCCCGGCGCCGCCCCGCCCCTGCGCGCTGGGGGCCTTGGGCGCGCTGGCTGTTGTTGCTCCTCGCTCACAGACCGCGCGGGTATGCTCGCTCGTCGCGCCTTGCCAGCCCGCCCAATCTCCTCCAGCAAAATCGGAATTAATTTTTGCACAGACCACTAAGGAAAGAAAGGGCGTATGAAGGGAAACAAGAGGCGGGGAGGGTTGGCCGCGGCACTCATCGCCGGGCTGTCGCTGGGATCGAGTTCGCACGAGCTGGCCAGGGGGGCGCAAACCCACGGGAAGCTGGATCCCTGTTTTACGTGCCGGCTCGAGTTTCAAACGGTGGCGGTCGAGCGCGCCAAGGCGGGCTGGCTGCCGTTCGAGGCGGCCGATCCGGCCCGGCCCCGGGTGTTCCGAACACGCACCACGACCCAGGAGGACAAGTATCAGCGGTCGTACCGCGCTTTGGCGCCCCGGGAAGGAAGCCTCTGCGGGCTCGAACGACAGAGTCAGCGGCTCATCCAGCGCGTCGAGCACTGGGGGCCGGACCAATACCGGATCGCGCTCGATGAGATCGAATACGACGGGGACCCGAAGGTGTGGCCTCAAGGTGATTTCGAGACGATCGAGCACGGGCAGGGAGCGCGGCAGTGGAAGACGGAGGTCTGGCAGGGAGGCCAGGCGGTCGTGACCGATGCCGGGAGCTGCGCGGCGACAATGGCCGGCGGGCAATGGGCTCCCGAAGAGTGCGGGGTTGTTCGCTGGGAAGCCGATCGGAGCGACAGCGCGGTGGCGGAGACAGCGGTGACATGGGTGGACCTGCTCCAGCGAAAGACCGCCGAGGACGAGGTGCTGGGCGCCCGAACGCACAGCGAGGTTCTAACCCAGGAATACACGACCGACGAGCTGATCGAGCGGCTGGGGGAGGACGCCAGTGCATCCAGTTGGGGAACGGCCTGGGAGGGGGAAGGGATGGCGGCGCTGTGGCTCAGCCCGGCGCAGCGCTGGGCAGTGGGCCAGTCGATGCGGTATCGGTTCGCGCTGCGGACGGAGCGGGGCGGCATTTACCGGGTGTTCTGGGAAGAGGTCAGCCGGTTTGACGATGGAACCGTCGAATCCGTCCCGCGCATGGTCCAGGTCGATGGGGATGGAAAGGATCAGGTCACGAAAGTGTTTTCGGTGCCCGTGCCGGCTCGAGCCGGCTGCGTGACGGTCGAAGGGGTTCGAGTGGCAGTGGTGGCGGGTGGATTTCACGGGGTGCTCGATTACGGCGGGCGGGCGCCGGGCAGCGGAGGGCCATCCCCGTGGGAGCCGGAGGGGTGCGCCGGATGCCAGGGCTCGCCCACGAGCGCGCCTGCGATCGGAGCGATTCCCGACTTCGGGATCTCCCTTGGCCGGTTCAATCAGGGGCGCTCGGACGGCTGCCTGTGGCTGGGGTGTCAGCAGCCAGAGCGGAATTGGGGTGCGCCGGAGATGTTCCAGGTGGTCGGATCGCCCGGCATCGAGGTCGTCGAGGACCAGGATCGGATCCAACAGGTCCGAACCCCCGAGGTGCTGGTCGATCTCGAGCACGAGGGGCCCGGGCGCTTCCAGTGGCGGTTCTTCCCCAAAGCTCAGGCCGGCCCCAAGACCGATGGACGCTATGTCGGAATCGGAGAGCCGGCGGTGATCTGGCAGGTGCGCACAGACCGCGACGGGCAAAACGCATCCCTGGAGATCACCGAGATCCGGGGCGCAAAACGATGGACCTACAAATACGATTATCAGGCAGAGTCGCGCACATGGACCCTGTTGTGGCCGGAGGCTGTCCGCCAGGACTCGAGCCGACTGGAATACGGCCCGGCAGAACGAGTGATCTGGACTGAGGTGCGCGGGCGGGACGGGCAGGTCGAGTATCGCGAGTGCCGGATCTATCGGCGGCATGAATGGGGGGAAGGGCTGGCCGAGTTGCGTCAGGGCCAGGGAGAATGCCAGCGAACAACGCGGCTCTGGTACATCGACGGCCCGTTCGCACAGGGCAGCCCCCAGCCCCTCCGGAACATCGAGTATCCCGACGGCGGCTGGGAGCGGTTCGAGTATGACGACCAGGGCCGGCTCAGCCGCGTGATCCAGCCCTGGGCAGATGCGGACGCCGACAGCAGCCCGCAGGAATGCCATGTGTGGGAACTGGATTACGCCAGCCCATCCGGATCGGGCGATGATCCTCAATGGGCCTCGTCGGAGCCGCGGCGGGTGATCGAGCGTGTGCAGGGGATCGAGGTGGGCAGAACCTACACGATCCACCGCTTGGGGCCCCAGGACCGATCGATCGAGGAGATCCGATGCCCCGAGCCGGGCCTCGAGTGGAACGATCCACGGTGCCTGCGCAGGTTGTTGAGATCGCCCATGGACGGCCCGGGCGGGTCGATCCGGCATGAGGATGGCACGCTGACTCAGTGGAGCGAGCGCACCGAAGGCGATCACCGGATCGTCGAGAGCGCCACCGGCCGCGCGGGGGGGATCGACGGCGCGGTCGATCAAGGGATTCGGATCACCTATACGATCGATTCGGGAGGGGCGGTCGTGCAGCGATCGGTCGAGCGAGTCCGGCCTCAGGAGTCCATCTGTCTGCACCAGGAGATTGCAGTCCAGCGAGACGAATGGGGGCGGCCCACCCGAGTCGAGTCCTTGGGCGGCCGACTCCTGGAACGAGGCTATCATTGCTGCGGGATCGAATGGGAGAAGGATCTTGCCGGAGCGCAGACAATCTATCTTCACGATCCTGCTCACCGACTGGTCGGCGAGGTTGCCGGCAGCGGGGTGGTGCGGCGCGTCGAGCTGAATGCCATTGGGCAGGCCGTGGCCGAGCAGGTGGTGGGGACCAATGGCGTGGCGCTCCATTCCGGAGGATGGGCCTATGACATGGCCGGAGAATGGATCCGATACACCAATGCCTGGGGCGAGGCGGTCCATCGCTCCCTGTCCGCGCAGGAGCAAATCATCCGATACCCCGATGGATCCCAGCAGCGCGAGGTCCGATATGCCGACGGGCGGCTGGCTCGGATCGATGGGACCGCGGCTTTCCCCGTCCGATTCGAGTATGGCGTCGAGCGGTTCGATGGGATCGACCGTGTGTGCGAACGCGAGATCCGCCTGGCTGCGGATGGAGCTGACACGGCCGAAGTGCGCGTTCGGTACCGCGACGGTCTGGGGCGTCTGGTCGGGATGGCCAGCGGCGGCGAGGTCCAGCGATGGATCTATAACGAGCTGGGCCAACGGATTCGAAGCGAAGCCCCTTCCACCCCGGCCCAATTGCTCGCCTACGATCCCGAGGGGCGGCTCGAATCCGAAGCGCTGGATCTGAACCGAAATGGCAAGATCGATTGGGAAGGGCCGGACCGGATCCGGCGATGGATCAGCGAGGCCGTCCTGGATGGCGGCCGCCCTGCCTGGCGCACGGAGGTCAGCGAGTGGCATGAAAACGGGAGCCGAGCTCCGACGCTCGTGTCCAGGGAAATTGCAGCCGCGGATGGGACCGGCTGGCGCATCGAGGAGAGGGAGTCGATCTCGATTGCCAGGATCGAATGGGGCGCGCCCGGCCAGTGGATGCTGTGGATCGATGGATCCACCGGGATCGAGGAGAATCGATTCGATCAAGGCCGGTGGGTCGAAAGGATCCGCCGAGACGGAACCGGAGCGGCGTTCGAGCAGGAGTCCGGACGGTATGATCCCTGGGATCGGCTCGAGCAAGTTGTCGATGGCAGTGGCGGGATCCGGAGCTGGATTCGCAACAGCGCCGGCCAGGCCTTCCAGGAAGCCGTGCAGGGGCCCGGCCGCGTCCCGCTGCTCAGTTGGCAGTGGGATTATGATGGGATGGGACGTGCGACGAGGGCGACAGGGCCGGACGGTGCCAGCCAGTTCTTGGCCTACCAGGGCCAAGGTCTGGTGAGCCGGCAGTGGGGCCGCGAGCGAGTCGACTTCGAGTATGACGCCCAGGGGCGAATGCGCGGTTGGACAACCTGGCAATCCGCCGACGCCGGCCAGGCCCGGTCGGCTTTGACATGGGATCCCATCAGCGGGCTGCCCGCCGGCCGATGGGATCCGGATCCTGCAAGCGGAGAGCCGGCCGGGCCGGGCTTTGCCTATTCCTACGATGCATCAGGACGGTTGACGCGGGTCATCGGGCCTCGAGGAGGAAAGATCGATTACGCATACGGCCCAGGAGGCGAGCTGTCTTCGGTCCGATACGGAGGGATCCAAGGGCCCGATGCCGAGTATCGCTACGACCGCGCCGGCTGGCTGATGGCGGTCGAGCAGGCTGGCTCGCGAATCCAATACGCCTGGGACAGCCAGGGGCGGTTGGCGCGCGAATCCCACCAGGGCGGCCCCCTGGACCAATGCCGAATCGAGTGGGACTGGCAGGGAGATGATGTGGTTCGCAGACGGCTCTTCCTGGGGGATCAGCTCTGCCAGGCCATCGCGTATGAATACGATACTGCCGGCCGGCTCGCGGAAATCCGAAGCGGCGACGGCTTGGCGGTGCGCTACACGTATGACCCGGCATCAGGCCGAGTGAGCCAGGCCGCGGGATCGCAGGCCGGGAATCAGGTCTGGAACAGCCAAAAAGAGTATGACGGGCTGGGGCGGACGGTCCAGATCCAGGCCGGGCCGTGGAAGTGGCAATACGCTTATGACCGGGCAGGCCGTCGATCGATGGCGACGGCCGCCGACGGCAGCCGGTGGGAGTATGGATATGATGCCCGGGGCCAGTTGATCCGAGCGGAGCGTTTCTGGGCCGATGGAACGGCCGTCGCCGGCCAGCGGTTCCAGCATCTTTTCGACGATCTCGGCAATCGGATCGACGGGTATCGAGTCAACCGGCGCAACCAAGTCGAGGGCCGGCAAACAGCGGCGCTGGTGTCCGTGAGAGGACTGGCGGCGCTGGGATTGCCGGTCTGGGTCAATGGCCAGATGGCCGATCGCCAGGGCGAGTATTTCCACAGCGCCATCGCCCTTCCCCATGGAGCGTATCCCGAGGTGAAAGTCACCACAGGGACCACGGGACCGGTCTCGATCGGGCGAGTGTATCGGCCGGCCGCTTGGGAGACGTTCGAGCACGACGCCGAAGGGAACCGGACCCGGGATGGACGGTGGGAGTACGCATGGGATGGCGCAGGCCGTCTGGCAGCGATGCGCGCAAGGGCGGAGGTTCCCGCCGGCGTGCGCCTGCGGCTCGAGTTCGAGTATGACGCCTTTGGCCGGCGGATTGCCAAGCGTGTCTATCCGTGGGATCCCGCCCAAAACGATTATGCCCGAGAGCCCCGCCTCGAACGCCGTTGGATCTACGATGGCTGGACCGTGGCGGCCGAGCTGGACGGGACGGGCTCGGTCCTTGCGACTTACGGATGGGGACTGGACCGCGATGGGACGATGGGCGGCGGAGCGAGAGGTGCGGGCGGTTTATTGTGGTCCCGGCGCGCGGGGCAGACGTTATGGGCGGCGATGGACGCCGGCGGCAACGTGGCCGGCTGGGTCCGCGGCGCCGACGCAACCGCGGTGGGGCATCGGGAATACGGGCCATTCGGAGAGCCGATCCGGATCGGCGGCGGCGCGAACGAATGCTGGGGGTTCAGCACGCAGATCGAGGATGCGGAGACTGGATTCTACTACTACGGGCATCGCTACTACGATCCGGATGCGGGCCGGTGGCTCAGCGCCGATCCCGCCGGGGAATCGGCCGGGTGAAACCGATACCAAATGGCGGGGAACGACCCGGTCAACCGTGTGGATGTGCGGGGGTTCGGGGCCGACGACGAGGATCTGTGGCCAGCCGCAGGCGTCGATGGCGAATACCGGGTGGCGGACCCCTATCGTTATGACGAGGAACTCCAGCGCGAGCACGCATTGATCCTGTGCGAGGGCCATCGCGTCCTCTGGCAAACCAGCGAGCAAATCGGGCGGGAAACACTCGACTCCGTCAACCTTGCGAGATTCCCGTGTTCCCCTGCAGATTTCGAAATCCCGCCCGCTTCCGTCCCTTCGCGGGGGGCGGGTGGGTTCCGAGTGACCGGCGGTGTCGGCCGTGCTACACTGGGAGCATTGATATGTTGCTGGTCATCGACAACTACGATTCGTTCACCTACAACCTGGTGCAGTATCTGGGCGAGATGGGGGTGGAGCTGGCGGTGCATCGGAACGATCGGATCACGCTGGACGGGGTGGAGGCGATGTCTCCGGATCGGATCCTGATCTCACCGGGGCCGTGCGCGCCGCGGCAGGCGGGCCTCTCGAACGAGATCATCCGGGTGTTCGGGCCGCGAATCCCGCTGCTGGGCGTATGCCTGGGCCACCAGTGCATCGGCCATGTTTACGGGGGCGAGGTGATCCAGAACTACCGCATGATGCATGGGAAGACATCCCCCATCCGGCATCAAGGTCGGGAGTTGTTTGCGGGCATGCCGAACCCGTTTCTGGCCACGCGGTATCACTCGCTGGTGGTGCGTCGGGAGACCATGCCCGATTGCCTGGAGATCACGGCCGACACCGAGGAAGGCGAGGTGATGGGCTTGCGGCATCGGACGCATCCGGTCTGGGGGGTCCAGTTTCATCCCGAGAGCATCCTGACCGAGAAAGGCCGGATGATCCTGGAGAATTTTCTGCGGCTGCCTGAGAAGGGCGGCGAATGAGCCGATGGGGATAGGGATCCGCCTTGGGATGTCGGCGGCAGCGCGGGCCCTCACCTCGGGGGCGCCGGTGCGATGGGGGGTGCCGCAGGGTTGTTGGTGGCGGCGGGGGCCGCGGAAGGCGCGGGGAGGTTGAGCCGGGTGCGAAGGCGCGCCTGCATTTCGGCCTCGAGGACGCTGTTGGTTCCGAGGAGCTGGGAGCGGACGTCGCGGCTGATTTCCTCGAGCGAGACCATGCCGACGCGTTGTTCCTGGCTGGCGGTCTGTTGCTGGTAGCGGCTGAAGACCTTGCGGGCCAGGAGCTGGGAGTTTTGGGCGCGGTCGTCGAAGCCGGCGGCGAAATCGAGGTAGCTGCTCAGGACGAGGCCTTCGAGGAGGGATCGGATTCGGTCGCGGGAGGTTTCGCCGGCGTCCTCGGCGAGGCGGTCGAGGGCGTAATCCTCGAGAGTGATCTGGCCGGGGAGAGAGTTGGTGCGATCGAGCAGCTGGCGGTTGGGGTATTTCTGGCCGACGTACTGGAACCACCGGGCGGCTTCCGAGATGCGGTTGTGGGCGTAGAGGAAATAGACGGCGTCGCGGAGGAAGTTGCGGTGGGCGTTTTGGATGTTGTCGCGGAACTCGGGATCCTGTTCGAGCATGTCTTCGTAGGCGCGGTTGGCATTATCGACCATCTCGATATTGGGGCCGAAGTCGAGCCGGCCGGTGGCGGACTCGAGGAGGCGTCCGCGGTGGAAGGCGAGCTGGAGAGACTGGTAGATGACGCGGCGGAGGGTGATGAGCTCCTCGGGTTTGGCGCGGGCCAGGCCGAGCCATGCCCAGTAGATGGCGTGAGCTTCGGGCAGCCGCCAGTCGAGGGGGCCGTATTTGCGGTCGACCTCCTGCATCACGGCGGGATCGAGGCGGTAGGCCTCGCGCATCTGGCGGCTGGTCTCGATGGCTTCGGGCGTGGCGGGGTTGATGAGGGCGGCAAAATCGGGGGCGGGCCCGCCGAGGAGCCGGTTCATCTCGGTGGCCCAGGCCTGCTTGAAGTAGAGGTGGGCGTCGTCGAGGTTCTGGCCCATCTTGTGCTGGAAGAACCAGGCCAGCTCGCGATAGATGAGCGTCTCCTTGGGGTTGTAGCGGAGGCCCTCGTCGCGCAGGAGGCGGATGCCTTCGCTGACCCAGAACCAGCGGTCGCGGGGGCTGGGGAACTTGATGGAGATATTGTAGGCCATGTTCCACGCCTGGACGATCCAGATGGCGGGGATGTGGGGCTCGAGCTTGGTGATCCACTCGGCGAGCTGGGCCATCTCGAAATACTTGCCGGCGTCCTGCATGTCCATGGCGCGGATCCAGAGGGCGTTGGCGATGAGGCCGCGAAAGCCGCCGAGGGCGACGGTGGTGAACGCGAGGACAGGGGGGGCGTTTTCGAGGGGCTCGATCCGGGTGAGGCCCAGGTCGGAGCGCGCGCGGTTGAGGCGCTGCTGCGAGAACGCAGCGCAGCCGATGAGGGCCAGGGCGAGCAGCCAGCGCAGGAGTCGATGGAAGCGGCGCGGGTTCATCCCTGGTTTCCTTGCGCGGCCGCCAGCTCGCGGCGGGTGAACAAGGCGATCCCGCAGGCGGCGAAGAGCCCGCCCATGAGCAGAACGATTTGCGCGACGGCTCGGGCGAGCTGGCCCCAGCTGATGCTCCGTCCGGAGCTCAGGAGATCGATGGGCGAGAACCCGCGGACGAGGTTGACCACCTTGAGCAATCCTCCAAAGGCGGCCAATGCGACGCGGTCGACGATCTGGGGGGTGTCGATGCGGCCGGTATTGGGGTTGACGCCGGTGATGCCGCCCTCCTCGATGACCTGGGCCAGCGTGCCGCTGGACATGCCCACGATGAGGAGAGCCACCGATGCGAAGGCGGCGACGGGGAACGAGAGGAAGCTGGCGCAGGCCAGGCCGATGGCCGCCAGAAGCGAGATCCAGCAGAAGATGATGCCCAGCCCGCGCAGGAAATTGAGCGTGAACCCGCCCTCGCGGTAGAGCAGCTCGAGGCCGTCCTCCATGAGGAACAGCAGGTCGACGGCGTTGGGGTTGAGGCATTCGACGGTGATCTGGCCGTCGTCGTCGAAGAGGTTGGGCGGCAGCGCGAACTCATGGAAGCTGTCGGCGGCGAGGCTGAGCTGCTGGCGCCAGACCTTGGAGGTCTCAGGGACGCCGGCCTGCCAGATCGTCGGATAGGACTTGGGCTCCTCGATGGTCGACTTGTTGGGGTCGGCGGTGGTGAACTTGACGCGCAGGTAGAGCGGGCGATCAGCCAGGCGATGGCGGGCGAGCCCGAGGTTGAGCGTCCAGCGCTGGACGAACCCGCTGCGGACGATCTGGAACTCGGCCTTGACCTGCTCGCGGATCTGGTTGCGGACGAAGGTGCGGTCGACATCGCGCGTGCCGAGCTGGCGCATGCGCTCCTGGAAGACCTGCTCGACCACCGGCTCGATATCGGGCAGGGCGGGCCGGATGGAGCTGCGGGCCACGAGCACCTCGTTGCGGAGGACGGCCTGCTGCTCGGAGCCGAGGTGGCGGGCTCGCCACGTGAGGAGGCCGTAGACGGCTCCGCCGGAGAGCGCCAGCAGGAGGATGTTCAGCCCCATGATGCCGAGCCATTTGCCGATCCAGATCTGCCAACGGCCGATGGGTTTGACCACGACCATCTGCAGCTGGCATTCCTCGACCTCGCGGGCCAGGGTGCCGCAGGCAAGCCACAGGCTCGTGAAACCCAGCACCGCGGTGATGACCGCGAGCGTGTAGGTCATCAGGATCTGCGTGAACCCGCGGGCGGTGCCGTCGTGGCGGATCAGCAGGGGCAAGGCGATGACCGTGGCCAGCAGAAGGACCCCCAGGACCAGCACCAGCCGGTAGCGGACCGCTGCCTTGAATGTCAACCGCGCGATGGCCAGGATGCGGATCATACGGGACTCAACGCGGGCGGGGCTCGGGCGGGCTGTCCGGCCGGGGCTGGGATTTTCCCAGCATCGAAGCCAGCTTCTCGTTGGCCTGAGCAAGGTCAGGCGCCGGCGCGGGCGCGGCGGCCGGGGCAGCCGGAGCCGGGGAGACCGGCGGCTCGGACCGGGCCAGAGCGGCCAGGCGGGATTCGTCGACAGAGACAGCGGCGGGTTCGGCGGAAGAGGAGGCGGGCTCGGGGGCGGCGGGCTGGGCGAGCCGCTCGAGGATTTTATGCGCGGGCGGTGTGGCGCCTTCGCCGGCCAGGTAGGCAGCCACGTGGCTGCCGAAGACGGCGCCGGAGGTTTCCGTTTGGGATTGGCGCGCCTTTTGGACCACGCTCAAGAAATAGCTCTCGAGGTTCTGGGTGGGGACATCGATGCGGACGCGGTCAGCGGCGGCGTCGCGGCGGATGATATCGAGGACCTGCTGGAGGGTTTCGCGGGGGAGGGCGGGCGTGGTGATCTGGAGGGAATCGGGGCTGGCGAGGAGCTCGCGGAGCGAGCCCATGGCCTGGATGCGGCCGCCGTAGTAGATGACCACGCGGTCGCAGACGTCCTCGACATCGGCGAGCAGGTGGCTGCTGAGAATGACGGTCTTGCCGCGGCGCGCGAGGGCGAGGATGAGGTCTTTGACCTCGCGGCAGCCGATCGGATCGAGGCCGGAAGTGGGCTCGTCGAGGATGACGAGGTCGGGGTCGTTGATGAGGGCCTGGGCGAGGCCGATCCGGCGCTGCATGCCTTTGGAGAACTCGCCGACGGTGCGGTGGCGAACCTGGCTGAGGCCGACCATATCGAGGAGCTGCTCGGCGCGGCGGCGGCGCTCCGCGGGGGCCAGGTGGAAGAGGCGGCCGAAGAAATCGATCGTCTCGCGCGAGTCGAGGTAGCGGTAGAGGTAGGATTCCTCGGGGAGATATCCGATGCGGGACTTGGTGGCGACGTGCCGGGGCGAATGGCCGAAGACCTCGAGATGGCCGCGGGTGGGGTGCAAGAGGCCCAGCAGCAGCTTGACGGTCGTGGATTTCCCCGAGCCGTTGGGCCCGAGCAGGCCGAACACCTCCCCGGAGCGGATCTCGAAGCTGACATTGTCGACAGCGCGCGCCTTGGGCCGGCCCCAGAAATCCTTGAAGACCTTGGTCAGCCCGCTCACCACGACCACGGCTTCGCGATCGGCAGGCGGGGAGGAGGCGGGGGCGGGCTGGGTGAGGAGTGCATTCATGGCTGGGGCGGGCCGGGTGGCGGATCAGGCGGGCTGCGGCTGCGGCTCGGCGACGGGGGCGGATCCGGAGGGCGCGGCCGGGGGCGCAGCCGCCGCCGAGCCCCGGAACGGATCGAGGTCTTCGCCCTGGCGGACCAGGCGGGCGCTGTTGAACACCACGATCAGCGAGCCGACGTTGTGGAGCATGGCGGCGACAATCGGGTGGAGCTTGCCGAACGAGGCGAGCGTGAGGCCGCCGATGATGAAGAAGACTCCGAAAAGGAAGTTCTGGTTGATGACGGACCGGGTGCTGCGCGAGAGGCGCACCAGGAAGGGGAGGCGGCGGAGGTCGTTGTTCATGAGCGCGATGGTGGCGCTGTGGATGGCCACCTCGCTGCCGGCGGCGCCCATGGCAATCCCGAGGTCGCCCGCCGCCAGGGCGGGGGCGTCATTGACGCCGTCGCCGACGACGGCAACGCGGTAGCCGCGGGTCTTCATCTCGCGGACGAACTGGACCTTGTTCTGGGGGAGGCATTCGGCGACGACCTCCTCGCAGCCGATCTCGCGGGCGACTCGAGTGGCGACCGGCTGGCGGTCGCCGGTGACCATGGCGATGCGGCGGACGCCGCATTCGAGGAGGCTGGCGAGGGCGGGCTTGGCCTCGGGGCGGATGGCGTCCTGCAGGCCGATCCATCCAATGGGCTTCTGGTTCCGGGCGACGAAGATCAAGCTGAAGCCTTCGGTCTCGTTCAGATCGACATCCCGCAGCAGGTCTTCGCGCAGGCCGCTGTCGCGCAGCCACTGGGCGCGTCCGACCAGGAGGGTGTCGCCGTTGACCTCGGCGCGGATGCCGCGTCCGGCGGCCTCGGTGAAGTTGAGGGGGTCGGCGAGCGGCACGCCCGCTTCCTGGGCGAGGCGCTGGAGGGCTTTCGCGGCGGGGTGATTGCTGAATTTCTCGGCGGAGGCGGCCAGTCGGAGGAGCTCGGCCGGCGTGGTGCCCTCGCGTGGCGCGAGGCGGCTGACGGCCAGGTCGCCCACGGTGAGCGTGCCCGTCTTGTCGAAGATGATGGCGTTGATCCGCGCCGCCAGCTCGAGGTCGCCGACATTCTTGATGAGGATCCCGAGCCGGGCGGCGGCCGAGAGGGCGGCCACCATCGCGGTCGGGCTGGCCAGGATGAACGCGCAGGGGCACGAGACCACCAGGACCGCAATCACGCTGTTGAGGTTCTTGGTGAACGCCCAGACCAGGGCCGCGATCACCAGGACCAGCGGCGTGTAGAAATGCATGTACTGGTCAATGATCCGCATCAGGGGGAGCCGGGTCTTCTCCGCGGCCAGGATCAGGTCCCGGACTCGGCCCAGGGTGGTGTCGTGCCCGGCGCGGGTCACCTTGATCTCGAGCGCGCCGGTGAGATTCTGGGTGCCGGCGAAGACCTCATCGCCGGGCTTCTTGTCGGCGGGGAGCGACTCGCCGGTGATGGTGGCCTGGTTGATGGAGCCCTGGCCCTGGAGGATGACGCCATCGGCCGCCACGTTGTCGCCCGGGCGAACCCGGATGACGTCGCCGACGCCCAGCTCGCTGGCCGGGACATCCTCCTCCTGCCCGTTCCGGACGCGGCGCGCCTTGGTGGGGGTGAGCTTGATGAGCGATTCGATCGACGCCCGGGCGCCGGCGGCGGTGCGGGTCTCGATGATCTCGCCCAGGAGCATGAAGAAAGCCACCACGCCCGCGGTCTGATAATCGCCTCCGGCGAAGGCGGCCAGGACGGCGATGCTGACCAGCTCGTTGATGCTGAGGATGCCGCGGCGGAGGTCCCTCCACGAGGTCCAGATGATGGGGGCGCCGAGGATGACGGCGCCGATCATGGCGCTGAGGCCCGCGACCATCGCGCCCTTCTCGAACACCCATTGCACCACGAACGAGTTGACGATGAAGATCACTCCGATCAGCGTCTGCGTCAGGTGGACCTGGATGTGCTCATGCCCGTGGTCATGCCCATGGTCGTGGTCGTGCTGGTGATCGTGATCCTGATCGCATCGGGCCGGGCCGGGGTGGGCGCCGGAGGGATCGGATGCGGCCGCGCGGCTGAGGAGGGAGGTGACTTGCATGGCGGTCGGTGGTTATCGTGTCGGAACGGGTTTTTGGGGCTCGCGATTGAGCTGGAGTCGCAACTCGCGAGGCTGGCCATCGGCGCGCTGCGGTAGGAAATATTTCTCCTGGGCGTTGGTGAGGACGCGGCCCATGGTTTCCAGGAGGAGACGCTGGCGGAAGAGCTGTGGATTGGCCTGGTGATGAGGGAGCTGATCCTGGAAAGAGCGGGCTTCGGCGGCCATGGTTTTCACGATCTCGTTGCTCCGGGTGAGGCTGTCGATATGGATGGCGTTGGCCTGGGCGATGGCGGTGTTGGTGGCGCTGCGGGCGTAGCTCTCGGCCTCGCTGAGCCTGGTGCGGGCGACCTGCTGGGCGTTGAGGACCTCGTCGAAAGCGGGCCGGACATCCAGGGGCGCGCTGGTCTCGACGTCGAGGGCGTCGACGGAGATGCCGAGGCGGTGGTGGTCGAGCAGCTCGAGGAGGCGTTCCCGGACGCGCTCGGTGAAGGCGAGCTTGTCGCGATAGATGGCTTCGTCGGCGCGGTAGCGCGTCGAGGCGTAGATGAGGGAGTTGTCGAGCAGGTTCTGGAGGAGGTTGGTGGGGCTGGCGAACCCGAAGACGTATTGGCCGGCCTGCTCGGGCAGGATCCGGTATTTCAAGGTTGCGCGGGCATGGATGATGTTGCCGTCGGCGGCGAGCGTGTAGCCGTCGATGCCGGGCTGGAGGTAGGGGTAGGCCGGGGGGAGCTGGCCGGTGGCCTCCCACTCGGGCCGGGTGGGGTACCAACCGGCAGTCGAGACGATGGTGAGGCTTTGGCCGACCGGGATTCGGACGATCTCATCGATGGGATAGGGCAGGCCCCAGTGGAGGCCGGGAGCCAGGTATTGCTGGCTGCCAACCCCGACCGGGCGGCCGAACCGGAGGATGACGGCGGTCTCGTCCGGGTGGACCGTGAACACGCGAGACCCGACAAAGAGGATGACCAGGCCGGCCATCAGGAACTTGACGATCGCGAAGCTGCTGCGGAGCGCTTCGGACAGCGCCTGGCTCGAAGCATCCTCGGCGCTCGCCCGAGGCTGGGCGGCAGCGGCAGGCGGCTCCGGGGGGGCGGGCGGGTTCGGGCTGGGTGGCAGGGAAGGGTCGATCATGGCAGTTCAACGGCGGGCGGGTGGGTTGGTCGAGGTGGCGGGCGTGCCCTGCATCATGCTGAACGGGGGCGTCTGCTGGTCGAGGATCAGGGTGGCGCGATCCTTGAGGGCCTGCTCGAGGGCGTTGCGCTGGAAAAGGAAATTCGCCAGGTCCGGGTTCTGCTGAAGGACGCGGTAGTACTCGGATGCCTTGGCCTCGGCGCTGCCAGTGATTTCGATGGCGGTGGCGCGGGCGTCGGCGAGGGTTTTGCGGGTGAGGTTGTCGGCCTGGGCGCGGATGATCTGGGCGTCGCGCTCCCCCTCGGTCTGGAACTGGCGCACGCGGGTCTGGCGTTCGGCCTTCATGCGGTCGAAGACCTTGGTGGTGATGCTTTGGGGCAGGCCGAGCTGCTTGAGGCCAAGAAAGAGGACATCGATGCCGTAGGTCTCGCGGGCCTGGGACTGGACGCTGGCCAGCATCTGGCTTTCGATCGCGTTGAACTTGAGCTCGGCCTGGTTGGTGGAGATAAGCTCGCTGAAGAGCGTTTGGCCGAGCACGCCGTTCTTGGCGGTGCGGATGAGCGGCTCGAGGTTCTGCTCGGCCTTGAGGGGGTCGCCGTTGAGGCTCTGGAGGAAGCGCTCCGGATCGGCCACCTTCCAGCCGGCGAACACGGTCACGAGGAGGTTGATCGCATCCCGGGTCGTGGTCTCTTCGAACTTGCGCTCGAAGTTCTGGACGCGGTTATCGAACTTGTAGACGCTCTGGATCGGCCATGGCCAGCGGAAATAGAGATGCGGCTCGGTCAGGCTCCGCGATATCCGGCCGAATGTCGTAACCACGGCGACCTCGGTCGTTCGCACCTGGAAGGCGAACAGCATGAGGATGAAGATCACCAGCAGGAGTCCGGCGGTGACGAAAGTGACGGGGTTGCGGGGATGGTTTTCCATGGGGGGATTACTTTTTGTCCGGGGCCAGGGGGAGATCCACCAGATCGGCCCGGATCTTGTCTTCGAGGTTGAGCCAGATGATGTCCTGAGTGTTGGTCGCCAGGAGCACGTATTTGCGGGCGGACGCAGCCGCTCGGACGAATGTCTCGAGATAGGTGCGCTGGGTGTAGACCGCGGGGGATGCCTGGTAGGCGGCGAGCTGGTCGCGGAACTGCTTGGCCTCGGCCGCGGCGCGCTTGATCTTCTCGAAGCTGGCGCCATCGGCCTGGGACAGGAGGTTGGTGGCTTCGGCAATCGCCAGCGGGATCTTCTCGGCCCAGTAAGCCTGCGCAGCCAGGATGTTGGTCTGCTTCTCCTGCATGGCGCCGACGACTTCCTGGTAGGCGGCGGCGACGCCGACGGGCGGGTGGATGCCCTGCAGCCCGACGAACAGGATCTCGATCCCGAGCCGGTTGGTCTGGGCAAGATCCTGGATTTGGCGGCGCAGCCAATCGGCCGCCTCGAGGCGGCCCGTGGTCATGAGCTGGTCGATATCCACATTGACCAGGTAGCTGACGACCACGCGGTTGGCGATGTCCTGGAGAAGACGCTCGGGCTGGGCGTGGCCGTAGGCCCAGGCGCGGACATCCTGGATGCGATACTGGACGGGGATGTTGACGGAGAGGAGGTTGACCGGGACCGACTGGGCATCGGCGGCGGGATCGGCGCCGATGGCCGGGGCGCTGCGGCTGGCGACCAGCAGGTTGTACTCCTCCTTCGTGTGCGGCAGCGTCCACAGAACCGTCCGCTCCTTGTCTTTCTCCGGATCGGGCACGAAACCAACATGGAACGTGTGCACCTCCCGGGTGCGGAACCGGTAGACGCGGTCGATCGGCCAGGGCCATTTGAAATGAAGGCCCGGCTGGAGAACGGGCCGGCTGGGGACGGGACGGCCGAATCGCTCGAGCAGGCCTTCCTCGGCCGGGTCCACGATGACCACGCTGGTGAACAGGAACAGGACCAGGAACTGCAGGAGAATCAGCCACGCCAGCGCCCGCTCGAGGAAGCGGAAGAGCCACGTCTCCGAGACCTTGAATCCAAACTGGTAATCGAGGGCCTGCGTGGCCGTGGAGATCAGGCCGCCCGGCTGGCCCAGGAGCCCGATCAGGCGGCTTTCATAAAGGACCCGGGCCACGGTGTCCCGGGTGCGCGGCCGGTAGATCTCCAGGACGAGGCTGATGCCGTTCTCGATGGCGACGAGGCCGAGAACAACGGTGAGGGCGCGGGCCAGGTAGTAATCGATGCGCGGGAACCCGAACCATGCGGCGGACTCGCCGATGGCGACCAGCAGGCCGATCAGGGCGCCCAGGAGCAGGTAGCTGCTGCCGGGCTGCAGCAGGCGATGCCTCTCGATCCGCGCCAGCCTCGAGCCGTACTGGCCGAGCAGGAACAGGACCAGGGCGCAGAGGGCCCAGAGGGCGGTGGCGATCGCGGCGCGGCCGGCAAGCGGGGCGGGCGCGCTGCCCAGCCAGCGCCACAGGAGCCAGGCCGCCGTTCCCTGGAGGGCCAGCAGCAGCAGGGTGAAGGCGGGCACCAGGTAGCGGTCGAACTGCTCGCGCGCGCGGCGGGCCGGGAATGCCTCCGCCTCCTGCGTGAACAAGGCGGCGGTCGAGGCCGACTTGCGAAGCTCGGCGAACTCGAAGGACTCGGTCCTCTCGCGGTCTTCGAGCCGGATCTGGAACCAGCTCACCACGGCGACCAGGAAGCCCATGCCGAGAAACACGACCCCCACCTGGCCGGTGGCCGATTGGGCGTAGCGCGAGACCAGAGCCGCCACCACGCCGGCCGCCAGCAGGACGACCAGGTTGACCCCGCCGATTTTTTGGAAGTTCCGTTCCATGCGTCTATCCCGTCAATTCGCGATCTTCAAACAGCTCCATGGCGACCATGAGGGTTGCGCCGAGGTAGCCGGCCACATAGCCGAGCGATTGGGCCAGGTAGCCCCAGGGCACGCCCGGCTTGCCAGGCTCGAGCGTGTTGGCCAGCCAGAACAGCTGCCAGTTGGGAACGATGGCATACAGGATCTTGGCCCACCAGGCGCCGGCGTCCGCCGGGCGGCCCAGCAGGTAGTCCGACATCAGACCCAGCAGGAAAAAGCCCGAGCAGATGGCCAGGGTCGGAATCAGATCCCATCGCGTGGCGCAGGCGATGGCCAGGCCCGCCAGAATCCAGAGCGCAAAGAGGATCAGCGCCGCCGCGGGGGCCAGCCGCCAGTCGATCGCTGCGGCCTCCTGCATGCTGACATTATGGGTCGTGAACCGCGTGGCCAGGAACAGCGCCGCCGTCGCGGCGGCCACCAGGGCCGCCACCGTGTCCGCCACGAACTGCCGGCGGAGAAAATAGTTGGAGAACCCGCCGATGGCATACGCCAGGACGACCGCCCCGGCAAAGATCGCCAGCGCGCCCTTGGCGGTCCCGCTGTAGGCGTCGAACGCCATCCAGCTCGCCAGCAGGGCGGCAACCAGGTTCACGTAGGTGAGCAGCGTCAGGGCGGCGGCGATCCCGGCGAACTTGGCCGCGAGGAAGCGTCCGCGGCCGACCGGCTTGGCCAGGACGGCCAGCGCTGTCCCGGAGCGGATTTCGTGCGCCACCGAGGCCGCCGCGCCAATCACCGCCCCAAACAGCCCCGTCAGCAGCATCACCGCCAGGACGCTGGTCTTCACCAGCGTGGGATCGTCCCCGAAACCAAAATAGGGCACGCTGGCGAGAAAGACCATGAACAGGGCAGAGGCGGTCATCAGCAGCAGGTATACCGGCTGCCGGACCAGCTCCATAAATGCGTTCGCCGCGATGGTCCCAAATTGCTGCATGACCGTCAAAAAGTGCAGCCTAGCGCACTCCAGAAGGTTTGCCAATGGCTCTTTGCCAGCGGCAGCAATGTAGCGATGCGGCGCGGGACGTTCCAATGGGCGTTTGCCTGCACAGCGCCCGGCCCGGGCAGGCCGCCAAGGCGGCCCCCCGGGCTCTCCAGCGCGATGGGCGCGCGCCGCCAGGAGCGGCTTGTGATTCGGTCGAGGGCTGGAAGCGCCCGGCCGCGTTCAGCGCCGGGCTGCGTCGAGCCATCGAGGTCTGGGGCCTGGCCTCAGCCGGCCGCAGCGGCCGGCGGCTCTCTTCCCGGCCCCTCCTCGCGCCGGTACCAGTCGAGGTTGCGGGTCACGGCGATCACGATCCCCAGCGCGACGAAGAGGCCGGCGGTGCCAAACAGCAGCGAGTAATCCTGCAGCTGCAGCGCGACGTAGAGGAAACCGTAAATCGCCGCCAGCAGCCCCACCAGGATCCAGCTCCGCCGCCCGCTTCCCAGCGCCTTCGCGCAGTAGAACCAGATCAGCAGCGTCGTCACCGCCGCGACCGCCAGGTAGGACAGCCCGAACCCGACGAACTCGGATAGCGACAGCAGCCCCAGATAGAACAGGCTCATGGCCGCCCCCACCACCGCATACTGGAACAGGTGGATCCGGAGCGAGGACAGGATCTCGAACAGGAAGAATGCCGTGAAGACCATCACCAGGAACAGCGCGCCATACTTGGTGGCCCGCTCGACGTTCCGGTAGGCGTCGACGGCCGAGTAGAACGTCACGCCGAATTCCGAGCTGGCTGAGGAGGACGGATTGATCCCGGCCGCGGCCTGCTGGTCGCTCCATTGCTGGGCATACCCGCGCCCGTAATGGGATACCTCCCACGCCGCCTCGAAACCGTTCGCCGATATCTTCCGGTCATCCGGCAGAAACGCGCCGCGAAAGCTCGGGTCGGGCCATGGAGAGGCCAGCTTCACGCTGGTCTGAGCCCCCACGGGCGAGAACCTCAGCTCCCCGCTCCCGCTCAATCCCAGCTCCATCTTCACCGGGATCGCGCCCTCGCCCACCTTCAGGCCGCCCGCCTTGGCATGCAGGCCCGAGGCGAATCCCGGCAGGCGGCTTCCGGGCATGAGCGGGACCCGATCCCCCCCCCATTCCAGCTCGAGCATCCCTTTCACCCCCCGCAGATCCGGGATGGCAAACGTGACCACGGCGTCATCCCAGAGCACATCCGCCTCGTCGATCCGCAGAGCGCGGAAATCGGGCCGGTCGAACTGGCCGGCCAGCTCGAGATTCCCCGAATAGACCACGGCTTCGTAAATCCCCCGATGCAGCTTGCGAGGTGTGACGGCTCCTTGGATCTTCAGCGTGGCCGGCAGGAAATAGGCGCTGGCCACGACGGTCTCGGTGACCTCGACCCTTTCGATCTTGCCTCCGCCGATGGGCTCCTCCTTCCACGACTTGACCGCATACTGGTAAGGCACGATCAGCACCGGCCCGATGATCGTCTGCTCCCGCCCCCAGCTGGACATGATTTCCGACACGGCTGCGTCGCGCCGGGAGAGCCGCTCCCTCAGCACGGAGCGGATCATCTGCAGCGGGATCAGCAGCAGGAGGATCAGAAGGGTGACACCCGCCAGCTTGAGGGGGGTGACACAGCGCTGGAGAAAGAGCGCCATGGCGGGGCCGGGCACCGGATTGGATTCGTTCATAGCAGGACTATCTTTTTACTTTGTGACGCAAAGTAAATGACCGTTTTGAGGCTGCCGCGTTCAAAAACCGGTGCGGCGCGCCCTGGTCCGTCGGTTTCAACTCTCAGCGCTGCAACGATATGCGTCCATCCAATGCGCCATCGAGCCCGGGCCCGACGTTCCGCGTTTCCGTGCTCGATTGTCGAGTGAGCGGCGCCGGCCGTCAGCGATGCGCCGAGAAGCCATGTCCGGACACGGCCCGACGCGCTATGGATTCCAGCCTAGCCAAACCGCGAGATCCTGTTTAGGATGGGCGCACCATGAGGCATCGAGCGCAGAGGTTTTTCCTGGCGCACCTGGCCATTGCGATCTGCGTGGCCGGCTCCGCGGCGTTGCTGGGCGCGGGAGAATCCCCGTCGGCCCGAACCAATCGGACTGCGCGGCTCGAATGGTTTCGCGATCAGGGTTTTGGCCTGTTCATTCACTGGAGCCACGACAGCCAGCTCGGATCGGTCATCAGCCATTCGATGGTCGGTGCGGATGAGGATTATCTGCGTCGATTCGTGGAAGATCTGCCCCGGACATTCAATCCGCGTAAGTTCAATCCGCATGATTGGGCGGCGCTGGCGAAGCTGGCGGGGATTCGCTACGTTGTTTTCACCGCCAAACATCATTCCGGCTTCTGCATGTGGCCGACGGCGACCACCGATTTCGGGATCCGGAACACGCCGTTCCGGCGGGACATCGTGGGGGAGGTCATCGAGGCCTTTCGAGCGCAGGGCATCGTGCCCGGGCTCTATTTTTCGCCGGACGATTTCTGGTGGCTTTGGAGGCATGGCGTCCCGATCCAGCGGGGGCAGGCCGAGGTTCAGCCCCGGCATCACCCGGGTCTGATGGCGCACGACCAGGCTCAGGTGCGCGAGCTGCTGACCCGGTACGGGGAGATCGGCGTCCTGTTTTTCGACGGGGAAGCCGAGGGGCTGCGGGATCTGGCCTGGGAGCTGCAGCCGGACGTGGTGGTGACGCGGGGCGCGATCGAGACGCCCGAGCAGTTCATTCCCGGCCAGCCGCTCGAGGGCGCCTGGGAAGCCTGTCTGACCATGGGGACCCAATGGCAGTACAAGCCCGCGAATGAATCCTACAAATCGGGCTGGGAATGCCTGTCGCTGCTGATCGAGACGCGCGCCAAAGGGGGCAACCTGCTACTCAATGTCGGCCCCAAGCCCGACGGCGATCTGCCCATCGAGCAGGAGGAGCGCCTCCGCGAGATCGCGCTCTGGATGTTCGTCAACGGCGAGTGCATCCATGGCGTGCGGCCCTGGATCGTCACCAACGAAAAGGAGATCTGGTTCACCCGAAAGAGGGACGCCGACATCCTCTACGCCATCGTCAAGCTGCCGCCTTCCGCGCGCTGGAAATACGGCGAGTGGAAGGAGCTCGTCCTGCAATCCGTCCAGGCGACCGATCAGACCCGCGTCCGCGTGCTGGGCCAGAGCGGCCGGGTGCTCGAATACAAGCCGGCCGTGGTGCCGCAGACCACGTGGCGCCAGGAGGCTGACGGCCTGCACATCCGCGCCATGCGCGCCCAGCGCCTCTACAACGACCATGCATGGCCCAATCCGGTCGTGCTCGAGCTGAGCTGCGTCCGGCCTGCCGAACGCTTTCTCCCGGTGCCGAGCGGACCGGCCCGGAAAGATGCCGGGAAGGGGGCGCCAGCCCCATGACCCGGGCCTCGCCAAGGTGTGTTCGCTCCGCTCCGCATTGTTAACAACATGATCCAACGACAATCCCCATCAGCTATGAGACACGCATTGTTCGCGACGGTGTGGTTATGGGCCGGCCTGGGCGCTGCCGAGGCGGCTGCGCCCGTCACGGGCGCGCCGCTGCCGGGCGAGGATTCCTATGCCCGCAAGATCATTGCCCGGACCTACAATTCCGGGTTCGAGCTGGCGCATGACACCTACAACGGGATGGCCACGGCCAGCGACGGCCGGATCTTCTACGTGCTCTGCTCCGAGTCGATGGAGATCGGCGGCCAGATGTATTGCCTGGATCCGAGGACGCGCCAGGTCCGGCATGTGGGCGACCTGACGGAGGCCTGCGGCGAGAAAGGCCGCAAGACGGTTGTCCAGGGCAAAAGCCACGTCAATTTCATCGAGTCGAACGGCAAGCTCTACCTGACAACGCACCTCGGCTATTACAGCCTCGTGAACGGGCAGGAGGTCTCGGGCGTGCCCCCGGAGGGCTCGGGCTGGCAGCCCTATCCGGGCGGCCACATCCTGGCTTACGACCTGAAGACCGGCCGGTTCGACGACCTCGGCCTCGCCCCCAACCGCGAGGGCATCATCACCTGGAACATGGATGTCCGCCGGGGACGGATGTTCGCGCTCACGTGGCCGTCGGGCCATTTCCTCCGGTTCGACCTCGCGAGCAAGGAGTGGCGCGACTTCGGGCTTGTCTCCGGCCAGGGCGAGGCCGGCCAGGGCGAAACCTACCGGACGATCTGCCGGTCCATCGCGGTCAATCCCGAGGATGGCGCCGCCTACTTCACCGCATCGACGGGTGAGATCTTCCGATACAATCCCGCCGCCGACTCGATGGAGCGGGTCCAGGGCGAGGACATGAAGAAAGATTACTTCGGCCTTTACGATCCCACCTCGGCGGGGCACATGGGCTACAACTGGCGGCAGACAGCCTGGCGCCCCATGGATCGGTCGATCTACGGCGTGCACGGCAACTCGGGCTACCTGTTTCGATTCGATCCCGCCACCGTCCGCATGGAGGTCCTCGAGCGCATCACCTCGCTCCCTTCCCGCGCCAGCGGCATGTTCGATCAATTCAGCTACGGGTATCTTGGGTTCGCTCTCGGGCCGGACGGCAACACGCTCTATTACCTGACCGGCGGCCCGATCTACGTGAGCGGCCGGCGTGTGGCGGGCAAGGACAGCACCGCCATGGGCGAGGCCAAGGGGCTCGAGAACCTCCACGTGATCACTTACAACATCCGCCGCCGCCAATCCACGGATCACGGGCCCGTCTTTTACCAAAACGGGGATCGCCCGCTCTACTGCAACTCGCTGGCCATCGGCCGGGACGGAACGATCTACACCCTGGCGCGGATCACCGAGAACGGCCGAACCCGCGCCGATCTGGTCGAGATCCCCAACCCGCTCCGGTCAAGCCGGTGACGTGCGGGCCAAACCGGCCCAGCCGCCAAGGCGGATCGTGCGCGGCAATCCATTCCCTCCCCCCGCGAGGCGCGAGCGGGGGGAGGGCAGCAAAAGAGGGGCGCCAAACCGCCAAAATCTCTCCATGAAACGTATTCCTGGCACTTCGATTCGGACCCTGGCCTTGCTGGCAGCGGCGTCGGTCGCCTGCGGACTGGGCCAACCTCAGGCTGCCGAGCCCGTCCCACTCGAGCCCGTGGGCGACGGCTGCGGCATTCACCCCGGCCGCGTCGTCTGGGCGCATGATCCGGATGCGACCGATTGGCGGGGGCCCGGCGACGGCCACTGGTGGGAGCATGCCCATACCCGGCAGGATCGAGTCGACGCGATGATGGCCCAGGCGGTCCAGGCCCTGAGCGGCGAAGCCACCACGGCCGCCAGCTGGGATCGGCTCTTCCGATATCAAAACCGCCGGAGCGGCGAGGGCGACGCCGGCTACCGGGCCGGGGAGAAGATCGCGATCAAGGTCAATTTTGTCGGGTTCATCGTCGGGGGTGGCGGCGTGGACCCGTCGACGTACTCGATCACGAAGAATCCCGATTACATGAACACCGCCCCCCAGATGATCGTGGCGCTGCTGCGGCAGCTCGTGCGCGAGGCGGGCGTGGCCGAGGCCGACATTTCGGTGGGCGACACGCTGGCCCTGTTCCCCAACGAGTACTACGACATCATCCATCGCGAGTTCCCCGGCGTCCGCTGCGTCGATCAGGCGGGCCGGTTCGGACGCCACCGCGCCGCGCCTTCGAGCGTGCCGGTTTACTGGAGCGCGCGCCCGGCCGGCTGCGCCACGGACACTGTGCCCGACTGGTTCGCCGAGGCCAAATACATCGTGAACCTCGCCAACCTCAAGGCGCATCAGGGCACCGGGATCACGCTCTGCGCCAAGAACCATTTCGGCTCCCTGATCCGCACGCCGGTCCAGAAGGGATATTACGAGCTGCACAAGGCATCGTTCTCCGCCGGCGAAGGGATCTACCGGCCGCTGGTGGATCTCATGGGCCACCGGCACATCGGCGGAAAGACCGTGCTCTACCTCGTGGACGGGCTTTTTACCGCCATCCACCCGAAAGACCTCGAGCCGCGCAGGTGGTTGGCCCCGCCCTTCAACGGGGATTGGGCCTCGAGCCTGCTGGCGTCGCAGGACCCGGTCGCGATCGATTCGGTCGGGCTCGACTTTCTGCGGATCGAGTATGCCGAGGCGCGCAAGGCGGGCGTCGACGATTTCCTCCACGAGGCGGCCCGGGCGGACCGGCCGCCGTCGGGCACCTTCTACGATCCCGATCATGCAACGCCTCAACGGCGGCTCCCGAGCCTGGGCGTCCACGAGCACTGGAACAATCCCGTGGACCGCCAATACTCGCGCAACCTGGGCCGCAAACAAGGCATCGAGCTGGTGGCCGTCCGACCCGCGGCGCCTCCGCGGTAGCCGCGCCCCATCGCCGCAGCCGCCAGATGGATCCGGCGCGTTCGTCGCGGCGCCGGGATCCGCCGGATCGAGCCTGCCCCGCAGGCCCGGCGGCGACAGCGATGCCGGCCTCGAGGCTTCGCAAAAACAGGGAAAAACATCTTTGGCCCCAGCCCGGACATGGCTTAGGATGACGCGCGATATCCTGGCAAAGCATGCCGGCCACAAGGTTCAATCCATTGCCCGGGTTCGGGCTGACGATGGGCTACACGCTGGTGTATGTCGGCGTGATCGTGGTGCTGCCGCTGGCCGCGCTGCTGGTGCGCACGCTCGATCTGACTCCGGCCGATTTCTGGAGGCTGGCCACGGATCCGCGGGCGATGGCGTCGTATCGCCTGACGTTCGGCGCGTCCCTGGCGGCGGCCGGGGTGAACGCGCTGTTCGGGACGCTGCTCGCTTGGGTTCTGGCGCGGTATCGCTTTCCGGGGCGCGGGCTGGTGGATGCGCTGGTGGATTTCCCCTTCGCGCTGCCGACGGCGGTGGCGGGCTTGACCCTGGCGGACCTGTTTGCGGCCGAGGGATGGCTGGGGCGCGGGCTGGCGATGGCGGGGATCCAGGTGGCGTTCACCCCGCTGGGGGTGATGGTGGCCCTGACGTTCGTGGGGCTGCCGTTCGTGGTGCGCACGCTGCAGCCGGTGATCGAGGGTTTCGACCGCGAGCTCGAGGAGGCGGCGGCCACGCTCGGGGCCGGCCGCTGGCGGACGTTTCGGAGCGTCGTGGCGCCCACCCTGCTGCCGGCGGTGCTGACCGGCTTCGCGCTGGCGCTGGCCCGGGCCATCGGCGAATACGGCTCCGTGATCTTCATCGCGGGCAACAAGCCGTTCGTGTCGGAAATCGCCCCGCTGCTGATCGTGATCCGGCTCGAGGAATACGATTATGCCGGAGCGATGGCGCTGGCGGTGGTTCTGCTGGCGATTTCCTTTCTCCTGCTGATCACGATCAACCTGCTCGAACGCTGGTCGAGCCGGTTTCGGCGCTGAATCATGAGCCGGACCATCCCCATTCATCTGGATTCGGCCGGACGCGGGCCGGGGCCGGCGGCTGCGGGATCCCCGGCGGTCCGGCGGATGCTCATCGGTCTGGCCTTGGGATTTGCGGCGGTGTTCCTGGTGCTGCCGCTGGCCAACGTGCTGGTGAAGGCCCTGGGCAAGGGCGTGAGCTATTATCAGACAACCCTGAGCGATCCGGACATGCGGGCCGCGATCCGGCTGACCCTGGCGGTGGCGGTCATCACCGTGCCGCTGAACCTGGTGTTCGGGCTGGCGGCGGCCTGGGCGATCGGCAAGCATTCCTTTCGCGGAAAATCCCTCCTGATCACCCTGATCGACCTGCCCTTCTCGGTCTCGCCCGTGGTGGCGGGGCTGGTGCTGGTGGTGCTGTTTGGCGCCCAGGGATACCTGGGGCCATGGCTCGACCGGCATGACATCCGGATCATCTTCAACCTGCCGGGCATCGTCATGGCCACGGTGTTCGTGACCGTCCCGTTCATCGCCCGGGAGCTGATTCCCCTGATGCAGGCGTCCGGCAACGAGCAGGAAGAAGCCGCGCTGACGCTCGGCGCGAGCGGCTGGCGGACGTTCTGGCACGTCACCCTGCCCTCGGTCCGATGGGGGCTGCTCTACGGCGTCATCCTCTGCAACGCCCGCGCCATGGGCGAGTTCGGCGCCGTGTCGGTTGTGTCCGGCCACATTGCGGGGCTGACCGACACCCTGCCGCTTCAGGTGGAGAAGCTCTACCACGAATACAACCAGACCGGCGCCTTTGCCGCAGCCAGCCTGCTGGCGATGCTGGCCCTGGTCACCCTGGGATTCAAGGCGCTGCTCGAATGGCGCATCCGGCGCCGATACGAGCGCGGGCAGCGGGCCGCGCCATCCGGCCGCATGGAGGCGGGCGCATGAGCATCGAGCTTCACCAGGTGAGCAAGGAGTTTGGCGGCGTGGCTGCCGTCCGCGGCGTCTCGTTCCGGGTGAACGACGGCGAGCTGGTGGCGCTGCTCGGCCCGAGCGGCGGCGGCAAGACGACCGTGCTGCGGATGATCGCGGGCCTCGAGGCGCCGACTGCGGGCGACATCTACATCCGCGGACAGCGCGTCAACGATCTCTCGGTCCAGAAACGCAACATCGGCTTCGTGTTCCAGAACTACGCGCTGTTCGGGAGCATGACGGTTCTGAAGAACATCGCCTTCGGCCTGAAGATCAAGCGATGGGGCCGGCGGCGGCGCGCCGAGCGGGTGGCCGAGCTGCTCGAGCTGCTCGATCTCTGCGGGCTCGAGAACCGCTATCCGCACCAGCTCTCCGGCGGCCAACGCCAGCGGGTCGCCATCGCGCGGGCCCTGGCGCCCCAGCCCTCCGTGCTCCTGCTCGACGAGCCCTTCGGCGCCGTGGACGCCAAGATCCGCCAGGAGCTCCGCGAATGGCTCGTCCGGCTCCATTCCCAGCTCAATGTCACCACCTTGTTCGTGACCCATGACCAGGAGGAGGCCATGGAGGTCGCCCACCGGATCATCATCTTTTCGACCGGGCGCCTCGAGCAGATGGGGCCCCCGCGCGAGGTCTACGACCAGCCCGCCAACGAGTTCGTCGCCCGGTTCATCGGGGTCATGAACGTGTTCGAATCCGAGGTCCGCGGCGGCGTGGCTCGGGCCGGCGAGCTCGAGTTCCCGGCGCCGGGCCGGCCGGACGGCGACCGCTTGCGGCTGGGCTTCCGCCCTTACGCGGTCCAGATCTCGGCCGATCCGGCCGCGTATCGATATCCGGCGATCCTGCGCCACGCCTTCTTTCTGGGGGTCGTGATGCGGCTCGAGCTCGAGATGCCGTCGGGCCTCGCCGTCCGGGCCCGGATCACGAAGGAGGAATACACGCAGCTCGGCCTGGCGGAAGACGCGCCGGTGTCGTTCCAGATTCGCCAGTTCAGGGTGTTCAGCCGGGACGATGCCGCGCCGGCCGCCGAGACCGCCGTTTCGTGAAAATCAATGGGGTCGCATCTAAATATTTGACATATCGGACGCGCAGCGATTGCGCCGCGCCTCCGTTTCATGCCCTCCGCCTCCTGTGTCACATATGTCAATAGTTGATTCTGCTGAAGAACCGTTCTGGCTATTATTTCGGTTTTCGAGTGGGGGGCAGGGCTTCAAGGCGCAACAAGCGCAAGTCCGACCGGCCGATCAGTTGCCAAATTTTCACCCCTCCGATAGGCCCCAGTGCCGTTGACCGTCACCGCGCCGTCGCCGTGCCGATCCCCAAAACATCCACATAACCGGGCACTGCTCGGTTTGTGTACTTGTCGAATGACAGCGGCCATTGGTCCGCCCCAGCCGGGATCGAGCTGATCCCCGTCAGCCGGTTGAACCGGTCATATGAGCGTGCTGTCGTCATCCGGATCGCTGTGTTTTGCCTGACCGCATTCTGCATAATCAGCAACCAATCCGCAAGATCCTTGTGCGTAGTCCCGCTCGTACCATCGCTCAAAGACGCCACGTCCAAGAAAGTGTCGAATGCAAGATCTACAATAAACACCTGTTCATTTGTCAATGGATAGGACGGCGGTTGTGCGCGCTGAAACAGGCAAAACTGGCCTGGTGGGCGGACTTGCGGAATTGGGGGGGGGTGGTCGCGACCACTGCCTGCCGATAGGACACGTCCATATGTCAACTATTTAGATGCGACCCCATCGTTTTCCATCTCGACCGACCGAGCCGCGAAGCAGATGGCCCGGCGCCGCCCCGCCCCTGCGGGCTGGGGGCCTTGGGCGGCCTGGCTGTGTTGCTCCTCGCTCACAGACCGCGCGGGTATGCTCGCTCGTTGCGCCTTGCCAGGCCGCCCAATCTCCTCCAGCAAAATCGGAATTCATTTTTGCACAGACCCTTAAGGCCGCCGGGGTTCGCGGGCCGATGGGACGCCAGGGATTGGGCCAGCCGGGGGGGGCAGGGGTGCAGCGCCCGGGGCGTCCAGGCCCTGAATTCCTGCCTCGGCAGGCCCGATGGAATCCCATTGTCATCCTGGGGCCGTCGCGCATTATGGTGGGCATGAAAACCGCACGATGGATGAGGTTGTGCATCGGGGCGCTGTGCTGCCTGGACCTGTCGGCGCTCGGCGCGGGCGACACCGAGGGCTGGATCCCCTTGTTTGATGGCCAGACGCTCGATGGCTGGAAAGCGAGCGAAAACCCGGGCGGGTTCCAGGTCGCCAACGGCACGATTACGTTCGACGGGGCGCGGTCGCATCTGTTCTACGTCGGCAAGGTCCAAGGCGCGGATTTTAAGAACTTCGAGCTGAAGGCCGACGTGCGCACGGGACCGGGGGCCAACTCGGGGATCTTCTTCCACACCGCCTATCAGGAGGCGGGGTTCCCGGTGAAGGGCTTCGAGGCGCAGGTGGCCAACACGCACGTGGGGGCGGGCGGCTACATCGAGAGAAAAAAGACGGGCAGCCTCTACGGGATCCGCAACCTCTACAAGGCAATCGTCCAGGACAACGAGTGGTTCACGATGCACATCTGCGTACGCAATCGGCACGTCCAGATCCGGGTCAACGATTTCCTGGCAGTGGATTACATCGAGCCCGAGAACCCGCTCCTCGATGTCCGGCGACCCGGGCGCCGGATCTCGCGCGGGACGTTCGCCCTGCAGGGGCACGATCCGGACAGCAAGGTGTCCTTCAGGAACATCCGCGTGAAGCCGCTCCCGGACGAGCTGCCGTTCGATTCGATCGCGCCTGCGCCGTTTGACAAGGTCGATCAGCAGATCGTCAAGCTGGGAACCGCGAACTATCCGCTGGTCGATTTCCACACGCACCTCAAAGGCGGATTGACGCTCGAAGGCGTATTCGAGCATATGCGCCGGACGGGGATCAATCACGGGATTGCTGTCAATTGCGGTCTGGGCTTCGCGATCACCAACGATGCCGGGATCGAGAGCTTTCTGGGATCCATGGCGGGAAAGCCGGTGTTTGTGGGGATGCAGGCCGAGGGCCGCGAATGGCCTCAGCTGTTCTCGAAAGCCGCCATCCACCGATTCGACTATGTGTTCACTGACAGCATGACCATCTTCGATCCCCGGGGCAAGCGCATGCGGCTCTGGATCCGGGAAGAGGTCGAGGTGCAGGACAAGCAGGCGTTCATGGATCACCTGGCCGATACCACCGCGAAGATTCTCGAGGAGGAACCGATCGACATCTACGTGAATCCGACCTTTTTGCCGGACGCGATCGCATCGGAATACGACGTCCTCTGGACGCCGGCTCGGATGCAGCGGGTGATCGGGGCCGCCCAGAGAGGCGGAGTGGCGATCGAGATCAACAGCCGATACCGGCTGCCCAGCGCCGAGTTCATCCGGCGGGCGAAGGCGGCCGGGCTCAAGTTTACCCTGGGCGTCAACAACGTCGATGCCGATCTGGGCCGGTCGGAATACGGCCTCGAAATGATCGCCGCCTGCGGCCTGCAATCCAAGGATTTCTGGATGCCAAAGGCCCGAAGTTCGCCTTGACGATCGATTTCCATAGGATTAGCCTCAGCGAAAGTAAACCGTGAGGTGGCTGCTACAGAGAGCGTCATATTTCGACAACACCGGGTTGGGGGACCCAACCGGGAGAATCGTGTTGGCCGCGTGCTCTTGCGCGGCGAGGTTTGCGATGTTGCATAGGGTCACCGAACAGCTATAGGAGATCTGTTATGAAATTAGCTGGTGTGGGATTCGCCATATCTCTTGGTGCGCTCCTGAGCGCTCAGGCGGGCACCGTCACGTTCAGCGGCCGCGATTGGTCGACCTTCGAGACGACGCATCGCGACAATTCAGCCATCCCCGCGCTGTATACCGGGGAAGGGAACACGGGGACCATCCGCGGCGTGTTTGGAAGAGATCCTTCCATCATCACCCCGGTCTCGCTGAGCGTGGGCGACGTAGTCTCCTTTGACCTGTATTGCACCAAGGACGCGATCGACCTGGTTGGCGACGGCAATTCCGACTGGGTGGGCGATTTCAACGCTGAATTCGTTCAGCAGAGCGTCAATCCGGCGGATGGCTCGTATAGCCGGCTGACGGGCCGGATGATCTGGTACAATGACAGCGCGACCCTCAACCAGAACGGCGGGGACGGCGGCAGCGTGGCCGCCAGCCATGTCGACGGCGTCCATTTCGATTGGACCATCGATGCCCCCAATCACTACACGGTGCAGGCTTCGACCATCGCCGGTGCGCCGCTTCAGGCGTTCACGGGCAGCATCGCGGACCTCTCGAGCATCGGCGGCTTCAGGGTTGGCCTGTGGGATTCCGAGCAGACCGCAATGATCAAGAACTTCACCATCGTTCCCGAGCCGTCGAGCCTGATCCTCCTCGTCAGCGGCCTGGCGTTGGCAGGTTTCTTGCGGCGGCGCTAGAATCCTCGGCATTCGGTTCCGTTTACGCCGGTCTTTGCCACCCGCGGGCTGGCCGGCTTCGTTCAGGATGAAATTCATGCTTGTCATCGCGGCACTGCTGCTCGCGGCCGGCTGCACGACCGTGCATCGGCTGGACAGCACGAAATGCCAAGTCATTCCCGTTCCCCAGGGATTGCAGAATCCCTCCGTGTGCGAAAGCATGCGGGAGCAGATTGCGCGCGGAGAATCGGTCATCCTCAAGGTGGCCGAAGGAGAGCGGATGCCGCTCAAGCTGGCGGTCGATCTGCCGATGAGCACGCTCGAGGAAGCCGAAAACACCTTTGCGTTCAAGCACGACACGTATTTCCTTCTTGCCAAGAACAAATTTTGTCTTAGCCCCGATGGCCAGCGCTGGGCGAACGTTTCGAGCCCGAAATCTGTGGCGAAGCTGTTCGGCGCCAAGCACGGCGAGGTTTCGTTTGGGTTCACTTCGAAGACCAACGAGCCGCCGTACATGAGCATCGAGGTCAAAACGAGATGAATGGCCCGCCTCGCGCGGCGCGCATTGGCACCATGCTCTCGATCATGCGCTTCCGATCCGATCGCTGGTAGCACCAGCGCCCGCTGTGGACGCCGCCAGCCTGCCCTCGCCTCTCCACAACATTTTCCGTCGTCCCGCAGCCTTGCCGAAGCAATCCCCCCCCTATTTTGTGCCCTATTGCCACAACAGCATCCGGCCTGTATTATTGAAGTTGCCCGTGACCACCCGCCGATCGAGCCTGACCAGGAAACAACTCCTCGAGGAGAACGCCGAGTTGCGCGCCCGCCTTGCGGAAGCCGAGGAAAGGCTCCGCGCGCGGCACCCAGAGGGGGTCGAGGCCGCGCCCGGCGACGGCGGTGGGGGCGAGCGCGTTTTCGATCCGAACGAGCGCGAGCGGACCCATCAAGCGCTGGCCAGCGCCGCGCTGGCCGTTCAGGACGTCACCGACCTGCGCAGGACGGAGGAGGCGACTCTGCGGGGCATTCTGGACGCCACCCAGGAATCGATCTGGCTGTTCAGCCCCGAAGGCCGCATGCTGATGGGGAACACCATCGCGTTCCAACGATTTGGAAAGCCGCCGGCGGATATTATCGGCAAGCATTTCAACGAGATTCTGCCGCCCGAGCTGGCCCGGACCCGGCTGGCCCGCCTCCGGGAGGTGGTCGAGTTCGCGCGGCCGGTGGATTTCGAGGACGAACGCTGCGGCATTTTTTTTCACCACAGGTTCTATCCCGTGCTCGATGCGGCAGGGCAGGTGACATCGGTGGCGTGCTTCAGCCGTGACGTCACCGAGCGGAAGCGCTCCGACGGGGAGCGAGTGCAGTTGCTGACCCGCCTGCAAGAACAGCACGCGGAGCTGGACGCGGTCCTCGCCGCCATTCAGGACGTGGTGCTCATTTACGACAAGGACGGGACCGTCCGCCTGGTGAACCGCGCGTGCGTTCCGGCCTACGGCTTCGATCCTACCAACCACAGTCTCCCAGATATCGTCCGGCGCAACTCTTACCACGACATCGACGGGCGGCCGCTCGATGCCGAGTCCGTGCCGACGGCGCGGGCGCTGCGGGGCGAAAGCGTGCGCAACGCGCAGTGCGTCGTCCAGCGGATGGACGGAGCGGAAGCGGCGTGGGAGATTTCATCGACGCCGCTGCGGATCGGCGGCGAAGTCGTGGGAGCCGTCACCGTCTGGCACGACATCACCGAGCGACAGAAAGTCGCAGAGAGATTGCGCCAGAGCGAGGCCCTCTATCGCGCCATCGGCGAGTCGATCGATTACGGGGTGTGGACGTGCGCCCCCGACGGGCGCAATACTTACGCCAGCGAGAGCTTTCTCAAGTTGGTGGGCCTGACGCAAGAACAGTGCTCGAACTTCGGCTGGGGCGCCGTGCTGCATCCCGACGACGCCCATCACACCATCGAAGCCTGGAAGGAATGTGTCCGACAGCGGGGCATGTGGGATATTGAACATCGGGTTCGAGGCGTGGACGGGCAGTACCATGCCGTGCTCGCCCGGGGAGTGCCGGTGCTGAACGACCGCGGCGAGATCGTCTGCTGGGCCGGCATCAACCTCGACATCAGCCGGCTCAAACGCGCCGAAGAGGAACTTCGCCATCTCAATGCAAAGCTCGAACAGCGCGTGAACGAGCGCACGGCCGAACTCACCCTCGCGGCCCAATACGCTCGCAGCCTCATCGAAGCCAGTCTGGACCCTCTGGTCACGATTAGCGCCGATGGCCGGATCACCGATGCGAACCGGGCGACGGAGCTGGCGACCGGGGTCGCGCGCGACGAGTTGGTGGGCAGCGATTTCTCGAGCTACTTCACTGACGCGGATCGGGCGCGGGCCGGCTACCAGCGGGTCATCGCGGAGGGGTTGGTGCGCGACTACGCCCTCACGCTCCGCCATACCTCCGGTCACACCATGGACGTGCTTTACAACGCGACGGTGTATCGCAATGGTGCGGGCGAAGTGCAGGGCATCTTCGCTGCCGCCCGTGATATCACCCATCGCAACCGCGCCGAGGAGCAACTCAAGGCGGCCAACCGGGACCTGGAAGCCTTCTGTTACTCGGTGTCGCACGATCTGCGCGCGCCCTTGCGCGGTATTGACGGCTTCAGCCAGGCGTTGTTGGAGGACTACCTGGACCGGCTCGACGCCGAAGGCCAGGGGCACCTGCGCTGGATCCGCTCCGAATGCCAGCGCATGGGCTGCTTGATCGACGACCTGCTGAACTTGTCCCGGGTCGGCCGCGTCGCCATCGAACGTAAATCCGTTGACCTCACCGCGCTCGCGCAGGAGATCGTGGCGGGCCTGCGGCGGACCGCCGGGAACCGGTCGGTGCGATTCCAGATCGCCAACGGATTGCGGGCGGAGGGCGATTCGCACCTGCTCCGGGCTGCGCTCTCGAACCTGCTCGACAACGCATGGAAGTACACGGCGAAGCGCCCCGACGCCGAGATCGAGTTCGGATCGCTGCCGCTCCGAGCGCTTGCCAATCCCCCCGAAGGGCTCGGGTGCCCGCCCGCCACCCCGGTGTTCTTCGTCCGCGACAACGGGGTCGGGTTCGACATGGCCTACGCCCACAAACTGTTCGCGCCGTTTCAGCGGCTGCATTCGGTGAAAGAATTTCCAGGCACGGGGATCGGCCTCGCGATCGCGCATCGCGTCGTGCACCGGCACGGCGGGCACATCTGGACCCAAGCCGCAGTTGACCGGGGCGCCACCTTTTATTTCGTGCTCACTCCGAAAGGACATTGAAATGCCGAACCGCGTCATTCTCCTGGTGGAAGACAATCCGAGCGACGAGGCGCTGACGCTGCGCGCTCTCAAGAAACACCAGGTCATTAACGAGGTCGTGGTGGCCCGCGACGGCGTCGAGGCGCTCGATTATATCTTCGCCACCGGCGCCCACGCTGGCCGGGGCGCGATCCCTTTGCCTGAGGTCGTGCTCCTGGACCTGAAGCTGCCGAAGGTGGATGGATTGGAGGTCTTGCGTCGCATCCGGGCGGATGCCAGGACCCGGTTGCTGCCGGTGATCATGCTCACCTCCTCCCTCGAGGAGAGAGACGTGGTGGCCAGCTACGCCTGCGGCGCGAACAGCTACGTGCGCAAGCCGGTGGATTTCATCGAGTTCGTCGAGGCGATCCGGCAGTTGGGGTTGTACTGGCTGGTGCTGAATACCCCCGCACCCCTGGGAGCGGAACCATGAAGGCGCCGCTGGAAGTGCTGATCATCGAAGACTCCGAAGCGGACGCTCTGTTGTTGTCGCGCCAGTTGCGGTCGGGCGGGTACGCCCCAGTCATTACCCGGGTCGAGAGCGCGGCGGAATTGGCCGAAGCCCTGCCGAAGAACGCATTCGACGTGGTGATCTGCGATTACCGGCTGCCCCAGTTCAGCGGGCTCGAGGCTCTGCGCATGGTGCTGGCCCACGGCCGGGATGTGCCCATCCTCTTGGTGTCCGGCGTCGTTGGCGAAGACCAAGCCGTCGCCGCCATGAAAGCCGGCGCGCACGATTTTATCCTGAAAGACCAGTTGGCGCGCCTGGTCCCGGCCGTGCAGCGCGAGCTGCGCGATGCCGACGTGCGCCGGAAGCGCCGGGAGGCCGAAGCCGCCTTGCAGCGCGCCCATGCCGAGCTGGAATCGAGAGTGCGGCAGCGGACCGCGGAACTGCTCGGGGCCAATGAAGCCCTGCAGCGCGCCAATCGCGCCCTCGAGCGCTGGTCCCAGCTGTTCGAACACGCCCAGTGGGGTGTGGCCGTGGGGAGTGCCAGCGGCCAGACCCTCGAGATGATGAATCCCGCGTATGCCCGGATGCACGGCTACACCGTCGCCGAGTTGACCGGCGCGCCCGTGCTGAGCATCGCAACCCCCGATAGCCGGACCCAACTTGCCGATCAAATTCGCCTGGTGAACACGCAGAACCGCGCCATCTTCGAGTCGCGGCACCTGCGCAAAGACGGGACGAGCTTCCCCGCCCTAGTGGAGATGGCGGCGGTGCGCGACGAACGGGGGCGCCCCCTGTACCGAGTCATCTACACCCAGGACATCTCCGAACTGAAATCTCTCGAAGCCCGCATCTTGGACATCAGCGAGCGCGAACAGCAGCGCATCGGCCAGGATCTGCACGACAGCCTCTGCCAGCAGTTGAGCGGCATCGCTTACCTTTGCCATACCGCCCACGAACGCATCGCCCAGGTTGCCCCGGCGGAAACGGGGCTGCTGACCCGTATCTCGCAACTTTTGCAGGAGGCCATGGATCAGGCGCGCAGCGTGGCGTACGGCCTGCACCCGGTGGAAGGGGAGGCCAACGGCCTGGCTGCGGCTCTCGAGGGCTTGGTTGGACATTTTCGCAGTGTGTACGGCATTTCGACCCTCTTTCTCTGCCCCAAGCCCGTGCCGATCTCGGACAACACCGCCGCGACCCACTTGTACCGCATCGCCCAGGAGGCCATGCGGAACGCCGTCGAGCACGGGCGTGCAAGGCAAATCGTCGTCCGCCTCGCGGAAACCAACAGCGCCCTCACGCTCTCCATCCAGGACGACGGCTGCGGGTTCCCGCTCGAAATCCCCGTGTCCCGCGGCTTGGGGCTCGAAACCATGCGGTTTCGCGCCCGGGCAATCGGCGCCGACCTGAACGTCGGCCGAGGTGGGAAGGGCGGCACTGTGGTCACGTGCATCTGGCGAAATCGAACCCATGCCGCAACGAAAGGCCCCCCCAATGAGTGACCGTTCTTCCCAGCGCAGCAGTCGGATGCCCCCCGCAATGCCTACGCCTCCCACCCGGACGGGCTGCATGCGCATCCTTGTGGTCGATGACCATCCCATCCTGGTGGAAGGCCTGACCGCTTCGATCAACAGCCAGCATGACTTGGAGGTATGCGGCTCCGCCGCCAGCGCAAGGGAGGCCCTCCAGGCCGTCGCGGAGCTGAAGCCCGACCTCGTCGTGGCGGACATCTCCCTCCACGATTCCCACGGGATCGATCTCACGAAAGACCTGGTGGCACAGCATCCCGGATTGCCGGTGCTCGTGCTTTCGACTCACGACGAGACACTCTACGCGGAGCGCGTTCTGCGCGCCGGCGCCAAAGGCTATGTGATGAAGCGGGAGCCAATGCCGAAGCTCCTCGAGGCCATCCGCAAAGTCGCCCACGGGGGACTCTACTTCAGCGAGGCCACCACGGCGCGAATGCTTAACCGCCTCTGCATCTCCCGTAACGGTCAGCAGAAGCTGCCGGTCGACTGCTTGAGCGACCGCGAACTCGTCATTCTGGAATTCATCGGCCGGGGCCGAAGAACCCGGGAGATCGCGCAAGACCTGCACATCAGCATCAAGACCGTCCAGGCGCACCGCGAACACATCAAGGAGAAACTCCAGCTCCACGACGCTCTCAGTCTCACTCGCTTTGCCGTGAACTGGGTCGAATCCGGTGGCGGGCCTGCCGGCTCGGCAGAAGAGCAAGACTGAGGCGCTCCCGCGGCGACTCCCAGCAGCCGCATTTCTCGCCATCATTGGGTGTCATGCGCCCGGAGGAATCGGACTTTTCCCAAGGCCCGATTCAGCGTTCGCCCTATTGGTGAAGACCTGGGGGGTCCTGTAGAATGCTTCAATCTGCAGGTGCGTTGCAGGCGGATCAAGTTCGCAACCGCGAATCGACGGACAGGGACGCGATCTCCGCAAGGTCGGCGTCGATTCGCGGTTGCATCCGGCCTGAGCCGTCACTGCGGTGGATATACGGCTGTGCGATCGCGCTGAAGTGAAACGATATCCGATGAACCATCAAACCGAGCCCGGTATGCGCCCAGGCTTCGTATTGGCCGTGGCAGGGACGCTCGTGCTGTTCCTGGCTGTCATCGTGTTCTTCCGATCCCGCCCCGGTGCTCCTGCGCCGGCCACCCCATCGCCCCAGACCGCCGCTGCCCGTACGCCGGTGGCGGCTGCGGCGCCGGCGGGGCAGACGTTGCCGGCGGTGCCACCACCCAGTCCCAAACCCAAAGCTGCGATCCCGGCAGCCAGTTTGGTTGACCGATTGGGCATCGAGGTGGTCAGCGTGCGGCTCACTGCCGCCGACCGGGCCTTGGACGTGCGATATCGGGTGGTGGATGCGGCCAAAGCCGCCGCGCTCGATACCAGCGAGAACATGGCTTATCTCGTCGACGAGGCCAACGGCCTCAAGATCGGAACCGCGCAGCCGCCGCCGCCACTCGAGGTGCATCAGCCTGCAAAGGGTCGGGTTTACGGAGTGATGTTCGCAAATGCCGGAGGCGCACTTCAGGCCGGCAGCAAAGTCACGCTCGTCGTCGGCCAGGCCCGCGCCAACAACCTGACCGTAGAATGAACAGGGCAACTCGACCCACCCCAGCCGCCCATCACCGGAGTTCCGCAATGCCATTCCCCGCAAAGCATTGGATCATCGTCCTGTTCCTCGTCTTCGTTGGCCTGTCCAGTCGCGCCCAGTGGCCGGTCCAGGTGGGCGACATCTTCGTGGCGAACTACGGGGGCAATTCGGTGCTCAAGATCGATCCCAGCACCATGGTCCAGACGAGACTGGCGACGTTCGCCACGCCCACCGACCTCACGCTCAGCCCGATAGGCGAGCTGTTCGTGGCCGAGTGGGGCGGCAAGATCAAACGCCTCGACCTCAAGACCGGCGCCCTGACGGTGGTCAATCCCACGCGGTCCATTCCGCAGGCTTGGGGAATCGCCCTGAGCGCTGCCGGCGATCTCTACGCCACCAGCCGGTCGAGCAACGCCGTGTACCGCGTCTCGATCGCCACCGGCGAACCGACGCTTGTCAGTCGCAGCAACCTGATCCAGGGCCCGATCGGGCTCGATATCCTCGACGAAGGTCACTTGGTGGTTGCGTCCCACATGAACGACGAGCTGGTTTCAGTGGATGTGACCAACGGCACGCAGACCTCGATCGATGGCGGCCAGGGAGTCAATGAACCCTGGGCGGTCGCGACCCGAGGCGCCGAAGTCTTTGTCACCGGCTACGACAGCAAGCTCATCCAGCGCTTGACGCAAGGGAACCTGGTCGAGTTGGCCCGCGCGCCGGGCTTCCCCTACGGTCTGGACGTCGCGCCCGACGGGAGTCTGGTTTGCGCGAGCACCGGTTTGGCGGACAGCATCGACCGCTACGACGCCCAGGGCAATCACTTGGCGACGTTCTCCGGAGGGATGCTCAAGCAGGTCGCCGGCATTGCGGTGTCCCGCTTCGCACTCTGCGGCCTGTCCATCGCATGCCCGACGGATATCACGGCCCGCACTTGTGACCCGGCAGGCCTGGTTGTCGAGTACCCCGCGCCCACCGTCACCGGAGGCTGCCCGCCGTTCACCGTGGATTCCACGCCGTCCTCAGGTTCCACCTTCCCGCCCGGAACGAACTGGGTCGAGTGCGCCGCCACAGATTCAGCCGGCAACCGAGCCACCTGCAGTTTCAGGGTCGCCGTCACGCTCGATGCGACACCGCCAAGCCTGACCTGCCCCGCGGACGTCACCATCGAGTGCGGAGCCGCGACCACTCCCGACATCACCGGCACGGCTACGGCCACCGATGCCCACGACCCCAATCCCACGGTGACCTACACCGATACGACTACGCCCGGGACGTGTGCCGGGGCGAAGGCGATTGTGCGGGTCTGGCGGGCCGTCGACGCGTGCGGCAACTCGACCACCTGCACTCAGACCATCGGATTTCGCGAACCCACACCCGCGCCCGTCATCCTCGGCATCCAACTGGCGCCGGACGGCGAACTGGTCGTTGCGTTCAGTGGGGATCCCCAGGGAATCGCTGAATTCGTTTTCGAGGAGGCCGACTCGCTCAGCTCGGTTGCCATCTGGCAGCCCATGACGCCACAGCCCACGATCGCCGAGGTTGAGATCGGCCTCTTCGAGGCGAGGCTGGCCGTCAATCCCCAGCAGCCCGCCGGCTTCTATCGGATTCTCAGCCCCGGGCAGCCCTGACCGCGCCGGCACCCCACCCGAGCTTCCGGTGAGATTTTCACGTCGCTGAGACCCGAGCCCACCGGAACAATTCGGTTTCTCGGTCCCTCAGCCGGAGACGCTCGCCCAGTCGGATCGCCTCCGCATGGCGATGTGAAAACGGCAAGGCGCAGGCAAGCGCCTGCGCCTTGAATCGAAGAAAACAACCAGGAATCGCCGGGCTACCTGACACCGCGACGCCGCAGCCAACCGAAGCCGAGCAGGCCCAAAGCCGTGATCACCCCAACCATCTGCGGCTCCGGAACAAGGACCAACTCGAAGGCGAGGTCATCGACACCTTGGCTTCCGCCAGGTAGTAACCAGTAATCAGGATCACTCCAATTGCTCTCGATTGCGCCGTAATTGTACCCGAAGCGACCCGCGACACTCTTCTGCGGCTCGTCCTGGGCTCCCGCCTGAAGATAACCCCAGTTTACGCCATCGCCAGAATTGCTAAGATCATAGCCCACAGTGGACAGGAAGACCATGTACTCCACACCCAAATCTAAGACAACATTGCCAGTGGAGACCTCCACGGTTTGGAAGCCGTTATCAGGCTGGATCCCCATGGGGCTCGAGAAGTCTAAACGGGGGCCAACCACATTGCCGCTAAGGCCGCCAGGGCTCCACTCATATACGTAAGCCTCAAAAGTCAGAGGAACGCCTGACGTGTAATCCAGCTTGAACCTCACTTTGGCGAGAGTGGTAGCCGAAGGATCGTTGACGGTGAACGTCTGCCCATAGGTCGGAGTGTGAGAGGACGCCGGGCCCCAAGTTCCAATAACCTCCGAACCGTCCCATTCCCCGAAGGTCCCGATTATCAATGCCGCCTGCCCGATTGGCGCCACAATCCCCCCGGCCAAGAGGACGGCGAGTGCGGCTCTGGATAACAGACTGGTCGTTTTCATTGCGACAATTCTGTTCCTTGCAGCGGCTGGCGTCAACGCAAGGTTTGCCCGATTCCGCCATAGGGAGAAGTCCTATACCAACCCGTCGGACGCAGGCGCAGGAATAGGGTCTCGCCTGATGACCGAATTAGGCGGGCGCGCATGGACAGGAGCGGCAGTGGATAGCACCTTGACTGCCATGATGACAACTGACTCGCCGATTGCTGGGGGTCGCCGGACCAAAGTGCTGACCTCGCTGGTGATGTTCCTTGTGGGCTTGCTGCTCTCGATTCCGACGCTTGCAATGGATCTGATGGTCGTGGACGGGAATGGGGCCGCGGTCAGCACGCCGCTGCGCTGGATGCTCGAAGAGGATAACACGGCCTTGACCGATCCGGCCAATCCCTCGAATGACACCGCATCGCTCGTGATCCACAAGAGCCACGCGCCGGTTGTCGGCAGCGGGAGCGGCACTCTTCCGGGCGGAGGCGGCACCCTCACCGTGCCCATCCCCGACGCGACCAAGCGATACATGCTCTCCGTGATGGCCGACGGGTATGCGCTGGGTGGGGCGAACATCGCCGCGGGCCAAACCTCGGCGACGGTCGTTCTCAACCAACACCCGATCCCGACCTCGCAGATTTCGGTCCTGGTGTTCCACGACAACAATCCCATCAACAATGCGCCAGATGCCCTCGAGGCGGGTCTGCCGGGCTTTCGGGTGATTCTGGCCGATATCGGCGGGGGGCCGATTCTCCAGGATGCCTTCGGGAATCCGCTCGGCACCACCTACCAGTTTGATCCGAACAACAACGGTGAACCGATCATGGTGGGAGGATCGCCGGTGGTTGATCAGCTCGGGGATGGGAATATCTACACCGATGCCAACGGCAAGGCGCTGATCAAGTACCTGGCCATGGGCAAGTATGGCGTGCAAGTGATTCCGCCGACGGGCACGGACTGGAACGGGGGGCACGGCAAGGTCAATGTCAACGGCTCGTGGCACCAGACGGCCACCATCGAGGGCACCCTGACAGTGGATGCGTGGGTGAAAGCGAACGAGCCGACGATCTTCCTCGAGGGATTCGGTCCTGGGTTCTACCATGTGTTCTTCGGGTTCGTGGACCCGGCCAAGTTACCGTGGGCGGACCCGATCCAGGCGCCGCCGCCCAGCCCGGCCAGCCAGACCGTTACCGGTGTCGTGCGCTATAACCATTTCGGACGGCCGCCCAACAACCAGTTGTTCGCCATCGGCCCCGCGGTTCCCGATGGGTGGGTGGGCCTGAATGAGTTGAACGCCTTGGGCCTGCCCGGACGCGGTCTCTTTGCCGCACCCTGCGATCCCGGCACCGGCGAATTCAGCATCCCGAACGTCCCGCCGGGCACGTACCAGTTGGTGACATGGGACAAACCGCTCGATGCGCTTTTCGGGTTCCGGACCATCACGGTCGTCAATAATCCAAACGACATCAACAACCTGGGTGACGTGCTGGTCTATCGGTGGTTTGGCACGCTCGAAGGGTCGATCTTCTACGACGACGGCGCGGGAGACCCGACGAAGGCCGAAAACGGGTTCAAGGATACCAACGAGCAGGGCCTCCTGAATATGGTCGTGAATATCCGCTTCCGCGACGGCACCGTCTATCAGAGCACCGTCAGCGATGGCGAAGGCGATTACGCGTTTAATGAGGTCTTCCCGTTCTTCAAGTGGCTGGTCACGGAAGTCGACTACAGCCGATTCAAGCCCACGGGCATGACCACGGTGATCGACGAAGGCGGCGTCATTCAACCGGACAACGGTTGGATCATGCCGTCCGAGGGCGTGCGCAATCCGCAACCGCAGTACGAAACGGATCCGATTACCGGTGAGGTCCTGCTCCCCCTCGTGCCGATCCCCAACCCGAACACGGGCAACAACCTTTCGCGGACGGAAACCGGCCCGGTCCTCACCGAGGCCATGCATTTATTCCTGAACCAGAACAACCGCATCGATTGGGGCAAGATCAACTACGCCCCCGGCGAAAACGGCGGCATCTCGGGCGTGGTCGGGTATCAAACCACCCGCGCCGAGAACGATCCTCGCGATGCCGTCATCGACGCGTGGGAGCCCGGCATCCCGCGCGTGCAGTTGGCGCTCTATCTCGATGTGGATCACGACAAGATCATCGACGACATCAACGGCGTCTCCGGACTCCAGATTGCCGACGTCGATAACTATCCGTTCGGCTTCAGCCAAGGCGAGCTTCCGGGGCCCGAAGACATCGACCGCGACTCCGACAACGTGTTCGACGCCGGCGACGCAGTTCAGATCGCCTGGTCGGACAGTTGGGACGACAACATGCCGGCCGGCTCGATCCAGGTGGACCCGCCTGTAATCGATGGTAAAGCCATCATCGGCAGCGACAATTACGCCACATGGAACCAGGTCCGCCCCGGCCTGTTCGACGGCGGCTACTTCTTTGGCGACTATTTCCCGGCCGGCATCCCGGCACAGATGTTCGACGGCAACCCGGGCAACGATCCAGTCCCGTCGGTTTTGCCCCCCGGCGATTACATCGTTCAGGCCTTCCCACCGCCGAACTACCTGATCCAAACCGAGGAGAGCAAGAACGTGGACTTTGGCGATGCCTACAAGCCCAGCAAGCTCCTGTTGATGCCGGAGTTGGTCGGCACGCCCGCGAACGGCGCGCCGGCGCACATCGTGCCCGCCTATCTCACCCTCTTCCCCGGCCAACAAATCGAGGCGCCTTTCGCCGGCCAACAGCGTCCGCTCGCCGACCGCAAGCTGGTCACGCTGGCCGCAGGCAAGAATGCCGCCTGCGACTTCCATATGTACACCGAGGTTCCCAAAGCCACGCGCGTGGTCGGGTTTGTGCTGAACGATTTGAGTGCGGAGTTCAACGCGTTCAGCCCGATCTTCGGCGAGAAGGCCTCGCCGGGTTACCTGCCGATTTCGTTCCGAGACTGGGCGGGCAACGAAGTCGCCCGCGTTTATTCCGACGCTTACGGCACGTACAACGCGCTGGTGCCCTCGACCTACACGGTCAACGTGCCCTCGCCGAGCGGCGTTGCCCCGAACATGTTGACGCTGATCCTCAACGATCCCACCATGCCCGACCCCGGCGACCGGACGCGCCGGATCGCCGATCCGTACTACAACCCAAGCTTCGCCACCTCGCCCTGGACGCTCCACTATTACCCCGGGTCGCTCTCCTACCTCGATACACCCATCGTGCCCATCGCCGGCTTTGTCGGCTACCCGAACAAGCAGGTCGAGGCCGAACCGCCGGCGGGGACGCCCGTGATCAAGGAGGTCTCGACCACGGCGGGTGTCGGTCCTTATCTCGAATTCCAAACGGACGTCATCACGATCAAGTCGATGGGCCTGACCGCCGTATCGAATCCAGATTACGATCCAGTCGTGGGTGGCCAGCCCACCGTCCTTCGGGATTACGGGTTCGGAACCCAGGGGCTGGGAAGCCAGGCGACCATCGACGGCGTGCCGCTCATCATCTCGACTTGGGCGGACGACCAGATCACGGCGACCCTGCCCCCAGTCGGTACCCGCCCACCAGGAAACGAGTGGCAGCTCATGATCACCCGTGACAACGGGGGCGGTGGCACCGCAACATCACTCATCGGTCTGACCCTGACCTTCGACGGTCCGGGCACGGTCTGGCGGGTGGCGCCTCGGGCGGCGACCACAGCGGACCCGCTCCCCGACCCGATTCAGGAAGCGATCGATGCCGCGGCGCCGGGCGACCTGATCATCGTCGGTCCGGGCAACTATTACGAAAACCCGATCATGTACAAGGCGCTCCGCCTGCAGGGAGTTGGCGCCGCGACCGTGATCCGGGCCAATCCCGTCCCGTTCGAGCGGGTTGCGGCCTGGCACACTAAGGTGCAGTCGATTCTCGCTGGAGGCGATCCGTTCGTGGCCAACGAGAACCCGGGCGTGTTGGTGCTTGGGCAGAACGCAACGGATTTCCTGGACCATGCGGCGCGGGTAGACGGTTTCGAGATGACCGGTTCGATCTCCGGCGGCGGTGTCCTCGTATACAACTTCGCCCACAGCCTCAAGATCAGTAATAACCGGCTCACAGGCAACCAAGGTCTGACTGGAGGCGGCATTTCACTCGGGTTGCAAGGGGCCGTGCCCGGCGCGGTGGGAGTGCTCTACGACAACCAGAACGTTCTGATCACCTACAACCAGATTATCAAGAACGGGTCCGTCGACGGCTCCGGCGGCATTGCCCTGGTCAACGGCGCCGAGGGCTACCGGATCGTCAAGAACCACATTGTCGGCAACTTCAGCCGGCTGTCGGGCGGCGGGATCGGCCATTACGGCCGCAACCGCGGCGGCCTGATCGCCGACAACACCATCGCTTTCAACGAGGTCTTCCTGGCACTGGCCAACGGTGGCGATGGCGGCGGGATTTACATTGCCGGCGAGATTGCCCCAGGCGGTCTGAGTGGCGGGGCGGGCTCGGTGACGATCATCAACAACCTCATCCAGGGCAACCTGGCAGGCTCGGGCATGGGAGGCGGCATCCGGGTGAACGGGTTCAACGGGAGCGACGTGACCGCCAGCCCTGGGGATCCGACCGTCTGGTACGCGCTGGACATCTTCAACAACATGATTGTGAACAATGGCGCGGGTCTCTCAGGCGGGGGAATCTCGCTCCAGGATGCCACGCGCGTCCGGATCGTCCACAACACCATCGCCCGCAACGACTGCTCGGCCACGGCCCAGTCGGCCTTCGGCGGCGGGATGGACTCGACGCCACGCCCCGCCGGGATCGTGGCGTACACCCACAGCCAGGCCTTGGCGACTGCGGCCGGCGAGATTCACAGCAATCCCGAGTTGCTGAACAACATCATCTCCGGGAACCGCTCCTTCTGGTTCAACGGCACGACCCAACAGCTCGTTCCGGATCCGGCAGGCGCAGGCCCGTGGACCTACTGGGACCTAGCCGTCAGTGACGAACCGCTGCCGCAGGTCTACAACCTGAACCCAACCTACTGCATCCTGACCGATAACACCGGCTATGATCCGTCGAACTTCGCCGCCGATCCGGCGTTCATCGATCCCTACTTCAACGCGGTATATGCCGCCGCCGTCATCGATGAGGCGGGCAACAACATCTCGGTGCGGTTGGCCCCCGCCCGGCCGACCGGCGACTATCACCTCCAGCCAACCTCGCCGGCGCGGAACAACTCCGCTCTTTTCCCGGAAATCGCCTACGATTTCGACGCCCAAGGCCGGCCCGAGGGTGCGTTTGGCGACATCGGCGCCGACGAGATCGCTGCGACCCCAGTTGCGTTCGTGTGGCCGACGGTGGCTTTGGTCGGGCCTCCAGCGGCAGGCGCGGCCCCGGGCGGTCCGGTCGTTCCACCGGTAGGCCCTGGCGTGCCCCCGCCCGTGATCAACCCGACTCCGATCGAGCCTGCGGACGGTGTCTACCTGACTGACCCTGAGCCGCTGATCGACACCGACGGCGATTCCATCCCCGACAACGACATCGCCTACTACCGGCTGACCGCCGGCGACGGCTTTGCGACGATGGCGGACGGGACCGTCCTGTACACGTTCGGGTTTGCTGACGCTTCGACGACCCTCGAAGCGGAGATCATGACCGCCGGGGCGCTCAAGGCTGAATTCGCAGCGCCGACGCTGGTGTTCAAGGAGGGGCAGCACGTGCATCTGGACCTCTCGAATGTAGGCATGCTGATGCGGCCGGACCTGTTCGATCCGCACACGGTTCACTTCCATGGGTTCCCGCAGGCGGCAACCATTTTCGATGGCGAGCCGATGGCGTCGCTCTCGGTGAACATGGGCCGAACCTTCCGCTACTACTACTACATCGCCGAACCGGGCACGTTCCTCTACCACTGCCACGTCGAGGCCACCGAGCACATGGAAATGGGGATGATCGGCAACCTCTATGTGCTCCCGAAGCAGAACAACCTCCCCAACGGCACGCCGCTGGGCCCGAGCTTCACCCATGTGACCGGCAACAAGTACCTTTACAACGACGGCGACGGCTCGACGCTCTACCACGTCGAGGTCCCGCTCCAGTTGCTCGGGTTCGACCGGAGATTCCATCAGGAACACATCGCCGTCCAGCCGCTGCCGTTTTCCACCCTGCACGAGGATTATCCGACGATCAATGGCCGGGGATACCCGGACACGATCAACCCGAACCCGATTACCACTACCATCCTCGACGACAACAACCAGGTCAGCTTCCAGAATGACTCGCAGAAGGTCAGCTCGGTCATCACCGCTGTGAAAGGCCAGCGGATCGCCCTGCGCATCTCGAATGTGTCGCTCTCGGACTTCCACACGCTCAGCGTGCCGGGCATTCCGATGACGGTGGTGGGCAAGGACGCCCGGCTGTTGCGCGGGCCGACCGGCAAGAGCCTGTTCTACCAGACCACCTCGGTCACCCTCGGCGGCGGCGAGACGGCCGACGTGATCCTGGACACGGCCAGCGTGCCAGCTGGAACGTACTTCGTCTATGACGCCCGCCTGACCAACCTGAGCAACGATCTCGAGGACTATGGTGGCATGATGACGGAGATCTCCCTCACGAACCCGTAATTGGCCCCACTGCATGCGAAACCTCAAACCGACCGTGATAATAGAAAGAACAACCGTGAAGACAACTCCTCGGATCAACCAGGTGCTGGCGGGCCTGGCCCTGACTCTGGGCCTGGCTATCGCCGGTCCCCAGGCGCAGGCCGCCCACGCCCACCATGTCATCCCTGGCATCGTCGGCCCCACGTTCAACCTCAGGGCCAAAGCCGGCCACCTGAGCACCCCGGATGGGCACAACCTTTACTTCTGGGGTTTCGCCAACGGCGCCGGCCCGGTGCAGTACCCGGGGCCGACCCTGATCGTCAACCAGGGCCAGACGATCACCGTGAACCTGGTCAATGACCTGACCGAGCTCCCGGTCTCGATTGTGTTCCCAGGCCAGCGGGTAACCCCATCCGGGGGCAGCCCGGGCCTCCTGACCCGCGAAGCCGTGCCGGGCGGCGGGACCGCGAGCTACACATTCATCGCGTCACGTCCCGGCACGTTCATGTACCACAGCGGGACCCGGCCGGACCTCGCGGTCGAGATGGGTCTGGTGGGTGCGTTGATCGTGCGCCCGACGACCGGCGGAGTGCCCATCGCCAACCAGGCCTATGCGCATCCCGACAGCGCCTACGATCATGAGTACCTCTATCTCCTCACCGAGATGGACGAGTCAATCCACACCCTCGTCGAGCAAGGCCGGATGTCCGAGGTCAACACCGCGAAGCGCTTCCCGGTTTACTGGTTCATTAACGGCCGCTGCGGCCCCGACACCGTGGCGGCGGATAACGCCGTGTACTTGCCCACCCAGCCCTACAGCGCCCTCACCATCTTCTCCCCGGGCGACAAAGTCCTGATGCGGGTGATCGGCGCCGGCCAGGACTCGCATCCGTTGCATCACCACGGAAACAACGCCCTCATCATCGCCCGCAACGCCAGCCTCTTGCAAAGCACGACGGCGAGTGGAGCGGACTTGGGCTACTCCGTCTTCACCATCCCCGCCCACCCCGGTGAGACCACCGACGCGCTGTTCAGCTGGACCGGTGAGAAACTGGGCTGGGACGTGTATGGGCATGCGCCGGACGATGTTGACAACGCGCCCTTGGGCTGGTCCACCGGCGGCGCCAAGGGCGCCGAAGACATCGACCACGACAACGACGGCGTTTACGACACGATACCGCTCGAGCCGCATGAGTATGCCGCCGACCACGGGAAACCCTTCCCCGTCAAACTTCCGGGCGACCAAGATCTGACGTTCGGCATGTTCTACAGCGGCAGCCCCTTCCTCGGTGGCGTTGGGAGCCTGCCCCCGGGCGAAGGCGGGTTCAACCCGAGCGGCGGCTTCATGTACATGTGGCACTCGCACAATGAACGGGAACTGATTAACAACAACATCTTCCCAGGGGGAATGTTGACCATGGCACTGGTGGAAGCACACCCGCCTGCGCCCTGAACCGTCCAGTCCTTGAACCTCAACCAGACTTACCAAAGCATGAAATCTCCAATCCGCAGATGGCTGGCCCTTGGGCTGATGGGTGGGTTCTGCCTCTCCCTCGCGTCAAAACTTGAAGCACAACTGACCGTGTACCTCCGGGCCGACACGGCCATTCAGACCATGCCGGATGGCCGTCAGGTCCTGATGTGGGGCTACGCCAAGGACTCGAGCTTCGGCGCACATGACGGCACGGTTTCCGTCCCCGGGCCTCTCATTACGGTTCCCCACACCTTCACAAAGCTCACCATCGTTCTCGAGAACAACCTGGCCGAGGCAACCTCGATCGTCATCCCGAACCAACATACGGCCAGTGTGCTCGACAACGGCACCCCAGTCCCCCCGACGACCCACACCCGGTTCACAGATTCCCAGAACCGGTCTAGGGCGACCTCGTTCACGTTCGACACGCCCCCTGGCAACACCACCCCTGTCACGTATGTATGGGACAACCTGACGCCGGGAACGTACCTCTACCACAGCGGCTCGCATGCGGCGCTCCAAACCCAGATGGGGCTCTATGGAGCTATGATCAAACGGTTGCCCTCGGGAACCACTGGCAACGGCGTTTATCCTGGTTTGGTCGTGAAAGCCGGGAACCAAGTCCCCCTCGTCTTCAGCGAGATCGACGCCGAGGTGCACGATGCCGTCCAAGCCGGCCAATACGGCCCGGGCGGCACGATTACCAGCATGCAGCATTCAACGCCGGACTACTTCCTGATCAATGGACAATGTTATACCGGCGCTCAGCCCGCTATCCAGGCCGGCGCCCTAGGCGATACGATCCTGCTCCGCATGATCAACGCTTCGGCCAACCAACATGTGCCCGTGCTGGGCCAGCAGAGTATGACCGTGATCGCCGAAGACGGCCGGCCGTATGCGGACCGCCGGACCGGCCAATACTCGGTGTTCCTTCCCGCCATGAAAACCTGCGATGCCCTGTTCGTCCCGCTCCTCGGCGGCGCATATCCCATCTATGACCGCGCCACTGGATTCACGAGTCATGGAACCACCGGGCCCGTCGGGGGCATGCTGGCCTACCTCGCCATCGGCCAGAACTTCACCGCCACGGCCCCGGCGAACATTCCGGAATCCGGGCAGGCCAGCCGTTACGGCTACAACATCACTGTGCCTGCGACGTTCGACTGGAAGGTGGCCAAGGTGCGCGTGATCCTCTACAAGCTGTCCCATCCTCGGCCGGCGGACCTCGACATCCTCCTTGTCAGCCCCGACGGTACCGCAGTCATGCTGATGTCTGATGCTGGCGGCACGGCACAGCCAGCCAATCTGGTCAGCCTGACCTTTGACGACAGCGTCTCCGTCAGTGTCCCAACGCCGCTGGGGACCGGCGCCTGGAAGCCAACCGACATCAACACTGGACCGGACACGTTCCCCGCCCCAGCGCCTGCCGGTCCGTACGCCGCGACCTTGAGCGCATTCAACGGCTCCCCGGCCGCTGGCACGTGGTCGTTGTACATCGTCGATGACGACCCGACCGGGGGCGGAACCGGCCGGCTCAACGCGGGCTGGCAGTTGTTTCTAACCCCTGCACCCTGACCTGATCCGAGGCAGTCGAGCGCCGGCGGTCCGGTCGGGACGCCGGTATCGGCCGCGGGTCAAAGGCGGCCGCCCTCTGGAGACGACCTTCAAATTCGAACTATGAACTATCACTTGTCACTTACACTCGTGTTGGGAGTCGCTTGGCTCGGAACTCGGCTGTGCGCTGGAGACGCCTGCTGCCCGACAACCAAAGAGACACCGAGTTGCTGCGCAAAGGCCAGCACCGAGGCCGGCGCCGACCTGGCCGAGAAATGGGGAATCCAAGTCGCCAGCTTACGGATGACGGCAGGGGATCGGATGGTGGATTTCCGATACAAAGTGGTCGATCCAACCAAGGCAACGGTGGTCGGCAAACGCGAATCCAAGGCCTATCTGATCGACCAGAACACCGGAACCAAGCTCCAGGTCCCGACGTCGCCCAAGATCGGAGCGCTCCGTGCGCGGGCGGACAAACCGATCGCCGGGACAATATACACCGTGCTGTTCGGCAACGCGGCTCGGGTCGTTCGCCCCGGCAGCGTGGTGACCATCGAGATTGGCGAGTTCCGGGCCGCCGGTCTGAAGGTCGAGTAAGCCATGGCTCATCGGCGGATGCTTCTCGAGTCGAGGCTTGTCGCCGTCACGCGACTCTCGGCATCGATCGCGGTGGCGACGGCTGGAGCGCTTTCGCTGGCTGACGAGCCCGTACTCGAGCCGCTCGGATGCACGGTGTCGTTCGCGCCGCCCACACTCGAAATCGAAAGCGGTCTGACTTGGGTGTCGGTGCCGGATTGCGATACCTACCACCGCCCGGGCCTACCCTTGCTTCCCTTCCGGACCGTGCGCCTGCTTTTATCTGAGGGCATGGACGTCGATTCGGTTTCCGCTCTCCCGGCGGCCGCCCCGGTCGTGATTGGCCTAGGCGCACCCGTTGCGGTTGGCCGTTGGCCAGTGCGTTCTCCCGGCGGGCCGGCGTCTCAGTCAACGCCCTCGGAGCATGCCGAGGCCGGCGAACCGACGGTGCCGGACGCCGGTTTCCCCTCGACCCGAGCCGAGTTGGTCTCCGTTCAGGTGCTGGGTGGGCATCGGGTGGCCATCGTGCGCGTTTTTCCTCTGCTGCCGGGGCCTGGCGCGGATGAGCTCACGTTCGTTGACGAGCTCGGACTCGAGTTGCGCCTGCGTCCCGCCGATCCACGTATAGCCAGCGTGGCTTCGCCTCGGGCAGAGCGCGCGGCGCTCGATCGTCTGCTGCCGATGCTCGATAACCCACCCGGGCCCGAGACCAAACACGCTCCGCGCGGGGCACAACTGGCTGCCGCCTCAGGCAGCCCCGGCTATCTCCTCATTACCAAAGACGCGCTCGTGTCGGCCTTCGGGCCGCTGCTCGAACAGAAGCGGGCATCGGGCCTCACAACCAGCGTCGCAACGATCGAGCAGATTAAATCCTCGGTTTCGGGCCGCGACGATCCCGAGCGGATCAGGAACTACATCCGGTCCGTCTACACCAACGACGGCGTCCAATACGTTTTGCTGGGGGGCGACCTGGCGACTGTTCCCTGCCGCTACGCCTATGTGAACGTGAACGAGCCCGAGGCGAGTTCCCTGATCCCCGTGGACCTCTATTATGCCTGCCTGGACGGGTCGTGGAATTCCGACGGCGACAAGCGCTGGGGCGAACCTACCGACGGCGAAGGGGCGTGGGATGTGGACTTGCTGGCGGAGGTCTACGTGGGCCGGGCGCCCGTGGACACACTCGCCGAGGCGGATCAGTTCGTTCGCAAGAGCCTGACTTACGAGACTGAACCTCACCCGCACCTCGACCGCATTCTCCTGACCGCCGAGTACTTGGGGTACTACACGCCGAGTGTGCACGCCCAGGGCGGCGACATGTTCGACCCGCTCGTGCCGATCCTGGCCGGCTACGGTCTCGAGTGGCTCGATGATCGCCCCAATACCGCCCCCCAATGGACGGGTGCAAATGCCCTGGCGGCCTTGAGTGCGTCCCCGCACTTCGCCCTGTACAATGGGCATGGCGAGGTGGACGCGGTCATGCGGTTCACCTCGACCGACGTGGCGAGCCTGACCAACAACCATCCTTTCTTCCTGTATAGTGTCGGGTGCAACGCGGGGCAGTTCGACAACGATCCATTCTCCCCGGATGCCATTGGCGAGGAGTTCGTCAAACAGGGCCCGCACGGCGCGTTCGCAGCCATCCTCAATTCGCGCCTCGGTTGGTTCGATCCCGAGCAGGAATGGTTGTACAGCGGCGAGTTCCAGATTCAATTCTTCACCGGGCTGGTCCAGCACGATCGATCCCGGCTCGGCCTCGCCAACCAATTAGCCAAGGAGGACCTGCTTGGCAAGATCGAATCGAGCGGGATCATGCCTTATCGCTGGTGCTACTATGAAATCATGCTCTTCGGCGATCCACACTTGGCCCTTCGGGCGCCGCCGGCGACGCATCTCCTGACCGTCCAATCCGCGCAGGGCGCGCCCGCGCCCGGCGTGGGTGTCCATGAATTGGTTGCGGGATCGCTCGTCGAGTGCCGGATGCCCGAGCCGCTCCTCTCGGCAGGGGATGATCTGCGCTACGTGTGCACGGGATGGATCGCCACCGGCAGCCCGCCGGGCTCGGGTGTCGGCACTGCCGCGGCCTTCACTCTTACGGCGGACAGCACACTCATCTGGCTCTGGACAACCCAGGCCTGGTTTGAAGCCGTGGCGAGCGGCACGGGGACCGTCGTGAGTGTCAACGACTGGTACCCCCTCGGCACTCAGGGCATCGCCGCCCAGGCGGTCCCGGGACCCTACCACCATTTCATTCGCTGGAGCGGCGATCCCCCGCCGGGAACAGCCACGAATCCTTCGGTCATGGTGACCCTCGACCAACCGCGCCGATTGATCGCCGAGTTCGCCGAGAACCGGACTTCGATGGGGACGCCGGAATGGTGGCTGGCAGCGCACGGCTGGACCAACGATTTCGAAAGCGCCGATCAGGCGGACACCGACGCCGACGGCGCTGCCGCGGGAGACGAGTATGTGGCAGGAACCGTGCCGACCGATCCGGATTCGGTCCTGATCCTGGCGATCGCGCCAAAGCCGGGTGGGCTTGGTTGGGAACTGCGGTGGCCGAGCGTGGCGGGCCGGAGGTATGCGGTCCTGGCAACGCCGGGACTGGGTGCGCATCCTTTTGCCGCGGTTGCCACCGACCTCGATGCCACCCCCCCGACCAACCGTTTCACCCTCCCCGGACCGCTCGAGACCCCGAGGTTCTACCGCGTTGGCGTCCAAGGCCCGCCATAACAGTGATGTGCAGTTCCCGGCAAAGGTCATTTCAACGCGCCGGCGAGGTGGTTCCGGGGCTGGACAACATTAGGCGTGCGGGCGCATGTTTCCGGTTGAACGCGCCGCATCCGATATCCCGACGAACCCAAGCGATTTTATGAACATGTTGCGCTACAGTGCGGTGGTGGCGGTGCTGGTGGCGGGAGCCTTCCTGCTGGGGGCGTACCGCGGGCAGCAGCGGACCGTCAATCCCGGCGACGGACGCCGGATTCTGCATTACGTGGACCCGATGAACCCGGCCCACACCTCGGACAAGCCGGGGCTGGCGCCCTGCGGCATGAAAATGGAACCGGTGTATGCCGACGAGCTCGACGGCTCCTCCTCGGTCGCCGGCCAGCCGCAGATGCCCGGCACGGTCAAGGTCAGCCCACACAAGCAGCAACTCATCGGTGTCCGCGTAGCCCCGGTCGAGCGCAGGTCGCTCGAGCACACGCTGCGCTTGCTGGGCAGGGTGGCGCTCGACGAGACCCGGTCCTACCGGGTGACGGCAGCGGTGGACGGCTGGATCACAAAGGCGCTGCCGTTCACGGCCGGCAGCCGCGTGAAACAGAACGAACTGCTGGCCACCTGCTACGGGCCGGAGCTGTTCACAACCGCCCAGTCGCTCCTTTACGCCCTCACCTCGAAAGACCGCGGCCGCGCCGCGGATTACGTCACCGTCCTTCCCGGGGCGACGAACCGGATTTTCTCTTACGACCTCGCAGTCCAGTTGTACATCGAAACCCTTCGCGGCCTCGGCATGGGGCAGAAGCAGATCGACGACTTGTTGCGGACCCGGACCGTGTCCCGGAACCTCGATATCACGGCTCCAGCCGACGGGTTCGTGGTCGAGCGGAACATCTCCGAAGGCCAGCGCTTCACCCGCGGCACCGACTTGTTCCGGATTGCCGACCTGAGCCGCGTGTGGATTCTCGCCGACGTGTTCGAGAACGAAGCGCAACTGGTCAAGCCTGGCCTCGACGTGCGGGTCTGCCTCCCTCATCAGAACCGGGTTTTCCCCGGCCGAATCAGCGAGAACCTGCCGCAGTTCGATCCCGTCTCCCGCACCCTCAAGCTCCGGGTCGAACTCGCCAACCCCGATTTCGTGCTCCAGCCGGAGATGTTCGTCGACCTCGAACTCCCGGTGCGTTTGTCGGACGCGATCGTCATCCCCGCCGACGCCATTGTCCAAAGCGGCCTCCAGCGCCAGGTCTTTGTCGAACGCGCCGCAGGCATCTTCGAGCCCCGCCCCTTGGTCACAGGACTCCAGCTCGGGGATCAGGTCGAGGTGCGCGAAGGGCTGACCGCGGGCGACCGGTTGGTGATCTCCGGCAATTTCCTCCTCGATTCCGAGAGCCGGATGAGGCTGGCTGCCGCCGGCATGCAGACCACGCCCGCCATCGACCCGGTCTGCGGGATGACTGTGGACGAGCAAAATGCCCGTGCCGCCGGCCGCGTCTCGGACCATGCGGGCAAGGCCTACTTCTTCTGTGCCGATTCGTGCAGACAAAAGTTCGAGGCTAATCCGGGTAAGTTCATCGAGGCCCGCGCGGCTCCCGTGCTGGCCGGCGCGCCTGCCGCGGCAGGGCCCAAGTCCGCCGCCATCGACCCGGTTTGCGGGATGACTGTCGACGAGCACGAGGCGCGTGCGGCCGGCCGCGTTTTGGTGCACGCGGGCAAAGTCTATTTCTTCTGCGCCGACTCGTGCAAACGGAGGTTCGAGGCTAACCCACGTCCCCGGCTCGGTGGGGCAGTGGAACACCCTGGCGACATGTGATTAACCGCATTGTTGATTTCTCTGTTCGCAACCGGATGATGGTGTTTTCGGTGGTGGCGGCACTGTGCCTGGCCGGCTGGTGGTCGATGCACCACCTGGATCTGGATGCCATCCCGGACCTGAGCGACACGCAGGTCATCATTTACTCGCGCTGGGACCGCAGCCCGGACCTGATCGAAGCCCAGGTGACCTACCCGATCGTGTCCGCGATGCTGGGCGCCCCGGGCGTCCTTTCCGTGCGCGGCTTTTCTGACTTCGGCTATTCCTACGTGCACGTGATCTTCGACGAAGGCACGGACATCTACTGGGCGCGTTCCCGGATCCAGGAATACCTTTCTCCGGTTCTGGCCCAGTTGCCGGAAGGAGTTCGGACCGAGATGGGACCCGACGCCACGGCGCTGGGCTGGGTGTTCCAATACGCCCTGGTGGACGAGTCGGGCACGAACAGCCTGGCGGACCTCCGGTCCTACCAGGACTGGTACTTGCGCTACCATCTCAAGTCGGTTCCCGGGGTGGCCGAGGTGGCTGCAGTCGGCGGGTTCGGCAAGCAGTACCAAGTCAACGTCGATCCCAACCGGGCGCGGGCGTTTGGCATTCCGATCCAGCGCGTGGTCGAGGCCGTGCGCGACGGCAATGCCGAATCGGGCGGGCGCCTGGTCGAGTTCGGGTCCACCGAATACATGGTGCGCGGCCGCGGGTTCGCGCGGTCGGTTGCGGACATCGAACAGATCGCCGTCGACACCCAGAAGGGCACGCCCATCCGCATCCGCGATCTGGGCCAGGTCACCCTCGGCCCCGACCTGCGCCGCGGGGTCTGCGACCTCGATGGCGAGGGCGACGTCGTCTCCGGCATCGTTGTCATGCGCCAGGGCCAGAATGCCCTCGATGTCATTCGCCGCGTGAAAGCACGGTTGGCCGAGATCGAGGTCGGGTTTCCGCCTGGAGTTAAGGTGGTGCCCGTCTACGACCGGTCCGATCTCATCCTTCGCGCCATCGCCAATCTGAAATGGACCCTCATCGAGGTGATTCTGACCGTGATGATTGTGGTGCTGGTCTTCCTGTGGCACCCGCCCAGCGCCATCATTCCGGCCATCACCATCCCGATCGCCGTCCTGATCTCTTTCACCCCGTTCCGGGCGATGGGGGTCACCGCCAACATCATGTCGCTCGGGGGCATCGCTATCGCCATCGGCGCCCTGGTCGATGCCTCCATCGTCGTCGTCGAGCAGGTCCACAAAGCGCTTGAACAATGGGAGCTCACCGGACGTCGCCGCCGGCATCAGGACGTTGTGATCGAGGCGATTCAACAGGTGGCCAGTCCCAGCTTCTTTGCCCTGCTGGTCATCGCCGTGTCGTTCCTGCCCGTCCTCACCCTGAGCGGGCAGGAAGGGCGCCTGTTCCAGCCGCTGGCCTACACCAAGACCCTGGCCATTGCCGTCGCCGCGTTCCTGACGATCACTCTCGATCCGGCGCTGCGAATGACCTTCACCCGCCTCAACCCCATTCGCTGGGGGCCCGCTTGGCTGTCCCGGATGGCCAACGCCGCTTTCGTGGGCCGCATTCGATCCGAGACCCGCCATCCCATCAGCCGCGTCCTGATCCGGCTCTACGACCCGGCGTTGACTTGGGCGCTGCGCCGAAAGTGGCTGGTGATCGGAGCCGCCGGCTTGCTCGTGCTGGGCACGGTCCCGGTCTTCCTGAAACTGGGCTCGGAATTCATGCCGCCGCTCGATGAAGGCTCGGTGCTCTACATGCCGTCGACCATGCCCGGGATCTCGATCGCCGAAGCCCAGCGTCTCCTCCAGGTCACTGATCGCATTATCCGACAGTTCCCCGAAGTGGACCGGGTGCTGGGCAAGGCCGGGCGCGCCGAAACCCCGACCGATCCGGCTCCGCTGTCGATGATCGAAACCGTCATCACTCTGAAACCGAAGACCCAGTGGCGCCGCGTGGACACCTGGTATTCCGGGTGGGCGCCCGAATGGCTCAAGGGCGTGCTGCGCCACTTCACGCCCGACCACCTCTCGCCCGAGGCGCTGATCGATCAGATGAACACGGCCCTTCAAATCCCGGGCCTGGCCAACGGATGGACCATGCCCATCAAAGGCCGCATCGAGATGCTCAGCACCGGCATCCGCACTCCGCTCGGCCTCAAGGTCTCCGGCGCCGACCTTCAAGTCATCGAAGACATCGGCTCGCAGATCGAGCGCGCCCTCGCCGTGCTTCCGGGCACGCGCAGCGTCTTTGCCGAGCGCACCGGCAGCGGCTTCTACCTCGACATCGAGTGGGAACGCGAGAAACTCAACCGCTACGGCCTCACGATCGCCCAGGCCCAATCCGCCGTCGAAAACTCCATGGGCGGCGACAACGTATCGACCCTCATCCTCGGACAGGAACGGTACCCGATCAATGTTCGGTACCTGCGCGATTTCCGTTCCGATCTCGACTCGATTCGTCGGATTCTCGTCTCCACTGCGGACGGCCGGACCCATATCCCGCTCGGCGATCTGGCTCAGGTGCGCCAGACCACCGGTCCGGCGATGATCCGCAACGAGGAGGGGCTGCTCACCGGCTATGTCTATGTCGACGTCGGCACGCGCGATCTCGAAGGGTATGTCCGGGAGGCCAGCCGAGTGTTGCGCGAGGAAGTGACTGTGCCGGCGGGTTACGCGTACCTCTGGAGCGGCCAGTACGAGGCGATGCAGCGGGCCAAGGAACGCCTGCAAATCGTGGTCCCCGTCACCCTCTGCCTCATCGTCCTGCTCCTGTACCTCAATACCCGGTCCGGCGTCAAAACTCTCATCGTGCTTCTCGCCGTCCCGTTCTCCGCCGTCGGCGCGGTCTGGTTCCTCCACTTCCTGGGCTACAACATGAGCGTCGGCGTCTGGGTCGGCCTGATCGCCCTGCTGGGAGTCGACGCCGAGACCGGCGTCTTCATGCTCGTATACCTCGATCTCGCGTATGAACAGGCCAAGAAAGAGGGACGACTGAAGCATCTCGCCGACCTGCAAGCCGCCATCCGCTATGGCGCCGTACAGCGGCTCCGGCCCAAGTTCATGACCGTGGCAACCACCTTCCTCGGCTTGGTCCCCATTATGTGGTCTCTCGGCACAGGCTCGGATGTCATGAAGCGGATTGCCGCCCCCATGATCGGCGGGATCTTCACCTCCTTCTTCCTCGAGCTGCTCGTCTATCCGGGCATCTACCAGATCTGGAAATGGCACTCCGAGGTGCGCCACCTGACTCGACTCCCGCCCCAACCCGCCCGGACGCCCCCGCGGGCTTGAGCCCCTCCAGCCCGCTTCCGGTATCGGCCTGCTCAGACTCATCGGCGCGCCTCCTGCGCCGCGTCCGCGGGTTCCAAACAGATGTTCACGCCCTCGGCAAGGCGCAGCGCAAACCCGGGCGCCGGACAGCCTGCCCATGAGAGTTTTCCCTACACGAGAAACGGCGCTGCGCCGATAGCGCAGCGAACGATGGCTGTGCTAGTTTTCCCACTGAAGACGATCCGATCTGATGACACTCGATCCGAGATGAACCATCGCCTGGTCAACAGCCAGTTCTTTACGACGGCGGGCACAGCCGCCTGTCTGCTGGCGGTTCTCGCCATGCTGGGCGGTCACTGGATGGCGCTTCAGTCCATCGCCTGGGTGCAAATGATCGTCCAATACGCCCGGGAAGATTCGCTGGACAGCGCCCTCGCCAAGACCTTCGATGGCGAACATCCCTGCGAAATGTGCCTCGCCATTCAGCAGGGGCGGCAGCAGGAGCAGCAGCAGAACAAGAAACAGGCCTGGCTCAGAACCTCCGAGATGCCCGATCTGCTCTGCGACCCGCGTCAGACGCTCCTCCCGCCTCGACCTCCGGCGCCCGCCCTGGCCGTTCCGTTCGTGCCCGGCTGGCACGCAGACTTCATCGATAGCCCCCCCAAGCCACCTCCCCGGCAATCGGCAGCTGCGTCGTAGCCAGGACTCGGCGACCATCGAGTGTCCGAATCGGTGCGTCGCGGACGAGCTGCAACGCCACGCTGCTTCCCACGCCTGCCGTCGGCTGGCGACAAACGCGGACGGTTTGCCGCACCTGAAAGCGATTGATCCCTGGATTGGCCGAGTCGTAGCGGTCGGTCACGTTTTGACCGAACGTCGATGGTCGGCCGAGAAGAGTAGTCTAACCCTGATGTCTATGAAAACAGCACGAACAGTTGCGATGAGAGTTTTGCGCCTCAGTACATGCCTCAGACCGGTTTGGATCCTGATCGCCCTGGCGGTCGGGTGCGGAGTCATGACCGGTTCCGCGCAGTCCTACGCGAACCCGCCGACGTGGCATCCGATGACGATGCTCAACGTCAACTTCGACACCACCGCCCTCAAGCTCGATGTCGTGGACCAGGCGGAAAAGATGGGCGCGAACGTCTACCCGGTCCTCACTGCCGCCCGGGACAGCACCTACGATCCCGCGATGCCCTGGGGAGTGCTCAATGGCACGGCATGGAGCCGGCGCCTGGGTTGGGATGACCCCAATCGCAAGGCTGGAAATCCCGCGTTATTCATTCTGACGCTCATCACGAACATCTACGGCTCCGACGCCGGGATTTGGATCGATTGCGTTTCGCGTTCGCCGGGGCTCGAGGCCTACCTGGCGATCGGCAAGTTCGGGGTGAACGCCATCAACAACGCCACCAATGCCGACGGCAGCGTCATCATCGATCCCACGCTCAACGCCTATTCCGGCATTTTCGGGACCGCGGGAAGCTCGACCCGCTGGCGATGGGACGGACAAATGGACCATAATACGTATGCCGTCGCCCTCAGCGATATCACAGTGCCCGATCAGTTGTTTAGCGCGACCTACAAGGTGTACGTCGGGGACCCCCAGGGCAACGAAATCCTGAATCCCGACGGGACCTCGGCCAGCACGACCGCGGTGTGGACTTGGCAGGGGCCGGCAACCGGATTCCAGCCCGAATTGAAAATCCTCCACAAAATCGCGGTCGAGTGGCCGGGTGACTTCTCCAACTATGTGCTCGAGTGGGCGGAGAGCGCCGACTCAACCATCTGGACCCGCGTCGACCACACCCCGGTCGTGATGGCCGGGACGTCGCTGGTTCTCGTGGATGCCAGCGCTTCGCACCGATACTTCCGCCTGCGTTTGGCAGATTGACCTCCGCTCGCGTTCCTGGGCGGCCGGTCGCGCTGGCGAGCCGCCCGGACCCGACTCGAACACTTGTTGCCCGAACCACTGATCGAACAATGAACATCGAACGCAACCATTCGCGCAGCATGCCGGCCGTTGCGGCGAAGCTCCTCGTAGGTGCCGTTGCCGCTTTGGGAGTGGCGGCCTCCCTGGGAGCGCAGTATGCCGAGCCGCCCTCCTGGGACCCCATGCTGATGTTGCGGGTGAGCTTGGACGGCAATCGGAGCCTGCGGGTGGCCACCACCACCACGATCATCCGGCTGCAGCCGGCGCCGGGATGTTATGATCCTGCCACTCGGAGCTACGACCTGCACCAGATCTCGTTCGACCCCGCAAAACCTTGGGCGCTCCTCAACGCAAAGGCCTACAGCAGGGTCTTGGGATGGTACGACGAGGGGACCACCGGCGCCAATGGCGACAACTTCTACGATACCTATGCCCGGGAATTGGCGGGCAACTACGTCTGGATCGAGAAGACCGGAGGCTCCCCGGAACTCGAGACTTATGCGGTTACGGAAGCCGGCGACCCAACAGAACCGTACACACCGATTTTCGGCACGGCGGGAAGTCCCGCCCGTTGGTGTTGGGACGGGTTCATGGCACACAATGTCTATGCCGTTCCCTTGTCCGCCCTGTCCACCTCGAATCGGATCTTCACCGCCACCTACGATCTCTATGTGGGCGACGCCGCGGGCAACCGGGTGCCGGGCTATGGCGGAACCACCACCACCTGGACCTGGCAGGGTTCTGCCGTCCCTTGCACGCCGAGCCTTGGCATTCGGAACGGCGTGGTGATCCAGTGGACCCTGGGACCCGTGAATTACGTGCTCGAGATGGCGGACTCGAACACGCCGCCGAATTGGATGGCTGTCACTAACCTGCCGTTGGTGTGGGAGGGCGCCAATGTCGTCCTGTTGGATCAGTTTGCCGCCGGCCGTCCGTTGCGACTGCGCCGAGTGCCCTGACCCGGAATGGAAGCATGGAGACGAGAACGGGATTCGGTTGGTGAACAGGGGAAGAGATAGAGACTGTATGAAGACTCAGCACAAGCGCATCAAGTGGAACCTCGCGACAACCGCGGCCATCTGCACCGCCGGTTTCCTGGCCGGGTCCGCTTGGGGGCAGGCCGGCGTTTTGACCCGTGTTCCCATGCAGGGAGGCATGCTCATGCCGGAAGTGTCCTACCATGCCGAGGGCGACCGGGTCACCGTGGACCTTTCGAACATCGGCCTGACGGCCCAGCTCACGCCGCTCCTGATCAGCCATCCCAACGACACCTTCGATCCGGACGACCCCTGGTTCGAGTGCCTCGATCCGAGCCGGCAAGGACTGGCCTTCAGCCGGCGTTACGGTTTTGAAATGCACCCCAATACCGATCTGCTGCCCGCGGATCGGGAGCTCTGGATCCGTAAAACCGCCGGCTCGGCGGATTTGGGTATCTACGACTACAACGCCAGCACCTTGCCGAAGCGCTGGATACCGATCTTCGGCACCGCAGGGTCGAGCACCACTGCGTTCTGGAGCGGCTTGATGTGGCATGTCGGTGTCACCGCGCCGCCCGGAACGAACACCTACAGCGCCACGTTCGAGGTCTACGTGGTGAACACGGCGACGGGCCAGGAAGTGCCTGAGTCCAGCTCGGCGCCGTTCCTTCTCGAATGGACCTGCGTGCCGGATGACCGGCCGGGATTGGACATCGCGGTACAGGCTGCCGATGACCTTGTCCTCACTTGGCCAACCAGCGCGACCAACTGGAGCCTGGTCTGTTCGTCCAATCTGCTGGACGGTCCCTGGACACCGGTCGAGGAGACAGAGGCCGCGGCGATCATCGGACCCGCCAAGGTCCGGATCCAGGGCGCAGCCGCACGACAATTCTATCGCTTGCGAAGGAACCCATGAATCACCAGCTTGACCTGCAATTGGGCCCCAACGCCTACCCGGTCTGGCGGTTGCGTTGCGCCGCCCGGCGCGTCGGTGCACACGGCTTACCGCCTGAGCCTGCGGCGGGTATCGGACCGGTGCCGTTGCTGAACGCCACAGGCACCGACCACTCGAGGGGGCGCCGTGTGGTGAGGGTCGGTTCTGGCGCTCCCGCGCCGCCGGGTCTCAGGGCAACACCCGCGCGATCCTCGAATGCCGCCTTCACGTTGATCGAGCTGCTGGTGGTCATTGCGATCATCGCGATTCTGGCCGGTCTGCTGCTGCCGGCGGTCAACCGCGCCGTCGGCGCCGTTCGAACGGTCCAGTGCCAGGGACAGATGCGACAGGTCATGCTGGCTGCGCGCCTCTACGCTGACGACAACGAGGACCAGTTTCCGCGCAGCCAGCACTCGGCGTTCGCGAACCGGCAGCTTCCGTGGGAGCGGGCCCTGGCCCCGTTCCTCGCCGCCCATGACGCCCGTTGGACCAACCTGCTCGAGTCCGTTTACCACTGCTCGGCCGACCGGCAGCCCCGGCATCTGAGCTACGGCATGAACTATTATTTCGAGGTGGGACCAGACGACGACTACCCGGGCAAACCGCAGACCTGGCGGAGGTTTTCCCAGATCGCCCGGCCCAACGACGTCATCTTTTTCACCGAAGTGCTCATCGAAGCCGACCATGTCATGCCTGCCCTGTGCTGGACGACCGTCGCCGATGCCGAGGCCGAGGTGGCCTCGAAACGCCACGGCGAGAAATCCAACTACAGCTTCGTCGACGGTCACACCGAGACGCGAAAGTTGCCCACCGTCTATCACCCAACATTCGGCGTCGACCTCTGGAACCCGAGAGGGGCAAGCTGGTGAAGCACTGGCCGGCGTCTTGCCTCGCTTTATCTGCGCGCTCGGACGATGGCCAGCCAATCCTGGCCAGGATCCGAGGGAGGGCGGCCGATGGAGATCTTGCCGGGGCCGGCCGCGTTTCGGACTGAGCCGGACATCAGGGAACCGCCGGTCCGCGGATTGAACCAGCGGATCTCGAATGCGCCGGTCGAGCTGCCCAGGTCGAGATCGGCCGCGCCGCCCGCCGGCAGGTAAACCAGGTAGAGCTCGCCTGGCTTGGCCAGGCAGTACCTGCTGTTGTCGTTTTGGGCGTTGCCGATCCGAGCGTCGGCGTTCCTCATCTCCCAGAACGGAATGCGGTTGTCGCGGAAGAACTCGAGGGCAATTCGGCAAGAATCCCAGCTCCGGTCCCGGCTGCGGAAGTCTTCGCAGTTGAGATCGTTTTGCGGGAGCTGGTAGCCGAAGTAGTATTCGACGCCGGCGCCGCCGCCGAGGAGATTGCCCCACAGGACGGCTTGGCGGATGTCATCGGGGGTCTGGACGGCCTGGCCATCTTTCTTCTTGCCGTTGTAGCCATCGTAGCCGAGATCGGGCGGCACGCCGGTATCGGCCCCGCCCTGCTCGTCGTTGGCGACGACCCACGGCCGGCCGGCGGCAGCGGATTCGGCGACCCATTTCACCGTGCGGGCATGGGTCTGGCTCCATCCATTTTGGAGCGACAGGCCGGTGAGCAGCGACTGGCTGCCGAGCAAAGGGGTGTAGACCTTGTCCTGCTGGTTCGGGTAGGTGTGGATGACGATGTGGTGGCGGTAAGGATCGGTGTCGTGGATGAACTTGACCATGTCGCGGATCTCCTCGGTGCTCTGAGTGTTCTCCTCGCCGATGTTCCAGTTGAGGGCGAGGGCGTGAGCGAAGCGGGCGATGAGCTCGCGGCAGTAGAGCTTGCGCTCGGGCCCGAGCTTGCCGCCATCGAGGGATTCGGGCACGCGGCCTACGGTGGAGCCGTTGCCGGGGCGGTCATCATCGATCTCGTTCTCCTGGAGCTTGAAGTGGAGGTAGAGGCCTTGGGCGGTGGCGTGATCAAACACAATGCCCCATTGATCGAGCTTCGAGCAGTCCCAGTGGAGCTTGTCGTCGCGCGCCACGAATGGCCAGACATTGTCGCCGTCGCCGCCGGCGTTGTAGGTGAGGAAGGAAAAGGCATTCAGGCCTTTGCCGGCGAGGTAGTTCAGAGCGCCGATGAGCCCTTTGCCCTTGCCGCCCTGCCAGGCCGGGTCGCCCTCCCGCCAGTCCCGGACATGAGGCGCGTAGCGATGGAGCGATTCGGTGGGGGCGGCTTCGCCCGAGCGCGCATTGCGCTTGCGGCCGGACTCGGTGCCGTCGAAGTCCGCGTAGGCGAGGAGCGTTTCGGGGGCGTCGGGGCCGGCCTTGAGGAAGAACGCCTTGGATCCGGCGAACTGGAGGTGGTGCTGGGCGGCGTATTGGAGGCGGCCTTGAGCTCGGAAATCGCGGCCTGCCTTGTCGGTGGGACCGACGACAAACCGGCCGGTCTGGCCATCGAATGGTTTCACAGCCTGTCCTTTGGCATCGCTCACCGCGACATGCTTGCCGCGGACGAAGGAGATGGAATAGGTCCATGCGCCGGGCTTGTCGGGGGAGAGGTGGGCCCGCCATTTCGTGCCCGACTCGGCGCTGGTGTTGGCCGCGTCGCCGTCGGCGGCGAAGTATCCGGGCACGACGTAGCGCGGCGAGCCGCTTTCGTGGGCGAACGTCACGTTCATGGCGTAGTCGGTGAACGGGTTCGGATCGGCGTCGCGTTCGCGGGCGAACGGGCCATCCAAGGTCAGCGTGACCTTGTGCCACTGCTTGAGCTCGCCCGAGACGGCCACGGGGCTGCCGGCATCGGGGCGGCTGCGGCCCTGGGCGCGGATCTGTTCGAGGCGCGCCGACATTTGCTGGACCCGGGCCGGCTCGCGGGCGGCGAGGTTGTTGGTCTGCGCGGGATCGGAGGCGAGGTTGAACAGCTCGAAAGCGGGCGCTTGAGCCCTGGCTCGCGGGGCGGCTGGGGCCTGCCGGCCGCCGCCTTTGCCGATCAGGACCCAATCCCCTTGGCGCAGGGCGAGCGGCATCGGGTTGTTATTCTGCAGTACGAGATGGTCGCGGCCCCGGGCGCCCGGCTGGCCCAGCAGGGCGGGCAGCACATCGAAGCTGTCCGGACCCGCTTCGGCGTCGAGCCTCTGGCCGGTGAGAGCGGCCAGCGTAGCCAGGGTGTCCACATGGGCGATGAGCTGTCCGGAGACGCGGCCGGCCGGGATGCGGCCGGGCCAGCGGGCGATGAACGGCACGCGATGTCCGCCCTCGTAGAGCGAGCCTTTGAACCCGCGGAGCGCGCCATTGGGCGCCTGCCTCGAGTGGAGCGGATTGGTGCCGTCGTCGTAGGTGTTCTTGATGGCGCCGCCGTTGTCGCTGGTGAAGATCACGAGCGTGTTGGCCGCCAGCTGGAGCCGGTCCAGGGCGGCCAGCACCTCGCCGACCTCCCAATCGAGCTGATGGATCACATCGCCCCGCCAGCCGCATCCGCTCGTGCCCCGAAAGCGCGGGTGCGGGACCATGGGCTCGTGGATATCGTGCGGCGTGAAGCAGAGGAAGAACGGGCCAGCGCGGCTGGCCTCGATGAACTTCACGGCTCGGGCAGCCAGGGTGTCGGCGATATCCTCGTCCACCCAGCGGGCGGCCTTTCCGCCCGTCATGAAGCCAATCCGCGGGATGCCGTTAACGACGGTATCCTTGTGGCCGGGGCCTCCCTGGATCTTCAACTGGACGCCCGGATCGGCGCCGGTGGGCTCATCGCCGATCTTGACGCCGTAGCTCACGCGGATCGGGTCCGCCGGATCGAGCCCGACGACCCGGCGATTCTCGACAAAGACGCACGGGACACGGTCGCCCGTGGCGGGGATGATGAATGCGTAATCGAATCCCAGCTCGAGCGGGCCGGGCCGGATCTCGCCGTTGAAATCGGTCGGGCCGGGGCCGCCCAGGCCCAGGTGCCATTTGCCGACCACGCCGGTCCGATAGCCGGCGGACTTCAAGACCGACGCGATCGTAGCCGTGCCCGGCTGGATGAGCGAGGGGGCGTTTCCGGCGGCAATGCCGGTGCCAGCCTGCCGCCAGGCATAGCGTCCGGTCATGAGCGCGTACCGCGTGGGCGTGCACACCGACGCCGTCGAGTGCGCGTCGGTGAAGCGCGTTCCTTCCCGGGCGAGGCGGTCGAGGTGGGGCGTCCGCACATGCGTCGCGCCGCAGCAGCCGATGTCGCCGTAGCCCAGATCATCGGACAGGATGAAGATGATGTTGGGATGCGCCGTGGATGCGGCCGCAGCGCGGGCCGGGGCGGCCGACAGCCCGGCCGCAAGCACTGCGGCAAGGAGCCAAGGTCGGGCAAGGTGATGTTTCATAGCAGGTTTTATGCGGGGATTATCTTCGCGGATCGAGCTCGATGAGGACGCCGGAGATTTTGCCCGCGAACGGGAATGGAGCGGCGTAATCGCCCACGGTTCCGGCGAGGTCGCGTCCGACCTGGAGCCCATCGACGGGGAGCGTCGAGAGCAGGCCGGCCATTTTTTTCCTGAGGATCTCGCGCCCATCCGCAGCGAGCGCCAGCGTGGCGTCCGCGCCGAGCGCGGCGGTGATGGTTTTGGCGGAAGCGAAGGCGGGATCGTCGGAGCGGATTTGTTCGAGACTCCCGGAGCGGTTGAGCGCGAAGTGGAACGTGCCGTTCTGGAAGAACATGGCCCAGCCGTGGGCTTCGCCGCCTTGGGCGACCAGCACGCCTTCGCGGCCGGGAGCGGCGATGCGCACGGTCGCCGTGAAGCCACGGTTGGAGCAATCGGGCGAGTCGGCGCGGGCCAGGTCGGCCTCGGGCCCCAGATCGAAGCGGGCCCGGCGCGAGGCTGGCTTGGTCTTGGCTGCGGCCTTCCACGGCCCCGGAAGCGCATAAGCGCGTTTGGCCCAAGCATCCCACTGGGCAGCCAGGTCCCGGGCGATTTCCGATCGGGTGGCCGCGAGGTTGGCCTGCTCCGTGCGATCGGCTCGAAGGTTGTACAATTCCCAGGGGCCCAACGCGCCACGCCGGACGAGCTTCCAGTCGCCCAATCGAATGCCGCCATTGCCCTCGTGTTCCCAGTAGAGAGGGCGCACCTCCGTGCTGGGCACCGAGGAGAAAAACGGCGCCAGGCTCCGGCCTTCCATCGGCCGGATGGCATGTCCGTTGAATTCCTTGGGATAAGTGGCGCCACCCACATCCACCACCGTGGCCATGATGTCCACCAGATGTCCGGGCTCATGGATCAGCCGCCCGGATCCCGTCCCGGCGGCCGCACCGCCTCTCGGGCTGCGAATGCCCGCTGGCCAATGGGCAATGAGGGGCGTGGCAATGCCGCCCTCGTGGTTGAAATGCTTGTAGAGCCGGAACGGCGTGTTTTGCAGCCAGGCCCACGACTCGCCGCAAAAGACCGTGCTCGATGCGCCGCCCGGATCCGGCCCTTCGAGCCGGCCGTTCGGGCCGGACTCGGCATTGCCGCCGTTGTCGGACATGAAGAGGATGAGGGTATTGTCGAGGGCGCCGCGCTGGCGGAGGCCGTCCACCAGCGTGCCGATCGCGCGGTCCATCCGGTGCACGCACGCGGCGTAGATGGCCATGATTTGATCGAACCGATCCTTCTCGGCATCGCCGAGCTCGTCCCAGGCCTTGACGCCTTCCGGGCGCGGGGCCAGAGGCCACGAGGGATCGACGACGCCCAGTTCCTTTTGGCGGGCGTGGCGGGCCTCGCGGAGCTTGTCCCAGCCCATTGTATACTGGCCCCGGAACCGGGCGATGGTCTCGGGCGGCGCCTGCAAGGGGAAATGGGGCGCGTTGTGGGCCAGGTAGAGGAAGAACGGCTTGCGCGCAGCGCGCGCCTCGTCGATGAACTTCAGCCCATATTCGGTCCACAGATCCGTCGAGTACCACTCGGCGGGGACGCCGCTGGCGCCGCCGCGGCCGACGGGCTGGCCGTTGAGGAACAGCTCGGTGCGCGCGCTGTCATGAAAGTAAAATCCGCCCGCCGCCGCGTTCAGGCTGCGATCGAACCCGCGCTCCCACGGGACGACGCCGAGGTTCTGGCCGACATGCCATTTGCCGCTCATGATCGTGAAGTAGCCGGCGCTGCCCATGACCTCGCCCATGGTGACGCATTGATCGTTGAGCCGGCCGGTATAGCCGGGCAGGACGTTCCCTTGGGCATCCTTGTGCGGCGAGGTCATGTGGCCGACGCCCGCCTGGTGGGGATACAGCCCCGTCAGAAGCGAGGCTCGAGTGGGACAGCAGCGCGCGGTGTTGTAGAACTGGGTGAAGCGCAGTCCGTTGCTGGCCAAGGCATCGAGGTTCGGTGTGGGAATCTCGCTGCCATAGCAGCCGAGATCGCTCCACCCCATGTCGTCGACAAGGATGACAATGATGTTGGGCCTCGAGGGAGGTGAAGCTGCCTGGACGGCAGCAAGATGAGCGAGAGCGCTCAGCAGCCCGCATAGGAGAATCAGGATTGGGTTCATAGGAATTGCAGTCGATGGGTGGGTGTGAGGGGATTCAAGGCATTTTTCAGGGCGTCCTGTGAGGCCTGCCTGCCGCGGCGGCGCAGGCAGGCCTGACCCGGCGTTGTGCACGGGGGACGCTGGGATTGCCTCGGTTTCTCGGTTTGGTTTTAGCTGGCACGCTGACAGGTTGATCGAGCTCGGCCGGGCGCGCGCCCCGGAACTGATCCAGCGCCTCCTGAAGCCGCTGCGCCGCGCGGGCGGCTTCGCCTTCGAGCCCGGCGACTGGCAGGGGACGCCTTTCCTCGACGTCAATCTCGAGATCGAAGAACTCGCCCGAGCGGTAGAGCTTGAAGCGCTGGTCGAAGGCGAACTCGCGGACGCGCAGGTCGGCGCCCTGGCGGGGCGAATACCACGAATAGATCCAGTCGCGGGGCAGTCCCTTCTCGCCGCGGAGCTGGGGCAGGAAGCTGCGCCCGTCGAACTGCATGCGGGCGGGAGGGCGGACGCCGGCCGCCTCGAGGAGGGTGGGCATGAAATCGGTGGTATCGACGAGATCGCGGGAGACCGTGCCGGCGGGGATGTGGCCGGGCCAGCTGGCGATCAGGGGGACGTGCATGCCGGCGCGGGTGGTCGTGCCTTTGCCGCCGAGGATCTCGCGGCCGCCCATCATCGAGGCCGTGCCTCGGCCCGTGCCGTTGTCGCCGAGAAAGAGGATGAGAGTATGGCGGCGCAGACCGAGCGCATCGATTTTGGCGGCGAGCTTGCCGACGAGCTTGTCCATGTAGGCGACCATGTCGCCGAAATGCTGGGGGGCATGGTTCACGGATTCGCCGATGGCCTTGGGGTCCCACGTTTTGCTGTCGGGCGTCGGCTGGTAGGGCGCGTGCGTGAGCATCATGGGGTAGTAGAGCAGGAAGGGCTGGTCCTTGTGGCGCTGGATGAAATCGAGCGCGTAGTCGTTGACGAGATCGGGGCCGTATTCGCCATGGGCAAAGTCCTTCTCGACGCCGTTGATCTCGAGGCCGGGGTTAGCGTATCGGGGCGGGCGCCGCATGTGCTGCCAGAGGCAGCATTCGTCAAAACCGAACTTCTTCGGCAGCTCGAGGTCGCGTCCGAGCTGCCATTTGCCGGCGATGCAGGTGGCGTAGCCGGCGGTCCGGAGCAGGTTGGCGAATGTGGTCGCTTTGGGATCCATGTTGCCGAACGTGAGGTAGTTGCGGGCGTTGGACAGCCCGGTCATCAGCTGGACCCGGGTGGGGGTGCAGAGCGGCTGCGCATAGCAGTGCGTGAACCGGGCGCCCGTGGCGGCCAGCCGGTCGAGGGCGGGTGTCCGGTAGCTCGATCCGCCGTTGGCGCCAATGGTTTCGTAGCCGAGATCGTCGGCGAGGATGAGAATGAGGTTGGGCTTGCGCGAGGGCAACGCATCTGCGGCACGGGTGAGAGGTGGAGACGCCAGCGCTGCGGCAATCGCCAGCAGTAGCAATCGGGGCGGGCGGATCATGGGAGGGAGGATAGGGGCTTGGCGGCGCCGCCGTCAACTGCTTCCGCCTCATGACCTGCAACCACTTGAAATTTGCGGGTGAGCCGAGCCGTCGGTACGCCTTCTGCAGCCTCGCAACGGACTATGGGTCTGTGCAAAAATTAATTCCGATTTTGCTGGAGGGGATTGGGCGGGCTGGCAAGGCGCGACGAGCGAGCATACCCGTGCGGTCTGTGAGCGAGGAGCAACACAGCCAGCGCGCCCAAGGTCCCCAGCCCTGCGGGGCGGGGCGGGGCCGGGCCATCTGCTTCGTGGCTCGGTCGGTCGAGTATCGCAGGGGATACACTCCCTCCCTTGCGCCTCGCATCTGGCCCGGCGGCGCTCCCGCCAAAATCGGAAGTAATTCTTGCACAGACCCTATGTGGGCAATCAGGAGTCCCGCGCGCTGACGGCCGACGCCGTGACAGAGGTCAGCGCCATGCCGCTTCTGGACGTTTCCTGGCTATTGACTCCGGCCACGCCACCGCCGGGCCAGCCTTTCACCTGCACGATCACCGTGACCAATCGCGGCTCGATGCCGGCCCGAAGTGTGCTCTTCACTAACTGCCGGGTCGAGCTGGACGATGGTGCCGGGCACACTGGCACTTTCCGGCTTCCGGAACACGATGATCCTCCCGCTTTCTGCCGAGGGCCAGTTCTACCGGCTGAAGCGCCAGTGGTGCCTCTGCATGGACCCGCGTCATGGTTGCTTCGCCAGTTCGGCAAGCATATCGAGCAGGTGATCGACGAGGATGACGGATGCGTCCTCCTGCACATGGTTCGTACCGAGCCAGGTCTCGTAGCCGCCTAACCGGTGCTGCTCGGGCGTGGGAAGATACCCGTGCGCCCCGTTGGCAAGGCCGACCACCATGGTGAGGGGAAAGGGGCTGCGCTTCTTCAGGTCGAGGCCAATCTCGGCAAACGTCTCGAACGGGATGCCGCATACCCCAAGGTCGCCAATGCGCAAGGCCTGCAACAACACGGTGAGTGTTTCCCCCCGCTGCGCGGCCGCCAGGACCCTCTGCGCATAGTTCTCCGCCAGGCGCGGCAGCTTGGCGCGCTCGGCTTCATTCGTCACCGCCAGCACTTTTTTGGCCTCCGTAATCTGCTCCGCAGTGGGGTGGCGCCAGCGCAGCGTGATCTCGCGCTCGATCATGCCCAGCCGCACATCCGGCCTGTGATCGCCGATCTTGGACCGCGCGTGCCACGCGGCATCGGCGGCTTTCCCGGCAACAATTCGAATCTGCTCGAACGGTTCGCGCGGCGGGCGGCCCACCAGGAACGGGATGTTGTTGATGTCCCCCGAGGTGCCGTTGGACAGCATGGCGACAAAGCCGTCGCCCGCGCCGAGCCGAAAAGGCATCAGCCGGGCAAACTCGCCGTAGTAATCAGCCGAGACCATCGCTTTGGGGACGCCGCCGACATAGTGCAGCGAGTAATTGGCGTAAAGCGCCAGCGGCTTCCGTTTCGCGTCCTGGACCGAGAGAACGGTTAGGCTGGGATCCGCTGGGCCGGCGGGGCGGTCGAGGACGTCGGCGCTGGCGCCCGGATTCATCTTCACCTGGTCCATGCGGCCGAAGGGATTGAGCGGCATCTTGCCCGGCTTCAGGAACCAACGGCGACAGAAAACCTCGTCGGGCAATGGATGCGCGGCGGCCCCCACCGCCGCCGGCCGCAACGCCGCGTGGGCCCGGACGATGGCCTCCGCGATCCCATCGACCAGGATCTTCCGGTAAGCCACAGCCGCGGGCGGCCCCTGGGTGGCATTCGAGGCCGGTGCGGTGTGCGTGTGGGTCGAGGAGACGAGGATCTTCTCCGGAGCGATGCCGCAGCGCCGGAAGGCGATGGCTTTGGCCTCAGCGGCCACCTCCCGCGCCACGGCCAGATTATCCACCAGCACCATCGCAAGCGTGGTTGTCCCGTCATCGAGCACCAGGGCGCGGGCATGGAGAGGGTCGTGCGCGCTTTCGGCCATGTTCGCCGTGAATAGCCCGACCATGTTGACGGGATACTCATGCGGGGTGATGTCCGCCACCCCCGCGCCGGCCCGCAGCGAGGGCTGCTCCCGGACGGCAGCCGCAAAGGAGAAAACCGTCAGACAGGCGCCGAAAGAAACGCAGACCGCCAAGCGGCCAATGTTGGACTTCATACGGAGGCGATGATGCCATTCCCCGAAACAAAGCCAAGAATCCATTCAGCCCGCGGCGCGGGGAGGACGAAATACAATGGGATCGAATTGCCCATCCCCCGCAACGTGACGCTTCCCCGGATCCGGCGGTCCTGGCCTGCGATCGCGTGTGGGCAAGGACGATCCTGGAGGAAGCCTTGCGTCGAACGAAGGAGCATTGTCAGGACGAACCTCGCCTCCCGGTCTGGCGGGTGCTGGAGGGCAGAATCATTTTCCCGCTCACCCGCGGAATTCAACCTGTTCCTTACGAAGAGGTTGTCGGCAAGGTGACCAAGCCGACCAGGAAAAGAATGCCGACGAGGAGCCGTTCCAGGAACGGCCCCGCCGCGATCCGGAGCTGGCCAAACGGCTCGGGCGTGCTACACAGGAGCAGCCACACCAGCAATGCCGCGGCGATGACTACATTGACCGCGGGGCCAGCCCGGGCCGCCGAGCCAAGCTAATCAAGGGGTGAGGATCTCGATGTCGGGGGCGGCGTGGGCGAAGTGCGAGGGATTGCGCGTGATGATGCGCTTGGCGCCCTTGCGCCGGGCAAAGGTCGCGTGGAGCGAATCGTAAATACCGCCACCCATCACGCCTCGGCGCTGGGCTTCGCCAATCGCCTTTTCATAGTCTGCCAGTGGCAGAGGCTCCAAGGTGAGACTTGATTTCAGGCCGAGTGTCAACTCGGCGGCGGCAGCAACCGGCACTTTGTAGAAGCCGGTAAGGGGCCGTCAGGAAATAACCTTTACACTTTGCTGCTGGCCATTGGGCTTGCGGGCGCGGAGCGAGCGACGAGCATACCCGCCAGCGGTCTGTGAGGAGTGAGCGACAAAGCCCCCAAGCCCAATGGCCGCAGCCCCGCGGGTCGCCGCGGCGTGGGGGCATCTGCTTCGTTGCTCCTCAGTCACAGAGGTCAAGGCTATGCTCCTTCGTCGCGCCTCGCATCTGCCCCCACGGCGCTGGCGACAAAGTGCAAAGGTTATTTTCTGACGGCCCCTAAGCGTGGCGAACGTTTCGGCCAGCGCGTGAGCGTCCGTGAAGGGGGACCCGGATTCCTCCAGCGCATCGAGGCAGGCGGCATGTTCCAGATGCTGCTCCAGCACCGCTCCCACCAGAATCCCCGTGTCCAGGAAGGTCATCGCTCGTAATGGCGCGCGGCTTCGACGGCCTCCGCCAGCGGGGTCGGGGGCACCGCACCGGTCCAGAGCTTGAATTTGCCGCGTTTGACGACTTTGCCCTGCGTGGCTGGTTCCATTTCCAACACGATTCTCCCTGGCGTGGCAGAGGCTTTGAGCTTTTGTCCGCGCGGAACCCCCGCCGCCCGCCGCAACTCAAGAGGCAGCACGATTCGATTGGAACCATCGAGTTGCACGATTGTTGTCACGGCAAAAGTATGGCGTGATGGTGGCGTGCTTGCAAGTCCGGCGAAATTCAAGCAAGGCAATCGCCACAGGTGATGGCCGGACTCCGCCGCTACTTCCGTCCCGCGGCGACCGGCGCGAACCCATCTTCATGGATGACATGGATCGCCAGCGTTTCGTCGAGACGCTGAGTGAGGCTTGCGCCAAGACGAACTATGCCGAGCTCCTCTGAAAAGCAATTTCCTGCCAGTTGTTCCCGCCCGTTCCCGTGCATCCCATGCCGGAACGCGGGGTTGGCGCGCGCTTGACCCGCTCATCCCGGGGCCTAATCTCGCTGGCATATGTCATCGCTGACGCAGTCGGACCGCAGCTCCTTTTGCCAAAAGATGAACTCCAGCCGCTGGCTCCTGCTGGCGCTGCCGCTGGCCGCGGCGCCGCACCTTGGCGCGGCGGGTCCCGAGCCCGCCCTCTGGTCCTGGCAGCAAACCCATGCGCAGGTGGATCCCAAGGGCGACTTGACGTGGACGCCGCGGCCCTTCGTCTTCGAGAAGGGGACCTCCGTGCGCTATATTGACTTCGAAGCCGGGGATGACGCCGGCGCAGGCGACACCCCCGCAACACCCTGGAAACACCATCCGTGGGATCCGAATGCGACGGGGAAGGCTGCGGCGGAATCGGGCGTCCGCACCTACATTTTCAAGCGCGGTGTCGTCTATCGCGGGCGGCTGCTGGTCCAGGATGCAGGCAGGCCCGGCGAGCCGATCCGGCTCACGAGCGATCCGGCCTGGGGCAGCGGCGAAGCGATCCTGTGCGGATCGGAGCGCGTGACGAACTGGGTGAAGGGGGCCGATCGCAAGGACATCCCCGATCCGGACAAGGTCTGGCGGGCCGATCTGCCCTTTGCGCCGCGCGCCATCTGGAGCGTCGACGCCGATGGCCGGATCGTGCGCATCCCCCTGGCGCGCACACCCAATTGGCGCGTCTCCAATCCCGACGACGTCAAGCGCGAGTGGTGGGTTTGGGACAACCCCCGGAAACCGTTCGGCAACACCATCACGAATGCGAGCGGCCAAGCCATCCACCTGGGCATCGACACCCTGCATATCAAGGACAAACCGGCGGATTATTTCTTGGGAGCTCTGATCTGGCCGGAGTTCGGCTGGGTCATGAGCGCGCCCTACCCGACCGAGGTCGAGGTGGTGGATCTCGAGAGGCACGGGCTGGGATTCGCCGGCTGGACAGGCGGCGGGACCGGCGGGGTCATCATGCGCAACATGCGCTATTACCTCGAAGACAAACCGCATTACCTCGACGATGATCTGGGCGAATACTGGTTCGACAAGAAAGGCGCGGGCGGCCGGCTTTACCTGCGCCCGCCGGCCGGCACCGATCCCAACCGCGCGGGGATCGAGGCGGCGCGGTGGTCCAACCTCGTCGACGGGCAGAAGGTCGAGCACCTGCACATCGCGGGCCTGGCCTTTCGGTTCACGACGCCAGCGTGGTCGATCACCGCCGCGCCCTGGGATTTCCGGACGCGGCCGTGGGGATTGCGCCCCGAGATGCATCCGGGCTGCGTCCGCGTGTGGGGCGAGGGGCGGGACATCCGGATTGCCCACTGCCGCTTCGAGCACGTCTATTTCCCGATCCGGATCCGCTCGATCGCCGTCGGCCAGCGGGTGGACGATGTGTGGATCGAGGACAACGATTTCCGATTCACCGACGACGGCATCCTGTCGGTGGCGGACGGATCGGCTTGGGGGTATGCGGACCTGCGGGGCCGGCTGGGAGACGTCCGGATCTGCCGCAACCACTCGATCGAGACCGGCCGGCGCCCCGCGCGCTACGGGTCCGGCACGGGCATCGAGGTGGCCGGGGCGCGCACGGTCGAGATCGCCGGCAACGTGATCGAGCGGAGCTACGCGCAAGGGATCGACGTGCATGGCGCCAAGCCCAACGGCGCGTGGGGCGACGTCCCATTCGCACGAATCCTGATCCACCACAACAAGGTTTGGGAATCGATGCTCAACTGCAACGATTTCGGCGGCATCGAGACCTGGCAGGGCGGGCCGGCCTACGTGTTCGACAACCTTTCCTACAACGCCCTTGGCTATCGCAACTGGAACCGCTACACCGGCGCCGACGCGGGATTCGGGCACGCCTACTACCTGGATGGCGCCTTCAAGAACTACCACTTCAACAACATCGCCTGGGGCAAGTCCAAGGACACCGCCAGCCCCACCGTCAATTGCTCCGCGTTTCAGGAAATCATCAGCTACCAGAACACCTTCTTCCACAACACCGTGTTCAACTACCACGCCGGCTCCCGCCGCCAGTCGCCCGAGGCGGGCCGGAACAAGTACCTCGCCAACGTCTGGCACAGCATCGGCCAGCACGTTTTCCGGCACGCCGATCCGGCCCGAACCGCCGCCGAAGCCAACGCCGCCGACACGGCGGCGCTCCAGCCGCGATTCGCCCTCGAATCCAACGCCTATGCGCGGAACGTGTTCCACGATTTCAAGGAGATGGGCGTGCTCGAGCCTTCCGGGCGGTGGCGGGTGACCTTCGACGATTTCCAGTCGGTCCTGCGCGAGAGCGGAAGCCTGGCCAGCGACCTGGGCATCGTCAGCCCGACCTCCCCGCTGCGCGACCCGGCTCGGGGCGATTTCCGCCCGACGCGAGGCTCGGCGGCGATGGGCCATGGCGCCAAAGTGTTCGTCCCCTGGGCGCTGTCCGGAGTCGTCGGCGAGTGGCATTTCTATCCATCGAGCGACGATCCCGCGCGCGTGATGGACGAGCATTGGTACATGACCGATTATCACGTCTCGCGAGATACGTATTTCACGCGCCCGACCTACCCGCTTCGGGCGGCCAACATCGGCGCCGCCGACTACGTCGAGGGACCCTTGGAGGATTGGATCCCCGGCGCGCTGCGCTTCACTGCCGCGAGAGGACAATACGCCTTCCTCGCGCACGCGGAGATGATGAAGCCGTTTTCTTTTCAGGATCTGAAGAAGAGCCGCCACGAGGGGGCCCGGCCGGAGCCGCACACCGTCGAAGGAGAGGCGCTCAAGAACCCGCAAATCCACACGTCGAGCTTCCTCGCCGAGATCTTCTTCCGGACCGCCCCTGGGCACACCGGCGGGCTGCTGGTCGAGAAGATGGACGGCATCGGCTATCGACTGGCTATCAGCCACGACGGCCGCCTGGCCTTCCGCGTCAGCGGTCCGGACGCCTCCGCATCGGTGGAGAGCCAGCGCAGCGTCAATGACGGCCAGTGGCATCATGCGATCGCCGAGGCGGACCGCCGATCCGTCACGCTGACGATCTACCTCGACGGCCGAAAGGACGCAGCGGGGCCGGGTGTCGACGGATCAGTTTCCCTGGCCAACGCTGGCGATCTCCACGTGGGAGGCACCCCCGGCGGCCACGGCCTGGATGGCGCGATCGATTTCCTGCGCTTGGCTCAAGGGACGCTGGCCGATGCGGACACGACAATCGAGGAGCTTTACGCCTGGGAGTTCGACGGCCCTTTCCTGCGGGATTTCGGAGGACGCACGCCGGCCGGCGGGAGGCGGGCTGCGGGCGCGATCGGCCAGCCGGACTGATCCCCCCTCGCGATTCGGGAATCGGGCTCTTCCAGCCTGGCTCTTTGAGCGCGCGCGAGCATTCCCCGGCGCCTCCGGCCCGCTACTCGAGCGCGCCGCTTCCCTCGATGGGCCAGAAGTCGACGAGGATGTCCCGGTGGGCGACCCACATCGTGCGGTGAAGGTTGCAGGTTGTGCAGCCGTGCGAAGGGATGATCCGGATCTTGCGGCCGACAGAGGCTGGGAGGTCGTCGATGGGCAGGTGTTCCTCAGCGATACACCTCGGTTTCGCGCGAGGCGCGCCGGCGATCACGGGCAGGCCGAACTCGTTGCCCATGCCTTTGAGCCCGACATCGGCCACGACGAAATGTTGGTGCGAGGAGATCACGGTGGCCAGGATGAACAGCGCGTTTCGGAACATCGGGGAGACCTTCTTGTAGGAGCAGTCCATGAGCGCGTAGCTGCCGGCCTGGATTTCGGTGAAGGGTTCCAGGTTCCCCGTGATGTCGTAGGTGCCGGTCCCGCCGCCGGACACGATCTCGCAAGAGAATCCGGCATCCTGGAGGAGACGGGCAGTGGTCTGGACGGGCTCCATGGCTTTGGCGACCTTGGCCCGCCGCTCCTGGGGATCGGGATGGGTTACGAGGTGCCCCTCGTAGGCCTGGAGCCCGTCAAGGCGGAGGCCGGGCGTCTCACGGATCCTCGAGGCCAGCGCGAGGACGGGTTCTCCGGGGGGGACACCGCAGCGGTGCATCCCGATATCAATCTCGATCAGCACGCCGATCGTCACGCCGGCGGCGGTGGCCGCTTCGCCCAGCTCGGCGAGGTTGACGAGCGAATCCACAGCCGATCTCACGGCTGCCGAGCGGTTGAGGGCTGCCAGCCGGCGGGCCTTGGCGGGTCCAACCACCTGGTTGGCAATGAGCACGTCGCGGATCCCGCCCGCCACCAGGGCCTCGGCTTCGGCCAGCTTGGCACAGGTGATCCCGACGGCGCTGCCTGCCTCGAGCTGGTGCCTGGCCAGGGTCACGCACTTGTGGGACTTGAAGTGAGGGCGGAGCTTGGCCGGGCGGGAGGCGAAGTAGGTGGCGAGCAGGGCCAGGTTATGTTCCAGCGCCTCCGACTCGACCACCAGGGCGGGGGTGGGCAGAGCGTCGACTGGCTGGCCAATCAGGCTGTCTGCGGTGGGTTCGTGCATAGCTGTTTCCGCTCAATCTTCACAGGCCCCATCCCACAGGCGTCCTGGGGTTGTAACCGATCACTGCGCTCTTGCGCTTGCAGTAGGCGAGGAGTCCTTCCACGCCCAGCTCGACTCCGGTGCCGCTGAGCTTGTGGGGCGGCACGGGAATTTCCGGGTAGCCGGTCAGCATCGTGTTCACCCAGAGGATCCCGGTATCCAAGGCCTTGACCATGCGCAGGGCGCGCTCGCCATCCGATGTCCAGACCGAGCCCGACAAGCCGTAGTCGACGCCGTTGCCGATGGAGACGGCCTCGGCCTCGTCTCGAAAGGGCAGGAGCGCCAGCACGGGGCCGAAGATCTCCTCGTCGTGCGTTCTCATGCCCGGCCTGACGCCTCCGAGAATGGTGGGCTCGATCCAGAATCCGCCGGCCAGCGGGCCGGGGAGCCTGAGCCAGCCGCCGCCGCAAAGAACCCGGCAGCCCTCGCTCCGCGCCCGTGCGATGGCGGAGAGGGCGAGCTCGAACTGCGCGCGGGTGATCATCGGACCCATGAGCGTGCGGGGATCGCGGGGATCGCCAACGGTGATCCGCCGGGCTTTCTTCTGGAGCAGCCGGGTGAATCGAGCCGCCACGGATTGCTGCAACAGGAGACGCGAGCAGGAGACGCAGAGCTGGCCAGCATTGACGAAGGCGCTGAGGAGGGCCGCCTGGGCCGCACGCTCCAGATCGGCATCGGCAAACACGATCATGGCGTTCTTGCCGCCGCATTCGAGATTAACGGGCTTGAGGGAGCCGGCCGCGAGCCTCTGGATTTGCTGCCCCACGGGAGTGGAGCCCGTGAAGGAGATCTTCCTCACCAGCGGATGAGTCACGAGCCGGTGGCCGGCGCCAGATCCCGGACCGGTGGCCACATTGACGATCCCGGGTGGAAAACCGGCCTCGAGGCAGAGCTTGGCGAACGCGACCGTCGCCAGCGGCGTTTCCACCGAAGGCTTGAGCACGATGGCATTGCCCGCGGCGATCGCAGGCGCGGCTTTCATCGCCGCGTTCACGAGCGGGTAGTTCCACGGCAGGATGCCTCCGACGACGCCCCAGGGCTCCCAAGTGGTGAGGGAGACGCATCCTGCGGCGGTGCTTTTGACCGCGCCTTCGATCTGGCTGGCGGCGCCGGCATAGAACCGAACGATCCGCGCGGCCAGAGGGAGCTCGGAGCCGCGCAGCTGGGAGATGGGCTTGCCGACATCGAGCAGCTCGAGGTCGATCAGCCGCTCCGCGCGCGCCTCGATCCGATCGGCGAGTTCGAGCAGGAGGCGGGAGCGGTCTGCGGGAGTTCGACCCTGCCATTCGGCCGAGCGGAACGCATCGTCGCTGGACTGCACGATGCGGCTCAGCGTGGCTTCGTCGCAGCAGGCCTCGCGAGCCACGGTCTCGCCGGTGGCCGGGTTTACCACATCGACAAACCCGGCGCCGCCGTCCTTGAGCTCTTTGCCGCTCAGGATCGGTCCTACAGTCATTGGATCTTTTGTCGTTCGGCTCATGGCTGCCCCGGGTAGTTGAGCGCGAGCGATAGAAACATTCGCATGCCCACGGCCAGCGCCGCATCCGGAAAGTCGAAATCGTCGGTGTGCAGCGAACGCGAAGACTCCTGGCCGGCCCCGCATATCCCCAGCTGGAAGAAGCATCCGGCGGTGCTCGCGAGGTAGTAGGCAAAATCCTCGCCTCCCATGGACGGCCGGTCGGCGGGGATGAACCGATCGGCCCCGAGCGCGGCCCGCGCCGTCGCGGCCACGTAGCCCGCCATCGCAGGATCGTTGATCAAGGGTGGATAGCCTTCGGTCCAATCGAGCTGGAGGCGGCATCCCTGGGCGGCGGCGATGCCGGCACAACGCCGCTGGATCGATTCGCGGAGCATGTGGCGGGCCGGGTGCGTCAGGGTGCGCACGGTGCCGCTGATGCAGGCGGTTTCCGGGATGATGTTCACCGCGACGCCGCCCTGGACCACGCCCACGGTGACCAGACCCGGCTCGGTGGGATCGAGATCGCGGCTGACGCACTGCTGCAGGTTCACGACAGCCTCGCACGCGGCGACGATGGGATCGCGGCCGAGGTGCGGGAAAGCGCCATGGCAGCGGCGGCCGACGAACGTCGCGGCGAAGCGGTCGGTGCTCGCCATCAGAGGGCCGGGCCGGGTGCTGACGGCGCCCAGGGGCAGCGCAGGCCAGCCGTGCAGGCCGAAGATGGCATCCACGGGCGGGCCCAGCCGGCCATCGAGGACGCCGGCTTTCACTAGGCGCAATGCCCCCCCGCCTTCTTCCTCCGCCGGCTGCCAGATCAGCTTCACGCAGACGGGCAGATCATCGGCCCAGCCCTTCAGGATCGATGCGCAGCCGAGCAGAATGGCCGTGTGCCCGTCATGGCCGCAAGCATGCATCCGGCCGAGATGCCGGCTGGCATATTCCAGCCCGGTCTTCTCCTCGATGGGCAGGGCATCGATATCGGCCCGGAACGCGATGCAGGGTCTGGCGGGATCGCCGACGATAGCGATGGTGGCCGTTGGCGCCTCGGGCACGCCTTGGGTAAAGCCAAGGCCCATCTGATCGAGCTCCTCCCGGATCAAGGCAGCCGTCTGGTGTTCCTGGTCGGAGAGCTCGGGGATGGCGTGCAGCCGGTGGCGGAGGCCCGAGGTTTTCGGGAGTGCGGCGCTCAGGGCAGTTTCGAGGTTCATCATTCTCTCCGGATCACCAGGCTGTCCAGCCGCCATCGACGACCCGATTCGCGCAGCCCTGAAGACGCAACCTGAACGAGCTGACCCGGCCGGTGTTCATGGCTCCGATGGACCTGCCTGAAGCATGCGCATATAAAGGGGTCTCGACGCGGTCAAATCAATCCTTTTGTCTCCCTTTTGTCTCCAGCCGTCCGGAAAGGGGTCGGTCATGAATGGCGCTTAGTTAGAGCTTGTCCCAAAAGCCGGGGTTTTCGGCCAACCTGTGTGAGCGGCCTTGGGCCAGTGTAAATTTTCCGATGGATGGATTAGAAATCGAGCCGGGAGCGTCTTTCCTGCGGCCTTTTCTTGAACTGTAGAGACACTGCCTCACTGCTGAGCTACACGGCCGTCCCCTCAAACCTCTACGCCGCCTGCGCGAGCGGCTCGGCCCGCTTCTTCGACTTTCTCATTCGCGCCAGCACCCACAAGTTGTGTGTCAACACCCCCCAAGCCAGCGCCAGCTCCCGATGCGCGAACCCTTTGGCTCTCATCAGCCGCCCCAGAAATCCCTGCTTGAGAATCGCAATCCGGGCCTCCGTCTGAGCCCGGCGACGCTGCAGCCGCGCAAACCGCCGGCCCTTCATCTTGCGGGCCAGTTCGGCGGGCCTTCGCGGACAGACCGCATCGAAGGTGCCCGAATCCATCAGCGCCCGATGGTTGGCGGCACTGGCAAAGCCCCGATCCGCCACCGCCGCTCCCACCGGCCGGCCCGCCAGCCCCAACACCTGCGCCAAACTGGAGAAGAGCAATTGGCTGTCGGCCGGCGCCGACTCCCGAAACAACCGATAGTCCAGGATCAGCCCTTGCCGGTTTTCTCCCAGCAGCACCGTGTTGCCAAACTCCACCTC
>Ga0209507_1000096_pt1 | contig 128867 bp, 185 predicted proteins | sample AD_UKC028_MetaG_FD_184414 | JGI IMG/M metagenome (GOLD analysis project Ga0209507, IMG submission 184414) | Active sludge microbial communities of municipal wastewater-treating anaerobic digesters from USA - AD_UKC028_MetaG (SPAdes) (version 2) | ecosystem: Engineered > Bioreactor > Anaerobic...
CGGTTTCCTTGTCTCAGGATGTCAAAAGTTCAGGTTAGCCTTTTGCCGGTCGTCCCAAGGGGCGAGTCAAGCATCTCGCCATGCGGACTCGCCCCTTGAAACGACCGTCAGCCGTAGGTTGACTCCAGTTGCCGAGGGCGGTCCCTCGAAGCCGTGACGGTGGCCAGCCGTCGGTGCGGCCGTTCCCAATAGACGGGCCTCTCGCCCGTGTCCTGTTCGTCCTGCTCTTGCGCAGGCTCGTCGATTTTGGTTTCGCTGGAGACGATTGCGTCGCTGCTGACTTCCTGCCAGCCGTCTCCGCCGTAAGTGACAGTGTAGGCTGCGTTCGATGTGTCGTCCGTCGCGTCGGTTACATTGGACGAGGCATTGCTCGTCCAGTAGTAGAGTTTCGAGTTGTATCCTTGGCGATAGAGCATGTGGCGTTTACTTGCGGATCGTCACATAGTAGTCAGCGTTCAACCAGTTCCCATCCAAACAGTGGCTGCAAGCAGTCAGGGCACCGCCTAGGAGTGTGCTTGTTCAGAATGTTGGCGCAGTTCTGTCCAGGGCACCTCAGTTGGCCGTTTGGTCCCTGGCGTGGCGGGAGTGGCTTGGCATCCCTGTTGTCGGTGAACACTGGAGCCGGTTGTTTTTCAGCTTCATCGCGAATGATCCATTGACTTTGGCAGTCGGGGCACAGCCACGTTGGAGGCGTGGACAGGATAGCTTGCAGTCTGTCGTTTTCGGCCTCTGCCTTCGCCAGTTCAGCTTGCAATTGTTCCTGGCCGGCACAGGCTAGTTTTGCGATTAACCCCAGGCGTTCGATCTCATCAATCGCGCACGACTCGCAAAACCGCACGTCTTCGTCCAGTGGGTCCATTCCATCAGGAACGCACATGCTTTGGTGGCACTTGCGGAATTCGTAGTCTTCTGGGGTCATGGCTAAGGTTCTTTCTGGACTTTTGCTTCTACGCGAGTTTCCCACCGTGACGGATCGGGCGCGTTTGGTTGTAGGCGTGCTTGAGTTCAATCAGAGACCACAAGTCCACTCCACATTGCCTCGCAAATGCGCAGCAGACGATTATCGTCTCTGACAGAGTCACGGCCGCATCGTCCTGGAACACGTTTTCCTTGCAGTCGTAGATTACTGCGATTGCTGTGTGCAGAGTCGCAGTGAACCTTGGTGTGTCAGCGGCATGTTCGCTGCTGATTACGAACTCAGTCTCTTGGTCTTGGTCTTGGCATTGCCACTGGTACGCCCCCATTGTGTCGGCGATGCGGATCAGCAGGTCCGCGATCTCGACCCAGAAGCCTTCGGGCTTTGGCTCAGCATTTGTAAATGCTTTCCGGTTGGCTATGACGCAATCGTCTCTGTCTTGATGGTAAAATCCCTCACAGTCGGACCACCACATGCCCATTCTATCCGCCCGGTACTCTTCCCACGCTTCTGAGATTTCGCTGTGGAAGTTGGCGACGATCTCAGCGACGCTGCGGTTCTCGATGCCGTCTTGCCACCAGCCCTTTTCCAGGGCAAGTTCGTGGATTCGTTGTGACCACTCGGTGATTTTCTGTACGTCAGTGCTCACGTTACCTCCTGTTGTGTGTTTGTAAAGATCGGGAATTTTCACTCAAGTCCCTTCGGCATCCAGTTGTTCTTCTTGTCTTTTCCGTGGTGTTTACGATCTTCACGGGTGATCTTGATGTTTTTAGGGCAATCCAGACCAATTCTGACCATAGCTGAGTTGTACATTCCATCCACCTTTAGGACGGTGATCCAGATATCTTCGCCAATCCGTATGCGTTCGCCAACCTTTCGACTCAGCACAAGCATTTTCAGGCCCTACTTTAAGCGAGACATTTGGTTGTTGTTAGTCCGGCATCTTCGCGCCATGTTGCCGTTGCCACGCCCGCATTTCCGCCGCCAAGTGCATGGCGCGTTCACCCTTGGCCCGTGTTGCAGCCAGGGCCTCGGACTTTTCTGGGTTCGTCGAGTTCTGTGACATGCACATGGCTGCCCAGCACTGTACGGCTGCGGGGGCAAAGGCGTCCCGGCTTCGGAAGACCATGACGGGTTCGTCGGTTGGGATGGATTGTAGGTATTCGATGCCTTCAGTTGGTGCCATGCTGTTCCAGCTCCTTCTGGTCGCTCGGTTTCTCGAAGTGGATCTGTCGCTCAGCTGGAGTACATCCCATGAAGACCTCCCATCGTGTCATTTCGACATTCTGGCGACGGTAGACTTCGACTTGGATTCCGGCCTGATACCAAGCGAGCCACACGAAACCAAGAATAAAAAATGCCAGGAATGTCGTCGCAAGACATCCGATAATGTTTCTGTCTGAGTCCATTGTACGGGCTCCGCCTGTTGTCAAAAGTTCATTGGTTGGGTTAATGTAGGCTCGCCACTGCTCGCTGATCTAGGGCCTGCATCAAGGCAGTGGCCTGCTCGCCTGCAAGATAATACTTGCGTCCTTCGCTACAATATACAGTGATTGTCTCGCCTTCTACTGGTGTTCCAGTGACGTATAGGATCGCGTCCAGGTTAAACCAAGTCGGCGTTTCCTTGCCGTCAGGCTGCCATCCATTATCCATGATCTTGATAAATTGAGCCGGCATTGAGAGCCTCTCTAGTGAAACAAAAGTTCAAGTTGGACCACTGAGAATCAGCTACGTGAACATACACAGCGAGTCAATGCCACTGTCGTATCCGACGCCGCATCGCACGAGGTCGCGGACTTCATTGTCGGTCAGTTGTGCGATTTGTTCGCTGGTGACATCCAGATAGATCTCGTCGTGTTCAGACGCACTGACGATATCGCCTTTGCCACCAGGAAATCGACGGTCGAGCCACATGAAAGCGTGCAAGTCCGGCCTTTGGCTCATCTTGCTCTTCACGTCCTCAAACTTGAGGTAGTCGTCGCTGAATTGTTTCCACTGCGCATGAGTGTTCATTTCGCATCCCCGTTTGTTAGCAAAAGTTCAAATTGGATCACTGAGGATCGGTTGCATCACCGTGCCGCGTTGTGTGTGTCGCAGATGTTTTGCGCCAGTTCCTTGTACGGCAAGTCGCCGACGATCAGCACCACCTGCTTGCCGACCTTTGCCGACACGCCGTAGTCGCCGTGACCCATGCCGCGATCTCTGGAGCAGACTTGCCACTTCGCCTTGACCACACGCTCAATGCACTTGTTGATGAAGTCAATAAGCTCTACTCGATGCGAGCTTTTCTTGCGTTTTGCCCAGTCACTTACCTGCCCGTGAATCCATAGCGTCACACTCATTGCGCACCTTCCTCTTTGTTTGTTGATTTCGACTTCATTTTCATCCCAAATGAAGGCTATGTCACCGCGCCGACGAGGTACGGATCTGGTTCTTCGTCAGGAAATCCGCGCCAGTAAGCTAGTTCCCAGGTCGCGGTGTCCGAATCGTTATTGAACTCACTTTTGTCAGAGGGCATGTGGTTTCGGATTGAGTTTGCCAGTTTGTCACACAGGGCGTCCATTGCTGTTGTTTCACCATGACAGATGGTCATGTCAATGCCGTTGATGACGCGGTTGGCGAAGTGAACGCCCATTGCAGTGGCGAGTTCTTGGACTTGCGCGGGTGTTGGTCCGACAGCAATCTTGGTCCAGCCTGTAGGGTGATGTTGAGGCAGTGACCAGGCATGGCTGCTGGACACTGGGTTGCCGCCGCGTCCGTCGTGGATTGAATTTACCCACCCAGTGAACCGCTTGACAGCTTTGTCAACCGTCACGACTTCAACCTCGAACGGGATCTCGTCAAAGGGCACAGGTGATCCCAACACAACCCCATAGCCCCTGGCCAACAACCGCGCCTTCATGTGCTTCAGACCATACTTGCGTGTACGGCGCGAAAACGAGGCCCACTTCTCAAGTGGTACAAAGACAATCCCCAGGTGAAGACCGCAGGTTCCCAGAACGTGCGTGGCGTGGTTAATCCACTTGCGCCGCAAGCGTGGCCGACATTCTCGACAGTGCCAGCACATGCAGTCGGGGGCAAAACTTGCCGAGCGGTCGTCCTTGCGGTAGGTGTGGCATCGGTTGCGATAACACATCGGTCGATCCTCCGTTGCTGGGACCGATTCCGGGTCGCACCCAAGAATGCAAGCAGCCGCCGCTAAACAGCCGTCCCCACGCACCCGACGAAGAGAAGTGGGAAAACTGCCTAGCGACGGCTGTTTGAATTCTTGGATTCCGTCGCAGCTTCGTCGGGTGCGTTCGGTCATGGCTCATCATCCTTGTTTCAGGCTGCCGTGTCAACACCAAAATCTCAATATCGACCATCTTCCGCCTGCCTCGGACTCTGGTCCTGCTGACGGCGTTGCCACACGACCCAGCCGTTGTCTGGCAGGTAATTGCCATCTCGGTCCTTGTGTTTGGCAAACAGTGTGCCACCAGTGCGATGCTGGCCGAAGTCTAGTTTTGCCCCACACGCCGCGCAAGACAGCGAGTAGTAGTCGTTGCCTTCCTTATCTTGGCGGTGAAATGCAGTGAGTCGCTGGCCTTTGCACTTGCCGCACTCGGTTTGTCCGAAGACTTCCTGAAGTTCGGACATAGCCTTGACGGCGGACTTCACGTCGTCGGCTTCCACTTCGATTTGGTAGCCAGTGCCTGTGTTATATCGGACTGTCGCCTTAGCCATCGTCTTGGCACCCTTTCTACTGAATCCACGAACAATTCGTCTTGATTTCCTCACGGCTCGCGTGCGCCACCACGGGGTCGATGTACTGCTCGCCCGTCTTGAAGGTCAACAGTTCTGGCGTGAACCATCGTCGAATCGGGATCTGGTCTTCGTAGGCGTCGAGCCAGGACAGGTCGGCCAGCAGGCGGTCGCCATCGACCCAGACGCGATCGACGTAGCCAAGAACGTCAGGTTCTGGCCGATCGTCGTTTGGTCCCCTGGTGTTTCCTGATGTCACTGCGGCTCGCCAACCAGTTAATTCGACCATTCTTCGCGTCATCGTGTCCGCGATCCGCTGCAAGGCATCGCGGTCGATCGGCGCAGGTGTCCCATCGGCTCGGTGGGCGTTTAGGTCGATTCCAAAGATCGGTACGTTAGTGGTTTTCTTCATCGTCTTGTTCCTTGATCCCCGGTTTTGACCAGTTGCTCTCAACCTTGCGATCAAATTATCGTCCGTTACGACGTTATTTCAGCAGCACGCCCGGCCAACTCCAGAACTTTGTCATGTGCCATGCGGCACTCATTCTCGCTCAGTCCTCCCTGGGTTCCTCCGTAGTGCAACTGTTTGAGGACGTACTCGACGAGCTTCGTTTCCGCAGCGGTCTTCTCAATACTCCATTTCTTCGCGGCTTTGAGGAACGAATCCTCGCCGTAGTCGCCGCTCATCAGCCATTCCACATCCCGCGCCGCATTAGCAGCACCTTCCAGGGCCGCAGCACAGCGTCTCATTGCGTCCAGGACGGGCCGGGGGAATGCTGTGATCGTTTCACCGTAGTCGTCGGTGAACGTCTTACTGTGCTTCTCTACGTCGCCGCAAATGGCATCCGCAAGGTCCCGGACCTGTCCGTATCGGTCGTCGTAGTGTCCGCCGCTCATGCTTGAACCTGCCGTTTTTTCCATGCGTCAACGGCCGCAACGACTTCCTGTTCAAATCCGTCGTCGCAAAGCTGTTCAATTAGGGTTGCCGGTGACTCATCAATGAACAAGTGCAAGTCAGTTCCACACGGTTCGACTTTGATTTCAGACACGGTGAATTCGACCATCTCTATGTGCCTTTCTGCTTTACGGCTTATCGGCCTTCATGGCTTTCAGCGTGGCATGAATCGTCTTTAATTCATCCAGGATCGCATTTAGCAGGTCGTTCCGCATCATACCGATGCCGTCTGACTGGCTTTCTTGCCGCTGTTCCGCCTGTTTTTCTCGGCGGACATGTGGCTTGATCTCTCGCATTCGGTCCTCGATTGCATGAAGTTTTGCAGTCAACTCGACCTGCTTCTTTTCCATCGGACCTTTGATGCGCATCCATGCGGCATAGCTTTCGGCTTCCGGAAGATCTTTGGCGCGGATTGCAGCATGGTGTTTCCCGAAGTCCCGGCCGATCAAAGTAAGCTGATGCTGGATTGTTTGTTTGTCCGAAACGAGGCTGTCCCATTCGTCGCAGTAGGACGCGAACTTGGCCGATGGCGGTCGAGCGTCTTCGCGGCTTGCCTGCGACACGTTAACTTGCTTCACGTCGTCAATTGGTCGCTGTCTCGTAATCGCCATCGACTTATTTTTCCTCCTGTGCCAGAAACCCGGCCGTCACGCCATTGGCAGCAAGTTCAATGACACGAGCACGCACTTCCTGTTTTGTGGCGTACTCCTCGATGCGGATGCCATAGATTGAAAATGGGTCGGATGCTAACTCAGGACAATCTGGCAACAATCCGCGAGATTTGCATTCATCCTTTAGGCACTGCATTTCTTCGTGCGTCAGAATCCATGTGTCAGGCCCACGTTCCATGCGTATTCGACGAAATTCACGCATGGCGCGGCGAACGTCTTCGGTCGTCGGCATCGCGTTCGTGCTCGTTGGGCCGGCAGTCGTTCCAGCCCAGTCGTCGCTCCAAGAGTTCATTTTGTCACTATTCGGATTTCTTTTTGAGTTTCTCGATCTGGTCTTGTGTCAGGTTCAGCGGCGCGAATACCTTCGCAGATCGGCTACCAGACTTACTGACCACGCAGGCAACGACTTCCAGATCGCACGGCTTCGTTTCCCGTGTGGCTGTGCCCACGACCCTGTACATCGCCTCGTCAATCTGGTAGACCGTGACACGTTCTTTTGCGACTACGCCCAGGTTGCAAACAGTTCTTGTGATAGCGCCGAGCTTGACGGCGACCGGCAGGGATTCTTTCCAGCGACTGGTTAACACAGCCTTACTGGGGTTGTCTCGCCTTTGGTATGCCGACCTAATGAGACTTGCTTGTTCTTTAGTAACCGGAATTAGCTTGCCGTGGAAGTATTTTTCGCCACAAGCCAAGTTGTGTCCATCGGTTGTCAGGTACAGTGGTCCATTGCACGGCTTGCCGTCAACAAGGACCTGGCAGCGGGGGATGCCGTCCAAGTCGTGTGCTAAGAAGGTGGTCATGGTTGATCCTGGGGTTCGTTCTCGCTATCAAGAGTGCAGTCTTCGTCTACGACTTGCGCCACCCGGCCACAAAAGTTTTGTTTGGACGTTTGCTTAAAACTGGTCACTTAGTCCTTCGTCAGGGCCGGCTCCGCCACTTGCCAGGATGTGCGACTGAAGCCACTCCAGAAGATTCAGTTTGATCTCCTCTGCGTCGAATTCGCTGTCAACGCGAAAGATGAACGGCTCTTCCCGATCTGGAAAGCCCAGTGCAATATCTTGTTTTCCGACTTGCACGATGTTGTCATTCCAGACGATCTTAGTGGCTTTCCACATGGCATGATTCCTTTTTGACCTTTTGTTAGAACGGCAGGTTGTTGTCGTCGTAGGTCTCAGCCCCGGAAGGTTCCGGGGCCTCGCTGGGGTCTCGTGGCGGTGCCGAGTCGGCTTCTCGTCGCTGACCTCCGCCGTCGCCCTTGCTGCCTACCATCTGCATTCGCTCACACACGACGCGCAGCTTGGAACGCTTCTGGCCGTCCTTCTCCCACTTGTCTAGCTTCAGACGGCCTTCAATGAGCACTGGCGACCCCTTATGCAGGTATTCAGCCAAGATCTCGGCCGTCTTGCTCCAGAAGGTCACGTCCACGAAGGTCGCCTCTTCTACCCATTCTCCGGCCGCGTTCTTGCGTTTGTCGTTGACTGCAATGCTGACATCGCAGACTTTGGTGCCACTTGGGATGGACTTCAATTCGGGGTCGGCGCATAGATTCCCAAGGATGATGACTTTGTTGAAACTCGCCACTTTGGGTTACTCCTTCAGTTCTTGTTTTGTGCTGGGTCAGAACGGCTGGTCATCCTGCTCGGCCTTTGGCTCGTCCTGGACGGCTGGGGCTGGCTCGTCCGGAATGAGCGTCTGTTGCACCGGAGTCTGATTCTTCGGTCCCCTCTTCGTGTTCTTGTCTTTCCTGGTCTTTCGGCTCTTAGTGGCGCTGCACGCATCGGCCACCGTTTCGGCCGCTGCGAGCTTTGCCTGCGCGTCGTCACGAATCAGCTTCAGATTGTCCAGGTACGCCTTCTCTGCCTCATCCAGCGTGTCCTGGGCCTCTTTGGCGATGCGTCGCAGGTTCTTCAGGTACTCGGAGTACTCTACGCCTTCACTGGCAGCGTTGGCGGCCTCATTGATGACGGCGGCCAGGGTGTCGAGAGATGGTTGGATTGCTTGTTCTGCCACTGGGAACTCCTTGGTTTTAGTTGTTGCAAACTAGCCCGTTATCTACGCGACGGCAACGGGCCGAATCCGTCCACACAACATTAAACGACAGAGGGACCGGCAGGACTTGAACCTGCAAGAGCCGTCATGCTTTCATCGTTACTCCGCAATACGTTTTTGGTTTCCCTCACGTACTCGCGGAACGTCAGCCTTGACACCACGCCCTGCTGCTTGTGGCAAGCACACATCTCCGATCTGTCACGGTCCCAAAACCCGGCTTTCGCCGGGCCACGCAGACGACCTACCTGACAATCTCGGTTTGGGCCGCACGATTTCGCGGCTCGATTCCCGGTCGAGTACAGGCACGTCGGTATCCAGCCGCGCGTGCTTCACCCCGTGCTTATCGACGCCTCTTTGGTTAAGTGAGGGCCTCTGGATAGGTTTGCCCCATCTCCACCATACCCACGTCGCCGGTTGTCGTCTTAGGCGGACTTTCTCAGTGTTTCAAAACAGTCGATCAATCAATTCGACAAGATACGTCGTATCCACCCGCGACGGATCTCGCTCTTTCAGCTTCGCCAATATCTCCTGGAAGTATGCGGTGTCAACGCCGGTCAGTTGTTCTTCCAAAACCGACGGATCTTTCAGGTCGAGTTCGTTTAGCTGCATGGCCATCTTCAGGTATTGGCCGGCAGTGATGGACCAATTCCTCTTGATGAACTTTCTCGTTCGGATGATGGAACACAGCGGATACTTGCTTCCGACGTAGCGAAGTTCACGAGCAAGCAGTGCTTCCAAAGCCTCCGGACGCAAGACAAGATTTTTGTCCCAGCTTGTCCAGTAGTTCGTACAATGCACGAAATCGTAGTTGGCGTGGATCTCGTCTGGGTTGCCAAAAAACCGCGTCACCAGTTGAATTTGATGGCTCAGCGTGATCGCGTTCGTCGAAAGAAAGACGGGGCGGTACTTCGGCTTCTTCTCTTCTTCGGCCTGCTCCTTGTCCTTCAGCACGTTCGTCGCTGCGTCAACGCAATCGGCCGCGTCCGTGCTACCGGGGTCCATGTCGCCCTCGAAATACTTGTAGCCTTCGTCACCGTTTTCGCTTGCAACGCCAGCAGACTTGACGATCGTTCTTATGCGATCCGGAAGTGTATCATCAACGAAGACCTCCACGCTTTTGCCGTTCTTGAATCTTGGCGGCGGGTTGTCTCTGAATTTGGCGACAAAGTATCGCGCCACTGCCAGTGTCGCTTTTCTTGTTCGGAAGTACAAATCAAAGTCGTTCACGTCTTCACGCAGCAGCATCGAAGCAATCGCGCCGCCCGTGACGATGGTGTTTTGCTCGACAAGCGACCGAACGGACTTGTCTTCGATGTGTTCTGCGAAATCCGCAATTTTGCGACTAAGCACTGACTTGATGTTTTTGGCTTTCATGTCGAAACCTGCTGTGATTTAAGAGGTTGTCCCGAGTATTTGAGTTGTGTTCAAAATGTCGTGCAGTCCTTCCGTAGCCCGCTGCCACGGCAGTTTGGGCACGGACCTGGCTCTTCAGTGTCCCATCCATGACGACCGGACGATTCTGCAACGGAATCAACCCATCCTTCGCCGCCACACGTATGGCATGGCGGCTCGAACTCTTCGTCGAAGTCCTCGTCTTCGTCCAAGTCTTGACAGTCAATGCTCATTGGGTTGCTCTTGGGTCAAAGGTTCAGTCTGGACTTCTGCTGGCACACCCGCGACTTCACTCGCGGTCGGCGTGGGTACGGGGGTGTTGTCGAGGACCAAGTTGAAGTCGCGAACGTCACGCCACTCGAACTCGTCCGACCGCCGTTTGCGCCACATCTGCTTGATGCCGGTGATACCCCCATTGTCGTCACGAACCATTCGGATCTCAAGTGTCGGGTGAAATCCGCTTTGTTCAATGCCGTTGAACATCCGCAGCTTGTGGCGGAACGGGTCTTTCTTCTTGGCCGGGTCCTTTGGGGGCTTGGGCTTCTGTTTCTTCGCCTGTTTCTGCGGCTCGGGCGGCGGTGTTTCCTTTTTCGCCTGGATTCGTGCGGTAAGTGGTCCAGCCACGGCGGTGCTCCTGATGATCTTGTTTTATCGGCCTCTCTACTGGTATGATAGTAGGGCATGAATGCTGTCCTCAACCAGATTCCGAGGTATTTGCGATGGACGACGAAGAATTCCTGGAAAGCGATCTCGACGGCGACGATCTTGACGGCGAAGTTGATGGCGTGCGATCGAACGTCATCAAGATTTACCCAAAGCAGCAGCTTTTCTACGAACTGGACTGCGGTATCCAGGGCTTCGTCGGCGGGCGTGGCATCGGCAAGACGAAGATCGGCTGCATCAAGATGATCTACTTGGCTCGCAATAAGCAGCCGTGGATGGTCATCTCGCCTGACGCGAACGTGATCGAGGATACGACGTGGCCGTGCTTTGAGGAGACGGCGCAGGAGTTGGGGGTGTGGATTCGCGGGGTCAGGTCGCCGGTTCACCGCGCATGGATCAAAACATTCGATGGGGGCGAAACAAACATCCTGTTCCGAGGTGCCGAGAAGCCTGAAAAGTTGCGTGGTCCTAGCAAGGCCGGGATCTGGTTCGACGAAGCCTCGATCATGGCCAGAGAAGCGTACCTGTATGCGATCCCTTGCTTGCGGTGCATGACGCCCACTGGCCCGAAGATGGGTCCGTGCTTGATGACCTTCACCCCCAAGGGACGAACGCATTGGACGTTCGACGTGTTCTTCGAGCCGGTAGACTTGGCCGAGGTGACGATCTTTGGGGAAGGACAGAAGAGGACGCCCGGCTTGTACGCCCCAGGGGATTATGTCGAGATCAGTGGTTCTTGGTACAAGGTCAGGGAAAAGTCGTCGCTGGTCACGGCAGCTACAACGGAAAGTCCGTTTCTTCCTCCAGAGTTCTACGAGACGTTGCGTGGTCAGTACAGTTCTGTTTTGGCGGCGCAAGAGCTTGGCGGTGAGTTTGTTGACATCCAAGGTTTGATGTTCCGTCGCGAGTGGTTCAGGTATTACGACACTGTTCCTGCGGACTGCATTCGGGTTCGATATTGGGATCTGGCAGGATCAGAGGCCGGTGGCGACTGGACAGTTGGGACATTGCTTGCGAAGTCGCCGGACGGACGGTTCTTCATCGAAGATGTCATTTCAGGCCAATGGTCGGCACTGGAACGCGACAGAAGGATGCAGGCCACGGCTGATCGAGACGCGATCATGTACAGCCCAGAGCCGATCATCTACATCGAGCAGGAAGGTGCAGGGGCAGGAAAGAGTCAGGTTCATCAGCAAATCCGCATGTTGGCGGGACATCCGGTTTACAAGGACATCCCAACTCGCGCCCGGACAGCTCAACAAAAAGAAGGCCAGAAAGTCCCAGGGTTTGCGAAGATCGTTCGCGCCAGAAATGTTAGTGCCCAGGTTGAAGCGGGCAATGTCTACCTACCGAAGAACGCACGGTGGTCCGAGCAATCTTTATCGGACATCGTTAGCTTTTATTGCGGATTCCCAGAGACGAACCGTTGGGATGAGGTCGATTCACTGGCTGGCGCGTTCAACCGGATTCAAGAGCGAGCTGTCGCAAACCCAGATTCAATCATTGCCATGTCTGGCAAGTCACGGATCGGCGACAAGTATGGTCAGGGCCTTGGTGGTGGGTTGGACATGCCGGGCTTCTTTGATGGGACGACGTTTCGGAAAACGCATCCGGTGATCAACTTTGCGAGGCATCGGAACTGACTGTTCAAATAAAAAACGCCTGCCGAGATTACCCTATCTCAGCAGGCTTTGGTGAACGTCGGGGATCATCAAGGGACCAACGCTTTCCGTTTAATCCGCCGTTTCAGTCTTACACACAACGTCTTACGATTTGACCACGGGCGCGATGTTGTCCCAAGAGCGCCCGCCCCGAATTGCACGGGGATCTTTGTGTCATCAATCAGCGGAGTTCGATTTGGTCCGCGACGCTCGGTTTTCAATCTGTAGCAAGAGCTTCGTACTGATCGCGCCTTGACTGCCGCTCTTCTTTTGGCGTACCCGGCCCAAAGGTGAAAGTGGCCGGCGCAGGACTTAAACCTACATCCACAGTCGTGGCATTGTCAGTCTGACTCTGAAGCTAAGATTGTGCTACTCTCCTTTGAATACGAAATCGAGGATTCTCTTGCCGATGTGCTGTTCGGCCACGTCGGCGGAATTTGCTGCCTCACGGGCTTTGACGACGGCCTCGTGAAGTTGCCGCACGCGGTCAAGCATGGCGGCCTTGTCGGCAGCCTTCAACGCACCAGAGAACTTGATCGTCTTCCAGTTGCCGACGACCACATCCTCAGTGAACATCTCGACCTGTGCAGGGTGTTCCTTGGTGGCCTCGTACTTCACGAATGCCTTCGGGATCTTTTTGGACTTGACGCTTTCCGACGGCGCGGATGCGTAGCAGTTGGCGCTGTCATCCCAGTGCCACTGTTCTGCCGGGTCCAGGACTGGCAACTTGCTGACAAATGTCGTCAGGTCGGTCAGTTGCTTCTCCAGAAACAGCAGGTAGGTAACTGGCACACCCGGCGCAATGTCCCCGACGTTGCTGTTGGCAAGCGTGTTGGCCACGTCCTGCGTCAGAACGGTGTCGAACATCTCGGTCAGAGGCCCGGTGACAGATTCCAAGATTGCTGTCACGCTGGCTTGGGCCGTCTTGGATTCTGACGGGAATCGCTCGCCTTCATCGTCTCGCGGCGTGTACGTCCGGCTGATACCATTGAACAGCTCGGCTTTCTGAATGGCGTGATAGGCGTTGGTGATCGCCTCGGTCGCCAATTTCTTTTTGGCGGCCACAACCGCCACGACCTGATTCAGTTTCCCCATGCTGCACCTTTCGTAAGATTGAACTTGATTCTTCCGGCCATGTCATCGGCCGTCACGTCCTCGTACAACAGGATTGTAGTCGTCATGTTGTCAGGCTGAAACCAGAAAACCTCAAAAATCCAGCCGTCTCTGGCGATCCCGTGAGTCCAACTTCGTCGGCTCGTTAGCAACAGGCGAAACCGCCTGCTTCGCTTTGGCCAGATTGTCCCATCGTGTCAAAAGCAGCCATTCGCCAATCTTCACTACCACCGCGCCTTTTCCCTTATTCATTTCCTCGCCAACCGCTTCCTTCCTGGTAACATACTGTTTCCAAACCCGATGCGGGTCATTGGCCCGGCAGATGGAACACTCCAGGTTCTTCGGGATAGTGATTTGCTGGCGAGCCATTGGTTCACCTTGGACTTTTGTTCGGCAGCGAGCCAATCTTCGGCAGGTGCAGAGGGTTTTCGGCCCAAGAGAGCTTCATTCGTCTTGGTACACACTGACGACAGGCTGGGACAATCTTTCCGTCCGATGTACGAATCAAGACGATCTGTGGTGGATGTCCACAAAAGACACACTTGTCGGCTCGCGTCACTTCGTCTTCTCCTTCCTAAGTACGGCAATCTCGTCCAGTAATTCTGCAACTGTTTCGTTTACCCATCCAGAGACCCCTGGGGCAGACCAGTTATTTCCGTATCGAGCGTAGATATGCCCATTGATTTGAAACTGAGTGTCTGGCGTCTTGCCTTTGGTTCGCTCGATCTTATTGCATTTGTGAGTCCCGATAATGCAGTCGGCAAAGAAAGTAAAGACAACCAAAAGCAGATGGGCTTGTTTGATCGAATCGACATTGTGCGGAAGGAGGACGGCCCCATTTTTTGGTCGCACAAAGTCGCGATCGTCGAGGTCGAGTCCGCAGGCGTCCCCAGGAACGTCGATGTGTTCTGATCCCCACTCGCCCCATTTGACACGAAGTGCTGTTCTCGGCTCGTATAACGGCCGTGCGTTCGGTCCCATCTTCTTCTTGTTGAAGCGATCATCTGGCGACTGGTCTGGATCGTACATGGCATTGAACCCGCAGCCGTCAAGCCACGCCCGACCCACGTTCTCGATTGCTGTGTTGCATTTCTCTTGCGTCAATCCCGATTCGGCAACGAGCACCTTCCATTCCGGCCAAAGCTGGATATGAAATCCTGCGCCGCTCATCTGGCCAGTCGGGCACAGTCCTTTGATGTGATAGTACATGACTTATTCAAGTCCTTTCAGTTGATTCCCAATCCACCACTGCCGCACATCCTTGAACTCGTCTGGTGGCATCAGGGTCTCGACCTTTCGATTCAGTGACTTGGCCAGCCGAGAGGCGGTAATGAGGCATCCTGCGAGTCCTGGCCAGCACACCAAGCATCCATTGCAGTTTGACGGGCACTGCTGGATCGACCCACGCTTCTCTGGCTTCAGGTCATTTTCCCCTATCACGACGATTCGTTTTGGGTCGCGACGCTTCAAGTAGGCCGTCAGCACCGCAAGACCGCCGATGCAGGAAGGGCGGCCAAGGACAGACAAGCCGGCGTCGATTAGGGCCGCCACATCACTTGCGCCTTCCACAATGTACACCGTACCGTTTCCAATCCACCACCACTGCTTGCAGAAGACGCCAGCGTTACTGGTCCCGGCAAGAGTCTTTTTTGAACCATTGTCGTAGCGCCTGGTGATTCCTACGATTTCACCATTGATACCCCTGGACGGAAAGGACGCCCATTCAGTTCCATCACAATCCCAGCCTATCCCGACGTACAAGTCGGCAAGAACATCTTTTGACACGCCAAGGACAGACGCCAGGGCGATTCGTTTGTCGGCAGCGCGTTTGTTCGTACAGCACGTTTTGGCGATAGCTGCGGCATCTTTGCGTGGTCGTGGCGGCTTATCTGGTATATTGACGTGCGGCAGGGGCTCGGAAAGACGATGAATCCAACCGCCAGACTCGACGGGACGATTGCTTTCCACCCTCATACAATGAACCAGATCGTCGGTGCGAGTACACCACGTTTCGTTTTGGCAAAGGGGACACTTATGCCGTTTGGATACGCGGACCCACTTTGTCTTGTCGAACTGTCTCATGCCGATGCCCAATCATGACTTGGTGCCTGCCAAGTAGTCGGCAATGGTTTGGATCGCCTGACGGTATAGGGTCCGCTCTTCAGAAGTAAGGCAAATGTCAGTCGCGGACTGCAACTCGACAGGTCGCATCTCCTGAATGAGTGGCATCACGACCTGGGCATGTGGGTCCTTTAGTTTGTCAAGAAGGGCTTCGTTCGCCGCATCATTACTGGCCGGGTACTTCAAGATCATCGGGAAGCCGCTTCCTCGCTTGGTGACGGCCCGCGACAAGATGTCTATCACGCCAATGGCTAAGGAAACTTGGTTCGAGACGGTTTCGCTGGGCATGTTGGCTCCCTTTTATTATCTGTGGTCCAGAAAGAACTTTTGCTATCCGGCAGATACGGCAAGGCCCAATTGCACGAGCCGACGAATCACGGTCTCGCCAGTAATGTGGTCGTAGTTCTCTGGTATGGACCGTGCGACTCCTCCACAATCGAAACACACGAACTTGTAGATGAACGGCCTGTTTGCTTCCAACAATCGCGTGCCCTCATTGGTTATCGCAGTCGGCGTGCAAATGCCCCACGAGGGCGACTCGCACTGACACGGCCGGATAACAGGCTGTTGCACGCCATCGTCCTCGATCATGGTTGGCTCCTTTCGCCGCCGAGGCGTGAACCTCCGGCGTTATTCTGGCTGTTCGACAGGTCCCTTCGGCGGGGTTGAAAACAGATGCTCGAAGCTGAGGATATTGTCTTGGTTCAGGCCGTTTAGTGCTGCCAAATGATTCTCGTTCAGCTTACACAGCCCCATTGCTTCTGGAGCGTACCAAGAGTACCGGTGGGCGATTCGTGCGATCCACCGCAGGTCATTGGAAGTCGGGGCAGAGTAGTCGTGCTTTTCCAGCCACCTGTCGAGCAAACTTAAAAAGATCTTGACCATCACGTCCGCGTGGACGCTCATGGCGATCTGTTTCATTTCTTCTGCGGAATTAGTGCCGATGATACGTGCTTTCATCTCGGCGGCGGCGAGTTCCTGTGGGGTCATGTTGTATCCTCAGTTAAGGAAGATGGATGGCATCCGTTCCCTCGCGGTAAGAATGGCATCGCAGTCCCAAAGGTGCTGAATGAGATGTTGAGAAATGAGGTTGTGCAGCGAGTCGTCTTGTGCGGCATCGAGTTGCTGATTGCACCACGCGCAGACACCACACCCCATGACCCTTGATTGGCCAAATGGTGTATGCAGTTCATTTAGGACAGCTTGGCTTGGAATCCAGCACATGGCAACCGTGGCCTGCCGGCCGCAGATGGTGCAGCGAGCCTTGCCGCTTGATACCTGTTGAAGCGTCATCAGCTGGCAAACGGCAAGGGCTTGCGGGTCTGGGTACATGGGAATCTCCTCTGCCATGATTGTAGCCTGGTTGAGGATTTCCTGCATCACGAGCCGTAGAATTCTTGGTAAAAACCTTGGATTCCGGATTGATCAAAAGGGTTTCCAGGACGTAAAATCGGGCTGCTGGCGGCGTGCGGCCGTCCAGCAGCCCTACCACAATCACCTTAACAAGGAAGGCGATCATGTCTGAAACCAATTCTACCGAAGTCTGGCGTCCAGTTGTAGGCTACGAGGGACTTTATGAAGTCTCGAACCTGGGGCGAGTCAGAAGCCTTGATGTCAGGGTTAATTGTGCCAACAATGCAACTCGGGTAAAGCGTGGCAAAGTGATCTATCAGCACGAAGATGACGATGGCCGCATGAGTGTCCACTTATGCAAGCTAAATCGTTCAAAAACAGTGCGAGTTCATCGACTTGTGCTTGAGGCGTTTGTGGGTTCGTGCCCAGATGGACTCCAATGCTGTCACTGGGACGGCAATGCCAGCAACAATCGGGTCGAAAATCTGCGATGGGGTACGCAAAAAGAGAACGAAAAAGATAAAGACCGGCACAAGAAAAGGCCACTTGGCGAGAAAGATGTTCATGCAAAATTAAAAAATTGGCAGGCCGCAGAGATACTTAATGGAATCGGAAAGACAACGGTAGTTAGCTTAGCAAGGAAGTTTGGGATTAGCGGGAGTACTGTGTGTGGAATACAGACAGGTCAGATATGGAAGCATCTTCCCCGCCCAAGTGACCTTGAAAAAAGAAAGAAAATCTACCAGAATCACAAGTTAAATGAACAAAAGGCACAGGAAATTCGCAGCTTGCGAGGAGCCATGTCAGTGCATGAGATTGCGAGCATGTATGGAATTAGCAAGTGGAATGTATATCACATTTGGTCTTGCACTACGTGGAAGAATGCTGAAGAGGATTCAGGGACTTCCACGAATCCATCCACAGTTCGCGAGAAAGCTGATGCGAAGCTATGATGTCATTCTCTGGAAGTGGCCGGCGAGTTTGATTCCCCCACGGCACAAATCGGCGATCCTTGAACAGACTAACGCGGTGCTGCCTTGCGATTGCTCCAACAAGTACGTCTTCTGGACCACTCGGCGCGGTTAGCTCACTGGATATAAGCTGTGCAAGGCTGCGGTCTACAAAATACATCGCCCCGCCACTTGCGTATCCGCGCCATCTGCCGCCTGGTTCGCATCCGACGTACCGTTTGTCTGTGAAGTCATACTGAACAAGGCGGTCTGGGATAAGCAGCGAGTCATTGTCGCCCTTTCCGATGTAGTCTGCATCAGTGTTTTCGACTGCCCATTCCATCCAAGCCCTTGTCTTCTGGGGCAGGCAAGTGTAGGTGTCTGGGACCGGGAAGTAGAGCGTGTCTTGTTCTTGTCGAAACTCGACCACACCACCGCGCAGGAAGTAAACTGGGATCGCCAGTTCCGTGGCTGTCTTCAGCCATGTTTGACGAACAAGCTCGTCCCTGTCGTCGTGTTTAGCACAAGATAGTAGGCCGATGACGAGCTTCATGGTTTCAGTCTCGTCCCCATACAAAAGGAAGCCAATAAGCAAACCGCCACCAGAACCCTTTGGCGACATGGTAGTAGCAGTCGCTACCATGCGGAATATCAGGCTTCAAGCGGAAAATCCCGATGTTCACGCGACGCCACCCGAACGGAAGTTCGTGGTATCCTGGCTCGACGGTAAACCACCAGTTCCAGCTCTTGAAGTCCAGGCGTTTTGGGTATCGCATTGTCATTTACCCCCGAAGATAAACATGGCTCCTCCAATAACCGTTAGGGCATATAGTACGACCATAAATGTCCAACATGCCCAATCAGCAGATGGTGAATCGTTTCCGGAATTCAGTTCCACTCCAGTCCGGCCGCCGCTTGGCGTAGAACACCGGGATCGGCAGGTCGTCTCCGACATAGGCTTGTCCAATGTAGTCCTCTCCCAAGATTCGCACGGCCGGTCGCACGGCGCAGATCAAGTCGTACAGGTCTTCTTCGGTGTTGTAGGGAATCACTTCAACAATCTGCCGAAGCGATGACAGAAGGTATCCACGTTCCTCTACTGTGAGTGTAGGGCGCGGCTTGCCTCGCTGCAACGATGGATCGGTGTGAAGTGCGGCGATGATGCCTGTGCAGACTCCAGCTTCGATGGCTTGGTCCATTGCCCAAATCGCACCAGGATGCGGAAATGGGCAGAACGAGCTGGCGAGCAGGCCGAGGGTCATAGCGTGAATCCCGATGAAGCGGCGTCGCCCATGAACATCTGGACGGTTTCCCGACTGAACTCGTCGAGCGACTTGCCAAATAATTTCAGCTTCAACAGGAACGTCGGAAACACGGTGATTATGTGGCACCCCACGGCGTCGGCCTGGAGTACGTTGTAGGGTTCTCGCACGCTCGCCCAAATGACTTGATGCGGCGTTCCTTCGGTTTCGTGGATGGCGTGCTGGACGTAGGGCAAGGGGCACTGTCCGGCGTCTGCGATGCGTCCCGCGAACACAGAAACGTACCCGGCAGAGCCCCCGTCCAGGGCTTCGCAGACGGTCGCGATCTGTTTGTGTGTGAAGATGGCCGTAACGTTGATATGGATTCCGGCCTGGGATAACTCCCGAATCAAGGCGGCGTTGCTCTCGCCGGTGGTTCGCACCACGGGAATCTTGACGAAGATGTTGGTGCCAAGGCTGGCCAGCTGCCGAACTTGTCTACGGATGCCATCAGGTTCGTCGGCCAGTACCTCCAAGGACAAAGGCATGTGGGGAAATTCGGCGGCAGCTTCGCGGCAGAAGTCAAGGTAGTTTGCGACTCCCGCTTTTTTGGCAAGGCTAGGATTCGACGTGTATCCACAGACGAGACCGGCAGCGGTCATCTCGCGCATCTGCCCGAGATCGGCAGAATCACAGTAAATTTTCACTCGGAGTTTTTCAAGATCCATTCGACGATCTCCTTTTGTATTCCGCAGTTGGTGTTAAGTTTTACTGCTCGTCGCTGTGGTATGACGGCATTGATTGCGGCAGTAATGTCGGTCCAGCGATCACCGATCATTGCGCATAGCGGTAGCCTAAGGTCATGCTCATACGCTGCTGTAAAAAGCATTCCTGGGCTTGGCTTTCTGCACGAACATCCATCGTTCTGGTCGTGGCAGCAGATGTAGTATGCGTCGAGTGGAATGGAATACACAATTTCTCGGCATATCGCTTCAGTGTCTTGCCTGCTAATGGCTCCTCTTGCTACATCGGGTTGGTTCGTGACCATGATGAGCTTGTATCCCGCCTGTCGCAGTCTTTGACATGACTCTTGCACGTCTGGAAGGTACTCGATTTCTTCGATTGTTCGCGGCCCTCGTGTCGTTTCGCCTTCTGGAAAGGCGCGGACGAGAACTCCATCGCGATCGAAAAACACGGCCTTGGCAAGTGTCATGGCACTGGTCCATTTGGTGCTGGCTGTTCGATGACAACAGGAATTCCGAAAATCGTATCTGGCAGCCCAAAGTTGGCTGGCAGGTCGCCTGGTGGTGGCCCATACGTTTCAAGAATCAGAAGACCCTTTTCTGTAATCTCGAAATCGCCACGACACCCGCAGGTGCAGCCGTTTACAAGTCCGCGTCTGATAAGCGTCGCCATTTTCGCGAGGGCCAGCTTTGGTGGCGTTCCCGGTGGCATTGCGCGAAGCACGCTGTTGTCTGGTTGGTAATCATCGGTCCAGAACCACGTTCCCCACTTAGGCAGTCCAGGTTGCCATTCCGGCATGTGGGCCAGGAAATGCAGGATGGGCCAATCGGGGATGTCTTTGCACTGAAGGTGGTTGTGCTTCATCGCTTTCCTCCAAGCAGCCCCTTGAAAAAGTCCGGTATGCTGTCGTGGTGCTCCAGGTGGGCCTGTTCGTCCGCGTCCTGTCGGCCCCGCTGACATGCTCGCCGCACTGCCTCCTTGAATGACAGCACCCCGATCCGCATCGTGCCCTCGGGGCGTCGCAGCCCTGGGGTCGCGTCCTGGAGTTGCTGCCAGTAGGCGTCGAAGGTCATGGCGGGGCTCCGGTCGTTTTCCATGTTTCGCCGAGCACTATGGATTCTACCGTTCGCAAATGAACACCAAACAGTTTGGCGACTTCCGTCCGCTTCATTGACTTGGCAGCGTCTCGAATTCGTTCCGCATCTGCTGCGCACAGCTTCTTCCCGACATGTACCTTGGGTCTATTAAGTGCGTCATCGACCGTCCATCCTCTCCTGAGTCGCCCGATCACTAAAGAGCAGCTGGTGCCTGCCAGTTCACACGCTTCTGCGAGGCACATCCGTTTTCCTCGATACTCGACGACATGATTTTGCCGCGTGTTTCTGGATTGCTCGGTCTTGGTCGCCCACCTGACATTTCCTGGTTCGTAGTTCCCATTGGTGTCGATTCGGTCAATGCTGTGGTTCTTTGATGGGCGTTTGCCTATATAGTCAAAGAATGTCTGAAACGAGTTTCGCCACTCGTCGCATACCCGAATTCCTCGGCCGCCGTAGTATTCGTACTGCGAAGCTCCCGGTCGCTCGCACCTCGCTATCATGCGTTTCCACGTTTCGTGTTCTGCGGTGTTTGACATGCCATGTGTGAGGTTTTGTCGTATTCGATGGTCACGCCTCCAGCATCCACATGACTTAGAATTATTACTGACCAAACTTTCGGTGGTTACTCTCCCAAGTGCTCCGCATTCACACCGACAAAGCCACACCGCCTGTCCGCGCTGAGTGTTTTCTAAACGACGAATGACCGTCCATCTATTAAATGTTTGGTCGGTGAGGTCCTTGAAAAACGGCGAAATTCGTTTAGACTTACCAGTAGCCACGACGGTATCTCCTTACCGATTGAGGTTAGAACAGCCTGTGACGCACCAACGTCCAGTCTGTTCGTATTGTATTCCTGTATCTATTCTGTTGCAAGGCTTTCCCACTTTGCTGGCTTCACTGCGACTGCCGACACTATCGCATGGAGAACAACTGCCTGTACGCCTTCTACAACAAATGTCACAAGTTCGGGCGCGTCGCACGGGACCAGGACTGTCACGTCGGAATACTTGCCCGTGAATCCACCGTCCCGACCCACGATCGCCAGCGTGGTAGCGTCGAGTTGGTTGGCGTGGTCCATCGCGTAGACGAGGTTTTCCGACACGGGTGGCTCCAGTGAACCTCCCCCGACGCTCACGATCAGCAGGGCGTCGCTGTCGCTAAAACGTGAACCTCGAAGCCACTCTAAGTAAGCGGTCGGCCAGCCGTCGTCGTTCACTCGTGCCGTCAGTTCGGCCGCGTTGTCGCTGGGACAGTACGCTTCAAGGCCACAGAGCTTGCGGAAGTCCGCTGCCCCGTGACTGGCGTGTGCGGCCCCGCCTCCTGATCCGACAAGAAAGAGACGACCACCTTGCTGTCGAGTTTTCACAATCGCATCAGCCATGCGGTCGATGGCCTCTGTGTCAATGGCCTGAATGCTTCGTACTGTCGCAGCCAAAACGTCCTGGGTGGTCATTGGACGATTCTCGCTCCTTCGTTAGTGAATTGAAACGGCGTCTCGACTAGTCCTGCTGCGGTCATGGTTTCGACAAGATTCTGGCGGTTTGGCGGTTCAACGACGAACAGAAAATAGCCTCCACCACCCGCCCCACATACTTTTGCCCCACTGGCCCCTTTCTCGCGGGCGAGAGCGTACCACGCATCAATCGCAGGGTTGGACATCATTCTCGTCGTAGCTCGCTTCTTCTGCCAGTGCAAGTCTGTCAATTCACCGAATCGCCGCCCCTCGTTCTCCAGCAGATCCTGGTAGATCTCGCGCCCGATCGCAGCAATCTCTTCCATCAGTCCCGCCGAGCCGCCAGACAGGATGCAGGCAGCCTGCTCGCCAAGGACTTGGCCTGCCTCCCGCTGGATACCCGTTCCCATGAGTAGTAGCGTAGCGCCAAAGCGTGCAGGAAGCCAAACTGGATCTACTCGCACATGACCGCCCTCGTCGATTGTGAGTGCCATACTGCCACCGTATGCCGCTGCGTAGCAGTCCTGATAGCCGATTGGATTGTGCAAACTGTACCTCTCCAAAGAATAGGCGGCTTGTGCCAGTTCGTACTTGGTCATGTCGTGGTATCTGGCCTTGAGCAGGGCCACCATCAGCGACCCGCTGCCGCCCAGGCCACTGCCGCTTGGAACGTCTGATTCGATCTGGACAAGATCGTAATCGCCCCAGCCAGCCGCCTTGGCATAACGCAACTGCGGACAGGTGTTCAGGCGGTTGCCGATTTCGACCTTGACGGTCAGCGACAGGCTGATCGTGGCGGTCACGACAAAGCCTTGGTGGCCGGAACGCCAGTATGCGGCGCAATCGCTGCCGCCACCTGCTAGGCACAATCGTAGGGGGGCGCGGACTGTAATCATGTTTCATGCCTCCACGCCGATTCTATCATGGATTCCAGCGTCTTGTACTTGGGTCGCCAGCCGAGTTCTAACTGAGCTTTGTCCGAGTTGGCAATCAGCGCCCGTGGGTCTCCTGGGCGACGAGGCCCTTCAATGACCTTGACCTGCTTCCCGGTCACCCGCTCGACCGTGGCGATGACTTCCCTGTTACTGTACCACGTTCCGATGCCCAAATTGAAGACGCCTTTGATGTTGGGATTTTCCAGTGCCAAGCAATGGGCCGTCGCGATGTCGTCAACGTGGACGTAATCACGAAGAGGCGTGCCATCTGACGTGTCAAAGTCAGTGCCGTTAAGGGTCATTTCCGGCCGGACGCCCCTGGCGGTGTCCATTGCCACGGAAATCAACCTTGATCGGTGGATAGGCCGCTCCCAAACGCGCTCCGTGGCACCGCAGACGTTGAAGTACCGAAACGCCACCCATTGAAGCCCTGGCATCCATCGCAGTGATTGCTCAAAAGCCAGCTTCGACGCACCATACGGTGATTCGGCGGACAATTTCGAGTCTTCAGTCAGAGGCATCTGGTTGTCGTGAGCGTAGACTGCGGCGGTGCTGCTGTAGACGAGCCTATGGACACCAGCGCGGTACATGGACTTCAGCAGCATTAAGCCGCCAGTCACGTTGACTCGGTAGGCGAGCAATGGGTCATTCTGGCATACTGGAATTTCGCTTTCGGCCGCTAGGTGGCAAACGGCTTCGATCTTGTTTGATTCCAGGGCGAACAAAATTGCGTGTTGATCGTTGTGGTCCGTAAGGTCGCGCCGAATCAAGGTTGTTCCTGGCGGAAGCGAGTCCCTTGACCCGTATTTCAGGTTGTCGATCACAACAACCTTGTGCTCACGTTCAGTAAGTTTCCAGCAGACAGCACTTCCGATGTAGCCGGCCCCGCCAGTGACCAAGACTTTCATTGAGACACCTTCTTTCCTGACTTGACTCTGGCTTCTACTCGTTTTTTCCAATCACTGTTTCGAGTGTAATGATGCAAGAATACCGGGACAATCCCGCTTTCAACAGTGCAAAATCCGTTTCTGTCAAGGGTGGCTAATGATTCAGTGGCAAACGCTTCGCCCTTGTCTTTGGGCTCGATGACCGTGGCGGCGATATTGGCACACCAGCCCTCTCGCTGCAAGGCGAACTTTGTTCGGCTTCGGTATTTGTCTGAGTGAAGCAGGATATTAAAAGCGTCCTGGTCGTTTGGTTTCGTGTAGGGCTTTGAGCAGCACATGTTCCATGTGTCGCTTGCAAGCTCTCGCATGGCCCCTGCTTTTGCTGCAAAAGAACCGGCGTTGTACAAAAGTCGCTTTGAAGCGATGTCGTAGTGTTCTGGAAAGGTATCCTTCAAGTTCTGTCGGACCCACCATTGGTCGCAAATGTGAATACACTCGCTGCCGACAACGATTTCGTAGCCTTCAGCGTCTCGTCGTAGCCAACTGATTGGATTGGCTTGAAGGACGATATCGGTCGTGTCGAGCATGATTACCCAGGCGTTGTCTCTGGTAAAGGTAGCTAGCCTTGCAAGGTCCCGGAAGCGGTCAACAACAACATGCCGCTCTAGCTTACAAGGAACTGGAATGAATCCATGCTGCCTGAGTCGCCGAGTTGAACAGTCGTCGATTCGGTAAGTCAGGACACACACATGGCCGTCAAACGACGTAAGATGAATAGAGTTGGCCCATGTCTCAAACTGTGTCCATCGGAGCTTATCGACAGCTCCGACGATGACGGGGCGACCGTCTCGTAGAGGAAACAGCACGCTTTCAAATTCGTCAATCTTCAGTTCAACGGGCTGCTGCTTATTGACAATTGTCGGTCTGGTCGGGATATGCGCTGCGGGAATGTTTCGTGCAGCTTCAAGTCGCATGTGGCCAGGAAAGGTCTTCCTGAGAAATGGTTCGGCCAAGTGGATTTGTCGAGCAGCGTAGCGGGCAACTTCGAGTCGCCCGTCAAATGAGTCGCAGGGAACGTCTTGAAGCAGTTTGCCAAACGTCTTGTGATACGACTCAACCAAACCCATGTCATATTCATTGGATTGGTCAAGTATTGGGCTTCCGGATTCGTCAACGTCTGCAACGTGCCAATGAGGGGCGTAATTCAGCATCTCAAGATAGCTGTTGTTGATCTTATGGTCTCGCTGATTGAGAAGGTACGAGAATGTGAGCTTGCTTACGTTTTCGTCCGTAGACGGAATAAAGAACATCGTGAATATGTGCGGAACCTGTCGCAGGTGAGGCAGTAAGATCGCAAACGACCTAAGCGACCCCGCCAGGTCAACGACTACAGAATCAGAGGTAATGTGCTCGTTGGCGTAAGCAACATAAGTCTCTGTGTGATTGCGCATACACTCCCGGCTGCAATACAAGTACAGCGATGCGGTCTCCGGGTAGATGGTGGACCATAGCTTCTGTGGGAGATAGCCGTCACGGGAGAGAAAGATGACCTTATTTGCGCGATTTGCGTCCACGAACTCCCGAAGCTCGTGCAGGAAGGCAAGGAGCATGGGCATGTTGAACTGGATCTGCATGTCGGAGAGCTTGCCACTCACTCCAGTTCGCACTTCGCTTAGTCGATGGTAACGAACCCACCATGCCAAGGATTCACTGTATTGGGCATAAGTCTGCTCGTGGGTATCTAGCCCAGTCGAAGCAAGTTCGGTGCGGATATGGAGCTGCCTGGGCGTCTTAACGTCATTGTTGCGATTGTCGTCGACGTGGACTGAGACTGCGTGCTTGGATTTCACGTCACTCCAAATCGCACCTTTCGCTTTGCCGTGGCAAGTCACGTAAATCGTCAGGTCTTTCTCAATTCCTGCCGCATCAAGGATAGTCCTAATCTGAGCGGCGGAAAGGTACATGTCACTGACGGCTATGTCTCCAGGTTTGACACGACTTGCGTACTGTGCAATCGGGAACGCCTGCTCACATTCGACGGTAAGTTCACGTTGACATAGATCGTCGGCTTGGGCGTCCGAGAATCCGCTGTGATTGGCAAGTTGTTTGTAGATGTCATGGATGGTGTAATCTTGCCATCCGGTCTGGACGACGGTCTCAGCATTGCGACGCATTTCGACGAATCCTTCGATGCCTGCCAGCGCGCCGACGAGCGACCATAGCCTTGCGGGCGTGCCGCACTTACGGCCAATGATAGTGTCAAAGATATCCCAGCTACGAACAGTGTTCATGACTTGCGAAAGATGATGTTCAGGAATTGCCGACTCCAACCACGGGACAGCGGAAGATTGACGGACTGCATGTACTGCCACAGCAGGTTGGTTTCGAGGTCGTCCCGATACCATGCCATCATTTCCGGGCCGAGTCCATCGTCGGCGACCAAAGATTGGATGTCCCGTGTTCCGAAGGCGATCTCAAAGTCATGGAAACTGAGTCCGGTTCCAAATCCGTGACGCATTTCAATCAGTTTCGCTTCTGACTGTGCCGCCGCCCATTTCATGGATTCCCGATAGGCGTCATGCGGGGCGCGGCCGAAGTAGCGAATGGCGATTTGGTCGGGTAGCATGTGACCGAACGGCATTCGCGTGGCGTGCAGATCGTGATACGTCAACCGGTTCGGAGTGTGGGCGACGATGAACAGTCCGCCCGGCCGCAAGAGGTTCCAGAAACATCGCATGAGTTCCAGTCGCGGAACTTCGGGGATGTGTTCCAGGATGCCGATGCAGGGAATCGCGTCCACGCCGTCGGGGAATCGTCGCGGAAGGTCGTCTACGGCGTCGTCGGCAGAGACATGGAAAACGGCAGGGCCTTGCAATCCGAGTATGGATAACCTGGCACTTGCGGCGCGTACCATGATCGGGTCGATTTCGTAACTGGCTAGGCTACAGCCGGTTTTTGCCAGGGCGCACGTCATCGGCCCCATTCCGCATCCGGGTTCCAGCACGGAAAGTCCTCGCAACGAACGAGTCCGCTGAATCCACGGAATGACAAGCGTTTCCATTGTCGCCTGCCTTGCCCAGACAAGTTCTTCCATGTCCTTCTGGATTGCCGCCGTACTGACATTGGTCGTGTCTCGTCTGGCAAGATGTTCTGCCAATGACTCAAGTATCAATGTTTTCTGGTGTTTGCTGATGTTCATGGGACATTCGGAAACGGGGTGTCGGGAACGTCTTTGTCAAGGAATTTGCACAATGGACCCCATCCATCGCCGTCGCAGATTCGCAAGATCAAAAGGTCGTCTGCCGGGACGGTGTTCAGGATGCTTGCGGCGTGCTTGCGGAACATGGCGGTCCAGCGACGGCGATTGGGGCATCCGCAACTCCAAAGGGTCATATTGGACTCTCGTGTTCCGCCGCCATGCCGTGCTTGATGTGCGGAAAGTGAATCAAACCAGCGATCGGCATCTCGGGTAGTGAGAATCAACTTGCAATGGTGCTGCTGATAGATTTCCCGCCAGAAAAACCAGAACGGCTCGAACACACATTCGATCTCACCGAAAATGTCCCAGTTGTCGGGCGGGTTGTAGAAGTCGATCAGCGATTGCGCAGAATGGACAGAGTTGTAGCCAAGCGTCTCTAGTGCGACGTGAAGCGAGCTAGTCCCCGTCCGGTTCATTCCGCAGCAGAGGATTTTGAGCATTAGTCTGATTCGTAGCAAGGAAGCATTGGTTCTTCTTGGACTTTTGGTTCGATCGTCTGGTCTGTCAAGCACTTTGGACAAGTCAGTCCATTTCTGGCATTTGCTTCTTCGCAGGCAGACGATCCGCCGTGCTGAAAGCATAGCATTGGGTGCGGCTCTTCGCTTGGCAGAAGTTCTTCTTGATCTACTGGTTCTTCCACTTGGTCGGCCGCGTCTTGAAGAGCCTGCATGTCGCGGCAGGTTGGCAGGGCGTTCTGAACTGGCGAAAGTTCTTTCTGAACTTTTGGCATGACCGAAGCCTCGTCAAACCATGTCCTGTCGGCTGAAGTGCCGTAGGCTGTCTCACAGGGCAGGCCAAGGACCTCGCGCCACTGCTCCCAAACGAGGTCTGGGTTGGAAATTTCGGTCTCCAGCCGTCGCCGGGCCTGGGTGGCAATCGTCATGCGCAGGTCTTCGTCCCTGGACAGCTTGGCAGCTTGTCGCCCGATGTCCTGTGGTGAGTTTCCGAGCATTCCCGTGACTTCGTGTTCGAGCATTTCAGTCCAGCCGCCACGGTTCTCGGCGCATGTCGGCACCCCGTAGGCCATGCACTCCAATCCGGTGCGGGGCCAGTTCTCCATATCCATGTCGTTGCAGGTGACGTGGGCGTGAAGCTGCGGCCAGAATGATTCAATTGGAACTGCGCCGGGAGGGGAAGCCTTGGCCCAGGATGGGGCGAGGCCAATCTGTCTTGTGGTTTCCTGTGTAACCCCAAGCAGAATGGCCTGTCGGTCGGGAACTTCCTCGTACATCTTCCACCAATGTTTGCTCCACTTGGAAGCTCTGCCGCGAGAAGCTCTGCCGATGTTAAACGGCTCACCCTTCGCGTGCGAACGAGGGGCGAACTTGATCTTCTCCCAGTCGATATATCCTCGCACGAGATGAAACTTGTCGAGTCCGTATCGTTGGACTTGAGGAAGAAGAACGGACTTCTGGTACTCGGACTGAAAGATGATATCGCTGATCAGTCGCTCTCTGAGAGCACCGGTCACCGTTTGCCGAAGGAAGCACATGAGCGGGGCCACGATGAACCGACAGCCCATCTTGGCAAGCTGCCGCTTAGCCATGAAGGCGTTGTCGTTACAGAATGTGATGACCGTGGAACCAGCGAATCCTTGGATCGTGTGAAGCAGCCTGGGGCCGGGAAGGTAAACACTGCAGCCCATGCCTTCCAACTGGTCGGTAATTTGCTTGCCGGGGCCGTTCCAGGTGGGGATCACGCCCACGTCGAGGCCATGTTTTAGCCACAGAGACACCGCGCCAAGCATTTCGCCGTTGGCACCGCCAACCTTGCCTGGGGATGGACATCCCAGAACGAAAACCTTCATGTCGGCTCCTTTGACTTGTGGACGATGCGGTACTCCGTGGACGGGTCGTTCTTATGGGCCTCAATGTACAAATCAATTGCCCGCCGTACAAGCTCAGCCACGGGCGCACCTGTCCGCTTTGATTCTGCTGATAGTTTGGCCCTGCGGTCTTCGTCGAGACAAATGCTTGTTCGGATCATGTACTCACCATTGGGCCAACCTGAACTTTTGGCACGAATCACATGCGCCAGTGCATGATTATGGCAAAGTGCATCAACTGGCGTCAACCGCAATTTCTGCAGTTTTTCCCTGGCGTTCCCTTGAAGCGTTTTCCGGTTGGCCAAAGGCTCTGCGGGCAGGAGGCCGATTCCGGGCCACTGCACGTCACGGGCAGGCCCTTGGCGTCGATCCTTGGGCAGTTAGAGCAAATCGCCGCCAGTGCGTTCTGAAGCGATTCTGAACGCACTGGCGGGCTAGGGTTTGGCGGTGGCTCCTGACGGACAAGAAGATCTGTTAATTCAGGAGGAGCGTCTGGTCGATGATGGCACAGGACGCAGACGGGCAGCTTGAGTGATGGGATCTCGTCGGTCGAGCCATCGTTCAGGCGGACTCGTTTGCGTTTGATGGGGGTGGCGTGGATGGTGACGTAGCCGGAGATCTGGGGCAGGTCGCACCAATGGACGGGCTTGGTGACGCCTGCGCAGCCGCAATAGATGGTGCCGATTGGTTCAGGTGATCGGTGGTGACATTTGCACATTTTGCGCCGATGTTGCGGACAATTAAGTGAGCGGAGACCTGCAGGTCAGGATGGTGCGGTGATGTGGTACAGCAACACGGCCCGCGCCGGCTTGCCGACGATCCGTTGTAGCGTCGGCTTCCTGTGCGTCCACGCCACCAGTTTTTCGCCGTCAACAGGGTCTTGCCGGTGACCCGGCTCGTTGCCTGCCGGCCACATCCACGGGACGGAGACAATCACCGCGTGCCGCGCAGCCGCGAATAGTGCCGCGCAGAACGGCTTCGGCTCGTCCAGGTGCTCCAAGACCTGCAGGCACGTCACCACGTCACAGAGCGGCAGCAGGGCCGCGCAATCGGGCCAGGAGCCGACGATCTGCCGGACGCTGGACAGCGCCGGCCGCTCGCGGTGGTCAACTGTGTACCGCTGGTCGAAATCTCCCCAGGTTGCGACGGGTGTGTCCCAGGAGCCGATGTCAGCCAACGAGCCGAGCGGGCCGAGACTCTCCAGCAGTGAGCGGACAACGGCATAGTATTCGAGCCCAGCGCGCGGCTTCCAGTAGCTCATTCGTCTTCCTTCCGTCCAAGCATGTACTCTCGGACTCCGTCACGCAACGATTTCGGTGCCGCTGCCGACCATCGCAATGTTCCGTTTTCGGCGTACTCCAGATGTAGTTGTGGATCGTAGCCGACTTCGCCAAGAATCTCATTGCGTCGCGAATACTGACGATGTTTCAAGGTTCCGTGGTACAGATGGACGCCACGGGCCTGCACGTAGCCGACGCCTGTGATTTGCGGCTTTGCCGCCGCCGCCCAGCGACGAACGTCCGCAACTAATGCTTGAGACCATTGCTTGGTGTAGTTGGGTCGCAGGTCTCCCCACATACCACAGCACCACGCAACATCACCCCCGCCCGTAATTACGCGGTCGTAGATGCCGCCAATGTTGGCCAACAACTCACGTCTCGCCGCCCAAGCGAGTCCGGGATAGCCTTCCTTTGGTTCGGCTACGGAGGTTTTGTTCTTTGCGTTGATGTATCCTATCGAGCTTCGCCAATCAGTCTGCCATCCTCCGTCCCGCGAGATGTAGCGCAGTTCCTGAAACGCTTGTACGACAGGACTTTTCTCTAGCGATTGCGACAATCTGTCAACATAGTCATGGTTCAGCATCAATACGTCAGAATCAATCCACACGACGTGGTCGAACCGATCCGGCAGCCGCGCGATGGCAAGGTTGATCAGGTTCTCTTTCGCGAACAGACACGCCTCCGGGTCAATGTCGTATCGCCACGCTCCCGGTATTTCCCACCGGTCGTCAAGGCTTCCTTCCGCCGCAAACATGACAAGCCCGATGCGAGGGAACTGGCGAGCGAACTGCTCGTAACACCGGATGCGCGACTGCGACCGCTGCGGGTTGTAATGGCACGACACGGCGGCGATATTGCCGACGATCGGGTGATACGGCAGCGCAGAAAAGTGTTTGTCGGTGTCGAACCGGTCGTTCTTTGGTTGCGACTTAACCGGCTCTCTTGGCACCTCGCACTCTCGGCACGTCCGGCCCGTGTAACCGGGCACCTTGGCCTTGATCTTGTCCAGGCATCGTGAGGCGGCTTGCTTCAGGACTGGCTCGTTGTTGAATCGTCGGCACTGATAAACCTTGACCTCAGACGATGAACAGCCATAGCCAGCTATATTACCATTGACGGTTGCCAATGTGATGCCACGGTGGGAGCAAACTAGATAGGCGGACAACTGCGGTTCGTTTGCCGCCTGCGAGAGCCGACATCGCCGATGTGGTTCAGCGGCGGCAGCTTTCGTAATAAATCCGCATGCCGTACATCGCCATGTCCATGTCGTGCCGTCTACGGCACCGTATTTAACGAAGGTACACTGTTTCATCTTGCTGTGGTCAGAAATCTACTATTGCTGCAGATCCGTCATACGTGCAAAAAGCGTCGCCTGAATAGATACCTAATCCGGCTATCGTGCAAGCGCCAACGTAAGGCACGGTGTATGAATCTTCTAATTCATTGCAAAACACTCCTGCGTATACTTCAACGCCACCGAAAGTCCCAGTGTAAACTCCTATATTTGTCGGCGATGTCCAATATGGTTCATTGAGGACGCCTAGTTCTCGCGAGATACACCACTGTGATCCACCGGTGTCGTAGAATAGATAGAAAGGATCTGTTCCCCAGTACCATGTGTTATGATTTGGATAAAGTTCATAGTAGTCTTGTCCATTAAATGTTCCTGCCCGATCGCCTATGTCGTCGCCAACAAAGAAGTCTGCTGCGACACGCTTTGGATGTTGAGTAAGTTCGAGGCTCCATAGATGGGTTACCGAAAAACTGATTCCATCACCGTACTGCAGCAGTACGATTAAATGCACGTTCGGGTCAAGAACATGCAATGGAAATCCTGGGCACTGCTGAAAAATCTGTGTATATCCAGCTTGTAAATACACCGTAACAGTCACAGCGAAAGTGCTGATGCCAATGCTGAATCTAAACGTCTCGCTAATATCGCATGGTGAACATCCAGAAATATAGTACAAACCACCAATGCGAGAGCATAGCGTGCCAGAGCCGAAGCTGCCAGTTTGAACAGTAGCCGATGCTGGAGTGCGACCTTCCAGCTTGCATGTCTCACATAACGGTGTCTCACATGTAAAGCAGTATTTTCTTGCAGGGATATCATAATAGTAATCGTCAGTGGAGCAGTCAGTTGTGTAAGGAGGAGGTCCGCAATACCACAGTCTCCAATATCTAAATCGCCTGACAAACATATTAGAGACGTGATCTGGACCAGTCCCAAAGGCGGCATAACTGCCAATGGGCAATGAGTTGTTATACACGGCGCACGCTGAGCACCTTGCTGTTCCAGTCGCGGCGTCGGCAAGCTCGCCTTTGGCAACTCCAGTGTCTGGGTCGTAGCAAACAGTTAGTCGATACCATTCGTCAACGACAACGCCGCTACAAGTAACGGTTTCGCATAGCTCGGAATCATCTGACAAGTCGATGATATCAAGACTTGCTGTTCCTGCTTCAATAGTAACTTGAATACATATTGAACCACCAAGAATAACTCGTACCTGTCCGCCAATTGCATCAGCTAGAAAATCAATCTGAACTCGCGGAGGATATGGCGATTGCGGATGAGGTGTATTGGCTGTCGCAGTCTGGCTGACGGCTGAGATTTCAATTCCACCGGGAGAGGCCGCGTAGTTGAAGTTAGCTGCTTCGTCGAGAGTGAAGTTGGTGGTTAGGTCCGCCAGACTCATCAGGTTACTGGACTGAATTAAACAACAGCATGGGCACCCAGGATTTCCTTTCTTGCGGGCCATTAGCCTGTGCCTCCCGTGTCGCAGCACTCGACAATGACGCGTCTAGCGCAACACTGGAACGGCCCGGTGTCGATGTACACTTCTTCGGCCACGTCGCCGCAGATTGGCTGGTACACCATGACCATGTAGTCGTTGCCGCTATGCACAGAGTCGATGGCCGTGATCTTTTCTCGCGTTAATGTTCCACAGGCTATATCTCCTGCGACTCGATAGGCAGTGCAAAGTTCGCCGTAGATTGTGTCGCCGTCTGGTCCGGCGATCCCGCCTTCCGGGGTTTTGCAAATTAGGTGCCCAGGTAGTTCCAGGGCGTTCGTGCTATGCAGCTGACAGTCTACGCCAACATTAAGAGGCAGGCTCTGGATTCGTGAAGTGATGTCTCGTCGGTAGTTCTGGCGGAAGACGACTTCACTGGTCGTGGATTTGTCGCTTGGTGCCGCGACTACGCCAGTCTGCCCGTCTTCATGCTCGATGCCGAACTTGTGGATGATGCAGTCGTCGTAGCCACAGGGGTCCCAGGCCGTGGGGCCGACCGTCGTGAAGTCGTACTGTCGCCTGTGGTAGTTGAACCAGTCGCTGGCGATTTGATTGGCCAGGGTGACCAGTTCGGCGTTGTTCATTGGATAAGAGTCGCCGCAGACTCCCATGTCGGCCCAACCGCGAATGTGGATTGTCTTCGAGGTTGCCGCAACTGGACAGTTGACCGTCGTGTCCAGGTATTCAGTAATGGCGTGGTCGATGACGTGGTACGATTCGTGGCAGTCTTCTTCGGTTAAGTCATCCCCCTTGTCACATTGGCCGCAGAGCATTCCGAAGCGGGATTTAGGAAAGGCGACATTGACGTAGGTAGGCATGGCGTGCGTCCATGCCTCAGTGCATTCTGTGCCGGCGAGCTGTTCGTGGGCTAGGTTGCCTAAGTTATCCAAGAAGCATTGTTCAGCGCCGAGGTGGCTTGAAATCTCAAAGCCGTAATCGAGTCCAGCAATGAGGCGGCAGCCAATACTGGCGAGCGCGGCGTCGAGAAGCTGTGCAGCGTTGTAGTTGGCCCGCATCCATTCGCCTTGGTGTGGACCCGTGCTGTAGCCAGACTGAACTCCGGTGTCCGGCAGTGCCCACGGCAGATTTCCAACACCCAGTTCGCCTGTCAGGTAGTTGATGAGATCAAGCCAGCTTGTGAGATGTTCGCAGATGTCTGGCGCATCGACGAACTGCCACCAATATCGCTGGTCAACGAGATGGAGCAAGTACAGGTCGTAATCATTGGCGTCGGCGGCTACAAGCAGTTTGTCGGGGTCGTAGGTCTCGCCTTCCCGGCATCCTGAGACGCGACGAAATGCGAGCGGATACATGGTCCACTCGCTATTTCGATATGGTTTGCCGAGAAGCTCGTTCTCTTGCGGATTGTAGTCGGTGTCCCAGCGAAGTTTGGCACCACTGGCGGCCAGGGTGCATGAGTCTATGGCGTTTTTGGCTTGACCGTTACAGAGGAAAAGACCTTCTGCCCAACGAGTGGCACCTGTGCATGGCCAGTAAAGCTGATTCAGCCGAAGCGGTGGCGGCTTGGGCCAATTAGTAAGTGGCAGACCGATGTTTGTTTCATCCATCGGGTTGCCTTGCCACGTTCGTGACGGCCCGAACTCGCCATTTAGGATTGCGTCATCAAGTCGCTGGTATCTCTCCAGGAAGCCATTGGCTTCCATGTTGAAGTCGTGCAACAGCGCCTGGTCCGCAAACGTCAGGGTCGTCATTAGGTGAAACTCAATTCTTGATCGAAGCTGAATGAAAGGCTTAGGCTCATTCCGAGATATTGGTGGTCGTCACGCCGGACGTACCTGGGTGCTGACCAGCCACGGGGAATGAATCCTCGTTCAACCAGGAAGTGGCCGTCAGCCCCACTGGGAGCAAACTGGTCGGCGTATCCTTCACAGGATTGCGTGTCAGAAAGCAGTAAGGCGCTGAGGATCGGTCGTTTGAACACCAGTAGTCCACGGGCGGTGTGCATCAGTGCTTCACGAGCTTTGGGCGGCGGGTCCAAGACGACACGGTTCAGTACCGTGATGATGACTGTTGACTGCTCGCAAAGAGCATTTGGGCCGGCTCCCATGTATGTTGCTTCGTCGTACTGTGAGTCCCCAAGGCAGATCGTGACGATGGGCGACTGAGAGGGCAAAACGTCGGGAACAGGGGTGTCACAGATGAAGCAGTTGGCGGCCGAAAGCTCAGTCACCTTGGTGATCAGGCGGTGCTCGACATGGGACAGGACGAATTCTTCTGCGCCGTAAAGGGACTTTTCAGACACTTCATCACCTTCAGTTGTTCTTTCTGACCTTTTGCTAGGCTATCAAGCTGTCGTCGAGCGTTGGAACGGCTGCCGTCGGGATCAGAAGATCCTTTGATCGCAGGTCAAGTAGGCGGTTTAGCCATTCGTGCAAAAGACCCTGGCGTCCGTTACTCACGGCAATCGTCACCTCGTCCTCCAGCTCGAACTCAAGTGGCCCACAGAAGCACGCCAAGTAAGGTCCGCCGACGTACAGCCGCGTGGCCGCAATCATGCACAATTCGTCCAGGAATAACGACGTTCCGGTGCTCAAGGCCGTGGTGAGCGACACCCGCAGGTACACGGCGCGGGGTAGGGTGGTTGGGGTGTGAAAGAAGCCGTTGCAAGCCGTGTGCGAAGCGTCCAGGGTGGTCAGGTCCGTTGTGAACGAATTGGACGTGCCTTGGTCGTCTTCCACGTTGTCGCCTGAATCGCCGTCAATCAGGTCCACCTGAAGCACTCCGGCCGCAGGAGTCACGTCAACGCAGGCCCAGAGATTGAAGGCGTAGCAGGTCTTAGCGGAGAGCGAGACTGGCACCAGCAGGGACGTTAGTTCCGAGCTGTTGCCGGTAATTTTTAGGCACCTCGCGCCTCTGGCTACATAGGCACTTCCAGGGGTTGGCGTGGCGATGGTGATCGTTGGCGTCCCACCTGTCAGCTTGGACGTGTAGGTCAGCGTAGTTGGGTTGGTAACGCCCACGAAGGTGACGGAATGCGTCAGGTTTGGGCTGGTCCCTGTGGATGACACGGTGACACTGGCCAGGAACGGGAGGGTTCGCAAGGCCGTCTGCACGGCAGAGGCCGTAGCGTTGTAGGCCAAGGGCGCGGTTGTGTGGCTTCGGCCGTACTTGTCGGTGAACGTCAACGTGTAGTGCCCGGCCGTTGGCGTGCCGTTAATCGTGACGATCTGGATTTCCACGTCCGTCAATTGGATCGTCGTGCCCAGCGTGCCCGTTTCGACAACCCATCCGTATGGCAGGTAGTCGGCGACGGTGCTTTCGGTTTCCATGTCGCCGGTCGTGATTTTGTTACCGGACGCAGCCGTAGATGTAGTGACCGTGGCGGTCGCCCCCGATCCGCCCGGCCATGTCGGATCAAGCAGCGACTTACTCGGTTCGCACGTAATCGTCCAGGTTGCCGTGCCGGACGTATTAGCAGAAGTGCATCTAGCACGAATGGTCTCGGCGTAGATGAACTCGTTGACACGCCCATCACCGCGCTGATCGCAGAACACGAACTTCCCGTTGCCGGTGTTGTCGCCAGAGGTTCCAGAACTACTGCCAACGCCTTCGCCGTAGGTGATCGAGTAGCCAATCGTGGATGCTTCAACGGACTCGCCGTTTTCGATCATCTGTTCGATCAGTTCTTCCAAGGAAGCGTTGATCGTTTTGGCGATGGACGAGTTGTCTGCGTAGACCGTTTCGATGATCAGGTTCGTGATCGGGTCGGCGACCAAGGTCGAGAGCACTCCGCCGATGGTTGTCAGTGCGTTGTCGATGGAGTCTTCAAGACTGCCGATGACCGCTTGTCGAAAGTCGCGGGCTTCGGTATCGAGTTCGTCCTCGAATGCACGGATGTCGGCGAGCACTTCCGTATCTACGGAAGCAATCAGATCGTCGGCAGCGTTGATGGCCTTGCCGAGGCGAGTAAACAGGGTGGTGAAGTTTATGGTCATTGCGTTTTCCCTATGGTACGGCCGCTGCGAGTAAATCAGATGGGTTTAAGAAAAATTGTTCATCAATGGCAGAGCCATCCGGGTCGGGGTGATTTCCTGGAGAACCAGCGGGAGTGTATGCGCCAAGCACCAACGAATTTTTTGTTACATAAGGAAGGCGTCCGACTGCCAGCTTATATCCTGGGCCAACGTTGTATGGCCTGTCAAGGTAGTACCAGTATGTTGCAATAACTTCGTGCATGGCATCACGTCCATCTGCTGAAAGCTGCACTGGCGAAGGATCTATGGTGTAATGCTTTAGGACATGCACGATGTTTGTATTTGGGTCTTTCCAGTGAACTGGTTTGATAAGTTCTGGCCATGCGTTAACACGGCTAGCATGAATCGTCACCTTGCGAATTTGTATTGGACAATGAAGATGAGCAAACGCTACGGTGGCTTCAGACGATGAAGCACTACATTGTTTTCCTAGCGGAAATCCTCTCCATCCAGTGTCGGACGACAAGCTAGACGACATTTTGTAAAACGAATATGCCGCCTTCTGGTGAGATTCTGAATATCGGGCAGATGTGAATTGCTCTAATTGCGTGGCGTCAACTTGCGGTGTCGTGGTGTATGCAGGAATATCCGCTCCAGTTACTCCCGTTGGCGGTTGAGAGAGGTTTTTTGGGCAGCATGGATTCTGAAGGATCGACAAAAGTATGGACGCAGCAGCCGAAAGGTTTTTTGGCACAACAACCAGTTCTTTGTCATACATCCTGTCCCTGGGGTTTACTATTCCTCGCGTCCAATGAGACACGTCAGGTCTTAGCGGGCTTCCGAAGTCAAAGCCACCACCACTGCCTTTGAACTTGCTGACGTTCATGACCCAGGCATTGGCATCAATGGAGATTACTCTAGCATTGAATCTAATTTCGTTTTCGGCAAGATTTTCCTGCAGGGTGGACGATTGCAGGAAAATCGTCCCTGGAGAATTTGTGCGAATCCATTCCCAGTGTACTTTAGCTTCCAGTATGTACATTGCCAACGTTACAAGAAGTCTCTTGCTGACACTTTTATCTGAGCGAAGCAGAAGATTCAGTTCTTGCTCGCAAGAGACTCCGTATTGCGGGAAACTCATCGTGTATGTGCCTTCCCACGATGTAGCAGGCGCTGGTGCAGCAGCCCACGTTTCTTGGTCAATAATCGAAAACGTTAGCTCAAGCGCGTTGGGGTCTTCGTGATAGCTGACGCTTTCTCTTTTGAATCCTCGAAGAATCGGAGGAAACGCAAAGTTACGGGCTAGTACGTGCGGGTTAATGGATAATGCTCGGCTGCGAAAGCGAATTCTCCCTTGATACATTCTGCGAGTGAGCCAGCTTTTGCAATCTATGTCATCCGCGACAACCCATCGCATGTTCAGAATGTCTCCAATGCCAACAGGGTCTGTCCCGCATCGCATGAGCGCAACAAACTCGACTGTAAACCGGCATTTTGCAGTTCGCGTTCCCTTAATGGCTAGGATTTGACACTTCGTTCGCGGTCCATGCGAAATGTCATAGCCCTCAATTACACCCAAGGTAGTCATTCCGCCTTCAGAGTCGCGTTTGCCACTGGGCTCTCCGCATGGCGCAGTGGCGTCAGGTGAAATCAAAAACAAGACCTCGTCGTTGATGGTCATCTTGAATTCATGTCGCGGCTGCAAGAACTTGCGAAGCGTGTCGTGCAGTCCTGGTGCTAAACCGACTCCATCTGCCTTGCTCCAGTTGACGCGAGAACCATGTATTTCTTGATCGACATCAGAAGTATGCAGGTCGCCAGTAAACACGACAGTAGTGTGAATGCCAACTGGATCGACGTTGGTTGAGTCGTATGTTGGCGACATTTCAACGGACTCTGTGAGAACATTCCGTATGGTAACTTCGTTGTATGTTATGTCGGTTTGGCAAAGTGACATGTTATGGTGCCATTGGTCCAGGTTTGGTGCTTCTGTAGCTAAATTCGCCAGTCTGCCAGCTTCGGGCAAACGCATCGAAGAAGGTTTGATCTTTTTGCTGTTTGCCTTCAAGTGCTTTGGCTATTGCCACAAGTGGCGCGATCCCAGGGAGGTATTCTAGGTATTTTGCATACCGAACAATTTCCTTGATGTCCCACAAAAGCCCGGCCAGAACGGTAGAGATAGTGTTGGTTAGTGCATCCTTTATTGGACGGACCTCGTCAAGGAGGTCTTGGTATGCAGTGCTCATTTCGGATAAATTGCCGCCAGTGGCTTGTGCAGACTGAATTCCCCTAGTTATTTCTCGAACCTGCGCTTGAGCAAACATGGTTCCGATGGTTCCGGAAAACTGTCGAAGTCCTTCTGTGCTGTGCAAAAGAGCTTCAGTCCAGTCAGTGACGTGACGCGGAAGAGACGCCATTGTCGCCAATACTTTGTCTGGTCTCGTGGCAAGCGATGCTGGGCTACTATTGTTTGCCAAGTCGTACCCGAATTCCGCCGCGTCTCCAGCGATTTTACTTTGTGTCTGCCCAATAAACGGAGAGGCGTTTTCAGTAGTGGAGTGGATTCCGCCTCGAACGGCTTGGTCTGCGCGGCTTCCTGCGTAAGTTGCAGCGGCGACAATGGCCGCTGGTCCAGCAGCGCCACCAATGCCCAGTAAAGACAGAAGTGCATTGGATGTTTCGTTTTGGTCTCCTGCAGCATCGTCAGTTGGGCCAGTTGGACTTACTGGACTCGCTGGGCTAGTTTGCGCTGACTGCAGGTGCTTCCCGGTAACCGCCCCTAAGCTGTTGATGTGATCTACAAGCTGAAGCTGACCGCCATCAACCCAAACGTGCATTACGTCTCGCGACCCACCTCCTGCTCCTCCTTGTGAGCCGCCTTGTCCGCCAGTGAGGGCGTCAAAAATGCCGCCAGCAATTCCGCCGCGCCCAGCTCGGCCTCTCCTTCGTTGGGCTCCGGTTGCAACTGGCGGCAAGGCGGACCAAAAATCATCGTCGTCAGGCGGTGAAGACAGTGGCTCTTCTTCGTCAGGCTGATCAAAGACAGATCGTGGTTGATCCCTGGTTCCTTCGGAAAAACTGGCAGGATCTAATCGTCGAGGTTGTGTTGCAAATGGAGTAGTTGGCGGGTGAAATGTTTGCTGAAATGCCTGCTTAGCTCGCCGCGCCATTTTTGTCCACATGGACGTAGGAACGGCTTCGACAGATGCTTCCTCTGGGCCGTGGACTGGCAATCCTGATTCTGGTGCCGCCGTAGCTCCAATCTGTTCAAATTGTGCTGCTTCAGACAGTGCGTCACTGGCAAGATTGCCGCGATACTTTTCGGGGATCGTAGCCAAGGCAACTTGCGGCGGTGATTCTGGCGGCGGCTCTGTCCAGTCTGCAACGAATTCCGCAGGAGCAGTAGCGGACTGTATTCTTTGTAGTCGCGCTTGTTCAGCGGCCCCCCCTATCCGGACTCCTGCTTCATGCCAAAATGGTGTCGATGCTGCGGCAGGACGTGGGACAGCAAACAGGCTCTCGGTTTCAATTGGTCTTTCTGAACCAAAGGCAGGGGGTGAAGGCGGTGGCGGTGGTTGTGGTCCTTGCACTGGACCTTGAGTAACGTCTAAAACTAGGCTCTTGTATGCTTCTTTTGTTTTGCGGATCTGTTTCGCTTGCTGCCGCTGCTCTGGCGTCCAGAACTGACGTGGGGTGGACCGAAGTGATTCGATAACCTCTGCGTTTTCTTCGAGAAACCGCTGGTGTGCTTGGTACTCGATGGCAAGAGGCCATTCATGTGTGTCGTCAAATCGCGTGCCCAGATCAAAGTCAGGAAGAGAACTTAGTGATTGAGGCTTCTGTGTGTCTCCGTCATTGACTGCAATTGGCGGAGGCGTTTCGGCTGTTTGCGGTTCGGGGCCGGACTCAAGGGCATCACTGGAAATACCTGGGGCTGGCTGGCCTTCTAGTACGGCAGGAAGCTCTTCTTCTGCGGCACGCGACCAGTCATAGTCAAATCGCCTACTCAGGCTGTATTCGTTGGACGTTTGGCTTGGCGATGAAGGGGTTTGCGATTCGCCGACACTAGCTACAGCAGGTTGTGGCGGCTCCGGTGGCTTAACAGGGGCCGGGCTGACGGCGGGCTGTGGTCCTGGTGCGGCGATATTGGCTACAGCGGGTGGTGTCTTAGCCGACTGGGAACCAACGTCCGGCTTGAGAACTTCAGCGGAATCGCTTGAGTCTAGCTTGTTTTCTGATACAGCTGGTGGTTGTACTGGCGGGGCAACTGGTGCTGGTGGTTGCGATGTCGTGTCGAGTGGCGGTGGTGTCTCAGCAGTCGTGCTCGGTGCGATGATGGATGTCGGGCTGGCAGCGGGCGGTGGTCCTGGTGCGGCGACATTGTCCGGGCTAACGGCAGCGGAGGGCGGAGTAACAGGTTCTCCGGCTGGCGAATTGACGACAGAATCGACGCCCTTTGGCTTACCAACGTTGACGGCAGGTAGCTGGACAACAGGTGCTGGAGAATGCGGTGGCGCAGTGGTCGTCGGAGGCGTCGGTGTGGCTGGTGCTTGGACTGTGGATGGCGATGCGGCGACGGATGCCGGACTGGTTGTGGGCGACGGTACGACAATCGCTTCTGCACTAGGCGGGCGTGCTGGATGGCCAAAGACAGCGATGCTTTCAGGAACTTGAGATAGCGATGATTCAGCTTGCTGCTGACCAAAGGTGAAGATTGCTTCCGTGCTTGGATAACCCTCGGGCCGGGCGATAGGAGCGTCTTCAGTATCTAAAGCGAACGGTTGCGATCTGGCTGGTGGAGAAGTCGCGGTGACGATCTCTTCAGCGGCTGGTGCGTCTGGCGGCCGGGCGGCAGGGGCTTGCGGTTCGGGAATCGTGACGTTCGGCGTCGGTGGGGCGGCGTTCTCGAACGTCGGGGATTGCTGCGACTCAGCTTGCTTTGGCTTAAAAGTGACAACTGGGCTTGCACTATCCGAGTCGGGCGAAGCGACGGCAGGCTTGTTCTCAAGGATCGGTGCGAGATGTTGCGATTCGACTGGCGGAGAGGCGGTGACGATCTCTTCAGCGGCTGGTGCGTCTGGCGGCCGAGTGGCAAGGGCAGGCAGTAGTTCAAAAGGCGTAACGTTCGGCGTTGGCGTCAATGTCGGAGCGTTCTCGATAGCCGCAGGTTCTGGCGACTTAGCCGGCTGCTGACCAAAGGTGAAAAGCGAGCTTATGTCCGATGGGCTAGTTTGTGGAGCGACAGCAGGTTGACTTGGCTCAAATACGATTGGCTCTGGATTGACTACAGCAGGAGCGTTCTCAGCGGCTGGGATGAGTGGCTGCAATTTTGCTTGCGAATTGGCGTCAATAACGGCTCCGCCAGTGTCCAGCGGATTTGTCGATTGAGCTACAAAGGCAGGCGGCGGTTCGGGAAACGTGACAGCCAGAGTCTGTTTGACATCACTCTCAGCGGTCGTGATTTTGGGCGTCTCAACCTGCTGTGGTTCAAAAGTGACAATTGGATTTGTGCCCGAAAGTTCTGGCGTGACAGAGGCGGAACCATTCTCAATAATCGAAGGGAATGGCTGCGGCTCGACTGGCGGAGGGGCAGTAGCAACGACTCTTCCAATGTCCGGTGAGCTTGCCGGTGGGGCAGCAAGAACGGCTTGTGGTTCTGGAAACGTAATATCCGGCTGCGGCTCGTTTTTGATGTCTGGCTTCGCGACTGAAACAACCGCTGGCGATGTAGGCTGCTGTGTTTCAGTGGCAAGACCAAAAGCCTGCTCAATGATTTCTGATTTGGATTGATCGCCAAAGATGGCAGGACGCTTGACTTCAGGTTCAGCAGCCGAAGTAGTTGCTGAGACGGGCGAAACAGGATTGGCAGGTTCACCCGTTTCTTGCAGTGCGGCAGGCGGCTCGTTGCCAAGCAGACCACCCTGCTCTGAAACGCTAAACGCATCGGGGTTGGCGGCGAAGCTAACCTTCTCGCCTTCGCCTGCCTCGGTCTCAGAGGCAGTGGCAAGACCCTTCATTAGTTCCGCCACCATCCTGACAATCAGAGCGTCTTGGATTGGGCCTTCGTCCATGTGTCTACCGCATCTGTTGCATCATTCGCCTCGACTCCATCATGAACCGGTCCTTCTCGAACTGGTACTCGGCTTCTTCTGGAGTCCTTGCCATCGCGTCAAACCAGGACTTGTCTAGGCCGGTGCCGCCGAAGCAGCTTCCGATGGCTCCAGCGACGGATTGAAGGTTGTGGTAGGCTCGACGCTTGGCGATTCGTTCGGCGTGGATGACGAGCCCGAACCGGGTTTCGGCGTCGAGGGGCTCCCAGGGAGCGGTCGTCCCAAGAGACGCAAAGGCATCGGCAACTGGCCTCGTTTTTTTTTGAGTTCCACGACGAAACTGAGCCACTGCCACCACACCCGGCAGAATTCCAAATCGGTCAGGCCGGTGCCGTCGGCTTCGTTGAATTCGGGGATGCCAATCCAAATCCTGGCCCTGCCGATGAGTTCCTGCACGGCCTCCATTTCGTTGTTCTCAAACCGCTTGATTGCGCTTTCAAGGTCGATCGTTTCGTCTGCCCACATGGCAAACCAGATCTTCATGGGGTCGGCGGCGCGATCTTTGGTGCCGTCGTGGAAGCGAAAGATGTCTCGTTCGGTGGTGGTTTCTGGCGTTCCGTCTTTGGTTTCTGCCATTGTTAGGTCCTTGGGTGGGTTAGTGCGTAAAGAGTTTGGTGAGATTCAGTCCACGGATACGGGTAGGCTGGATCGCAGGGATCTTCCCCGTCGCCGTACTCAAGGATCTTGCAGTCACAGGCGTTGTCAATGTGACACTCAAACAGCAAGATGAATGCTTGATGTCGCGTGCCCATTGTCCATTTTCGACCCTGGCGAAGAACGGCCTTGGCGAACGTGACGATGTATTCTTTACTGGTTAGAACCAGTTCTTCCAACCCGTCGTCCTGCCGCATGTACCAGCCAGCACGAGGCATGATTCCAGGCGCAGTAATGCGAGCATCTTCAGTCGCAATACTACTGAGGTTTTTAAGAGTCGTCTGGTTGAACCGATTCAGCGAGCAGCGGACGTAGATAAGCGATCCAAGATACTGCACGTCACAGGGCGGCCCTTCAGAGCCACCGAATCCATCGCTCTTGACTTCGTGGAAGAAGGGCGTTTCGTCGATTTGGATTCGGTCCTCGGAGTAGCCCAGATTGTAGCCGTGGAATTGGACCAACGTCGGCCCAGTGGCGAAGTGCGGAAACGACTGGGGTACTACTCCGAGGAAAGGCATAGTGGCAACTCGCGGCTTTGCTTACGTGCCAAGTGGGATGTCAATTAGGTACAGGGGTTTGTACCGGCTGCGATTTCGTACAACTCCAGGTCGCACGGGCTGTAGATGTGGCACTCAAACACGAGCATCACCTGCTGGTGCCGAACACCCATGTTAAACCGCTTTCCTTGCCGCAGAAATGCCTTGTGGAAAGTCAAGTTTTCTGTAGCAGACGACAGTCGTAGGGTTTCCATGTAGGTGATCGTCGCGTTGTCACCCTGTCGCATGAACGCGCCCATCGGCCCACTAACGACATCGCCAGTCGTTCCAGTCATCTGATTGGCCACTTCTGCGCCAACGACCTGAGAAAGTGACGGGTGAATAGAGGACAACTTCTTGATGTGGTAGTCATTGAACCGATTCAGGTTGCAATGGACGTAGACGACAGACCCGAGGTACTGGACCTCCGAAGGAATCCCGGCCATGCCGCCGAAGATGTCGTTCCTGATGTCTTCCCACTGAGGTCTCTCGTCGATCTGAACTCGGTCTTCGCAGTAGCCAAGTTTCAGCATCGTAGCGTCGTCACCGGAACCTGTATCTGCGGCACTGCCAAACTCAACGAGCGTTGCGCCGGTACTGCGATGCGGGAATCCCATCGGAAGAATGCCGCTAAAAACGCCAGCTGCCATGTTCGTTCTCCTTCTTTAACGTCCTGCGGGCAAACGGTTCCATCTGGGAACGAGGTGCCTGCCCATCTGTTCTGGGTAAAAGTTCAGGTTTGTGTAATCAACAACCGTCGGAGCAGTTGTGTCTGGGTTTGCGGCGTTGATGTGGTCGTCCAGGTTGAACAGGTTCTCGCCGTTTCGCAGTGCTTTCAGATAGGCTTGCGCCAGTTCTGTGTAAGCCTTGGCCTGTTCCATGTGGTAGCCCGGCCGACGTTCGTAAAGGTCGGCCATCGCAATCGTACAGACGATCTTCTTCAGGAACCCCAGCGAGTTGCCCGTCAGTGATTCCAGGTCGGCAGGCAGATACCGCTTGCCGGATAGCATCGCAGACTCGACTTGGCCGGACGCATCCACGAGCAGCTCACTCAACACATCGCTGGCAAGCAGCTCTGCGTCAGTGGGCGTGTCGTTCATGTCCCCCATTAACTCGCCGATGAGCCGTTTGTCACGGCGAGTTATGAGGTCCGAAATGGATGCGTAGGCGGCCACAGATTAGTCTCCGCTGCTGCTGTCGGTCGTCTCGGTGACGCCACGGAACAGGAAGCCGCTGACTGGTGCGGTCATGATCGGATCAAAGTGATCGACCACGCGGTGATCCCACCTGCGGTTGTCCACGTCCTTCTTGGTTTCCACGGTCATTTCTTCTTTGAAGAAGATCGTGATCGTGGAGAACGACGGGCCACCACCAGCGACGGCTTCGATTCCTCCCGGCCGGGCCAGAACGAACACGTTGCCTTCGGTCATCGCCCAGTCGTCCGTCGTGGTGGTCGCACCGCGTTCGCTTGTGACCTTCACGGCGTCTTCGATGACCACGGGCAGGCCGTAGAGCGTCGGGGGCATCCCGTAGAAGTCCAGGCCCCACTTCGCGCCTTCGGTGATCTGCGGCGCGCTGGCCTGCTGCTTCACGAAGTCGATGATCTCTTGCGAGAGAGCGATCTTCGCAGCCGTGGCCGGGGACATGACCAGCATGAGGTCCTTGTGCGTCACGACGCCACGAGTACCCTTCTGGATGACCTGCACGGCGTAGGTGATCGACCGCTTGATGTCCATCAGCGAGGTCGTGGAGGCTTCCCAGCTGTAGCTGGTGTTTCCAGAAATCTCGTTGGTCCACTTGACGTGGGTCGAGTCCCAGTTGGCGACCGTTTCCAGCTGCTGGATGGTCTTCACCGTCCGCGCCGTCATGGCCTTCTGGGCGTTGAACATCTTGTGGACGCCCTCGATGTCCCAGTCGGCCTCCTCCATCGCCAGCTCGCCCAATTGCATAGGGTAGGCGTACCGAGTGGCCCGGTAGGACTCGTAACGAAACTGCTCCGTGTGGGTTCGCTTGGGGGCGTCGCCGCCGTCGGGCCACACGTAGTCGTTCAAGTCGGCGTCCAGGATGCGGGCACATTCATCTGCCTTGATCCGCAAGAACAGGCCCGCGCTTTTGGTCACGGGTCGGTACTGGGCGTATCGCGGCAGGGCGAACTTCGACGGGTCGCGACTGAACGTGATGATCAGGTTGCCCGTAGCGTCGGGGTTCTGCACATAGGTGTTATATGCACCGGGCAGGGCGTAAGTTCCGGTCGAGAGCGGCATGGTAAATCTCCTTGGTTCCGGACATGCACCCCGTTCTTTGGCTACGGCACGTCGCGTTGCAGTGGGTTAGGCGTTCTTCTGGTAGATCATGACGTGAATCCAGGCTTTCTCGCCGGACGAATATGCGACACCTCGCTGGCAGATGCCAACGACGTAGTTGCCGGCAGTCGCAATCATCGCCACGCCATTGGTGCCGGCCATGACTTCACAGCCATCCGTCAGCGTTTCGCCGATCTCAACTTCCGCCACATCGCCTGGACCGTGAACGCGAACAGGTTCTTGGTCCAGCGCCGCATAGGCGGTCGTGACAGACGGGATCGGTGCCTCGCGAGTTCCGTTGAAAACGACGCCAACAGGTACTGCCGAGCCGTCGTCAGCCATCAGAACTGCGTTGTTTTCGTCGGTGGCTCGTTTGACGATCCGAGCAGGATACAGGTTTTCACCGGCCACATAATTCGGGTTCAAGAGCGGCATAGTTCTTCTCCTTCAAGTAACCGGACGGAAGCCGGTGGTTGAGTTACTTCGTCAGTTCCTCGCGAGCGATCCGCTTCGCTTCCTCGTAGGCCATGACCTTGCCGGGGTTCTTGCTCGCGTAGTCGGTCGCGATCTTGACGGCTCGCTGGTTGATCTTCTGGGACATCGCGTACTTCTCCGGCGATCCCAAATCTTCTTCCGTCTTCGGGGCGTCCCCGGTCGGGATATAGACGCTGGCCTTGGCGTGCTTCTCGGCGTAACGCTCAACGTCGGCGATGTGTTTCTCGAACTCCGCATCCGTCATGCTGCCCTTCTGGCTATACAGGCATCGTTCCAGTTCTTCACTGGCGTCGATGAACGTCGGGAAGCGGCTTTGCAAGTCCGAGATTTTGGCGCGGCGAGCGTGATTGGCGTTAACTCGCTCCAACTGCTGAATGCGAGCGTGCATGGTGGCCATGTCCTTCAGGGCCTCGTTGTGCGAGCGCTGAAGTTGGGTGTACTTTTCGACAACGGCATTGCCTGAAGTGCTCATGGATCGTTTCTCCGGTTCGGGTTCCTCTTCGGTTGGTGCCTCACCGGACGGTTCGCCTTCCGGTCCAGGCGTGGGTTCGGGTTCTTCTCCTCCGCCAAGGTCATCGCCTTCTCCGCTTCCAAGGGCGTCCAAGTCTCCCAGGTCGTCGCCTTCGGGCGCGATTCCGAGGCCCTGGTCCATCGCTTCGTCGCCGCCCTGGTCGAGTCCGCCTTCTAGGCCCTCGTCACCTCCCAAGCCCGCGCCACCGCCCTGAATGGCCTCAATGAGTCCATCGGGCGTCTTGAATGCTTCGAGCAGCTTGGTCAGGAAGTCGAACTGGGGAGTCTGCGAGATTGCGTGAATGACCTGCTGAAGGTCTTGCGGTGCCAGCATGGGCATGGCGTTATCTCCTGTTGATTGGGTAATGGGAGTCGCCTTGCCAGCCGGCTCGGCGGCGTAACGGTCTTTGGATTTGGGCGGTGGAATCGGGGGGCCAGCGGATGCTGTTGGAATGCGAGAGGTGACATTCGATCGAGGCGATGAAACGCTGCCGATTTTCTGCTTTTGCGTTATGGCGTTGCGAGCGATGACTGGAGGCTGTTCGTCTGTTTCCTGATGCGGATCATGCCCCCAAGCATACTTTCCTTCCGGCTGTTTTTTAGGCTTGCGCTGATCGCCAATCATCGACGGCACAAACGTGTTCCCGCCCGGCGAAGCATAGTTGCCGGCAAAGGTGTACTTCTCCACCGTGGCGTCTTGGTAGGCGAACTGAGTGAATCGCTGCGGAAGCGGAAGCCGAGGTGCCTCAGAGCCAATGGCCGCGATTGGGTCAAAATGCGCCCGGCCATCCTTGAACGTCCAAAGCTCGACCGATCGGCGGGGCTTCTCTTCCCGAAGCGTCTTGACGTGCTCTTTCTTCTGGTACTCGTCGTGAAAGACGGCCCAGCGAGGCTTCTTGTGGCCGATCAGACCGAGCCGATAGTTCCCGGCGTACCCAAGGATCGGCGGTTCACGCTGAGTGGGGTCTTCCGGGTTCGATGTGTGACCGTCGGAAATGGCTGGGAACGCGCCCACGTCGGAAATGCGGTCGTTGTTCCCCCGAACGATCTTGGCAAGCTCTTTCAGGTCGTACTTGCGGTGCTCGCCCTTGGCGGTGGTTGTCTCGTGCTCGGAGAATACGCAGATGCCCTTGTCGAGTTCGTACCGATCGGGGTTGAACTTGCGGGCGGCCATCTTCTCAGCGTCGGTCGGCCCCCGGTACTGCCCCCACATCGACCAGACCGCTTCGTTGAACTCTTCCGGATCAACGCCCTTGGCGAACTTGGCACAGCGAACGGTGTAGCGTTCGAGTGATTCGTTCTGTTCGGGAATCGGTAACTTGATCGTTGACATGGAGTTACGCAAGCATTAACAGAGCACCAATGAACAACTCTCGTCTTTGGGTCGGGTAGTGTCCCGGATCGTTTTTCGCGAGCCGGTCGATCCCGTTGCACGCTCGCCGTAGCCGGCCACGTTAGGCAACGCCGGGCGCACTACCGCCCGGTGCAGAATGTTCAAGGCAGCGTTGTGATCGCGGCCCAGAACAAGCCCACAACTTTGACAAGAATGAACTCGTTCGGAGAGCGACTTTGGAACCCGATCTCCGCAGCGCGAACAGTCCTGTGACGTATAACGAGCATCGACTGAGACCAACTGACCACCGGCGCATTCTGCCTTGTAAGCCAGCATAAATCGCAATCGACCCCAGGCCGCGTCGTTGATTGACTTCGACAAATGCGACCGAGTGAGGCCTTTGATGTTCAAGTCTTCGACGGCAATCAAGTTGAATCGACGTACCAAGTCCGCCGATACTTGATGCAGGTACGTGCTTCGCGTATTGCGGATTGTCTCGTGAATTCGCTGGACTTTCGCCTTGGCTTTCGTGCGGCCGTTACTGCCTTTCTGACATCGCGAGAAGGCACGGTGGGCAACTCGCAAGCACTTCTCTGCACGAGCTGTCGGTCGAACGTTCGGGATGCTTTCACCAGTCGAAAGCGTCGCTAACGATGTCAGCCCCACATCAATGCCAACCTTTGTCACAATCGGCTTTTTTTCTGGCGATGGAACCCGCAAAACCAGGGCAACTTCCCACTTGTTGTTCGCTTTTCGCTTGAACGAACACGACAAGATTTTTTCGTACTCGGGAAGCGGACGGTGAAGATTGACTCTCAATCCACCGCTAATGCCTTTGACTCTCAACTGCTTGCTAGTCAAGCGAACTCCAATGAATTCATTGAAGGCAAACGTTCTAAAGCGGTGATGACTACGAAAACGAGGATATCCAGCCTTGTCATGGCGGTTGACTCGACTGAAGAATCCGGAAAATGCACGATCCAAGAGCTTTAATGTTCCTCGCTGAATACTGAGTGGAAGCGACGCCATTTTGCTGTCATTGGATCGCAGGTAGGTTAGCCACCGGCTTTGATCGACATACGAAACGTACACGCCGTAAGTTTCGTAGGCAAAAGTTCTCCAACTTAACGCTTCGTTGTACAGCCACCGTTGCTGGGACAGGATTGAGTCAAGCTCAGATCGCTGTTTTACGGTGGTTCGGAGTTGGTAACGGTACGTAATGATCATTGTTTGGGCGTCAAAAACGAAAGGTCGCCGCACGTTTTTACATGGGGCGACCTCTCGTCTATGAGTCGGTCTGTAAGTTGAATGGCAGCTTCGCGCCGCCTAGCCTACGGGAACGTGTTCCTTGATTCTGAACCGGTCAGTGAACTCCACGCCGTCGTGCTTCTCGGTCGCGTTGGCATTCATCACGCGGCCACGGATGACCTGAAACTGGATGTTGGCGTCCAGGTAAAGCTCAGGGTTGCGGTCGATGCGGCTCAAAAGTTCTTTTCGGAACAATGCCCATCGCTCGTCCAACAGGGATTCGTTGGCCAGTCGTTGCGTTGCTCGGTGACCGTTTCCGTTGTTTCCATTCATACTTCTGGTAATATCGCTATCTACGGATAGTGAGTCAATGGACTTTTGACCTCTTGGGGGCACTATTTTTGCGTGCTACCCGTTGGGGTGGAGAAGTCACTTTGTGGTAGTAGGCGGCGTGAACGGCGCTGTAAAGCTCGACGGCGGCGTCGTGGCGTCTGGCTGTAAACAGGGTTGGCGACTTTGCTTGTGCAGACTTTCGTTTCTGTTCCTCGGCTTTCAGTCGCTCGACCTCCTCGGTCTTTCGTCGTGCCTTATGAACAGCACCGATTACGTCATCGAGCCAGGATGTTTCGGGCTCTCCCAGCAATGATCGTCCGCCAATGTCTCGCCGTCGATCGGACGCTGCTTTGGCGATCTCGTGGAAGAGTGTTCTAGTGGCTGGTGAGCTGAAGCCTCCAGTCTTGTTTTTGGAGGCATACATCTCTTCCAGTAGTTTTTGCGTAACTCTGTCCACCTCTTTCCCGGTCTCAAAAAGCGCCCCCTGCCTTTTCGTTGCGTCGCGAAGCTGCTCCAGACTCTTTACGCCAGGATTGTTGGCGATAAATTCAAACGCCTTTTCTAGCGGCTCAGTGATTTGAGATCCGATGCGAATAAGGTGCGGAAGAGCGGTGCCAATCGCATTTTTCAGGCTCCGGGTCTCGGACCCCTTCTCAAGCACTTGTGGACGAATGAAGCGACTGAGAATCATGTCTTCCACAAGGTCTCGTCCCGATTCGTGTAGTTGGCCGTTCGTTCCAAAGAACTTGTGGTAGCCAGCAGTGTTTTCAAGGCGATCTCGTAACTTCTGCACAATGGGGTGATTCTTTGCTTTCAGTACCTGTCCAATCGTTGTCTCACCAGAGACTTGGCCAGCAAGGTCGTTTAGGTCATCTTGGCTCAGGACCGTTTTGCCAATGGACGCAGCCTCACGAATAGGCATCTCAGTTTGCCGTGTTTCCTTGTTGCCAATGGCGGCGAACTTAGCGAACTCGTCACTCCCAGATCGGATGCCTGGATGGACCCGAACCAAGTATGGATGCTCCATTTGTTCCATCTGCTTGATCTGTTGGTCATCGAATCCATACTGCTTAGCCTTGGCAATGACGGCATCTTTGAGCCACTTGTAGTCACCTTTTTGCGCTGCGATTAGGGCAGTGACTGCCCTTCCATTGCCGTTACTTACTTGGCCGTGTTCATCTACGGTGGATGGCCCAGCGAGCGCGTCTGGGTTGTCTGTGGTCCAGTAGGCAGAAACCTTATCGTCGAGGTGACGTAGGACTTTCCTGTGGTTCTCGCTGCCAGGGCTGTAGTCTCGTGGCTGCGCGTCCGGGTGCTTGTACTTCGGGTTTGGTGAGATCACTCCTTGCGCGTCGGCAATGTGCGACGGCTGTAAGTCTCCAATGTTTACGACGGCGTAATGGGCGACTACCGGATTGATTCCTTCTCCGTGGATTTGCGTGGCACCTCCGGTGACCATAGGAATCGGCTGTCCTTCAGGTGTTCCACTTGATTTCAGAGTTACTCTCGCTTGGGTTGTTTCCGTCGGAACCGATTGCGACTTCTTCTGCCTAGATCTTGGCGGGGCTTCGCCTCGCTCAATCGCCTCAGCCCGCTCCCGGCTCTGCTTTGCCCGCAATGACTTGGCGATGGCGGTGTCACGACGTGTTTGGGCTTCTCGTTCAATGTCTTCCTGAGACTTAGTTTGCGCAGCAGTCCGTCCAGTCTTTGGCGGCTTCACTGTGGGCGTCCTGCGCTGTTCTGCCCCTGCGGACAAATCCGGGTAGTCGATCATCCCGGCCGCTCCGGGTTTCGTGCGAGTTATTCGCCCGGCGTTGTCGGCCTTAACACGCGACTGGACCATCTCATTGCCAAGTTGGTCGGCTTCAGATGCCGTCAAGGCTCTCGGTGGGGCCGGGGGCCTTGGGCCGGCAGGCTGACGAGTCTGTTTGGGCGTCGCAACCGCGCGGGCCGTCTTTGCCCCGCCACGACGACCGCCAACCAGACCGGATGCGATCGCGCCCAGCACGTCAGATCCGACCGAAGGTGCTTTCTGACCCGATGGCATCTCGGTCCCGCCGTAGGTTCGGTGAGGGGATACGTCTATGGCCAAGCCGTACTTTTCCGGTCGGCCTCGTTGAGTGAACCGCTGCTTCCACTTGGCAGGCGTGAAGGTGAACCAGCGAATGGACTCCATCTGCTGCTTACCGGTTGAACGTGGCGGCATCTTGATTTTGAAGATCAGACCGTGTTTGGTGGCAACGGCGTGGAGCTTCTTGAGTTCGTTGATGTCACTGGATTCCCCGGTGTCCAATGCCCATCGTTCATTGCCTTCAAGCGGCGGTTGTCGTGGAGGGGCAGGGTGACCTGTTGGGGAGTCAGGGATGGTTTGCAGTTGTTCGACGGGTGCGGTGAGGGCGTTCTTGCTTTCCAGTTGAAGCAATGGTCTTGGAGCGAGCTTGGCCCGCTTGGTTGCAGCCCTTTTTTCTGCAGCTTGACGTGATTTGATTTCCTTGATGGCTTTGTCTCTGGCGATTAAGTCGGCCTCAGAAAGTCGCTCAGGCTCGGCCTGCGGCTTCGGCTGCGGGAAAAGATGCGGGAACATCACTTTCATCACGTCGTCAGCGAACCTCTCGGCGGCATCGCGTAGGTCTGGGTTCTCTCGCTTCTGTCGAATCTTGGAGAACGTCGGATTTTCGCGGAGCGTATCGGTAAGCCAACGAATTTTCATTGCCACCGTTTCAGGTGTTGGTCTCCACGGAAGAGACTTGACTACATTGGACCTAAATTCATCATCTACAATTGATCTGAGTTTCTTGTTTTTGTGCCTAGACATGAACTTCAGTTGATCGCTCCCTAAGTCGGCCTGGAGTACAGAAGAGATGTCTTTTGGCTCCCAGCCGGCTAGGTGTGCTTCCATTATCCATTGGTCAGTGTCTGGCCATGTTTTCATTTCTTCGTGAACCAAAAAAGACTCGCGATTCAATGCCTCCTGTTTCTGTTGGCGTCCACTTGGCTCTTCTTGCGCCAACAGAACGTCGGCTGGATCGGCTTCGCGTGAAACAGCCTCTCGTCCTCGAATCGGCTCGTCGTCGCCAGTGTATTCTCCTATGCCTGTGTCCGAAGTTTTGTCGGTATCCCAGGGATGTCGCTCAACGTATTGTTTAACGTAGTTGTACAGGATGCCTTGGTGATGGGTTGAAAAACTTGCTGGCTTGCCGCTTTTCTTTCCAAGTTTCGTTGGATCGTAGCTGTCGGCCGCAATCTCAAAAGTTCCAGGAAGTGGGCTGCCGTCTTCGCCTTCGCGTTTGGAGACCAGCCTGTCGATGGCATTTGTGTAGTTCGGGAACTTCTTCTTCATGTACTCGATGCTAGGCTGGATCTTTTGCCAAAGGAATGTAGTCGCTGGCTTGTCGCCTTGACGATGTAGCCTGACGAGTTCAGCGTGCGGAATGGACTTTAGGTCACGCGGAGGCGTGAACATTTTTTGAAGCGGCGACGAAGCGGTTGCTGGTTGAGTTTGCGGATTTTCCGCTCTGGGTTTTGTGGTAACAGGTGCGAGTCCGATCGCGTCCAATGCTTTTACGTGCCAGTCTTTCCCAGGCGGCACAGATGCTGATGTAACTCCAAATGGCACATTATGCTCTGGCTTCGGAAGATCTGCGGACAGTGGGGCATCAAACAAACTCGTCTGTCCAGGGGTAGGAGCACGATCTTTTGTTTCCTTGACCTTGGTAGCGGCATACTTGTTTGCGCCGGACAATGGATTTGGCGCAAATGTACCAGCCTTGGCCCCGGTCCCTCGTCCGTGGCGTGGCGGCCCATTCCCGACAGCGGACTGCAACTTCATCGGCTGCATCATGGTTGCGGCCGGAATGCCGTTGTTGAACCCCTCGAAGTCGATATGGTGTCCGGCCTGCTGACCTCCGTACCGCTCGACCTCGCCGTAGTAGGCTGCGGAGAACCGTTGGAGTAGGTCGTCTACTTGGCAAATTTGGGTGTACTTCTCGACCACGGCGTCGGCGAACTGCTTGGCACTAGACGAGAGCGAGAACGGGCTGAATCGCCGTGTTTTTGGATCGAGTTGCTGAGGTGGCGTGACGACTGGTCCCGTAGCAACCGGTAATTGAGGATAAACGGTTTCGTCTGCGCGTCCACCAATCACTGGCTCTCTTGGCTCGGTGGGTGGTGTTGCTGTTGGCGGAGATGGCTTCAAGCCTTCCAGCTTGCCCTTTCCGACGCCTCGCTCAGGAAAAACGGCGTTGGCCAGGAATGATGCTCGCTTTCTGACGAGTTCTGGATCTACGCCGGCGCTGACGGCTCTTCTTACGCCCGTCTTCGTAGTCTTAGTGATATCCTTTGGGCCGTACATCATTTCAGACGCGAGTTCGACTAGCGGGTGATTCGCAGGGAGGTATTTCATCGCCTGACTTGTTTCTGGAGAGACCGCTTGCATCTCGACTCGCGTTCCACGACCTTGACGTGGCACGTCGGATGGGACGCCATGTTCAACATGGATGAAGCTGCCATGTTCCGGGTGATCCACATGGCTCAAGCGAAACAGTCGTCCTTCGTGCGCAAGATATTTGACAAGTTTCACGGCAGAGTCGGGTGGAAGGCCGTGAATGTCCTGGTTATGAATTCGGAACCAGTTTCCTAAGTCATCTTGCAGTCCCTTGACGCGACGCTCGTCACTGAGTGGACGGGCCTTAGTGGTCTTGGTGACTGTTGTGGGTGCTTTCGTTGGAGGCGGAGCAATGGATTCTCCGCCAGCAACAAGCGATTTCTGTGCAGTAGATGATGGCGTGTCTGCCGTCGTCACCGGGGCCATTTCCGGCATGTCCGGCAGTTTGTCTACCTTGACGACGGCTGGCTCGGCTGGATTTTTGTCAAACCATGAGGTCTGGCCTTGCTGTGGTTTGCTTTTACGACTCGACTTACTGGCGTATTTTTGCTCACGCCCAGGATCGGACAGGTCGGGCAAACTGTCAAAGATCGACCTTGGCTTCTTCACGGCGTACTTGTCCATTGGTTGGGCACCTACTGCGTACTGGCTTTCGCCTGCCATCTCTGTAGCGATGGTCTCGTTTCTGGGGTCAATCTCTCTGTCCGGCGCAGGCGTCTCTGGCTTGGCCATCTCCCGTTCCCACTCTGCCTTCTGCCTATTGGACAGCATCTTGTGGCCTGTCCCCAGGTCGGTTTTGTGGGTTACGATGCCGGTGTCGTGGGCGTCTTCAAGGAACTTGGCAAGGCGGCCACCGTTGCGTCTGTGATTCAACGCGCCAAGCATGTTCACATGGTCGCCAAACAGGTACTCGATTCTTCGTCCATCAGGATACAGCATCTTGATGTACGGACGCTCTTTGCTCCCCGATGACAGGAGCTGGGGCGGCATGTCGGGGCGTTCTGGCTGCGGCTCTTCGACCTGACGGTAGCGTTCAGGTTGTCCGTAGTACGCACGAAACACAGCGGTGCAGAAAGAACTTTTGGTCATGGCTTGCAACCTGAACATCAAGTGGGTCAAAGAACTTCGTACCGAAGTCTACTAGGACCAGGGCTTGTTGGATGGCGGAACCTTCTGTTGGGAATTATGCCGTTGCTGAATTCGCTGAGCCGCCATTCTCAATTCTTCGGGAATTCGTGGCTTGGAAGTTGCTGGCTTTGTCGCTGCTGGTGTTGGACTGGCTTGGGTTGGTGCGGCCGTTGTTTCGGAAGGCAGGAGATCTCTTAGGTGAATCCCGGTGCCTTGAAGCTGTTTGGCGGCTTTGGCTAAATCACCATAGGTGCCCTTGCCGGGCGGTGGAGGCGGAGGCGGGGGGGCGGCGGCGGCGTACTTGTCGTCAAATCTGTCTCCCGTGCCAGTCAGGGAATAGTCGATTTCTTCGTCTGGCAAGCTGTAGTTGAATTGTCCTGCAAATCCACCTTTCTTTTCCGCCGCGATCTGTTGCCCTGCAGATTCTTGTCTCTTTCGTTCTGCAGCACTAGGTGGCGGCGGCGGCGGAGACTTTCCTAGTTTCTGTAGTGTCTTGGTCGCCGGATACCTTGGCTTTGGCAGTGGTGGCGGCGGCAAAACGGTGCCCGTTCCGGTTAGGGAGTAGTCGATCTTTGGTGCCTGAACGGACACGCCCACTCCTGGCCCGCCTCCCGTCGCTTGTCTTGCCTTCATGCGGGCGACGTTATGCCTGGCATGTCGCAGCCGAGTCTGAACGTTGTTTTGTGCCGAATCGGTAAAGCCAGACGAGTCGGCCGTTGCAGCAGGTGGTGAAGCTGATTCAGGCTTGGCACATCCGCCGCCCATTGCCGACATGGCAATCCCCGCGCCCAGGGCCGCCTTCTTGGCCGCATCCATGATCCCGTAGTCTTCTTTGTCGGCAGTGACATGATCGCCTGTGCCGGTCTCGGAGTAGTCGGGTTTGGACGGATAGTCTCCAGCAAGCGTGATTCGAGTTCCAAAAGACGACATCGGCCTTGGCTGCGCCGGGTACATTCCTGACGCTCCTTTTCGCTTCATCATGGGGTCGTCGTCAACGGAGCCCGTATTGGAATCACCAAGGGCGTACTCGAAATGCTTCTGCTCAGGGGTGTCTGGGATCGTTTCTGGCTGCGCAAACGTCGGCTTAACGTAACCTTTTGTTCCTGACGGAGCAGGCTGTCCTGCATGGAAATCTGCCTGATCTGAGTGATATTTGGCAAATCGCGCCGCTTCCAGGTCGTCCGTATTTTTGGCCAACGCGCCGAAATATCTTGCCAGTCCACTGTGCGCTTGTGCGGCATCCTTGTGCAAGCCTTTCTTAGACAGAAGCTCTGCCGCACGAAACAGATCGCCAGCGAGTGGGTTGTACTTTTGCAGAGACTTGCGGTTGATGGCTGGCGTTGCTGTCGCCGGTGGTTTTTGTGCCACAGAAGGCTCGCTAACTGCTGGCGACGGTGCTGGTTCTGTCATCTTATTGAAAAGCGACGGCTGATCCTTCATCGGCTTGACGGCGTACTGGTCGGGCGCTACTGGGGCGTCGTCGCCGAGGGCGTATTTTGGCGGCGCATTCCCGCATGTTGCAATGTTGGCGAGGGTGTAGACCTCTGGCCCCACCCCATAGTACGCCCGCGCCGCGTCGTGAAAAAGATCGCTTGTCATCGAAAAGCTCCTTATTCGTTTTGATCCTGGTAATAAGCAGTATACAACGAGGCGGCGAAGCTGCGAATAGCGTTCAGCGAGTGTTTTGACGGGCGGCCAGTGCTTCGCGAAGGTCGCGTGGGCTGGACTGAAGCCTCATCCTCGGACCCCTCCTGCTCTTGATCCTCGTCCGCGTCCTGGTCAGGCGTCTCCGACTCTTCTGAATCAGCATCGTCAGCCTCCATCTTTGACAGCTTCGTATAGTACAGTGGGTCACTGGCTGAATGGTCGCGGGCGATTTCACTGGCCACGTCTTCGGATTCCGTGTGTTCCTTTTCGTGGCGTATTCCGTCTGTCAGTGCATTCAAATCAAAAGTTCTTTCTGGCCTATTGTGTTGCCACTTTCATAGTCATTTATTTTAGGCTATCTCCAGTGCTTCCTGCTTCACAGACCGCCCAACGGCAATCTCCACAGGCGTTAACCCTTGCGGATCGCTTCGGTCGGCAACCACCGCCCTAGCGTAGTTTTTAAGATTCAATGATGCGTTTACGTCTCTGTCGTGTACCGCACCACAATCGCACGTCCACTGACGAACCGATAGCGGCAACTTATCGCGTTTCAAGCCGCAAACGTTGCACGTTTTCGATGACGGAAACCATTGATCGGTAGCAACAACTGTTCCGCCACGCCACGCCGATTTATACTCGACTTGACGCCGAAATTCGCTCCATCCCGAATCGCTTATCGCCCGCGACAGATGTCGGTTTTTGAGCATCCCGGCAACGTGCAAGTCTTCAATTCCGATCAAACTGAAATTGGCCGTATAGTAATCACTTGCCTTGTGGATGAAGTCGGAGCGTTGGCAGGCGATATGGAAATGCAGCTTCGCAAGTTTGCCTGCTGACTTGCGACGGTTGTTTGATCCTTTCTGTTTGCGGGAATGACGGCGGGACAGGCGACGCAATTTCTTCAATGAACGGCACAGTGGACGCGGCGGGTCAAGCCGAGAACCATCTGAACCAACACAGAAGTGAGATAGGCCCAAGTCGATTCCAACCGCAGGCCCTTGGTTTTCAGGCACTACGATGTCTTCCTCGACCTGGACCGATACGAACCAGCGACCAGCACGCTGGCTGATTGTGGCGGAGTTGATCTTGACGGTGGATGTTGGGATGTAGCCACAACGCATCAGGCGGACAAAACCAATTTTGGGAAGGCGTATGCGGTCATCACAAACAGTGACGACTTCACCAGCAACACGATACTTCGGCGTTGACTTGTGTTTTGACTTGAACTTCGGAAAGCCGACCTTCTTACCGCTCTTGATACCTCTAAAGAAGTTCTTGAATGCCGCCTCGCAGTCTCGGATCGCTGCCTGATGCGACCACTTACTGACCGAGTTCGCCCACTCAAACTCGCCTCCAGGCCGCTTCTTCGCGTTGAACTCTGCGTCAACCTCGCGGTATGGCAGTGTCTTGCCTGTCTTTTCGTAGTGGGCGATTTTGCGTCCCAATGCGAAGTTGAAGGCAAATCGAGCCGTTCCACAATGCCGAGCCAGCGACTCCTGCTGCTCAGTTGTAGGTTGTAGCTCCGTCTTATAGGCTCGCTGGATCAACATTGGACGCGAGTACGGAGCCCCGCCGCAGGTGTTAACAGAACGGCGGCAAGCAGCCGCAGAACTTACTGCGGGCGGGACGTGATCGAAATGTTCTGTTAACACCGTCATCGTAGCATGACCTAAATCATCTGTCAAGCGATCAGTTGAGGTAGCTATCGACTGTGCGGAACTATTGGTTTAACGATCATTGGCGTTAGCTTTCGTAATAAGCCGCGTAGAGATTCGCTGCAAATTCTCGCACTGCATTGATGTTGCTGACAGACGTAGCCGCTCTTTCCAGTCCTTTGTCCGCCTTGCCGCCGATCAGTTGCTCGGCTTCGCCGCCCTGTCCCACCGCTCCTGAATCTCGCGGTCCCGCTCGTTCTCTTGTTTCCAGGTCTTGATCGGGCATTCCTTCGACTTCTGGGTCTTCTCCAGGGCCTTCTGAATCACGTCTTCCAGCGGCAGCTTTTGCGGCATCTTCACGTTCCTTCTGGGCTTGGTAATACTTGGTCGTGCGGTGGAATTTGAGCCAATCCTTGAATGGCATGGGCTTCGTCCCGCCGACTTTCAGGAAGTCAACGTAGTCGTCGTAGGTCTTGCGTTCACCGGGGGTCGGCGGCCGGTCGATGGTCTGGGCCAGGGTCAGGCTGGCGTGCTTTTCGATGAAACGCTTGTTTTGTTCGTGCCTTGGGTGAATGTCTGAGAAGTCGTACTTGGCGGCGTACTTACTCACCTGCTCGGCGATTCGCCCCTTGTCTGGCATTTCACTGAGCCACGCCCTGAACTGTTCTGATGTCATCGCGGTCGCAGGCCCAACTCGCCAGCCTGACGTGTAGGCAGAACGGTACAGGTCAACTGCTTCCTTTTTGCTGTTGCAGCCAATGATGACCTTCCATTCGTCAAACCTTCCACTCGGTGTTTCCTGGTCGATGACCACAACCAAGTCACTGGCTGGATTTGGGCCAATGAACACGTCGGGCTTGTCTCCGTCGCGGGCATCTTCACTGGCTTGATCGCCTACACGGGAGAAATATCCGTAGTGGGCGGGCATCTCTGGCCATGCTGGGTTTCGCTTCTTGCCCTTGGGTGTCTCGATCTTGATGGTGAGGCCCTTCCAGGCAATTGTGGGCTTGGTGTAGTTCTCGGCCTCGATCTGCGCCTTACTGGGTTCCTTCCATCCCTTCACTGCTTCGGCAATCTCGCCAGCAGTCATGGTGTAGCGTTCGGGGGTGCCGTCTTGGGTGTAACTCCGACGCTTGTATCCCTTGGGCGGCGGCCGGTGAGCCTCGCTTCCACCCCGTTTCCTGCGGCCAAGGTCCATACCCTCGAACAGCGGCTTTTGTTGGTCTTCCTCTCGTTGGATTTGGGGAAGGCCTGTCAGTTGACGCCACTCGTAAGGTTCGTCGAGTTGCGAACGGGCAATCTGGTCTCGATTGCTGGCAATCAGGTCTTCCATGCCTTCAGAGCCGATGTCGAACGGCAATTGTAGTTTCTCGACCTCGCCCTTGACGACCGCGCCAAGTGTGGCCATCTTCCCGGCGAGCAACTTGCGACCCCAGTCGTCAATCGGCGCGTTGGAGAAGAACCATGCCAACCTAGAATTGGACTTGCTGCTAAGCCGGATGGTTCGACTGACTGCCTGTACGTTTTGGTCGGCAGCAAGTGGTCCGGTCATCATAATGACAGTTCGTGGCCGATCACCGCGCAAGTCAGGAAGATCAACTCCTGTCCCGCCTGTTCCAAGAGTGGCCAACATGACCTGATGCTTTCCTTCTTGGAATCCTCTGATCGTGTCCCGATGCGGAACGGTAGAGCCGCCATGAAGATGCGCAATGCCGGAGATTCCGGCGCGAGCAAGAGCGTCTGCCAGCATCTTGATGGTCCCTTGGCTATAGTGAACCATCTCACCTGATTCACCTGTGACTTTGGACTCGTTGATCCGGTCAGCAAAGATGACAATTTGCCGATTGGGGTCATCGGCGAGTTCGTTTTGGACGTGCTCGATGATTGCCGGAATCTTGTAGGTTTCCTGGTGACGGCGCATCGCAAGAAGGGCACGCCCCTTGGCACCGCCAGTCATGTTTTTGATGCCTAATCCGTGGCTCAGATTGTCTTCCAAGTTGGCAAGCTCGTCGTAGGCGTAGTCCGGAAGTTCAACGGTCTTGAAGTGCGCCTCGGTGCCAGTGAGGTCAATCTCGTGCTTGACCATCAAACCTTCTTTGGTCATCCGGTTGAACAGGCCGTTTAACCGGCGATGCACTTCAATGCCGCCGATCTTTGGGTCAATCTTCCATTCTGACCATTGAGCGCCTGTTTCCTTGTCGGTGTGCCGACTTTCTTTCAGGCCAAGTTCCTTGTATGTCTCTTCTGGCGGGCGATTGCCGAACACCTTGGCGCGGAACATGTGAGCAATGTGCAGGGGTTTGTCGGCTGGGGTAGCCGTCGAGTACATGACTGAATGCGCCTTATGTGCAGCTTCGTCCATGACATTCGACCGCATGGCAGTTTCGTTTTTGCCGGAATGGGATTCGTCAAACAAGATCACCGTGTCATTATCGACGTGTTGAAGAAGCGACGGCAGCTTGTCATAGGTCGTAATGTAGCTGTTGCCGATTTCAGGGACTACTCGCTGGCCGTCCAGGAGTTTCGGCAGCGTTCCCGGCGCATCCGCATCCATGATGCTTCCGTCTTTGTGGAATGATCCGCCGTAGGTGAACATGTCCCAATTTGCACCAATGACCTGCTTGCGGGTGACGATGATGGCCTTCATGCCTTGATCGGCCCACATTTTGGCGGCAGCCAACTGGACGCGGCTGTTGTGCGTGACGATAAAGTCGTCCATGACATAGAGTCGAGACGGATGATCTATCGTGATGCACTGGCATTGTTTTTTTGCGACAAACTCAACATTGGTGATGTAGCGGGTTGGCGGGTACTTGCTTTTCGGAACAACGCGAGCCACTTTTCGCTGAAGCCTAAATGGGACGATGCTGGGAGGCATTGCGATATTGACGATGTAACAGAGTTGACCGTACAGTCTTTGGCCGTTGTGTTGATACTTGGGGATTTTTGTTGTATGGGTTGCGATTCCGCCAAGCGACCTGACCAGAAAAATAACGCCATCCACAAGGGATTTTGACACAGAACAGTAGCTCACGCAGTATCCATTGGCAGATATTGTTCCGTCTGTATCCATCAGGCCCTGAAGGACCGCCAGTCGTTTCGTTGGTGAATTAAACAGATAGTCATCTGGAATGAACTTGTCGCGGGAACGCTTCCCAATGAGACCAAATGCCCTGAGCGATGAGACGAGTGGATTTGGAGTATGGGAATTTTTGATTATTTTTGTGAAGTAATAGGCTAGACTTGCTTCACTGCTTGCTCGCTTGAGTTGCATTCCTGGCGGACAGGAGATTGCCGCAGCGTCAGCGATCTCTTTGTCTGCTGTAGTGATGGAGACTGAAGAATGAGATACTAAGCATCCATCGCCAAGCAGTAATCCCATGAGATATGGGTCGATGGGAACCGGCTTGTCTGTGAATTGCACTGGAGACACAATCGGGATTTTGTGATTAAGTCTTTGGTCCTGCTTGGTTCGCACTGATTTCATGATTTCCAACAACGGCTTAACAGAGCCTTCTTTCCCAACCTTCCTGTTGCCGACCGTTTCAGTGAACCAAAGGTGCTCGTCGCACGTTTCAGCTGTTGCGCCGTCGCTCATGGTGATGCGGTATATGTCTCGAATTCCGCGAGGGTAAACGCCAGTAACCTCCGTTGGTGTACCATCCACTGAGATGATTGCGTCACCTACTTTCACGTCGCCCATTCGCTTCCAACCGTCTGGGGTTAGTAAAAGAGAATCAAGCGGTGCAGCTTTCCCGGTCCCAGGGCCAGATGCGTCTACGAACCCCCCATGAGTACGCATTGCCGTAAACGCCTTGGCGGTGCGTTGAAGCTGGTAATCCAACTTCACTGGCGATCCTGTCGCAGGGTCGATGGTTCCAGCATCTTCATAGGTCAGATGTCGTTGTAAGACCTCTGGAACGATCGAGGTATCGGCGGGATGGGTATATTCGGGTCGGGCCGTGCGAACGGATGGAGCGATCCAAGGCCGTCCAATATCGCTTCCCCCGTCAGGTACTCCAGATCCCAATCCTCCGGATTGTCCTGCTGACTCGTCTGTGTCTGATACTGATCCAAAGTCTGGTCCGTCATCGGGTCCACTTGGTTTCTCCTTTGGTGAAGGCATGATTTGCGAACGAGGTGAGATGCGACGGGCTTCGTGCATCTCTTCGTCCGAGAACAGTGATTGTGGCTTTGGTGCTTCTGGCGGCAGGGTCTTTTCTCTGTCCTTTGCGCGGGGAACGGAAATTGTTCCTAGCGGCGAGGCTCCCGACTTCGCCTGCGACAATGGTTTCTGTACTGGCGGCTCGTAGAGCGGCTGATCTTCTGGCCTCGATGCTCCGCTTACTGGACGATCCAAAAGAGGTGTCGATGTTTTCTGTGGCAGCGGTGCTGCGGCCCTTGGCTGACTCTGCACCGGCGCATCGAACATCGACAACTGCTTGGCTGCGTACTGCTCTGGTCGGTCAAGCTGGTACTCCCCCTTCTGCCCTTGCAAAGGGATCTTGTGCGCCTCGTGATTCCTATTCACGAACGTCAGACTGTCCACAATGACCGATTCGCCTTCCAAGCCGTCCCATCCAATCCATCGGTCTGCTGTCCCTGGCTGAACGTCGGCAACCCGCAGATGGGGAGCATAATTGTTTGTCGCTCTCATGCCTTCCAAGGCTCGTGACAGCTTCGCGTGCAACCGATTCAAGGCCGGTGAATGCACTTTGATCGCCACCACGTCGAACGGTCTCGCTTCCGTGGCGTCCACGACCGTCACCTGTCCGAGTACGGCTCGGAATGGGGCTTCGTCTTGAAGCAAAGGTGCGATCTGACTCGGATCGTCGTCGGCGAGCATCTTGATGGTGATGTGGGCGTCCTTGGTCCGGCCTTCACCATCCAGGAGGTAGTCGGGGATGTGCGCGGCGAGTTCCTGGACCTTGTTGTTGATCTCGTCGGGGAGGTCTACACGGGCCACCGCAGCACGGGCCGGTGGCAGTGGCGGGGCGACCATTGCCTGCGGTTCGTCCGATTCCATACCGGGGCCACCGGGTTCCGGTGAACTCATCGCATCAGGGTCAACGCCGATCTTCCTGGTGAATTGGCCGGGATTGCCGGGACCGCCTCGGGGGTGCATGATGGGGTTCCAGCTTAGGGCGGCATATTGGTCGAGATCTTGATCTAGCGCATAGTCTTCGTGCGAGACCACTTTGGCTTGGGATGCGATGTGGCCTGGAACAACGAACTCTGCGCCCGGTGCAGCTCCAACGTTCTGTTCATAGCTGGGAAGATCTGACGAACTCACGTCCACGTAGGATAATGGCCCATTGTAGGCTTGTCTGAACGGAAGTGCGATGCCTTCTAGGGAGTTGGTGAACTGTGGATTGTGCCCAACTTCATCGGGCCTGTTTCCTCGCCACAGCCTCGTCATTCCTTCGGCTACTGGAGGAAGTGACGACTCAATCTTAGATGCCATTTTCCGAAACCGAACAATCGGAGGCTCTGAAGTTGCGTATTCATCGCGCTCCGGATACCGATCCGGCTCTGCCCCCAAATCAATCTCATCATCCGCCGAGTAGCTGGACGACCTCATGTCCAGCATGTCCGTCAATTGTGCAACGAGCATCTCGTGGTCCAGGGCGTCCCCCAACTGCTTGACCAAGTGGTGCCGGTCGGCTGTTGGGTCAAATCCTCTTGCCAAGGACTGTCGCCGCAAGGCACGGTCCAAGTCCTGCGTCCACTCCTGGATGGTCCGCTGCTTTTGAACGTACTGATCCATGATTTCGGACAGGGTTGTGACCAGCGGATCATTCTGAACTTTTGGTCGAGGTTCAGGTTGAACTTCTGGCTCCGGTTCAGCCTGAACTTCTGCGGGGGCAGATGCCTGCTCGTCGGGGACTTCGGGCAGCGGATCATTCTGGACTTCTGGTGACCCGCCCCTGGCCGCATTGAAGAACGATTCCCAGAAGCCGTCCCACGGGTTCGTGGCTTGACGCTGGATCTCGTAGGTTGCCTCACTAGTAGCATTCTTGGCTAGTTCTCCGGCCTCTATCCTGCCGTCGATGCGGTCGGTGCCTTGGGGGGATACGTCGATACGCTGCTGGTTGAACAGGTTCCGCCATTCGTCAAACGACTTGGGCGCGGCCCCAGCCTGCTGCATAAATCTCGCGTACCAGGAGTAGCGGCGTTGTTCGTCTTGGTTCAGATCAGGCATTGAACTGGCCCTTTGTACGCTGTAAAATGAGGCGAGCCAGGGGGCGTATGGTGCGCCCTTGCTGGCTCTTGCCACTTACACCTGAACGGAGGTTTCTCATGGCTAAACGCAATTCTAAATCGCCTTACGTGCCTGCACAAGACTTGTTCGACGGCGCAAGGCTCGGCAGGTTGTTGCTGATCAAAAAAGACGTGGATGCGGCAGAAGACAGTTGGATCTGCCAGTGTGACTGCGGAACAACCAAGATCATCACGTCCTACCGGCTCATGCGCGGCGAAAAAAGTTGTGGCTGTATTAGTGGTCACGGCATGTCCCGCGATCCAATTTACAGCTGCTGGTCTGGAATCACGTATCGCGGCAAAGGCAAGTCGAAAGAGCCGTGCTATGCCAATGGTGACATCCATGTTTGCAAGCGATGGATGGAGTCGTTCGAGGCGTTTTACGAAGACATGGGCGACAAACCGAGCCCAAAGCATTCGATCGACCGAATTGTAAACGCGAAGGGGTACACCTGCGGAAAATGTGAGGAATGTCTTTCTCGCGGCGACACCGCGAATTGCCGGTGGGCCACCAAGCAGGAACAGTCCATCAATCGCTCCGTGACTCGCTTCATCACGCACGGCGGCGAAACATGCACGCTTACTGAATGGGCTCGCAGGGCAGGCATTTCGGTAACGACACTCGCTGGCAGGCTGGATCGCGGCTGGACCGTGCAAGACGCGATTACGAAGCCGTCCAATCATGCGGGTCAATGTCGGCGAACTGGACTTCACTTGATTACCCATGACGGACAAACTCATTCGATAACAGAATGGGCAAAGATCCTTGGAATTAGTTCTGCTGCAATTTGCTCTCGGCTAAGTCTTGGCTGGTCTGAATCAAAGGCGGTCTCCACGCCCAGCAGAAGACCTAAAGTGAAAGTGTCGGCGAAAACGACTTCGCCAGAGCATAGTCCTCCAGTTGTTGCTGACTCCACTTCCCCGTCCGAAACCACGTAACGGCCTCCTGGTCGCTCTGTGGCGTCGCATCCTGGGACAGGGCTGCCTTTTCTTCGGGTTGGCCGGCAGGCTGTTGTGGGGCCTGCTGGCCCTGTTCCTGGGCAGCTTCGGGAGGTGTGCCCATTTGTTGCTGCATCGCGGCCTGCTGCTGCATGGTTTCCATCTGGATCGTTTGTTGCAGCCTCATTTGCTTTTCTTGCATCTCCATATTTAAGTTATTCATAGCCTTGGTTTGGCGAAGCTGCTGCGTACTCACGGTCACGACCTCATCCCCTGGTTCGGGGGGCGTCATCCCCGTAAAAGAGTATAGGTCAGCCACCCTCACGGGGCAGTCCATTTGGTAAATCGAACTTATGGCTGCTAATCTCTTTTGCACATCTGGCTCATCGGTCTGAAGCTCTAGTCTCGGATAGCACCCCATCGAATCCCGCGCATTCTCGTACTGCAACTTCCGCAGTAACTCGCGGGTCAGCGTCTCACCCAAGTTCGCCGCATCGAATCGCACGATATCCGAAAACGTCTGGATGTGCGCCGCCGCCACCCCGCCGCCCATGCCCGTGGATTCAGCTTCGGTAGTGAGTAACTGACCGAGGATGTACTTCTTGATCTTCTTCAGGAAAAAGTTTTCGATCAGCTCGCGGATCATCTGTGCGCCGGTGATCCCAGGCTCAATCTGCTCCACGCCGTACATGCCGGCGTACTCGTTGGGTTCAACCGGGAACAGGATGTCCGCCACTCCGTTAGCGATGGCGTTCTTGGCGGCGCTTTCGACGGCGGTTTTCCAATTGGCGTTTCCCGACGGATACCGCCAAATTCTGACGCCCAGGGCAGCGCGGCTGACGAACGTCATCAAATCCGCCAACAGGGCGTTCATGGCATACCAAGTCCAGTAGATCCGGTCTCGGATTCCAACGCCCATGACCCGGCCCATCATTCTCGGTTCATGCCAGGGTCCGTCTTCCACAATGTGCTTGTGGACGACCATTGTGTCGCGCTCATAGTCATCAAACCAATACACCAAGCCGTACTGGGTGGCTTCCACCTTCATGCGCAGCTGGTCGTATGGCAGGTTTTGCAGCTTGGGTGGCATGTTGGCGAAGAAGGCCGCGTGAACCCGAATGCCGAGCTGACCAGGCTTGTACTTGAACGTTCCGTCCGAGTAGCGGAACATGAGCTTGTCGCCGTGTCTGGGGGACCAGTCGGAAATGACTGTGCGGTACTGGTCACCTACCTGCTCTGTGCCAAACGTATTGACGTTGCACGACTTTCCGAACCAAAGGGCCTCCATTAGGGCGTATCGGTACTTTGTGAAGTACGGGATTCGTTCCAGGAGTTTGGTCAGAAGTTGGGCGAGCTTGATCTCTTTCGGGGACTTTTCGTTCTCGGGTACGACGTGGTACTTGAGCAATGCCGTTGCTCGCATCCGCGCCTCAAGGCACTCCATGATCGCCGATTCTGTGCGCATTCGCTCGGCGTTCTCGACGCTGTTTCGCGTAGCTTCATCATCAATTGGGTAGGCTCGTGCAGCAGACCCGACGTACCCCGTGGCCGTGTAGTAGTGCGGAACGATATCTTGCCCAAAGATGGGAGGTGCGCCCTCGATTTGCCTTGCCGGGTCCTGTGCGTTGGCAAGAATGACGCTCGCCGGAAGGGAGCTTAGGTCGATTGGACGGGTGAAGTCATAATTTGGCATAACGGAGTTCCTTGGCCGGACCTGTCGAACCCCGTCTATGGTTACGTCGATGGGTCGATGTTTGGGCCTATTATAGCGGCTTCTTGCCCGCTTTCCTACTCGGTTTGTTGGCTTCTGGCGGCACTGGCTTGACCAGGGAGTGTCGCAGATCGTGCCCAATGGCTTCACCCGTGTAGGCATCCCAGACCATCGCTTGGGCGTCGTCTGGATGTCGCCCGACGGCGGTGGTTCGGTCCACGCGAAAGATATCCACGATCCTGTCGTCACGGGCTAGGTATTTGCCGGGGTAATCAATTCGCATGGCTGGTGGTCTGCCTTTCGTTGGTTCTTTCTGAACTTTTGCTTACGGCCGTCCGCTGTTGGGTGTCCCTCGATTCGGCGTGCCTCGGTTCGGATATCCGCCCCGATTGCTGCGTCGTTTGTACGCCTGGAAGCTCCATTCGGACCCGGAGAATCCCCTGGCTTGTTCCTCGTCAACAGCCTGTCCAAAGCGTGTCAGCGGGCCGGGTCGCAGGGTGGATTGCATACGAGCCTTGACCCAAGCTGCCTCGTCTCCGGTTGCATTGGGGTCTACGACCAGCATTCTTTGACTGCGCCGCCTGAAGCCTGTTGGGGTTGCCATGCGCGGCACGTAATCCCCTGTTACGCTGACAAGCCTGTAGGCGTGCTGGTGGCCGGATTGGGTGCCTCGAATGCGCAGGTAGTCCCATACTGCGTACCCGGCGCTTTCTGGTGACGTAGAACCCAGGAACGCCTCGTACTTCATCCGGGACACGCCAGCATAGGCGTAAGTTGCACCAGGGGAGTTTGGTCGCTCCTTTTGCTTCATTCCAGGCGTCCATACCTTGAACGTTACGATCAGCGTCCCCATGTTCGTGGATCGTTGTCCGTACAGGTTGATACTGATCCCACCATCTTCGTCGATGGTGTGTTCATCGTTCACCCAGACAAACGAGTACACGTTGGACGATCCGGGGGTCTTGGTGACGATGGCCTCTTCGGCGATGTCTTCCCGATACTCCTCTGGCCAGTTTTGAATGTTGGAAACGGGGTATTCAGAAGGCACACGAGCGGCCATGCCCTCTTCGCTTTCCCATGCTTCAGCAACACTCTCTTTTGGCTCACCCTGCGGTTCGGGGGCCTGCTGCGATTTGCGTCGATACGACTCGATCCAACGTTCCAGTCCACGAATCGCGCCCTGAAGCTGCGATCGGTACGGCTCAGGAATTGGCTCAAGAAGAATCGGGTAGGCGAGATTCAGAAGGGCTTGAATATTGGCGTAACCTTGCCAGTCGCTTGCGTTCGGATCGGCGGCCCTACTGGCAGCGTTGATGACTTGGTTGTACAGGTCAACGTTGAACTGGTAGGGCGGTGGCCCTGCGCGGTAATCGGGGGGCGGTGGCGGCGCGCCTCTGTAGTACCGTGGTGGCGGCTCAGGTTCGGATGGCGACGCACCTCGGCCGCGCATACGGTCAAGATAATCCTTCGCACCACGGAAAACGTCAGACCAAGCCATGTTAGTAAATCTCCACAATCACTTCGCTGCCAGCACGCTCTAGGGCATCCATGCAGTTCACGCAAAACGGCCGCCGAAAGGTCTTCGGAAGCTGGCCAACGGTAAACTCATGGATGCTGTAGGGTGGCTCAAGCATCGCTTTGCACCCAAGGTTGGCGCAGCGGAGCGGTTCATTCCTGCTGCGATGATCTCGGTAGTGACGTGCGATACGAATGGCTAGCATGATGTTCAAGCACCGCCTGCGGGCCTAGACCAGAGAAAGGTGTAAGCCGGTCTAGCCCGCTAGGCGGCGGATTCTACTCCCTCAAGTGCTTCGGCTTCGATACCCCCGGCCTTCTCGTAGTCCTGGATGACACGGGCGACCTTCTGCGGTGACACAGTTGTCGCCAAACACATGGTCAACTTCTTGTGGATGTACTTTCTGCGCACTCCATCCAAGTGCATGGCGATGATTCGTGCGTTGATGTCGGTTCCACATTCGTCGTGCGGATCGCAGTCACGCAGGGCTTCAGCGTCTTCGTTGCGATCGGGCTTGGATCGCATTGTCTGGATGGTGTTGCCCTGCTCAACCATCCCCAGGAAAGCCAGTTCACGCCGCACGGCATCTTCGGTCATGCACTTCATAAGTGCAATCTGTCTGACTGACATGTTGGGCAGGTTGGCTAACTGTTCGACGGAGTCCTTGCACGGCTCCCGCTTGCCACGACGACGATTGACGACCTCGAACTCGTCTGCCATGCGTTCGCAGCGGGCTTCCCACTCGATCTTGAGTTCTTTCATTCGCTGACGCTCACGCGGGTGGACCCAAGTGGACGGGTCGTACTCTTCGTCTTCAGGCTTGGCGACAAGCTCTCGACGAACCCGCTCGATGTCAGGCATGTTTGGTGACGACCACCATCCGAGGGCCATTGCGATGGACCGCAGGTCAGAACCCATCTCTTTTTGCATCTTTGCACTGGGCGGCTTTTTTGGTGCCGGGGCCTGCATGATTGCCACGATCTCTCTGTATGCCTGCCATATCTCAGCAGATCCTCGCGGGTCAATGATCGCAGGCATGTGGCGTCCGTCCCCGGCAGCGGCCCTATCCTGCAGCCAGCGGCGAAGCTCGTCACGCAGCTTGTCCGACGCCATTGCGATGGCCCAAGCGTCATTCGCGACTTCAGTGGTAAAGAACATGTCAGCCAACGCAGACAGGGCTTGCACAACCTCGTCGCCCAACGGCTTGACCATCATATTTTCGTAGCGATGCTTCTCGTCTTCGGTGGGCTTCCAAGCCTCCCACTCCTTGACGATTTCCTGACAGGACTTGATGGCCGTAACGGCTGCTTCTCGGGTAATCAACCTTCTGCTCCTTAAATAACGGTTAAAACAGCGTCTCGAACTACAACTCGCCCACCGTCGGTGGACGCCGTGACGCGAATGGAATACTGGGTATTGATTTTCTGGCCGGACACCTTGAACTGAACTGCCTTGCCAACAGCCACGTCCCGCTCCAGAATGCGAACGACTTCAGTGCTAACGACTTTATTGCTGAGCGTTAGGTCAGTCGTTGTCACCTCGGCAACGGTCGGCGTTCCTGTTAAAAGCTCATCGGCGTCCAGGTATTCTGTATAGTCGATCGAAACGACCTCGGTTTCACCGACAGAAATCACGGGCCGCTGTTCAAGTTTAATTGGCACGGCTCACCTTCCTTCGTTGACCCTGTAGTGGGCTGCCTGCTGCGTAAGGGCATAATGGACTTTTGCTGGAGACAGACGGTAGTGTGGTCGGCTGCTGCCAAGTGCAAGCTCTACACCGGCTGTCTCTGGTGGTTGTTCTACGGCGGACGTATAGCCCAATGTCGGCAGATAATGCACTCCCGACCACGCGCCGTACCCACGAACTACGATGGTTGAAGTCGCCATTAGCTTGCCCTTGTGGTCGAGGTTGGTGCGTCGGCGTCATCCAGTGTAAATGTGGCAGCAGTCGTCAGGCCATCCAGCTTTTTGACAGTGCGCGTCGTACCACTGAGTGAAAATTCGTGCAATGACTGCTGGATCAGGAAGATCGCCTGAGTCAGCGTCGGGGCTACGCCGTCTTCGGCATACGCTTCCGTCATTTGCGTGGTCAGCACGGCCGCAAACGCCTGTGCGGCAGTTAACTGTGCATCTGCAATCGCCTCCTGCGAATCCGTCGTTTCGTTGTACCCCGCCCCGGCCGTCGTGGCGTTGATCTCGGCCCGCGTTGCCGTGTCGGCGGTCTTGCCGGCCAGAGCACCGAGCCAATTTGCGAGTGACGTGATGCCGCTGAACAGATTGGCCGTGATTCTGGAGACGAGGTTGCCAGTGTCTGTCTTGATCGTGTCGAGCTGGTCGCTCAGGGTCTTCAGCGTGTCGCTATCCGCGCCGATGCGAGCGACTGCTGTTGCGCCGCTGTCAGCGCTTTGTAGGGAGTATTTCAGCCGAATCGGCGCATCCAGCACCACGCCACCCGCGACGGTTCCGCTGATGCCAACGCTCGGCACGCCAGCCACAAAGGCCGCGTCCGGCACACCGACCCAGTACCAGCCCCGCCCCTCTTCGTAGACTCCGCCGTCGGCGTGTGCGTCGCCAGCCGACTTGTCCGCGAGCGGCGTGATTGACACTGGTGCCGCTCCCTCTCGCGCGTACCAGAAGGCAAAGTCGGTGGCCAGCTTGCCGGTCAGGGCAGCGCCCGCCGCTGTCATCGCGCGGACGCGGACCCACTGGTCTGTCGAGCCAATCAGGATGTCCATTGTTTCGCCTGCGAAGACTGAAGTTACGCTGGGGCAGTCGGGTCTTTCACGTTGATCTTCCACGCTGGAACATCGACCGTCCCAGCCGCAACGAGGGCCTGCTCCGTACATGTGGTAACGAACCACAGTTTGGACGACCCGTCCGTCAGCGCGATGTGGTCGGCGGTGCCGCTGATGTCGATCGTAAGGCCGTTCTCAGCGCTGATCGTGCATTTGCGGCCAGACGTGTCATCTTCAATCGTCAGCGTCGGATTGACGACCCTTGCCAACACTTTACCCGCTCCGGTCCCTTTGTTGGAGTCGGCGTGCTCGAACGTGGTGGGAGCACCCTCACAGATCGTCATTTCTCCAGCCACTGCATCGACAGCAGCCTTCATCGCGTCGAGGCCGTCGTCCAAAACGTCGTTGTCTGCTAATCGTGCCATGTTCTACTCTCCTACTAGATTACCAGCAGTAGTTGCTGCTGAAAAAGGACTATCGAAAACACTGAAGTCGTGAGCGTCGGACTGTCGCTGGTGACGATACATTCCGCATCCCCAGGCAATAAGACGTGGTGCTGAGTTAATGTCGGTGAATCAGATTCTACCAAACACTCGGCGTCACCGATAGACAATATGTAAGTCGGAGTCAGTGTAGCGTTGTCGCTTGTTACCTCGCATTCCGCGTCGCCGACGGTTAGTACGTGGTGCTGCGTTAGCGTCGGTGATTCCGACTCGACAACACATTGCGAGTCACCAACGGCCAGAGCCTGGTGTTGCGCCAGCGAAGGCGATTGCGACTCGACTACGCATTCCGCATCGCCAACGGCAAGAACTTGGTGTTGCGTTAGCGTTGGTTCATCGCTAACTACTTCACACTCTGATGCACCTACTGTCAGTAGGTGATGCTGCGTTAACGCTGGAGATTCAGAATCAACGATGCACTCCGCGTCCCCAACGGCTAGAACTTGATGCTGGGTGAGAGCAGGTGATTCGGACTCAACCACACACTCCGCATCGCCAACTGTCAGGACGTAGTATTGCGTCAGTGACGGAGATTGCGATTCGACAACGCATTCCGCATCGTTAACGGTAAGCACTTGGTGCTGAGTAAGTGACGGCGATTCGCTAGTTACCTCGACCTCTGAGTTACCGACGGTCAGGGCGTGGTGTTGCGTCAGGGCCGGTGAATTGCTCGTAACCTCACATTCCGCGTTACCGACTTCTAGTGCTTGATGTTGTGTGAGTGCGGGGGCCTCTGATTCGACTGCACACTCCGCATCGCCGACTGCTAAGACTTGATGCTGCGTGAGGCTTGGTGATTCGCTGGTGACTTCACACTCCGAGCCACCGACTGCCAGCGACTGATGCTGAGTTAATGCCGGGGCTTCAGATTCAACCGCACATTCGGCGTCACCAACAGTCAGCGGTCCATAGTGCTGCGCCAGTGAAGGTGACTGCGACTCAACAACGCACTCGGCGTTACCTACCACAAGGACTTGGTGTTGGGTGATCGCCGGCGATTCTGACGCAACCACGCACTCGGCATCGCCGACGGTCAAGACCTGATGCTGAGTTAATGTCGGCGTTTCGGACTCGACAACGCATTGCACATTGCCGACGGCAAGCGATACCGCGCCAGATTTTCCGTAGAACCACCAGTGAAACACTACTCGCTCCGTCCAGTAATCAGGAAGTCATCGCCGGCCGCCGGCGCTTCAGTAAAGGCCGTCGCGACGGTCAAGACCTTTGTCGTGCCGTCGTAGTCGCTGATCTTGCGACTTTGCCCGGCTAACGCCCCGCTGTAGAAGACCACGAACGCGCCGTTGTAGTGGTCATTGCTCGCCTCTGCCAGATCCGTCTCGAAAGCCGTCGCCGATGGGTCTGGGTCATCGTCGTCAACCACCGAGCCCGATGGTGTTCCGTCCAGCAGGGCCTTCATTTTGACAACGGCGTCCAGGCCGGTTGCCGAGAGGGCAAAGCCGGTTTTCGTGTTGACCTCAACCGATAGTTTTGTCGTTCCGCCAGCGTACCCTGTGCCGTCGAACATCAACTCTGCGTTGTCTGCAGCGGTCGCATCGTCGCTGACCGCTCTTATGTTCGCCTCCGGAATCTGCATCCCTTCGGGGAGATAGATTTTGTAGGTGTCGTCCGAGTCCGGCCCGCCGCTTACGTTCCAATCGGGCACCACAGCACACTGCTGATTGCTGGCCGTGCAGGCTCCGAGGATGCGGGCCTCGACGTTGCTGTCCACCGTCGCCACGCACAAGCAGCCGGAGAATTGATTGTTAAACAGCACCGTTCCGGCCGCAAGCGTGATGTACCCGGCCGCCCCGCCCTGAGCCGTGCCGCTGGCGAGTTCAACGAGCTTGCGGGGATAGAGTACAACGACCGTCGCCTTGCTCGTTGCCGATGCGATGTTGACCACGATGATGTCGCCGGTCATCTCCGCTGCGGTCAGCGTCAGGTAATACTGGCCCTTGTTCCCAGTAGTGGTGAACGGAATTTCCGTCCCCTCGTTCGTGCAATCGGCCCCCGTGTCACCATTCTTGGAGACTTCGCTGTCACACGTCGCCCCGGTGACAGGATCGCCGTCAGCATCCAGGAGAGGAAAGACGATCGTGTAGGGAACTCCGTACACGGGATATGGGAGAGCATTGTTCCGAAAGGCCGTGACTTCAGCCATCTACCATACTCCTCTATTGACTGCAGCATAGGGCACGCCGCCGAATCGCTTGATTGTCGGGTGGCCGGTGACTATCGTCGGCTTGTAACTTAGCGGTGCGCGATGCCGGAACATCGCAGCGCCGCAGTCGTACAGATTGCGAATCTCGTTTGGCGTCAGACCACGAGACCACGCAGTCCAGCCGGCTGAATAAACGTTGCTTAATCCGTTTCCACCGGTGGCACGGCAACCGATCGCAAGATTCCCTGCGATCCTCGGAGTAGTCGTGTAGCCATTTAGTTGCTCGATAGATTGGGCCACCGCGTCAACGTAAATGACCGTCGAACTCGCTGCGGCAGTCCAGGTGATGACGACGTGATGCCACGAATTATTGAACAGCGAATTGGTCGCTGCTTCCGAAATTTGGATGTACCCCTGACCTGTATCGGAAGACGCATTGTACGGCCAGACGCCGAACCGTGCTCCGTAGTTGTACAGGCCAACCACACCAGCCAATTCGTTGCCCGACGAGTACAGGTCTGCGATTGAACCATCGGCGTTTGGGTCCGCGCAACGCAACCAGAAGGCTACGGCGCCGCTTGTAGACTCTGCGATGGACGGTCCGCCGCTTACGATTCGCTGGTTCGCGGCAGTGACCTTAACGCATATCTCGCTGGGAACTCTCTCACAATTCCCGCCGTCGCACGAGAGGAAAGAGGGGGCGTTTGTCAGTGCTCCATTTCGCTTGCCGGCTCCGATCTCCAGCAGTGTGCCAGCCGGCCCAACGTAGCCCGGCCAACACGCCACAAGCCCACGCCACAGTGACGGCGCAGTCGTGTCCTGACCGAGCGATAGCCCGGCACGGATGCAGTCAGAGCGTGTTGGCTTCCATCGCATTACTGGGCTTCATCAACGGTTGGCACCAAGACGAAGTGGTTCTCCACGTCGTCGTTCTCCAGTGCATCCCCGGCGTTATCCACGACGATCAGTTGGCCGTATCGCGTAGGCGGGTACAGGTCGCCCACGTAGCCATTCTGCACGCTGGCCCCGTCATGGACGATCAGGCTACCGATGTAGATGCACTGCTTCAAAAACTCGGCCAACGTGATTGATCCGAGAGCCCCATCCGGACATGCGGCATCTGCTCCACTGTTGCCCGCTACGTTGCCGTTTCCAGCCGTCGCGTTGCCGCTCGGAGCCCAGTAGAAATCGAACGTCGCTCCGACAGTGGGGGTCTCGCCGGTAAAATCGACAGCAGCAAACAGCGAATAGCGACGTGCCCGCGTGGCTCCAAGATCCGCCTTCGCTGATTGCCGCCCTGCTCCGTTTGCGAGCGACGCACAGGTGATCGCATAGTCGATCGTCGTCAGGTCCGGCACCCAGTTGGTCCCATCGTCGGCGGGATTGAACGACCCCGACACGCCGAACGACACTGCCGTGCCTTGCTTTTGTAAAATTTCGCTGGCCATTACATGCCTCCCAATCGTCGGGCATCTTCGACGGCCCCCGGCGTCACCGTTCCGATTCCGAGTTCCGTTGCCCGGCTGACCGTTTGTTCTCCGAGACTTTTGAATTGTGCTACATCTTGGGCCGTGATCGCCCCCGCTTCTGCGAGAGCATCCATGATTGCTCGCGTCGATGGATGCCCGGCATCAATTCCTTCCTCACTCGGCCGCATCCAACCGATTGCCCGCTTGACGATGCTTCCAAGTGGAGTCCCGCTTGCTGCGACGGTCTCCAACTTCACGAGAAACGTATTTGCCGCAATCGGATCTCCGTTCCAGTCGGCGAGCACATCTCTTTCGTTGACGCGATTGGACATCAACACAACGCGATCGGCGTGATTGAGGCTCGCCGCAGCTACCTCTGCATTCATCGCGGCATATCCGCGACTTAGCGGGTCAGTTCGTAATTCAGTAATCAGCCTATCCATATCATTGCTTTCTGTCGCCGGACCCAAGGACCGAGCGCGTAGATGAAATTTGCCATTCCTATTCCGTGTCCGTCTCCGTGTCGTCGAGTAACGCCTCCGCTGCCGCCTTCAGGATCGCACACAACACACGCCGGCGGTCCCTGCCTTGCAATCGTCGCTTCACGGCCGCGACTGTATCAAGCCCATTGCGGGCCAACATACGAGCCGCTTCTTCGGGGTCTGACTGCCCGTACACCTCATACCGGCGTCCCGTGCAAGCAGGTTTCCAGCGCGAACCACGCGTCGTTGTATTCGCCCATTGCGACCATATACGTGGTGACGATCTGCTGATAAACCGGCAACGGCATATAGCCGCCGCTGGCGAGGATCCTGTCGGCCCTCAGCAACTTATCAGCCGCGTCGGCGAGAATGAACCACGCTATCATCTCCGAGTACGCCTGTTGCCAGCACGGCGCGCCGTAGGACGGATATTCGCTGCTGTGCGGCGGGTTGTACCCGCTGGCAAATCTGAGCCCATTGTGTTTCGCTAGGCCCAGCTTGGCGCTCCCCTTTCGCAGTTTCCGCAACGCACGATTGTACGCCGCCCTATCGGCCGTCACCGGCTTTTTCTCGCAGCAGGCCGCGCATCGTTTCGTAGTCTTCTTTCGTGCCATGTTCGTTCAGCCTTTCAATCAGCCGCTCGATCCGCTCCCTGGTACTACAGGGGTCTGTCGGTCGTTTTTTCGTGATGCCTCCGTATCTCGCAACGCCTGTACAAGTTCCGTTATTGCTCTGCGAAGTTCGGTAAGTTCGGCTTTGATTTCCAGCCGTTCGGCATGCGCGGCGTCGGTCTTCAGCCGCATGTATTCCGCGTTGATTCGCGAGTCATCACGGATCTGGGCGGCAATCGCCGGCAGTTCCTGCGCACACTTCGTCCAAGCCACGAGCACGTTGTTCGCCGTCGCGCTCGTATCCTGGTTGCTTTCGCGAACGAGGTAAATGAGTGCGGCGCAAATCACCACGAGAGCAGATAACACACCGAGCGACAGTACCCATTTGAGCGCGGCGGATGCGGTTGCTTCGTCAGTTAGTTTCTTAATCATGGTGAGCATCTTTCTACCCCGAAATTCACTTGTTTGGAATCACGTATGATTTTTCCGCCTTCGCATAGCGGACGATCGGCTGATAGTGTCGCTCTTTTCCGCCGTCGTGCCCGATGTACACGTTGCCGAACGGTTCCCACTGCGGCAGATACCCGCGCACCGCTTCGGCGAGTTCAAACGCGTGATCCGGTCGCTCATATCCAACGCTCCTCTCTGCATCCGCACCCGGTGCACCAGCGATGCAGCAGCCTATGTACCGGGTGCCGCAGCCAGCGCGTCCATGTCGGCCTTCGTTTGCATAAGCATGTCATTCCTGCACTCCCTCTCCGTGATGCACTGTGCCAACGTTTTCTTCCACGGGGTGCCATTCCAGCCAATCGACCGTTCCGCGCGGGAAAAACGCCTCGACGTACAGGGCATCGCCAACTGTCACAGCGTGATGGTAAGCCTCTGTACCGAGCGGACAAACGGCGATGCCAGTGTATCTGACGCCGAAAACCACCCCGCGCCCGTTCCACCGCGGCCCGGTGATCGTCACCTTGTGCCCGTCAACGACGATGTGGATTCGCTCCGCACGGTTGCCGTTATGATACACGTCATAGTCACCTGTCCGCATTGCATGCCTCCTTGATGAACCGTGCAACGATTTCGGGCAGTCCTGACCGTCCGGCCAATACTGCCCGCCTTCCGGTATCCGCCAGCGTTTGCACTCGTTCACTGAGTTCAGGCCCAGCCTCTCGCTCGGCAACTCGGACTGCGATTCGTCGCACAAGGCGGCAGCGGTCTCCGGGGAGGTCAATAATCGCTGAGCACTGTAGCGAGATTCGCGTCTCGGTATTTCGTCTAAAGGCATGTCCATCGTCTTTGGCCTCCAGCGTAAGCACCGCGCACCGTACCCGTGGATCTCCCAGCGGGGGGCCGATCACGACCCGCACCCTGACTCGCCCGTTGGTGACGGTATCAACGACCCGCACGCTATGGCCTCGGACGGTAGCCGTGGTTGTTCGCTCGATCGTGCCGGCTTCATCCCAGAGGACGAAACCAGCGAGTCGTCGTAGAGATGCGAGAATGCCGAGGCGGGCGACGGGTTGGCCGTCGATTGTGAGCGAGGTATCAACACGTCCCACCTCTTCCATCCATCCCGCTCCGTTACGTTGGTTGCGTTCATGCACAACTCCCGTTATCGCTTCCAACGCGAGTACCGCAATCGGCCGCTCGCTCGTGATTGTGGTTCCCCGGCTGGCAACGTAGTCCCAAGCCCGCGCGTCGCAGGTACAAGAGAGACAGATTCCGGCGAGTAGGCTAAGCAGCATCCAACGCACGTTTCACCGCCAACCCCGACGCAACCCAGCGCGCCGATTCTTGTGCCCCTTGTGTCTCCCAGATTGCTAACGCCTTTCGAGCGAACCGGATTTCTTTTGCCATCTCGGCTGAGTCGATGTCGTGGGCCTCGCTGGCGTCCAGGATGTTGCGGCACATTTCGATCAGCCGCTTTTCGAGTCGCGTTCTTTCGGTCATCAATACGTCTGGCATCCTACCCTCGCTGTTACGCCCTTGGAATCCTGGATCGTCACGTTACTGACCTGGTTGCTTCCGTCCGTCTTGTCAGACGTGACGGGCGTTGTCCAGCCGCGTTGAATCAGAGCATCTGTCACCGTGCAATAGCTGGTCTGTACCCCGCTGTTGTCCTTTCCGAAGAAGACCTGCGGCCCTGTCGGCTTCTCTTTCTCATAGCCGATTGTCAGACCGTCAATCAGGCAATGCGTGGCCCCCGTGAAACCGACTGCCGCCGCTCCGCCATCAGGCTTGATTGCGCAGTCGCGAACAGAAAGGCCGAAGAACGAGATCGCGTAGGGGGCGAATCCGGCGCCTGTCGATGTCCCGGCGTCGATGGCTACCCCAGCGTCATTGCATTCGCTGACCGTCGTATCGAAAAACGTGACGTGGTGCGGCTGCTTCCACCCGACCCCGCCTGATCCGCTGCCATATACCCAGATTCCGATTCCGTAGAGCTTCTTCGACGTGCGGTAGATCCGGTGGACAGACAGCCCACGAAACTCACAGTAGGACGTAAGACGATGCTGCAGCCAGACGCCTCGGCCTGTGAACTGCTCCACTCTCACGTTCTCGACCTGCGCCTCCTGCGCCGCGTGAAGACAGAGCCCGATGTCATTGGCCGTCGCTGAGTATCCCCGGCCTCTGATCGTCAGGTTGGCAATGCGGCTCCCGACGGTGTCGAGAATCAGGACGCAAACCCGACTCCCATCGACCAGCGTCCCACCCGCCCCGCTGTCCAGAATCACTGTTGCGGCCCGGTCCTCTCCAACGAGGTTAGTCCCAGCGGCAAGCTGAATTTGGGACACGCGGTAGGTTCCGGCTGGCACGCGGACCAGTTTGCCGGCTGCGATCGCCGCTTGGAACGCGGCCGTATCATCGACGCTGCCGTCACCTACGGCACCGAAGTCCTTGACAGTTTGGCCGTGGCAAAAAGCAATGGCTACCAGCCAACCGAAAACAAAACACGCCAACATGAACGCGAACCGTCTCATCGCACCGTCTCCAATCCTGTTGAGCAGAAACCTTCTTCAGCCAGCCGCTGCTTGGCGACCTTGCCATATTTTTCGTTGGCTGCCATCGCCATGATCGTCGCCGTGTGGTTTTTCGTCAGTTCCCAAGTACGGGCGCTGGCAGCCTTAATCGCAGCATCGCTGTAGACAAACTCGGAACACGTAGCCAAGCATTCTCGGAAGTGCTCCAGACACTCGAATCCCTCCGGGACGAAGGTAGCGTCCACGAAGTCGTAGTTGCCCCAGTCATGCGGGAACGCCGTGTAGAGCAGCCGATCATCTTTGTACAGCCGGTCGAACAGGCGCGTGCCAGGCAGAGGGGTGAGAACCGTAATCTGCCAGCAGTCTACGCCGCTCGCGTGGACAGCTCGCATCCGGTACATCATGGACTCTGGCGTGTCAGTCTCCAGCCCTAAGATGAAGAAGCCAAGCACCGCCATGCCAGCCTTCTGGACACGGCTGAAGTCGTAGACGAACTTACGGTTGAGCGTCTTGCGAACGCTGGCCAAGCCTGCGGAGTCGTTGGCCTCGATGCCGATCATTACCAGCCGACAACCTGCTGCAAACATGGCCTCCAGAACTTGGTCGTCGGTCGTCACGTTGATCGAGCACTGACACATCCAAGGCTTGTTGAAGCCGGATGATGTCATCTGCCGCAGCATGGCCAGGGTCTCAGTCCGGTCTCGCTCGCCATAACCGATCAGGTTGTCATCGACGAAGAAGATGCCACGGTTTTCGACGACTGACAGGTCCTGCAAAGTCCGCTCCGGTAGTTGACGGCGAATCGTGTGGCCGCTGAATAGCGGGACAGAGCAGAAGTCGCAGGACATCGGACAGCCCCGGCTCACTTGGATGCTGCCATAGCGATAGCGGCTGTCGAGAACAGACCTGTTAGGGAGGGCAAAATCGGACTCGTGAACCAGTCCGCCCATATAGAACGATTTCAATTGATGAGAGCGAGTGAAGTCGTTGAGCAGTTGTGGCCAAACTACGTCCGCTTCTCGGAGAACGACCGAATCAAAGTAGCGGATTGCCTCATGCTGACAAGCAAGGGCATGAACGCCACCAAGCACCGTAGGGATGCCCTCGTGGCGGTAGAAAGCTGACAACTCGTAGGCGCGAGGGATGGATGAAGTGAAAGCAGTCAAACCGACGAGATCCACGTCCGTGCGCATAGTGGCCGGCGTCCAGTTCTCATCCTCGACGATCACTTCCCAATCGTCAGGTGTCACGCCCGCGAGCGTCGCCAGAGACAGGGGCTGAAAATAGCCCCCGTTGTGCAGGTTGAGCCCTGCACGGCGAGACGATCGCGGGTTAATGAGCAACAGACGCATTAGTCCACTCCCCAGGGGGCACAGATCACGTCCCAGACCCAATCAAACAGGCTGACCGGCTCGACGATGACGCCAGTCTCAATCTCGTCCAATCCCTCCCCGACGTACCAGTTGGCTTCGGGGATCGGGAGCCCTTCGGGACTCGTCCACAGGCCGGAATCGTCTCGCATGATCGGGGCCGATGGGGTGCCGATCTGGTCTTGACCGAGGGCGATGCCAGCCAAGCCGAAAAGCAGGACGACGTACAGCAATGTCTTCACGATTCGCCTCATTTGACCTCCCAGGGTGGTAAGACCACCGAACAGGCGCAGTGAGCCCCGTAGCGGCTCGCGCCGGTGCCATAAGCAGATGGAGAATCGAGTCCGTAAGCCTGGATTCCGTGCAAGGTCTCACCCCACGCGCCCCAAGAATTGACGTACACAACATAGATCGTATTGCTCTTGAGAGCCAACCGCACGGCGAGGATGCTATGCCCTGACCGACCGTAGTGGACAGGCCAGCCGTGGCAGAGGGCCGTTAAGAAACCCTGAGCTGAGTCGATCTCGTAGGACTCCTGGATCTTGAACCAGTCGGCCGTCGCCTCCCAGCCAGTCTGGTAGAGCGACTTACTGTAACCGACTGGACGCATGAACTTGGCGGACGCGGCGTACTGACCCATGATCGCGCGGGCTTCCGGCGTGTCGATCGGCAAGCTACCTACGTCCTGCTGCTGCTCCAGGCAGTCGCCAACGGATGAACCTGTGTTCGGCCCCGGAGCGATTTTCATGTAGATGCTGATCGGCGACTGAGGAACAACGCGGTGCTTGCCGAACTGACGAGCCGCGACCACGTTGTACTTCTGGGCACCGGCGTTACAGGTACAAGTACCCTCTCCGTCTTGGTCGTAGCGGTGGACGATCAGCCGGTCAAGGTTGCCGTCCTGCTCGTCTTGCACCTTAATGAAATCTTTGATCTCCGCATCGGTCATCAGCGGGAAGGCTTCCTCAAACGCAGGAGCCTTGAACGTGGTCATCGTCGGTTCAGTAGCACCAAGCATCCGGCCTTCAGGGACTACGGCACGGAAGTCGATATCCAGCCACTTGTCGGACCACGTTTGAAAGATAGGGCTCTCATAGGTCATAGTCCAGCCTCCTTCAGTTTCGCGGTGATAGCTTCAATCGTCGTAGGCAAGTCAACGACGCTTACGACCGAGCCACCCGCGTTGAACAGGACGAGGGCTGGAAGTTGCCGGCCGGCTGCTGCTTGGACGGCTGCATTGACCCGTGGCACAGTCTCCCCCTTCTGTCCCTTCGCGTCCTTGTCCAGGATCTGGAGCTTCTTGCTCAGACTCTCGTCGTCCCTGATCTTCAGTAGCAGGAGGTTCTGGGCCGGCGTCATCTTCTGGGATTCGTACAGGATCATCGCCGAGACCGCCGTTGGAGTCGGCGGTGGAGGAGGGGGGACCGGCCCACCTCCTAATTGAGCCTGCGCGATGCGGTACGCTGCCAAGGCGTCGGCGAACGTCATGGGGGCAACCAGGGCGATCATTCCGTCTGTCCAAGGCTTCCATGCCGCCGTCTTGCCTGTTGTGGACAAGATCACTGCCTCAGACCCTTGGATGATCGCCCGCAGGGTCAGCACATCCTTGATGGTGCCGCTCTCCGCGAACCTGATCTGGGCAGCATAGGTGTCCCCCAAGGAAGCCGATGTCTTGGCCTTGTCGGCATCGTTCACCGCCTGCAGAAAGCCCTTGATCTTGCTCGTTACGTCAGGGACAGGCGGGGGAGGGATGGGGCCAGAGCCAACCTCGAACAGAACTGTCTTAGTCAGCACCGGTTCGCCGTTGACAAAGCCGACGCTGACCTGCCAGTATTTGCCTTGAGCCAGGGGTTGACCATCAGGGCCAATGAAGAGCGTTGTAAGGTCCGCCGCTTGCCCCACCGTTGCCAGCAGGGCCAGGAGCAGAACTGCCAGCAGTCGTGGTCTCATGACAGTGCCTCCATTTCCACAGAGTTGCGTGGCCGGGAAGGTCACTTCGAGAACAGGCTGATGACGATGTTGATGATCTCCGGCAGGTGAGACAGCAGAGCCTCGAAGAAGCTCTTGCCGTTCTTGATGTCGTTGATAATCGCAATCACCAGGGGGATAGCCACCGGGATGATCTTCAGGATGATCTCGATGAACGACGCGCTGAACTTGCCGGTCACCAGGACTTCGCCCGTGGCAAGGTCGATGCCGACGTTCGTCGCGCCTTGCCCTCGCAGGGCTTCGATCACGCCGGGCAGGGCTGCCGAGAAATCCTGCGCCCCGGCCGAGGCGAACACACCAGCGTCCAGCCCGACGATGCGGATGGAGTTCTCCGTCGCTTGGACTAACACACTGTTACCACCGGCTTGAAATCTTGCTTCTGCCATACTGCACCTCTCTTTGAGTTTGCCCCGCCCTCACTTCCGCCGAGGCGGCGAGCAGCGGGGGCGAATACGAAACGCACCCACAAATCTCCTAATGCGATGGATTATAACCGCTAAAGACATTGGCATGTCAAGGCCGAAATACAGAAATGCCATCAGCGCATAAAGAAAGGGCAGTGTCCTAATTTGGACTTCCTGTTTCACGGACGAGGCAACCCTCGCCTCCACAGGCATTACCGTGCGTCCTACCGACGCCGGATGTTGCACCATTAAGTGCCCGCTGCAACACGTTGCGGGCCGCATTTAGGTCGCGGTCAACAACCAGACCGCACGAAGGACAGCGATGAACACGAACCGACAACGACTTCGGTACAGTCTGGCCACACTGGCTACACTCCTGACTTGTGCCGCTGGGATTCACGCGAATGAACAGGCCACCAGCTTCTTCCGCTTTGTAGGCCAGACGTTGCGTGAATTGAGTCCAAGCGGCGTCCAAAATGCTCTTTCCGAGCCGTCCCTGTACCATGCCGTTGACGTTCAAATCCTCCACTGCAATGAATTGATGCTTGCTGACGATTTCCTTGCTGGCGTGATGGGTAAAGCTCGACCGCAGGTTGGCTACCCGTTCATAGACTCGTTGGAGCCGGTTCACGGCCTTGCGGAAGTTGCGGCTCCCCTTGACCTTGCGGCTCACTTCGCGATGGGCGTGAGCGAGTTTCCGTTTTGCTTTGCGGGCGAATCGCGGGTTGTCAATGGTGTCCCCGTTGCTCATGGTCGCGAACGTCTTCAACCCCACGTCGATGCCGACGCAGGAATGGATCGGAACCGGTTGTGGGACCTCGCGATGATCGTCTACGACCAGTTGGGCGAACCACTTGCCAGCCCGCCGCACAACGTGAAGCTGCTTGATCGTGCCCTTGGTGTACTGCACGTTGCGGGCCTTGATCGGGCCGTTCACGCCGGATACGCGGATGCGTTTGCCACGCACGCACTTGCCGGGCGATTGAATCGAGAAGCTATTCCAGCGTTGCCACGCCTTGAATCGGGGAAAGCCCGCCTTGCACTTGCCTTCGCGGACTCGTCTAAAAAAGTGCTGAAACGCAAGGTCCAGACGACGAAGGGCGTCGCGTTCGATTTTAGAGGGCACGTCGGCGAGTGTCGGCATAACCGACCGCAAGATCGTCAGGTCGGCGGTTTGCGTCATGTAGGACAGAGAGGTTTTGTCGGCTTCGTAGGCGACGATACGTTGTTCGAGAGAGGCGTTGAACAACTGGCGTCCGACATCGAGAAGATGCTCCAAGCGGGATTGCTGAGCGGGCGTCGGATACAGGCGGGCGGTCATCGTTCGCAACATGCCATAATGCTACCAAAACACCATTGACTTGTCAATCCAAATTAGGACACTACCAAAGAAAGCCCGTCGTTTCTGGCGGGCTTTCTTTATCCGGATGGCCGGCGTCGGTGGAGAACTATGATTTGATCTGGCTCCCGGCGATGGGCGGGCCTCGCTCGTATCGCCGCGTCTCACGCGAAATGTACCTCATTGACCGTCCTCCTAGTGCCATCATGGAACATTGTGAAAAATTGGTTTGCCGGTCTTTCTCCGGCGTGTAATTGCATTGTAGCTAGGCTTACTCGCCTTCGTCAACCTGATTCGCTCCGATTATTTCGTACACGAAGTCAACGGCTTCTTGAATCTCCCTTTCCGTCTGCCTTTCACTCCCTTTCCATGCGACGACATCTCCCCTGGACAGAGAATCCCGCACGTCAGATATGGTTTCACAGCCATTTCGGTCAAGTAACTCCAGATGTCGAACGCCAAGGCCGTAGTAGGCCAGGATGTGAATCGGAGACAGTTCTCCTACAGGTTCCGACAGGTCATCGGCGTACTCAAGCCTTGCGCCGCGAACCCGTGAAAAGTGCGTCTCTGTGCCGTCGTCGTCTGGGCCGTGCCGGGCTTCAATCTCCATTCGTTGTCTGACGTACTCAGGGGTCACGATCTTTCTGGGTCCTTCGGCAAGCTGATCGAGCGTCAACATATCGAGATCTCCTGTGCTAGACTTCCTCGATAACCCAGTTACCACCTTCCTTTTTTGGCAGGCGATAGGCCAGTGCGAATGCAATTGGAAAGATTTCGGCAGCAAGTTTGGCCTTGATTTTCGCATCTTCTTCGACGAAGGGCTTGTACGCGCCGTCTTTCTTGGTTGTGCCCTTTGTGTCAATTAGCCACAGCGAGCCATCGCGGTAGAGCACGGCGAAGTCTGGCGTGTAGAAGGTGTTGTCGGCAAGCCGAAACTTCATCGCCTCGAATGCCCACCACTGAATGGTTCCGGCCGCTTCGTCTTGCTTCAGCTTCTCGGCAAACGATGCCTCAGTATTGTTCATTTCTCCAGATCGTTTTCGCACCCTGCCGCGAGCACGTAGGCCAGCCTTGTCCTGTATTTTCAGGTCCCCAGGCAGTGCTGCAGAACAACCTGTTTTCAGCCCCGGATAGTCGCGGATGCTCACGTTCGCGCCCTCAAAGGTTCTTTCTGGACTAAAGGTTCCTGGTAATCAGGAACTCGATGTTCACGTCGTTTGCCTGATTGCGGCTTGCCATTGTCCGCCATGCCCAACCAAATTCCGGCAGATACAGGCTGCGAATCAGTGGATGATCTCCGAATCGAACCACAACCCTGGCTTGCTGAAACAGACTTAGGACTGAGGCAAGCCTGCGTTGGCCTGCTTCGTCGATTTTATGCCTGTACTCTTCGCCAGCGCCTGGCCAATTGCAATCGACGTACAGACCGTGCATTGGTTCATCTTGGCATTTTGCCAGGAAGTCAAAGGCATCCATGCAAGTGAATTCGCATCGTCGGAAGGTTTCTCCCCAGGAGTCCAGGGCTTCGATTGCAGTGCGGTAGCGGCGATTGGAGCCGCCTCCGCTGGCGTTCCAGCGGATCGGGAGGCTGCCGTTGAATTCCGAGGCTGTCCCGGCTTTACCTCCCCGTCCCATCCAGACGCAGACAAAGTAAGCCAGGGCTGCATACTGATCTGGGCACGACGGAAACGATCCGATTGGTCTGGACGCCGCTTCTTGATGCCGTGCTAACTCGTCAGGATGATACGGAAGAGCGTCTGCTTGTTGCGCGAGCCATTTTCTCGATTCGTCATCCTTAACCACACGACATAAGTTCACGACGTGTCGATGCAGGTCGTTGCACAAAATCTGTTTGGCGTCGATCCACGGAACCTCGGAACAGCCGCCACAGAACGGAATGTAGACCATTCGGCAGCCAGCAAGTAAATCGCCGACATTCCTGGCTACATCGGTGCCAGAGCCAAACCACTGGACGAATCGGTCGCTCTTTCGAGGCTTTGCCTTACTGCTCATCTACTAGCCCTCAGCATCGACTCATTCAGGTGGCCAACCGACTTGTACCAATGACATCCACCATTTCCAGTGACGTAGCCTGCGTCCATGAGCCACATTCTAGCAGCGGCACTGCTTACAGCGGTTCCGGTGGTTTGACGAATCGCGTTCTGAAAGCAGGCTGTATTGAATAATGCGCCATGCTTTCCTGGTCCGCCATACGACTGCTTGGCTTGCCTTGTCCACAGCCAGATCAATAGTCGCCATAAAACACGCCCCATCTGCCTGTCTCCCATAGATCAATAGTGTTCGCGAGCCGGCCGCGTCCGTCACGGCCGGCTATCCTCCTGCCCTCTTGGCTCGTCCCCTTTACACGCTGGTCCATCACCGCAGCCGACTCCCGGCACCCCGGAGGATTGTGTTGTTTGATTATCGAAGTAGTCTTTGAAAGTCACTTGCGCAGGTTCTGGCAGGCGCTGAACACTGCACGATTGTAAGACCTCTTCGTCGTACCAGTCTTTGTCAAGATGTTTTTTGATCGCCAAAAGTTCAGAAAGATCCAATGGTCTGCGACGGTCCTGGGGAAACATCTCGCCGTGCTGTAGTCCGTGGCAGATTGAACACAGTGGCAGGCAAACTTCGCGGAGCAGCTTGCGGGGCTTGTTCGTTATGTGCGCCCTTTGAATCCAAAACGGAGCATTATACCATTTTGGTCTACTGTGGCCGTAGCGCCCGCACCGCCAGCAGCGGTTTCCGGTGTCTTGGATGAAGGTCTTGTACTTGGCTTCCTGCTCTGGGGTCGTCTTCATTGCTCTGACTCATCCTGTATCCGCTGAAGTTCTTTCCGTCGCCTTCGCCCGATCTCCGAGATTAGACGGAATTCCTCTTTGGTCAACAAGCCGTATTTGTGTGTGGCTACCAGTTCTTTGCCGGTGGCCGACAAATCTTCCTGAGTGTGGCATTTATCCTGGACGTACTTGATGATCCCTCTGGCTAACGGCCCAAGGCAGGCGTGTTCCTTGAAGATCCGCAAGCACTTTCCACAGGTGTTCCCAAAGGGATCGTCTAGCAGTGTAAACACTCTGCCATCTGGCATCTTCTCACCGCACACGCTCTCTGTGTCGGTTTCGTAGTAATGCCAAAGGCGTCCATCAACGGAAACCCAGATCGGCTCACTTAGGTTCATTCTGGACTTTTGGTGCAAAGTTGGGGTACACTTCTGCGACAGGCTTTTTCCAGTCGCCGAATTTGGGAACTCGTTGCAAGCCCCTGGTATTCCACGGGGGAGATCCGATGGCGCGGGAGTACATCCGCGCCGCAGCGCCACAGGTGCGTCCCTTGCGGGCCATGACGGCGAGGCACTGGTTCCAGTATTTCTGCTTCTGCTCGAAGCTGTTGACGACGGGCTTCTTCTTTTCCCGCTTGATTTCTTTCAGTAGGCCGCGTTCTACGGCGATGGCTCGGCCTTGACGCGATTGTCGTGAGCCACAGTTCGGACAGACGGGCATTCCAGAGTAGGCACATCCGCAGGTCGTGCAGATGATCGGTTCCTTGGTTCCACCTTCCTTGCGTTTCTTCTGGTATTCCTGGTCGATGGACCGGGATTTCTCCAGCGGCCACTCGATGTCTTCGTCGGGGAAGCCGTGGGCGACGACGCCGCCCGCATGATCCAAAATTATACAGTTGTGGACGAGGCAATCGTTTGCGGTGAACCTCTGTAAAGGCCCTGCATTGAGAATGTCCCATACTTCCCTTTTGGCTTGCAAGACGGACGGTTCCAGCGAGCAATTATTTCTTCGTCTGTCATCTGCAAGAGAATCAAGTGTTGAAGAGTTGCGTCTGCGTACCGAATCTCTGGGTAATTTGCTCGGAAGCTGACAAGTCGTTCCCGAGATCCGCGATTTCTCCTCGTATTGTTCTGCTGCTGAACATTGTTGGCCCACCGCAAGTTTCCCGGTTCGTAATGCCCCATGTTGTCGATTCTGTCGATCGTCCACTCTCTCCCATGAATTCCAAGATTGTCCGCAATCCATTGAGCGGCTGCGTTTGGACTTGAGAACCTGAACTCGACTCCACGGGCACCGTACCGATAGTACGCATAAGACTCCACGTTTTGGCACCTGTCCTGCTGCGACTGACATCGTTGATACAGCCATTTCGGCACTTTCACAGGCACTCGTGGCGTACACTTCGGACACGCCCTTGTATTGGGTCGCCTGCGCATATTGTGGTATCGACTCATGTAGACAGTTCCGCACTCCGCACACTTGACTTCGACAAGCAGGCTCCAGGATGTGCCCTGTGTTTTGCGTGATACGATGGTCAGTGACCCAAACTGGGCACCCACCAGATCCGCTCTTAACAATCCGCAGTCGTCCACTAGCCGCTTCGGAGATACTTTTCCATCCTTCATTGGTCATTACCCTGTGGTCTGGAGTAGCAGTAAGCCCGTCGTATGACATCACAGACTGCACGCCTTTACAAACAGCGCCGCCGTGACTAACAAAGCGTACACCATCCCACACCTTGTGGTCAAGAGTAATATCTTGTATTTCGACCAGTCCTAATTGAGTAAGGATAAGTGACCCTCTGGCTATGCAATCCTGCTTTCCTTCAAATGGTCGTAATGCACGTCCGCACCTTTGTCGATACATGACCAGGGAGCGGCACGGGGATGCAATGACAACGCAAGAAACTTCTGGAACGTCGATTCCGTATGAGCATATATTGACATTGCACAGCACTTGAATCGCCCCTGATTTCAGGTCATCAAATGCTTGGGCGCGTTCATCGGAAGGCGTGGTGTCATCAACATGTGCCGCTCGAATTCCTGCTTTGAGAAATTCGTCTCGCAGGTGAGTGGCATGAGATTGGGTTGCCCCAAACACAAACGTTTTGCGGTCGCTGGCAAGGCGAATCCAGTTTTCAACGATGTCGCCAACGAGCTTAGGCTTGTCCACTCGCTTGGCAGCTTCGGACTCCCATTCAATTGAGCGAACGCCTTTCATGTCCGGCGCGTGACCCAGGAACACCCTGGCCGGCACTAGGAATCCAAGTTCTCGCAATTCCTCGTAGCCTGCGGCAGTCACGATGCTTTCCCAGAAGTCGCCCAGTCCCTTGCCGTCTGCGCGTCCTGGAGTCGCAGACAGGCCGAGTGTGACCATGCCTGGATTCTGCTTCTCGATTTCCAACATTAAGGCCATGAAGCGAGGGGCGGCTGACAGGTGGCATTCATCGACCGCAAGTACGTTTGTCTTGGGGATCGGTATTTTGCTGCGGCGCACAGCACGATGATGCAACGTATCCTTGGACACCACCAAACATTCGCTGCCGGCCATCTGTTCACCCAGTCCAGCAGCAATGAACGAATACTTGATATCGCAGTCGATCAAGTGCTCGGCTGTCTGACGAAGAAGTTCTCGTCGCGGGGCCATGAACATCGACAGCGAGCCGCGATTAGCAGAGAGCTTTATGATACCGCACGTTAGGGTGGTTTTTCCCGATCCCGTCGGCGAGTTGATGATGATCCGCCTGCGCCCCTTCCTGATCTCGTCTCTGACCTTCTCGATCAGGTTGCACTGGTACGGGCGAAGACGTTTACTGCCGAGGTCGAGTTCAGAAAGATCGGTCATTAGTTTCTACATCGTTATAGAGTTAGAGAACTGAAACCGTTCCGCTTCACGCGGTAACTTGTTCCACAGTTCGATGGTCTTTGACTTGTCCGATTCGCACCACGTTGCTACGAATCCGCAGTTCTGGCAGTCGATGAAACAGACTCCAAACATCGACATCAAACGCGGCGAGTACGATTCCCACGGGCCTGTTCGTCCTCCCATTCTGCGAACGTGTTCGTCGTAGGCATCGCGGTCGAAACCACACGACGGGCATGGCTTCAACTGAGTGTATCCAGTGGCATCAGTTGACATTTAATTTTGCCTCGGCTTTCTGCTTTCAACGTAGTCACACCAGTTGAGCATGGCTTCAACGACGCTCGGTTTGTCGTGCCGAAACACCTGTCCGTCGGGAAGGGTCACGACCCATTTGCGGGCTTCTTTGTCCCAAGCGAAGCGATTATCCATCATCATCCTCACTCCACCAATCATAGGCATCCCATTCAGGCTCGTCGTCTTCGCCAATTTCGTCGCACATTCCACCAGCCAGCACGCCATCACAAGGGCCGTTGGCACACCGGCAGTGTTTCGATACTTGCGCGACAAACTCTTGGTACTCAGAGCTGTTCATGAATTCTTCGGGTTCCGTAGTGCCAGATGGGTTGTTGTCGATAAGCTCGCTAGTCATCGCTCTTTTCTTTCAGCCGGAAATTGTCATCGGGAACGTGCTTTACGTCAATGATCTCGTAACCGCTGTCGCCTAGCCAGTATGGCATACGCAGCCACTCTTTGTAAGTCAAGCAAACACGAGTCTTTGCGCCGGTGATGGCTTGGACGTTTTGGCGAACCTGTTCGTCTGGAACTGAGAACTCGAACGGCGACTGAAGCGATGCCATTTCACCGACACCGAGTTGCACTTGGCCTTCCCAGGTCTTCCAGATGACTCCCTTGCGGCTCAGCTTCGTGACGTAGCCAATTCGCTCACCGGTGCCGTAGTCTGGCATCAGGCCGCCTGTGACGCTAATTAGCGGCGGCAGTGATAGGCCGCCGACGAGAGACATAACAGCGCCTGTCACGATCGCTACTGCGATGACCTCTACTGCGTCAAGGTCATGCGACCTGGCGATCTTTATTGACATGGCAACCGCGATTACAATGAGAGACAGGACAAACACTATGCCGATCATGTTTCACCTTTCAGTAGTACGATTAGATACAGCGCAGCTGGATTACTTCTTCCCCTTAGTCTTGGCTTGGTAGTCCCGGTACGTCCACGCCGGCATGACGCCCGACGCTTGGCACCATCCACACGACTGGCCCTTCTCGTCTTTCTTCTTGCCCTTGCACGCCGGGCAGACCACAGCCGGCTGACAGTTGCCGATAGCCTGGGCGTAGTCCTTCAGGTCATCACAAAGTTGTGAAAGCTCTTTGATCCAGTAGGGCGTCTTTTGGAGGTGGACCTTAGCTTCAACGACGATCCGCTTCAGCGTCTTTTCGGTTTGCTCATACCATCGGTTCATTAAGACCGATTGCAAGGCGGCCGGGATCTCCTGCTTGGCCGCGTCCTTCGGCGGGCCGTCGAACTCGCCCATCGCTTGACCCAGGGTGCGGATTCCGTTTTTGCCGATCAAGGCCACGATCTCGCGCTGCTTGTCCATGTCGTACTCGGACAAGCGGGTGATCTCGGCTTCACCCGGCTTGATCTCGTTCTTCAACTGGTCCTTGATGTTGGTGGCAATGTTATCCCAGGGGTCTGCGTCGGCCTTGGGTTTGGACGCCTTCTTGGGCGGCTTGCGCAGATAGCCGCGTTTCTTCATGGCGGTCTGGAGATTGGGTGCGTTGCCAACCCTGACATCGCGGGCGATTTCCTCTTGCTTGCTGCGTTCGAGCGTGGCCAACTTGCGAACCGCTTCGTCGGTGCCCTTGATTTGTCCGGTCTCGATCATGGCCGCGATCTTGGACGGCATCTTTTCCAGGGCTTCGGCGAACTTGCCGTCGCGCTTGATCGTGGATTCGTCCACGCCCGTCTCTTTGGCCACGACCTCGGCCGTCGAACTGCTGTTCGTCTCGGCCAACAGTTCAGTCTGGCCTTTTGAACGGTCACCGCCCCGCTGGCCTTTGATCCGGTTGTATCGCATCCCGCGCAACTTGCGAACGGCGGCTGGCTGAAGGACGTTGCGGCGATTGTACTGGTGGTAGAACACCCAGTCTTCGGCGTCGTCCAGGTTGTCGATTTCAGGGAATAGCTTCGTCTCATACTTCTTCAAGCCATTCTTTTGGATCAGCTTCCACCGCGTCATTCCATCCAGAATCACATCCCTGCCGTCGATTCTGGCGTACACAATTGGGTCCAGGACAACCTTGTCGTCAATCAAGTTTTCTTCCAGGCCGTCGAGCTGTTCCTGGGTGTGGGCTGGAAGGACTTTGACGAGGCGGGGATCAATCACGAGGTCAGGAGTCGGCATAGAATGTCCTTTCGTGGGAAGGGGTGTGAACTGGTTATTTTCGTAGAAAAAGGGTGTTAGGTCAACCTGGACTGGAGAGTAGCAATGCTGGTTTCTATCGCCCCACCTTCCTTCCTGGCTTCGGAAACAGAATCCGCTCGCCGTTGTCTGGCAGGACGGCCTTTAGTGGCAGCCAGCAACGTCCTTGGTAAGCCGAGGCGTTGTAGATTCGTCGGAACGCATTTTGGTATTCACGCGAAAATGTTCCTCGCTCGAACCGAACGACAACTTCCTCGTCTTCCAGACTGTCAACTGTGGCCACTGCACCACCAATTTCAAAGCCCGGAAGGTCTCGGTCGTGGTAGCCATGACGGATTCGCACTTTCATTCCGACTTTGATGTTACGCTTGCGCATTGAGTGGTCCTTTATTCGCCGCCTTCCGGCAGGTCGTCCAGGTTGATCCCGTTCTCGGCCTGATCCGGCTGCGGAACCAGGGATGTTTGCGGCTCTTCGCGCTCGGCTTGCTCGTCCAGAGCGACGGCGTAGGCCATTTGCCGGGTCAATCGCCATCGCTTAGCGGCGCGACGAACAGCCGTCTTGAGCGACATGGCCGGATAGTTCGTTTTCCACACGTTCCGTCCGGTGTCGATCTGCTTCAGTTCCTCACGCTCAACGTAAACAACGCCCTTGCCACCGGCCTTGGTAGCATAAGTGCAGTATACCCCGATGATGTTCTCGCGGGTCGGTTTGTCCCGTGGGATCGGGATGCGGTGCTTGACGTAAGGGCCTTGCTCGGTGTGGCCCCGGTAGATTTCTTCGCCGTTCAGGACGAATTCAGGGTCACACTGAACCAGGAAGTCGTTAGCGAAGGCTAAGTCCAACATGCCCTTGTAGCCGGGCATGAACTGGACTTCGACGTATTCGCCTTTCTGGCCGCGATGACGGGTGTAGCCAACCAAGTACGAATGGCCGAGCGCAGGCCCCAAGAGCAGTCCGACCACCGCGCCGTTGAACACGGACTTGACGATGCTCTCGATGGTTCTCGGATCACTCAGTTGCTCGTCCGAGAACTGCATCCGCAACATGTTGACTTCGGCGATCGCGGACGCGAGATACTGGTCCGGGTCGATGCCCGGCGAGACGAAAGTTGCCAGGGTGTCCTTGAGCGACACGAGGACTTGTGCAGCTTTGGTTTTGGCGGTTGGTAGTAGGTTCATTTGTTCCTCTTGCGTTAGGTTCCCAAGTAGTAGTCGATTACGCGATCCGGCAGTCCACCCCACTCGATCTCATTGGAGTACCCCTGCCATTCCCCGGTATTCTTGCCAACTAGATACTTCGACAACAATTCCCTGTACTGAATCCTGCCGACGAGGATGTCCTTGCGAGTTGCGCCAAGGGCGAGAATACCGTGGGGGTAATCTTCCTCGATGGCGATCCACACGAACGTTGGCGGATCGTTGGTCAGGCTGGTCACGGCGTCGCAGTACCATGCAGCCTTAGCGGCGTAGTTGTAGTTGTCGATCTCGTGCTGGAACTTGTCCTTGCGAGCATAACCGAGTCGGCACTTCTTCAGATCCACGATCACCGGGGCCAGCTTATCGTTGCGCGGAACGAGCTTGTCCAGTCGTCCCTTGCACAGGATGCCTTCGGTTTCCCAGATGACTGTGGCCTCGAATCCACCGCGCTGCCGCAGAAGCCGCACCACCTTGTGCGACTTGATCTTGTGGGCCATTGCCTCAACCCGCTCGGCTTCTTCCTGCGTCAGTACGTTCGGGGCGGGTTCCATGCCGTCCCAAGCGTGCTTACCACAGAGCCATTTTCCGCCTTCGACGTGGTAGATCGCAGAGCAGCCACAGGGCTCGCCCTTGCGCTTTCCGGACTTCAGCGGTTCCTGGCAGCCTGGGGACACCGAGAACGTCTTGGCGTATACGTTAGGCTCCAGCAATCGGGCATGTACAGCCCGACCGAAGTTCATGGCCTGGGAGTCCTTCTTCAGCTTGCCGTCCAGGGCGGCTTTCAGGTGTTCGGCGCTGAACTTGCCCCAGTCCAGGGTTGAGATGTTCAGGGCTGGGATCTTGCAGTATTCGTCGAACGGAATGTCATAAAAGATTCCGGGGACCCACTTTGATTCAGTCATTGAACGACAATGCCTCCAGTTTGGCGATCTGCTTCTTCAGGGACGCCAGTTTCTTTTTTCGCATGACCTCAGCGCGCGCCACAGCGGCTTTCCGGGTCTCGTGCCAGTCGGGCTTCCAAAAGAGAATGAGACCAATCTCTCCTGGAAGCCGATGGACTTCTGCGTGTTTGCCGTTCACGTTCGCCAAGGTGCGCTCCTGAATTCCGGCAGTCAGGGCGTACTTAGTGACGTAGACTGTTTTGGGGCTTTGTGGACATACAGCAGAAAACATGTCGTCAAGTCTCTCTTGGTCCGCGCCGTCCCATTCCTGATCGCTGATTGCGTCGCCGTCGTATCCGTCCATCAAACCTGCTCCTCAAACGCACTGGCTTGTTCTTCGTCCGCAAGCGTAACCTCAAGCGTCTCATTTGGACTACTGCTGCCGCTTACACAACGCCTTGGCCCATGATCCCTGCCAACCACAACGTTTGCCGTATCGACGATGTAGGGTAGCCATGTCTTTCAGGTTATCCGAGCAAATCCCGACCCAGATGTCGTGCCACACCACATCGAACACGGAGCCTTTGGGTGGCTTCCATTCCAGAGCATCGGCGCAGATGACCTCGAATCGGTTTCCCCATCGTGCCTTCCAATGTGGGGCAACTAGATTGATTACGTCCTGCGAGATCTCGATGCACGTCACTTTCTCGACTTCTGGATTCATCAACATGCCGTTGGCTACGACTCCCAATCCCAAGCCGTTGACCAAGCATCGGCCTACGGCGCGGCGAATCGGCTCGTAGTGGTCTCGGATTTCATCTGGCGTATCACTCATGATCGTGTCTCGCCAGCCGCTTACCTGAGCAAGTTTTGTGTACGTGCCGGGAGGCACATACCGAGATGATCCGTGCATGGCGTTTATCAGGACGTTCATTTTGAAATCGCCTTCGCTTACCGAGAACCGTTTGACGGCGAAATTGCCCTGGCTGCCTTCCGGCACGTCAACCTTGTACCTTGTCCAATCCACGGGTCAATCCCATCCTTTCCCTGCGTTCTCTCCGATCCCGTTCGATCACGGTTTCCTGTCCAGTCTTTTTTCTGAACTCAGCATCCCGGCGGCGCAGGATTGCGATCGCCTGTGCCTGTTCGTCCCAAGTGCATCGGCAGTGACGTTTCCCACAGTTTGGACAGTTCACGATCTAGCCTCCTCGTCTTTGGCTACCGGCACACCATCGACGCTTTCGACTTCTCCGCCTTCGATTACGATGTTGCACTCTGCGACTTTGCCAATCCTTGTAGAAACCGCTTTCTCTGGAGTCCATTCATGGTGAATTCGGTAGTATGCAGTTGCAGCAGCTACAATACGAAGTCGCCTACACCATTCAGCAACGCTCAATGTTAAACCACTGATTGTCGCATGGATTACGTTTCTCCTGTTTGACGACTGTTCGCAAAGCGTTGCCCATCGGCAGTTTCCCGGTTCGTAGTGGCCGTTGTTGTCTGGATGTCGGTCGATTGAGTGCTTGTCAGACGGGCGGCGACCCATGTCGTTCAAGAATGCGATGTAGCTACTGCGCCATTTCTGGCAAACGCGAATCCCGCGTCCGCCGTAGTATTTGTAGTGCGAGTTTGTCTCATCCTCACACCGCTGAATCATTGCCCGCCAAATCGCGTACTCTGGTGCCTTTCCGTTTGAGTCTCCATGCTTGCGGTGGGCTATGCCGCACTTTTCCCTAAACTTACATCCGCACTGGCCTTTTCGCCTTGCGTGAGCCGCGTCGCATTCTGTCGTTCCACCACAGTCGCACTGGAACAGCCATATCCATTCATTTTTACTGCCTTGTCGAACAGGACCAATGGCAACTAGATCACCGAACCGCTTTCCAGCGATGTTGATGGACTTGCCTTTAAGGACAGTTAGCGGAAGTGTCATGTTAGGTCGTCTTCGTGTCGGCGTCAGATCGTTCGACGAGGCCATTTTCGATGATGATATTGCATTCTGCGCCCTTGCCAACTCTTTCAAGGAAAAGTTGAATTCCCTGTTCAGCGGCCAAGTTTGCAAACTCAATCATCCCGTCTTCGTCGAGAAGAGATGAGTCCTTTAGGAAGGCGAAGCGAAGAGTCGGCGACATGGCCACGCAGATACCCATTGCGACCTTACGCTGCTCATAGGCGCTCGCCTGCGCAAACGGCAAGCCGTTGTACGTGACACCTGTTTCGTCGTATCCCAGCCCATCGACAGGCCACTTTGCGGCTTCGCGCATGGCCTGCTTCTCGGCTTCGATGACCTTCAGGCGTTCCGAGGCTGACCTCCACTCGGCCTGCTTGGCGACGACGGCTGCTGCGATCTCGGCGTGCTTGGCGTTGTCGCGGACCTTGCGGTTGATTTGTTCGGCGCTGGCCATCTGGGCTTCGATGTCGGAGGTGTCCTGGTCCTTCAGGGCGTTGACGATCGCGGTTTGCGCGGTCGCCTGTCGCAGGCACTCGTTGTAGGCTGCGTCTAGGGAATTGCGATCCGACTCGGCTTTGGCGAGCTGTTGCTTCAGGGCGGCAATTTCCTCGTCCTTCCGCTCGACGGCTTGGCCGGCTGCTTTGGCCTTGGCCTCAACCCGAACCAATTCTTGTCTCTCGGCAGCGTTCTCTTGGTTTACCTTGTGAATGGCCTTCAGGACGCCGGCCAGCTCGGTAATGCTGATTTCCTCGGCAGGCGCGTCGTCGTGCTTTTTGCACCCGTCCAATTGTCCTTTGAGCGACTTGCCTTCCCGCGTCAGCGCCGTCCGCTCGTCGTAGATCCGTTTGTACTCGGCGTCCAGCTTCGAGAAGTCCAGCCCGACGAGTTCGCGCAGTACGTCAGCCTGCTTCTTCGCGTCCATTCTCAGGAACGCTTCGGGGTCAAACCCTAGGATTCCGCACACGTCAGCCAAAAGAGTCTGTGGTGATGGCGCAGCGTACCCGTCCTTGGTGATGATTTCCAGCCTGGAGTCGATGTCTCCATTGGCTTTGCGGAAGAATTCCCGTGTCACGATGATTGCCGGAATGAGCTTTGACGGCTCGCCATCCAGCTCGACCGTGACCTTTGCCGTGTCCTGCCCAGTACGAATAGGCTTCTCGGGACAGAGCTTCTTGCCGCCAAGTGCGGCCGCGATGCTGTCGAGAAGGCTCGACTTTCCCTGGCGATTTCGTCCTCCAATGACGGTTGTCGTCTTGTTTGGCCTCACTTCTACCAACTGAAGCCCCTTGAAGTTTTCCGCTCGAACGCTCACGACTTGCATTGCTGATTCCTTTACAATGACGGCACCTTTCGTTCCCACACCAGGATTGTAGTCCGGCTGGAAAAATCCCACAACCCGTGTTGCAAGATTTTTTGCTCGTGGCTACAATCTCCAGCAGAGGAGCCACCCGATGCGAATCAAACGACGTGAAGGATCAGACGAAGGATGGGTGGAAGTGATGGTGGAAGATTTCCTTGACGAAGGCGAAAGCCGAGAGCATTTCGAGGAGCGGCTTGTCCGGATGGTCGGTCGGCTGACCGTCTTGAATTGCGATGAATTTGAACAAAGCGAGGATGAATTCGATGGCGAGCGTAACTGACAAGGTAACCACGAGCGATATCGTCGCCAGGGTCCACTGCCACCGATCTGTGGTATTGCGAAATGCTGCGAAGCTCGGAATTGTTCCTGAACCGTTCTGGGGAAGGATGCTGTTTACCAAGTCCGATGCCGAGAGGCTGATTAAGGTACTCAGTGTCCGACGGGGGCAAAAGATCTAGTTGAACTTTTGAAGGTGGGCCATGAACGCGATCCTGATTGCCCTGGCCGTGATTTCGGCGGACTACCGCGACGGCTATTGGCGAAACGCAACCCACTACAGCTATTTGGGTTACGCATTTCAACCCGTGTACGGACCTTGGAACGCCGCCGTGGCGGAGCTTCGTGTCCGTGGTCGATCAAGGTCGCGTGACCTGATGTTGCCGACAAGCACAGCAAACGCATTGCGTGACTTGGATTTGCGACGAGCAGAGATATACGCCGCCTTGGTCGCCGCGCCAAAGATCGAAAAAGCCGAGTTGCGGCGGCAATGGCTGGTTGCTAGGCAGGAACTTGAACGAGCACGACTTCTTGCGTCTAAGGAGCTTTATCGTGGACGATGAAGAACTCAAGGAAGTGCGTCGGTTGCGGGCCTACGTTGAAGTTGCCATTGAAACCGTGGCGTTCATCGCAGTGGCAACTGTGGTTTCTTTTCTAATCTGCATGCGAGGCAACTGATGGATGGAACACAGTTTGGGTACTGCGGCTTTGTGCCGCACACGCCCACGGAATTGGCGTTTGCCAGGGCGGAAGAGAACGATGACATGAACAAGCGAGTGGAGGCAATGCTCGACGAGGCTTGCCGGTACACTCCCGTGGCAAAAGATCAGTCTGAACCAATGAAAGGCGACCATGCCGCAAAGCAATCGCTACATCGTACAACTGGAATTCCAACTATGGCTTGCACCGTGGCATGGAGATCCTGGTAGGACGTGCCGCATTGAGAACGCAAAATGGTTCTCGTCTAGGCAGCAAGCGAATAAGGCATTGGAAGCTGCAAGGCAGTACCGCCCATTTCCTGACGCATTTGTGGATGTTTTGCGGGAGACAGTGATTTGATGCTCGCAATCGTACTTCTATCCATCGTCCTCCAATCGCACTTGGGGGACCATGTGGACCGCGACGGACGGATTCCGTCAGAAGATTCTGATAAATCAGACGTAGAACCTTTGGAACGGATGGGTCGCTATCCGTCTTGCTACGCTTAGCTCGTGCGGCTTACGGCCGCGTCCCGTGCGAGGGCAAAAGCAACATGATACCTGTCTGAGGGCGGCTTCCGGTACTCCGCCAGTGTGATCGAAGACCGGGCTATGAATGGAGGATGCGTGAGCGGGCGCGGTGACCCGAACCTTGGGTATGCACGAGGTCGTGATTCAGGACAGATGTTCTCACGGGCCGGTTCGACTCCGGCGCGCATCCCTGCCGAGCAGCCGTGAAAGCGGTGAAGGCAATTCCGGCCTGCGATTAGCGAAAAGCGCAGGTGTCGAGGGATCGTAAACCCTATATCGCCACCGGTAAGGCTTACAAACCGTGGAAGTGGAAACGCCATCCAGGAAACGTTAGGCGTGACAGCCGGAGAGACGGCGTGCGGATCGTGGCGGAATGTAGACGCCGTGGCATTGTGGTCAAACGTGAAGCGAAGTCATGCGCGATTATGACTTCGTGAGTCAGGGTTCGATTCCAGGCTTCCTTTAGGGGTTAGCGTAAATGTCACGCCTGACGAGGTGCGGGTTCGAGTCCCGCCGATTCGCAATGGGACAGTTGGCATCAAACAGGCTGCCGAAATGCAGGGCCAACTCAAGTCGGGAGTGGGTGGGAAAGCCGGCCCAGGGGACATGGTGTAATGGTTAGCATGTCGCGACGGTGCGGGTTCGACTCCCGCTGTCTCCACTAGATCGAGGTTATCAAAAGGTCAGAGTGAACCAATGACCCCAGACGAAGCAATCGCCATCGTGAAATCCAAGGCCAATGGCCGTACTCGCTACGAAGGCCAGGAGCCGTTCCTGGATGAAGTTCTGGTGGCGGAGATCGAGCGATTGCGCCATCGCACTGATGCCGTCACTCGGATTGTGGACCAGTTAATCAGAATTGCTCGCTTGAATCGTGACGAGTTCGAGTTTTCGTTCACCGTGTCGCGTAAAGCGGCCGGGTTGTCATGGATATTCGAGTGCCGAGAAACAGCGGATCGCCACTGTTTTTGCATTGGATTAGGGCCGACGCCGGAAGACGCCGTGTCCAAGATCAACCTGAAGGAAGCGTGTGATTCGTGGGGGTATGTGTACGTGGATTGATTTTGACAGGTGCGGCATGGCAAAGTTGATGATGTCTAGGGCGATTCACTTGGGACGGGTCCGGCACAGGCTGTTTCCGCCGTTTAAGTACAAAGCGGGTCGGGTTCCGAAGGGCTACAAGTGCGACGGATGTGGCGTTTACGGTGTTCGGTTGTACCGCCACTACCAAACGTTTCTTGAACACCAAGTCCTTCGGTGTCGTTCGTGTGCCCTGGAAAGCCAGAAGCAGACCAAACCCGACTCTGACTACGAGCACAGCATCGGCTGGATGGTGGCTGCTGTTCCGACGGAAGACGGAACGACATACTGGGGTTACACTTCCGTTCCGCAGGAAGGCGTGGAATGGTGGGATCGACTGCCAAAATATCTGTTTTGACGCTGAAAAACCTGATTTTGCCGTTGACGCCCAAGTGCAAAAGGTAGGAAAAAGGTAGCGAAAGGTAGGAAAACGAAGAAAAGGTGTGCAAAAGGTAGGAAAAAGGTGGCTACTAATCCTGAAAGTAACGCTTGCTCTTTTCTGGACTGGGATGATGCTTCAATTGGCCAGCTGTGCAAGAAAGCAGCTAAGATCCTCGGTGATAAAGATGAAACACTCGCCATTCAGGCGACCGTAGCGGCAATGCTGCTCATGGAGTCTATTGTCTGCGCCGGCGCGGATCAGCGGTCTTGGAAGTTCGAGGGAGTTACGATCCCTGAGTTGGGTGGTGACTTTGAGATCGTGGTTAGCCGGCTTCCGAAAAATCGTGAAGTTGACGTTGACAGCCGTTTTCAGCCTATGGTAAATTGACGGGAGTGAACTGAACGAAAGGCGGCTGGTCGCGTGATGAAGCACGCGGCTGGCAATAAGGGCCATTGAGGAATGCGAACATGCTGACTACTATTCTGGTAGAGAGAACCGACGGCGGCTTGAGTTCGCATTCCACGTCGTCGTCTTTGCCGGTTGGGCTTCAATCCCTTCCGGCGTCTAACATGCACAGCCTCGATTGTCGCCATAGGCGGTCTTCGGGGCTTTTTTCGTGCGCTGTGGCAATAGGCCAGAAAGAACCAATGAACGACAGCCTTAGATTGGCAAAAGGGAACGTGTGTGGCCGGTCGCCCTGGGGTGAGCCCCAAATGGATCGTGTCCAAATCCGGTATGCGTAGTTAGGCTCCAGCTGTTGACCCGACCAGGGTGTGATCTTGGGCGGCGAGGCTGATTCCGCGATGGCTACGCACGGCGGCGAGAGCGAAATCGTCGTTAGTCACCACCCGGTGCCGAAGGACCTCCCACAGGAGGTGATTGCGGGGCTTTGTACTGCGGTGCGGGTGGCATGGGCTGCGCGCACACTGTATTGAAATCTGAGTTTAATCGACGGTCTTTTTCAACGAAAGCGAGGCTCAAATGTTGCGTGAAAAAAACTGCTTCCACTTGTTCGACGTGTACGCCAAACTCATCGCTGTGATGGAGTTCAACGGGGGTCGCCCACTTGATGACAGGCAAAGGATGCTGGTCTGGCGATCGTGTGTTGGCAATAAGAGCCGTGGCAGCGTCACACGGCATCCTGGCGTTCGTCGGACTTCGCGCCACGTCACGGTTAGCGAGCTGGCCCTCGTCAAGTCGTGCAAAAGGAAGGTGCGATGGTGAACAAACGGCGGGGCAACGAGCATGGTGTGAAGGGCGCGGTGATAGACATTGAAGTGGTGTCTTCGCGCCTAATGGACATTGATGACGAGTTATAAGTGGCCATCTGTACCAGTTCCCACTGCCAAGTGAGACGCAAAGGCAAGACACTACTGGACATCTGGCCGACGACAGGCAAGTTCCGCGTGCATGACGCACCGCAAGGCAGTCCAGCAGTGGTAGGAATCGCGGATGATGTTTTGGATGTGGTAGAGTGGTTGCTGAGCAAAAGTTCAGGCTGACCCAATGGCAATAAGGGGTCGTGTGGTTCTGCCCTCAATCAAAGAAAGGTGACCCATGTTGATTACGTTTTTGAGAATCGAAAAAGACGATTTAACCGAAGAAGAGTACATGGACCTGTGGAACCTGTCGAACTGCAAGGCAGATGAGCCGTGCTGGAGTTTCTTGGTTCGTGTCGATCTCCTTGAAGGATGGCTGAAAGATATCGAGACGGACAAAGAAAACGGACATGAGTATCCTGCCTCACGAGTTGCTATCCTCCGGCTCGTTGAGCGCGCTTATAGGGAGGACGTGAGGGCAATTTTTGTAGTCAACGATTCCTATTACAGCGCCTCCGGTTACGACGACGATACAGCGCTGTCTATAGAAGATTCCGGCTGTGAGGCGGATCAAAAGTACGCTGCCGGATGGAATAGCTGAGTTGACCAAAAGAAAGGTGGTGAAGAATGTGTGACGCAATGGAAGCCTTCATGGCGGAAGGCAAGGGTGTTGGTTTGTTGACGGACGAGGAAACGCGAGAGTTGGCTCGTCGGGTACGGGCAGGTGATGCCGACGCGGTGAACGAGCTGGTCGAGCGCAATCGGCCGCTTGTGAAGAATCTAGCGAGGCGGGTTCTGGGTCCACGGTACAATGCCGACGACTTCCTGGACGACGTGCAGGATGGCATGGTGGCCCTGTGGCGGGCCGTGGAACGGTACGACCCGGACCACGAGGCCGGGGCGAAGTTCGGCAGCTACGCCACGCTGGTGATCGTCCGCAGACTTCTGGCAAAGAACCGTCGCAGGGTGGCTCGCAGGAAGGTGGTGGTCACAATGACGTTCTGCCGAGGCATTGATGATGACGGTGGAGAGCGTGATGCTCCGCTCGCGGAAGAGCCGGTGTGTGAAACCGAGGACCAGATTTTGGTCGATGTTTCAGACGCCGTGAACGACTTGCCTGATGACGAGCGCCGTCTTGTCCGTCAGCACTACTACGAAGGCCGAAACCTGGAAGACATCGGCCGCGAGATTGGCGTGTCGCACACGACGGCCTTGAAGCGTATTCGTCGTGGGGTGGCGAAGGTACGGCAGGCGGTGATGGCGTAGGGGCGTGGCAATAAGGAGGGAAACATGAAAACGCTAGAGCAACTGAAAATTTGTGAGCGGTGCGGGTGTGAGAAGTCTCCCCCGCGTGACCGCATGACTGGCTTGTGCTGCAAGTGCGACGCGGAATCGACATGCCGGCATTATCAGGACAGACCGCATGGCCTGCTGCCGAAAGACTGGACGTGCCCAGCCGGCGTGCAGCCGATCAACTTGGCTGGCTATGGTCCTGGCTGTTTGACGCGGATTCCGTGCCGATGGATTCCACCGGCAATAGTAGACGGAACGTAGGCGACGTGCGACAAGTTCGAGCCGTCCGACATTGAGGGCGAGTTTGCGTGGGACCGCGCCATCGAAGAAAGCGATCGCAGGATGCAACTGGCCATTTCGGTTATTGCAAAGGTGAAGAAAGAGCACAAGGGACGAGATTGGCGTGGTGAAGTGCCGTGCCCGACCGGATGTGGTGGGACGTTGCATCTTTCGCACGCCGGTCTGAATGGGCATGTATGGGGGCAGTGTTCAACCGATGAGTGCCTTAGCTGGATGGAGTGAAGGCGCGGCGGCAATAAGGGACGTGGAGCAAAAGTCCAGACTGGCCCAATGGAGAGATAGTTATGAAACCAGGAGTACCTGAAGCGATTGAGGCAATGTTTGCTTTGTGCCAGGCAATTGGCGATGACGTGACGGTCAATGATTTGGCTGAGGGATGCAAACTGGCGATTGCTGACGGTCATGACATGGCGCAAATCCAGCTTTTCATGATGTCGGAAGCGATCAGAATCAGCAAGCCAAAGGATGTGTTAGTGAAAGAGGAGGCAGAGATATGAAGTGTTTTTGCTGTGGTGAGGAATGCAACGAAACGGGGATGGCCAGGATCGACTTCCTGGGCGAGCCTAAGTTTGTCTGTGAGAAGTGCGAGGAAATCGCTCGTTGCGGACGGAGGCTGATGCCGCAGGTGGAGTGCTCTCGCCCGTGGGTATTGGCAATAGAGAGGAAGCGCGGGCCGGTTGGCAGCCTCTATGGGTCGAAGTAGCTGGAGAACTGGCAATGCAATTGGCAATTAAGCTGATGGATTGGGACGCAAGAAAGAAGTCTGGCGATTGCGAAAGGTTTCATTGGCTGGCGTTCGAGTGGCAGCATTTGAAACCACGCCCAGGCCCTGACTCAGTGAGATCACACGAGTACACGCTGTGGATCTTGGTTGGTTGGGGAGGGGTAATGATCGAGTTGATTTGTGCGCCGTAAGTCTTGTTGCTGTTGGGTGGCAATAAGTGGTTGTTGGTTGGTTGACCGTATCTGTTTTCAGGAAAGGTGGTAGTGTCATGGCGAGTCAGTATGCAGAAGCGTTGCGGGCGAAGTTCTCGGCGGTTCGTTTGCGGACGAAGTGGTGGGGCGTGACCCGCAAGGTCGATGACGTGACGAGGGACAAGATGGCTGAGGCGGTTGGCGCGTGCGCCGAAGAGGTACACGTCAAGAAGTATCTCGTGAACACAAAGCATCCCAAGTACAAGGGATGCACAAAGGTTCGGTCGAACGTCAAGGCGTTCTTCCGCAATACCACGAACCCGTGGCCGGAAGACGGCGTGCGGTTGTGTTTACGCGAAGACGTCCAGAAGATCACGGATCAGGTCGCCCGCGCGCAGTCGGCTTTGGATCAGGCCGTGGCGGGGCTGAACGAGGTCTACGCCGAGATCCGCGAGGAGCGTCGGCAGTCGCTGGGCACGATGTTCCGGGAAGACGACTACCCGGAAACCCTCGAAGGACTGTTCGAGGTGTGGCTGGAGTTCGTGAATATCGAGCCACCGGAATACCTCCAGGGAGAGAATCCTCGCGCCTTCGAGATGGCCGAACGGCAGGCCCTGGCCCGGCTGGAAGAGGCTGTGGGCTTGATCGAGACCTCGATGGCCGAAGAGTTCAAGGTCTTCCTGGACTCGATGGTGGATCGTTTGGGTCTGGACGACCAGGGCAAGCCGAAGCGGTTCCAGGTCCAGAAGGACGGTCGCTGCCCGGTGATCGACAACTTGAAGGACTTCTTCGCGAAGTTCAAGTCGATGAGCCTGGGCAGCAACGAAGCTCTGGACGAGTTGGTCAAACAGGCCGAGCAGGTCATTCAGGGGGTAAATCCGGAGGGCCTTCGCGAGTCTATGGGCGCGCGAGAAGCGGTGCGGGAAGGCATGAAGGCCATCGGCGCACAGTTGGACAAGATGGTCGAACTGAAGCCTTCGCGGGTGGTGACGTTCGACGATTGAGGGTTGTTTTGATTACTTGCTTACCAGGGGTGTTTTAACAGAGAGGTTGTTTTTATGTCACAGATTGCGCACAAAATAACGAGAGACCAGATCGACGCCAATGGAAAGTACATTGGGTCGATTGACGTGTCCAACTTCGATGGCGATTTGGAGATCAGCGACGGACTTGGCTGTGTGTTTTTTTTGAGACTGTCCGTAACTGGCTGGATTGTTGTCAAAGCCGGGTCGGGCATCAAAGCCGGGGGGGGCATCAAAGCCGGGTCGGGCATCAAAGCCGGGGAGGGCATCGAAGCCGGGGAGGGCATCGAAGCCGGGTGGGGCATCGAAGCCGGGTGGGGCATCAAAGCCGGGGAGGGCATCAAAGCCGGGTCGGGCATCAAAGCCGGGGAGGGCATCGAAGCCGGGGAGGGCATCAAAGCCGGGTCGGGCATCAAAGCCGGGGAGGGCATCAAAGCCGGGTCGGGCATCAAAGCCGGGTGGGGCATCAAAGCCGGGTCGGGCATCAAAGCCGGGTTGGGCATCGAAGCCGGGTCGGGCATCAAAGCCGGGGAGGGCATCAAAGCCGGGTGGGGCATCAAAGCCGGGTCGGGCATCAAAGCCGGGTTGGGCATCGAAGCCGGGTCGGGCATCGAAGCCGGGTGGGGCATCAAAGCCGGGGAGGGCATCAAAGCCGGGTGGGGCATCAAAGCCGGGTCGGGCATCGAAGCCGGGGAGGGCATCGAAGCCGGGTGGGGCATCAAAGCCGGGCTTTCGATTACCTGCAAACGGCGACTATCGGTCGCATTGAGAGTCTTTGCTGGACTCTGTTTGTGGAAACTACCAAGTAGGGAAGAGATGGAGATTCGGTGTGGCAAGCTCGAAAGCGGGACGATCTCATTTGGGACTCTAGTGGAGGCGGGACTGCCGGAAGATGTGGATGCCGGCGTGAGTCAGAGCATTGAAGTTATTCCCCATGAGGATCTCAATCAGTTGATGTGGTCAAGTGTCGTGACGCTCGAAGGCTGAGAGCACCCTTTCCTTGGGGCGGCGGGCTCGTTGCTCGTCGCCCCGTTTCTGTTGGCAATAAGGGTATGTGGTGGATTGGTTACCCATTCAAGAAAGGGAGAAGCGATGACAAAGTTCAGACTTGACATTCCGGCGTCACTGATGATGACGTTCGAGGGCGAGACGGAAGAGGAAGCGATTGCCGCTGCCAAGGACTGGTGCGGCATCCATGAAGGCATTGACCTTGATGACTTTCGTGACATCGAAGCCCGGCTGTATCCGATACCCTGCGGCACTGAAGCCGAACAGATCGAAGTGGCCGACGCTTGGGATGAAGAGGATTCTGTCGTGGACGGCGGGCAATAAGCAGGTGTGTCGAGCCTGTTGTTTGCTTCATGAAAGGTGCAGTGATGGATAATGAACATTTGATCGAGCAGATGCGGTCGTACATTGGGCTGGCTTACAGCATGTTCTGTGACGGCTACAGGGTGAACTCAGACGATGCGGTGAAGTCGATCGCGTCGAGGACTGGGATGTGCCGCAGCACGGTGCGCAAGCTGGTCGATGGCGACACGGCGTGTCCGAGGTACTTGACAGTGAAGAAGTTTGGTGACGCCTGTGGCCTGCATTTGGTATGGACGAAGGGTGGCCAGCCTCGTCTGAAGTTGGCGTCGTAGTGGCAATAAGCCACTGTGGTGAATCAGTTCTACTTTTAGGAAAGGGACGAACAATGCACACTCCAACTCCGTGGGCTGCAAAACAGGATTTGGCGACCGGACGGTGGTACATCGAGATAAGGGAAGATGGGTACAAAGCCCCGATCGTGTTCCCTGGAATCTGTGGGAACCCTGAGCACATCGGTGGACCGCGATTTCAGGGCGACGCGGGTGACAATGCCAAGTTCATCGCTTTGGCGTGCAATTGCCATGACGACTTGCTCGCCGCCTGCAAGTATGCAGCCGAGTTTTGTACATGCGCAAGGTCTGCTGAAGAGATGCAGACAATCGGAAAACGACTCAATGCCGCCATCAGTGAAGCAGAAGGGAGAAGCTAGTCATGCCGTGCTATCAAGTACGAACCTACAGCGTCGAGTTCAAAGCAGGCAACCGCGCCATCTTCGACGCTGCGGTGAATGCCTTGGGATGGAAGGCGCAGAACGTGTCAGATAGTGTCGTGTCATTCGACGGAGGGATGATCAGGATCGACCTTGCCAGTGGTAAGGCGACAGTCATGGAACAACCCGGCCAGATGACCTACCAGGAGAAGCTGAACGCCTTGAAGCGATCTTACTCGCGCCAGGCAGTCAACGCTGCGGCCAAGCGGATGGGCTGGCAGGTTGGTACGGCGGTGGGTGTGCAGGACAAGGGACGCTTAATGAAAAGGGTGGGCTGATGGCCAGATTCAAACCTGGAGATAAGGTGTTGTTCATTGGGGACAGCAGTGACGTGATGGGCGACCTCGCGAGCGACTGCTTGGACTCGCTGATTACTCCGAAGCGATGTGCTGCGTGCATGGAAGCTATTCGCACTGGCGCGACCCTGAAGGTACATCGCGTTAGCAGGCGTGGCATTGCAGTCAAGGCTGGTCGGGTTTTGATGCCGATGCTGTTTGACGAGGACGATTTTTGTTTGGCAAAGAAAGGCGAGAAGCGATGACGCCTGCTGAAAAACTGGCCAAGTACGGCCCGATCGTCCTGGAATGCAACAGCAAGTCCGAACCGGACAAGACGCACTTTGTTCGGTGCAAAGACGGGTGCTACTCGTGCAACTGCAAGGCGTGGATATTCAGCCGCGACAAGCCGAAACGATGCAAACACACGGATCGGGCGCAGCAAGACGACGGCCCGCAGTTCGGATGGTCGCCATTGAAGACGGCCGTGGCAATTACAGCAAAAGCCCAGACTGCACCAATGACTCGTGCAGTCCGGAAAATCACGTTCGACGACTAGAAAGGCGAATGATAAATGAGCATGGACATCATCAACTGGGAAATACTGGCAGACGGGACGATCAGTCTCAAGACGCCGGGGATCTCGAAGGAAAATCATGTCTCGGCCGACGAGCTACTTGAGCAGTTGGCTGAGAACATGGGTGGCGCGGTTACGATCGAGAAACTCAAGAAAGGGTACGTGCCGGTGGGCCACCATCATCACGACCATGTGCATCACTAGGTTTGTGTTTTTTCACGAAAGGGCTCAGAAGATGAGTACGGCGACGTTGGAAATTGGGACTGAACGTGTTGGTACGCGGGTGTACGTGACTGGAAACACGTATGCCGTGAAAGATCGTCTCAAAGCAGCTGGCTGCCACTGGGACGGCGAGCGACGGCAGTGGTGGATCGGCGCGGCCAAGCAGGCGGCCATTGCGGCGATCGTGGGTGGGTTGGCCGGACAACCTGCGCCGAAGGAAGACTTGTCAACGCGGCGAGTGTACGGCAAGGTCAAGTACAAGGGTCGTCTGTATTACGTCATCGGACAGAGTGGCAGTGGTCGATTGCGGCTGACCGTCTTGGATGGCAAGATCGACTTCTGGGCCGATGAGTCGGCCTGTCAGTGGGAGAAGCGGTACACGCCGCGTGAGTATCGGGGGCGGACGGAATACCAGACCCTCGGCGGCATTCAGCGGTTCGTCGAATCGCGAAAGCAGCACGATCCCGACGGCATTGGCCAAAACTTGGAGCCGGGCTATTACATGCAGAATGGGGAGGTCCTGGCGAGCGGCTGTGCCGAGTGTCGGCGGCTTGGCACGATGTGCCGGTCCTGTCAGCATGACTACGAATAGACGAACGGGGCGGTCGGGCTGCGGCTCGATCGCCCCTTTTGCGTGGCAATAAGACCTTGTGTTGGTTTGTTTCGCGGCCACGGCGAACGAGATTACTGTCCCGTAGTGGCACAGGACAGTACGAAAGAAAGGTGACAGATGACAGTCGAGACGATGGCCCAAGAGGCCCCAGTGACCCAAGAGGTCGTGACATTGAGTGAGCGTGTCCAGTCCGCGTGCGATATCGCAGCAGGCCGGACTCTGGCAGATCCCGCATCGAGCGGGAAGCGAATCGTCGGTGCGAAGAAGGATTTGAACTGCAAGGGTCGTGGCCCGCAGTGGTATCGCATGGTCTACCGTGGCGGCTGGAAGTACGTCAGCAACGAGCGGTTGCCGAATGGGGCTTTCCGCGCTTCCGAGCGTCGGGCCGAGGTCCACGGAAACGTCTATCCCGGCGAGATCGTCGTGAGCCACGACCGAGGCAAGCCGGTTGATGCAGCTTGGCTGGTCTTGACGCCGGATGCTGAAGGCAAGGTGCTTCGGTCCATCGAGTTCGCAAGTCGTCGCGATGGGAAGCTGGCATTTCATCTGCCGGATGGATCTGAGGTCGTTCTGCCGAATCCTCGTGAGTAGGTGGCGTTGGTTTGGGGCGGCGGGTTTTAGCCTGCCGCCCCTTTTGCATTGGCAATAAGGGGTCAGTAGATGTTACTGATCTCTCTTGTGAAAGGGGAATGTATGCGCATAAGATGTCGAACCAACTTAGATCTTCGTGGGGAGCAGTGGCCCAGTGAGTTGCCATCTGTTCCTTGCGTGGGCGATCGTATTCGATCGGCCACAAGACACGGCACGTTTCAGCTTGAACTTCAGGTTTGCCGTGTCACCTGGATAGAAGTTACGGACCCAATTACGGTTAAAAAGGCGTGGGTTCCGGAAGTCGAGTTGCACATGACAGATTGGCAACAGAAGATGTCATGTGCCAACAGGATTAATGGCTGCGACTGCGCCGATGGATCAATCTGTGCGTTCTATCACTGGTACGCTCCATTGGTCGGTACGACCGCGAGCGCGTTCATCTGAGTTGCTTCTTCACAGGAAAGGGAAATGACATGACAGTATTGATTGAAAGGTTAAAGGCTGCCCGTCGCGTATCCGCGCCCTTGATCGCCATCGAAACTGCCGATGCGGCAGCGACGATCCGAACGGTGGTCGAGGGTCTGAACGGCGGCACGGCAGCGGTGATGTGGGACGTGGCCAATGGGATGCTGGCCATCAATGATCAGGGCCAGGACGCCATGCAGCGCGTTGATACGGCGCAGACCGAAATGAGCGAGTTCGGTTGTGTGCGTCAGGCCGAGGCCCTGGAAGCGGGCTGCATCTTGTTTGCTCATTGGGATCGGAAGTTCTGGGAGTCGCCCACGACGGTGCAACAGGTGTGGAACCTGCGTGACAAGTTCAAGGCTGATCAGCGGACGTTGGTGCTGCTTGACCGCGCCTTCACGATTCCCGACAAGCTGCAAGGCGAGATTGTGGTCCTGGAAGATCCGCTTCCTGGCGCAGAGCAGATCAGCGGCATCGTAGATCGGGTGGTGGAGACGCACAACAAGAATGCGGCCGAAGCCCGTGGATCGAGCAAGAAGAAGATCCCCGACGCCGACCTGGATGAACGGACGCGGCAGGAGTGCATCGACATGGCTCGGGGAATGCACGACGGGCAGGCGGAACTACTGTTGCAGATGTGTCTGGGAAAGGACGGGAAGATGGATCTGACGGCGCTGGCTGAACGGCAGCGGAAGATCATTGAACAGGTTCAGGGCCTGACGGTGTTCCGCAACGCCGGGTCGTTCGCAGACATCGGCGGACTCGACGCGCTGAAAGAGTACATCAGCCTGATCATGAAGGGGCGAAATGCCCCGAAGCTGATCGTGTGGCTTGACGAGATCGGCACGACGGGGCTGGGCAACCGCTCGGACCTGTCGGGGGTCAATCAGTCCACGGAAGGGCATCTGTTGCAGTTCTTGCAGGACAACGAAGTGTATGGTATACTTTTGGCGGGGATACCAGGCACCGGAAAGTCGGCCTTCTGTAAGGCGGTTGGCGGGGAGTTTGATAGGGTGGTTTTACGGCTGGACCTGGATTCCTGTAAAGGAAGTTTAGTGGGGGAGTCGGAAGCCAAGCTCAGGGCCGCCACAAACGTCATCAAAGCGTGTGCGGACGAAGCTGGGTCGATGCTTTGGATCGCGACTGCAAACAGCACGGACGGACTCAGTGGAGCCCTTTTGAATCGGTTCAGCGACACGTATTTTCTGGATACCCCAACGCGACAAGAGCGTGGGCCAATCTGGGACGTATGGCTGCGGAAACGCGGTCTCGATGACAAGCCGTACCAGGACGACGACGGCTGGAACGGCCGAAATGTGTTTCAATGCGTCGATAAATCGTGGAGAACCGGACTCTCGATCGCTGAAGCGGCTAAGTGGATCACGCCCGTTGGTGTCACTGACGCCGAAGAGATCGAGAGGCTGCGGAAACGCGCTGACGGCCGCTACTTGTCGGCTACGCAACCTGGGCTGTATCGACGGCCGAAGCAGCAGGCAACTGGTCGTCGGGTTGAGGTGTAGGACGAAAGCGATCTTGCAAGAGGTTGCTTACGTGGCTTGAACTGACACCGAACATGGCGGCGATGTCCTTTGGGGCAACGCCGTCACGTCGGTGTAGTCTGCGGATTTCGCGAATGTCGTTGTCTTTTAGTTTGCAGCGAGGATTGCGCTCGCCGTCGTTTCGAGGCGGTGTCCAGTTGGTTCTGGTTTTGACCCAGTGTTGGGCATTTTCTTTCGGGGTGGCGTATTCGAGGTTGTCGATGTGGTTGTTTGTCTTGTCTAGGTCTTTGTGGTTTACGTGGATCTTTGGCTTCCTGGGGCCAATCCATGCCTCGGCTACGAGGATGTGTACACGAACCCCGTACCGACTGGTCGGGTTGGCACACAGGACGACTCTTGGGTATCCAAGGCTGTCTACTGCCGCCCGAAGTATGCGGCCCTTGCGAGAGCCGTGTCCCCAGACTTCTCGTCGGACTCTTCCGAAGTTAGATACGGAATACAGTGATTCGTACCCTACGACTGGACGCCACTCTTCCGTTGTGATAGGCTCATTTTCAGCCATGACATGTCCTTCCGCTAAAGGATGGTTGTGGTTAGAGCCGAACATGGCGTGTCATCGCCTGCTCGGCTCGTGTCATTGTAACGCCTTTGAATCTGGCGATCAAGTGAGATCCCATTTCCTGAACGGTCACTCGTGCTTTGGCACGGGTGGCCGTTTTTTCTGTTGGCAATAATGGGTTGTGATGGTTCACTTCTCTTTCAAGAAAGGGGTCAAAGTGTCAAAAGGCAACATGGTTCTCGTCATGGAGGTCCAGGGTGTCACTTACTTCTGGACCGGCTATCGGTGGTGGACGGAATATCCTGATGCGAAGCTATATAACTCGCGCCGGGAAGCAATCAAGGACCATCGGCGGTTCCCTGGGTCGTGTGTGATTCGAGACTACGGATTGGAGACTGAGCGATGCGAAATCGCAAGCTGAAAGAAGGCAAGCCGTTGGTCGATGTGTTCACGGTCAAGCGTGACGCTTTGGCTCGCATGGCGGCAATAAACAGTAAAGACCTGCCGCATCTGATTGACGACGGCGGTCGCCGAAAGAGATGGGCTGGCATCGGCTGGGTGGATGAAGGCCGGGCCGATGGGACTGAGGTTTTGGTGGTCGATTAGGGAAAGGGTGCAATCATGCCGAGAAAGTTTGGGTCGATCGTGTTGGATGTGTTCGTGACGGATGCCGCGTGGAAACGGCTGAACGACACGAAGTTGGATGCGTTGTCGGACGCGATGAGCGATGTTGCCGACGACGTGGCGTTGGCGATGAAGGACAGGCTGGTCGAAGAATCCGGCGTGGCCGAATCCGACATCGTGGTCGAGGCTCATTTCTAGGAGGACAGTTCGATGGCCAAGACGTTGTTGGAAGTGTTTAAGGACGAAGAGTTGAAGCCGAAGTGGGACGGGAAAGGATTGCCGATTCGCCCCACGGAAGTGTTGCCGAATGGTGCGACGGTCGTGGACATTCTCTGGACCGCACCTCCGCCGTACATCCCCGTTCGTTGGTTCGTTTTGGCTGTTTGGTTGCGTGGCGGCAAGCACGAGTACATCGTGTGGGAACTGCTGCCGGACAGCCTGAGTTGCGATTCTGGGTTCTACACGCCCGAACTGGCGCACGCTGAGCAGGAAGTGACTCGGCGGCTGAATCTGGCGTCAGAGGCATACGACGGATGACAGTCCTGGGGCCGCTGACGATTCGTCACTGGCGGCCTTTTTCGTTGGCAATAAGCCCATGACGGGATTGGTTTGTTTCATGGGGTTCTGTTTCAGAAAGGGGAATGACGTGGACAAAGAAATTGCTGGCTACGAGTTCGGTTGTTACTGGTTCCCGGTCGCCAAGGATCGCAAACAGCCGATCAAGGGACTGTGTGGTGAAGGATTTTCAGACGAACGCGATCTGTGCGCCGCCTACGACGACACGGGCCAGGGCTGTGGTCTGGTACGGTGCTACAAGGACGGAACGCGGTTTGTGCTTCGGGAAGCCTTGCCCGCGCCAAAGGCAGACGGTGTGAGGGCGTAACCAAACGGGCGGCAGTCCTTCATTGGGCTGTCGCCCGTTTTCGTTTGGCAATAAGGGACTGTGTAGAGTTCCTGGTTCTTTCTGAAAGGGGATGTGTGATGAGTCGAGTCATGGAAACAACGGTCTACAAGTTCAACGAACTGTCAGACAAGGCGAAAGATCGGGCGCGTGAATGGTTCCGCGAAGGCAATCTCGATTACGACTGGTGGGACTTCGTCTACGAGGACGTCGCCACGATTGCGGACCTGATCGGTATTGACCTGCGGACACGCCCGGTCAAGCTGTGCGGCGGTGGAATTCGGTACGAACCGTGCATCTTCTTCAGTGGGTTCTCGTCGCAGGGTGACGGGGCGTGCTGGGAAGGGACGTACTCGTACAAGAAGGGCAGCGTCAAGGCGGTCAAAGATCACGCGCCGCGAGATAACGAATTGCTTCGCATCGCGGAAGGCTTGTACGAGATCCAGCGGCGACGCTTCTACAAGGTGACGGCGCGGGTCAGACACCGGGGTCACTACTATCACAGCGGCTGCATGGACATCGAAGTCGGTGTGGACGGCCGGTACGACGAGGAGGCGTCTGATGGCGTGACGGAGTTGCTTCGAGATTTTGCGAACTGGATCTACAGCCAACTCGAAACCGAGTACGACTATCGCATGTCGGACGAGGCCGTGGATCAGGACATCGAAGCGAACGAGTACGAGTTCGACGAAGACGGTCATCGTGTTTGACGCATGGGCGGCGGGGCAAGTCCCTGTCGCCTTTTTCTTTGCGCATTGGTTCAGAAACAACCGTTGGCAATAAGAGGGTGTTCCGAGACACTTTCATGAAAGGGGATTGACTATGTTCTGGTTTCAATTCAAGCCGCCTGGGCAGGATAAGTGGCGCGGTGATGGCCGTGCTACGCTTGAAAAGGCAACCGCCTTGCGTGCTGAGCACGTTGCTGACGGTTGCGAAGTGACTGAGATTTGGGAACGCAAGGGTACTATCTTCGGTTGCAACAGTCGGCGTCCATTGCGGGTGTGCGACCCGTGGGGCAAGGACTGCGGCAAGAGCGTTCTCTACGTCTATCGCTTGTGCCACAAAGTGCTGGAACGCGAAGGACTGGTTGACGAGTATTTCAGCCGACTTCATCCGTTTGACGGCTATCGCGGGCACGAGGGACGGGAGTGTGAGGATTGGCGAGAATTACGGTTCTCGAAACATCGGTGGGTTGCGTGCTATCCCGTCGAAGGTGGCAACGAGGGTGACTACGTTCATGTCGATCTGATTGGCAACGGAGTTGTCACGCAGGTCTTTCTCGCCAAGACGTTTCAGGGTCCGAAACACGCCTGCAAGATCGCCAATCGGCTTGCTGAGTTGCTGGGCGCATAGAAGGGGGATTTCCATGTCTGAGATAAAAGTTCCTGGGTTGTACCGCACCAGTTCCGCGTTGCGACACGCGGTCGGAAACTGGTCGGACTGGTCTGATGAGGGGCTGTGGAACTTCGCCCAGATCGTCAAGGCGGCGGTCCTGATGAACGCCTTGGAGACTGCGTGGTTCAATCGCGCAGTTCGTCCTTATAGAAACAAGGCCACAGACACGGACGAGTTCATCGCCTGGGTCGAGAACTGGTTAGCCAAGTAGAACCCCTTTCGCCCCCGTTCGGCCGTTTGGCTGGGCGGGGGCTTTTGCGTTGGCAATAAGGGGTTGTGGTGAGTGTTGTTTCTGGTTCTGTTTCTGAAAGGGGATTTGGTATGACGACGCAAGAGAAGACGACGGCGGAACGGTTGCAAGAGATTGGTCGGTGCGCGATGGACAGTATTCGCGAGATGGTCGCGGCTTTGGAGTGCGACTACGATCGACTTCAGGAACTGCGGGACGAACGCGACGGCTGGGAACCTGATGAGGACGACGAAGACAGCCCGGCAACATGGGCGGAGTGTCACGTCGATGACGCGCAGGAACTGGCCGAACTGGAAGAGGCGGCCGGCGACTGCGAAGATCAAGACGCGGCTCGGCAGCGGATCGAAGAAGACCCGCTCTCGTTGGAAGTCCGCAGCGACTGGCACGCGCCGGGCGCAGAGTCGGGCGACACTGAGTTCTGCCTGCTATTGGGCACGGGCGGGCCGGCTGTGCGGATCATCGGTGAGTTGGAAGGCGGTCAGCCGACCTCGGCTAATCTGCAAACGCAAGATTGGTTCACGCCTTGGACGGACGTGAACACTAGCAGCGAAGACGACGACGCGCTGCTGACGTACTGCCAAGTGTTCTACTTCGGCGACTAGACAACGGGGCGAGTCGGGAACAATCCCGGCTCGCCCTTTTTCGTTTCAAAAGTCCAGAAAGAACATTTGGGCGTGGCAATAAGGTGACGTGGATGATTCAATGCTCTTTTCCGAAAGGGGTTTCCTATGAAGGTCGGTGACGCTGTGACGATTCGTCCGATTGTGTCGGACAGAAACTTGAATGGGCGAAGCGGGGTGATTGTGGCGGTTACTGGTAGCAAACCGCCGTTTCACTTCTTGGTCAAGTTGTCGGCCGGGCTCGACGGTTCGCTTGATCGTAGAGATCAAGTGCTCGTTCGTGGGGATGAGTTGCGGCAATAAGGTATTGTGGATGATTGGTTCCTGTGTTCCTTTCTGAAAGGGGTTCTGCGATGAGTTACGTTGGCATTGATTACGGTTGTGGAATGACAAACGTGGACCGCGAGACCGGGATTCGTTTTGGGGTCATCCCGGCGAACGATCTGGGCGAAAGCTGGTACGAGTCGTCGGAAGGCGACTACGGCCCGCCGACGTGCGGGGAGTGTGGGAATGAGGCGGTCGAAATGGACGCGATTCCTTTCGACTTGGATGACTGCAAGACGATCCGGCAGGAAGGATGGCGCAAGCATGACATCCTGGAAATTCCCGAAGAGTTCCGCGACGACTGCGGCGGTAACGAAGAGTGGTCGGACGAGGGTCGGGATTACGCTTGCCTGTCATGTGGGCGGTCCTTCGATTCGGGCGACGCCTGGGGTGACGACGGGCCGGCCTACGGTCACAATGTAGACGACGGCGAGTACAAGGCCCACCAGGGCCACGACGATTGCGACGTGTTCATTCTGAAGTCGCCCTACTACACGCGGGCTCAATTCTGCTCGCCATGTGCGCCGGGTGCGGCCTACTTGCGTAATCCGTGCGAAGACGGTCCGAAAGCCTACTGCTTCGCGCCGGACTGGTTCCGCCCGTGGGCAGACGATCAAGTGACGGGCAATTACGACGGCGAGAAAACGTCCTGTCCGTATCCTGTCTGGCGGGTCGAAGACGATGAGTTGGTGTTCATGCCGAACATGTCAAAAGACGATGATGAGTGAGTCAACCCCTTGGGGGCGGGCAGTTTCCGGTCGTTCCGGGGCTGCTCGCCCTTTTTCTTTGCGCTGTTGGCAATAAGTGGTTGTGTGAGAGATTCTTTCTTCTATGCGAAAGGGGTTCAACATGCAGACGTATTCTGAGTTCTGGCCGACGATTTTTGATCAGAAAGGCGCATTCCTGGATGACCGGCAGGACTGGTTGGTCGTACCGTGTTCTCGGACGCGAGACACTGGGCCGCTTGAAGAGTCTAATTTCGAGACCGCGCTCGAAATGCTCGGTGGCGAGTCGGAAACGGTGGAAGTTCACCGTTTCGGCCACTGGGGGCCGGGGTGGTTTGAGATCATCATCGTCGCGGCGGACAGCGAAGCGGCGGACAAGGCAGAGGATATCGAATCCTCGCTCGAAAACTACCCGGTTCTGGATGATGAGGACCTGAGCCGGCGCGAGTACGACGACTTTTTGGAGTCGTGGGATAGCTGGGCACGTCGGGATTTCGTCAAGTTCCTGGCCAGCGAGTTCCTGACCAGCCAAGCGGCGGCTGATCGCCTGGAAGATGTGGACAGCGACAAGTTGTTCGAGTTCTATTGGGAACACGCTAGCGAACCGTACTACACGGATTCCAGCGGGGTCACGATGACGTTCCGGGCAAGGGACTATGACCGGCAGGCGGTCGCCAAACTGCTGCGGGATTCGCGGGCAGTGAAAGGGGGTGTGATGTGCGGTTGAACTTCAGAAAAATGTGTGCCTTGCTGGCCGCCAAGCGGTGTTACGAGTCGGGCCAAAGCGTCCAGCAGATTGCGAAGTCTTCTGGGAAGAGTAGGTCAACGATTCGCCGCTGGCTCAAGGCTGCGGGTGCCAAGTGACTTTGGGCGGACGGGCTGCGGCTCGTCCGCCTTTTTCCATGCGCTGATTGGCAATAAGAGGGTGTGGATGATTCAAGTTCCTTGTTACGAAAGGGGTTACGATGAGCAAGTTCCGAGAGATCACGTTCAATGATGCCGACGTTGTGAATCTGGACAACTGGATTCCCGCAGGGGAGTACAATCCCCACAACGTGCGGCCCTGGCTGCTTCACGACCACGGGTTCGTCCTGTGCGTCGTGTTCGCCAGCAATCTGCAAGAGGCGCTGGATGAGGCGGTCGATGAGAACAAGTTGGACCGGTTCAAGATCGACGTTGAAAGCCTACACGAGCGAGAGGATTACATGACGCGAGACCCCGCCAAGATGGCGGCCGGGTTTGACGCCGATTGCCCCGAATACGTGGACGAAAACGGGGGCAAGTGGTGGTGGGCCGTGGAACCGACGTTCCTGGGCAACGCCGGTGAGCCGTTCGATATCGAGTCCCTGGGCGTGGAAGAATTGCCCAATCCGAAACGCTCGTTCTGCGCCCAGTTCGATGTTCACTGGGAACCGAACCAGCCGAAGCGATAACCCCTTGACGCCCCGCAAGCCACCTTGGTTTGCGGGGCGTTTTCATGCGCAAAAGACCAGAAAGAACTTTTGCTAGGCAATAAGATGCTGTGGAAGTCAGAAGTTCTTTCTGAGAAAGGGGTTAGCGATGACAAGCACGATGATTCGGTTGCGGATGAGTGAGAGAACACGGGCTATCTCTCAGAGGATTCGTGAGGCTCGGCCGGTGGTTGTTCAGGTCGAGAAGACGCAAGTGGTGATTCATGTAGCGCCTTACAAGCGCGGAATGGGCCTGTCAAGCTACATCTGCCGACGGTGGCAGGGGAGGTTCTAATGCCGGACGGATCACGAAAGCGGCGTTGCTCGCCTAATCCGTTTCGGCGGGCGTGGTATCGGTTCTGGCGGGCCAAACGGTTCGCGGCTCGGTTCTGGAAAGGGGCGTGACATGGACCCAAACGCAAATCTCAAGGAGATTCGCGCAATCGTGCGAGAGCTGACGATCGCGGGGAACAGCGGGTATCAATTCGATCCCCGCATGGTGAATCGGCTTGTCGAGCTGGTTTACAGTCTCGATGAGTGGATTTCGCAGGGTGGTTTCATGCCAAAAGACTGGCAGAAGTGAATCAAGGGCAGATGGGCTATTCGCTCGCCTGCCCTTTTTCATGCGCCTACTGGCAATAAGAATTCGTTACGAGATCAATCCTTCAGAAGCAAAGGGGTTACAATGAGACTCTGTTGTGTGCTGTGCAAAGCCGACGAAAACAACGGCGACACGATTGTCGGCCCATTCCAAAGTGCAAGGTACGCGATGGGATGGATTGGAGAAGACGCTCAGATTAACGGGCGCGATGAAGACGAGTACAGTGTCCTGCCGTTCGTGCTTACGACCAGCGAACCGACGGACGACTGCGGGGACTGCCCGTATTGCGGCGGAAACTGCCCCAACGAACCCGATGACAGCCCGAACCTGTGCGATGGATTTGCCGGGGATATCGACGGCTTGGTCAAAGAGGACGATGAACAATATACCCCCTGCGGCTGCTCGCAAACCAACAACGGCGAACCGGACCCGTACTGCTACGATTGTGGCGGAAGTGGAATGGTTAAGGCGTGAAAGACAAGTGAATCTGGGGCGGGCGTCCAACCGGGCGTCCGCCCTTTTTTCATGCGCCCATTTCCACCTTGACATAACACCAAGACAGAGATAGGCTTAGGAAGGAATCAAAACCGCTAGAATGGGGTAACATCATGGTAGACTCGGCCCTAGTGCCTACTGGCCGAATGACAAGCGACGAAGTGCCAATTCTCCAGCGAAGAGAACAAGCGGTGCGGCTGAGAGCACAAGGGCAGTCTATTCGCGCCATAGCCAACCAACTAGGCGTCTCATTAGAACAAGTCCAAACAGATCTAAGATGGGTCAAACAAGACTGGCTAAAGCGAATCGCAAGGAACAAAGCAGCCTGGATGGCAGAAGTACTGGGCGAAATTGCCGAAGTTGCTGCCACCGCTTGGGAAGATTACCTCGCAAGCGGGGCAGCAACACGGGAAAATGTGGAGGAGACCAGTGAAAAAGGGACAAAGAGTCGCCGTTCTCGAAAAACACGGCGTCGTGACCCCCGCTACCTCAGCATCATCATAGACGCCACAAAGTTCAAGGCGTCAATCCTCGGACTAGGCGACAAGGCGGCCGTAGACAACGTGGATGCGGCGATTGGCAAGCGTCAACCGAAACTGCTGGTTGTCCGTGACCGTGCGCAACTCGAAACGCTGGTTGACATTACGCAACTTGTCGAGTTGGACATACGGGGGCCAAAGAGCGCCGGGGACAAGCTGCGGAAAAAGCCGTTGGCAATAAGTGGGCAGGAGGAACCTGCTGATGAGAACATGGATGTGGATTCTGTTGGCGATGTGGACGGCGACGGTTAGCGTGGTCGCTGTCTGGTTGTGGTAACTAGTTTTACGAAAGGTACTTACGATGAAGCTCAATCAGGGATACTGGTTGTATCCGGACGGCAAGATTTTCTGGGGTGGCAACGGCGTCCATGCCGGGCATTTCGGCCGCCCGGCGTCCGAGGCCGTCCGCAAGCTGCGGAAGCGGCTGGCGTCCAGACTGACGTTCAAGCCGCATCGGTAGTAACCCCTGACCATTCAACCCCTTGCGCCCCGTCGGTCTTCGGATCGGCGGGGCGTTTCCATGCGCGGACAGAGGCCGGCTTTCCTGGGTTGTACTTCCTGTCATGTTGTACTACATTGTATAACGTGTCACGTTCTACAACCCGGTATTTGGAGGCTTCTCATGAGCAGGGATAGAAGGATTACTGTGTTTGTGAACGATCAGGAGTACGGCGTCTTGCGGGCGGTTTCACCCGACGATGAAGCGTTGGGCCGAACTGTTCGGCGGCTGGCGATGGAACGGGCCGAGTGGATGGCCGAACACGGTCGCAAGCAAAAGGGGCGGGTTTCCCCCGTCCGCGACGACGGGCCGTACAACGATGGCCCGGTCCTGGACCGCTCATGGTCGCAAGAGTAGCGTTGGTTCTTTCTGGCCTTTTGCTAAAGCGTTGGGCTGCTTGGGTTTGCGGCGTGAAAGCGTCTGCGGGCGATGGCAATAAGTGTACGTGGGGAGGGTGTCCTTCCCGGTTGTAAAGTCTCTCGATGAAAGGGGTTACGATGAAAGGTCCGAAACTGGTGTCCAAGGCCGTGGCGAAGCAAGAGCGGGTTACTGTTGGCGGGCGGTATGCCGACAACGTCCAGCCGTCGGTGTACGCGATCGCGGACAGCGGAAAGTCGTTTGACGGAACGAATTACGAGAAGCTGGAACTCCGCTTCGGAAACGGAGAAACCGATTACGAGTTCGTGTTCTTCATGGGACCGGGCCAGCTGGAGCGAATCAAGGGCGAAATCGACCGCGTTCTGGCGCGAAACGCCAAAGAGGCGGCGGTCGCCTAGCATGGCGGGGGCAAGGGTGGGCGGCGGGCTACGGCTCGCCGCCCGTTTTCATGCGCCGTCAGGCCAAAAGTTCTTTCTGGCCCAATGGCAATAAGCTACTGTGGGGAACGACGGTTCCCTGGTGTCAAGTTCTTTCCTTGCAAGGGGTTATGCTATGTCTCTCAAGATCACTTACGCTCACGTCTCGGCTGATTGTGGATCGCCCGTCAAGTACATGGTTCATGAAGAGGGAACCGATCCGACTACGGGGCAACCGTTCGATACCGTCAAGGAAGCCAAAAAGGCGGCGTTGGATGCCGTCAGGGCAGACGCCAAGGCCAATCGAAAGGCGGTTTCCGATCAGAAAAAGGCCATAAAAGCCGCTGACCGCGCCACAAAGGCGGTCGCCAAGGCGGCTGAGAAAGCGGCAGAGAAGTTGGCAGCAGAGGAAGCCGTTCTCGCTGAGAAGAAAGCCAAGTTGGAAGCGTTCAACACGGCCGGCACGTTCGCTCTGGTCGGCTAGTCCGCTCTCCCATGTCACGCCCCCTGTCGGCTACGGTCGGCAGGGGGCGTTTTCGTGCGCTTACGTAGCCCGTTTCAGGCCCCTGGCGTGCGTTCTACCGCGTCGGGCGGCGGGACGGCTCAAGGTCGGGAAGGGGGCCGTGCGGGCGTTGGGCGGGGGGGAGGGGGTCCGGTGCGGTGAAAATCAGCGAAAACGGGCGGGCGGCGGGCTGGGTGGCCGTCTCCGAGAGCTATGATCCATTTTCAACTTTTTGCCCTTCGGGGGTCAAAAGGGTTGAAAATGGTGCCCTGCTTTACTTTTACGCTGATTGCAGATGGTGCTTTTGCTTTTTGGTGATGAGTTGTGAGTGATAGAGTCTTTCGTGGTGAGTTTCAGATGGGATTGGGGATGGCGCATGAAGTGCTTTTATGGTCATCTGGTGCGGTGAAAATCAAGGTTTTGTCATACTTTCTGGCTGGGGACCTTGGTCTGAGAGCTATGATCCATTTTCAACTTCTGCTCGTCTTTGTCTAAATCCGGGAAGTCTAAGGTCCCGATAAAAGCCGACCGGCCAGTTCTCGTCCGTGACCGCGTGTTCAATGAAATACGAGAACAGTTCGTCGAAGTCGGAATGTGTCCAAGACTGGAATTTTCCGTGGACACTTCCTGCTCGATCATGCGGATCTTGTCTTCGTCATCCAGGCAGACCGTGACTCGCCAAAGCCATGAATCGGTAGTTTCTTCACCTTTGACGACTCGCAGGATGCTTGGTCGTAGGCCCTGGACGTAGCCCATTGAGATTTCGTTCCAGGGGTATCCAGTCAGTTCTGGAAGCACTTTGATACTGAGGCATCCGCGACGGTTGGCTGGGAAGAACCAGTGGCCGCATGGGTCGATGTAGTCGGCCGGGCAGGTTGGCTTCCATTCAGGAGGTTCTGGAGGCGTCCAAATTATTTCAGACATGGCTTACTTGGTGGTGGTTAAGGGTTTGGCAAACACATCCAGGTGCAGTACGCCCCCGGAAGCCCGCATGTCTTCAGTTTTTCAGCGTCGTCCTTGCCGTAGGCGATCAGGACGCTTGGTGCGCCGCTGTTGCCTTTTGCCCTTTTGCCGTCTTGGTAGTGGAAGAACAGCCGTCCCCACAGGAACAGGATTCCTGTAGCGCGGTTCCAGACGAACTCTTGGAACATTTCCGTTTCGGTTCTGGCGAAGATCAGTGCGGTGCCGCATCCGTGGTCGGCGAGTTTTTCCAGCCATTTCGCCGCGCTACTGTAGGGCGGATTGAGCCATACTCGTCCTAACCAAGGTTGTTCGAGTCCGTGTTCATGATAGCCCATTGTCGCGCATGGCCAGGGTTGTGAATCGCACTGGCACGGGTCCAGGTCGAATGGTCCAAGTGCGTCGATAATGAACTTTGGCGTGATCCACGAGTCGGTGGCACCGTGGTTAGGTGTTGTGTGTCCGCCGATTCCTTTGGATGACATTTTCGGTCTCAAGAGTTTGGCAGAGTGAGCAGTTTCTTCCGGGACTCGAACGCCTTGGTGCAGGCGGTCATCGTGGCTTCCCTGGCATTCCGAGGTATTCGGCTGCCGCGTCTCGCAGGGTCGCAAGGATCTTCTCAGACGCAAACGCGACGAGGTAGTGCAACTCTCTTTCCAAGTCGAGCGTTCGTCATTCTGGACGCGAGTGTAGACCGGCACGCGGTCCTGAAGGGCATTGAACTTGTCGGCCAGTTCGGCACTGCGCCGTTGCAGTGCTTTGATCTCAGCGGATCTTTGCAGGGCTATTTCGGAAACCCTCTCGAATCTTAAATGCGATCTTCGCTCGCGACGGTCTCGCACGAGTAGGGCACGGCGACGTTGAGTGCTGTCCTTGGGCGTTGACTCGCGGTGCCAGCGGTGGATGAGTGTTCTTGTGGCGCGGTTCATTGCTTTCGTGCCTTTGCCTGTTCAGTGGCCTCGTCGATCTGCTTTACTAGGATGCGTGCGACGACATCGGTTTCCGAGTGCGTGCCGTCCGCGACTTGATCTGCGATGGCACGGATCTCTTCAAAGGTGACCTTGTAGCCGAAGTCGATCATGTCCTGCATGAACAGGCGGCACTGGCGATTGGTTAGTTTGATGCGCTGCATGTTTTGATTCCTCTGTCAAGTGCGGCTCTAAGATTCGACCCGCAGTTGATTCCGTGCGGCAGTCCGACTTCGACTTCCTGGTGGATCATCTCGATTTTGTTTTGGTCGTCCAAGTACACGGTGACTCGCCAAGTTTGTGCATCGGTGGTTTCTTCACCTTTGACGACGCGCAGGCTGCTTGGTCTCAGGCCCTGGACATAGGCCATCGCGATTTCGTTCCAGGGGTGTCCGGTCAGGTTTGATAGGACTGGGACACTGAGGTAGCCACGACGGTTGTAGGGGATGAACCTGTGGCCGCAGGTGTCGATGTAGTCGGCCGGGCAGGATGGTTGCCAGTCTGGTGGGTCGGGGGGCATCCAGATACTGCTGAACATGATTCGTTTTCCTGTGGTTATAGCTTCTGTGCTTTCTTTGCGGCGGCCACGGGGTCGGGGTCATCTGCCCACTCGTTGTCGGCAACACGTCGATGGTATCGCCACTCATCTCCGCGCAGGTAAAGCGACGGGTAGCAGTCCTGTTCGCTCATTGTTTTTCCATACGCCTTGAAGTTGCGTATCGCATCGCTGGCCGCGATGGCAACCAGCGTCGGCAGGAGGTCGGCATCGCCGCTTTTCGGCGGATCAGCTTCGTTCTGGGCTTCAGCAATCTTCGATTCAAGCTGGACGACCGTCTCGCACGATTTCTCCAGTTCACTGGTCAGTCGTTTGACTTCCTTCTTGCTGTCCTTGAGTTCCTGTTGTGTCGCGTCGAGTTCAACAGCCAGGACTGCCGCACGGCTCGTCACGGCACCCACTGCGCCGTAGACGAGATCCTGGATCATTCGGCAGCAGCGTTCGGGGTCGAGACTGTCTCGGCTTTCACGGACGAAGCCCCAGAGTTTCCAGATCGCGACCTCGACCTGCTTCGCGGTCATGGCACATTGTTCGATGCCGAGTAGTTCTTTGCGGATGTCGGCGAGGATCTGTTGTTCTGTTCGTTTGTCTTTCATTGGTTCTGGCTCCACGGGCTTTTGACGCCTAATTGAATTGGTCTTTTCTTCTCGACTCGCCCACACCGAACGCACGTTCGCTGGTACACGTCCTCATGCTCTGGTTCAATGGCCCAGCGCCCACCGAGCGATCCAAATCGAGGCGTGCATTCAGGGTCTGCCTCTTCCCAGCATCCTTCTCTGGTGCAGATCGTCACTAGCTTTCCGACGGGATCGTCCCAGATATGACCATCACGGGCACATGAAATTGGAAGCTGCTTTCTGAGTGATACTAACGCCTTTTCATGCGCCGCGATATACTTAACGATGTCGTCGGCTGGTGCGTTTTCGCATCCCGGCCAGTGGAACGACTTGTCCATCTCTGCCATGTCTGTCAGTATCCATCCGCGATGAGTGTCTAGGATGTCCACCGACCATCGTCCGCCGACAGCTGCGCCGGCCTGTGTCGCAATTTGAATGACCTTCTCTCGCTCATTCTCACCGAGGATTCGCACCCGGTCGTACATGTCGTCGAAGTTGTCGGGCAGTTCGTGCTCTGCAGGCAGCCCCCAAACGTCGTCTACTGGGCCGTCTTTCCTCCTGGGGAACCCCTGCTCGACACTTGCACGAGTCCAGTAAGGGTGGACGCACAAAATCTCACCCCCGTCCACAAAGCACCGAAACTCCCTGCACAGCGGCATGTCGTCATACTGCGGCAGAGTGCAGACTGGCTTTGTTGGAAGTAGTTCCCGAACCACCCAGACGTTCCACGTAAGGCCGAACATGTCAGCGCACTCCGAGAACTCCATGAGGTTGTAGACGTGCTGAATGAGGTCGTCTGGCGACTCCAAGTAGCAGGTGTTTTTCCAGTTGTGCTTATTGCTGGTTTGTCCGGTGCGCAGGAAGCAAGGGCAACCGATCTCGTTTACTGCTCTTGAAAGGCTGTCCAGGAACAGGACGCCAGCACTACCTGGGCTGCCTCCGTCAAAGAACTTACCAAGCTCGTGATGGGTGTCGTAATCAGTGAACGACACGATCCTAGTCTTGGGAACCGGAAGCCCGGCCGCCTCGATCTTGGGGAACCAGTAGCTGAGGCAGGTTCTGTCTTCGCGGACAAGCCGCCTTTTTGTTGCGGCTCGGATCTCGTCGTCGCTTGGGATACCTGCTTGAATCATTTGGCGAATTTCGTCTGGGGTTGCTGGACTTGGCATGTTTGGTCTCGCTTCAAAAGTTCAAGTTGGCCATTTGGTTCGGACGTTGATTTGTCGCTCTGAAACTGAGCTGATGATTAGGTGCCCATTTTCTTCACAGCGAACGATTCATATACCGGCACACCAGCGAATAGTGAGTTCGCTCTTTCCGTCTGGAGACATTAAGGTGATAACCTTGTCGTTGTCGTCAAGAAAAGTTCCAAGTTTGGCTGCAATGCCTTGCGGACGCTCTTTCATGCAGATAGCTCCTTCCCGTCCAGTCTGAATGTAGCAATCCAGATATACCATCCGGTGTCCAAGCCAGGGCGTTTTGGCAGTTTCCTGTGCTCGATATGGGTTATTGCGCCGGTCCCGTACTGATTCCCGTGGTGTCGCACAGGGTGTTTGGTCTTGACCGCAGAGATGGCTACTGCGCCTTTCCGGGTGACTTGAAAGGTTCCGAGACGGGTTTTGATTTTGGGTCTTGCGTCCATGTTATGATTGTAGTCTTCGTAAATCTTGGCTGCACCAGTGCAGCCGCCTTTATCGAGAGATCGGCCGACCGCCGAACCGCGACACCCGTTCACAGATCGACTCTACTGCCTCTAATCCGTGCCATCTCAGGAGCAGTCCTGCTTCGTATCCGTCGCAAGGTCCGTCGCCTAGTGGCTGGTCGTCGTCTTGCAGTATCGGTGCTGGTGGCTTTGGTTCACGAGTTCGGTCGTGCATCTTCATAGAGCCGGATAGCGACATTGGTCGGTTTCCTTGTCTCAGGATGTCAAAAGTTCAGGTTAGCCTTTTGCCGGTCGTCCCAAGGGGCGAGTCAAGCATCTCGCCATGCGGACTCGCCCCTTGAAACGACCGTCAGCCGTAGGTTGACTCCA
>Ga0209507_1000097_pt1 | contig 127267 bp, 107 predicted proteins | sample AD_UKC028_MetaG_FD_184414 | JGI IMG/M metagenome (GOLD analysis project Ga0209507, IMG submission 184414) | Active sludge microbial communities of municipal wastewater-treating anaerobic digesters from USA - AD_UKC028_MetaG (SPAdes) (version 2) | ecosystem: Engineered > Bioreactor > Anaerobic...
GCCTGGAGACCGCGCTCGACATCGAGCCCATCGCCCGGGAGGTGATCCCCGTCCTCCGCGGGGCCGAGCAGGATCTCTACGCGAGCGTCCTCAGGCAGGGCAACGCGAACGGCAAGCTCACGGTGGCCAATCCGGACGCGGCAGCCAAGATGCTGGGCAACTGCCTGCACGGCTTCGACCAGGGCACGGTGTACACGCGCAACCCGAGGGCCAAGAAGGAGCAGCTCGACGCGCTCCTCCAGATGGTGCTCGAGGGCTTCCTGGCGAGGGACAAGTAGGAAGAACCTAGCGTTCGTCGAACTCGACCTGTGTCTCGACCCCTGTCACCTGCTCCCCCATCGCTTCCAGGGCCGTCTTGGCGGCCTTGCGGACGTAGTACTCGCGGTGGGGCTTGCCTTCGCTCGGATAGACCGAAACGTAGGAGTCGTCCTCCAGCAAGGCCCTGAGAGCGGGGATCGCCTCCCGGATCTTCATCTGCCCGACCGCCAGGGCGCCTGTCTCGCGCTCCACAGGCTCCTTCGATGCGAGCAGCTCCACCGCCCTCTTCCGGAACCATCGACCCGCCTCGTCCAGGGGCTCCTTCGGCGGCTTTGCGGCGACCTGGCCACGGCCCAGGTCGAGAACCACGATCTCGCCGGAGTCTGACCGGAGGAAGAAGTACCTCTCGTCCTGGCTGACAAACCCCATCGCGTTCCGGTACCAGTGCGTTCCTGCCGTCGTCCAGCGCCTACCCCAGCGGCGCTCGAGGTCGGCGCTGAGGTCCTTCAGACCGAGCTTGATCGGCTCTGGCGGGACTGCGCGCAGGATCTCGAGCGCGCCCTCTCTGGCGGTGGGGTTGAGTCGCACCTCTATCTTTCCGTCAGCGCCGTGGAACCTGCGGCTCGGGTGGGGCGTGGTGGCTTGAGACGAACCCTCGACGAGGAACAGCAGGGCCAGGGCGGCCACGACTGAGCCGGCAGAAACCCTCATCTTCGGCCTCCTGGAGGTTCTGGGGAGGGATCGTAGTCGGCCAAGGGCGGGAGCACAAGGAAGGCAAGGAAGGCAACCAGGGGCTCCATGGTGTGTATGGTCCTCGAAGAGGGCCGCCCCTGGACCCGAAGATCAGAAAACAGCACTTCAGCAGCCAGAATTCAAGGACCGATGGCCGCGGAACTGGCGCAACGAAAGCCGTTGTAGCCGTTCCTGCTGACCAGGGAAAGCCCGTAGCGGAGGGAGGCTCGTAAGTACTTCGAGGCGTCGCTCCAGGAACCGCCCCGCAGAACTCGGTACTGCCCGCTGCCCGGCCCGGCCGGATCGCGGCCAGGCGAGCCATCGTAGTAGCCATCGCCGTCCCAGTCCGAGCACCACTCGAACACATTGCCAAGCATGTCGCGCAGGCCGAAGGCGTTTGGCGGCTTCTTGCCCACGGGGTGGGTTGAGCCGCCCGAATTCTCGTCGTACCAGGCGATCACGTCGAGGTCCCCGTACCTCGCTCCCGGGGTCCCTCCCCTCGCCGCCTTCTCCCACTCAGCTTCGGTCGGCAGGCGCTCGCCGGCCCACTCGCAGTACCCCTTGGCCTGGGTCCAGTCCACACAGTTTACCGGGTGCTGCTCCTTCCCGGCCGCGCTCCAGGTGCACTGGTCGGCCGTGTTCGGCGTGCTGCACCGGCCCGCCTGCACGCACTTCTGGTACGCCGCCACCGTCACCTCGGTCGCGTCCATCCAAAACTCGCTCACCCAGACCTTGTGCGACGGCTGTTCGTCGCCCCGGCATTCACCATCCCGGGGGCTGCAGCCCATCAGGAACTCCCCGGCCGGAATCCTCACCATCCCGCCCGCCACCGCCCCGCCTTTCAGCTCCACCTCCACCTTGCTGACCTGCTTTTCCACGAGGCTGAGCGCCTTCTTCACCGACCCTACCTTGGCGTGCCGCAGCTCGACCTCCTTCGCACACACCGACACCTTGAACCGCCCCGGCGTGACCCCCACCTTCACTCCGTCGACCAGGACGTCCGCCTCCAAGTCATTGCCCTTCCCGTCCTTGGCCTTCACCTCGAGGCCGGCCTCCTTGGCCGCCGGGCTGACCGACACCTCGCGGACCTGGCCGAGCTCCACCTTCACCCGCTCGCCAGTTTCAGCGTGGCAGGAACCGCCCAAGAGGACCTCGTAGCCACCGGGCGCCAGCTCCTTCTTCTCCAAGGGCGTGTTCCCGGACGGCTGGCCGTTGATGGTCACCGGCAAGCCGGCTGGCGTCGAGCGGACGGTGAGCCAGCCGAACGCCGGCTTGAGCTCCCAGTCGAGCCTGGCGCCCTTGACCACCACCACCCGCTCGCTGCGCTCCTGGTAGCGCTCCGACTGCATCGAGACCTGGTGCGCGCCCGAGGGCAAGCTCTTCGAGCAGGGCGTCTTCTGGCACAGGAGCTTCCCGTCGACCATGACCAACGCGGCCTCGGGCCGGGCGCTGAAGGCGACGACCACCTCCTCGCCGCTGCCCACGTCCCAGGTCTCGGTCTTGCCGCCCAGCTTGCCCTCCTTGAAGCCGGAGGCCTTGCCGGTCGAGCCGTAGGCCCGCAGGGTGGCCGCGACCTTGTCCAGGGAGGCCATGAGCCCATCGACCCCGCAGGGCCCGCTCTCCTTGGCGGTCACGTCCGTGGCCTTGGTCTTGAGGTCGTAGAGCTCCGCGGTCACCGTGCAGGTGCTGCCCAGCTTCAGGATGCGGGTGGACAGCGACTTGGTGGCCGCCACCTCCCGCCCGATTTCGATCTGGCAGCTCTGGTCGCAACTGTTCCTGTAACTGTCCTTGACCAGGACCGTGATGGCCCTGTCCAAGTCGCCCGGCGGCACCCGCCGGAACACACCGCCCTCGGCGATGGCCGCGCCCAAGTAGTCGGTGAGCTGGTCGAGGGTCTTCTTGTCCAGCGACTCGCTCTTGTCCTCGATGCGGAACACCGCCACGATGGGGCGGTCTTGGGCCAAGACGATGGAACTCGAGGTCAGGGCGAAGGCGAGGCCAAGCAGGCCAGCGGCCAGTGGGGCTGTGCGCATCCCGGTCCTCCGAGGTGATCCTGGTGAGGATGGTAGGCCTAGTCGAATCCGGGGGGCAAGGCAGCCTAGTCCACCCCGCGATCGCATGGGCGCAGGGGAGTCATCTCCGTGAAATGCCCCACAGGCTGCCGGTGGCATTCGATCGGACCGGGCAGGTGCCCCGTCGTGGTCGGTGGCTACGGCGCCCACCTAGCGGAAAATCCATTCCCGAGGAAAAAGCTCCGTGCTACGCTAACCAATACTGAGACAAGAAGCTGGTCATGCGGCTCGGAAGTAGCGGTTGGATCGAGGTTGCGGACAAGTACACGTCAGAATGAGCAGGAGGGTCTGATGGTTGCGATACGCGCTGCGTTGATGGTTTGCCTCGCGTTCGTTTGCATGGCGGCCGGCTGCGGGGGTGGCGTGGGGAAGGAGGACTGCGGGAAGTTCGCCGCCGACGCATACCAGGCGGTAGACAATTACTGCGTCGGCCGCACCTGCTGCGTGTGCGAGTGCGTGACCCAAGGCAAGTACCCAGATGACTCGAGCGGCACCTGTACCTGCACCGACCGGAGTGAGACCTACACCTTCGTGGACGGGCGCTGCACTCTGGAGCTCCTCAACTACTACCTCGACAAAGACTTCCTGGAGAGATGCCTCGATGGCCTGGACTGCACTAGCCTCGTAATCGATACGATCGACACCTACAACTCTTGCGGCTCGTGATCGCCCACCGATGCAGGGCCTACTTGACCGGCTCCATGCGCACCAGGGTGCCGACCATAACCAATAGGAGTCTATCTTCGGAGAATCGGGTCATGGTGAGGCCGAGCCCGACCACGGCATCGGCGCCCTTCTTCACGGCGATCATCTTGAGGGCCTCGAGCGTGCTCTGTTCGGCGCTCCGGCACTCGTCCCCAGACAGGTGCCCATTGAACGTGAGAATCGTGCTCTCTGCGCACTCGACGCCCAGGTAGGCGGTGACCCGTCGGCCTTCGATGCTGTCGGTCGTCGTTACGAAAACCTCTGCGCCGCACTCGCCGCGAATCTGGTCCATGGATCACCTCCTGGTGGCGCCAGACCAGAGCAGGACCGCTGCCACGTTGTACATCACCCCCCGAACCCCTTGATGCGCGGCCCGAACACGCGCTTCATCCGCAGCAGGTGGTCGACCGCCCAGGCCAGGATCTCCACGGGGTTCTCGGTGGCTTCCTCGATGGTCCCGCCGCGGTAGCAGGCCACCCGGCAGGCCCGCTTGTCGTCGAGGCGCTCCCACTCGAGCTCCTGGCCGTAGTCCTTCTCGATGGCGGCGCGGTCCCGCAGCAGCTCGTCGAGGATCTCCTCGTTGCGTTCCGCGTCCTGGGTGTCGATGTAGATCTCCGCGCGGGCGCGTCCGCCCTTGCCGAAGCTGAACGACCAGGAGATTCCCCGCACCCCGGAGGTGAAGCTGTACCAGTTCTGCGGCTGCGCGGGGCCAAGTGTGCCGGTCCATCCCCACGCCCGTGGGGAACGCTCGGCCACCCGGGCCTTCTGGGCCTCCTCGACCGGTCCATCCCCACGCCCGTGGGGAACGCAGGGTCTGGTCGCGCGCCTGCTGGCGCTTCTGCGGTCCATCCCCACGCCCGTGGGGAACGCCCCGTCGTGAAGTTTGCAACCACGCCTAAGAACGGTCCATCCCCACGCCCGTGGGGAACGCTACATCACGAACCAGGCGCACTCCTCCGGCATCGGTCCATCCCCACGCCCGTGGGGAACGCCTCCCCGCCGGGAAATTCCTGGCCATGTAGCCCGGTCCATCCCCACGCCCGTGGGGAACGCTGGTTTGAGTTGTCCAGGCCGGTGATTTCGATCGGTCCATCCCCACGCCCGTGGGGAACGCCAGGGGCTGGCGGCCGAGCAGTCGGTGGAGATCGGTCCATCCCCACGCCCGTGGGGAACGCCTGGCGGAGAAGAGCATGGGCGGCGTGTACAGCGGTCCATCCCCACGCCCGTGGGGAACGCGAGCAGGAGCGGCACAAGCGCCGCCTGCTCACCGGTCCATCCCCACGCCCGTGGGGAACGCTTCAAGGTGAGCGAGCGCGGCAGCAAGACGGACGGTCCATCCCCACGCCCGTGGGGAACGCGGCGGCTCCGGCTCGATGGTCACCAGCTCCGGCGGTCCATCCCCACGCCCGTGGGGAACGCACCTGCGACCCCGTCCGGGTCTCCGTCGCCACCGGTCCATCCCCACGCCCGTGGGGAACGCCCGCTGGCCCGGGGCAGCTCCGTGAACCCCGCCGGTCCATCCCCACGCCCGTGGGGAACGCGTTCCGCAGGATAGCGCCCGCCCCTTCTCGCTCGGTCCATCCCCACGCCCGTGGGGAACGCGCCACCAACTCCTGCAGCGTCAACGTCGGGTACGGTCCATCCCCACGCCCGTGGGGAACGCTGGTACTGCGCCTGCTCCAGCGTCTGCCGGAGCGGTCCATCCCCACGCCCGTGGGGAACGCGCCAGGTCCTGCGTGGCGTACCCGAGCATGACCGGTCCATCCCCACGCCCGTGGGGAACGCTTCACTCGGTCCCCCGGGTCACCATCCACGATCGGTCCATCCCCACGCCCGTGGGGAACGCGTGCTGGAGCCCGCGTACTCCCCCACCTCAGCCGGTCCATCCCCACGCCCGTGGGGAACGCCCAACGAACACCTCGCGCCTGGCCGCCAGCATCGGTCCATCCCCACGCCCGTGGGGAACGCGCGCTCCACACCGGCCGCCCCGTCGTCGCCCACGGTCCATCCCCACGCCCGTGGGGAACGCAGGAAGCCCCGCCCCGCGTCGCACGCCATGCCCGGTCCATCCCCACGCCCGTGGGGAACGCTCGTACCCGCCCACCGCGTACAGCTCCTCTGTCGGTCCATCCCCACGCCCGTGGGGAACGCTCACTCAGCCCTGCCAGCACGTCCACCGCCATCGGTCCATCCCCACGCCCGTGGGGAACGCTCGTGCGCACCTGCTTCGTGCGGCAGGGCGACCGGTCCATCCCCACGCCCGTGGGGAACGCATCACCAGCTCAGTGCGTGCCCGTCAGCCGGGCGGTCCATCCCCACGCCCGTGGGGAACGCTTTTTTTCTGTTTATTTTGTATGGTCACTTTTCGGTCCATCCCCACGCCCGTGGGGAACGCCGCGACCTGGGGCGCCATGCTCACGATGTCGGCGGTCCATCCCCACGCCCGTGGGGAACGCGGACGCCTGCTCAAGAACCCCGAGGAGGCTGGCGGTCCATCCCCACGCCCGTGGGGAACGCCCGAGCTGCTCCTGGGCGAGGTCACCCCTCATCGGTCCATCCCCACGCCCGTGGGGAACGCGGCCACGGAATTCCCGCCTGGTCCACCACCCGCGGTCCATCCCCACGCCCGTGGGGAACGCTCCTTCCCGGTGTAGGGCACCCTGCGGAGGTACGGTCCATCCCCACGCCCGTGGGGAACGCTGCACCCTCTGCCACGGCAACGGCTGGTTCTACGGTCCATCCCCACGCCCGTGGGGAACGCGAAAAGATGAAGATCGAATGCCGTCCCTTGGCCGGTCCATCCCCACGCCCGTGGGGAACGCGTGCCCGCGCTGGCCGTGGCCTACACCCTGATCGGTCCATCCCCACGCCCGTGGGGAACGCGCCGGGGGGACGGTGACCTACTCCATGGGCTACGGTCCATCCCCACGCCCGTGGGGAACGCGCCACAACGGGTAAACGAACGACCAGAAATAGCGGTCCATCCCCACGCCCGTGGGGAACGCAGCTCGATCCCCAGACAAGACGAATTCGCCCACGGTCCATCCCCACGCCCGTGGGGAACGCAAATCCAGCCGGCCCCCTACCTGCTGGGTAATCGGTCCATCCCCACGCCCGTGGGGAACGCTGCGTGAACACCACGTCCCCATGCTCCCGCACCGGTCCATCCCCACGCCCGTGGGGAACGCTGGCCCCTGTACGCATCGAGCGGATCGTAGTCCGGTCCATCCCCACGCCCGTGGGGAACGCTGACACGGGTAGACCTGTTCCGTGTCGTGGTTCGGTCCATCCCCACGCCCGTGGGGAACGCCCCAACGGGCACGAGTACGACGACGAACTCGACGGTCCATCCCCACGCCCGTGGGGAACGCTGCTCGAAGCGGTCCAGGTGCCGGGCCATGGCCGGTCCATCCCCACGCCCGTGGGGAACGCCCCGAGCGGTCGAGGTGGTAGGCGCGAATTACCGGTCCATCCCCACGCCCGTGGGGAACGCACCAGGCCGAGGTGGGCGGCGAGCCCTACCCTCGGTCCATCCCCACGCCCGTGGGGAACGCGGGAGGAGCTTGTCGTCCACCTCCTGGTGCAGCGGTCCATCCCCACGCCCGTGGGGAACGCCCTCGGGCACGACCTCGACAGGCGGGTGACGCCGGTCCATCCCCACGCCCGTGGGGAACGCAGGATGGCCGGAACCTCCGACGCACCCACGAACGGTCCATCCCCACGCCCGTGGGGAACGCTACATCACGAACCAGGCGCACTCCTCCGGCATCGGTCCATCCCCACGCCCGTGGGGAACGCGTGCCAACCCTGCCAACCGTGCCATGTGTGTGCGGTCCATCCCCACGCCCGTGGGGAACGCTCTGCCAGTGTGAGAACTGGGAGACTCATGATCGGTCCATCCCCACGCCCGTGGGGAACGCTTGACCGTGCCGCCGGAGACGATCTCGGCGATCGGTCCATCCCCACGCCCGTGGGGAACGCATCTGCGAGATCGTCCTGGCGTAGTCATCCAGCGGTCCATCCCCACGCCCGTGGGGAACGCTACCCCACCCCCCTGCTCCTCCTCCGAGCCCTCGGTCCATCCCCACGCCCGTGGGGAACGCATGCCCACCGAGGTCGGGATCACCATGTCCATCGGTCCATCCCCACGCCCGTGGGGAACGCTCCAACTCCGGCGGCTCCACCGGGGGGACCAACGGTCCATCCCCACGCCCGTGGGGAACGCACCATTTCCAACCCATTGTAACAGTACCGCTATTTCTTGTGCGAAAGAAGTACCAAGCGCTTAGCTCTGGTCCACTCCTCTGCACTAGTCATTCGGGATCCTCTCGCTGGAAAGGAAAGAGACCAACCGGAGGCCGTCCATCTCGGTTGGCACGCGACGGTTTTGGCCTAAGGTTTCGAAGTCGAATCCATTCTCGGTGTTGGCGGCCCAGGCGATGACCGCGTTGCCATCCTCGATGCCCTCCCGCACCTGCTGCCATAACATCTCTCGCACCCTCCTGCCGTACTTGCCCACGTAGACTCCGGATCGCACCTCCAGGAGCCACACCGCAAGGCGCCCGCGCAGCGTCGGAGGCGCGTTCTCAACCACGATGACCAGCATCGCCAAGCTGCTCCTTGTTGGGGATAGCAGGCGCCACCGACTCGTTGGGCGTTTGAGGCATGGGGAGTTCACCGGCGGCGAGCACCTGCTCGATGGTTGGGACAATATGGTGTAGGACCCGAGTCTGCCGGAACGAGTCGCGGCATGCGGTGCGCACCGCTCGCTCGGGGTCTGGTGGCTGGGTGGCAGCAATGCGAAAGGCCACCGGCACCACGGTCTCGAACTTGAAGATGTCGGCAATGTCATAAACAAAGGACTGCGGCTTGCCCGTGTGGATGAACCCGATGGCGGGCGCATAACCCGCAGCCAAGATCGCTGCCTCGGTGATTCCGTAAAGGCACGCCGTCGCGGCGCTCAGGCAACGGTTTGGGATGTCACCGCTCTCCCACCGCGTGTGGTCGTAGTTCCGATGCTCCCAATCCACCTTGTGCTGGCGTGCAATGAGCTCGTACATCTTCCGGACCCGCGCCCCCTCGATACCCCGTAGTTGCTCCACGCTCCGCCGGGCCGGCGGCTCCTCCTTGAACCGCAGGGCGTACATCCTCCGCACCACCTTGAGACGTGCCGCATCATCAAGCGCCAGGCTCGCTTGGTACAGGAGCCGATCAGCCCGTGCTCCGCCCGGCTGGCCTGACGCATAAAGCCGAACACCACCTTCCCCGACCCACACTAGGAGGCACCCTACTCGTGAGGCCAGCACCACAGCGGCGTGAGAAACCCGAGCGCCTGGCTCCAGCATCAGGCAGGCCACACCCCCAACAGGGATGTGGGTACGTACCCCATTCTTGTCCACCACCACGAAGGCCCCGTCCAGGACGTCGAGTTGTCCCTTTTCAACGAACACGACCGAGACCCGGTCCTTTATTGGAATGGGTTTCAAGGGTGGGAGCATGGACTTTTTATTCTCCGGTTTCCTATCACTTTCCGACAGCATCGCTTCTGACTCAAACGATTCCTCGTATCCACTGTCGAGACGGATGGCCGCAGGTATTTCGTCAGCCGCGTCGAATCAGCATCAGCCCACAACCAAAACCCTTGGCCGGACCGAATCCGCGGCCTAGCGCGTCAAGGAAGGCGATTGGGTCGATCACCTCAAGCACACCCGTGAGGTCTACGGTGCTCAGACGCACACGCTGACCGGTGGCCTTTTTTGAAAACTCATGCTGCTGGTAACCGTCAGCTCTGACGGCATGGATCTGGAACCCAGCCCTTTTCGAGCGCCCAATTAGCCACCTTGCACCCGCCTCTTGAACAAGCTCCGCCTCCAACGGCCACTCTGCTCTCGCTATACCCTGCGCCTTGAGGCGGTGTTTCTCTTCCATGACCACGTCGTGGCGTTTGCCCTCCCGCGTCCGAACCGGATTCGCTCGAAGGTGGAATCCGAGCTGCATCCCGGCTTGTAGATGGGGAGCAAACTCTTTGATCTCCATCTGCCATAACTCGCTCGCCTTAGCCGGTGGACGCGCCGAAAGGGCGTAGACAATGGGTGGGCCAGCCAAGGCTTTCAGGTGATATAGAAAGTCCCGCGCCCGGTCCTCTCGATCCCCGAAGAGCCCCCAGACGGCCCGATGCAGGCTGTACGGGTTGCGGAACGCGCTCCAGAACTGGCTGGACCGGTCAGCATCGGGATGCAGGGTGAACCGGCTGAAGAACATCGCTCACCCCTCCTCGCCAATCGGCGCGCTGTGCTCGCGCCGGGTGTCGAACTGCCAGCGGCGTCGAGAGAGTGGCACGTCTCTACGTTCAGAGGTTTGCCGCGCTGAGAGCCCCGCCTCAGCACCGTCCTCCCAGAAAAGCACCGGTGGACCTGAGGGGTGGATACGCCCCAGCCCGTCGAACTCGGCGAATTGGGCCGCAGCGAACGCATCCCGGACCGACGGGGCCTGAATCTCCTGAGCCTCCAGCGGGAGTGCCAGTGGGCAGGACTTCCGCCCCAGGTAGAGCACGTAACCCGGCCGCTCCAGGGCAGAGCGGACCTCCGCGAGTCGGTAGGGCGGCGCGGTGACGCGCGACCACAAGGCCACGGAAGCCAGAGCATCCATTCGATAGTCGCGTCGAGAGAGGATCGTGTTCAGCTTGTCTCGGGATAGAGTGCAGAGTTCTGCCCTACGTGTGGTGGAAGTCCGACGGTTGCGACCGGTGCCCGACGACGGTACCTGGACTGTATGGAAGTCAACGAGCGGTACCCCCATGCTCTCAACCCGTACGGCGAATCCGTAGGCGGTTGCCAGGTTGCGGTGCATTTCCTCCTGTTCCCGATCAATGTGCAGAGCCGCTGCTACGAGCCCCAGGATGGCTGATTTAGAGGGATAGGTGTAACTTGGCCGCACTTCGCCCACGGCGATGTCGCCCCATGATGCCATGGGGCCATAGAGTCGGAAGACGAGGAAGCAGGTCATGATGGGTTCTTCTTCGCGGGCAGAGGCTCACTCACGAACCTGAGAAGGTTCTTGAGGCTGCCCTCGCCGGTCACAGCGTTCATTATGCAGGGCTCGACGTCGTTTCGAGCGTCATAGACCTTATCCATGTTCATGCGGGTTCCGTTCAGGGTCGCGATGGCGTTCGTCATCATGTCCTGACCGGAGACCGGCATAAGGAAAGCTACGGCCAAGGAGCGCGGCTGGCATGTGCCCTTCTCGGCTAGGAGATAGGATGCATAAGCGCGGGACGCGAAGCTATTCTGCTTCCCGGTAGGCGCCACAGTCGCGGCTGCCTCCGTGATGGCCTGTAGCGTCGTGGTCGTGAGAGCTTCGTCACCCTGAAGATTATCCCGCAGCAAGTCCCGGTCAACGCAGACGTACAGGTAGAACAGGCCAGCGGCAAACTCGATTTCGCCGATATGCCCTGCACCCATATCCTCCTCGCAGCGATTGAGATCGTCCACAGCTGTGAAGTAGTCGTCCTCTATCGCCACCTTGTGGACAGAAATGGCATGAGCCACCTGGGCTGCCGCCTCGATGTTGAAGGCTGGATTGGCCGCCAACATTCGGCCGAACAGAGCGATGTCGGCGGCAGCTTGGTGGGCTTGCAGGAGGGCGTCCAGCTCATCCTCGCGGGGCGCTCGCCGCTCGGCGATGATTGTGGCGGTGAGGGTGCCCACCGCCGCGACCTCCGTTGGGCTGAAGTGGGCGAGCTGCTCAATCTCGCCCCCGGTGCCCTTGAGCTTCCCGAAGCGCACTGCGATGGCCTGCGCCCACTTCTCCGCGTCATCCTTTGGGATGCCAGCCTCTGTCAGCCGGCCCAGCACAACACGGCTGCCCATCTCCTTGGTCCGGGTCCCAACATGGCCGTCCAGAGCGCGCTGGAACAGCTCCGATGTCCTCCAAGCCCGCTTCAAGCTCTGGGAGGAAACGCGAAGCCGCTGGACGCCACCCATGACGGCAGTCTTGGGGCGACCAAGGTCGTCCCGATTGAGGTTGGCAGGCGGGTAGCTCGTCAGCAAGTGGAGCTGGATGAACGTGGTCATATCGGTATTCCTCCTCTAGAGTTCCGTTGTCGGTGCGGTGGCGTAGTACTTATAGGCCCACTCCTTTTTTGTCCTCTCGTTCCACCAGAAAGCCGCATTGGCAAGGCTCACCAGGTTGACGCTCCCGCCAAGCAAACGCACTATTCGGACCAAGTGCGGGTAGAGTTCGTCGCGGTCCGGCACGACGAGTATTCGGCGAAACCGAAGCCCGCTCACTCGTGCGCCGCCACCGGGCATTTTTGGCGTAGCCATATTCTCCGCGACCGAGGCATCGGCTGTGTGGGCCTTGACGTGGGCAATCACCCCGGCAACCACTGCAAGGGCAGTGGCGCCCTCCACTCCCAACGGGTAGCCTTGACCGCGCATTTGGTTTAGCAGTCGATGGAACGAGGGGCAGTACGCCACATCCTGAGGGCTCCTTGCTCGCCGTAGGCTAGCCCTCTCATCCCTGTTCTGCTCCAACTCCACCCACCAGGCGAGGAGAATCCCCGACGACTCGTCGCCTTCCGTGAACACATGACTTATGAATCGCTCAACCATTCCCCCTCCTTTCCTTGTTAGCGCGTGCCGCCGGAAACTTCTAATGCAGTCCCAGGCTCTGTCTCATCTTTCTCCCACCGAGCGCCTTCTGCAAGTCCCGCCACGCGAGGGCGATCCGCCTGGGGTCCGCCGCCTCGAAGGCGCCCGTCTGGGAAACGCCATCGAAGATGTGCTCCGCCGTATGGACTAAAAGCCTGTGCCAACTCTCCATCGTGGCCGTCACGTCACCAGCCCCTTGCAGCGCACTGCGGACCTTGAGTAGGGCCCAGTAGAAGCCTGGCTCGGTCTCCTGCCAGAACCTGCCTGAAACGAAGGAGAGATCACGCTTCACTTTCTTTTCCTTCCCCTTCCTATCCTTTTGGGCTTTGAACAGGGCCCTGTTGAGTTGCTCGCAGATCTCACGTCCAGTCAATTCAGCACTGCTCACCAGAGCCCCAACCCGAAACGCAAAGTCCTCGCAGATCTCCGCCGGACAAATGAGTAGTGGGATGCTGCTGTCACACCAGGATCGAACCTTCATGTTGTCCATTTCGTACCCGAAGACCCAGAGCCGCAGATCTTCGCCGCCGATCTGCAGATAGCGTCGTACCACCGCCGCAGGCTCCCGCTTTGCTTTATCGCCATCGAAGCTCTGAACAAGCCCGAGCCAGTGCCGGTAGCCGATACCGCCTGACTGGGGATGAATACAACTTGGTTCGCCGTCCGTTTGGATATAGTGCGGCGAAAGCGGATGGCGCCATGGACCGGTGTAGTTGATCCCTAGGTTCTTGGTCAAGCATTGACGTACGACCCACATTGCATCTTTACTGCAGATGTCGCAGGTAGCCTCCTCCTCAAAGAACACCAATCGGACGCGTCGGGGCATGGCCCAGAAGACTTGAGTCGGATGACAGTCCTCCGGAGTTGTCCCTCGCCCCTCCTCGCTCGTCCTTGTCGGTGCGAGCCAGGGAAACCGATCCGCTGGCGAGTTCTTGGCGGGATTACCAGAAGTGGCCAGAAACTCGCGCTGCGCCAGCACGTTCAACCAGCATGTCGCCCAAAGGGAATCGCCGAGCACCAAGGTAGTCAAGGGGCCGCCGCCTCGAATCCCGGTCCGGTGGCCTTGTCCACCAGAGGGAGCGTTAATCTGCATGGTGATGAGCGCCGCAGCCGCGCAGGCCGGGCAGAGGACATCCACGAGACCCCGCTTGACGAAAAGGTCAGTATTATCTCGAAGTGTCTTGCCGGTGGGAATGTTTACTAGCAAGTCTCCAACGCATTTCGTTCGGTCCTCCTGAGCCGCCGAGTCCAGAACAGCGATCTCCCGCTCGAGGTTCAAGTCTTGCAAGAACCGAGGCCCTTCGCCGTCCAGCTGAAAAGACGATCCGGCATCTTTGAATGCGGCCTTCAGCTCCTCCGCTACCGGTGGTTGGCGCAGCTTCCGTCTCCACTCGCTCACATCTTCTGGCGCCAATTGGGTTTGCAGTAGACCTATGAGGAATTGAACGAGGGCCCCGCTGAAGTCAGGCCGAGGGGCGGCCACCTGTACGAAGGGATCAGTGGAAAAGCCATCTGTGAGCTGCCATGGAGTGATACTCTCAATCTTTCCGCTCCGGCGGCGGACGGGAATCCACGCATCTTCAATCAGGTTCATAAACCGTCTCCTCCCAGGTACTGGAGTCCGAAGCGGCCGTCATAGCATACACGAACCGCTTCGCCTTTCCCGTTCTTCACACTGCCGATCCAACCTTCTTGCCCTGACTCCAAAGGCAGGACAACGCAGTGCTTGCCCTGGTCTGGCATGCTCCCACGAACTGCCTCCAGCGCGGTAGCCGATAGCCCAGGTGACTCGCCTGAAATGCGTGCCCGGCGTACCGTGAGCTGCGAGAGTTGCCAAGCATGGCGAGGGTCAGCGCCAGCCCAAGGTACCAGCCTTCCATCGTCCCACTGCGCTAGGCGGACGGTGACCGTTGGTTCGCCCAGGCGCGTGGGCGCATAGGCGTCGTCTTTCCAATGGGCCGTGGTAGCTTCGTACCCCGCTTCGAGGTCGAGACTGTTCAGGCGGCCTTGGGCGGCGTTGGCACTTCCTTCACCCTCAGCCCTCTGACTAGCTCGAAGAAGACCTTCGGGGATGCCTTCCTGCGCAGCCTCGCCGTACACCGCTTCAATCATTGCGCGTGCGTCCTCGGGCATTGTGAAGTGGCCTCTCTCACACAACCATCGGGCAGAAAGCCAGAGCTGGCCGTGGTGGGGGTACACCCATGCCGCCCGCGGGAATACGCTGGCGAACCAGCCAGCGTCTGCGTCCGGTATAGGCTTCGACAGGAAGACACCGAGCTCGGGGGCCGGGCGCTGGTCTAGGCCCTCGACTCGGTTTCCATCGCAGTCCCTGGTGTGGCGCTTCAGGCGGCCCGCCCGCTGGATCAGGAGGTCAACGGGCGCGAGATCGCTCACCATCCCGTCAAAATCCAGGTCCAGGGACTGCTCCACGACCTGAGTGGCGATGAGAAGCTGGCTGCGGCGCCCCTGCGAGTTGCTCTCAGGGCCGAAACGGTCAAGGACACCAGACTCGATGCGCAGCCGGTCGACTAAGGCGAACCGGGCATGGAACAGAGTCACCCGCTGCGGCCCGAGGCGACCGACCCACTCACGGTATGCGTCCAGAGCGTCATCCACCGTGTTCCGGACCCAGCAGGCGCAACCGCCTGCATCCAGGATTTCGGAAAGCGACTTGTTTACCTCGTCTTCGGATTGGAGTGGACACACCTCCACGCGGCGGCAGGCGCTCTCCCGAGCAGTCACTGGATACTCCCGCAACCCCTCAGCCGTGAGGTGCGTTACGAGAGGGTAGGTATCTATTTGCGCGCCATCAACTGCGGCACTGATGCTCTCGCCGAAGGCCTTGACGAGGTCAGCACGCATCCTGGCGGGGAGCGTGGCCGAAAGGAGAATGGCGCTGCCGCCCAGGGCGGCGTGGAAGCGCAACAAGGTGCAGAGCAAAAGGTGCACGTAAGAATCGCAGGCGTGCACCTCGTCCACAATCAGTACCTTGCGACAGAGGCCAAAAAGCCGCATCGATTGGTGGCGTGCCGCCAGGACCGCGAGCAGGGCCTGGTCGATCGTCCCGACACCCACGTGGGCTAGCAGCGCCTTCTTCCGGCTGTCGGAGAGCCACTCTGAACACTGCCGGGATGAGGTATCCTCACCCCTAGCGGAGTCCCGGTCTGGGCGATTCTTTTCCTCCAGTGCCAAGGCCATACGGCTCGCGCTGTGGGCAAGGATAAGCGAGGGCGAGGTGCCCGCGGCAAAGAGCTGGCGATACATCTTCTCCACCCGGCGGTGCATGGCGTTCGCCGTGGCCATGGTGGGGAGGGCCACGTAGACACCATCGGCTGCCCGCTTGTCCATCAGGCGGTGCGCCAGAGCGAGGGCTGCCTCGGTCTTTCCGCCCCCTGTGACCTCCTCCACCACGAAGAGCTGTGGGTAGTCCGAGAGATCGACCTCCTCCGCTAACTGCTGCAGGGACGTCAGGGACTCGATCTTCGGAAACAGTCCCCGTAGACCGGACCAGGCCGCGGGCGTCGCTGCCAGTAGCCCGCTCTCGGTGACCGCCTTCTTGGCCTGGGGAAGGGCGTGGCCTCGCCAGTAGGCGGCCAACGGCATGGGGTTCGAGCAGTAGTCGAACCAAGCCTCGTTGGACCCGATCCAATCTGCGGCCACGGCGAGGCCGGCAAAAAGCCAGGAGACCCGCCGGAACGCCCTCAGTCCGCTAGGGTCCGCGAAGCTGAACGGCGGACCATCAGGAAGGAGTAGCGTGCGCACGTCGTTTAGGAAGGCCGTCGCATCCGCTACAACGGCCTTCGGGAACTGGTCAGACAACGGTGGGGGGCTCCACCTTAGGATCGGTGGGCACCCGTGGTGGCCGGCGGTTGCATTCAACCAGGGCTTGAGGAGATCCCACCGAGTGGCCGGATCGAGGTCTGGCGTGTCCTTTCCAACGAACATGCGGACAGCTACGCCAGGGCGGTTTGGGGTGCCGGCAGCGAAGCGGAATCCGAGTGTATCATGGCGCTCATCGTATCCCACACGTCCAGCACGTTCCTGCAGCAACTGCATCATGTCCGGCTGAAGGCCCTGGAAACCATCGCTGAATTTGCCGACGTCATGGATGGCCAACAGAAACCGCAGCCAGCACCGTAAGGGTTCTGCTTCCGTGTCAAGAAACGTCGCGAGGCCGACAGTAAGCTCGCGCTGCTGCTGAAGCAGCACATCCCCGACCGCCGCCACGTCCAAGCTGTGGTACGGAAGCAGGTGGAACCCCCCACCCTTCTCCTGCGACCGGGCCTTGCCCCAGTATCGGCAGTACGACGCGTTTCGTGCCATTACCCGATCACCCCCCTCTTCCGCAACTCGAAGAAGCACCTAGCGCACGCATCCACATCGACGAGCGCCGAGTGAGGCTGGGAGAGTTTCCCGCTGAAGAGCCTCAGGAAAAGCTCGGCCAGTGTCGGCGCTTTATTGCTGCCGTACCGGCCTGGTAGGCGGCAGAACGCCTTCGACTCCTCCATGGTGCAGCGAAAAGTCCGACTGAGTAGCGCAGAACGGATCTGCTCCCTCGAGTGACCTAGCCGATAGAACTCAGCAGCCATGACGTTGCGGTCGAAAAGGGCGTTATGTGCGACCAGGGCCGAAACCTGAGTGCCCAGGGCGGAAAGAAATCGACTCAGGACCTCGCCCAAGGGAACCCCTTTCTCTTGTGCCGCGGCGGTAGTAATGCCATGGACCCTCGCTGCTGCGGAAGGGATGCGAAAACCCTCGGGTTTGACCAAATGCTCCTCGGCCGACAACCGGACACCGTCAGGGTCGTAAAGGGCCCATCCGACTTGCACGACTCGCGGCCAGTTGCGGGTATTCGAGGCCGGAGCCCTCCGGTCTCTTGGCAACCCCGTTGTCTCGGTGTCAAAGAAGAGAAGTGTTCCCACGCTGCTCCCCCTCCGGGTCACATGACGCTCTCACCGGTAAGAATGACAGTTGCGATCAAAGTGCCAGAAATTCCGAGATACCGCCTCCCCGAACGAGTGGATTCATTGCGCATCTCGTTGGCCATCGTAAACTCCTCGGCCCACTGGCGCTGCAGGGAGGCCGGGCAGACCACCAGGATGCGGCGGATGCGCTGGCGGGCCAGCATCTCCTGGATGACCATGCCGGCTTCGATCGTTTTTCCCAGACCCACGTCGTCCGCGATGAGCAGGATGACGCGAGGCATGCGGAGCGCCCGGACCACGGGCTCGAGCTGGAACTCCTCGATCTGGATGGCCCCGCGGAAGGGTGCCTGGAGCGGCAGCCCGTCCAGGACGGAGGTCAGCGACCAGCGGGAGGCCAGCAGGAAGGCGTCGAAGCTCGGGCGCGGATCCCAGGACTCGGGCCGGGGGAGGTCGAGGGCGTCATGGACCTCGGGGTGGACCTCGTGCTCCCAGACCGCGTCCAGGCTCTCGCCGAGCTGGTCGTCGTCCAGGGCCTCCAGGAGCACCCGGTGCATGAGCGGCAGGCTGGGCTCGGCCGAGCCCGGGGACACGTCCTGGACCAGGAAGTGGCGTCCTCGGACCTTGACCATCTGACCCTGCTCGGGGACCGGCTGAGGCTGTGTCTGCGCCATCCCACTCCCCTACCCGAACGAAAGGTCCATCGTGTCACTGCCGCCAGGGCATCGTACCCGGACCCGAGACCGAAGATCAACGCCTGCGTGCCGAAAACCAGGGTAGCAGGTGGGTACGACAGGACCCACCCCTGACGATGGCCGGCAAAGCCGCTGCGCCCCGTCAGACGCCAGTGGTATTCTTCGAGCGAGGTCACCGCTCAAGGAGGGATTCTATGTATGCGCTCTCCAAGAAGTACCCGGGCGCCAAGGCGACCCGGTTCGAATTCCAGCGAGAGGTCCGCCTCTTTGGCTGCAACAAGGCGACGTACCGGCGCGCTGGGGTCGCAGGCAGGTTCTTCAGGGACCGAGTCCAGGAGCACGCGATCTTCCTGCGTGAAAGCATCGCCCGACTTCTCGAGAGCGAGCTGAGCAAGGATCTTCGCACGGCCGCAGACAGGGGAGACTCTTCGCAGAGGTCCCGGTGGACGCCATCGTGCAAGGACCGAAAGGCCCGGTCCGTGTCCAGGGCCGGATAGACCTCCTGTCCGAGGGCGCACAGGGGAATTGGTGTATGGTAGACCACAAGATGACCGACGCCTGCGGGACGGCGGAGGAGATCGCGAAGACGGTCAAGACCTCGACACGTAGCTCGAGGCCTACAGGACTGTGCTCGAAGCCTGGGAATCAGGCCAAGTGGGCGGCTGGGGCTGTGACTGGCGAAGAAGGGCAGCAATATCTGGTTGGCTCAATGACCAACCAAGGACCAACCAAGGAGCCGAATCCATGAACCAGGAAGTGTTCAAGCTGGACCTGCTCTTCCAGTTAGAAACCGCGTCGTCCGCGCTGCTGGCCATGGTGTTCGACCAGTCGGCGGAGTTCAGGCGCTGGTTCTTCGGCCGGCTGGAGATGAAAAACCTGGCGGAGTTCTCCTGGACCACCCACGTGGAGAAGGAGAGCGTCGACATCCGCATGGATGCCAAGGACGCCCCTTGGAGCGTCCTTGTCGAAAACAAGGTCAGGAGGAGCTCCAAGCAGGTCGGGCAGCTCAAGAAGTACTACATCCGCGAAAGAGCGCGCTTCGACGAGAAGCAACCCAACCATCGGCTACTCATGGTTTACCTCGCGCCAGGGGGCGTCGGGCTTTCGGATGTTCGCTCGCTGCAGCAGGCCAAGGAGTTCAAGTCGGACCGAGACGTTGCGACACACCTCTCCTGGCGAGAAATCTTGGGGCTGGTGGGAGACGACCCGAGCATCATGACCTCGGGTCCCAACGCTCAGTGGTTCCTGACGAACGCCTTCAAGTGCGTTGAGAAGACGATCGACGAGGCGGAGAAGGCCGTCTATCCGAACGACAACAAGGACCGGGCGATGATCCACGAGATCGTCTCCTCGGTGCGAGGCAAGCTCGAGCAATCTGGTCACGGCATCGGGTTCATGGCTCCGTGGCCGGCCGAGGATCGCATGGGCTTCTCCACCAAAAAGACCAATCTCACTCTCTGGTTCTTCCTCCACTTCAAGGCAGCGAAGAAGCCGCCCTACGAGCCACTGGACCTCATCGACTCGGCCGGCAGGATCAATCTCAACCTGCATGCACAGCTGCGCCTCTCGGGGAAAGGCAGGACGAACAAGGCACTCAGGGACCGCTGGGTCGCCGGGCTGGTGGATGGCAAGCTCACCGTACCAGGGTTCGGCGAGAGGCCCGTGTTCTCGTCCCGGTCGGATGGCTGGGTTCACTGCGAACCGGTGGAGCTCAACCTGGAACACGGCGGTCTGGAGGCGAAGCTCGTGGAACTGGGCCGGGCGGCGCTCGAGGTAGTCAGGGAGTTCGAGGAGTAGTTCGAGCCTGTCCGAACTGGAGACCTGGTCCCATCCCCCCATTTGAGGCTGGAGTGACATCGTTCGGGCCACGGGGCGAGAAGGCTCACCAGTTGGCTGGAAAACGACTGCGGGGTCGGCTCTACCTACTTCAGGACCTTCAGCACCCGCAGCAGGTCGATGATCGTAATCCCTTCAACCCGATGCCCAGTCGGGGAGACGAGCGCGAGCCCGTCGGAGGGGTGCTCGGCGACCTCGCGCACCTTCCGCGGCCGACCGCGAGGCCTGCCAACAGGCTTAGACGCTGGCCGACCCCGAGGCCGCCCACGCTTCTTGGCCACCTTGCCCTTCGGCCGACCGGGCTTCCTGGTCTTGGCGTCCTTGGCACTAGCCTTCGCCTTGCCCTTGTCCACGCCCCTCCCACGCGAGCTGGCGGGCTTCAGGCCCATGGCGGCTTCCCAGCGCCGCAGGGTCAGGTCGGCGAACTTGACCTGCTTCGCCGCCTCCTGCCTCGAGGCGCCCGCGTCGATGAGCGCGCGGAACTTCTCAACGACCCGCGTCCGCTTGGCCGCGCCGACACCACGGCGGCCCAGGCGACGGCCGGGCTTCGGGGCCTTCTTGGAGACCTTCTTGCCGCGCTTCGGGATGGGCTTGGAGGGCTTCTTCGCGATCTTCTTGGTCTTCCTCGTTGCCTTCTTCCCGGTCTTCTTGGTCTTGCCCAGGGCGGTCTTCCCGGCCTTCTTCATGGGCTTCGGCATGGCCGCTCTGACCGCCGCCACGGCCTGCTTGGCGGCCTCCTTGGTGACGGCCGGTTTGGCCTCGGGCTTCGGCTCGGGCTTCGCCTCGGGCTTCACGACCGCCTCAGGGACCTTGGCTTCTTCGCTCATGCAGGGCCTCCGAAATGATGTTGGATGGTGAACCGCCGGAAGGATAGCACGGGTGATTTACGGCGTCACGGATGCGGCCAATGATGGGCGGTCACAAAGAAAGCAGGAAGACAGATCTTGCTGCCCAGCCAGCCAAGGCTGGGCAGAAGACCTTGATGATGGGAAGCGGGCGTCCGCCTGGTCCTCGAGCACCTGCCGCTGCCATAGGGCCACGGCCAGGTCCTTGTGGCGACGTTGGAGGTCCGCCAGCAAATCGACGGGCGGTTGGACGTCGCTCACCACCTCCAGGACGCTCGAAATCCCGAGCTCCACGCAGAGGTCTACAGGTGTCAGCTTGGCCAGCAGACCTGCAAGTTCAGGACTGCGTGAGACCCTCCTCCTCCTCAGCTTCGAGGGTGCACTGAACTACATGTTGCGGCCTGAACCCCGCCTGTTCCCTTGCTTCAGCCGGCACAGCGGCACACGCCCGACCTTGCATGGTTTTTTGCGTTTTCGGGACGACACATCCATCGTCTTCATTCGACTGAATTTCAGAATCATTTCGGGCGTGTGCCGTTGTGCCGCTTTGGTGGACGGGAACCGGAAGGTATCGCTGAAACACGGGCTCCAGGTCGCTGAGCATGTAGCCCTTGGACGTCCCTGCGGACGGCCATCGGATGCTGCCGGAATGCACTCCGACGACGCGGAGTAGGTGGGCCACCTGGGACTTGGTGATCGGTCTGCCCCTCCTCCACTCCGACCAGGGATGCTCCTCGATCTGGGCAAGGTGTTTGACCACTTCCTCGGATGAAAGCCGATCGACGCCACGCGCAGCGAACAGAGTCCGCAGGTCTGCAAGGAGTACGAGGCATGGGCTGTCATCGTCCTCCGGGATCGCCGACAGTGCCGCAGCCGCGGTCCTGACCAACTCGGGCCACGGCCCGCCCGCCGCGTCAGCGACGGCGATGAGAGGCCGCCAGTTGTCGGCTGCCCTGTCGGAGGCGATGTGCGGCATGATCGGGTCCGCGTCCCTGAGGTCGTCAAGATGATCCTCCGCCCAGCGTGCTGCTCGCCGAGCAAGCGGTTCCAGGATGGCCGACGCGCGGTCCGCACGCCAGCGCTCCACCTTATCGCCGGACCCCTTGCGCTGAATTCGAATGATGATCGAGCGGTCCTGGATTGTATCCCAGGGCATTCCAATTCCAGCGATCGCCTTCGGACACCAGGTCGAGAACGCCCGGGGTTCACCGTTCTCGGTGCGCCGCGCAGCGAACAGAGTCCGCAGGTCTGCATTGCATGGGCAAAGGATCGCTGCCATCAGCTATTCAAGATGTATTCTATGTCTTGGTTTTTCCGGTACTGTGAATCGAACTCGTCGATCAGAAGGGTCGGGCAATACTTATCTACGGTCCGGAAAAGACCGGCGGGTGTGATGTTTGAAGTGGGCAGGGGACGCGGCACCATGCCCGACAATAACTCGAGCACCCGAGACTTCCCACAGCGCTTGAAGGGGCTGGAGAGCAGCAAGATCGGTGAGACGAAAAAGGCGTCGTGGACATGCGCGAACAGCGCCCAGAGGGCCATGGCCTCGGCAGCGTTGGCCGGCAGGACCGCGTACCGATGGAGCGTAGCCACGATGACGTCGAGCAGAATCGCCCCGTCCACCGCCTCAGGCCATGGCTTCAGCGAAGCAAAAAGCGATCGACGAGCTGCCTGAACTGCTGGTCTCGGACTCATCCGGAATGGGCGCCTTCGAACAGTAATCCGCCAGCTGGAGGATCTCGTTCTCCACTGCCTGACGATCGAAGTCCCCCCGAAAGGTGATGCTGTCATGGCAGCGGAGCTTCCAATACCTCGATTGCGATCGCATCGGCTAACTCCCGATCGAACACGCGGACCCCGAATTCATGGCGGGCGAGTTTGGCCTGATCGTAGCAACCCTCGAAAGACAGGAAATTGAAGCTCGAAAGTGCCGTCCAATCGTCACAGACGATCGTCTTCGCGTGGACGTTGCGGTTCGGGAACTTCACGCCGAGTTCTTCGAGTTCTGCCCTGCGTTGCCCAGTCTCGGATGCGTCCTGCCGTCGCGAAACGATCGTGACCTCGACCCCCTTCGAGACTGCCATTTTTATAAGAGGAACTACTGCCGACCCAAGGAGAGCTGCCCCGAGTTCAGGGGAACTGACGATCAGCCGCCTCTTGACCCTCGCGATTGCGTCGATTAGGATGCGTCTATTCTGGGCATCAGCGATCGGCTGGACAATCGTCCCAGCGCCTTTCAACCTGGATTCGAGCCGTTGGTGCAGGCGACGCCATTCGGCCAACCAGACCTTCCGCCCCAAGTCGGCGTGCCCAAGTGGATCCGGAGCATGGAACTCCACATCGAGATCGGCCGGCAGGGTTAGGACACGGCGACCTCCAAGGGCTGGGTCGTCCACGAGCATTGATTGAAGGCGATAGTCCGGGACCAGGCTCCTCGCCCAGCGCAATGCATTGGTCAGGGACCTTGCTGCCACTGGACGCCCAAAGCCTCCAGACCCCGCAGGTGCTTCGCCCGGTATAGGACTCTCGACGACGAGGGCAAGTTCCAGTTCTCGCCGCTCACGAGGGCTATTAAGAAAGTTACCGGTCGAGACCAGCATCCATTCGAAATCGCAGATTAGCAGTTTCGCGTGAACCGCTGATGGACTTCGAGAGAAATAGAGACCGCCAATTCCATTTCCTGGAGCAAGTGAGGAAACCAGAGTTTTAGCGGCCGGGCCGTAAAGATCCTCGAATCGGACTCTCCGATCGATGCCCCACAGCAGGTGGACACGGACCCCGCGGGCGACCGCGTCATTCAGAGCACTACGTAGAGGTTCGTCGCTATTCAGGCGGCCTACCCACGGGCTGGTCACAACGATCTGATCCCTCGCTTCCTTCAGCGCTCGAAGTACGATATCGTGCTGTGCCGCCATGCCCCGCAAGAGCGTCACCCTGGCCGAGTGAGTGGCTGCGTCATCAACCTCCTCCCTGGCAGTTCGTTCGAGCATCTCGAGCCGTTGGTGTACCTCCTCGAGCGGCCCTCCGGCCCCGCTGTCGATCGCCATTGTTGTCTCATCCAATGTCGTGGTGAACTCGCCAAATGCCCAAGTCGGGTCCCCAATGATGTCGTGCTCTGCAACGCCCAATTCCATCTCTTCCAGTTCCGAAAGAAGTCTACCAAAGAACTGATCTGTTTCTCGCGCAAGGCCACGCTGCCAGGCCTCCACCAGGCCGCGCGCAATCCCCACGCGGATCGACGCAGGGATCGATCGAGGTCCAACGACGAGGAGATCAGGAGCTACATCTTCATGAGAAGTCCGCCGGGCGACTTCGACCACGAGCATCGTTCGAGAAGCATCCGCTTCTCCCGGCACCACTGGGCCATCGACGACTTGTAGGTCAACGATTCGCTGATGTGCAACGGCCATCGCAAGGTCCCTTACAGCCTGCGAATCAGAACCTGCGTCCCTCTGTAGGCGACTTCGCAAGGAGCGAGCGACGGCAGCGAGTACCACCGGCTTCGGAATGTTCCGGACGAGCGGCAACTGTTCGTCCTCCGGCGCCCGCAACCGCGCCGGCTGAGAACGTCCGTCTCGGATTGCGGGAATCACTCCTCCGCCCACGAGTTCCTGGAACATCTGGTGCTCCCGTGCTTCGGGTGGCGCGGTAGAACCCAGGTGCCGCGTCCAATCATGATTTGGCTTCGCTGGGTCCCCCATCTCTTCTCTCACAATGGGTGCCAACTCCAGCTTCGAGCAAGCAGGCTCAATGTACATCAGACCCGTACGGAGCATGTCGATCGTTGCATCAAGCACGACGCGCGCATCCAATTGTAGCGCCGCGCAGAGTTTCTCCAGTGTGTCAGATCCCGCGGCAATCGCGCGTAGCAGGAATTGCTCCAATTCACCAAGACCACCCTGCGGCCCAAGAACCACTTTCACACCAAATCGCCGACACGGTATCCGCACGAAGACGGTTTTCATCGGCCCACCTCCTGCGCGGCAAACGAAAGAGGGGAACTCGACGGGTCAACGAGAAACCGTTTATCAGAACGAACGTACCGTACGATTTCGCCCCAGTGCGTCTCACCGAACCGTTCGAAGTGCGCTAGGTTGCCAACGATGATAAGTAGCCTGCGTGCCCGGCTGAACATCACGTTCACGCGCTCGGGCCGCTCGAGGAATCCAATCGCGCTAGTCACGTGCTCGCGTGAGTTGTTCCTCACCAGACTGGCGAGCACGATCTCCGCTTCGCGCCCCTGGACGGCATCGACGGTCTGGAAGGCGACCTCCGGTAACGACTTGATCCTCATCTTCAGGAGCTTCAGCTGCTTTCGGTATGGGCTCAGAACGAGAATCGGAGGGATCTTAGGATCATGGACTGGCGGATCACCAAAGCGACCGAGCAGAAACTTCAGCAGCTTGACCTCGAAGAGATTCTCACGTCCTGATTCGTGGGCGTAGGGCCCATAGACGCTGGTATCAATCCACAGGAACGAGCTACTACCAAAGAATGCCGGCTTCCGGAGTCCGTGGTCTCTCTGGGCAGAGCCATGCGTGCGGAGTGAGCCACTGTAGAAGCCTTGGCTGATAAGATTGCCGATATCAGCGTGCATCCGTCTTTGTACATCGATCCGAGCCCGTGGCACGGTACCGTGACCTGCAGAGACCTCCACCTCCATCGCGTGCCTGAAAAACGACAGATAGGGCAGCATCGCCTCGGTCGGTATCCTTCCTGTCGATTCAGCAGTCACCTTTTCCAGGATGTCCCGTCGTAGCAATCGCTCTACCTCTTCGCGAGCGAACGCGGGCAACTGCTGCTGATCCCCGATCAGCAACCATCGATCCCCTTGAACAAGCGGGACCGCCACCTCACTAAGCCAGGCACGAGCTGCCTCTTCTACGATTACCCAGTCGAACCCTGGTCCGCCCTTCAATGCCTCGACATCTGCCCCTGCCCCAGCGCATGTCGCGAACACTACGTTTGATGCCCGTTGGAGCCGCAAATGAAGTTCCGGATCCAGCCGGGTTGTCTGCGCTGCTACGACCCATTCCTTCTGAACCTCCTTCAGTGCTCCCTCGGAATTGCTTGCCCTTTCGATCCTCTTCCGAGCCGCGAGAACCTGTCTCGGGAGGAGGAAATCCTTCGCGATACCAGAGACCTTGGCTTCCGATTCCGCGCTTGCGTGGCGCAGCATCAACGGCATGTCTCCGCGCATTCTGGCTGAACCGGTTTCGATTCGCATTGTAACGGTTTCGAGAATGTTGTCCGTGGCTGCGTTCGACTGCGAACTGACCAGGATTCTGGCGTACGGGTCAGCCAGAAGGATCTCACGGATGACATGGGAGGCCACGAACGTTTTTCCAGTACCGGGCGGTCCTTGCACGAGGAACAGCGGCTCCTCGTCTAGAATTCGGCGTACCAGGTGCGCAGCGTCGGGAGACTCCTTCTCAAGATCCACTGCAGCCCCTTGCAGGACTTCTGGATCCCCAAGCGCGATGCCCCGTGGCTCACGCAACTGCTTCAACAGCTCGTAGGACCGTGACAGTTCGCGGGCCGCGCGCCTTTGTCTTGCGACAATGCTCCATGCAGCTTGGTCGTCGGGGCGAACCCGTCCGCGCATGGGAACCAGTTCTTCGGCCGGATTAGGCCGGAATCGCACAGTATTGGCGTCGAGCCGCTCCTCGAATACCAATCGGATCCTGACATCCTCTCCGTGTTCGGTGCGAACCAAAAACTCAAGTTGATCGCCGTCCTCAAAGGCCTCCTCGACGAGGCGGTCGTACCAATCCCCCATCGGAGGCACCAAATCCTCGCGATGGAAGAGTTCCGGGAATGCGGTTTGCTCCCTCGCCGAATCGAACGGAACCGCCCTCCCAGAAGCGCGAAGGGTGATCGGACGTGAGCCCGGTTCACCGTCAATCTGGAGGCGCTCGTATGCGAATTCACGGACGGCTAGCGCTGCTTCCTGGTATCGGACCAACCATTCGGCCGTCGCCGCAACGGCCGACCCAGCATCCTGATCTTGTTCGAACCTTACCGATTCCACGATGGGTTTCCACGATGGCGACGCGGGTGGCAAGGGACGAGTCCTCCCAGAACTGAACTCGCGGTAGTAGGCGGCTGCGATAGGCGGGCAAGGTCTGCGCCGCGATTGATGCCGAAGTTCCGCTACCCTTGCTGCCGGCGTTGGGTACTTCACTAGCAGGACGCGCGCCTCCTCGTCTGGTCGCCCTGCGTTGAAGTAGTGGCAGAAATAGGCATATCGTTGACCCATCAAGACGATCGCGGCTCGACGGGCCTTGTCGGGATCCCGGTCGGTCCAGGGCTCGAACCCCCGAGGCGACCAGACAACCACGCCACCAGTGAGGTCGCGAGCAATGAAGTCCCTGTACTCGGCCTCATCGGGCTCGTCTGGTGAGGAGCGGCCAAGACCGTCCTTGTAGATCCGATCGACGGATTCCCTCAGAAAGTACAGTATCCCCGGCTTCGGAGGCTCGCTGCCAGCAGCGACCTCGAGTTCCGTTGTCACCGACGGCAAGATGCGAGCAAGCGTCGCCACGACCTCCGGGCCAGAAGGTATCCGATTGCTCACCGCCGGCGCCGTCATTTCCTCGAGGAGTCGACGAAGCGGGGTTGGAAGTTTCGCCTTCTGGAGCTTTTCGTGCGTGCCATTGATGAGTCGAATATGGGCAGCCTCGTCATACCGGCCATCCCGGACCAGTGCCTCGCTTCCCGATGCGCTCGGTGAGCCACCGAACCAAGCAGCGACGATCATCCCGAGGCCGAACACATCCGCCGCGAAGCTCTCAAGGTGGCGCACCAACCCGCCGAGCATAGCTCCGATTCGTTCCGGCGCCAGGCAAGCCAGCGCCTCTGAATCAGCTGGGAGAAGAACTCGGCCACCGGAGTCATGGTCTGCACTGGCGCGACGAAGCCAACTCGCCAGGAACGCGCTGAACTGGAAGCCATCGAGGACGACCGGCGAGGGTTTGTCTGGTGAGGTTGCAAGGCAGGTCGGCGTAAGTCCGCGGTGTGCAAGGCCCTCTCCGTGAAGGACTGACAACGCCTCGGCGAGGTCAAGAAAAGTTCTCAGCGCAAGAAGCGGATTCTTGCGAAGTTCGGCGTGCAGTGGGTGCACCGAGTCAATTGGTAGCCCAGGATCTTCCAGTGTGATAAATCCCAGGCCGAGATCGGGAACAAGAGCGCCTCCCCTCAGGTGGGGCAGGTTGGGGTGACGCCGACCGCTAAGTCTGTGAAGGGCTCGGGCTTCGTTCCTCCAAAACCGCTCAAGGAAGGTGTTGCCATTTGTTATGGCATAGACGCGCATCACATCAGGTACTGCACTGGCTTCGGGCCAGACGAGAGTCTTCCACGCAGCGCCCGGTACCGTCGTCTCGATGTCGTAGTCCTGGAGTGGCTGGTACCGTCTGTGCAGTCGGCCACCAGGGAGGAACAGCTTCGCAAGACGCTCTCGAAGTTCGGTGTCTGTCATGCCCTCTTGCCCCCGACGCACCGCATGCGTCTGCCGGTTCGGATTCTGCCACCATTTTCCACTGCAGACGGGGAAAGGAGCGTCAGTAGACGGCTATCGGTCTCGCTACTCGATCCACGCCATCTGAAGCATAGCACTTTTCCTGCTCGTGAGAAGCTCGCCGAGAGGTACCCCCGCCGGCTTCCCCGTCGGCATGTCACCACCTCGCCGCGTATTCGCGCGTCACTCCGCGCACGTCTTGCTCGTCCGCTGGCAGGCCTCGGGCGGCAGCCCGGCGCAGATCCCCTCCAGGATCTTTTGTCCCTCCGCCTTGCGGCCCAGCTTGCAGAGGATCGTCGCCTTGGTGTCGAGGTAGGACTTGTTGTCCTCCTCACCGCCAGCCAAGACCTCGTCGATGATCGTCAGGGCCTTGCCGAGCTGTGTGGGATCGGCCGGACCGATGGCCATGATCCAGGCCAGGTTGTTCTTCGCGGCCGCGTTCGAGAGACCCTCCTCGATCGACAAGGTGCAGGTCGTGAGAGCCAGCTGGTGGAAGGCCCTGGCGTCCGGGTAGTCCATGTGCTCCTCGAAAGCGGTGGTGTCGGCCATGCACAGACTCCCCAGGATCACGCCAGTGCACACACCCGGCGCTGGGAGCGCCCGAATGAACTCGAGCCCCTCCTCGATCTTTTTGCGGCTCTCCGAAGGCTTGCCTATTTCGCGCAGCGCCACTCCCCAGGCCCAGAGTTGCACGAGACCGAAGGCGACTCCGGGGTAGTCCTGCTGTACACGAGTGAATATCTCGTCCGTCCTGTCGTAGTCATTGATCCGGAAGTAGCTCTCTCCCAGCCGCATCAACCGTAATGGGGAACGAAGATTGGGGTTCCCGCGCAAAATGGAGTCGATGCATGCGACCAATCGCTCGGGGTTCTCGAACCCTCCTTTCGAGAAGATCAGTCTCTCCAAGATAGTGTCGAGGAAGCTCCCCGCCTGAGACTCTTTCTCGAAGGCCTGGCGCACGGACATCTGCACCTGCAGGTCGTTGTCCGCCAGCTGCCTGGCGTAATCGAGCACCCGCTGCACCTCTGCCTCGGACAATCCCGAGGGCATCTCCGGACGATCAGGCGAAAGGGGCGCCGCAGGCTCAGGCGCGGCCGGGGAGTCCCTCAACACCTGGGCGTGCGCGGTACCCACCAGCAGTCCGCCCAGGGACGCGAGCCAGCCCCGGTCGCGAGGGCGGTCCTCGGCCCCCCAAGCATTCCTATCCAGCCAGCGAATCAGGACTGTCTTCCCGTTTTTTTCATAGTAGCTCAGCTGCCCCGGCGTCGCAGGGAAGCCTTCAGTGGTGAAGTAGATGAGGTCGTCCTTTCGATTGTCGAAATAGGACTGGTCGAGGCGGACTTCCCCGCAGACAGTCTTCGGTGACGAGGTCTCAGCGGCCGCGACGCCGCTCATGTCGGCCGGGATGGCCCTCCTCTTCACTACATCCGTACGGATCGTGAAGGACAGATTTTGCTCATCCTTCAAGTAGTAGATCCAATCCACATTGAACTTGTTCGGGTCGCTGGGTTGGTCCCTCCGGAAAAACACCCGCGAGGAGGAGAAGTACACCTGCGAGCTGAACTCCTCTTCACCTTTGCGGAGATCCTTCACCAGGCCGCGGACTTTACCGGAGTAGGTCTCCACCGGCTTTCGTTTCAGCGAGGGAGAGACCGCGAATGCAAGGGCGATAAGGCTCGCCCCCAGGAATATCCAGCTCAGCCTCACGTAGTGCCTCTTCTCCGGTGAAGGGATGCCTTTGCGATAGGCGCGAAAGAGGAAGATCATCATCATGGCTAGCAGGATCGCCCCCACGCCTGCAAGGTCATAGGTGCTGACAATACTTGCCAGCTTCTCGATCGTCGTCAGCGGGATCTCTTCGAGCATGGTTTTCCCCCTATTGCGGATTGCCTTGGCACTTCTTCCTGAGCGCGGGCGCTCATGGCGGAAGCCCTTCGACCTTGCGCAGCCCATCCCATCTCACGCAGTTCTGAGGAAGCCCTCAGGTGTAGTGTTTATGGTACAACAGGTGACCCGTACGGCGTCAAGCGAGATATCGACACAATTACCATATGTTACGTTTGTCACCGAACTGGACTACAGCGGCCGGAAATAGGCTGCTAGGGCTCAGGCCAGAGCATCGGTCACAGCCCAACCTGTGCATTACCTGGGTGCGCTCCGACTGGCCCTGCCCGAGCGCCTGGTCGAGGACGCGACGGCCCGAGCAGGCCCCCAAATGAGGCATCTACCCCTTTCCTCGCACCCGGACCATGTCGTATCCTCGAGTCCATGGGCGAGCAAGGCGACAACCCCTGGCTGAGCATCCCAGCCGCGGACTACGAGGGCCACATGGGCCCTGAGGGCGTTGGGCAACTCGCTGTCCTGGCCGACCTCCTGGGCCAGGCCTGCCAGGAGCTCCAGCCCAGGAGAGTCCTGGTGCTCGGCTGCGCCACTGGGAATGGCTTCGACCGGGTCGACCCGACCGTCACCGATTGGCTCATCGGCGTGGACCTGAACCCAGAGTACTTGGCTCTGGCTCGCGCCCGGTACGCGGCCTCCTGGTTTGGGCGCCTGGAGCTCATCGGCACCGACATCGAGGACCTGGTGCAGCCGCCCCAGAGCCAGGACCTGGTCTTCGCCGGGCTGATCTTCGAGTACCTCGAGCTCGAGCCCCTGCTCGAGCGCGTGGCTGGATGGCTGGCGCCAGGCGGGGTGTGTGAGGTCGTGCTGCAGCTCCCCAGCGCAGCGTCGGCTCCGGTCACGCCCACGCGCTTCGAAAGCATGCGCCGCCTCGCCATGATCATGCGGCTGGTGTCGCCGGGTGCGCTCGAGGCCGCGGCCAAGCGGGCCGGCCTGGTGGCCTGCGCTCCGCGTGAGATTCCACTGCCGCTGGGCAAGCGCTTTCACGTCCAGCGCCTCACGAGCCCGGTCGGCGAAGCGGTCGTCAGGCCGGCCAGGACCGAAGCCGACTTCCAGGCGGCTCGTGGGCTCTTCGAGGAGTACGCCCAGGGTCTCGGGGTGAACCTGGACTTCCAGGGTTTCGTCGCCGAGCTCGGATCCCTGCCCAAAGTGTACGGACCGCCGCATGGCTGCTTGCTGCTGCTGGAGCTGGCCGGCAAGACCCTCGGCTGTGTCGGCGTGCGCAGGCTCGAGTCGGACGTGGGCGAGCTCAAGCGCATGTTCCTGCGGCCCGCCGTCCGGGGACGGGGCTTCGGCCGTCAGTTGGGCGAGGAGGCGTTGCACGCGGCGAACGCGCTCGGCTACCGTTGGGTTCGGCTGGACACCCTGACGCGGATGACCCCGGCCGTCGGCCTGTACCGGTCGATGGGCTTCAAGGAGATACCCGGTTACCGCGAGAATCCGCTGCCGGACGCGGTGTTCATGGAGATCGAGGTGGGAGAAAACGGATAGGCAGGGCTGGAGGCCCTCTTGCGACCGGTCCTTTCCGTCATCAGCCCGCTCGCCTTCCGGCGCAGGAACCGCTCATACCAGTGCTCTCGGGAGGTGCGTGCCATGCGAGCTATGGTACGGACTGAGAGGGCTCAATGTCAGAGACGCGATTGGTTGAACGGATCCAGGTGGGCTGCTAGATGCACGGCCGGCGGCGCTTCGTGGAGGCGCTGAAGGGCGGAGAGTTGCTGGCGGCCTACCCGCTGGACCTCATCCGCAGGATGTACGCGATCGAGGACCTGGCCACGGGACTCGGGCCGGACGAGGTGCACGCGCTCAGGCAGCTTCATACCAAGCCCGTCATGGACGTGCTGTGGAAGTGGATGGCGGAGAAGGGGCCGGAGCTGCGGCCGTCGTACCCGCTCGCGCAGGCCATCGGGTACGCGGCGAGGAACAGGGTGGCGCTCATGCGCTTCCTGGAGGATGGCCGGCTGCCGATCGACAACGGGGCCAGCGAACGAGCGATCAGGGCTGTCGCCGTCGGACGAAAGAACTACCTCATCGCCGGCTCCGACGCGGGCGGGAAGCGGGCGGCGATCGCCTACTCGATGCTGGGGAGCTGCGCCCTGGTGGGCGTGAACCCCTGGGCCTACCTGAAGGACGTGTTCGAGAAGCTGGCCCGCGGCTGGCCGAAGGGGAAGATCTTCGACCTGCTGCCCGTGGACTGGGCCGAGGACCACCCCGAGCACATGCTCAAGAAGCAGGACCTGCCCGACCCGACCGACGGCGCCGAGGACGATACAGCGCCAACCCCCGCAGAAGCCGACTGACCGACCCGCGACAACGTCACGCGGCGACCCGAGCGCCACCAGGAACGGACTGACTTACCCGATTCGGGCGGGTGTGGTTGGCCGGACGCTTACAACTCGGGAGGCAGGATCAAGGCTTGATGCCGGGGCAACGTTCCCTCTATATCAAGGACGGCTGAGAAACGCCGAGCGTATTCACTGGAGGCCGGTTGTCGGAGAATTCCGAAACTTTTACAGCAATACCGTACACACTAAATGTATTCAGAGTTACTATATAAACACCTGCCTATGGACTTGCATTGCATCTGCCTATCATTGTTCTTGCTCTTTCAGCATACTCATTATCTTTGCATTTACTCAGATACGCATTTGTCATTTCGCATGCCTTTCTCTTCTCTTTCCCTTCCCAATAGCATACACTTAACAGCCAGATCATTTCACAATCGGTATCGCACTTCTTTACAGCATGCTCCAAGACCGCAATCGCACCATTGAATTCCCTATTCTTCATCTTTTCAATCGCATTCTTTTTCACCCTCATCAAATCTACAATATCTCCGCTTTTCATCATAGGACATTTCCTGCCCATCTCCTCTGCCTGTTCCAACTCCTCAACACTTCCCTCAATAACCTCGCCATTGCGTCGCACTGCGTAACATAGTTCATCAAAAACTTCACGCAGTCTTCCAGTCATACCTAACGGCTCTCCGCCGCATCCTTTCGTATCTCTAACTATAGCTAAAGCCTCTCTTGCATCTCCAGCACCATACTTACTCCATGCTCTCATATAGTTTCTTTCAATGCGTAGCGGTGCTCTATCCCCTATTGTTCCGTTTCCGCCACTCCAATCCTCAGACAGTACGGCATTGTAGTTCCTCTGCTTAAAATGCACTGCCATGATGCCATTTCTATAGGTCTCTTCTGCATCTCTGAAATGCCGTGTACCATCCACTTTGTACCTATCAAGCAGCCCACATTCTCTACTTCCTATTCTCTCACAGTACCTCAGCAGTCTCCTGAAATCCCTTTCAGCTTCATCTAGTTCACCATTCCGATATTCCAGCACTCCCATGAAATACCAAACATACAGTAATTTGTCCATTCTTCTGCAAAGCGCCCAATCAGTCTTCCCTACCTGTTTACAGCTTCCCACATCAATCGGGCCTTCTTGGCTCACCATCTCCAGCAACCACACCAGCATTTCCAATGTGATTGTACTTCTCTCCATTCCTCCAGCGCCGCTCTCGATACTCTGGCAAACGAACTCCAACACAGCGCATTGCACTCTCTGCAATTCTTCTTCATTCTGGTCTATATCGCAAACTCCTTCTCTAATTGTCTTTCCCCCGAAATAGCACTTTTCTTCTAAAGTAATCAGCTCCGGCTGATAGGTTTCATCCGCCTTCCCAACCGCCTTCTTCATGTTTGTGTTCTCGCCACTTCTCGCCTGTACCTTTTCCTCTTCACCATTCGCGCCGTTCACACTATGCATCAACCCTACCTGCACTAGTACCATCCAAAGAATTCTTGGGTTCATGTTATCGTCACCTACAGGCCTTTTCTATTTCTGCCATTACATCAATATCTATATCCGTATTCCCTTGGCAACTTCCTAGAGGATAAATGCAATCCCCATTCTCTTCAACCTTGAAGTTTCTCATGTTCAGCATTTTAGCGTAGGTCCTCTCCATACTCCCTCTACTAACGTAGACGCTCTGTCCAGTTGCCAGCTTCACATTGGCGGCCTCGGCCCCCTGGCCCTTGGTTTGACCTCTCTCACGGAGCCGGCATTCCACGTGGGCCAAGAGGATGTCCGGGATGAAAGGCTCCTTGAGGAAGTCGCTGCCGCCGGTGCTGAGGCCCAGGGCATGGACCTCCATCTCGCTCTTGGCGGTCACGATGACAATCGGACCGAAGTACCGCTCCCGGACCTCCCGAATGACCTCGAGCCCGTCATTCCCAGGCAAACCGAGGTCCAGGAGCACCGGGTCGGGGTTTTCGGAGGGTATCCGCTCTGCCGCCCGCTCCCCGTCCAGCTCTAGCTCGACCGAGTATCGGCCGGTTTTTCGGAGGATCAGGACCATCTGGTCGCCGATGATGGGCTCATCCTCGACGACCAGAATCCGTTCTTTCCCCGGGCCTGACACGATGGCTCCCCGTAACCGTGCAGGCCGGCATGACGGCATTTTGGGGTAGAAGCGAGGGCGCGGCGGGCGGAGCCCAAGTCCAGCATCGAGAAAACCCGACCTCCCGAACTCAAGACCTGACCCCAAAGCCCAAGGCGGGCCTTGCCAACCCATTCAGCCCCCGAACTTCAGGGCCTTGAGGCCCACCGCGCAGGCGTTGCCGGCCTTGGATTTCCCGCTGTCAGCCAGGCTCCCGCCTCACCGTCCGGTCTCCCACTTCCAGCTTGATGACGCGGGGCCTCAGGACGTGGAGGTGCCAGGGCGCCGTGCGCACCTCCTCGCGCCAGGCGAAGGCCTCGTCACCGTGGGCAAGGGGCTTGTGCACCTCGAGCGTCTCGAAGCCAGCCTCCCCGTGGAGGATCCGGTAGTCGGCCTCAGGGAAGAGGATGTCCTCGACGGGTCGGGCGTCGGGGATGTCCGTGGTGATGATGCGGACCACGTCACCGCAGGCCGCAGCGCGGTTCTGCTCCAGGAAGGCCTGGGTCGAGAACGAGGCCCACTCGTGCAGGTAGATGTCCGGCGAGGACACGAGGTTGACCAGGACGCCACCGGGTGCCAGCAGACCGTGCAGGTCCCGGAGGATGCGGAGCTTGAGCTCGCGTCTGGGGATGTTGTCGAAGGGGAAGGCGCACAGCACCAGGTCGAAGGTCAGACCAGCCAGAGGCCCGCACTGACCTTCGGCCAGCAGGTGATACCGGCCTCCGGGATCGCGCTCGCGAGCGATGGCCAGCATCTCCGGGGCGATGTCGGCGCCTGTGGACTCGAAACCGAGGCTCTTCAGCAAGCGCGTGGACCGGCCCGAGCCGCAGCCGAAGTCGAGAGCCCTGGTGCCGGTCACATGGCGCCTGAGCAGCTCAGGCAGGTCCCGGAAGGCGAGGTGGTAGGTGCCCGCGAATTCGAGCGTGGCGTAGGCCTCCGCGCGGCGACCGTCCTGGTAGGCGTTGCGGAAGATCGTGGTGCCAGCGATTGGCGCGCTCTCCTGGAGTGGCGGAAGTTCCTTCTCGTACTCGAGCAGCTTCATGCCGTAGAAGTCGGAAGTTCGCCCCGAGAGGCGGTACCCGCTCTTCTCGTAGAAGCCACGGGCACGCTCGAGCAGCTCCGTCGTGTCCAGGGTCACCCGCGTGCAGCCCTGCCCCCGGAGAGCACGTTCGGCCCATGCCAGCAGCTGCTGGGCGATGCCATAGCCTTGATCCGAAGGGCGCACTGCCATGCCTCGCACGTGACCGTCCCTGACAGCGTCAAGCTTGCATGCGACCGTTCCCAAAACTAAGCCCGCGTCCGTGACGGCGACGAACACCGTCATTTCGTCGAGACGCCGGCCAAGTTTGGTGCGGTCCAGGACCGTATCGCTGAAGGCCTTCGGTGTGTATCTTTCGCGGTAGGCCCGAAAGGCGGCCAGAAGGCAGCTCAGGATTCCGTCCGCGTCAGCCGGTGTGGCGCGGCGAATCGAGTGCTTTTCAGTCGCGGTCATTGCATGAGCCAGCCTACCACGACTCGCTTCCCGGAAGGATGGGAGCGGCGGTCCCGATCGCCAAGCGGGCAAGAAAGCGCCCCTCGCCGCGCGGTCAGGTCGGGGGGATGTCAGGAACCCGACCGTCACGACGAGGGGCTAATCGAATTTTCGCAAAGAACGCGAGCGTGAGGGTTGAACAGCGAAAAAGGGGGCTCCATTCCCAGGATGGCCGAAGCTAGGACCGCCATCTGGAGAGGGCGTCGTCATTGGGCCTTCTTGGTAGACTCGGCATCGAAAGTCCAGCAGGCCGAGGACTGCTGCCTCCTCACTCACGAACGAGGATACCGTCGGGACCGAGATCGATCGGTCGTGCTGGGACCCGGCGAGAAGAGCCAAGATGCTTGACAGCAGATTTACGGCGTAATGGAACTCGCGTCACGCCGTAACCAATCCTTTCGCGAGAGAACCACTAGAAACGAGTGGCCCGGGTTGTACCAGGATTCACCGTGGAACCACAGATCCAGATCATGCTCGTCGGCGAGGGCCATCAATCTTGCCAGATCGCCACTGCGGAGCGAATAGAGATGATACGCGCGAGCTGCCGGCCGCCCAGACTCGTCGTTGAATGACTCCGCATGATCAAGCTGTGGAGCTGAGCACCCAGGGCATTTGTTCCTAACGCCGATACACTTCTCGTTCCACAGTACCGCAACACATCGGCGATTGCGCCATGCAGTCCTTGAAGGCCGGAGATGATGATTCCTGCAGAAGCTCTCGAAGATAGTCTTGGCTTTCTGGGCGTTGGCGACATCGCAGATGTCCGCCCTCTCTTGCTCTGTCATCTGCTCCAGAAGCTCGATAGCACGGCTGTACCGCGGTTTCTGCCCAAGGACCTGATGAGAAATGCCACCCAGATCATGAATCATGGTTATTCTCCTTGTTCCAAGTTTCTACTCGATCTACTCCAGGTCTGGCCAAGGATCGGACGTCAGAGCACCGACATGCCCACAACTGAACTTCTATTCTTCAGGTGAACCTCCTCTCCAACGATCTCCTGTTCGAAGGCAGCCAACCCAGCGAGCAGCAACTGTCGAATGACTGATGAACGACTCAGGTAGCCGTAAACCATGCCGCGTGATCTTCGAAATCGATCAATCCGATTCCGGAGTCCTGAATCCATGCACACGGTCATAATTATTTGTCTTTTCATCGTATTCGCGACCTCCATGCGGAAATCCTATCATAGTTCCTGATTGTTTGCGCCATCTTTTTCAGAACTATTATCTATTGACAATTATCACTAAGACCTGTACATTGCCCTCATGATTCGTACCAAATCGAAGATCAAGGCTCTCGCTTTTGCGCTAGATGCGAATGAAGCTTGGGTCGGAGCCCTGCTCACAAAACTCAGAGTAGAGGTGGATCCTCTCGGAGATTTCGATTCAAAGGCTGTGCGGGTGGCCCTCGAACAAATGATCCGCACCCAGCCCGACAGCTCTCTGCCCAACCAGGTTTTCGCCGAGATGGGGCCATCGGAAGAGAGCTGTCGACAGTGGCTCATCGAGCAGTTCCGGCAACACGGGCTGCAGCTCGAAGGGCGCGCCTTCCGCAATGGCGCACGAATGACGCTCAAGCGCCAAGACGGGTCCACGCTACGCGTGATGACCTACGTGGCGTTGAAGGCAAGAGCTTCGGGTCAGGTCGGATTCTCAGTGAACAGGCTCGACGACGAGGGCCTCGACTGGGTGGCACTCGTCGCCAAGCCATTCGGAAAGGTGTACTTGAGACGTCGAAGGGAAATATTGGAATCGTTTCGGGGAGAAATCGGTAGGACTGCCTGTCTAACCTTCAGTGCTGGTTCTGACGCGAACCTGCTCCAATACCGTATCCGAGAACTGAATCCAGACGTGGTCGAGACAGGCACTTAGTTTTACAAAGCCTAGAAGGTCTACAAGATCCGCGAGGTCTACAAAGTCCACAAGGTCCGCAAGGTCTACAAGGTTCACGAAGTCTGCAAGGTCTACAAGGTCTACTAAATAGAAATTTCGGTTCGCAGTAGCGTTCACGCGTGACAAAGCGCTGACAGGGCAGTGGCCCTTTCGCTGCCAGTCACAGGCCCGGACGCGAGTGGAATGACCGTAACTGCCCTGCATACTGCAGGGCAAGGAGTCCGCAAGATGAAGCTCTATATAGTTTTCACCCATTCTCCGGTTCAAGCAACAGTCACCCGGCGGAACCTTTTTAGCCACTCGGGCGGCCGCCTGCTTACGACGAGGATCGGACGGTTGGACCGATTCCTGATCGAGACAGGCAAGGACAACTCCCAGCAGACCACGTCCGAACTTGGAGTGTGACCCATGAGAACTCCGGACAAAATCAGACAACTGTTCCTCCCTCACGCCGCGAAGTTCGTCGACCTCTTTCGCGGAGCTACCTATGCAACGCGGATGACACCCTCGAACGAGAAACCTTTCTACCTGCCCGCAGGCAGACTGCGGGAGGATGGCACTCGGGATCTCATTCCGTTCACGCCAGAAATCGCCGTCGGGCACCTCAACGGCTATCGTCCGATCATCGAAGGGGACAAGATAATTTCCCAACCTATCCGCAACGGAATCTACCCCATCGTCGACCTTGAGTGGTGCTGGTGGGTTGGTGCAGATCTGGACAACCACACCACCTTGGACCCTAACGCGGTCCGAACGCTGGTCGAAACGTGCTGGTTGGTCGTTGAAGCCGGCGCCCGCTTCGGAATTCGCGTCTACCTGGAACGTAGTGCGGGCGGAAACGGAGTGCACCTGTGGGTTTTCTTCTCGGAACCTGTCCCTGCCGCCTCCGCCCGAAGGCTGCTCTTCAGGCTCATCATTCATTCCGGAATCATCGAGACGGTCGAGATCCCGATTCCAGGTCATGGGACTCGTAGAGCATTCACCATCGCCAACTCAGGAGGCGCTGAATTCGACCGGCTTGTCCCAAGCCACGATGAACTCCCTCCCGGGAAGCTAGGCTACCTGCTTGCGCTGCCATACAACGGCCCCGAAAATTGGTACGCGGGTCGCTCGGCCATCCTCGACCTTGGCCCATCGGGCAAGCTTCCCCCTGATGGGTCCTGGCCCGTTGTCAGGCTGAGCCAATTCCTCGCCAGCTCGGTCCAGGCCTCCCGCCAGGAGGTCGAACACGCTCTTCTCGCACTCCTGGACGAAGGTATCTCAGACGAACCACCTAGTTTTCAGCAGAACAACTCCGTTCAAATCCCGCGGCCGAGCGCCGGGCTAAATTGGGAAGTTGGTCACACGGTGGATTGGGAGACGTTCTTGGACGAGCAGGACGCAGACTCCAAGCTCGCCGTTTCGCACAAAACAGCCCATTCCGCCATCCTCAAGTTCTGCCCGTTCTGCGGGAACAAGAAGGGAGCCTGGATCTCTCTTTCCTCTGGCTGGATGAACTGCTGGCACCAGACCTGTATCGCCAACCACGAAGCCGGCGGAATACGGCCCTCTGTGTGGTCCGTGGAACTCAAGATCGTAACTCCGTGAGGAAACTGCCATGCGAAATACTACTAAGAATTCGGCAAAGAAGCAGTCCAAGACGTCACAGAGTGTCGCGCCAACAGCAGAGAGCGGCATGCAAAAGGATCCAAGGATTTTCAAGCTTCCCTCGACGCAGGCTCCGATGTCGACGCTAGACACATTCAACATTTTTAACTCGGTGGCGCCGCAGCTTGCAAAGGTTCTTTCAGCCCCTACCTGTTCGGCACTGTTCCACATCGTCAACGACGAAGTCGCCGCGGTTTGGCCCCAGGCGCAACTCAGCGACGCCCAGATCCAGACGATCGTGACCACCGTTTACGCCGTAATGCCGTCCAAACCCGCGCCGCTTCCGAAGGAGGGCAAGCACAGGAGTGTCTACCTGGCTGGCCTCGCTGGCATTCTGCGAGCTGGCCGAGTGTCAGCCAACGGAATCGCTGCTGTGCTGGTCGCTGAGAATGCGTCTCGCAACCGACCCATGCTTTCTCTTACCCAGCTCCTGGAATTACTCGACAAGGCGCTTTCGTTTGATCCAGCAAGGGATCCATGGGATTACGACACACCAGCCCCGACGGACACTGGGAATTCTCATCGCCTAACGAAGGCCCACGGCGATCAGACTTGTTTCTGCCCCCAACTCAAGGGCAAGGAGAGTCGGACTGGCTGGCTCGAGTACAACGGGAGGCGCTGGGTTCCTGACGAAACGGGAAAAATGCAGCAACTCGTCGAAGAAACTCTGCTCGACTACGAGGTAGAGGAGATTCTTCGCGCCAAAATCTTCAATGCGTCGGCAGCCTCTGCAGGAAAGAGAACTATGCCGTGGTATCTGGCATCGCAGAGCGCTGAGCGCAGGGGAGCGATGGAGAAACTGGCGAGGTCTGGGAAAGGGATCGCCGTCCACATCAACGATTTCGATCGTGATTCACGCCTGCTGAACACCCCCAACGGCGTTCTCGACCTGGCGACTGGAGCCCTACTTCCACACAACCGAGGCCAACTACTTATGCGTATCACGGGCGCCCCGTTCGATCCTTCGGCGCGTGACCAGAAGTGGGAGAGGTTTCTCGACGAGGTGACGGGTGGAGAAAACGAACTTCGGGAGTTCCTGCAAAGAATACTTGGCTACGCGTTGGGCGGAGATCCCGTCGAAGAGCGTTTCCCCCTCTTCATCGGGGAAGGCGGATCGGGCAAAGGAACTCTCCTCGAACCCTCCAAGACCGCGGCTGGACTGTACGCCGTGGCCTGCCCTTTCGAGACCTTCCTGAAGTCCTCATCAGATAGCAGAATCCGAAATGACCTTGCAGCGCTCGCTGGTACCCGAATCGTATTGGCGAGCGAGGCGCCCGATGGTGCGCAATTCAACATCGCGCTGCTGAAAAACCTCACAGGCCGCGATACGATCTCCGCCAGATTCCTGTACGGGGAGTACTTCGAGTTCAGGCCAAAGTTCGTACCGATCTTCTCGTCAAACACAGCACCGCACATTCCTGCCAACGACACCGGTGCCTGGCGGCGTATTCTCCGAATCCCCTTCGACAACGTGCCACGAGTCGTCGACAGAAACCTGAAGTCCTATCTGGTACACGATCCGGGAGCTCAGGCAGCGGTACTGGCCTGGATGGTCAAGGGCTACTCCATGTGGAAGGAGGCAGGCTTGGCGATCCCGAAGAGCATCGAGGATGCCACGACAAAATACCGCACAGATGAAGATAGCTTTGCGATCTTCATCGAAGATCAATGTGAACTCGAACCTGGTGCCTTCACCGGCTCAAAGGCCATTCGCGAAGCCTACGTCGCATGGTGCAGAATCGTGGGTGGGTGCAAGCCCATGTCCTTTCAGAGTATGAGCGACCAGCTGACTGCGAAGGGTTTTACCGGCGGCCGTCCAAGCTCAGGCGGCAATCGGGAACGGGGCTGGATCGGCATCAAGCGGGTGACGATAGTCTCATCAAATCCTCACGATCAGCGCACAGTCGGGCCAGAACACCCGGCCCTCGCTCTAGACTATCCAGAGCCTGCCGACTCATCGGACACCGAGTACATCGCGGGTAACTTCGACAAACTCGGCGGCAAACTGAGCCACTGACGCACTTACCCCCACGCTTCCGATGACCTGGCCAGCAGGGCGCCGACACAAGACACTCAATATCTGAATCGGGCAGGAACGAGAGCATTCGGGCCCGCCTATCCTACGTCGGGGACCCGGCGCCGGAAGAATAGTGCCCACTGCCCACATCGTGCCCAGATCGATGTTGATCATGTGGGCACACATAATAGATTGGTTTATTTGCCTTTTTCGCTCTCTGCCCACATGCCCAGATGAATCCCAGGAAACTCCTTAGGATGTAAAGTCGAAGTGATCATTATACATCCTAGAGACCTTCACGGACTCTCAGGGGGCATGTGGGCAGTTAGCTTCTTTTGCCTTTATTCCCGACATGTTAGATGCTTCAGAGGATGTGGGCAGCAAGCCAAGATGTGGGCACGAAGCAAATAATCATATTGTTTTACAGCGCGTTGGACGTGTCCACATCGAAATTGCTGCCCTTTTTGATGCGGCGCCCAGGGCCCCCCTTCGTAGGACCAGCTTCTTCCATCCGCCGCTCCTCACCCCCGTCCGTCCACCTGGCCGGCATCGTGGACACCCAGAATCACATGTACTGCCTCAAGTCTTCGATGTAGAGACCCCCTGTTTCTCAACTTGGTCTGGTGATACAATATGACTATGGAAACTTCTGCATCTACCTACCCAGTTCTCGACGAGCAAAATCGAGAACTTTGCCCTCATGACGAAAGCCACAAAGTGTCTCTCGAGGCTTCAACCCCTGACGCGGTTCTTGACTTCCTCGATCGCCTTGCCATCCTCAAGACCGACTCCGCACTTCTGGAGCGAGCCGAGCCAGAAATAGCTGCAACGGTGATCGAGTTGTCCAACCAAGGCGGCCGTGGCCTCACAGCTCGACGCCTTCTATCTCGTGACATCGTCATCGACAGAACGCGGTTGCGCTACTACGAATCCCTACAAGGCGAGGTCATGCGTCGCTTCTGCATCGGCCAAGCATCTGTACTTCAGGTAAGAACTCTTGAGCGAATGGTCTCCGGCTTACACCGCCGTATGCTCGCTTCCATGGAACTCCTGGCACGCATGGATTCCCCAGCTCCAGCGATCCATTTCCGGACCAACCAGGCCGCTGTTTTCATTGGAAAGGCATCTCAAAATGAGTAAATCAGAGTACAGCCAGCGCCAGTTCTTCGAAGACCTTCCGAATGTCAAGATCGAGGATGTCAGGCGTACCTTGGGCGGCAAGCGAAAACTTTCCGCGGCAAACAGTGTCACGCTCTTTCTTGCAGACGGCCGGGAGCTCGAGGTCAAGCTGGTGAAGAAGCCGGGAGTCCTCGGGGGAACGTACTCCCTTCTCATGTGCCCAACGTGCCAGCGCGCAAGTAAGATACTGCGGGTCATCGAAGAGGATCCAGGCCTTGCATGCGTGAAATGCCCTCAAACGATCTACGGCATGAAATATCGAAGCCAGGTCATCAAGCGCAGAATGCTGAGTGCAGACCAAGGTCACGAAGACGCCAGTGTTGTATCCTGAGATCACACCAATGGACGCATGATGCCGCCGGGCCGTCCCCTGAATGGTCGGTGGGCGGCACGAGTTCGACGCGATGAGCAGTGTGACGGTGCTGCTGCCCGACGGCCGAGAGATCCAGCTCAACATCGTCAACCAGCGAGGCATCCTGGGCGGCCAGGTGCTTCTATTTGCCTGTCCAACCTGCGGACCGGGGCCTGCAGGGGTGCTCCGCATCGCGTAGCATGGAGCGGGGTTGACGTGCAAAGGGTGCTTGCAGACGGCGTGTTCGGCGAAAGACAGGAGCAAAAAATTGCAGCCACCCCTAAGGGCACGAGCCAGTTCCATTCCCCGACATGTTGACACTCATGGGTGTGTTGGTTAGCTGCGCCAGAATCGCATCGACTTGACACTGGGGCAACACTTGGTTAGTCAGGACAGTGAACGCCCCTCCTACGTATGTCAGCTTGGGAGCGGAAACTTGCTCGAGGAGCGGGTTGGACATCAGATAGAAAGAGCCAGCCACATATTCCAGTTCTGGAAGCTCCAGGCGAACGGTCCTGCCTTCCGTGAAGTTCTCAATTCCAAGCTCGAAATACACCCCTTCGGCACGGCGAAGGTTTGGAAGACGCACCGTCGTCATCTTTCCTTCGATGTCGACCTTCCCAGTCACCAGTTCGTAGCGCTGGTACCGAAGAAGCTCATCCTGGTTAGCGATCGTAGCGTCCCCTTCGAGCGTTGTGCCCATGACGCCGCTGAATCCCTGGCACACAATGCCGGAGCCGGTGACTTCGTCATCGCCTAGGTTGCCGTCGCTGTTCAGGTCCATTCCCACCGAGACACGGGAACCTCCGTAGGGACAGGTCGCGCCCTCGGGTTCGACGTCGATTCTGGTGGCCGAAGACAGCCCAGAGGTACCCTGTTCGCCTGGAGGGCCCTGCAGACCCTGCTCGCCAGGTGGACCCTGCTCCCCTTGCGGACCCATGGTCCCGTCAAGACCGTCACGCCCATCCCGGCCATCGCGCGCACACCCAACAAGGCACAGCACCGACAACAGAAGGATGGACTTCATGGTACCTCCCCGTGGCCGAGATCCTCAGAGCGCCCCAGCTAGCGCGCCCGGGCGCCGACAGGCATCTACGCAACGATCAATCGAACCAGCCCTTCACCTTTGCCGCCGCCTGCTTCTTCACATTGGCGTTGATGTACGAGTTGATCGTGAGGATGGCGCCTAGAATCACCCCAAGATCATCGGAGTATCCGGCGAATGGAATCGCATCGGGAATCACATCGAGTGGCCAGATGAAGTAGCCAAGGGCACCTACCACCACGGCCTTGGCCCATGCGGGCGTTTCCTTCCGGCCCCCTGCGTAGTATAACTGCAAAGCCTTTTCGATGACCTCTCGCCCAGCTTTCTTGGCGTACTTCTTCACCTTCCTCCAGAAGCCCTGCTCCGAGTAGTGGCCAGCAGGGTCCTTCGTCTTCTTGCCGGACTGCCCCTTCTTGGTCATACGGATTCTCCCTTCCCCGATTGGTTTGATTCGCCCACCAAGAAGGTACTAGGTCCTACGGCACTAGGTCAACTAGTTCCTTCAGCACCTTCCCCGCTGCCACCCTCCGCGGTACTGGAGGGAACCAATGCCCATCGATTCCAAGGAAATCGGCGCCCGCATTCAAAGCCATCGCAAGGCGCTCGGCCTCACCCAAGCCGTGCTCGCCGAACGGGTTAAGCTGGACACGACCTACCTGTCCCAGGTCGAACGCGGCGCGAAGACGCTCTCGCTGGAGGCTCTGGATCGGCTTGCGACAGCCCTGCATGTGCGGCCTGGCGCCCTACTCGATCCCCGTCACGGATCCGGTTCTGGCCAACTCGCCCAGGAGCTCGAGGAGCTGCTTGAGAAGTGGCCGCCGAAGAAGCGGAAGGCCGTCATCCAGGCGCTGCGGCTACTGGCTCCCTGATTTGCCAAGATAGGTCAGCACAGCCAAAGACCAACTGCTCCGCGGGAAGAGCGCTCAGAATCTTCGGCGCAAGAGCGCTCCGAATCCAAGCATGAAGAGCAAGGTCACCCAGCTCTCGCTGGCAGAGCTCGTGCCAGCAGCCCCACAACCGCAACCGTCCACCGGAAGATTTGGCACGCATTCGGCTCCAAAGCACCGGTAGTCGGGAGCACAGTCCTCGTCATCAGTGCATGCGCTCAGGCACTCGTCAGCTCCACACAAGTAGGGTTCGCATGCCGCTGGCGCGGGGACGCTGCAGCCCCCAGCCCCATCGCAGCTCCCTGGGGGGATAGAGAATCCGTCGATGCAATGGGCCTCCGTGCAGGCAGTTCCGGTGCCTGGCAAGATGCACGCATCTGTTGAAATTCCATCGCAGTTCGAGGCGCAAGGTCCCGTTCCCTCGCAGGCTGGCCGTCCACCGTGCGGCGAGCCGTCGACCGTAGTGCAGGTGCCCTCGAACCCGGCTAGATCACAGGCCTCGCACTGGCCAGAGCATGCAGAGGCGCAGCAGAAACCATCCACGCAGCGCCCGCCCGCGCACTGGGCGTCTCCGGCGCAGGCCTCGCCGTTCTCCATTCGCTCGACGCACACCCCTGCAGCGCAGAAATGGCCCTCGTTGCACTCGTAGTCGAATACGCACTCGCCCCCGCAGAGATCGCCCGAGCAGGCGAATGGACCGCAGGTCTGCGTCTGCTCCACGGGGCAGTTGCCCTCGCCTTGGCAGAACGCCTCCAGTATGGCGATGCCATCCGCGCAGGAAGGAGAACGGCACTGGACCGACTCCCCGGGGTATGCGCAGCCCTCCGGATACACGCCATCGCAGGCACCGCCGCAGACGCTTCCGTCCGAGGCGCATGACGTACGGCCTCCATGGGGTGCGCCCTCGATGGGCATACAAGTGCCCTCGGAGCCGGCCAGGTCACAGGCCTCACACTGCCGGCCGCACGTGAGATCGCAGCACACCCCGTCGATGCAGAACCCCGACTTGCAGCCCGTACCGTCGACGCAGGGTGTGCCGAGGTCGGCAAGCGCCAAGCACTCACCCTCGTCGCACCAGAAGCCAGCGACGCACTCACTGTCAGAGGCGCAGGTCACAAGGCAGGCGGACAACCCGCACACGAATGGATCGCAGGGCATCGAGGCCGACCTGGGACACTCGGCGGAATCCCCGGTGCAGACCGCCTCCGCACGTTCAGCGCCGTCGACGCACTCGGCGGCCCGGCAGACCGTGCCCGCAGGCGCAAAGCCATCCTCCGGGCAGGCTGCGCCCTCCCCGCTGCAAGCTTCAACAAGGTCGCAGGGCCCGGTTTCGGGCCGGCACTCGGTCCCGGCGACCATGAATCCGTCTGCCGGGCAGTCGTTGCCCACCCCGTCGCAGGCTTCAGCCACGTCGCACGGTCCCTCTGGGTCCCGGCACTCCGCGGTGGACTTCAGGTCGTCCGGACAATCCGGGCCGGCACCCGTGCAAGCCTCGGCGAGATCGCACACGCCAGCAGCCTCGCGGCACTTAGCCCCGGTTATCACAAAGCCATCTCCAGGGCAGGCAGCGGAAAAACCTGTGCAGGCCTCCGCAAGGTCGCATACCCCGATAGCGACCCGGCACTCAGTGCCCGCGGGGACGAATCCGTTGAGAGGGCATTCGTCACCCACGCCATCGCAGGACTCCGCCACGTCACAAGCCCCCGCCACCCAGCGGCACACCGAGGTGGATTTCAGGTCCAGGGGGCAGCCATTGCCAAACCCGTCGCACCTATCGGGCAAGTCGCAGGGGCCGGCGCTTCCGCGGCACACCGCCCTGGATTTTGCGTCCTCCGGGCAGTCCGCGGACGAGCCGGTGCACACTTCCGCGAGATCGCAGATCCCGGCAATCCCTCGACATTCAGTCCCAACCCCAACGAATCCATCTTCTGGGCAAGAAAGGCTGGCGCTGTTGCAGCTCTCGGGCACGTCGCAGATACCGGCTGCATCACGGCAGGTCACAGTGGGAGCGATGGCAAGATCCAGAGCACCGCAGATCCCGTCGACAGTGCCACCGGCGGAGATGGAGCAAGCCATGCAGTCCGTAGGATTTCCGCTGCCACAGGCGCTGTCGCAGCAGACGCCATCCACGCAGTGAACACTCAAGCACTGATTGTCGACCACGCACTCATCGCCGGCTTCGTATCCTCGCACGAATACATAGACAGCCCCTTGGTCATCGTTCCCTCCGACAGGGGCGCTCGGAGTACTTGCCAAGATCGTGTCGTTTGAAATCGCCACACTAGAACCGAGAGCATTGCTGCGCCAGGGCCAGGGCTCAGTCAACTTCTGCTGCAACTCCCAAGTCCCTTCATTCAGGACAAATACATAGGCCGCGCCCGCACCATAGAATTCGCCGGCGTACTCGGAGGGTGCGCCAGCAACCGCCGTGCCTCCCGAGATCGAGACGCTTCGTCCGGCGTCGCCGAAAGGGCTCGGCGCGAATCTCTGCAACTCCGACCAGACTCCAGCGCTGCGCCCGAACATGTAGATTGCACCTGAACTGTCATCGTACCCGATATCGTAACTTGGAGCGCCAATGATGATGCTGTCGCCGCTGATGGCCACTGACCATCCAAAGGAGGTATTTTCCTGCCCATCACTCGAGGTCAGCTCGCACGTCTGCGTCCAGACACCGGCTGCTTGGTCAAAAACGACAGCAGCCCCACCTGGAGGTGCGCTCGACACACCGACGACAACCGTGGTGCCATCGACAGCCACATCCCGACCGAACCACACGTTCTCCGCTTCAGCAGCGCTCGCGGTGAGCTTCTGTTGCTCGATCCACAAGCCGCCTTCCCGCCGAAAGACATAGGCCGCCCCCTGATAGTAATTGGTTCCGAGCTTGTCCCAGGGGGCGCTGATCACAGCCGTGTCGCCAGAGATAGACACCGATGCTCCGAACCCAACATGAGCCTGAAGATCACTTGCAGTCAGAATTTGGCTTTCTGCCCAGATTCCAGAGTGATTCTCGAAGACGAACACCGCGCCAGCGCCCTGGAGAACACCAAAATCCTGGTGAGACGCGCCCACCAGGGCGACATCACCTTCGATCGCAATAGAAATGCCAAAACCTGCATCCCTATTCGGAACGCTCGCACGAAGCTTCTGCCGCTGTGTCCAAACGCCATCGCTCCGGACAAACACACTGACAGAGCCAAACCAGTTGTCATCGGATGTGGAATCATACACTGAACCAGCCATGGCGATTTCACCAGAAATCGCAACGACTCCGAGCCCGTCGCCCCAGTCCCCATCAGCGTCGATCAGTCTCTGCTGCATTGCCCAGACGAGCGGATCCACCGTAAGCGGGTAGGTGGCCGTCCGGTCCTCGAGGACCAACCGCACCGTATTCCCGCGGACCTCCATCCGGGCGTCGATCACCATGCCCTGCGCATCGACCGCGTACAGATCGGAGTACTCGAGTCTCTGGCCTCGTTCGTCGCCTTCGACCACGAGCGAGATCTGACCCTGGCGACCGGGTTGAGGTTTCAGACCAGAAACTACCACCTCGACCAGCAGCGGCCCATCTCCTGATGGACGCTCTCCGATGTCGAAGCCCTGTTCGAGACCCATAGGCCCATGCAGGTACCACTCAGTCACGTTGCCCCGATTGAAGCTGACGCGATTGCCCACTGCCACCGGCGCAGAAATGGCGGATGGTACCATCCTGCCCTCGCGGCCGACACCTGCCAATCGCAGGCCTCCTTGCCAGGAACCAAGCCCTTCCCTACGGGGCGTGATGGTCAACCCATATGGTCCCAAGTTGAAGGTCAGCCCCTGCTGCACATGGCGCGCCGAAAACGCGCCTCCAAGATTGGGCTTGAATGCGTATTCCGGCCCTGCCTCAGACATTCTTGCCGTGATCAAAGCCCTGCGAAGATCTCCTGACCTAAGAGAAGCTGCGGAGAGATCCTCTTCTGCGCCTCGCTCTCCTCGACCTGCCGAAAGACGGCCCGTTGGGCCCATCCAGGGTTCATCTTCAAGGCAACCGGCCGCCACCATGGCAAGAAGGACCATGCCTGTCGCCAGCCAATCGCGCATGGAACTACCTCCCTTGACCCCTGAGTTCCCAACCGCTGCCGAAACGGGTTTCCGAAGGCGACCCAGATTGTGAAAGCCGACCCACATCCCCATAGCAGGCATCATCTTCGTACCCCACAGGCAGGCAAAGCCCAACACACAGTGAGCCTTCCTGGATAATACACGAATCGGCCTAAAGAACCAACGCAGCTCTTCACCTGAGCACCCGATGGCAAGCCATCCTGAAGTGAAATTCTGACCCATTTCTCGGGTATAAGAAGATGGAAGCGACCATCCCCTCCAACAGGCCCTGTTCGTCGTCCGCACCCTCGCCGCAAACGCCTTAGCCCCTGTCCCCAACCAGACCCCGAACCCTGCGCGCGCACGCTACCTGTGTGCGCATTTCAAAGGAGGCCTTCCCATGGACATGACCGCCCTGCAAGCCCCGTTCGACCCCGCCCTGGTCAAGCAACGCCGAGGCGCCTTCGGCCAGATGCTCTCGTACGTGGAGGTCGTCGAGTACATCAAGCGCTTGAACGAGGCCTTCAACGGCGAGTGGTCGTTCGAGGTGCTGGAGCACGCCATCCACGATAACGAGGTCATCGTGCTCGGCCGGCTCACCGCCGGTGGCGTCGTCAAAACAGCCTTCGGTGGTTCGCGCATCACCACCCACAGCGAGACGGGGGAGCACATCAGCCTCGGAGACGACCTCAAGAGCGCGGCCTCTTCAGCGCTGCGCAAGGCCGCCAGCCTCCTGGGGCTGGGCATCTCCCTCTACTCCGACACGCCCTCCGAGCCCTCGCAGCCCAAGGCCTCCGGCAACGGCGGCAACGGCGGCAACGGCAGCAACGGAAACAACGGCAACGGCCGCACCCACGCCCGCACTGTCCAGACCAGGCCCAACCCGAGTTCCAGCCCCAGCTCCAACGGCAACAGCGCGCGCTTGACGCAAAAACAGCTTTCGGCGATCTGGTCGCTCGGCAGGAAGCTCACGATGACCGCCGACGACATCCGCGAGCGAGCGGTCCAGCTCTTCAAGAACCAGCCCGAGCACCTCTCCCGCGCCGACGCCTCGTCGCTGATCTCCGAGTTCTCCGACGAGCTCGGTGGCGCCCCCGTCTGACCTCAACCCACGAGGAGAACCAAGCCATGACCGCATCGTCCGCCCTGGCGCTGCTCAGGGCCGAGCGGCACGTCTCTGCCTCGGCCCTGACGAGCTACCTGACCTGCCCGGCCGCCTACCGATACCGCTACATCGTGCAGCTCAAGCCCACCCACCGCCCCGGCCCGCTCGTGTTCGGCGGGGCGATTCACAGCGCCCTGGCCGAGTTCTACAACGCCCTCCGCGACCGGAAGCCCGAGCCCAGCCTGGAAGCCATCCAGGCCGCGTTCAGTGCCGCCCTGAAGCGCAGCTTCTCGGAGTCCCCGCCGGTGCTGCTGGACAACGACCAGACCGAAGAGAGCCTGCTCGAGACTGGCCTCGGAATCCTCAAGGTCTTCCACGAAGCCGCCCCGCGACCTCACCGTGTCGTCGGTGTGGAAGAGCCCTTCAGCGTCGAGATCCACGACCCAGACACTGGCGAGGTCCCGCCCGTCAAGCTGGTGGGAGCCTACGACGTCGTCGCGCAGGAGGAAGACGGCCGTTACGCCGTAATTGAACACAAGACCGCCGCGAAGCGCTGGGCCGAGGACCGGCTGAACAACGACAACCAGGTCACTGCCTACACGCTCGCCGCGCCGTCGATGGGGCTCGGCGAGGTCAACGTCCAGCTCCAGGTGCTGCTCAAGCAGAAAACACCCGCGATGGTCATACACCGGCTGACCCGCTCCGAGCAGGACCAGCGCGACTTCCTGCGCGTCGCCTGCGGTGTGCTCAAGGCCATCGACGCGGGCGCGTACTACCCGATCAAGGGATGGCAGTGCCGCACGTGCCAGTTCGGTGGCGTCTGTCTGGCTGGTTAGGGCCTCTACTCCTCACTCCAGAAAGCGAGGTTCCCGTGAAGAAGAAGCTCGTTCGCCTGTTGCTCGGCCTGCTCCACCTGGCAGGCAAGCTCGCCTTCGTCCTGCTGGCTGGCTGGATCACCGGGAGGTGAAGCCATGGCAGACAGCTACACCCAGTTCAGCGAGGCTCTGCGGGACCTCACTTCCGAAGAAGTCGACTGGCTCAAGGCCGAGCTCCACGGCCCGCCCTTCCCCAACCACATGACCGACAGGAACCAGCAGGAGGCCCTCGCCAAGCGCTGGTTCAACGATCGCGGCATCACCGACCTGGACGGGAGCGCCCGCTTCGTGGACCTGTTCGACTGCTGGCCCGGGTTCGAGTTCGCGTTCCAGAAGACCGTGAACGGCGGCATCGAGGCCTGGCTCTACGCGGACGAAGCCGGGAACACCGAGTTCCTGGCCAACATCGTCCAGCGTTTCCTGCAGCGCTTCCGCCCCGACGCCTGCTTCGGTCTGTCCTGGGCAGGCACCTGCTCGCGGATGCGCGTCGGCGAGTTCGGCGGCGGCGCGCTGTTCGTGACGGCCAAGGGCATCCACCAGGCGTCCACTTGGGACTTCATCGACGAGCAGAGCAAGAAGTTCGAGGCAGCCAAGCAGCAGGCCTTGCCGAAGAAGCTGGCCAGGAAGAGGGCATCAGCATGAGCCGCGCCTACGACATGGCCATCACCGTCCGCGGTGTCGAACCCAGGAAGCGCAAGCAGATCCAGAAGGCCGCCGAGGGTGAGTGGCCCTTCGACGACTGGTACCTCCAGCGCCTCGAGGAATCCACCATCCTGACGGCCTCCGGCGAGAGCAGCCTGTGCGGCGGGGAGTCCGAGGAGGACTTCGCTGATCGCGTCGCCCACGCCGTCTGGGCAGCTCACGGCACCTACTGCGAGGTCGAGGTGGCTGCCACCTACCTCGAGGAGATGCCGTACGAGACGCACACCCGGGGCGAGGCCTGCTACGCCGAGTTCATCAAGTCCAAGCCCACGAAGAAGAAGAAGAACGCCAGCAAGCCCGCTGCGGCCACGAGCGCCGCGGCCTAGAAGGAGTAGCCATGAAAGTCGCCCAACGCCCGCTGCACGAGGCCTTGAGACAGCTCACCCGGGTGGTGCCCGCTCACCACGCGCTGCCTATCCTGACCACCGTGCTCATCGCCGCCAGGAACGGCATCGTCGAGCTGACGGCGACCGACCTCGAGACTCGGCTAGTCTACCGCCTGCCCGCCGAGGGAGAGCTCACGGCCTGCCTGCCGGTCAGGCTGCTCCGCGACCTGACCAAGCCCGAGTCCGCCCGCACGGCCAGCGCGGTCATCATCGAGCCCGCCGGCGACAGCCAGGTCCGGGTCGAGGTGGCCGGCGCCGAGTCCCGGGTGGCCTGCTACGTCCCGCTCGACTTCCCCGACTGGCCCGTGGCGCCCGGGGACTTCAAGCCGAACGTCGTCTGGGACGGCGACCTGCTCCAGCGGTCGCTCGACTTCGTGCTGCCGGCGACCAGCCGTGACCGCACCCGCCCGAACCTCATCGGGGTGTTCTTCGACGCCGGCAGTGTGGTGGCGACCGACGGGCACCGCTTGCACCAGCACGCGCTGGAGCCCAAGCTGCCCAAGTCGCTCCTCCTGCCCACCGCTGCGGCAGAGGTGCTGGCCCGTCTCGCAGGAGATGGCCCGGTGAACTTGTCCCGCGCCGAGGGCTGGTGCCGGTTCGAGGCAGGCCCGTGGACCCTCCTGTCCAAGGAAATGGACTCCAGCGCCTACCCGCGAGTCGGCCAGGTCATCCCGGACCGCGACGATGCCCACTCCGCGGTTCTGCTGCCGACCGCCCCCATCCGGCGGGAGCTGCAGCGCCTGAGGCGGCTGGCGCCCAAGGCGAACGTGAAGGTCACCTTGAACGGCGCGCTCTCGCTGTCCATCCAGGACCACGACGCCAACCAGGCCACCGCGGTCATCAAGCCGACGGAGAACAGCCACACCGGGAAGGACCTCGTCATCGGCGTGAACCCGGCCTACCTGCTCGAGGCCCTGGGCACCGTCGACGAGACCGTGAGGGTGGGCTTCGGCGACAACGTCGACCCCGTCCGCATCGATCTGCCGAGCGGGCGCATGGCGGTCGTCATGCCCGTCCGCCTCTGACCGAGGCCCGCCATGAAGCACAAGACGGAGTACCTGGCCTCGGGCGGCATCTTCTGCCCGCACTGCCGTGGGGAAGACATCGAGGGCGGCCCGGTCGACATCAGCGCCGGCGAGGCCACCCAGGAAGTGACCTGCCTCGAGTGCGAGGCCGTCTGGCACGACGTGTACACGCTGACTGGCGTCGAGAGCGTAGAGTCGCCGGACAACACCTAGAAGTCGATCAGGTCACCACTCCAAGCAGGGTGTTCCACTTCGATCCACCATGAGCCTCGCGAGTCCCGTGTCTTCCTCAAGCACTTGACCTCTTCGTCTTTCACCCCGTGGAATCTCTGCATGTACTTGATCACCTGCGCCCAGGCACCATCGAAGTCCTCAGCCTCGATCTGAAGAATGACTGTCGCCCTCACTGGCTGTGGGTCCACGATTCCTCCTCGAATTGGACCCTGTCCTCCCTCCACATTGGAAGCATAATCCTGGGATTCGCAGTCCACAAGCCCGCCGACCCGGGCCAATCCCACCACAAGACAAGGACGTTACGATGAAAACCACCGGTTCACCCTTCTGCTGGGTGGACGGGGAGCCCCACGTCATCGAGAACTTCACGCTCGACGACTCCGAGGGCGTTCCGCCCCTCAAGCAGATCCTCGAAGGCCTCCTCGAGCGCTTCCCCGGCAGCGACCTCCTGATCCTCAGGAAGCTGCAGCCGGCAGAGGCCAAGCTGCTCCAGAACGACATCCTGGAGCGTGAACACGAGACCTGGGCGCACATCGCGTTCCAGGCCAAAAAAGGAGACACGCGATGATGAAGGAGAAGAAGTTCGCCTCCGGCGCCTTCGTCTTCACCCGCGCCAAGGGCGTCCAGCCCCGTGAGCCCGAGGAACTCCGTGCACTGGCCAAGTCCGCCGGGTTCGACCCGGCCATCGTCCCGGCCTACGCCGGCGACCGGGCGGCCATCGGCAGGGCCATCACGGCCACCGAGCGTGGCCTGCAGCGCCGGGGCTTCCTGCTCAGGCCCCTTCGCAGGACGGCCTCGGAAGTGCTCTACGCGGTCGTCCGGGAGCGCAAGGACTCCCTGACCGAGCGCGTCGACCACGAGCAGCTCGACCTGGTCCGCTGGACGGCGGAGCCCGACCCGGCGGCCGTCCAGGGCAGCCACATCGTGGCCCAGGAGGTCGCCCAGGCCTACGCGAGCCTCCGGGGCAAGGTCGTCGCCGAGGACTGGGCGAGCAGCATCTCGAGCTTCCTCGAGGCCCACGACGCGGCCAGGGTCCGCGAGGATGGCAGGGTGTTCTGGGTTCCCCCGCAGCGCCTGGGGGAGGTCAAGAAGCTCGGCGAGCTCCTCGGCCAGGTCGGCATCGACCTGGTGCTCGCCGAGATCGAACAGGAGGTCCGGACCATCGTCCACGAGGTCGTCTCGGACAGCCTGGCCGACCAGCTCGAGCAGCTCCAGGCGGAGGCCGAGGCCTTCGACGGCAAGGAGAAGCCCAGCACGTTCACCCGGCGGCTGGAGACCTACCAGCGCCTCCGGGAGCGGGCGACGCTGTACAAGGACGCGCTCGGCGTCGGCGTCGAGAATGCCCAGGCGGTCCTGGCCAGCCTGGAAGCCAAGGTCCAGGGGCTCCTCGACGTCCGCCTGCAGACGGTCGTCCACCGCGGCGGCAACGGCGCGAGCGCCGGTATCGAGCCGGTCCAGACCGCCGTGGCCTGATCCTGTGAACGTTGAGGCAGGCCGCTTTGACAAACAGCCCCATCCAGTGCGGTCATTTGGAGAACCCTTGGAGGCGCCTCATGCAGGCCACAACGCTCGCTGTGCTCTCCGACCTGCACGTCGACATCGAGAGCCACCCAGCTTCGTGGACGCTTGCCAAGCGCGCGTTCGCCATTGCCGCCAAGACCAGGGCCGATCACGTGGTCATCTGCGGCGACATCTTCGACGGTGCCAGCGTGATGGTGCGCGACCGGGAGAAGGTGAGCCAGGCACTGCGCAAGCTCGGGCTCTGGCACCGCGATCGCCTAAGCATCGTGCTAGGGAACCATGACATCTTTCACCTCGCAGGGCGGTCCTCCGAGTGGGGGAAGTTCGGGCGAGTTCTCAAGGCTCTCGGGCACCGCGCCCAGCGCCACTACGCAATGTTCTGCCACTGGATCGACGACCTCGTCGACGCAGACGATCTCCTCGCGAAAGGCGACCGGTTCCCGTTTCGCAAGGACCTGGGCGACGTCACCCTCGTCGGCGCAGACACGACGTCCTACAGCACCTGGACTTCGACGATCGGCTACTGGCGAAAGGCCGATGATGCAGCAGTCCGCCGAGGCCTTGCTGATGCTTGTCGGCGGCGAGTTCTGGCCATCCATCACCCGCCCTACGAGGGCGAAGAAGAGAACCTGATCACGCAGGCGCGAAGGGTTCACGCCGACCAGAAGATCTCCTTCGGGTTCCCCCTTGCGGACTTCAAGCGCCTCGTTCGACTCGCCGATGGTGTGGGCCTCGATGCGATTCTGTGCGGGCACATCCACACCAACGGGGGCGACCCCTGGAGCTGGCGTGTCGGGAAGAGCACGCGGGCGTACATGATGGGTAGGACCGGCGGCATGGACGGCTCAACACCGTCCATCGGGGTCCTGAGCATTCCGAAGTCAGGCCCACTGCGCTGGCGCACGGTCCGTGTGACGAGATAGGACCTGGAGCCGATCGGCTCCCAGCCAAGTCCACCCTGCATTCGAAAACCAGATCCTGACCTCAGAAGAGAGCGCCGCTCGGCCGATACCCGGCTGGGCGGCGCGCTCTTCGTCTCTCCTCAACCCAGAAAGGAAAAAGCCCATGAATCAGGTGAACACCCTGGTGACCAAGCTGCAGGCTCTGGCCACCGACCTGGCCTTCGGCCTGCTCGAGCGCGAAATGGCCATCCAGGCCGCGCTGCTGGCGCTCCTCACCGGCGAGCACATCCTGTTCCTCGGCCCGCCGGGGACGGCCAAGTCCCTGCTGGCCCGGGGCCTGTGCGCCCGCATCGAGGGCGGGTGCTACTTCGAGCGGTTGCTGACCCGGTTCAGCACGCCCGAGGAGTTGTTCGGGCCCCTGTCCATCGCCGCGCTCGAGCACGACACGTACTGCCGAGTGACCAGCGGCACGCTGGTCGAGGCCCACGTGGCGTTCCTCGACGAGGTTTTCAAGGCCAACTCCAGCATCCTGAACTGCCTCCTGGGCCTGATGAACGAGCGCGTCTACCACGAGAACGGCCAGGCGCAGCCCGTGCCGCTGCTCAGTCTCGTCGGCGCGTCCAACGAGCTGCCGGAGGACAGCTCGCTGGCCGCCCTGTTCGACCGGTTCCTGCTGCGTGTCCAGCTGCCCTACCTCGCCGACGACGCCAGCTTCGCCGCGCTGCTCGACCTGGAGCCCAAGGCACCGGGCGCCTGCGTCACCATCGACGAGTTGAAGGCCGCCCAGGACCTGGTCCGCAAGGTGCCCCTCAGCCAGAACGCCCGCGACGCCCTGCTGACCCTCCGGCACGAGCTGGCGGCCGAGGGCGTCCAGGCCAGCGACCGGCGCTGGGCGGCCTGTGCCCGGCTGGTGAAGGCCAGGGCCTGGCTGGAGGGCGAGAGCGAGGCCCTCTCCGACCACGCGGAAGTCCTGGTCCACGCCCTGTGGTCCGAGCCGGCCCAGGCCCGGACCGTCGAGCGGGTGGTGGGCAAGGTCACGAACCCGCTGGCGCTCGAGGCCGTCGAACTCGAGGACGCCGCCAAGGACCTCTTCGACCAGAAGCCCAAGGCCGACCAGGCCGACCTGGCGCCCGCGCTGGAGCCACTGCTCCGGCAGCTCGCGGACATCCACACCAGGCTCGAGCAGCGCATCGTCCAGGCGCCGGAGCGGCGGACGTTCCGGGCGAAGCAGGCCCTCGGCAGCATCGAGACCTGGCACCGGGAGCTGGGCAGGCTGGCGCTGAAGAGCATCAGCCGGCTCCACGTGGCCCCGGGCGGGGCCTGAGACAGGGAGGTGTGTCGTGGGAATGCTCTACGACACCAGCCGCTGGCTGGACATGCTCTGGCAGGAGCACCTGGAGGTCTCCGAACCCGCCCGGGAGCTGGTCCAGCAGGGCATCGCCAAGCAGGGCGCTCCGTTCGCTGGCTTCCCGGCCGACCTGCACGCCCGGCTGTACCTGCCCCGCGACCCGGCCGAGCTGACCGACGCGCCCGAGTGGGCTATGCGGCTCCACCGCCTGGCGCCCGAGCTCGGCGAGTGGGGGCGGCTGCGAGCGATGTGCGCGAGAAACGGCTTCGCAGCGGGCATCGGAGCGGAGGTCATGCTCAAGGAGCTGCTGCCGCTGGTCCCCGACGCCCCGGAAGGCAAGCCGGCCAGGGGACCCGGGCAGCAGGACCAGGAAGGAGGAGACGAGAAGCAGCAGGGACAGCCGGAGCAGCCCACGCCCTCCGACGCCGACATCCGCGCCGCCCTGAGGGCTGCGTCCCGTGCTGCGCGGGACGCTGTCCAGGACGCCGAGCAGTCCCTGGACGGAGTCAGGCACTGCCTGAGGCTGTCCACGCCGGGCAGCCTGACCGTGACCGACTCGGGCCCGGCCAACCTGAAGGCGGTTCGCGAAGCCTTCGGGCTCCTGTCCAAGAACCCCAAGTTCCGGCGCATCGCGGAGCTGGCCGGCCGCCTCGAGCGCCTGGCTGCGGCCAAGCGCAAGAGCGAGATCAAGCCGGGTGTCGGCGAGGTCCACGGCATCGAGCGCACGGGTGACCTGGCCAGGCTGTTGCCCAGCGAGCTGCTGGCGCTCTGCCACCCGAAGCTCCGAACCTCGATGCTGGTCCGGCTCGTCCAGCACCAGGCGTTGGGTTACGCCGTGAAGAGCCACGAAACCCAGGGGCGCGGACCGGTGGTCGTGCTGCTGGACGAGAGCAGCTCCATGGCCGAAGACGGAAAGGACACCTGGTCGAAGGCCGTGACCCTGGCGCTGCTGGACACGGCCACGCGGCAGAAGCGCGCCTGGCACCTCATCGCCTTCAACGGGTCGATCGTTCGCGAAGTCGAGGTCCAGCCCGGCAAGGCCAGCGTGGTCGACATCGTGAAGGCCCTCGACCACCGCTGTATGGGCGGGACGGACTTCGACGGGCCGGTGATGCGCGCGGTGGACATCATCCGGAGCAGCAAGACCATGCGCAAGGCCGACGTGGTGGCCATCACCGACGGCGAGGACGAGCTCGAGCCGGTGACCGTGGAGGCCGCGCAGTCGCTGAGCAAGGCCGAGGGCGTGAGCTGGCTGGTGGTGGCGGTGGGGCCGGTGGGCGGCGAGACCTGTGGGACGTCGCTGGGGCCGATCGCGACGACCATGACCCGGGTGACGGACGTCGGGGATCTCAAGGCTGTTTTGCCCGTGGTTGGGCTGGACGGCCACTGAAGGCCAGAAAGGAGGAAGAATGGGTCAGCGAGACAATGGCTGGGAGATCGCGCTGGGCGCCGCGCTGCAGGCGGTGGCGGTGCTGGTGGTGAGGTTGCTGGCCAAGAGGTGAAGCACATGCGAGTGGTCCCACAGGGATCGCTCGCATTTAGCTGCGAGGTAGGAGGGTGCTCACCAGGTCCGCCCTGGCGGCCAAGCGGAGTCGCAGGGAGCGCATCGGCGCCGTGCCTAACGACTGAACATTTGGGGATTGATCTGGATTCGTATTCTTCCGACAGTCCGAGTTGAAAAGCTGGGCAGGCACCAGCCCTCCAGGTACTTTGAAGTTGGCACAAACAAACTACCAAGGAGGTGACCGATGTCTGCCCTGCCCCAGAGTACCAGAAGGAAGCTCTCTTCGCTCGAACTCGCCGAGGAGCTCAGTAACGTCTCCAAGGCCTGCCGCTTCATGGGATACCACCGCGACACCTTCTACGAGGTGAGAAGGGCCTTCCAGACGGGAGGAACAGCCGCGCTTCTGTTCCAGAAGCGCGGCTCGCGCGGCCCGCATCCCAACCGCGTCTCCCAAGAGGTCGAGGAGAAGATCTTGGCCCACTCCCTCGACTTCCCGACCCAGGGTTGCATGCGGGTGGCCAACGAGCTCCGCATGCAGGACGTCCAGGTCAGCTCGAGCGGCGTGCGCGGGGTCTGGATGCGCCACGACCTCGAGACCCGCCACAAGCGCCTGCTGTGCCTCGAGAGGGAGGCGCAGCAGGCGACCTTCGTCCTCAGCGAGAAGCAGGTCCAGCTCCTCGAGCGTCACAGCGTGGACTTCCGCTGCCGACACATCGAGGCCAGCAGGCCCGGCGAGCTCCTCAACCAAGACACGTTCTACTGGGGCAGCCTCAAGGGTGTGGGCAAGGTCTACGTCCAGGTACTCGTGGACGTGTTCTGCTCCCTGGCCTTCGCCAAGGTCTTCACCTCGAAGATGCCTGTCACCTCGTGCGACCTGCTGCACAGCCGCGTGCAGCCCTTCTACGAGGCCCTGGGCGTACCCGTGGGCGCCATCCTCACGGACAACGGCCGGGAGTTCTGCGGCAAGCCAGAGAGCCATCCCTATGAGCTTCTCCTGGATCTCTACTGCATCGAGCATCGGACCACCAAGATCCGCTCGCCGAGAACCAATGGCTTCGTGGAACGCATGAACCGCACGCTGCTGGACGAGTGCTTCAAGGTGGCCGGGCGCCAGACCTGGTACATCGAGCCCGAGGAGATCCAGCGGGACCTGGACAAGTCAGCTCCTGGCAGCACCCGCAAGGGTGTCCTGCGCTACCACAACCTGGACCGTACTCACCAGGGCTATCGCCTCAAGGGCCGGACGCCTGCACAGGCCCTACGCGAGGCGCTCGGCATCGAGGAGATCCCGGACGTGACGATGGACCTCAACATGGCCACGGAGGTTGAACTGCCCGAGGCGGCGTAGCGTGAAACCTCGATGGCGGGTGTCGGTTAAATACGAGACCTGTATAGGTGGACAATCACAACATCTACCTATATAATTCTCCATGTTGCCAATACGACTCTTCGTAAATATCCATCGTATTTGACACAATAGATGCTCCCATCATCTCCCACGACTGGCTCCGTGTAGTAGATCCTGCTAAACTCTTCATCCATGAGACTCTCCACCACATCACTCGGCTTGTGCCATTCGAATACCATTGCTCCCGGTACGTCGTAGATGGCGATACCACTATTCCCAATTACGTAAAGCTCATTTCTCCCACTAACAACTCTGAATGTTCCCCTTCTTTCGACCTTCCAAGTTTTTCCCTTCGCGGTCACTATAGACATATTCTCATTATCTATACTGACGGATGCAACCTCATTTGGCGGTTCAGTGCTCGAGCCCAAACTGGTCCCATCTAACCCATAGGAATAGTATAGTTTGATTGTATAATCGTAAATCACAAGCTTTCCATTTGCAACAACCACATCGGCATATAGATTCGGACAATCATATTCTACTAGGCACCCGAAGTAGCTATCGCAGAAAAAGCACTTGGACATTCCACCTCCAACGATAACCTCATCACTGTAACCATATACCTTCTCCATTCCAGAAGGAGCTTGAATGCTGCGTAATACTGAGCCATCGCAGCCTATCACGCTCAGCAATCGCCTTCTTACATCTAGCACGACTACATCCCCATGCATATCAGCACCAATACTATAATCCTTTGCTTGCTGCCAATGCGCAATTCCATCCAATCCTGGTTCATCCAAACTGTACAGATCGATTTCATCAGAATACTCCAACGCCTGAGCGACACTGCCAAACCTCGCCATGACAAACAATATAATAGTCAACTTTCTCATTTCTGCCTCCTATTCCCACAGCACGACTCTGCCAATATACCGCCCATCAGATAGTCCACCGATATGAGAATGCGTGATCAGTACTTTCTTCACAAACTCATCATCGGTTGTCAATCTCGGATTCGCAACATCCCAATACTCGTTCTTCCTGCTATCTTCAGGATATCTTCGCCCCGAACCATACGCATGAACCAAGTCAACAATACATCTTTTTCCGCCGTCCTCCCTAATCACTCGATACACTATGGCAATGTGTCCCTGCCATCCCACTAGATCTCCGGACCGCATAACGCACTCGCCCTGAATTTCTCTATCTTGCTTCAAGCTGTATGTCCTGTACAGATTGACAGTAACTCCAGTCTCAACATCCAGATGATCGAACAGGTGCAAATTGCTGCGCAAATTGGTTGGATTTCTATCTCCTATTTCTGGAAAGCTACTCTCTAAAACTGTCGCATTTGTAACTCTCACCGCATCATTTCTAATACTGCTATACATTCTCTGGACAAATCCACTACAATCGATTCCTGACCAGTGATGCGGGAAATACTTGTGATTGGGTCCTCCGATGGGCTTCCAAACATTCATTTCATCGCGAGATAGTCCAGTCCATTTCTTCGAGGGTAGATCCTCTGGTGGTTCGATACCAAGTTGTCTTAGCGCCAATTCAAGAAGATTTCCCCTGTATTCATCTGGAACATCTTCTGACCGTGGAGCCATAACGGGCACAGACCACATCTCAAACTCCTCCACACTATCTTTGGCTCCATACGAATATGGGAGTCCAACTCCCCTTGTCTCAAGTGGTTCATTATTGCGTGGTATATACAATCCTCCAACTGGAGCTGTGCGGTACCTGTCCGCTTCCAATATCATCTCATTAATGAAACTGGACACTACCTGGTCGAGTTCATACAACCCAGTATCTTCACCGACTGCCCCACTATTTGGTTTTGTATCATTGAACGTAAACTCATTGCCCACAAGTAAATACTTATCTACAATTCTACTATACCAGAAATCTATTTCAGGATTTCCATACAGAGAATAGTCCTTGACAATTTTCTGCACTATTGCAGAGCGTTCCATGCCAACGTTGAACTCCCGAATATAGATTTCTAGCGCATCCACAACAGGTCCATCAAATTTTCCAAACTGCATGGGGCTTCTAAAATACTTCCCATGTTCTAAATAGTAATTTCTAAGGACGGATTGCTTTCTTGGTAGCACATTATTCAACATTTCAATAAAATAGTCGAATTTCCTTTCTTTCTCGTTCGAGATGCCCATATGGTTTGCAAGATCCGCGGTACTGCCACTTTGGAATATTGGATCTTCGCAAAACACCGCTTGCCCTTCAAGAACCTCTTGGAGGGTAGTGTTATATAGGTTCTTCACATTCAATTCGTATGAGTATATGCCAGAAACAGTTCCCGATAATTTGTCTTGCAGTTCAAGATCAATTGCAACAAAGTCGTTCCCTATACCCTGACCGCCGACCATGATTCTCGGCGCAAGCGTCGCACCAATAAACCTTACAGCACCCAACCCCTCTGGTGACAAGTCAATTACAATCTCGTCAATTGGGTCATTGCTATCGACAACGAAACCAGCATCATCAATATCTGTTTTGAGTCTTGCGACCACACTATATCTATCAGACAGACTCGCCTGGTCCAAGTACCTTCCTTCAATGTTGAGGGTTCTAGTTCCAAGAGATGGGTAGTAATCTTCCCAGCGAAGCTTCAAGTCGGGAAACTCCTCGTCAGTCTTCTTGAATCCGAACCTTGCCAAACGAACCGGAACCGCTTCACTTTCGAGCATCCAACCACGTTGATCGAATACTCTGGCAATACAAGCATACTTTTTTGTTGTATCGAAATGGAACCCTCGCCCTAGAGTGACCTTGCTCTCTCCTGGAGAATTGGAGGAAATTGATGCAATTGTGGTTGGGTTCTCATAGCTGGAATCTCCAATGTCGTATTCATTCACCAGCAGGTAACCAAGAATTGGGGTAAAGGTCGCAGGCGAGATTTGAATAGGAATGGAGGTATCCTGCGTGGTCCATCCCTCTTCGTCCACCGCGACAACCCAGGAGGACGGAACGGTCAGATGAACGTTGCTGAGCACGAGCCTATCGCTCACGGACCATGTCATCATGTAGTCTTCTTGAACACAGGTACGAAGCTCGCAATTATATAGGTTTGTAAAGTGTGCCATATTTGCACTTGCGTCAATCTTGATTTCCTGCTCGTTCGTGCTAACAACCATTGGGACACTATGGAAAACTCCTGGAGAAACCATAGTGGCAGGCAGATTGTCGATATTTGCGGAAGCGACTTCTGGGATCTTGATTGTGTAGGTGCGCGTTCCTACGATACTCTGGCAGAGTATTGGAGGTGAACTCTCTGGACAAAACACTGCGGCGTCGAATGTGGTTCCGAAATACTCATAGCCTTCTTCGATAAAGCCGATCTTGGCAACAATGGTGATGCTTTCACCGACTAGCACGTTTGAACCAAGCCTGCGCCCATCCTGGTCCTGGGCATACTTGTCGAGTACAATCAGCTTGGATTCACGGTCTTCACCTGATGGATTGGTTGACCCTGGATGTTGAGGACATGACCCAAATGAATTCGAATGGAATGTATAACTAGTCGTCGATGCAAGGTAGCCACCATGCACCGTATAGTCTGCATCTGGAAGGTCTCCCAGAATCACGCAGGCAATAGCTCTTCCAGCAGTATCGGTTGTTTCAACCAACTGGTCGATCGAACCATTGCAGGTGACATGTAGAGGCAATGAAGACAAGCATGGATCATTCGTCGGTATCAGCACTGCCGGCACGGTCAATGCCGGCTGTACTTCGCATGTTGGATCTGGGAGCGCTTCAGGCTGCTCCAAATCCAAAGACACTGGAAGATTCGCAATGCGGTTCCCATGTCCATCCTCTGCTCTGAACTCGACGCAACCTGAAAACGAGAGAATGTTTCCGCCAAGATTGGGTAAGGAAATGCCACTGATGCGAATATCATGCAAGTCTGGTTCGCCAAGAGCAAAAAATGGCGCGCCGACACGAATCGATGGAGAATTCATGTAGGCATCGACGATATTCTCCCCAACTTCTTGCGCGAATGGTTGACCGGGAACGCCCACGAGAAGCGGATTGTCGCTCACCAGGCACCCGGTGCGCAACCTAACACTTGCCATCCCATCTTGCCCTGTAAGTGCTGTTACACGGGTTGATTCGAGTCCTGTAACTAGGTCGATGAGCTTTCCTCCGCCTGCCTTGAGTTCAAAGACCACCTGCGCCTGCATTACGGGATTGTTGTTCTTATCAAGCACAATTACCATTAGAGGTAGAGGAACCTCCTGGCAGACATCGGCTCTCTGGCCATCGGTCACAATGGCCTTGAAGATGTATCTGGCACCGGAATGTACCACTGTCACCTCGGCGTCCATACCGTTGACGAAGTTGTAGTACTCTTCAGGCCATTCGTCGAATCGCACCACTGTCATCGAGCCCGCCACCATGCCGCTCAGCATCCACCCGGCTTCCCCGGTCTCCGGGTTCTCCTTCAGCCAACCCACGCCAGACCAGTCCACGAAGGTCTGCGGAAGATCGGGCACGCTCACCGAGAACCCCTGCCCCACCGCGTCCAGGATGTCCGCCTTCACGTTCTCGTCGAACGGCAGGCCGGGCACCACCTGGGCCGCATTGGCCTGGGTGATACCCAGCAACGTCCCCTGCCCGCCCTGGACCAGCCCGATCAGCTTCGCCGTGGAGATGCTCTCCACCCCGAAGGCGTCCGCCAGCACCCGGTCTTCCAGCACCGAGCCCTCGAGGGACGCGAGCCGCATGAAGGTCACCCGGTCCGCCTCGGGCGCTGCCACCTCGATCGCCCGGAGGTCCGCGTCCACGTACACCCCGCGCCACTCGTACCCGTGCGGCGCGTCCAGGACACGCGTCACCTCGACCACCCCACCCACCGCCACCACCGTGGCCAGCGGTCGGGCGATGGCCACCCCGACCAACCTGGCCAGCTCTTCCTCGGCCTGGTTCCAGCGGCCGACGTAGTCCTCGGCCACCTCCCACAGGAGCCGCTCGCCGTTCTTCTCGCTGAGGGGCAGCGCCGCGGGCAGGACCGCCCGCTGACCCACCACCCCGAGCACCAGCAAGTTCCCGGCCAGGGCCTCGTCCTCGAAACGCTCGACCAGCCCGAGGGTGCCCTGGACCTCGACCTCCACCCGGAAGCCCTCGCCCATGGAGAGCCCGTCGCCGGCCACGGCCACACGCTCTCCCTGCAACCTGAGCACTGGCCGCAGCCTGACCAGGTAGGCGGGCGTGTCGTTGAGCCCGCCGTGCATGTTGATGATCTGCTGGTCCTCCACCCGCTCCGGCTCGAACCCGACCGAGAACATCCGGTTCGAGACGTCCATGAGCGGGAGGTCCTCGGCGAGGAGCACCGAGCCCGCCGAGGTGCGCGCGGTCACCCGCACGCGATGGAGGAGCTCCGCGGGCAGGGCGGTGAGCTCGTGGCTCACGCCCACCACATGGATAGGTAGGCTCGCGGGCAGGTACCCGCCTGCCGAGGGCCTGCGGGTGCGGGTGCGAAGCACGTCAGCGTACTCGAGCGCCTGGCCGGCCAGTGCGGCGGCCACCTCGATCTCGGCCTGCAGGTACTGGAGGAGGGTCTCGGGACGGGCGGCTTCCAGGTAGTCGTCCCGGGACAGGAACAGATCCACCCCGTCGGGGAGCGGCGCGCCGGCGGTCGACTCGAAGCCGCTCGCCTTGATGGCCGGGGCCAGCCCCAGCCACACCTTGCCCTGCTCGTCCGCCACCACCCCGCGGTAGTTGGCGTAGGGCACCCGGGTCTCCACCCACAGGTGCTCGAGCTCGATGCCCGCGATCCTGCCGCCCGCGATCCGGGTCCGGTAGGGGATCCCGGCCTTCTGCAAGAGAGCCGCGGCCTGGGCGCCGTCGTCCACGCCCAGGAGCTCCTGGAGCTTCGGAAACCCACCGTGGACCTCCACCACCCCGCGCACGTACCGGGCCGGGTAACCCGAGGCCCGCAGCAGCGCCACGAGGAGCGCGGCCTGATCGCAGTCGTTGCCCGAGCCCTGGCGCAGGGTCTCCTCCGCGCCCTTCATGCAGCCGTGGTACCACTCGGTCTCGACGTCCTGCTCCACGAAGGCGTAGATGCGCGCCGGGCTCCAGCCCAGGCTCTCGGCCTTGTCCACGATGGCCTGGCTGCGGGGCGCCTCGGGCGTGGCCTGGGTGTCCTCGGCGTGGGGGGTGGCCGGACCACCCAGGTAGGCGGGGGTGAGCCACGGCCCGGCCACGGTCTCGCGCCGGGTGAGGCCCAGGTGCCTGTAGGGCAACGCGCCGAAGATCGGCCGGGGCTCGGGCGGAGCGATCCGTCCGGCCAGGGTAGCGAGCAGAGCCAGGGTATCGGTGTCCACGCCGTCTTCAGGGGAGAGGCCGTCGAGCGAAGCGAGCAGCTCCTCCACCACCTGGTTGTAGTCCCGCACCATGGCCTGGTTGCGGTCGGCGGCTAGGGCGCTCATCTGCTGGAGCTGGCGGAGCTGGAACCTCTCCTGGAGCCGGGTGTGGGTCGTGCGCAGGGTGGCGCCCAGCCCCTTGAGCCGCGCGACCTCGAGGGCCGCGCCGGCCTGGTCCAGGTCGCCGGCCTGGAGCCGGGCGACGCCCGCGCGGACCAGCACCAGCGCCTGCTGGAGCTGCCGCTCGGCCTCGTAGCCGCCAGCCCGGGCAGGCAGACCCGGGGCCAGGAGCAACCCGACGACCAGGACCAGCTTCGCGAAGACGTGGATGCGGTGCATGTTCGCTTCCCTCGTAGCTCGTCGCGTCCGTCAGTGCAACTCGATGGCCGGCTGGAGGACCTTCATGTTGTTCAGCAAGGTGAGCCTCCGGCAGACCAGGCCGCCGTGCAGGGCCGCGTTGTTGTCCAGCTCCACCACGGCCAGCGGGGCGAACAGGTACAGGCCCAGGGCTGCGTTGTTCCGCACCACCACCGTCTGCCCCAGGGCGCTGTCCGCGCCGCTCAGGATGACGAACCGCTCGGGCCGGCTGGCGTCGTGGTTCAGCACGGCGTTGTTGCGGAGGTCCAGGCTGCCCTCGAGGAACAGCACCACCGAGGCCCCGGGGGCGACCTCGATACTGCCGTTGTTGCCCACCATGACGTGGTGCAAGTGGTAGGTGCCGCCGGGCAGCACCACCACGTGGTCTGCGGGCACCTCGAGGCCGCCGTCGGCCGTGAGGTAGGGCTCGATGGTCGGGTCGGCCCACAGGTTGGCGTTGTCGTTGGTCGCCGCCACCCAGGCGAGCGCGCCCGCCAGGTCGTACCCTCCGTCGCAGGGGCCGGGCCGGGTGTCGAGGACGCTCACCACGCCGCCGATCCAGGCGTTGTTCTTCAGGGTGACCGAACCGTGCACGGCCGCGTCGCCGGTGACGTAGGCGTTGTTCTTGAGCAGCAGGTTGCCCCAGGCCATGAGGTCGCCGGAGATGGCCGCGTTGTTGAGCAGGGTGAGGTCTCCCAGGGTGAGCGCCAGGGCCTGATCGCCCTCGGTCATGGTGTAGGGGTCGTAGCTCGCGACCCGGGCGTTCTGCTTCAGCGTCAGGCCTTCGTCCGTGCACACGGCCTGGTCGAACTCGGGCAGGCCGGGCCCGGCACCGTCCGGGGTGGACGGATCGCAGTCGTCGTCCTTGCCGTTGCCCGGGATCTCGGGCTGGCCCGGGTGGACGTCGGGGTCCAGGTCGTCGCAGTCGCCCGAACACAGGCTGACCCCGTCCGCGTCCTCGTCCGGATCGTCCGGGCTGGCCGGCTCGCAGTCGTCGTCCTGGCCGTCGCAGACGAGTTCGGTCGCGCCCGGGTTGACCGCCGGGTCCGAGTCGTCGCAGTCGTCCACGCAGGCCAGGTAGCCGTCCGCGTCGAGGTCCAGATCGTCCACGGAGCCGTTGCAGTCGTTGTCGAGCCCGTCGCAGAGCTCCTCGGAGGCGCCGGCCAGTGGGTCGCACGTCTGGGCCGCGCCGCCCGCGCAGTTCTCCACGGTGTGCTCGCAGGGGCCGAGACCGCAGGTCGTGGTGCCGAGCTCCTCGTCCGTGCTGCCGTCGCAGTCGTCGTCCAGGGCGTTGCAGCTCTCGGCCAGGGCCCCGGCGAGCGGGTCGCAGGTCTGGGGCTGGCCATTCAAGCAGTTGGCCACGGTGTGCTGGCAGATGCCGACGCCGCAGGTGGTGGAGCCCTGCTCCTCGTCGATGCTGCCATCGCAATCATCGTCGAGGCTGTTGCAGCTCTCCGAGAGGGCTCCTTCGAGGGGGTTGCAGGTCTGGGTCGCACCAGCGACGCAATTCTGGACGGTGTGCGCGCAGATGCCCAGGCCGCAGGAGGTGCTGCCGAGGTCCTCGTCCAAGTCGCTGTCGCAGTCGTTGTCGAGCCCGTCGCAAGCCTCGGCCACGGCACCCTCGAACGGATCGCAGTCCTGGACCTGGCCGGCCACGCAGTTCTCGACCGTGTGCACACACACTCCGGTGCCGCAGGTGGTGAAGCCCAGCTCCTCGTCCTCGCTCCCGTCGCAGTCGTCGTCCAGGCCGTTGCAGCTCTCGGCGAGGGCGCCGTCCATGGGATCGCAGGTCTGGGACACGCCGGCGACGCAGTTGTCCACGCTGTGCAGGCAGACACCCTGGCCGCAGGTGGTGCTGCCCAGCTCCTCGTCGACCAACCCATCGCAATCGTTGTCCTGGAGATCGCAGCCTTCGGCGACCGCGCCCTCCATGGGGTCACAGACCACGGGCTGGCCGTTCACGCAGTTCTGGACCGTGTGGACGCAGACCCCTGCCCCGCAGGTGGTCTGGCCGAGCTCCTCATCCGTGCTGCCGTCGCAGTCGTCGTCCAGACTGTTGCAGCCCTCGGCCATGGCACCAGCGAGCGGGTCGCACGTCTGGGCCACGCCCGCGATGCAGTTCTCGACCGTGTGCTGACAGGCGCCCAGCCCACAGGTGGTGCTGCCCAACTCCTCGTCCGTGCTGCCGTCACAATCGTCATCGAGGCTGTTGCAGCTCTCCGAGAGGGCTCCTTCGAGGGGGTTACAGGTCTGGGCCACGCCCGCGACGCAGTTGTCCACGCTGTGCAGGCAGATGCCCTGGCCGCAGGTGGTCTGGCCAAGGTCTTCATCCGCGCTGCCATCGCAGTCGTCATCCGCGTTGTTGCAGGTCTCGGCGACGGCCCCCTCGAGGGGGTTGCAGGTCTGGGACACGCCGGCGACGCAGTTCTCGATGGTGTGCACGCAGATGCCAACTCCGCAGGTCGTGGAGCCGAGCTCCTCGTCCGTGCTCCCATCGCAGTCGTTGTCCAGGAGGTCACACAGCTCGGCCACCGCACCCTCGAACGGATCGCAGGTCTGGAGCTGCCCATTCACGCAGTTCTGGATCGTATGGGTGCAGCCGGCCAGCCCGCAGGAGGTGCTGCCGAGCTGCTCGTCCGTGCTCCCGTCGCAGTCGTTGTCCACCCCGTCACAAACCTCGGCGACCGGGTGGCAGATATTCTCCACCACGATGGCCACCGCGGCGCGGGACTCGTTGCCGGCGAGATCCAGGGCCCGGAAGTGGATCACGTGCGGCCCTTCCTGGCCGAGCTGCGGGGTCCAGAAGCCCAGGTAGCGGCCCCGGATCGGGTCCGCCGGGCCCATGGCGATCCACGGTCCCCCGTCCACCTGGAAGTCCACCCGCTCGACCCCCTGGCCGTCGTCGCGCACCAGGGCCTCGACCCGCACGGTCGTGCTGTACGAGCCGCCCTCCTGGGGCGAGAGCACCGCGATGGCCGGGCCCACCGTGTCCACGATCATGAACGAGGCCGACGCCAGCCACTCCTCCCCCAGCCCGCGATCGACCGACAGCGTGAGGAGGTAGGTCCCGTACCCGAGACCGGCCAGGTCGAAGCCCGCCTGGCCCTCGAGCGTCGCGCCCGGTCCGACCTCACCGCCGGCGCCCTGGCTGGCCAGCACGGTGAAGGTCCCGGGCTCGACCAGGGAGGTCCGCACCGCGAGCGGCCCCGACGGGGCGTTGCCGGAGCTGAAGACGCTCCAGGCGCCGGTGACCCGGGTGCCGGGTTGCGCGACCTGGGGCACCGCGGCGATGGCCCCCGAGAGCTCGACCACGGGCACCAGGGTGAAGCTCGTCTGGGCCGCGGCCGCCACGGTCCCCTCGACCGAGGCAGACACGTCCACCAGGTACACCCCTGCCAGGTTCAGCTCCGTATCCCACAGGGCGTGCAGCCGCACCGGCAGGTCGAACGTCAGATCGCGAACCTGGTCCTGCTGTTCGAACACCACGACCCCGCCCGGATCCCGGACAGTGGTGACCACGTCGAGCGCGGGCACCACGTAGCTCTCCACCAGGTTCTCGAGCGCGACCTGGACGTCCACTCGCTCGAAGGTGCCGTAGCTCTGGCGATCCGTGCTGGCCACGAGCGCCAGGTCCAGGGTGGGCCGGATCTCGAACGGAGCCGCGCTCTCGGCCAGCACCTGGCCGCCGGTGCCGGTCAGCACCGAACGGACCTGGTAGGCCCCGGGGAAGGTGTCGCCGGAGTTCCAGGGCAGGAAGTAGCTCTGGGTGAAGCCGTAGACCAGCTCGAGCTGCTCGTCGAGGAGCGGCTCGACCAGGGCGCCCTGGGCGTCCTCCACCAGGATCTGGAGCCGCGCCTCGACCTCGGACCCGCTGTTCGCCAGCAGGACCTCGGCCGCCAGCCATTCGTCGTGGGCCAGGGAGGCCCGATCCAGGCTGGTCAGGAGCTCGAGGCCCTGGCTCCCGGACACGTGGAACTCCCTCGTGGCCGAGTTGTTGTCCTCGTCCGCCTCGAGGAGCGCGTCGTCCGGGTCCACCACCACGAACACCTCGGCCGGACCGTCCCGGCCCGTGGTGTCCCAGGTGGCCTCCAGCGGGAGCTCCCCGCCGGCCGGCAGGGTCTCGAGCCCGGTCTCCAGCACCAGCTCGACGCTGCCGCCCGAGAGCACCAGCACCTGCACGCTGGCGCCTGGGGCCTCCACCCCGCCGATGTTCCGCACGGTGAACCCGAAGGTCGCGGGCTCGCCTGCGACCGGCAAGGCCGGGAACACCACCAGGTCCTGGACCGCGAGGTCCGGGAGCCGGGCGCTGTCCAGGGTGACCGAGATGGGCTCGGAGGCCGGGCTCGCGTTGCCCGCCCCGTCCGTGGCCAGGGCCGAGAACAGGTTCTCGCCCACCAGGAGCGCGACCTCGGGCAGCCGGAAGGCCCCGGCAGGCTCCACGCGCAGGAACTGGTCTCCGTAAGAGAGGCCGAGCTGGCCGGCCCGGGCCCAGTCCAGGGAACCCACCGCCAGCGGGAGCTCGACCTCGAGCGCCCGTGCCTGACCAGGGTTACGCAGATCCAGGACCCGGAGCTCGCGCCCCTGGCCCTCGTCCGTGACGAAGCCGAGCTGCTGCCCGTCCGGAGAGAACACCGGCCCCTGCTCCAGCCCGAGGGTGCTGGTGAGCGGAATGGAGGAACCGGCGACCGCGTCGTACAGGTAGAGGTCCGGCTGGCCCGTGACGCTCGACACGAAGGCGAGCGAGCCGCTGTCCGGGGACCAGGCCAGGCTGGGCAGGACCCAGGTCTGCTCGAGCTGGGGATCCACGTCCTGCACCACGCTCGAGTCCAGGTCCATGAGGCGCAGCGCCGTGCCCTCGACGAAGGCCACCATGCGGCCGTCGGGCGAGAGCCGCGGCTCGCTGGGCCCGGTCCCCTGGGTCACCTGGGTGTAGGCACCCGTGCCCCGGTCGAGGACCCAGACATCCGTGGGGCCGGATCTGGAGGACAGGAAGGCCACCCGGGAGGCGTCCGCGGAGAACGACGGGCTGCTCTCGCTCGGGTAGGAGTCCAAGGTCAGGTCGGTCACCGTGCCCGTGGTGGGGTCCACGAGGCCGATGCGGTTGTTGCCCGCGCCCTGGGGGACGTACCTCATGGCGATCAGGCTGCCGTCGGGCAGCCACACCGGCTGCTCAGCGCCGGTTTCCAGCAGGGTTGGGCTGCCGCCCGTGAGGTCGCGCACCCAGAGCTGCACCCTCCCGGCGCTGGCCTGGTAGGCAGAGTACGCTAGCCTGCGGCCATCGGGCGCCAGGGCGGCTTCCAGCCCATCATCGACTGCAGTCAGGGTGAACTGCTCCACCTGGTCCGCGGCCAGCGCCTGGACCACGCCCAACACCTGGCCGCCCCTGAGCACGCTCACCAGGACGCCGGGCTCGGCCCGGCCCGCCAGGTCCACCTGGCCGACCGCCACCGAGAGGGGCTCGCCGGGCACGGTCGGAGCGAACAGCTCGGGCGCCGCAGGCGCCGTGCCGTCCGCCGGAGTGCCGGCCAGCTCGTTGGAGGGCAGGCTCTCGTTGCCGAACGCATCCAGGGTCCGCGCCACATAGTAGTAGGTGGTGCCGTCGACCAGGCCGGGATCGGTGGCGCACCCGGGTCCAGGGCCTGCGGTGAGGACGGACGAGTAGCCCACGCCCGCGGTCAGGCTGCGGTAGAGCCTCACGGCCGAGACGTCTCCACCGGCCTGCCAGCAGACGCGGAGCGACTGACCCTCGGGCAGGGATTCGATCGAGACCAGGACCGGCGCCCCGGGCAGGGACTCGGCCACCGAGGCCGAGGCCGGAGTGGACGGTTCGCTCTCGTTGCCCTTGAGATCCACGGCGGTCACCCGGTAGGTGAACGTGCCGTTGGGCAACCCGGCGTCCAGGTAGGCGGGCGCGGTCACGCCGCCCGCATCGAGGCGCAGCCACCCGGCCGGCGTCTCGCGGTACACCCGGTAGGACGCGAGGTCGGGCTCGGGGCTCGTGCTCCAGGAGAGCTGGATATCTCGGCCCGAGGAGACCGCCACGAGGTCCAGCGGCGCTGCGGGCGCGACCACGTCGCCCACGGGCACCTCGAGCGGGGCCGACTGCGGGCCCTCGGCCGCGGCGCTGTCCACCGCGGTCACGGTGTAGGTGTAGACCCCGTCGTGGGGCACGCTGTCCGCGAACGAGGCGCTCGCGAGCAGGGTGTCCTGCTTCACCCGGAGCTCCAGGACTCGCACGTGGGCCTGGTAGTCGGTCCGGGTTGGCGCGGTGATCAGGACGCGGAGCTGGGAGGTCGCGTAGGGACGCTCGAGGTCCAGCGCGTTCGAGGCGCTCGAGTTGCCGGTGACCGTGGCCAGGTCGAGCCAGCCCCGGCCGGTCCAGCCCTGCACCTGGAAGTCCTTCCCGGCGCACAGGTAGGGGAAGTAGTAGAGGATCTGGGTGCCCCAGTCGATCTCCACCCGACGCACCAGCCGGGCCGACGGGAAGGCGATCTGCAGCCACTGAGGGGTGGGCGGCGAGCCGACCATGGTGGCCGACGCCCAGTAGGAGGCGCTCGAACCATCGAGGACGTTCGGCGCCGAGTAGGAGTTCGAGGAGGCCGTGGCCGTGCCGCCGCTCGCGGCCGACAGGCCCTGGAGCTTCGCGCCGTCGCGGTAGACCAGGTAGCCGAGCACGTCCGGTTCGGGCACCGGGCTCCAGGTGAGGTTGACGCCCAGGCCCGCGGTGGTGGCCGCGAGGTCCAGGGGCGCAGCGGGCGGCTGGTTGAAGGTCACCCACACGGCCGCGGAGGTACGACTCACGTTGCCCTGGCCGTCCGTGGCCACGGCCGTGAGGGCGTGCTCACCCGGCGGGAGGGCGACCGTGTGGGAGAAGGCGCCCTCCCCGTCCGCGGTGGCGCTGCCTTGCGAGATGGGGCCGGTCCCGGGGTCGGCGAACAACTCCACGCTGGCGCCGGCCGCGGCCTGGCTGCCGCGCACGGCCACGGAAGCCTCGGAGATCGGGGTCCAGGGCTGGGCGAGGGCGGGCGCGTACACCCGCGCCTCCGCCGTGTTCGAGGGGGCGCTCTGGTTGCCGAACAGGTCCTGGGCCAGCACCTGGTAGGAGTGTGTGCCGTCGGCGACCGCTGCGAGCACATGGTTGGTCGGCTGGACAGGCGCAGGCGTGAGCTGGGCCCAGCCGCCGCCCGTGGTCTCGAACACCAGGTAGCCGTCGAGGTCGGGCGCCTGGACCGCATCCCACCTGAGCTCCACAGCGTCCGCGGTCACGGCCGCGAGCAGGTTCGCGGGCGCGGGCGGAGCGTCCACGTCGGTGAGCACCACCGAGATGGCCGTCGGCGCGGGGTCGGTCAAACCGCCCTGGTCCATGGCCACGGCCCGGAGCCAGTACACCCCGTCGGTCAGGGAGAGCGCCTGGGGGTCGAGGTAGCTGACCCAGGGCTCGCTCGCGAGCGCGCTCCCCAGGGCCTGCCAGGTGGCCGAGCCGTCCGGCCGGTACTCGAGCTGGATCGAGGCCACGTCCTGGTCCGGGCACTCGGCCCGCACAAGCAGGGTCTCCTCGAAGTGATGCCCGTCCGCGGGCTCCACGATGGTGGCCACTGGCGCCCGGGTCTCGAGGGTGACCTGGAGCTCGTTCGACGGATCGCTCGGGTTCCCGGCCTGGTCCAGGGCCACCAGGTAGTAGGTGTGGGTCCCGTCCGGCAGCACGGCGTCATGGTACGCCGTGCCGGTCAGCAGGAAGGCGAACAGATCGGTGACCACGCCCGCGGGCGCGTTGGCGAGCTGATCGTTGCGGTAGAGCAGGTAGCCGGCCACGTCCGGCTCGACCACGCCCTGCCAGGTCAGGTCCACGTCCGAGCCCGTGCCCACGGCCGAGAGCAGGAGCGGCGCGGACGGCGGGGAGTTATCCACCTCCACCTGGGACTGGGTGACCCCGACGTTGCCGGCCAGGTCCTCGGCCTCGAGCTTCAAGGTGTACGGGCCGTCGGGCAGGAGCAGGGTGTCCCAGCGGCCGAGCAGGCCGAACTCGACGGGTACCCAAGAGGTACGGATGGCGGTCCAGGCAGCGGGCGCGACGCCCGCGCCGAACGACAGGCGGTACTCCTTGAAGTCGTCCGCGCTGCTGGCCGTGCCCGTGACCTCGACCAGCGCGGACACTCTCGACCCCGCGGCCGGTTTCAGGAGGGCGACCGCAGGCGGGGTGAGGTCCACGCGCAGGCGGACCACATTGGAGGCCGGGCTGCGCCAGCCGGCGCGATCCACGGCCTTCACGGTGTACTCGTGCCAGCCCTCGACCAGGTTGGCGTCGGTGAAGGCGTGCACCTCCACGAGATCGGCGTGGAGCTTCTGGCCCCCGCGGAACACCTCGAACCCGGCGAGGTCCGGCTCGCCCTGATCGGTCCAGTCCAGGCTAGCCTGGCTCAGGCCCTCGAGCCTGCCGGCCAGGACCGGTGCCCCGGGCGGGGCGGTGTCCACGGTCGCGTTCACCCGGACCTCGGCCTGGTTGCCGGCCAGGTCCTCGGCCACGAGCCGCAGGCAGCGCGGGCCGTCCTCGCCCAGCGCGGCCAGGGTCGCGAGCGGGCCGCTGGCCACGTCAGTCGAGCCGGTCTGCAGGGTCGTCCAGCGATCCGCGCCGGAGCAGGTTCCCTGGGCCACCTCGACCCGATACTCCTCGAGGTTCGCGTCGGAGACCGAGCCGGTGATGCTGGCCGGCGCGGTCAGGTAGCCGCCCTCGGCCGGCCAGGTGAGCGCCACGGCCGGCGGGGTGTTGTCCACCACCACCTGGACGCGGGACTCGACCCGCTGTCCGGCGCAGTCGGTGAGCTCCAGGGCGAGGGTGTGCACCCCGTCCGGGACGCCCGAGTCCGGGCCCACCTGCCACACGAACACCTCGGGCTGGGCAGGGAGCGCGGGCTGATTCAGGAGCTCGGTCCAGGTGGCCGGGTCCACGCCCGCGCCCACGCGCAGGATCAAGCTCGCGGGGTTCGCCTCGTCGAGGGCAGCGACGATCGACACGGCGGGCTGCTGCCCGCCCACCACCTGCTGCGGGGTCGGTGCGTCGAGGCGCAGGGTGGGCGGGGTGCGATCCACCTTGAAGGGCACCTCGAGCTCGGCCGCGTTGCCGGCGAGGTCACGGGCCGTGAGCCGGGCCGTGTGCTCGCCCTCGGCGAGCTGGTCCAGGCTGGCGAAGAGGTGGTCCTGGCGGGCCTGGCCGCCCTGATCGAGCGTCTCGCTGGCGCCGCCGGTGACCAGGGCCGCGGTGTACTCGGACAGGTGCGGGTCCTGGACGTCGCCGCGCACCTCGAGCGCCTGCGAGTAGCAGCTCCCGGCCACGGGTGAAGTCAGCGCGAGCTGCGGATCGCCCACGTCCAGCACGAGATCGGTGCTCTCGACCTGGCTGACGGCCGGGTTCGAGGACAGGGTCGCGGTCAACCGCGCGACGTAGTCCCCCTGCCCTGCCGGCGTTCCGCCGTCCGTGAGGCCGTCCCAGGAGAACACCTGGGCGCCGGCCGGGAGGCCGGGCAAGCTGACCGTGCGGACCGGGGCGCCGAGGCCGTCGAGGAGCTCGAGGGTCGCGTCGCACGCGCTGGTCAGGGTGAAACGGAGCTCGGTCTGGTCCTGGACCCCGTCCTGGTCCGGCGAGAACCAGACCGGCACGGGCTCGAGAGCCGAGATCAGGCCGGAGCTCGCCACCACCTCCACGGTCGCTGTGGTCTCGGCCGAGTTGCCGGCCAGGTCGCTGGCCGTGAGCCTCAGGGTGTAGGTGCCGATCTGCCCGTGGGTGTTCCAGGTCCCGAGGAGGGAGTGGAGGACCTCGCGGGTGCCGCCCTGGACCACGAGATCCAGCTCGTCCACCCGGAGCTCGAACTGGTCGAAGTGGATATCCGACGCCGTGCCCCTCACGGGCACGAGCAGGCCCACCGTGCTCCCATCCGCGGGCGACTCGATGGCCACCGCCGGCGGGGTGGCGTCCACCCGCACGAGAGCCGTGGCTTCGGCCGGGTTGCCGCAGTCGTCCTGGACGCTGGCCTTGACCTTGTACCACCCGTCCGGGACGCGCTGGGCCCCTTCGTTTGCGCCGTCCCAGGTGACTGCCCCGGACCCGCCGGCGAACGGCTGTCCATCGAGCAGGGTTCGGACCTTCTGGACCACGGTGCGACCGTCGTCTGCGAGTTGGAACACCTCGATGGTCAGGGCGGTCGGCTCGTTCGTGTGGTAGCGGATGGTGGTCAGATCGAGGTTGCCGTCTCCATTCGGAGAGAACAACTCCTGATCGACAGATACCTCGACTTCGGTACTGGCATCGAGCTCGACCTGCGAGAACGCGCAGGCCAGGTTGCCGACCTCGTCAATCGTCCGGGCCTTGAGGGTGAAGACGCCAGCGAACACGGAGACATTCCAGGACTGGTCATGGACACCGGCCAAATAACTCTCAATCGCGAACGACCCGGGTTCAGAGCACTTCGCCCACTGCCCTTGCTCATCCACATCCACGCCCGATTGATAGAACAACTCGGTCAATGGCAGAGGGATCAATTCCTTGGGAGGTCTCGGAGTACCTTCATCCATCCAGGCAAGCGGCACGACCTTGAAGGGCATCCCATCCACGGTCACCGACTGAGGACACATCCTCTGGCCAGGCGTTGGCTCGAGGATACTCACCAGCGGGAGCGTGCGGTCGACCACGAGGGTCGTCGTCATCTCGACCTGGTAGGGTCCCCGCCCCTCGATGGTGAAGGTCAGGACCGCGCGGACAGGGTACTCCCCCTCGGGCATGCCCGCGGTGTCCACGAGGATCTGTGCCTGCCGTCCGCCTGCGAGGGCGACGGTGCCGAGGAGGCTCTCGTGGCCGTCCCTCCGGACGTAGAAGGCCATGGACTCGAGCTGGGTCCCGGGTCGGGGGACGGAGTTTCTGGCAAGCTCGGCCTTCACCTCCACCAGACTGGCAGCGAGCTGGCCGCACTCCTCGGCCGGGAGTCGCTCGGTCTCTGCGAGTAGCCCAAGGCCGCTCTGGTTGCACTCCGGCGGCGCCACGACGGGCTCACTCGTATAGGTGTTCCCGAACACCCCAACTTCCACGAGGCGTACTTCGTAGGGGATGCCAGTGAGTACATCGGGAGGACTTGGGACGATAATGAGTCCAAATTCATCGTATTCGAGTGGCTCTCCTCCGGCCACGTCCCACACCTTGTAGTCCCGCCATTCGGGCCAGCGTGGATCCGCGCCGCTTTTCGCCTGCACGGACAGGGTCGCGATGGGCTCGAAGGACGATACGTCGCCCTTCAGGCTCCAGCCGCCATTCGCACACCCAGCGAACAGACGTAGCACGGACTGGAACACCACCTCGTTGGAGGTGTGAACGACCCCGAACAGATCCTCGGCCTCGAAGCGAACCGCGACGACGTCCTCGGGGGCCAGGGCCGAGTTGTCCCAGGTCAAGTCAATCGAGCCGTCCGTGGGGCTCTCGGTCTGGGCCCAGTCCCGCCACTGCCCGTCGATCCAGGCCTGGACCGTAAGGCGTACGAAAGGCGCGGCAAGGGTCTCGAGGCCAGCCAGGACGTGGCGGCCGGGCTGCGCCTGCTCCGCGGGCAGCGTCGCCGTGAGGAACGTGTCACCTTCTCGCTTGGTGGGCACCGTCACGAGGGAACCTCCCTCGGGTCCAGCCCAGAAGGCGATGAGCTTCTCTTCGATCGGGTTGGCCTGCACGGTCGAGCTGTTGCCAGCCCTGTCCGAGGCGAGCAGCCGGTACTCCTGGCCGACCAGGCCCGGGATGCTGTGATCCATGGAAATGCTCACTGGCCATGCCTTGGGGACCAGGCCCAGTGGGGTCCACACCCGTTCACAGGCAGAACCGGAAGAGACGCACAACCGCCCGCTTCCATGCGCGAAGGCCGCCCACTCCGAGGGGTTGCCTTCATCGCGGCTCTGCACCACCCAGTCGGCCGCGTTATCGTCGTCTGAATATCCAGCCAGCACCACGGCGAGTCGATCAGGCGACCGTGGATCCTTCGAAACGAAAATCCCAGAGAGAGCCAGAGAGGCCTCCGGCGCCTCGGTGTCCACCACTGCCGGCAAAGTCCAGCCCAGCACCTCGACGGTGTAGCTGCCGTCGGCCACGACCACGCCCTGGTCGTCCAGGCCATCCCAGGCGACCCAGCCCTCGCCCGTCGAGAGGAAGTCCCTCGGGAGGGTCCGCACCACCTGACCGGCCTCGTCCTGGACGTGGATCTCAAGATGCACCGGCTCCAGGACCTCCAGGTGGAGGTCGGTCCGATCCTTCACCCCGTCCCCGTTCGGCGAGAAGAACTCCTCGCTGAGGTAGAGATCGGCGACCGCGCTGTCGAGCCCCCAGTTGACCCGGAGGATGTCCCAACCGATGTTGCCCGCCCGGTCCGTGACGAGCAGCCGGACGCGGTAGACCCCTGTACCTGGCGGTACCCAGGTGGCGAACAGGCCGTCCACCAGAGGTTGCTCCCCGGGCGCGGCGATCAGGTTCCAGATCTCGGGCGCGTCCTCGCGGGCGTACTCGAGCCGGTAGCTCTCGAAGTTCAGGTCCGCCGCGGTGCCGCGGAGCTCCAGGGCGCCATCCACCTTCCTGGAGCGCAGGTCCGCCATGAGGTTGAGGGCCGAGCCCATGGTCCATGTGTCTTGCGAACCGGAAACGAAACACACGCTCTCGGGGGCGTTGGTCTGGCCGTAGGCCAGGTGCTTCAAGGTCGGAGACTGGCTCAGACCGATGGGCATCAAGGCCGGAAGGCCCTCGCGGCTGATGGGCAGGTAGACCTTTTTGGAGGTCCGCACATCGATGGCGAAGGCGCCCAGGCTGTCCTGGCCGAGGACGGTCGCGCTGTCCGCCATCCACTCGGGATCAGCCAGCAGGAGGTTCTCGCCGACCCCAGGGGGCTCGGTGCCACAAATCACGACGGCCTGCGTGACCGGGAACGAGCTCACGCCTCCGTCGTCGGCATCCACGACGACCGCGGCGCCGTTCGCCAGGCAGGGCGTGGCCAGCTCCGCGAACGGGTCGAAGTAGGTCAGACGTCGGCCGTTGGACGACCAGCGCAGCTCGCTCCGGCCGAACAACGTGCCTGCAGGACGTGGGTCCAGAGTCTGCACGACCCGGCATGAACCCGAGCGTTCACAGACCACGATCGACGACGGGTCCGTGGAACCCGACGGAGAGCCGTACGCCGCCAGCCTGTCTCCGCTCGGGCTCACCTTCACCGAGCCGAGCTGGATCCCGGGCAGATCCACGCCGAGGACGACGGGCGCGAGGACGCCGGCCGCGTCCAGGAGCACGATGCGACCGGTCCACTCTCCCACCAGGGTGTTCGGGTCGAGCCAGCCGTTGACGCTCAGGTAGTCCGGGAACGCCGAGGAGTCGGCCAGGTCGCGCTCGCTGCCGTCGGCCGCGCGGAGGATGAGCCGCCAGCCGCCCTGGGCGTCATAGAGCTTGTAGACGAGCTCCTCGGAACCGGGCCGCCACCAGACGGCCTCGCTGGAGTAGGTGTCCGTGCCCGGGGTGAGCAGGGTCTTCTGCGCCCCGTCCACGGTGGCCGCCCAGAGCTCCGTGGCCCACACGTCGTTGCGGTCGACGAAGTAAGCCAGGCGAGTGCCATTGCCAGAGAACGAAGCGGAGCTGATTCTCGCCAGACCACGGCTGCTGTCGAAGGTGGCGACGAGGCGCAGGCCCAGCCCGTCGCGCTGGACCACCCAGAGCTGCTCGGATACGAACGAGCCAGTGCTGCGCGAGGTTGTGGTGAGTGCGAGCGCCACCAGGTCCGAGAGGGGCGAGCTGCCGAGCACCGACTGGTTGTAGGTGTAGTTGGGGTGTGCGCCATCGGTCCAGTACCTGTCGCTGAGGCGCTTCGTCTCGCTGCCGTCCACCGCCACGAAGTAGGTTCCCTCGGGGAAGTCCGGCACCGCGTCGTCGTCGTCTGCCACGCTGGCGACCAGCCCGGAGCCATCGGGCAGCCACTGCACCGACGCAGCCGGCAACTGGCAGGTCGGGATGGCGAACAGCAGGAAGGGCGAACCGAGCGCCTCGGTCAGGGCCGACCGGTTGTTGTCCACCACCACCTGGGTGGCGGCCAGGAGCTGGTCGGAGGTGTCGCGCACCTCGATCCAGTAGGCCTGATCGGGCACCACCACGCCGCGCTGGTCGCGGCCATCCCAGGCCACGAGGCCCGTGGTCACCTGCGAGAGTCCTTCGCCCTCGAACGTCCGGTAGAGCTCACCGTACAGCGAGGAGATCTCGAGCCGCACCGTGGCAGGCGCCTCCAGCCGGAAGCTCACCTGGGTCTCGTCCTTCACCCCGTCGCCGTCCGGGGAGATGTACACCTCGCTCAGCCAGAGGTCCGAGCTCTGGACCACGAAGGTGCGCTCGGCGGCGTTGTTTGCCTCGTCCGACTCGCGGACCGCCGCGCCGGGATCCACCTCGACGCGGACAGCGTGGGGTCCGGCCACGGCGGCCGGGCCATAGGCGATCAGGGCCTCGGCCTGGGACAGCCCCGGGACCTCGGCCAGCACCGCCTCGCCCACCAGGCTCCCCTGCTCCCTCACCTCGACGCGCACGTCCGCCGCGGCCTGCTCCCCGGCGTTCTGTACCAGGACCTGGATGGTCACCGGCTCCCCCTCGGCCGGCGAGGCCGGCAGGAAGGAGATGGCCCCGGCCGAGACCACCAGGTCGGGCAGCGGCCGCACGTGGAAGGTCGCGAAGGCCACGTTGTCCTCTTCGCGGTACTCGCTGATCGTGTCCCCAGGATCCGCCACGGCCGTGAGCAGCCGGTCGCCGGCGACCGGGATGTCCATCCAGGTGACGGAGACCGTGGTCTCCGCCCCGGGCTCGAGCGCCCCGAGGTCGGCGTTGCCCAGGAAGGTGCCGGTCACGGGCTCACCGTCGTAGAACGCGACCGTGGTCGCGGGCGTGGCCGAGCCGCCGTTGTTGACCACCCGCGCGGACAGGACCGCGTCCCCGCCCTCGAGCGCGGGTGCGGGAGACAGGTGGAGGTCGCGGTAATCGAGGGCCAGGTTGGGCTCGGCCATCTCGCGCACGGTGACCAGGACCATGGCGGAGGTGTTGTTGTCCTCGCTGAGCTCGACGAAGGCGTCCGCCGGATCAACCACGGCAAAGAAGCTCTGGCCTGCGCCCTGGTGGTCGGCGTTCCAGAGGAGCTGCAGCTCGGCGCTGCCGTTCGCGGGCAGGTCCGCGTAGGCCGTGGCGACCACCTGCGCGCCCAGCGGGTCGTCGCGGAGGAGCTGGACCGGCACGTGGAAGGCCTGCTCGCCGCCGCTGTTCCGCAACCGGGCGGTGAAAGTCACCGGCTCCAGGAAGTCGGCCTCCGCGGGCACGGCCAGGAGCTCGGGCGCCTCGAAGGCGAAGTCGTGGGTGCGCTCGGGCGTGAGCAGCTTGATGGCCGTGTTGTTGCGCTCGTTCGACTCGGCCACCTCGTCGGCCAGGTCCACGCTCACGTAGAAACGGTAGGTCCGACCCTCGGCAATGGTCGCTTGGAAGGACACCGGCACCGCCGAATCGCCCGGGAAAGACACGATCTGCTCGGCGATCAGACCCTGCGGGGTGAGGGAACCCTCGTGCAGGCTCACCCTGGCGAAGGGTACCTCGGTCAGGCCGCGGTTCCTGAGCACCGCGTCCACGGTCACCAGGCTGGGCAGGACCGTCACCGCGGCCGGCTGGAAGGAGATCTCCGCGGTGTCCGCCACCAGGTCCGGGGCCACCGAGGCCACCCGGATGGCGGCCACGGCCAGGGCGGTCTGGTGCACCTCGTGGAACCAGCTCCCGTCGGGCGCCTGGCGCTCGAGCAGGTAGTCGACCGCCTCGGTCACCGGGGCGCCGCTCACGTCCCGGGTCTTCAGCGCGAGCAGCGCGAGCGCGGTCTCGTAGACCGTGCTGAGCTGCAGCCCATAGCCACCGTCGATCTGCTGCTGGCCAAGGAGCCAGGTCGCGCCGGCCTGTGCCTGCGCCTCGGTCTGCGAGGTGTCCGCCAGGGCGTCCAGGGCGAGCAGCACCTGGGCGGTGGCCTCCACGCTGCACACGCCATCCGCCGTGGCCCAGCAACCTTCGGGCCGCTGCGCCTGCTGCAGGTAGCCACTCGCGAGGGCCTCGACCTCGGGGTGGCCGTTCCCCACGGCCAGGAGCGCCCGGAGCGTGAGCGCGGTGTCCACCGGGCTGCTCCTGAAGCCCGCCCCGAGACCCCAGCCGCCATCATCGTTCTGCCAGCCGAGCAGCCGGTCGCGGAGCGCGAGCGCCCGGAGGTCGGCCCGCGGGAAGGCCAGGATGGCCCGGGCCAGATCGTCGGTGCCCTCGAGCTGCCGGCCCACCAGCCAGTCCTCGGCCCGCTCGACCGAGGTGTCGGCCTCCGGGTAGGCCCGGAGCGCCAGGACCGACTCCTGGGTCTCGCGGACCGCCGTGAGCGCGTCATCCGACCAGCGGCCCTCCGCGTCCTGGTGGGCTTGCAACCAGGCCAGACCCTCCCGCACCTCGGGCGGCGTGTCCCTGGGCTCGAGCGGGTCGTCCGGGGTGCCCGGGTTGGTCGCCAGGTCCTCGATGAGCACGGGGTCCACGACCACCTGGGCGCGGCCGTCGGTCAGGCTCGAGAACCACCACACCCAGTGGGTCATGATCGAGCGGACCATGGCGGCCTCTTCGCCCTGGTACCCGCCCGGGCGGGTGACCAGGACCACGGCCACGCGGAACTCCTTCTGCGCCTGGGCCGCGGCCGGGAACCGCTCGCCCTCCACCGCGATGATGTCGTCGATGGTGACCACCCTGGGGGTGGCCGCGATGGTGACGTAGGGCGCCGGCAGGCGCTCCCGGTTGATCTCGGGGTTCTCGAGAAGCACCATGGGCGGGACCTCGGTGCGGTCCAGGACGCCCAGCAGGTACAGGTCGAGCGGGTTGTAGTAGAGCCGGCCTGGCAGCGAGGTGTAGGTGCCGTCGCCGTTGTCCTGCCAGGGGTTGCCCAGCATGGTCGAGCCGGCGCTGTCCAGCAGGAAGCTCCAGTGGACCCGACGGAGACCACCTGAGTCCTTCACCCCGAGCAGATCGTCGCTCGGCTGCCCATCCTTGAGGAAGCGCACGCGAGCCGCGAAGCGATGCAGGAGCTCGTGGCTGAGGGTATCCAGGGTGTCGCCGAACCCGGGATCGAACGGCGAGGAGGCCTTGCGGTACACGTTGCCCATGGTGATCAGGCCCTGGAGCACCCCGCCGCTTCCATAGTCGGCCGAACGATCCTGGAGCTCCTGGCCGAGGCCCAGGACGTTGTTGCGCGCCGACGTGTAGAAACCAACCGCCTCGTACTGCTCCCCGGCGGCCTCGCCGATGGGCATGGCGAAGTCGAAGTTGGTGAAGAAGACGATGAAGTCGTAGGCGTCCTGGTGGGTCTGGAAGAGCGCCTGGGCGATGGCCTGCTGGGCAAGGTGTCCGTCCTGGCTGTCCTCGAAGTCGAAGCCGCCGGTCCACTCGATCACCGCCACGCCGTCGACGGTCTCGAGGGTGTCGGCGCCGGCCTGGGCCGCGGGGGCCCAGGTCATGACTGCGAGCAGCAGGAGGAGAAAACTCAGACCCCGCAGCCCCAGCTTCGGACCCATCCCACAGGCGCACTTCGACGCTCTCATGGAGACACCTCGCGGCGGTGGATGCACGGCCCCACGCTTGGTGACCTCTCCCGCAACCTGGCTGTGAAGACTTCCCCGATGTGGGAGCCATCATACCACAGCGCAGTGACGCCCGCGGAACGGAAAAGTTCGCACTAACAATTACTTACAATCGATTTCGGGACACCGGACAGCGGGAGTTTCAGGACGCTGGAGGAGCAAGCACAAGGCCCCGGCCATGCACTGTACGGAGCCATCTCGGGCTCCTGGCGGAGTCGCCGAGCTTCTTGCGGAGTTGCAGGACGAGCACATCCAGAGACCGAGTGCTGGGGTCGAGGCCGGCCTCGCGCAGGACCTCGATGAGTTCGGCCTTGGGGACGACCTCGCCGGGCCGCCGGGCCAGGGCCGCGAGCAGCACGAACTCGGCGCCGGTGAGCACCAAGCGGTCCCCCGCCAGGCTGGCCTCGCGGCTGGTCGTGTCCAGGCGGAGCGGACCCACGACGAGGAGGTCCAGATCGACCTTTGCGCCGATCGCAAGCGCAGCCGCCCGGGACGACCGGAGCCGGGCCTCCACCCGAGCCATCAGCACGGCGGGATCGAACGGCTTGAAGATGAAGTCCTCGGCGCCGTCCGTGAGGCCCTTGGCCTCCTCGCCAGGCATGATCCGCCCGGTCAGGATGATGATCGGCACGTCGCAGCAGGGCCGGACCTGCCTGAGCACGTCCATGCCGTCGATGTCGGGCAGGCCGAGGTCGAGAATGACCAGGTCGGGGCGCTCGCCGACGATGCGCTCCACGGCCGCGAGGCCGCTGTCCTCGATCTGGACGTCGCGCTTGCCGCCGTCGGCCACCAGCTTGGCCAGGTGGGCGGCCATGACAGGGTTGTCCTCGACGACCAGGATGCGGTTCCGCGATGTCTCGCCGGGCGCTGTTTGACTGTTCACCCCTCGTCCCCCGGTCCCCCCGGTTGATGTTCCTCGACGCGATGGAGTCGCAGGATCGGTTGTAGGCCGAACCGCCCGCGGGATCAAGGAGGGTCTCAAGGTGGCGCATGAGCGCCACGATAAACAAGTTGTTGTAGAGACCTTGCGGACTGTCGAGCCAAGGCACCCAGGTAGGCCAATTAGAGTTTCGATCCCGCCCAAAACCACTTGGAATTGCTATCGAAAAGCTATCGAGCCGCCGGACTCAGGATCGAAATTATCAACTAACTACTCAAAATAGCTACAATATTTTAGGATTTTGAGTCCCGTGCGTCTGCCAGTTTCGCCACGCCGGCCGAACAAAAACCTTTACTACCAAAGAACTTAGGTGCCGGTCAAGGAGTAACTTCAAGCTGCTTTTCTGCCATGGGATCGATATTCGGAGTTTCGATCCCATGACTTTGGCCTCCGTTGACGACCTTGAGCAGTGCCCGTGCCCGGACTCGCTCGTCAGTGCCCGGGGCGATGTAGTGCCTCTTGGTGACTCCGTCGTCTGCGTGTCCGATCTCCCTGGCGACTACGTGGGACGCGACTCCGGCTTCCCGGGCGAGCGTTGCGAAGGTGCCCCGTAGGCCTTGTGGCGAGACCCTCGGCACCCCTGCCAGGTCGCAGATGCGCCAGCAGTGGTGGTGTGGCCATTCGCGCCTCCTGTGCCCTGGGGTGGCTTCTGAGGGGAATAGCCACTCCTCAGGCCTCTTGTCCTGGGTTTTGGCTGCCAGGAGGCCTGCGACCGGTTCGGGGACCTCGTAGTAGCGCTCTGCGGAGGTGGTCTTTCCGTGGTCGATCCAGAGCAGAACGCCATCACTGCCGATGTCGATGTCCCGCACGCGTCTTTCCAGGATTTCGCTGACCCGCAGCCCCAGGATCAGGATGGTCGCCAACGCCAGTGCTGCTTCGTCGCCCGCCTTTGCGAGTTGCAGTGCTTGGGTGAAGAACGTGCGGGCCTCGCCTCTTCGGAGTTGTGGCTTTCCTCGCTTGCGGCGGCCTGTGCCCTCAACGCTTTCGGCTGGGGAGTGCTGCACGAGACCTTTTTTCACGCACCATCTCCAGAACGTCTTGTTCTCGTTGAGTTCGTTGCGGTGCGTGTCAGCAGCCACCTTCTCGGCCACTCGCTGGGCGTAGGCATTCGCCATCATGGTTGGAGTGACGTCCGCTACTGGCATGTCTTCTTTGTTGAAGACTTGGATGCGGCGCATCGTGCGTTCGATGCTGGAGGGCCTGTTGCCCCTCTGCTTTAGGTGTTGTTCGTACATTGCTAGCGCCTTGCTCAGGGTCAGTCTTCCTGGAAGCCTTCGCCGTGCCGCCCGCGCGGCCTTCGCTGCTTCATCTTCTCTTGAAAACGTTTCCACATGGCGTCGCCCATCTGGTCCGACGAGGACAACTCGCCAGCGTCCTGCTCCTTCGGGGTACGGTCCGCGGACACGGTACTGCCCGACTTTCGGCCGCGCCATCGTCCAGCCCTCCTTTCTCCCGGGCGCGGCAGACCAATGCCAGGGAGTAGTATACCACGGCGCCGCGCCAGTTCATCAAGGAGATCCTCCAGGAGGCCCATGCTTTGAGCAGCGTCCGCGATGCTTTCCACGGCCTTTTTCGGGCCTTCTGCGGCAAGCTCGATCGGTCGCTGCTCCTCATCACGCACCCGACTACCTCCACTTCAGGAGCATTCCATCTTCGGAGGCATTCCTGTACGCGCTGAAACCGGGAGGCACCCTGCGTGAGAGCTGCTCATTCCAGCTTTCACGCAACAGTCCCAGGACGGCAGGAGCGAGCTCGTCGGCGTCACTGAATGTGCAGGTACGCCTCAGGAAGGGAACGAAGCCTACTAGGATTTCAAGGCCGACCTTTCGTACAAGCTCGGCTGCTGGCCTACCATCCCCTGTCACTTTTCCAGCCAGGAGTAGCCGTGTTAGTGCGTCAGCAAGTACAAGGCCGCTTGAAGAGTAGCCTTGAGGCGTCTCAACACCTGGCAGGCCACCTTGAGGAGGTGTTGTTTGGGCGCAGATGCTTCTTGGGATTCCGTTGTGGTCATACAGCCTTGCTGCCAGGTGGTGGTTTCTTTTCCAGGAATGGTTTCCGGTCCTGGCCCATTCGGGAAACACCCCAGACGAAGGGATAACCCGGACCAAATTGTAATCTTCGGCTCTTACTGCGTTGATTCCTTGCGCTTCCAGCCATTCCCGCGCGTTGGGGTTGTCCATGACTGGCGTGGATTGGCGCCAGAGCTTCTCAACCTCTACTCGTGGAGGATGGCTGAGTATCTTCATGGAGACTACCTGGCTTTTCACGACTAACTCTGCCGGTCCTTCTGGCGGAAGCAGGAAGTACCTGATGACTTTCGGCTCATCGAACGACACTCCCTTGAAGACTCTGCTGCTCTGACTTAGGAGCATTTCGTGCCTGAACCACGCCTCATCCTTCCTCTTCTTGTTTTCTTTCGCGTGGAAGCAGGTATTCTTCGACACTGACGACCTCCACTTCTTCTCTGCCTAGTTGTTTCGTGATGCATTTCAGGTTTTTCGTGCTTGTGATGATGATTGTTCTCTCCGCACCAGCCTGTTTGTTCTTTTTGGTTCTTTCTTGGAGGTTCTTGGAGTTGCCGTTTGCGATCTCGACTGCGACCCAGCCATGCCTGCCCGGAGATTCCAGTCCAAGGTCAGCATCGTGGAATTCCTTGCGAACAACATACCCTTCCTTTTTGAATTGCTGTGCTGCGAGATGAGCATGGACACGGTGTTCTAAACCTCCGCGGCCACCGAGCATGACGGGCGTTATCCCAGGATAGTGCTGCTTCAAGTACTCGAGGCCTTTCCTTGTGGGTTCGAGTAGTACTGGCTGCCTGCCCCTACCCTTGAAAAGTCGGCACGTGCATGCTTGGACGAGGCCGTTTTCTTCGAGGTGCTTCTTTGCGTTGTTGCCCTGCTCGACCTGGACGCCAACCTCCTCGTAGGCCTTCGTGACTGGCATGATGGGGTGTAGGGCTGCGTGTTTCAGCAGTGCCAAGGCTCCAGGTACCAGTGGCGAGAACAACAGCTGTTCCTTCACCCTCTGCTTGGCGGTGGTGGCAGGTGCCGGCAGGCTCGCTCCGGCTTGGCTTGAGTACTGCTTGATTCTGTCAAGGAGTGATTGTGTGCGTTCCTGCCTATCCTTTTCTGGCTCTGGTTTGAAGTCTGGCTTGTCGAGCTGGCAGAGTAGTGGCTGGTTGTACTTGTACGTGGTGATGACCGCCTGGCCGACTTGCAGGTTGAGCTTGGCCCAGTCCTCCTGCTCCCTGCTCAAACCCATCGACGCTGCCGTTTGGTGGAAAAACCTTCCGTCACCGGGCCGAAGCGCTACCTTGGTGGCGGTGTTCGCACCGAAGTAGTGAGGGAAAGCTGTCTGTGTCGCTGCAACAAGGGAATGCCCTCCGCTTCTTTGTGTGCAGATCATCTCTTCCAGTACGTGGCTTCCGTAGTCAGCGCTTTGACGTTCCCGGTCCAGGCTGAGTAGGTATCTGCTTTCATCGACCAGGGAGACGGTTCGGAGGTTGTCGCGGTGGCCGTGTGCGATGTTGTATTCGTACACGGTCCACATCATCCAGGCGATGACGAGTGCGTTTACTGACTGGTCTCCAAGGTTCATCAGCAGCACCAGTTTCTCATCTGCGTGCTTTGCTGGCTGGAATCCTGACCTCAGGTCTTTGGCGTTTCCGAAGCAGTGGCACAGGAAGTCGAACACTCCGACAAGCTTAGACACCTGTTGCTGCGTGAGGCCGCTACCTCTTCCTGCCTTGAGTTCGCTCATTGTGTTTCGTACTTCTTGGAGCGTCGGGTTTTGCCCTGCGCTGTAGTACTCGGCTAGGATTCTCGTGATGGCAGTCCTGCTCCATAGCAAGTAGAAGGTGCTCGCGACGATGTCAGCGAGTCTTGCAGCCTGAACTTCTGGTGAAAGGTACTCTCTTCTTTCGAAAAGGCTCGGGAGGCATTTTGTAATTCTCAGGTTCGTGAATCCAGGAAGCTGCGTGTTGACTTCGTCTCTGATGTTGAATACCCAGCAACCAACGTCCTGTAGTTTGGCAATGCCTATGGCTAGGTGGGTGAGCAGCATTGTCTTGCCCATCCCGGTGCCGCCGACGATTCCGAGTCCTAGAGGCAGCGCCCCTTCCAAGTCTAGGTGAAGCGCTTGCTCCTGCTTTCCGACTATTCCGAGCCTGAACTTTCCCTCTTCGAACTTCAGGAAGGCTTGTGCTGATGGGTACTCGAACGGTCTGCCTAGTCCCATGGCCTGCTGCGCTAGAAGCTGGTGGAACTCATCATCGTTTGTTATCTTGTTCCTTCGACAGTAATCCCGCAGCAAGGAATCTTGGCCGGTCAGTGCTGCTTGAATGCGCAAGGCGCGCAAGGCTGGAGTCAGTCTTCCCCTGCGCTCATCCTCACGAAGCTCCATCAGGACTTTCGCGGGTAGTGCTATTCCTTGGTCATGCAATCCTGCACCCACTTACTGTTCGCCTGGTCAGCATGAGTCTCGAAGTGCTTCTTGCAGAATACCAGGCCGGGTTCTCCCTTCGCTTGCCTCATGCATGCCGGGCAAAGCTGCGTTCCGCACACACAGCAGTAGTGGCATTCCTCAACGTGCTTTGCGCAAAGAAGTGCCCTGCAGTCCGGATTCTGGCACCTGCCAGCCGGGGGCTTGTATCTCAAGTCAGTATCGAAAGACGACAGAGCGCCGCAGCAGCCGCACTCCAGCACAACAACGCTCGAACGCCTGACGTATCCCTGTACTTCAACGCAGTCCTGCAAGGAGTGCGTGACAACAACTTCCTCATCCCTCGCAGGCTTTTTAATCGTGTATGTCTTCTCTTCGGAAGTGCTCGGCGCCTGGCATTCTCTCTCGGATTCGCTGCTCATGGCATCTTTCTCCGTTATGGCTTTCCGACGAAAGAGCGTAGTCGGCTCATGATGCTGCTCGTCTCGAGGATGATTGCCTTCCAGTTCGCTACCAAGGCAGGCACGGAGCGCAGCTCGAAAGGCATGTACCTGCCGTATTTCCTTGCGTAGTCATTCATCAATTCTGCAATCTCGTCGAAGTTTTGCTGGTCAACCATGGTGGCAAAGACGTATTCGATGTATGCGTGAACCTGCTCCTGCTCCAACTGCTCAGCCACAACATCAAGCGTTCTCTTCAAGCCGCCATTGGTTCCTCGCCTACAGTCGTCGTACACGTGTTTGAGGCTCAGACCACGCCCTTTCAGGGCATCCTCAGCCCTGCTGAAAGCGACGTCCTCAGGCAACTCCACCCGACACGTCACACTAAAGAAATGCTGTACAAAACGAGAAAGCACCTCGACAAGCTCCCGAAAGCTGCTGGCCGTGTTACTCTTCACTTGAAAGTTATGTCTTGCCAACGCACACAGACTGCTGACCTTCTCCGCAATGGTCTGCGGATCGACCAACTCGCCAATGCGATTGAAATCTGCCATGCTTCCTACTTCCCATCCTCACCAAGAGCGGACTCCAGCACACCAACAATAGATTCTCCCGATACAGGAGCCAATTCGTAAACGGCCTGCGCCCTCTTCCCCTCAACCCTCACCAAGCCCTTCTTCCTCAATTCTCTCAGGACCGCTGCGGCACGCTTGGACTCAACACCAAGCCTACTCGCCACCTCCCGACAACGGACCCTGCCGCTCTCACGAACAATCTCCAAGACTTCACTATGGAGAGTTTCCCTGTCGGAACTCGAGAAACGTCCGACCTTCCCGCCCGCACTACACCCGTTAATTCCGATAATCCTTACCAAGTCAGCCAGCTTCGCCTCCATCAACCAAGGCAACCAACCCTCCTCCCTCGCCAACTCCTCCATGTCAGTCCAAGAACCAAGCTCAACACCCCTAATGCGGTGCTCAACGAACCTCTCAATCGCCCTCTTCTTCCCACCAACCTCCTCCAACAGAAATGCCAACAACGTAACCTCAGAAACACTCCCCTCGCTCATGACAACACCTCCACAATCCTAAAAAAGATCCCCACGGATCTTCTCCATCGCCAAGAAGTCCCTAACAGCCTTCAAACCAACAAGCTCCCTTCTCTTACGCTCCAAACACCACCCCCTAAAAGAATCCAATCCCTCCCCACCAAACAACAACCCCTCGAAGTGAAGTTCGCCCTCAAGCTTACGAATCAAATAATCATAATTGAGAACTGCATCTTTCAAACACTTCACCTCCCTAAGAAACATTCGACAACTCCTTTCCAATAGAGCGCGAATGAGCTCAACCCCGAGCCTTATTGCCTATTTTTCTTGCTCTATCTTTCTTTATGCCTCCTAGCGATGCACTTCTTCAGAACTTCTTATATTGTGCCATCGCGTATTTTTCCGGCAAGCCCTTGTTTCTGTATTTGTTTGTCTATATATGCAACTATTTACAGTCCACAATGCTTCTATTTACGTTGATATACTTCTATTTTGCGCATGACTTCGCCAGTCTATCGTTTCTGATTCCGAAGCATCGCCAGTTGGCTTCTAGTGCTACGGTGTCTTAGATTCTTAGACCAATCCGACCGTAACGTCGTGTCTTTTCATCCTGCATTAGATTAACATAAGGTTATTCTTTCGAGTTGTCTGTAACCCAGGTAACGCATCGTTAATGGCAATTATCAACGACCTTCAAGGCCAACTGTTTTCGACCATGCACTTCCTGGAGCGATATAAACAGACAGATCGGGCCGGATGACTTCGCCATCTTCATCTGCACGATACATTTATATTTTTCAACTTTTTCAGGTTCCTCCACTTTGCTGCCTATAGACAAAAACATGAAAAACCGCTATACTGTCAGACATGAACGCGAATCGCTTGAACAGTCAGTCAGTGCCTTATCTGCCGATTCCTGCCCCGTTGGCGCTCCAGAACCTCTCACGGACGCAGAACTTCCCTTACAACAAGAAGTTGCGGATTCTTTACCCTTGGATTGTTATAATGAGAATTGGATGACCATCGCTATGCATAATTTATCCGCTGAAGACAAGGCATTTGTTCAAGATGTCATCGCTCGTGCAAGGTTTCACCATTGCAAGCCTGGCATGATAGCAAACATGCTCGCCAATCGCCCAAGAACAGTTGAAAGCATCTTGAGCGAACTATTCGCAACCGGTAAATTCAATCGTCTTGAAGGTTACAATACAGCCGCAAGCATCCCCGATGACCATGCATACAAACTCATTAATGATATCATTCGCAATACGAACCGGTACCTCAGCAGACATCTCGGCGACTACTTCAAACAAACAGGCAAAATAGCCATAGTCAAAGTAGACAATCCACCACCTTCTTTACCAAAGAAAAAGGCCACCTGCGGATGGCTAGTAGAAGAATACAAGAAAGAAGCAGAATGCCAAATGGATTCTGATGCAGCTACCAATCATGATGCCGATAAGGCCTCCTCCCCACCCGTCATTTCAGGAACATTCATTCAACATGCTGACTATGTTCAGTCTTTCTCGGCCGATAACAACGTTATCCATATTGACGCTCCTTTAGTCATTAATGGAAGCATCTTCGGCAACACTGATTCTGAACCAACGGAAGACTAGAACGGAAGAATTCTTGAAAGAGTATTTTGATGATAATAGTCTGCTGGCTACGTTGGCAACTGATTGCGCTATTACTCCTGAACACACATCTCGTTCATCACTTGATATTAGTCAGTTGCTGCACATGTTTCTAGAAAAACTTTCAGAACAGAACGAAGATAATACCGCAGTTAATAGCATAAACATCATTGAACGCGTCAAACAACTCATTACATTCAATGCAACAAACACACAAGTTAATATAACACTTCCTGCACATATCGACGAAAACAACATCATTTTACTTGCCAACTTCATTGCCAGTCAACTCCACAAACTTGCATCAAGAACTCTTGAGGCTTATTCAAAATCCGATAGTAACTCTGATTCAGCACCTAGTTGTTCCGGAATACCTACGTCGAGTAAGACAGTCACCTCACCGTCTCATACAATCACCAGTGAAACTGAGTCAAAGGATAAGACGGCTCTTCGCACCCACGAAAAGAGCAGCCTGCATCTAAATGATGTTGCTCCTAATGCAGTAGAAGCGCCATGCGATACGAATGTGCTCGAAACGTCACGGCTTGAACTGACATCATACGCAGAATACCTGAATGAAAGAATCGAGGAACTGCGAAGCTACAGCGGTCTTGAAGGTGTATGCGATGAGACGATAAGAAACATTGCAAGCCTAGACGCGCTAGCGAATGTATTGAGAGATTTCGGTGATTATAAGGCAGCGAAAAAGACAGTTAAGTAGTGCATACTCTCTGTTGTTAATACAAGTGACCATTCTGTTAGTAATTACTATCGTTCTATTAATTGACTGGAGACTTGTTCGATGATGCGCGTGGTTGAATTGTCGGAGTGGGAAATCGATTCAATTGTGATTGCACCTGACTCTTCTTCATCAAATGTGATCCGCAAGAAACTTGGACTAGATAATCCTGTTTTGGTTGATGAGATTCTCGTTGAACTCTGGAGCACCAAACCTCTCGAAGCAGATTACCAGGCCATGAAGACCTGCGGTTCGCAAGACCGTTACACCTGGTTTCTTGAACACGTACTGCTGCCAGCTGGATGGCAATTAGTATCAATCAGCCATCAACCTGCAATGCAAAGTCCACTAGGCTTTGGTTTTACAGGCCCAAGACGATCCTGGACACTAATACGCCAGTTGCCTTAGTGCCTAAGCCTCGGCGGTATTGTCACTTATTCAGTCGCTCCTTGTTCTATTCATTTTTTATTTCGTACTACCAAGCCATTGTAGCATTGTTGCGAGGATTGTGATTGTGGATCTTGCATCTTCTCTTGTCCATTCAAACTTTGCAGTGGTGTCGTCGGAGTGGTGCGCAGCACTTGTAAGAATATATAAAGCTCTTCTGACCAGTCGTATCCTATCTTCTTTGAGAAGGACTCTGGTTTTGTCAAGAAGTTCCTTCCATTCCTTAGCTACGAGCTCCGTGTCACCCATAGCTTTATGAAGTTGTTCGAGGACCTCCCTACAAGCGCTCATTGAGTCTTTGTAGTTTCCGTTCATCATGGCTTTCTGGGCGGAGGAGAGGTGTTCTGCTGCTTGTGCGAGTTCTGGGTGGGTGTTCTTTTCCGGAAGGGGTACTTCGAGGAGCATGTATTTTGCGTACCCGAGTTGTGCGAGTATTTCAACCCATGTTCCCTGGTTGATGTTGTGGTGGAGGTCTTGATACAGTTGTTGAGCTCCATTCTCTTTTAGTAATGCTGTTCCCCAGATTGTGGCAACAAGGTAGATTTCGCCGCCATTGCGCAGAGCTTCGATTGCCTCGAGGCTTCTTCCTTCTAGGTCTACTTCAAAGTCACAGCTTGCTTCTGTAGAGTGGTTAGCTGGTTTGAGGATGCGGTCGCCTCTGCTTGGTGTCATCTTTCCGATGACATGGTCGTTTCCCTGGTTCTTTAGCTTTAGTTCGCCTCCCAGGTTGAGGACCATCGGTTTGTCCTCATTTGGGTATTCTGTTATTTGAAAGGCGATTCTGATGTTGAGGCGATGAAAGCCAAGACATGGCTTGCCTGTGATTTGCTTGATTTCCGGCTTTGCGAATGTCTTACTGCCTATTGTAAAGCTTGACATCTCCCCTCCAAGAGTATTGTGTTACTGTTTGACATTGAGATGAATTGTGTTTTCCGACAGTTCCTTCAACCCGATTACGTATTTGTGTGGTGCGTGGTCGAATCTTTCGAAAAGGTCATAGGGATCCAGTTCTTCACGTGTAAAAGCGATTACCCGATAACCTTGCCCGGCAAGACCGCGAAGTCGTTCCTTATCCGTGTTTGAGAATTGTTCTTTGAGCGTTGAAAATGCCAAGAAAGGTTTTTTGGGAAAGCGTTCAGCGATTTCGACCATGTTCTTCATGTCTCCGTCACTAAAATCGCTAAATCGTGTTGCTTGTCCGAGAACGATATCATAGGAAGTATCAGTAGACCCCATGACGATGTAGGCGTAGTCAATCTCACACCGTTTTCCAGTGTCGCTGGCTATGAAGTTCTGCGAGGTCAGGTAACGACCGCAATCTGCCTGGGTTAGGTGCTCGAAGCGCCAGAGAGAGAGGATTACTGCAACACTCCCTTGAGCTGAGTCAGGAATGCGAAAGAGGCCATCAGACTTGTACTGCCATTCATGGACAGATGCGAATGGCACTCTCTGTGAAGCAAAGCAATATCGGCAAGTGTACTCCTCGGTGAATTCGCTCACGTGATACCAGTCTTCTTTGAAGCACGTTTTGCATCGGAAGGATAATCCAGGTCGGAGTATTCGATTGTCAAGAAGAACATCGAAGATTGTTGTGAATCCCAGAGGACGTTTCTGACCATGCTTCAGTACTAGGTCTTCATATAATTCCGGCCGCCAGTTCTTACCGTGCTCGTCCGGAGTCGTGGACTTGACTATCTTGCACATATTGCCTTTTGTGAGTGTCGAGCCATCTCCGAGTTTGTCAAGGATCTCCCGTACTCCACGAATCTTGAAAACTCGGCATTTCCTGTGGAGAAGTCCCATTTTCTTTATTATTTGTTCGGCATATTGCCCTGGTTGACTTGGCTCCGCCCTGAGCCCGGCCTGTTTGAAAAGAGCTTGAAAGACGTCCTTCGTTGAGACTGGCATTGGGTTGATGGTTGATGGCGCCCACTTCTGCTGCATGACGACGCCACGGCGACCAAGACGGACCTCTCCTGGCTCCCCAAGCATTCCACGTCGAACGACTTCTTCAACCGCTGGCTCCTCAGGGAAGGAGAACATGTACTCCGGAGTATGGAATCCGCCGCTCATGGTTACTTCCACTGCCCATGAGTATTGCCTCTCTCTTATGTTGTCGCGAGTGAGGTACGGTGGAGGAATGAGCTTCACTGGTGTCATTTGTCCATCTTCAAGGATGGAGATCTCTTCGCCGTCTGATGCCTCAAGCTCTGCGACGCGGATATCATCGCTCTCATGGCCGAATCTTGGGGAATAGCTACTCCTGGTATACTGACCGATGTCGAGGGTATCGATCCAGTCGCACACTTCTTTGAACAATGCATCACTCAAGCCAGGGCTCTTTTGGAGATCTGCGTGATTCTCGACTTGATGGTTGATCGGGTACTGACCTTCTGTAGCAACCAGGCGGATTATGGACTCGAAGTTCTTACAGGCTTCAGCGGGTACGAAGACTACTGTGCGGCCTGTGGCGCGGATGTTCCAGAACTCAACAAGATCTTCTAGGCTTCGGTGGTCGCCAACGAAGATTATATGGCTGGAAAGTCCACCGGTCCCTCCGATAAGCTGCAATCCGTAGGCAGTGAAGTCAAGCGGAAGTAGTAGCGCGTCATGGTTGGGTGGCGGCATGAGTTCTGGAAGATCGACGTTTCGTGCACGGAGACCCCGCCGGAATATCTTCTCGAAGTCTACATCTTGCGCTGGAAGCCACTGGTATGAACCGTAGGCGAATGCTGCGAATTCTGGCCATCCTGGAGCTGCTTGAGGTTTGAGGACTGCAGCGCGACTTTGTTCCGCTGAATGCCGAAGTTCTTTTTCATAGACGTGACGAATGACTGGTATGATACTGAAGCCGATTCCTAGAATTCGTTGGTTTGTATAGTTGTCCATTTGGACAAGGATGTCTGGTCCTTCTATCCGGTGCTTGTACCGGTCGTCAAGTTCGGCCGGGAGATCCGCACCGGTGAGATTAATCAGAATATCAGGGTCAAATGCTTCAAGTGTTTCATTCCGGTTCTTGCTTGGCGTGAGAGGTACTATTGGATTGTAGATGCCGCCCCAGAGAGATGTGTTCAGTGATGCCGCTTGGAGTGCAGCGTCAAGATCGCCTTCGTTCACGATGAATGCGTATCTAGTTGGGCGTAGGCGTTGGCGGATGTGGATTGATTCCATTTGCGATCCTTACTCGATTTCGTTCGACAAGATCCAGTTCTATTTGTCGAACGCGGCCTTGAGTATAGCGTAGATTGCGAGTGCCACGCCAGCGCCAACAAGCAGGCCGACTACCACGTCTCCGATGTCTGGTTGGTTCTGCCTTGCCTTCGTGAACGACTGCAGCATCGCTGCTTGGTGAGGAGAAGGACTGAGCTGGCCTCGCTCCCACTTCGAGACGGTAAGGGGGTGTACTCCAAGGAGCTGGCCGAGCTGCGCCTGAGTCATTCCAAGGCTTTTACGCACAGCAGCTACGTCGCTGCCTGTCATGCTCCCCTACCCTTCCTGAGCAGCGTGAAAGCGCCGAAGGCTAGCAATGCAGCACTGGCCGCCTTTCCGAGGCTGGTCTCGAGGAAGAAGTGCAGCAACGAACTCACAATGTCCCTATCAGGATTGTACCTGTCACGGTGCAACACCAAGCTTCCGGAGCTGAACTCGTGGACGTGAAGCCTTCCGCCATCCATCAAGGGAAGAGCCCAGTCGCCAGACTGGCCAACACCCTCAGCAACTCCCAGGCGAACGAAACCCACTCGGCTCGGATGAGGCAGCCAAAGAGGCACGCTCACCCGTCCACCACTCACAAGCACGCTCCAGCTTCTACCCAGCCATCCGCTCCAGCCCAGCATAGCCGACACCTCCAAGAAGCCACAATGATAGCTCCTAAGGTAACACTTAGTCTTAGCCCAAGCTCATTTTTGTCAAGAAGAAATATTGAAGTATCGTCAACATATTGAATTGTATGCAAATTATGTATTGCCTGTCAAGTCCTCAATATCGCGTATCTTCACCAACACCTCTGATTTTCCTTCAGTCGGTCTTGAACTCTAACTGCCAGGCCGGAACTGGGTACCAGACATAGAAAGTCCGCAATAAAATGTGGTTCGGGCGCTTGACGCCACTGCCGGTGGTGGTTACGTTTCCCCGGTCGCACTAGAAGCAAGGATGTACCAGGCAAAAAGAAGACGGAGAAACAGGTAGTTCGCCTCTGCTGAAGAAATCATCTTCGACCCTACCCGTTACCCAACTCACCTGATACATACTTGAAGTAATTGGTGCCGCCTGCCGTTGGATGAAAACCCGACGGGCCAGGAGAAAGATATGGTCAGCTCGAGATGAGCAAGCCTGAAAAGCGCTGGTACGAAACCTTCTACACGTACATTTGGGTGTTCAACACCGGCCGCGGCCTCTCCATCCTCATCCGACTACCCAACAACATAGGCATACTTTACGACCTCGGCAACAGCAAAGAGTTCTCGCCATGCGACTTCATCGCCAAGCACATCGCGCCACACCTCACAAAATACAAGGCCGGCGAAACCTCCACGAGCATCGCACAATGCATCCTCTCCCACCCCCATGCCGACCACATCCGGGAAATCGACGCAATACACCTACAAACCGACAAGGACGGCCAAGAAACGACAAGTCCGGAATTGCGCCCTGCACTCCTGACTTGCCCAAACGACAAAGGCGACCAAGATAACGACCAGGATGACGACCAAAAGGTGGACTTCACAAGAATCAAGCGCGATGACAACGCCGAACTGATTGAAAAGTACAAATCTTCCTACTCGAAACGACAGCTACCGCTTCAGACAATAGAAAGTTGTGGGTCCAACGTTCCGAATGTTGAGTACGGAGTCTACTACCTCAAACCAGGCGAAGTCGCAACAGAGCACCCCAAGACCGACCAGGACTACACCAACGGACTCAGCATCCTCTTCTACCTTCGCCATGGCAACCAGTCCATCCTCATTCCGGGTGATGTTACCCCGGAAGTCATGTCGAGAATCCTTGAAGACGATGATGGCGTAGAGAAGCGCTACACATACTTCCGGAAAGTTCCAAGAGCCATCCTTGACGATTTTCACAAGACCACATCCACCCAACCCAGCCTTTCCGACCTACTGTCTGACCGCGGCCTGTCCATCCTGGTCGCACCACACCACGGACTCGAATCAGGCTTCTCCGAAAAGTTCTTCGAAACCATCTACGGGAACAAGACGCGGCTCAACGTCATCAGCGAGAAAAGGCATGAGAACGAGGACGCCGGCACTGTTGACCCTCGGTACCAGTCCTCCGACAACGCATCAGGCCTTAAGGTTAACATCGATGGTAAACAACAAGACTGCTTCTCAGTCACAACCAGAAACGGCCATCACATCCTCATCATATTCAAAGGCACAGACAACACACCCCACGTTTACCTACGTAAGAACCCTAAAGACCTCTTGGAGATAATCTGACTATGAACGTCTTTCACGTTACGCTCATATCGGGTAAAAGGGCCCTGACATGTTTATCAAGCCCTTATCGATTCCAATGCTTAGTCAACAAATAATCATTTCCGTTGATCTACCATCAAATATGGGGAACCTCTATGCATACTGAGGTCCACTTCATTTCAGTTGGATGCGGCAACATGACCCTGATACTCTTCCCAGATGGTGTCACGTGGCTCTACGACTGCAACATCACGAACGAAGAAGAGGACAACATTCTTTCCTACTTGCGGAGAGCCATGAATGGACGCAAGCATCTCGATCTTTTCATCTGTTCGCACCGTGACGCAGACCACATGCGAGGTATAGAGACACTGCACGATGCCTTCCCAATTGCTCTCATTGCAGATTCTGACGTGCCAGGTACCACTACTGACAGCCCTGAATACCTTGAGTATATGAAATTGCGTCGTGAGATAGGAAGCAAGGTCATCAAGTCCCGTACTATACAAGAAGTCGGTGGAGCAGTCGCGCGCTGGATGAACGCAGCTGACCAAGACTTTTCTGATGCCAATGACCAAAGCATTGTATTGAAGATTGAATACAAGAACAATAGCGTTCTTCTTCCTGGCGACACAAGCTTTAGACCCTGGAAAGATAAGATACTACCGTTTTACTCTGATGATAAGATATCCTCAGATATCCTTCTTGCATCACACCATGGCTCCTTGTCCTTCTTTAATGATCCCGCTGATGAGAAGAACTATTTCACGGATCACATCAGGAAGATTAAACCTGCAATGACAATCCTGTCGGTCGGGCCCAATGTGCATGATCTTCCAGATACAAAGGCCATTTCACTTTACGAGAAGTATAGTACAGGATCTAATAAAGGGAACAAGTTGCGACGCACAGACGAGCTCGGCAACATAAAGCTTGAACTGAAGGAGGATGATGGTTGGCTAATTTCCATAAATCAATAATGATAGCTCCAACTCCAATTGTTACTAATTGTTTATCTACCAATTCGAGTATTGGGACTTATCGGAGGCGTTAACTGAATGAGTTTCTTTGATGCTTATGAGATTCGGGCACGCATCGCACCAGCATTTATAGTAACTTCGCCATTCCTCCTGCTGCTTGGTGCTTTCGAACCTCAAATGCTATCCAGCCTCCTTGCATCATCAGCAGCTGTGCTGATCTTTTTAGTTATGCTATACGTCTTTTCCTTCGCTGTACGCCATGCTGGACGTAAACACGAAAAGAAGCTCTGGGATTCGTGGGGTGGCCCACCCTCTGCCGTTGTTCTTTCAGAATCCGACACAACATTCTCCCTGCAAACCAAACAGGACATTTGTGATGCACTTGCCTCTGCTATGGGTATTCAAGAAACACGGCAGCCAGGCTGGAGGCAAGATACCATTCGAGTTCAGCAAGTATTCGGCCAAGTAAGACAATACATCCGACAGCATAATCCGAAAGGCCTCTGGGACATCCACAACGCTGAGTATGGCTTCCTTCGAAACCTATACGGCAGCTGGCAACTATGGCTTGCCAACTCCGTACTCTCAACTGCACTTTGTGGAATACTCTGGTTCACACAAGGCGGAGAGCATCTACTCTGGCTCGCTATCGCAGGCCTTGCCTTTTCTGTTACTTCCGTCGCTGTACGCATTGCCGTCCTTCCAAAAGCAGTACGAACAGCAGCATTCCGGTACGCCGAGTCTGCATGGCTGTCCTTCCTCACTGCAACAAAAAGCCAGGAATCTACAACCAGAAGCTGATTGAAGGATACGCCTATGTCTTACAACGGATTAGAAATCGACATGCTTGGCGTTGGGGATGCATACTGCTGCCAAGTCTCCGAAGGCGGAGTTGCCACTGCAATTCCAGTCGAAAAGATATGAAACCCGTTCTCGTTCCATCTACAACAAGCACTATTGGAAAGATGGTTTGGTATGGAGCCTGAACTTGCTGCAATTGCAATAGGCGTTATTCTAGTTGCTGCAGTTGTTCTCGTATTCGTTAGATCCAAGTCCTTTCCGATGCGTCTAGCGATCTGGCTCTCTACCGGATTCTTTCTCAGTCAATGTATGCACGTCCTCATTTTTGTCTTTTATGATATGGCCAATTCAGGAGGAACTCCAAACACAGTACTCAATATCTTATACTTCTGGCATGTGCCTTGGTTCTACGTTCTGGTAGGTTCTTTACTTCTTTCTGTCTTCTTGGCTGTAGCTGTGCTGGCCTTGTCTCTTAAAGAGAATACCATTCACTTACGCTGGCTCCTGTTCTCTGTATGCCTGGCTGTTTTACTTTCCCAGTTTTCAGGCAGCAGTCTTCCCAAGTTGTTCGGTGAACTGTCTTTAAGCGCTTTTTTCATCCTAGGCATTTTCTCTTACAGGTATTTTCTCACGTATGCTCGAACGTCAGCACCAACGGTATCGCAAGTTCAGTCTGATGCACTCACAGTCTTCGGCATGCTCGTATCGCTCATATCTATCTGGGCACCATTTGTCCTTGGTTTCGCCGAATTCCTGTTCAACCAGTACTTTCAATCGGATAAGCTCATGCTTCAGTACCAACTTACGCGGTATGGTGCCTATGTTGCATGGGACCTAGTCGCGATTGGTCTCATCGGATGGCGTGCACTGGAATGCCTGATCAACGCACGTCGTGGCGTAGCACGAACCTGACAACTAAGCCATATTGAAGGCCTCAGGAGCTACCGCCGCCGAAAGTTCTCAGCCTGTTATTTCAACGATCGTAGCGTGGGTTTTCTACTTCGAACCACCATGCGCCATTCGAGTCCTTCGTTTTCTTCAGGCACTTGACTTCGTCTTCCTTCGCTCGATGGGCCTTCTTCATGTACTGGAGCATCTTGAGCCAAGCGCTCTGGTAATCTTCTGCCTCTATTTGTAGTATGATTGTCTTTTTGACGACCGGTTTGTCCACGACTCTACCTCGGCCGTCTATTTGGTCGCTGCACCTTTCGTTCCGCTGAGCATCATTTTTGACATGTGGTTACGCAGCTAAGTTCGATCTCGCACTCTCCGCCTATCCACTTGCCGCGTGTCCTCTCGTCGTTGGCCGGATAATTACCTGTGCAGCCGGTGAATGCACAGGTCGGCGGCAGGCCTTTCCAGACGTCTCTGTTTCCTTCTCGTGATTGTGTGAGGGGTATTATTGCGCAGTTCTTGGTTTCACAACCTTGAACTCCTGCGCAGGATGTTTCGTAGACTCCAGCTATCGACACCTTGGAACAGTCATGGTATGGCAGTCCGATGAAAACCACTTCTTGTCCATCGACATGTACTTTTTGTCGGCTCCTCTCTTCTTTGATACACATCTTTCCTTGTGCGCAGACCATTCCTTCGTTGCAGAGATTGCCCTCAGTTCGGCAGGCGTTGCAAAGGCTTCCCTTCAAACCATCAGGTACTGGATGTGCTGGTTTGCACAGAACAGGATGACAACATGCAAGGAGCACCAACGCGACACTGACTCCAATGAGAAGTAATGCGGTTTTCACCGCTCGTGTCGAAAACTTGTTCAAAGATTTCTGGGACCTCTGCATGATTGCTACCTCCCTTGGCTTACCGCTTAGAGTCACCAGTTCACTGTTACCATTCTATTAGTCTGTATAAGGAATAATTTTTCCTGTCAATATAAATATATATATGCCGTTATTCGCTCCTGCAACAATCTGTTACCTTTGACACAGGGTGGAATGCTGCAAGTTCTCGGTCACCCTGCGCGGCATGCTGCGCTACATGTACCATGCTGCCTCCGCTATCGGCCTGGCCCTGGCGCTCTGCTGCCTCGAGCGCCATCCGTGAGGTCCATTGCTCCGGGGTCAGTCCCTGGCGCCACACTGAGCCCTTCGGCTGGCTCAGCCATACGGAGCTGGCTGCGCTCCGCCAGTCCTCCGCTGGGAGCTCATTCATCTCGGTGTGATTGACCGCACCCCCCTGCCCGCCCTGCTCGCCTGTCTGGCTGGCCTCTCCATGCGGGCTGCCGAGAGGGTCGCGACCTGTTCTCACGGCCTGGGCCGAGCCCTCGCTCCCTCGACAGCTGCCGCTCGCGGCGCTGACGTTCTACTGGGCGAGCAGGCTCTCTGATTCCCATCGGCCCGGTCTACCGCCTGGCCTGCATTGGCACGTCGGTCCCGAAGCTGTTCGCTCTGTAGCTGTTCTGTGAGCTGACCTGCTGTCCAGCCCTCTATCAGTTGCCTTGATTGGTCGGTCGGATACATTATCGAAATGTATTTATAGTAGTTGTTGTTCCCACTTTTGCATAGAGGTATCGGAGGTTGATGTGTTCGTGAGTGAAGAAGATGGAGAGGGAGAGGGTATTGAATCTAAGGTCAGTACTGCTAGGAGTGTTGTTCATCATTCTTTGGTTTATTTGGTCGGTACAGATGATGAAATAGCTAGTGCAAGTCATTCCTCTAAACGTGTTTTAGCCGCATACTCTCTTGCTTTTGCTTGTCAGGCGGCGTCATATCCTTTTTTTCTCGTGATTGATAAGGCTATGAGTGTTGCGCAGGAAGACTACCATGGATATCCATTCTTAGCGTTCACTGGTGCAGTGTTTTTTATTGATGCCATTGTTCGTATTTATGGAGATGAGTTGTGCTCTGGTGGAATAGTCGGAAAGGCAAGAGATTTAGTGGGTTGTCTTGCTAGAACATTTTCGACCAAAGTTTGATCACCATAATTATGGTTAGCAGTAGGTACAGGATAAATACGAAGCCAATCAGTAATCTCAACTTGATGATGTCCCAAACGCTTTTTTGCTTCTCGGTAACGTCTTTTCTCCCTGAGAAGCCGAGGATTCTGTCAATGACGAGTAGGTTTTGTTCTGCGGCTTCGCTTGTCTTGCGATGCCTGAAGTAGTATGCTGTGCCTACACCATACAGTAAGAATCCAAGAAGTACACCATAGCAGGCTTGTTGAACATCTGTGGCGTCTTTAATAATATACCCAGTGACTCCGAAGCTGGCTGTGAAGAAGAATAGCGTGACGCCGCGGCGCCAATCTGTATAGTGCTTTTTTATCTGTAACAGGTCGTTCTTCTCATCCAAGATACTATTTCGTAGAGGGTCTCCTGTTGAATCGCACTCCAGTCTTTTAAGGGCATTCTTGTGTTTTTCTATCAGCAAGTTTTCTTCTTGTTGTCTCATCAGTTGCACCCGCTCTTCGGTGATTTCGTTCTTTGCTGCTTCCTTGGCCTCGTTATTCATGGTAGAAGGCCTCCTGTTTGTTCTTCTTGAGTTCGGGTGCTTCTTCAGGATCGATCTGTTCCGGCCTGTTCGTCAAGTCCTGGATGGAACAGGCCGGCGAGGCGCCCGGCAACGTGCCTAGCCTGAAGCTCTGCACCATAGGCCACGTCCTCCGAGGGCGTCCTGGCGGTTCGTTGGGCCCTTTGGTTGGTGTCGGCCGTTGTTGGCTTCAAGGCGTCGTTAATCGTTGTGAGCAAGCCCGGCCTTGACACCCGGCCTTGTTCAGCTTGCTTTCGCTGAGCCTCGGGGCGTATCCTCTTTCGTGCAGGCCGGATGGGACAGACGATGGTCAGACAGTTGTCGCGGGGTTGTGGCGTGTGTTTTCGGCTTGCGGTCGTGGAGTAAGAGCCTTTGAGCCAGCATGGCAGTCAGTCCTCTGGGGAAAGGCCGGCGCACAGCCAGGGCACGGCCTACGGACCAGGAGCCAATAGCGGGCAGGCCGAGGGTCCGCTGCAGCCAGCGCGTATCCTGTTGGTCGAGGACGACCCACTCGTTGGTTCTGAGGTTGCGAGGCGCCTCCAGAGGGATGCGGGATTCCAGGTGAGCCTTGAGCCTAGTGGGTTGAGGGCGATTGAGCGCGTTCTTACTGAGGTTCCTGACTTGGTTCTTCTTGATCTTGGTCTTCCAGATGTTGACGGACTCGTGGTTCTCAAGAAGGCAAAGCAGTTTTACAAGGGACCTGTTATCATTTTGAGTGCGAGGTCGAAGCTTGAGTGCCAGGTTCAGGGTCTCGACCTTGGCGCTGAGGACTACGTTACCAAGCCTTTCGAGATGCGCTACCTACTAGCGCTGGTCCGGCGAAAGCTCGAGACCTGGCATAGCCTGAGGCAGCAGCCGGCCGCATTCCTGCCGGCCATCGCTCCCGGGCCTTACGTTGTGGGCCCATTGGTGGTCGATCCCGTGAGCCGGCAAGCAACCCTGCGGGCCGAGCAGCTGAACCTGACCGAGACCGAGTTCGATCTCTTGGCCATCCTTGCACGCCAGCCCGGAGTGGTAATAAGCAAGGTGGAGCTTCTCGACATGCTCCGGGCTTGCGGCTGCGTGCTCAAGGCGAGGCCAGTAGACATGCTGGTCTCACGGCTCCGAACCAAGCTAGGGGACTCTGGTCGTAGGCAAGAATGGATCCGCACGACTTATGGTAAAGGAATCTGCCTTCGAACGCGGGTTGGGTAGCTCCCCCCCCGGCTGGGCGATTCACTTCTTCTGTGACAAATGTTTTCGAATTGTAGCGTCGTCGTGTTCCAGCTTGACTAACCCGTTGAGTCGCTGATGTACTCATTCCGAAGCTGAACGTTCAAGAACTCAAGGAGGTGGAAGGATGGTCCCAGAGCTAGCCTGGTACCCAGTAGCCCCAGATCTGACCCCGAACGGCGCGTTCGTTTCCCTTGCTGGCTTCCCAAATGCCGAGAAGCTCAAACCGGTCCCGCTGCGCGAGGACATGAAGCCTTTCAACAAGTGGCGGGACGAGGCCGACAACACCTCCATGCGTGTTGCTGCGAGCCTGGGTGTCGCGGGTTTCGGCAGCCTGGAGACCGACGTTGACCACCAACAGTACATTTTCAACTACGTGGCGTTCGAGGAGCACTCGCTGGCCGGAACTGAGGCCGAGCCTGTTGGCGGTCTCGTCTGGGGTACGAAATGGGGGGCGGGTCTTCGCGTCAAGCTTCGGATCCTCACGACTACCTCTCACGCGAGCTTAGGACTGCCGCAGATCGCCACCCAGATCGAGCTCGGTTCGTTGCAGGCTTCGTTCGAGGCTGAGACTTTCGGTATCCCGGACCCGCGGCTCGCGGCAGGTCTTCCTGGTCCGGGTCGTCTCGGCAAGGCCGCGCTCAAGGACCTCCTGAAGGTGGCGGATCGCATCAAGAAAGATGCTGACAATAACAATACAGGGGATTGGTCGGCGCTTCCTTTCCGCGTTCAGCTTCCCAGGAGTGCGTTCGAGGATCGTGTCTATGAGGCACTCTCGACTTCGTTCGCGGCTCACCAGATCAAGAGGGGTGTGAGTTACGCGAATGCTGTCGAAGCTGCTCGTAAGCGTCGCCATGGCTCCTGGCTTGCGGTGCACCAGCTCTACCAGCGGCTTGGCATCAAACTCGATGACAGCCCGGTGCCCGATGGGAAGCGTTCGTTTGCGGATCCTTACCTATAGGGAAAAGCCATGACCAGTAAAATCACTCGTGTTTATTGTCGGGAGAACCAGTTCTCCATTGCCGCCGCTCAAAAGCTCAAGATTCCAGGCGTTGCTGAGTACGTAGGGAAGGAGAATGCACTCGCTCTCACGCACGAGCTCGTTGTGGAGTGGGGGCAGCCCACCACGAAGCAAGTCCAGTGGGTTGGTCCCGACGGGCAAGCGCTCGGCGTTCAGCTTATACGCTGCGGTCGGCTGGCCTGGATCCGCCTTGTTGTGAATGTGTACTCGGATCAGCACTCGCTTAACGTTAACATTTACTCGGTGGCGCTCATGTCCTCTCTTGAATCTCTTCACGCGCAGCACTCGTTCGAGTACGTAGGACTGCCATCGAGCGTGACTGATGAGTTCCCCAAACCCAGCGATTGGGCGGAGTTCAACGAGCAGTCCTACGATGCCGCCTATGAGAAGATCCGTAAGGCTCAGGAGAAGTTCGCTGAAATACCTGCGACCTACGTGCCGAGTGAGACGCAGATGCCTCTTGGAGTGATTCCGTATCCGGAGTACCGTTTCGTGAGGTCTGCGAAGTACGCTATTGACGGCCTCTCCTTCTCCGCTGCCGGACGCGTTTTGTGGGATGTGAGGTATCAGGCCAAGAACAGGGATCTCGACCCCGATGTCTGCACCAGGGTATATGGACTCTTCGGAGTCACCAACGAGTACCTCCTCCCAGGAGGAGACACGAGCGACAAGGCCGACGACTGGAAGAACTGGATTGAAAACGGGGCCTGAACCTCCTTATGAGCCTTCGCTGCTGTCGCCGATTACCGGGCTTGCTTTTGGTAGGAATGCAATTGTTCTTGCTAGAATGAGAAGCCCGAAGAGATATCCAAGCACCACCTGAATGCATGAGATCAGTTGTCCCCATCCGGGTTCTGGTGTGATGGTTCCAAAGCTGACTGTCAATTGCGTGAGGACACTGAAACACAGTATGTCAGTGAAGCTGCTGACTTGCGCAAGACAACCGCCGACTGTTGCGTATACGATACTGAAGCACATCATCAGCTCGAAGTAGTTCACAATAGATAAAAGGATAGTTCTGAGAGCAGATGCTATATAGTGCTTATGGCCTTTTCTTCTGAAGCCGTCAAAGATTACCAGGTTCACGTTTGCTTGGATGATATCGTATATTCTGTATCCTGCAATAATTCCGAATACGATTGCAGCTACTTTCACTGCTAAGGGCCTTGCCGTGTTGTCGGCATAAGACCATCCTACCCAGACAAGTACTGCTAGCACTATTTCTAGGAGGATAAAGGCAGTTACATATAGGTCTTTCTTTCTGGAGCCCGGTTTGGTGATTTCTTCTTTTTCTTTGTCTGTTTTGGCTTCATCGAGCTTCTTCTGGATCGCTAGCCTATCTGAGAAGATCTCGGCAAGCGATAGTCGTCTGGCGTAGTAGAACAGTTGCTCGAGGAAGTACGGGATGATGCCGTATTCGCGAAGCTCTTTACTCGGATTGTTCATCATGTGTGGCTCCTCTTCATTCCCGGCATCTAAAACGTTGTAACCACCCGCTCACTCCATTATCAACTACAGGGCTGGTTCTTTTCCTATCATTCTTTCGTACTCTGGAAGGGCGATTCCAAAGATTTCGTTTGTTTTTTTGCTTCCTCTGCAGACCATTGAGACGATCTTGCCTGTTGGGTCGGCTATTGGTGCGCCGCTTGCACCTTTGTAGTATTTGTGTCCTTGGTGGGGGCGTGCGAGATGAAACTTGTAAAGGCCTGTTTTTTCGTCCTTGCCACGGTATTCCATTTCTGTTTCGTATGCTGATTTTCTTTCGAGTATTAGCGCCGTGGGATGTTCTTCGATTGTTGGCTGCGTCATTGCGTGGAATGAGTACGGCATGTTTTGGTCTGGTGCTTCATTCATCGGTCCTTTGTATAGTGGCAGCGTAAGCTTCATGCCTTGTAGCATGTCGTCCTTTTTTACTTGTTCACGGATCTTGTCGGTGTCGATTTCGGCCCAGGCGAAGTCTACTGCTTCAACCTTGCTGCTTGTTGTATTGATGCTTGCGAAGATGGACCAAGTTGATCGCAGTGGTATTTGTATGCCTGGGTGCTTGTGGTCTTTGAACACATCCCATTCGATATACCATTGGTCTTTGCAGATTGCGTGTGCCGCAGAAAGGACATAGTATTTCGTGTTACGCTCTATTAGGAATCCGCTTGCACATCTCTTCGGATATGGTTTTCCTTCTTTCATTGCTACGAGAGGCAGGGTATACTCCCTCAGAGTTTCCAGTAATGTTCTAATATTATCTAACGCAAGGTTTTTGAGTTCGTCAGGCAATTCCATCCCCCCATTCTGAAATGGGTTGGTTTACCTTAGCTCTTGGAGTACTTTGATGAGTTGTTCGGGTGTGATGTTTTCGATGCGGTAGCCTTTGGGTGTGACGAGTACTATGCCACCTGTGAGGGTTGTCTGCTTGCGGCTCTTAGTGCTGGTGGTTTGCTTCGGTGCTTTGCTCGAGGTCATGTTTTTCTTGGGTGGCCGGCCTCTTCTGGCTGGGGCTGTGTTGCAGGATTTCTTTTCCCACTTCAGTAGTGTGATGTAGGTTATGCCGACTTTCTTGGCGGCGTCTTGTGCGTTCATGCCTGCGTTGCGTAGCTTATGGTACTTCTTGATTAGGCTTTTCTGCTGCTCTGGTGAGTAGCGCTTTCCACGCTTTTCCTTCGCAGCCTTCTTGCCGCTCTTCACCCTCTTTTCCTTCTTCTTTGCTGGCTTCTTGGTGCTGGTATTGTCTTTCTTTCCCTGGCTTCTGTTGTGTTTGTTCTTCTTTGGGCGGCTTGGCCTGGAGGATTGCCTTGGAGCTGGCTTCACCGCTTCCGTCTTTGCTTCCGTCTTTGCTTCCGCCTTTGCTTCGGTCTTTGCTTCTGTTTTTATTTCTTCTTTTACTTCGTCTTGCATTGGTTTCTATCCTCCGTCCATGGCAATCATGCCGTAGGTACTGGCTGATATATTTCAGGGTTTGTTGGTTCTATTCCTCGATTGCTTCTCTGATTTCTGCGCGCCAATCTTCCGGAAGCTGGTTGAGGTTGGCCTTCACCAGTATGGCATCATTCCTGACGGACTGTATTAATCCGTTGATGAGCTTCTTTCTGTTGTTTGTCTTGTCTGCAATTGCTTGTAGGGAATGGAAGAAGTGTTTTGCGATGTAGTTTTGTGTGTACCAGTCTCGGTTTAGCATGGTAGTGATGTTGTCTACTAGTTTGTCACGATTTTCGAATACTGGTCCGAACACTGTTGCCCAACTACCCAGAACGCCTCCAGGTGTCATCCACATTCTGAATGCTGCAAAGAAGTCCTCACGGCCTTGCAGTATGTCGTGACTTATTAATTCTTCGAGGCGTAATCTTGAGACTGCTCTTAGCCTCTTCCATGCTTCAATTCCGAGTGCTCTGAGCATTATCATATGCGGGTGCCAATTCCCGTTTGGTGTTTCTCTGTCGAGATGTCCTGATATGGTGTTTAGGATGTCGTCTTGGTCGTTCTTGCTGATTCGTTTCCAGATTTTTATTAAGAATTGCGAGTGTTCGTTCCTTGTTACCGAAGTTTCAATTATTTGCGCTAGTAGTGGTTTGATAGCCTCTGTTGTTGTTTCGTCGTTAAGGGCGGTTGCATATGATTCGGAGTCACTAAATATTGGTTCTTTGTATCTGAGAAGTACATTCGTGACGATTGTGTCGATATTCGTTGTCTTTGTCGCTTCAAGGGTCTTTGTGAATGCTTCGCGTAGTTCTGTTATTGTGTTTAGTTCTTTTGTTGCTGATCCGAATTTGGAGACTTCATTTAGGTCTACTTGTGAGTGGCGTAGTATATCGTAAAGGAGCATCTTGGCGTCTCGAATATCTCGTGTGATTTTAGCTTCTCGTGATTCTGTTGTGAGAATGGCGAGACTTTTTTTGTATAGAATATCGATTATTTTTACGTAGCTCTCTGATACTAGTACGTTTTCTGTGTGCAGATCGCTATGTACTAGGCCTTGGCTGTGTATGTGGGCTAGGCCGTCTAGGATTGATTCGCCTATTGTTTTGGATTCTTCTCTTGAGAATTTTTTACCTGTTAGTCTTTTTCCAAGGGTTGGAGCATCGAGCAGTTCCATCACGATTCCTGGAGTTATTTCTCCAGTTTCTGGGTCTTGTACTTGTTCAATGCTTAGGACTCTTACCACGTTTTTGTGTTCTGCTCTGGCTAGTGCTTTTGCGTGGTCTAGGGCGTTTGATTCTTCTTCTGCGGACTTTCGGATTATTTTTACCGCAACCCAGGTATCTAGTTCTGTTTTTGCACGGTAGACATTACCGTAGGCGCCGCTATCGATTTTCTTTTCGATTTCTATTTTCATGGGTGCTCCTCTTTCTACCGTGCTGTACTGTGCTGCTATTCGACGCAAGAGTATATCAGACCACATGTACGTGTCAACGACTGTCTTTGCTGTCTTTGGTATGGGACTGGGTGAGCTGTGGCCTTTTTTCACGCCTAAAGCCTTATCGTCCCATCTGCTCTTCGCAGATTGGTATCGTAAGGCTTTCCCCCCTTTCCGCACTGCTCGCAATTGCTCGCATTGTGGGGGTCGGCTAAGGCCCCACAACCAACTAGTCGAGCGGGCGCGTCGTCGTGCTTGTTCGGTGATTGCCATGTTTTTCTTCGCTCGCCGTCCTCTCGCTGTCCTCTCGCCGTTTCTTGCAGTCCTTTTTTCTGGTTCTTTTTTTGTGGCTTTGCGGCTCTCACATGCGTTGCTTGTTGAGAGCCGCTCGCCCGGCAAGGGCGTGGGCTCGGGAGGTGCGTAAGATGGAGCATGAAGCGAAACAACTTGTTGTCGACCAGGCTGAGTATCAGGCTGGGGATCCTTGGGTGGATTTGCTTGAGGATGATTTGGCTGATTGCCGAAGGCGTGGTGGAGGTGGTGGGAGTGGAGGTCCTCCCATCGTGAGTTTTAGGGTGTATTGCATTGTTGAGTACGTTCGTCTTCGTGGTGTGGATTTTGATTATCAGGATGTGCTCGAGCATGGGGTTGTTGGGATTCTTACCGAGTACGGCATTGTTTGTCTTTTGTCTGAGGGGGAGCGGGTGTTGCTCATGGATTCGTTGGTTGAGCTTGGTATGCAGCGTCAGACTTTGGAGCTTCTGAGGGTTGCTGGGCTGGATGACCCTGCTCTCTCGCAGGTCAAGTCTGGGAGGTCTGGGAGGTTCTCTTTGCGTGACGAGGCTGCTTTCAGGAGGGTTTTCTTGGCGGGGCTTCGTAGGAAGCATCATGTGCATCAGGGTTTTGGTTCTTGGAGGTGTTGAGGGATGGTTTCGAAGAATGGGCTGTCGGGTTCTGGTGTGTTGACGGGTAGGCAGCACAGCTGCATCAGGGTTCTATGCCAAAGGTTGGGTAAGCCTGTGCCTGTTGGTGTTGGCTTCTGGACGATGCAGAAGGCCAGTGAGTGCATCACGGAGCTCACTGGTCAGCTCAGGCAGGTCTCCAGGCATTCTGCCGGGCATGTTGCCGGGCTGGTTGCCGTTGGGGCTGGCGGGTGTTCTCGTGGTGCTACGGGGCAGGCTCGTCTGGTTGAGGCGTCAACTGGCTTTCCTGGTGGCTGTGGATGTGTCGTGTTGTCTTCTGGTGTGGCTTCGTCTGGTCGTGATGCGCGGTTCTGGCTTGGCTTGGCTGCGAAGCTTGTTCATCAGCGGTGGGCTTTGGTTGGGAAGAGGCCTGTATTGGGTGCTTGTGACGAGTTCAAGAAGGAGGTTGTCGAGCTCTACGAACTGCTTTGCGATGTTGAGAGGCGGGTGGCATCGATTTCTTCGGTGCCTTTTTCTACTGCGCTTGGTTCTTCAGCTTGTTCTTCTGTTGTGGCTTGTGGTGCTGTCGGTCGTGTGGCGCATACTTGAGCTGTTTATCTTAGAGCGTCTTTTGTCCAAATTGGCCTCTTCTTCTTTTCTGCTTTGTTCCATTCCGCTGTGCACGCTGTTGCGGGGACTGAAATGCTAGTTCTGGGCTTTCTGAAGCCCAGAAGGTTCGATTGGCCGCCCCTTCGGCCTCGCAAGGCCTACGGGGCGGCACTCCCAGCGGCACTCCCAGCCCATTCGATGTCTCATTCTCTGTTTCTTGTTCACATAGATGTTCATTACTGCCGAATCAAGAGACAAGAATGCCGCGCCGATTCTTCTCTATTATGTCGGTTTACCAGATAGTTATCGTCTGTGTTTGTTTCTGGTGTTTAGTTCATCGCTTCTGGAGCAGTTTTTCTTTTCTGCTTTCGGCTTTCTCAAGTTCGCTATGTGCCGCCTTTGCTATCAGACCGACGCTTTTTATTCTTTCGCTAAGTGCTATGAGCTTCTCTATTAGTAGTGAGTTGCGGACAACATCTGCAGGAGCCATTTCTTCACGTATGCTATTGTCTCTCGGATTCTGTCGTGGTTCACACCACCAATCATGCCTTCCCCGTCCCTCGAATTCCAGAAGTGCTGCACCTGGCGCTTCAAGTACTTTCTCCGTCGTTGATAATACCTCTGTTTGTGTTTGCAACTTCTTCGCATATTCACACTGTAAAGCCGCCATATCAACAATCATACTGCTATCGTGCCTAAGGATTTCTGTCAGCTCTCTGCGTTCTTCTTGATTCTTGAGAATCCTGCTGATTGTATTCTCGACCATCTTCTTTCATGCTGCTTTGTTTACTACTTGTGTTTCGTCTCTTGCTGTTGCGTGCTCTTTCCTGAGGATCCTTTCTAGAAGTTTTTCTAGGTGCTTCATCTGCTGTGCTTCCTTTTGAATGTTCTCTAGGCTCTCGATGGCTTTTTCTACTACGGTAAGCGCCCTTCCAGGCTCTCTGCTGTCCAAAAAAGTGATTGCGAGTTCCAGGTAGCTTCTCACGTAGGCAGCGGACTTCTCCAGAAGCTCTTCGTATTGCTCTATTCGCTTCTCTGCCTGGATGCTATTCAGTTCTGCGTGGATTTCATCGTGTAGATTCTGCTTCTGTTGTTCTAGCCATACTCCGCTCAGTTGTTCTTTCATCCGGTGGTAGACCTCTACATCGAGGCTTAGTAGTCGTTCTGTTAGTTGTCTCAGCATTTTGGCTTGAGCTGTCATTTCTTCGTCCTGGAATTCCATCTTTCGTATCAGTGTGATGGTTCCTTTCTCGTCTTTGCGCTCTTTGATTCTGGTTTTCACCTCTTGAAGCCCCTGGATCATTCTTTTTGCATTCTTTTTTTCCGTCTTTATTCCTGCCTTGAGGTTTTTTGCAGCGTGCATTTCCTCTTCTACGCTTTCTTCTGTTCTTCCTACAAAACGGACACCAGTTTCTCCAGTTGGTCTACGCACTGTTCCTGCTACCCATAAACCCCCGACAATTGCACTCTTCAGGAAGCTGCCCGCGGTTATCAGGATGCATGCGAATAGTACGATGCTTAGCCATGGTGCCTTTTCGACTATCCAGTCGTACAGGCTAGGGCTAATGGCCTGAAATGAGAAGAATACCAAGAGGAAGCTTATACCTGCTGAGGTTGTTGTGTGGACGTTCATCCTTTTCAATGTAAGGAATACGACCAGGCCAACACCACTGATGGTTAGGACTGCTGCCAGGGGTCCGAAGCTTCGTAGGTTGAAACCCATCGTCTTTTCCATCAGTACCAGGCCAGCAGCGAGCATGATTCCAATAGCTGTTGCGACCATCCTTCCATGCCTTCCGGTCAAGTGTTTACCGATAGTCAGGATTGCTAGCGGAATGAACAAAAAGAGGTACAACGCGAAATCTATCAATGTTGAGTAGTCGTCATAGAATAGGTCAACATTGATGTTTTTCAATGAATTAGCAATGTCCTGCAACTCCAAAGCATAGGCGTTTGCAATCAGCATTGGTAGTAGCAGGACTGTTGCAAGTACAACACATGTTGTTCTTCTCATCTTCCGGGCGTCACTTACTTCGTGATGTAATCGAATGCTTTTCTAGCGAGCCAGGCCAGTGTCGGCAGGTCTCCAGGAGTGTAGTGATTCGTGCTCACCCACTTATCATCCTTGCCTTTGTATGCCTTCTCGAATACGATAAGGAATGCTTTGCCTTCGTTCTTTGCTTTCCAGATTGTTGCTGACACCTGTCCGGCCTTGAATTTCTTCACTGGAAGGTTCTTCTTTGGTTCTTCATCCAACTTTCATCACCTCATTCATTGTTACAAGAAAGTGACTCTGCTCGTTCTTTATCTCGATCTTCGGGTGTATCTTGAACAGCACCTCGTTTGTTTTGCACGTGCGTGGGTTACGCATTGGTGAGATTGCAACGAGGTATATTCCTTCGAAGTACTTGCTGATAAGTGAGTTCCAGAGGTTTATCTCTCGCTTGACGACCTTTCTCCAACTTTTAGAATACACGATGCGCTTCAGTTCCGACTGGAACGCGCTTCTCTCCGGCCTGTTCAACAGTGCTTCGATGCACTTGTTGAATGTCCTGTATCTCTTTGGGATTATTGCCACCAGCATACGCGAAGAGCACTGCTTCGGTGGTATAAGAAAAAGAGGACACCAATGGTGTACGGTAACCAACACTCAAGTTTCTGGCTTCTGTTCTACTTCTGTCTCTACAAGATACTTCCATCTATTGAGATAGTCTATCCTACATGTGTTGCATGGCTTCCTACAGTCTCTCTTTCAGCATTGTGCTTTGTCTTCCTGGAAATGTTAGTTAGTCATTTCTGGGTGACATTCATGCTACCGCCCCTAGCAGTGCTTCATCACCAGTTTTCTTATTGTGTTCTTTCTTGTTAAGCTTTCCTATAAACTGCTTTAATACGTTTAGGAATTCTGGATCCTGTGTTAGCCTGTCGAGCACTTCCGAGGCCTTGTTCTTCTCATGGTTGTACTTCAGAATGGCCTCATGGGTCAGCGGACGTCCGCAGGTCCTGCAGAAGTTGGCTTCAGGCCCGTTCTCCACATGACAAGTCGCGCAGAGCTGTGCCTTCAACTTCGGATGGGTCTGCTCAGCATCCGCAATACCATAGGCCTTGAGCACATACCGGTTTGCCTGCCTTGAAGTAAGATGGCTATACGTGCTCATCATATCACTATCTTTCTGCCAGCCCAAATACTCCTTAATGATCGGCTCAGGCCAACCCTGCTCCGCCAGCAACGTAGCCCTGCTATGACGGAAGATGTGAGGATTGTACTTCTTATGACCGAGACCAGCCTTCAGAACAAGTCTTTTCAGTACTGCCAGGATACCGTTGTAAGCAAGTGGCCTAGTCCCATCTGCCTGCGCAAACAGGGGAGCGTTCGGATTAGTCCTCTGCGGGTGCATGTTCAGCCAGCCCGCAAGGCTCGGACCCGAGTAGATCACGCGGTCATCCCTCTCCCCAGTCTTACCTCTCAAGTGGAGAAGGAAACCGAACTCGTCCTGGTACACATCGCAAATACGCAAACCACCAAGCTCACCCACCCTCGCCCCAGTCTCTGTAAGCACCGAAATCAATGCGCGGTCTCGAGCATGCTCAGCAACCGCTAGAAGCCTCTTCATCTCCTCTTCAGTCCAGCAATCACTAAACTGGACACAATGCTGGTCAGAACGCTTCATACCCCTCTTTATCCACCGTACCTCCTCAGGGAATTCGTCAACAGACAGGTAATCGTCTCCGTACTGCATCCACTTGTAGAACCTCTTGAAGGTCACTCGCATCTTTGTTCGCGTCCAAGCAGTGTAACGCTCTTCCAGCGTACCAACCATCTGCTTGAAGTCATCCTTTGTCGCCTTATCAAAATCCTTACCAAGAATACGCGCCAACGAAAGAAGCCAGGTCAGAACTGCAATACGCGTCGCCGGCTTAATGCCCTCCAGCGACCTCGTCCTGTCATAGCCAAGAATCAAGTCAGCGTTACGCTGCGAGATCGGCGCACACTTCGAAGCCAGCTTCGACACACCAAGATTCCGAATAAGCTCCTGCCGCGCTTTCAAAGCCTCAACAAACCCATGGATATCAATCCCATCAACCATAAGCCCGCACCTCCCTATACCTGAACAACACCCCCCTCCAACAGTATAAGAAGATGCGGGGACTACTCACAACCAGCTAATGCTCCCGCCGGGAGTGTTTGTCACTTGTGAGTGGTCTCAGGCATCTTCCGTCGGTAGGACGTGCCCATCATTCAACAAAATATATTGGGCTGGTATTTATTCTTTTCTGTTTCCAGTTGCTTGTGTCTTGCCGTCCAGCTCTTTTTGAATCTCAAGAATAGTTCTGCACCATCGGGGAAGACGGTCCTGGATCTCGACGAAGAGGTCTTTCAGATTGTTTTGCCCATTTCTTGTTCGTTCTTGTTGCTGATCGGTCATGGAAGGATGTTGGACGTGTCGATTATTATATAGATGGGTACTGTTGGTGCTCTTCAGGTGGATTCATTCAGGTGGATTCGATGTGCGCTTTCTGCTGATGGAGAAGTCTCCTCACGTCGTCAACTATCAACCTATCGTCGTTGAGGTTTGTAGTATCTTGCATTATTCTTTCCGCAACGTCTCTTGTAATGCATGCCATGACGACGGTGGTGATGTCTTTGTTTGCTAGGCATGCTTGGGCGTTTGCGATGTGATTGCTTTTTCCGGTTTCTATTTCTATGGCTATGCGCTCTTTTCCTCTTGTAGCAAGGAGGTCGACCGTGTGGCCTCTGATGTTCTTTTCTCGTTCGACCTTGTAGCCCTGGGCCTGGTAGTGCATGGAGAGCTGTTCTGTCCAGTACTGGTGCTCAAGCCCACCAGTCCGTGTCGACGGGATCTTGTGGCCGAGGGATTTCAAGCGATCGATTCCTGCTGGCGTGATTTCGAAAAGACGCAACCACGCTCCGTTACCCGCGAACGTCACTGGCGTGATGAAGCCTGCTCTGATGAGCTTGTCCTTGTAGTGGTTCCCACCCCTGGCCGAGAGGCCAAGACGCTTGTACCTCACAGTAACGCAATCAGAAGGGTGATCGGCAATGTCCACCAGGAGAGCCACCTCTTTCCCAGGTTCCCCAATCTTGGCCGCATTGTACTTCGGGTTTTCCACCTTTGGCTGTTGTTCCGGTCTGCTTGTTTCGTTTTGGCCTTCCGCCTTGCTGGGCTTGTTCATCTGTGGTGAAACACGGCCGGCTACTGAGATACTGGCGGTGCGTGTTGCGGAAGGTTCTGGAATCCCGGGAACACCGCTGGTAGCAGGGGCTTCCTTGTAGTGCAGCATCCTCAAGCCCTCAGTTGGCAGCAGAGGGATTCTTAGTTGGAATGGCTTGTTGTACCTGTCCTGAAGCTTCACCACGGCCTCCCCGACGCCCAAGGAACCCAGGATGTCCTTCTGGTCCGCGTCCAGAAGCATTGCCTGCGATAGTGCATTCACGTCCTGCCCGGTCTTCACGTTCAACGCGATCGTGCAGAAGGTGTTCGCCAGGGCGACCCTGCTGATGAGGCTTGGCATCTGGTCGACTATAACGATGCCAATTCCGAGGCTTCTCATTTCTCTAAGGCAATTTTCTATGAGCGTTTCCTCGTCGCTATCCTTATAGCGGAGCAGGTGGTGAGCTTCCTCAACCACGATGACTTGCTCGACTTTATTAGCGGGTGGGTTCTGGAGCTTGTAGTGGTGCAGCCAAAGCAGCAGCACTTCTATGAGGAAGGTCTTGTCAGCATTGCTAAGTTGGTCAAGCTCGAGGATGACGTTTTTCTTAAGCAAGTCTTGGATGCTTTGCTGCTCTTGGCTGTTGACGGTGTCGTTCATCCCGCCGAAGCAGATGCTGTTAATCGTGCGCATGGCGCTCTGCATCCACATCGCCTCCCTGCCTGAGTACCTCTTGGTCTCAAGTTGCTGCTTTACGTCCTGGAAGGTGGGGTAGTCTTGGCTTCCTTGATAGATTCCTCTGTCCCGGTAGCACTGGTCTATTGCTTTCAAGAAGATGCTCTCGAACCCAGGCCCGCCCATGTATGCGTGCGTCAGGATCTCGCACAATTGCTTTGCCCATTCTTCGGGGCTGGTGTTCGGCGGTGGTATTAGGGGATTCACGCGCAAGCAATTGACATTCCGCCTACCAACAGGTAGGACGAGAATGTCCTCGTTGCGAATCCCAATACCAGCAAACACCGTCTCGTAGTCGAGCTGGGAGTAGTCCTTCTTCCAGTCAAATACCCAGAACGGCAACTTCCTCTTCAAGAATGCTTTCAGCAGGTTCCTGACGGTGTTGGTTTTTCCGCTTCCAGTTCTTCCGAAGACTGCGACGTGCTGAGATAGCTCGCCCTCCCTGAGCGAGAAGTCGTGAAGCTCCCGGTCACTGTAAACAACGCGGCCCACTGGAACCTCGCCAATGCACACGCTTTGGGTGGGTGGGGCCAGTAGTACTGGTGGTTTGGTGGGTGTTGGGTTGAAGTGTTTCAGGTACAGCAGTTTGATTGCTTGTTCGAGTTCTTCTTTCTCGTCCTTGTCTGCCAGCATCCAGGCTACGTAAAGCTTCTTGGCCTTCTGGCCCAGTACTGGTTCTAGCTTTTCGAGCATTTCTTCCGGCTTCATTTTAGGAGTGTTTCTTTGTCTTGTAATGATAGGTACTGCAGGGTTGTGTCTAGGAATTCTCTTCGGAGCATTGCGGTATCTCGCAGGCATTCTGTACGCTGCTGCCTTGCCTCCCTATAAAGCGGAAGCTTGTACTTCAGCACAATACGGTTCTGAGCCTCTGAAGAGCAGTCAGGAAGGTTTGACGCGATCGTGCTACACTTGCACAGGTCGAGATCAATCATCGCCAAGTTATGCTCCAGATTCACCTGGGTCTCGCCAATCTGTTCTTTGAGAAGGTCCAGCTTTCTTTTCAACGTAGTTCTTCGCATTCCGAACACATCATCAAGCAAGGAATCGGCTGGCTCGACGATGTATTTCTCGTTTCTTGGTACATACTTCTCTGCATATTCCATGTTCATCACAAGATGGTAGTAACGCCGCCGGTTTTAATACTAGCGGGTACAAATAGCGCCCTGCTATCAGCTCCCTCTGTTCCGCCACTCGAACTTTACGTCTCATAATTCAACACGACACTCACCACCAGATTACAGCAGGGGGTCTTTCCCCGCCGTCTTCCTCGGAATCCGGGAGCCGTCGATGGTCCCATTCTGCCTGCAAACCAATCTGGTCTTTCTTGTTGTGGGTTCTGGTGGTGTGCGAATGTATAAAAGCTGCCCTCTCAATTATACAGATATAACTTACCTAGACCTTTAGGGACCGAGTTTCGCTGCGAACTTGGTTCTTTGCCCGGCCGTATAACGGCGGAATCCGCGGCAGCCAACGCGGAAAACCAGCAGCACATTCCTAATAGAGATTTAGCTCTAGCTCTGCAGGCAACACAGTCCGTTCTTCTCAACGCGTCCAGTCCGGATGAAAGTCCGTAACGTCAACAGGAAAGGAGGAAGTCTATCCAGAAGAATACCCTTGATAGTCGGCTATCTATGAATCATTCCATGAAAGGAAGGTGCGATCATGGCCAGCGGAAGAAGCTTCGCAGTCTACACAGTACTCAAGAGAGATGAAGGCAAGGACTTCTGGCAGCGCATCGGTGTTGCTTTCATCAACAGGGATGGGAGCATGAACGTCATCCTCAACGCCCTACCCACTAACGGGAGGCTTCACATCAGAGAACCCGAACCACAGGAAGAACCAGCAAACACCAACTGACCTCGCACATGGGAAGAGGAGGTGTGCCATGCTGTCAAGCATTCTCAGTTATCCAGAGCGCGGCCCCTGGGGCGACGCATCCTACCCGGGTAACTGCTCAGGCCACATCATCAAGCGCCTGCTCGAATACTACGAGCCGCGAATCTTCGTTGACCCGGCCGAGGGCTCAGGAACATCACGGGATGTCGCTAAGGAACTTGGCCTGACGTACTTCGGCTTTGACCTCCGTTCGGGATTCGATGTCCTCACACAGCCCCTCGACGCGGTACTGTGTGAGCGGGCGGACCTCGTCTTCTTCCACCCGCCTTACCACAACATTGTCAGGTACAGCAGCCAGGTCTGGGGCAAAGAGCCGCACCCGCAGGATCTTAGCCAGTGCCCGACGTTCGAGGACTACCTCTTCAAGCTGAAGCTGGCATGCATCAACATCTGGAGCGCTATCAGACAAGGAGGACGCCTGGCAGTCCTCATAGGAGACACGCGGCGCAACGGCACCTACTACTCACCCCAGGCGCAAGTCCAGCAGTTCCACCTTGGACAGCTCGAAGCTATCCTCATCAAGGCGCAGCACCACACCCGTTCAGCCAACAAGAAGTATTACGGCAGGTTCATTCCGATTGCCCACGAGTACCTCCTAGTCTTCCGGAAGAAGTGACTTCCCTCCCGCTGAACCTCGCATCCCAACCGTGTACCAGTGATGTTGGTGTTCTCACCGGCAGCAAGCTCCGATAACGATTTACTTTTCTGGAGGTTATGTCATGAACTTTCATGAGCTTCAGGAATCCCAGCACAATGTCGGTCTTCATGGAGGGAGTCACCTCGGCACTCTGCTGTGGTGGAGCCTGAACAACAGTCGAATCCACCACGCGGCACTCGAGGACCTTGCCCGGAAGTACGGACTGGACTCCAGGTACCTTCCGAGCCCGGTCAAGCCCGTCGGCGCTTTCAGGAGGGCTTGGCGGCACGCCAGCACAAGGCTCGAGCCCGGGTTCATGCTCCGGCAGATCGCCGACACCAACGACTCCATCGTGGTTGGCCTGGTCGAGGAACGAGCAGACAACGCAGTGCTCGACCTCAACTACACCACCCAGGCAAGGATCTCGTTCGACAAAGTCTCAGGCACTTTGAAGTGTGACTGCCAGCACGTTACTTTCTCGAAGGTCTTGGAACTCTACCAGCACCACTTGGCACACACGACTCAGGACGTCAGGTTCATCCTGTCAGCATTCGTCAGGGAGAGTGGCGTGTCGCTGCGGCAGCATGGTGGGACTTACTTCATTCCGTCAAAATGCCGGGCGACACTCGATGCTGTCAGCTGTGTTGTCTCGGAGTGCGGCCAGAACGTAGTGTACCAACTCCCCATCTTCGATTCGCCGCAGGTCAAGAGCACACTCACCAACGTCACACTGGACTCCTTGGACAACGAGATCCTCGCGCTCAGGGCGGAGCTTGAGGGCTTCGACGACAAGACTCGCGACTCAACGATGGAGAAGCGCCTCTCCAGGTTCGACGAGCTAAGAAGCAGGGTGGCTTTGTTCTCTGGAGTTCTGTCCTTCAGTGCTGATGACCTCAACACCAAGATCGACACGGTACAGAAAGGCCTGCGCGCCAAGCTCGGACTGCCCGCGGTCAGCGAAGCGCCGCCCGCTGCCGCCGAGAGAATGGATGTCCTTCCGTGCTCTCCGGACGCAGTTCAACTCGAATTAACAGACGACGTTGCAGGCTTCTGACCCGACCGAAGCAAAAGCTCAAACTTGGGATGCACCAACCACCCATCTCGTTTTGGGTGGTTGGTGCTTTTCCCTCTTTCCTTCCAACCGTGTCCCTTGGAGGTACTGCTATGACTGCTGAAGATGATTCGGAAGATGCTGGTGAAGTCATTTCCGTCTACACGACCGAGCAGGCAATTGAGGACGGTGTCCTCGTCGTGCTCGGCAGCATTGGAGGCGTTCCGGTGCTTGCGACGACGAACTGCTTCTTCAAGGCAGGGCTCGACAACCCCCTGCAGCGTCATGGCGTGGTGCTTGAGGCAGTGAGCGCTCTCAACAAGTCCGACCCGGAGGATGATGGTTTCAGGAAGCTCCGAGTGCTCCACAAGGGCAAAGCGGTCGACTACGAATGCCTGTGGGTCATCCACGACTCCCAAGGCATCACCATCATGCTTCCTGAAGACTACTAAACGCTCTTCCCTCCCAATAGGAATTCCAGGAGAATGGCCATGAACACAGAAACAGCAGTGCTCAATCACAGACAGGCTCTGAACGCAGTAAGGTCCGAGCTGAAGACACGATTCTTGGAGCGTGACGAAATCATCGACGCGCTAATCATCGCGCTTCTTTCCAAGCAGCACATCCTCCTGCTCGGACCTCCTGGCACAGCAAAGTCAGCACTCGTCGAAGAAGTCTGCAAGAGCATCAGCGGAGCCAGCCTTTTTCAGTGGCTCCTGACCAAGTTCAGCACTCCAGAAGAGATCTTCGGACCGATCAGCCTGGCTGCGTTGCAGCAGGACAAGTTCTCGAGAATCACCACGAGCAAGCTTCCGCAGGCGCACGTGGCGTTCTGCGACGAGATCTTCAAGGCCAACAGCGCCATCCTGAACGCCATGCTCACGCTCATCAACGAACGCCTGTTCTACAACAACGGCCAGGCCGAAACCTGCCCGCTCGTGACGATGGTGGGCGCGAGCAACGAACTCCCTGAGGGCGCGGAACTCGAGGCGTTGTTTGACAGGTTCCTTCTGCGATTCTGGATCCATTACCTCGGCGACGCGCATGACGTGCGGTCACTCCTCACCAACAACCCGCCGGTACGCACGGCGACACTCACCTTGGAACAGCTCGCGGCGTGCCAGGCTGGAGCATCACTCGTAGGCGTGCCGGACTTCGTCATCGACGCCGTCATCGGCATCAAGAACAAGGCGGAGCAGTCGGGCTTTGTCGCGAGCGACAGGCGTTGGAAGCAGACCATCACAGCCCTGAAGGCTGCTGCGTACCTTGCCGGCCAGTCAGAAGTCGGCGAAGACCAGCTTGAAATCCTTCCGGACATGCTCTGGCGCGAGCCGAAAGACAGGCCCGCAGTTGCCTCGATCGTCAGCAGCGTGGGAAACCCGGTCAACATTAAGGCTTCCGAAATCCTGGACGCCGCGAAAGAAGCCCTACAGAACCTTGGCACGCCCGCCAGGGACGCTTCGGAGAAGGCAGAGTGGCTCAAGCAGGCAAGCCTGGCTGAAAGCAGGCTTTCCACGATGGAAGCAGAACTCTCAACGTTGGTTTCTCAGCACCCGCCTGCGAGGACCAAGAGGGCTGGTGAAGTCCTCTCGCAGGTGCAGAGGATGAAGCAGGACATCACACGGCGTGTAGCAGCCCTCTACAACCTCTAGCCTCCTGGGAAGGAGAAGGTCATGGGGGTAATGGACACTCCAGATGCGGTGTACCAGACTGACCGTTGGTCACGGTACCTCTGGCATCAGCACATCGACAACAACCAGACGCTTCAGGGCATCCTCGGAAGCGGCAGTGAGAAGGTGCTTGGCTTCCCAAGCTTCTCCAGGGAAGTGTTTCACAGACTCTACTCACACACTCCTGATCTCCTGAAGTCTGTGAAGCCGGAGCATGCCTGGGCGCTCAAGGCCCACCAGGAGCTCGGCGAGCTTCCAGCTTTCAAGCACCTCGCAAGCCGGTGCACTGGTGACAAGTTCCTTTCAGGAATCGCTGCCACGACATTCACGGAGCGCGCACTCGAAGGCCTACCCCGCCCTCCCAAGCCTTTGGAGGACCCGGAGCTGCTGAGGCAGCAGGTTCGCGGACTTCTTGACCTGGCCAGGCAGCTCAACAAGGATGGAGACACCAAGCAGGCCCAGAAGGTCGAGAAGCTTGTTGAGAAAGTACGCGACCAGGGACGGAAGGCAGTCCGCGCTAGTGAAGAATACGCGTCAGGCATCGACCCTTCAGACTTGCGGAACAACCTCAGGGCAGCAATCAGGCATGCTGAGAATAGCGTCGATGAGTTCGTAGAGCAGTGGAGCGCATTCTCCGAGTGGGGTAGCGGTTGCGGAGGCGATTCCAGGTCAGGAGGCGAGGTGAAAGCGGAACTCGCCCGACGAATCCGTGCCAGCGCGAAGCTCCGCCGGCTCGCGAAGGAGGCAGGAAGGCTCAGGCGTGTTGCTGCCGCGAAGCAGCGCTCAAAGACGAAACACTCGAGCGACGAAGTTGCCGACGTGGAGCTTGGGAACGACACTTCGAGGCTCCTTCCCTCGGAAGTGGTGAAGCTTTGCACGCCAGGGCTGTTCTTGGACTTCGCGCGCAAGTTCCACGAGCGCTCACTGCTTCAGTACAGACTCACCGGCACTGAGGCTCAGGGGCGCGGGCCGCTTGTGGTTTGCGTGGACAGCAGCGGCAGCATGCGAGGAAGCAAGGAAATCTGGAGCAAGGCATTCGCGTTGGCGCTTCTTCAGGTCGCAGCCCTTCAGAAGAGACATTGCAGGGTGGTGCACTTCAACACAGACGTAGTCCGGGTGGATGACTGGCCCCCTGGAAGAGTCGAGCCACTCAGACTTCTAGAGAGTATGGAGCCGTTCTGGGGCGGAGGAACCAGCTTCACGCCACCACTCACCACCGCCCTTGAGGCCATTCAGCAGAATGACAAGCTGAAGCTGGCTGACGTAGTGCTCGTGACCGACGGCCAGGCCGAACTCCCGGATGATTTCGTCAAGCAATGGAAGGAAGCGAAGAAGAAGTACCAGTTCACCACCTACGCCGTCCACGTAGACAGCCCAGGAGGCATACCACCAGCCGCTCTTGCAGGCGTCGCTGACAAGACGATCGGCCTCGCAGACCTCGCGGATGACAGGTCAGCAGCAGACGCGGTACTCACTCTCTGAAGCAGGTTCCGGAGTTCCTGCGTGCCCGGGTGCACGACTCTCAACTGCCGTGTGCCCGGGCCGTTCATCTTCCTAGTTTTTCTTCTTGGTCCAGGTGAAGACGTCTTCGAGGACTGCCCTGGCCAGCTTCAGTTCGGAGATGGACTTTCCTTGGACAACATCGAGGAGCTCCGCTACCTCACGGTCGGCCTCACTCGACAACCTGTTCGGAGGGAAGAGGTCTCGAAGTGAGATGCCGAGCGCTTCTGAAATCTTGGAGATACTGTCCAGGCTTGGGTTCTTGCTACCTCTCTCGACTGCCCCGATGAAGGTGTGGTGTAGGCCAGCCTTTTCTGCAAGCTGCTCTTGAGTCAAGCCGCGGTCCTTCCTGAACTTCCTAAGCCGCTTACCAAAGAGTTCCAAGAAGTTGGCCATGAAAAATCTCCCATGTTTACCCACCCTTTAGATGAACGCGCCGAGGTTTTACACAGCCTTTGGGCTTCTTTCTGCTTGACTTTTTTGCCTTTGGGCTTCATGCTCGCCTCATGGCAGATGCGGGGTGTCGAAGCACGCTGAAACCCAGCACTACCTCCGACCATTGGATGCCGGGGAGGAATAGCCAGAATGTTCGACTTAGAGAAGAGGGATTGCTTTCTGCGCGAGACATCGCCTGAGGTGCCAACTCTCGTCAATGAGGCTGCGGTAGGTGTTCAACCTCGAAAGAAGCGCTTCACGGTACTGCTCGCGTTCTACTCCTTGTTGTTCCTTCTTGCTTTGCTCGTTGGTTGCGGAGTGGATGGTGATGATTCTCCTTCCGAGAACAAGTGCAACGGCGACTGCTCACTCTGCCCAGACCGTAGCGGTGAAGGCCTCTACTGCGTCGGTTACGAAGACCAGAGCTGTTGGTACTGCTTCAACGGCCAAACCTGCGACTCACAAGACGAGGTCTGCCGATGAGACTGCCCATGGCTGGTTCTCTCCCCTACTGAAGGAGTAATCATGCCCAAGACACAAATCCTGGTCTTGACTCTCGCGGCTATTCTTCTTTCTTCATCAGCGGCGTCTTCTGCCGACTACTACAGCGCTAAGGGTACATTCCACGTGACGCTTACGGGTGGTTTCTTTCTCAACCCGAACGTCACCATCGTATTCCACAAGCATAGCGGTGAGGATGTTCCGTTCGTCGGCTGCACATGCCGTTCTAAGCGAGGTATGGAAACCGACCTCCCGTACCACAAGACGTCAGAGTCCCTGGTCCAGTGGACCATCGATAAAAGCAAGTGCCATGAATTCACAGTAGCCACGTGGCAAGAAGAAGGTGCTAACGGACAGCTTCGTTACGAATGGGACAGGATCAACTGGACCCCAGCGAAAGAGTAGCTGGCGCCTATTCCTTTCTTGGAAGGGGTATTTGGATGTTCAAACCAGTTCTTATTGACTCTTGCGACCATCGTCTAACGACCATGTAGTCTGAGGCCTGAATGGCGGAACGCGCTTCGAATCATCTCCGCCTGCGTTCCCTCGAGGGCCTCATGGACCCGTTCCTCGAGGTGCCCGATGTCCTTCGGCACGAAGTTC